>Ga0206107_1000026_pt1 | contig 186470 bp, 162 predicted proteins | sample 2B0metagenome_FD_148652 | JGI IMG/M metagenome (GOLD analysis project Ga0206107, IMG submission 148652) | Enriched microbial communities from leaf-cutter ant dump, University of Wisconsin, Madison, United States - 2B0 | ecosystem: Environmental > Terrestrial > Nest > Insects nest > Nest dump... | reverse complement strand
CTTCGGCCTTCCCGACCTTCGGGGTCGTGTGCCGGTGCACCAGGGTCAGGGACCGGGACTGACTCCCCGAACCATGGGCGAGATGGCGGGGTCGGAGGCGGTGACGCTGATCAACACCGAGATGCCGATGCACAACCACCTGCTGATGACAACGAACGTTGCGGGTGCGCTCCCATCGCCGAACGGCAACTTTCTGGCGGCCAGCAGCGACGCGAACGTTGCGCTTTTCCGCCCGACGGCGGATGGCTCGACGTTGAACCCGCAGTCGATCGGCTTGGCCGGCGGCAGCCAGCCGCACAACAACATGCAGCCATACAATGTCATCAACTTCTGCATTGCCATGGAAGGCATCTTCCCCTCGCGCAACTAGTATGCGATTTCGGTGGTCGGCGCTGCCCCGAGTGCGCGTACCCGCTGACCCTCACTTTCATTCCATACCTCAACAGTTTCGATAACCCAGGAGAATTATCATGGCGGAACCCTTCATCGGCCAGATCATTATGACCGGCTTCAATTTTGCACCGCGTAGCTACGCTCTGTGCAACGGCCAGCTCCTCTCCATCGCGCAGAACACTGCACTCTTCTCGCTGCTCGGCACCCAGTATGGTGGTGATGGACGTGTCACCTTCGGCCTTCCCGACCTTCGGGGTCGTGTGCCGGTGCACCAGGGTCAGGGACCGGGACTGACTTCCCGGACCATGGGTGAGATGTCGGGAGAGGAGACGCATACGCTGATCAACACCGAGATGCCGATGCACAACCACCTGCTGATGACAACGAACGTTGCGGGTGCGCTCCCGTCGCCGAACGGCAACTTTCTGGCGGCCAGCAGCGACGCGAACGTTGCGCTTTTCCGCCCGACGGCGGATGGCTCGACGTTGAACCCGCAGTCGATCGGCTTGGCCGGCGGCAGCCAGCCGCACAACAACATGCAACCGTATCTTGTGATTAGCTTCTCCATTGCTCTGGAAGGCATCTTCCCCTCGCGCAACTAGACGCAAAGGCACCGAACCTTTCGGCACAGGGCCGACGGACGATCAGCTTCCGTCGGCCCTCGTGTATTCATTCCAGCTCTTTTTCATCCTGAAGCGCAGGGTGCAGAGCGCAGCCATTCCACGCCATGCTCAACTCGTACAGGCGCTACACGTTCCGCCCCATCACACCAGAGGATGCTGCCTTCGTGCGCAGACTCTACGGTATGACGCTTCGTTCACAGATGCCGTTCGAGGAGGCTGGACTGACCAGCGAGCAGATCGAGGCACTTCTCGACCACCAGCTTGAAGCGCAGACACGCCACTACAGCGGCAACTACCCCGATGCCGAGATTTCGATCATCGAGTGCGGGGGAGAACCGGTTGGCCGATTGATCATCATTCATTTTCAGAACGAGCTACGGCTTGGCGACCTGATGATCCTTCCAGAGCACCAGAACCGTGGCATCTGCACCTACATCATGAACGAGTATGTGGCCGAGGGGCTGGCCACCGGGCGGGTCGTCCGGCTCCACGTGGAGAAGTTCAACCGTGCGGTGAACCTGTACCTGCGGCAGAGGTTCGTTGTGATCGAAGATCTTGCCTCGCACTGGCTGATGGAGTATCGGCCCGATGGAGTTGCAGATACGGTCCCACAGGGGAGTGAGCCGACGGTTAGTTGAACACCGCCTCGTACAGCCATCCCGTTTCGCCGGGGCCAACCGGCACAATGCTCATTGCGAACTCCCCCAATGTTTCGTGCCTGAAGGAGTAGAGTCCCTGGCGCAGCATTCTCCCCTCCGGCCCTCTGAAGAGCAGGGCGAAGGGATCGCGCCGCACAAAGCCCGAGTTCCCCAGTGTCCGTCCGTCGTAGGACTGGAGCTTCGCAGGCGTTGCGCTGAGCAGTTCCAGTTCGACTGTTATGTCGTTGTCGAAGGGGAGGGAGAACTGTTCTCCGATGTGGGGAGCGAATGCCTCGCAGGTGAGGGGACTGTGAATCGGAATGGAGGAGTTCTGTTCCATGGCGAACGTTGAAGGGATTGGGGAGCGTTGGTCAACGATACAGGGGCATCCACAACGTGGATGCCCCTGTCGGTTACTCTGTGCTGTGCGACGCTGGCGGTTTACCAGGTATACCAGTTGCCGGCACCATCGGAGTAGAGGCGGCGGTTGCCGTTGGCGTTGCCGAAGGCAAGGTTGTTTGCATTGTCAATCTTATCGGTGCCGTTCGGCTGGAGTGTCAGCACCGGAAGCAGCCCGTTGTTGTACTTCTCGATCTTGATGACGAGGATTTCACCTGCCGTGGTTGCTGGTGGAAGGTTCACCGTGAAGTTGGTCCCAGCGCTCATGTCAATGCCGACGATGTCGTCGGCAGCCTGCACGGTGTAGGAGGTGTTGCCTGCGTTGGCGATCACGCCCGTGCGTGCGAAGAGGATCGAACCACCACCGATTGATCCCCACGAGAGCGTTGCGTTGTTGCCCGCAACCGCCTGTACCTGCAACACCTGGTTGCTGGATGTCGGTGCGCTATTCGGCAGCGTGTAGGTGATATCACCCGCCTGCGCCTGCGCTCTGAAGGCCGTGTAGTTCACGCCCGAACCGCTCGGCTCCAGCAGTCGCAGTGTACGAGCTGTGTTGTCGCTGTTGCCAACCGCGATGTGAGCATTCGTCGTTGTGAACGTGCCGGCTGCAACATCGCTCCCCTGAATTGAGCCGGTGAGGCTCAGCTTGGAGTAGGCGATTGAAGCCGCTGCCGAGATATCCGCATTGGTGATCGTTCCATCGGCAATCTTCGCCGAAGTGACCGCGTTGGCGGCAATGGTCGGGTTGGGATAGGTGCCGGTGAGGTCACCGCCGGCAGCGCCGCTGGGCGGGAGGCTGGTGGGCGCGCCGGAGAGCTTGGAGTAGCTGATGCCGTTGGCCACCTTCGCGTCGGTCACCGCACCGTCGGCGATCTTCAGTGTCGTTACCGCGCCGTCGGCAATCTTCGTCGTGGTGACGGCGTTGGTGGCGACCGTCGGGTTGGGATAGGTACCGGTGAGGTCACCACCGGCAGCGCCGCTGGGCGGGAGGCTGGTGGGCACACCGGAGAGCTTGGAGTAGCTGATACCGTTTGCCACCTTTGCGTCGGTCACCGCGCCGTCGGCAATCTTCGTCGTGGTGACGGCGTTGGTGGCGACCGTCGGGTTGGGGTAGGTGCCGGTGAGGTCACCGCCGGCAGCACCGCTGGGCGGGAGGCTGGTGGGTGCGCCGGAGAGCTTGGAGTAGCTGATGCCGTTGGCCACCTTCGCGTCAGTCACCGCACCATCCTGGATGTGAGCGGTGCTGACCGCTGCCGTGCCGAGCTTGAGACTGGTGACCGCGCTGTCGGCGAGCTTGGCAGTGGTGACCGAGCCGTTGGTCAGGTCGGTGGTAACGATGCTGTTGGTCAGCGCCAGTTTGGAGTAGGCGATGGCCGCCGTCGGGCTGACGTCGGCGTTGACAATCGTTCCGTCGGCAATCTTTGCCGAGGTGACGGCGTTGGCGGCAATGGTCGGGTTGGGATAGGTGCCGGTGAGGTCACCGCCGGCAGCGCCGCTGGGCGGGAGGCTGGTGGGCGCGCCGGAGAGCTTGGAGTAGCTGATGCCGTTGGCCACCTTCGCGTCGGTGATCGCGCCGTCAACGATGTCTCCTGTGACGATGCTGTTGGTCAGGTTCAGCTTGGAGTAGGCGATGGCCGCCGTCGGGCTGACATCGGCGTTGACAATCGTCCCGTCGAGAATCTTTGCCGAGGTCACTCCGCCGTCAATGATTTTCGGCGTGGTCACTGCACCATCGGCGATCTTCATCGCGACGACGGCGCTGGCCGCGATGGTCGGGTTGGGATAGGTGCCGGTGAGGTCACCACCGGCAGCGCCGCTGGGCGGGAGGCTGGTGGGCGCGCCGGAAAGTTTGGAGTAGCTGATACCGTTTGCCACCTTTGCGTCGGTCACCGCGCCACTGGCAATCTTCGTGTCGGTGACGGCATCATCGGCGATCTTGCTGGTGGTGATCGCCCCTGCCGCAACGGTCGGGTTAGGGTAGGTGCCGCTCAGGTCACCACCGGCAGCGCCGCTCGGCGGCAGCGAGGTTGGGGTGCCCGCAATCTTCGAGTAGGCGATGGCCGCGGTTGCGCTGATATCTGCGTCAACAATGGCGCCGTCGGCAATCTTTGCCGAGGTGACGGCATCGTTGGCAATGGTCGGGTTGGGGTAGGTGCCGGTGAGGTCACCGCCGGCAGCGCCGCTCGGCGGGAGGCTGGTGGGCGCGCCGGAGAGCTTGGAGTAGCTGATGCCGTTTGCCACCTTCGCGTCGGTCACTGCGCCATCGGCGATCTTCGGCGTGGTCACTGCTCCGTTGGCAAGCCGCGAGGTGCTGACGCCACTCGGAGCCAGATGGAAGCTATCCAGGCTGCCACCTGCGATGCCGAGGGTGACGTTTGGACCATTTCCCCCCTGGACCACGATGGCCGCATCACCGGCGCCGACAGAGGTAATGCCGGCAGCCGCACCGATCGTAATCTGCGAACCGCTGGTGGTGACCGTGGTGTTGGGGCCTGCAACAATGGAGAGCGCGCCCTTCTGGTTGTTGAGGCTGGTGACAGCAACGTCGCTGGCATTGCGCCAGGAGATGTTCAGTCCGTTGGAGACGAGAAGCTGACCGTTGCTGGAGCCGGTGGCGCTGAGCTTTGCTGCGGAGACCGATCCATCCTGGAGGTGTTCGGCCCCGATTGCGCCCGGAGCAACCGCGCGCGCACTGTCGGCGGTGATAGCCTTGAAGGCATAGGGCGCAGCGGTGAACTGGGTGCGTCCCTCAAGTTCCGGTCCCGAACCAATGGTGACGCCGAGGAAATAGGGACGATCAAAGGTAAGTGAGGCAGGAAGGCCGTTGGGGTTGGTGCTGCCGATCTCGACACCAAAATATCCGTCGGTGACCTGAACGCTATGGGTCTCTGTAAAGAGTACCGTGCCGCCCGAGACCTGATCGTAGATCTTGAAGGTCACTTCGTAGTTCCCCGTTGTGAGGGGGGTGCCGTTGGGCTGGGTGAGCACTCCCTGATAACTGATCTTGCGTGGCGTTTGTGCCTCCGCACTGGAGACGAGTGCTGTGCCGAACAGAAGCACCAGCAATGATTTTGTCGCTGTGAGTCTCATTGGAACTCCTCTGGTATAGGGTAGGTATGGATATGCGGGTGTTCGGTATGGGGTGCTGCTGTCGGAGAGACCGGGTGGGGTGGGACGATCGATGAGGGAACAATCGGCGCAAATAGAATTTGAGAGCGCGAACTTACGGAATCTTTCAACGCGATTGCGTAACGGCACAGCATTGCCATTCCGTAAGGAATGGACGGACGCGCGGCCTGCCATCTTCAAGGAATTACAGGCGCGACACCCCTCTGGGAAGTATCGCGAAGGTTCTTCTGCGGTAGTGCCGGAAAAGATTTCACCTGCCGTGGGAACGGGCACGCAGCGCCTCTGTGCAGCAGGATTGCACTACTGCCGGCATCGGTCGGGTAGTGCTGCACGATCCTGCCGAGACTCCATGCAGATCATCGCTGTGTGAGGTCCATCACCTTCCCCCTTCCTCTCAGCTCTTCAACCCCGCTTGTGGCAAGCTCCAGGGATACCACGACGGGCAGGTGGTCGCTGGCAGTATAGAGCGCCTGTGCCAGTTCCTGTGATACCACCCCGTTCAGGCCATCGAGCAGTGATCTGCCGAAGTGCTCGCCATCCTGGCCAATCGCCTCGTAGCTCTCCTGTACCAGATAGGGGAGCAGCCGCGGCGACACAAGGATCTGGTCGAACCGGTTCACCATGCCGCCATTGCCTCCGCCATCGTCGAGCGAGTCTGCACGAGTGCTGTGCGTGTGGAGGTCCGCAAACGTGCTGTCGTTGCTCCAGCGTCCCGGACGGTTGATGGGGTCGGCTACCTCTCCTGCTTCGGCAATGCCCACTATCGTCAGAATCTGGTACCCCTCCTCGCTGCTTGAGAACATGTTGAGATCACCCGCAACGATGCGGTGATGGTGCAGGGGGAGTGTGTCGAGCACCCGGCGAATCTGCCGGCACGCCTCGGTGCGTGTTGCGACATCGGCCTCGCTGGCGCCGGCCTGAAGATGGACGACAACGATGTGGATGGTGTCGCTGGTGCCGAGTGCGTGCACGGTATACACGTGTGCAGGGCGTGGCTCGATCTCGATCTCCTGCATCCCCAGCATCGTGACCTTGGACTCGCGGTAGAACAGCTCGTCGTCGTTGTCGTCTGGTCCGTCGATAAAGCCCGCGCTCATGTATCCGCCCGGACCGGTGATCTTCGAGTGGAAGGCAAAGTATCCGCTCGGCCCCTGGATCTCCTGTGCACAGATGATGTCCGGTTCGGCTGCGTCAATCACCGTGCGGAGTGCCGCAATGCGCGCGTCCTCCTCCTCTTCTCCAAACTGGAGGACGTTGTAGGTCATCACCCGGATGGACTGCGCGTACAGGGTGCCGGCCAGGACCAGCAGAAGGAGGGAGACGAGAGAAAAGCGGATGTTCATGGTTGGAGAGAGGTGCAGGGTATGCCGATGGGATTCCCGCTTGTTCTGCGGGGGTGGGAAGGATCTCACGAGAACCCTGATGTCTTCCAGAGTTACGGAGGGCTTTGTTTGTGTGATGACGGAACGGTGTCGCGATTCCGGCGCAGAGTAGGAAGGTCTATGATCCGGCTGCTGGATCGCAGCCCCGCTTGCGACCCGGTTCTGTTGGGTCTCATCTACAGAACGACCCTCTCCAGATGGTGGAATGCAGGGAACACAGGCATGCCGGTATGGCGGCACCATCAGAAGCGCAGGACGATAACGGAGAGCCTGGCTGTCAGCAACGGGGGCCAGGCTGCCTGCGCTAGGCATCGACGTCCAGCGAAGCTCGTGAGCTATCTATCGACGTGGGAAATAGGGGCGGGAGTGGACAGGCCGATCCCTACGCGCGGTTTCTGCAACCACAGCCACTCTCTGCCGAGCATCCCTCCGAGAGGGAGCCAGACCAGAAGGTCGATCCTGTTGAAAATAAAGCCAAGCATGAACACCAGAATGTTGCCTCCAGCCTTGGAGAGTGAGAGCGGGGCGCCTTCCAGCCATGCCACAACGTTGATTCCCATACCTACAAGAGCGTATCCACCGAAATGTCCGAGAAGTGCGATAACAACTCCCACAGCCACCGCGCCTCCCGCACTACGCCCAAGTGACCCCAGGAGGTACGCTGAGATGGACGTTGCCACTGCAATGGCCAGCGCAAACAGCAGACTGTACAGGCTGACGAAAACCAGTGCACAGAATGTGTAGACCCCCAGCGCGACGGTGCCGAAGCGAAGGGCGAAACGCGCGCGTTCGTTCATGCCACAGTTGAAGTAGTAGTATGGTGACGATGGAAGCGGGGGCTTCGGCAAATGTCGGGACAGCTATGGAAGATGAACCGTCCTCATCCGCCACGTAAGCAAGTCCGCTTCACCGGAGCGGTGTCAGTGCTCCATGCTGTGGGAGTAGTGTTTCTGCGCCTCGGTCACGACCTTCCGGGTCCCTATCCTCATTGCGATTTCCACGTACCTCTCAGTGATCAGTTAGGAATGTTATGAAAACTGCCCTTGCCTGGCTGGTTGTTATGCTGTGTATTTCCTGTGCTCATGCTCAAAGCTTCAACTTCGATGGCCTCTCTCTTGGCATGACCAGTAAACAACTCGCACAAAAGGTTGCAGACGGACCTTGGCGTCCCATACCTGAATGGAAGCACATCACTCCCGGCAAGGATGATGGATATGTGCTGGCATATTCAGGAACCGCGCTTCCCTCGCTACATTCTGCCTTTATCCTCATTGACTCTGACACAGTGCGAATGATCGAGTTATTTGCCGAGCCTCCACCTCACAGTATTCTCACAGAAGCAGAGGAATGGCAGCAGACCATTGACTCAGCAACGTCTCTGGCCTCTGCAATACGACGAATGTACCCGCAGATAACAGGTTCTGCGGCAATTGACGAGATCAGCCTTGAAGCAATGCTGAGCGGTGAGAGCCGATGTAATGTCGCTGCGATATGGTGGTTGGATCACCAGAAAATCGAGGTGCGCACGTGTGGGTGGATAGGTGAAACGCGGCGTGGGCCGTTTCTCAGAGCCACTGGCAGAATTATTGTGACAGCTGAACCGCCTCCACAGAGAGAGTGAACAAATACTAGAGCCTGTTATGAACTATGTGGATCTACGAAGAGGATGATCGCTGCACACTGACAGATTTCGAGCCTGCTCGGTGCGCCGACCAGAGAGACTCCGTGGCGACAGACACTCATCCTCGATTCTGAGCAAGAATCCTCCATAGCTCCTTCGATAAGTGCAGAACAGGCGCTAGAGGCCGTGGTACTGTAGAGCAATACAGCTCATTTGTCTCTACAGAGACTAACACCCCTTCGCCCTTCCGATGCCTTCACCGGGCAATGCCCGGTCGCTTCCCTATTCCTCTTCCTTCCGTCCCAACGACTCCCGAAGAAGCCTTCGGCATAGAGTTGCGGACCCTTGCACTCGGACTAACGCAAGCTGATCTTGAGGCACATTCCCATGTGGAACGCTCCTACATCAGCCACCTTGAAGCCGGACAGAAGCAAATAGGATTACGTCCGTTTCTTCGCCTTGCCTATGCACTCGCTGTCTCCCCAGCTGAATTGATGGAGGCAGTTGAACAGCGATTCACCAAAGCGATACGTCAACAGTTAAGGGTGGAATAATCCCACTGCGGTTCAGTGTCTTGATTGCCGTGAGGTTTGCCAATCATATCAGCCCTCGTCCTTATTTGTAGACGCGACGATTCGGAGAGAGAAGGGTTATTCAGTGAAGATTGCGAGATGCGAATGCTCTTCACTTCCCATACAACCATGCGCACGTTTTTCACTGCACTTCTGCTGTTTCCAGTCCTCGGCTCGACGCTCTGCGCGCAGATACGCGATGACTCTTCAGTCATATCGACTAATCGCAAGACGGGACTCGTTTCATCAATCGGAGAAGAAACACTACTTAAAGAAGCGTGGGGTGGCCGCGTATTTTTCTCCTTTGGTCCTGACTACCTTCAATTCTCTCCCTTCTCTTGGTCATTCGTTCACGATCCACGCGATGGGCGCCTCAAGTGTTCAATCAATCCGCTGCTGACCATTGCTGCACTTCCCGCACTCAGACTTACTAACCGTTCCTACTCCTACTTCAAGGTCGGTCACGAACGATGGCTTTGGTGTCTATTTTTCCTTCTTCCACAGTCTCTTACCAACCTCTCCTTCCACCTTCCTGTTGTACGGTATGCGTTCTACCTGAATGCTGGACAGCGCACCGACTTCTACCTGCTGAACGATGTGGCACGGATCTACACCGAGGGATACGCAGGAATGCGACTTACTGGTGGAAGCAACTTCCCGCTAGCTCTGGATGTGCGCTACGCATGGCCAATCTCACAAGGGTTCCTTGAAAACAAACGACCATATCTGGGCATCGGTGTTTCACTAATGAGATTTGAGGAACTTCCCCCTCCTCAGGACTCACCAATAGATTGGTAGCTGCCTTCTCAAGCACCTCATTCTTGTTTCCTATCTGCTATAGCACACCGTCAAGAAACGAGAACGTCGCTTCCACCTCCTCTTTTTGCTCACTCGTTGATTCGAGCCGGGGCAGAACGTAGGGAAGGAGCTTCACTACCACCGCCACACGTTCCGCCTCCAGCATTAAAGAAAACCCCCCTCGAAAGGGGGGTGGTGGGCCCGGAGGGATTTGAACCCCCAGCCAAGCGGTTATGAGCCGCCTGCTCTAACCGTTGAGCTACGGGCCCGAGCAGTTGCGCCGCGCGCAGAGGGATGCGAATATAGGAATGAGAAGGGAGGAGGTGAACTGCACAAGGATGTGATCTGTGCGCATTCTCCAGGCGACTCTCTACTCCCCCTCCCACGCTCCCTTGCGCTGGATCGCTGCCTGGTGGCGCGCACGTATCCGGCGTCGTGACGCGAGAGCTTCAATCCTCTCGCAGACATCGTTGAGCGTCGTAAAGGGGTAGTGGGGGAGCCGTTCGGCGTTGCAGTAGGCGGCAAGTCGCTTCTTCGCGAAGATGATGTCGGCGTAACGTGCAGGACAGCAATCACTCAGGCCATCGCCGATATAGACAATGCGTGCCTCCGGTTCTGTGCGCACGAGCACAGCGTTTCGCTTGCACACCGCCGAGAGGCAGGCACAGCCGTCAACCCCGTGGGGGAAGCGCATCTCCACGCGCCCGTCAACAATTTGCGCGCGATTGCTGATGATCGAACTCGGCGGCACCACCACTTCGTGTGCGCGGAGGAATGGATCGATGTAGAGGTCGAAGCCATCGCTCACAATGGTAAAGGGAGCATCGAGGGTGCCAGCCAGCCCGATCAATCGTTCGATGCCCGGATCAATCGGTACCTCCCGCAGGTATCTATCGAGTTCGCGCTGCATCCTCTCTCCATCAACAGTCTCTGCTACCGCGCGCCAGTAGTCACGAATCGGCAGCTGACCATTCAGCAGCATCGTGTGCCACGGTTCGCGGAGGCCAAACCTGTCGATCAGATCGTCGCCGATATCGCGGGTTGCTATCGTCCCGTCGAAGTCGCAGAAGATGGAGAGGGGAGTGTGAATTGGCGTGGGGCTGAATAATAGATGAGGTGCATGTCTCCCGATGACCGCTGGGGCTGTGTCTTCGACGAACCCCCATACTCGACTCAGTCGATCTTTGTCACGTCGCGCTCGATGAGGAACCGGAGTTCTCCCTCGAAGTCGTAGCCCATGGGACGTTTGGCGAGTGCGAGGAACTGCGAGGCGTGCGTGCGGTCCCCAAGTGCCGAGTAGCACTCGGCGGCGTAGAAGTAGCTGAAGGGGGCAACCCAGGTCTCCGCGCGGACCTTCTGTGCTGCGGCAAGGCGGTAGGCGTCGGTGCCACGCTGCGGTTTGCCAAGCCCCTGATAGCCACGGCCGATGACGTAGTAGGCAAGGGCGTTCTGGTCCGGGGTAAGGTTGCCGTAGCCGATGGCCTTCACCCCCTCGTTCATCGCCGAAGTCCAATCGCCCGCCGCAACTGCGTTGATCGCCCGCAACAGTGTTCTCTCGATGGAGCTGATAGGCGCTGCGGTGTACTGCCTCGCCTTGCGTGCTGCGTAGCGATCCTCCGGCGAGGTGATCTCCGACGCTGTGCGCACGCGCGCATAGGCCTTCAGTGCGAGGTCGCGCTTCCCCTCCATCTCGAAGCAGATCCCGAGCCGCTGCCAGCCGTGTGCCTGGAAGACCTTTTCCTTCGAGGACTGGAGGTAGCGTTGGTAGTAGCCGCGCGCACCCGCAAAGTCGTTCTTCATGAAACGGATGTCCGCACATCGAATGGTGCTCAGGTCGGTGAGGAGCTTGAAGTCGGGATTTGCCTCGCGCACCACCACGGCGAACGCGCTCCACGCGCGGTCGGGGCGGCGGTTGCTCATATAGGCCGCACCGATTGCGTACTGGAGCGCAACGTTCTTCGGGTATCGACGAGCGATGCCGCTCAACGTCTCCACACCCCGGTCGAGATCATTCAGGTAGTAGATGGCAAGGAGCGCCTGGATGAGCTGTGCATCGTTCTTGAAGTAGGTGCCGCGCTGTGCCGTGATGGCAATCTCCTTCAATCCAAGCTGTGCATCTCCCTTGATGCCCCCAAGGTTGCCGATCACCTGTCCCGCCTTTGGTATCGACCCGAAGATGAAGTGGAAGATGCCCAGACCCAGATAGGCGTCCCATGTGTTCGGGTTGTCTCGTGTAAGCTCGTTCAGCTTCTGGTAGCAGGTGCGACCGCTCAGCGCGGCGGCGGTGAAGTTCTCGGCGCGCGCGTTGGCAATCGCCTTGTAGCCGTAGGTGAGGCCGAGGAAGAGCCGCGCGCGCGGGTCGTCGTTCTCGTCGAGGCGCTTCTCCGCCACGGCAATCGTCTGGTCGCACTGCTTGAGGAACAGTTCGAGCTGTGCCCCCTCACGTCCGAAGATGTAGCTCCAGAGGTGGAGCGTTGCGCGGTAGAAGTATCCGCGCGGATCGTTGCGGTCGAGCGCGATTGCCTGGTCGAACGAGCGGCCAGCTTCATCGAACTGGACCGAGTACATCTGGTCGAGTCCGCGCATCACCAGATTGTCGATCTGGTCGGCACGGAGCGTTGCCGATGAGACGGCAAGGAGAACGGCAAGGAGCAGGAGCGAACGACGCATAGATGGAGAAGAGAGGAGGAGACGCAGCGTTGCGAAACAGTGCCGGGAGAGACGGCATCGGGCATACGTATATTGCCCGACAGGTCGAATGTGCCGCCTACGTGCCGGAGGAGAGCGAAGGTTCAGAGGGGAATGCTCCAAACCGTTGCAGTGTCCGGTGCAGCCCGGCACTCCCTACCACACCGCGCAGAGTGCAGCGGAACGGTAGCGTCGGATTGAAGCCCGCCGTATTCGACCGCGCGCTCCCTCACATACCTTCCTTTTCGCTTCGACGCATGCCACTAGACGATACTGCTCTCGATGCGCTTGCCCGGCGCCTTGCCGCACCGGACGACGCTGCCACGATGCACATCGCCGAAATTACTCCCGATGAACTTGCCGCGCTCACGCGTGAGCAGGCGCAGGAGCTTGTCGCTCGCTATGGGGGACATACGATGATCCGCCTGCCGGAGCGCGAGGTGGAGTTCTTCGACTGGCTCCGTGCCAGCGACCCCGATGTGTGGAACGATCTGTGGGGTGAGGATGAGGAACCCTACCTCGTCGGCCTCGCCTATCTCCCCGATCTCCTCCCGCGCGGTCGTGGATTTCTGATCTGTGATCTCACCACCCAGCCAAACCTCTGGTTCGGTGCCGAGAGCATTACGCGCGAGGAGGGAGTGGGACTTCTCGACGCCTCGCTGGGACTGGTGCGCGACAGCGGACGCATCTCGATGGAGCAGGCGTTTGTGGTGGAGGCGTGGCGTGCTCCCATCGACGTGTGGCGCTTCGCCTGGATGTACAATCGTCCTCTCGATGAGGTGAAGTCGATGGTAGGATGGCTGGTCAGCGAAGGAGTGGTGCTGTTGCCGGAAACGCTTGAGGCAATGGCGGCTGCGGAGGCAGCGGAACTGGCAGCAGCGGCAGGTGGTCAGGGGGGGGAGGATGAGAGCGACTCGATGAGGACCGCAATGGACGACGACGATTCTGCCGAGTCGGGAGAAGATGACCGCAATGACGAGTAGCCGGATCAACCCTGTGGACGCCGGGAGTCTCTCACGTGCATCATCCGATACCGTTTCGCCCGCCCCGCTCGTGATGAAGTTCGGTGGCACCTCGGTGCAGGATGCTCCCTCGATGTGCGACGTCGTCCGGGTGGTGGCGTGGGAGCAGGAGCGAAGCGGTGCGGAGCGTATCGTCGTTGTGACCTCCGCATGTGCGGGCATCACCGACCTTCTGTTGCGCACGGCGCGCGCTGCCGGCGCTGGCAGCGGGGAGGAGGCGCGTGCCTGTGTTGCCTCGATTACGGAGCGCCATTGCTCCATCCTTGCCGAACTTGGCGCTCCCGGAAATGCCGATGCCTCGAACCTCCTCGATGCAACCCTCTGGGAGCTGGCGCAGCTTGCGGAGGGTGTGCTGCTGGTTGGAGAGCTGACCCCCCGAACGCTCGACCGCTTTGCATCGTTCGGCGAACTCCTCTCCTCGATCCTTCTTACCGCAGCGTTCGCTGGCAGAGGACATCGTTGCTGCCGCGCCGACAGCCGCACGGCGATCATCACCAATCGGCGCTATACCGAAGCTGCCCCACTCTCCGAAGAGATTGCCCGACGTGCGCCCGACGTGTTTCTGCCGCTCTTCGGCGACGCGGAGATTGTTGTAGCACAGGGCTTCATCGGCTCCACGCTCGACGGTGAGACGACGACGATTGGGCGCGGCGGCAGCGACTACACCGCCGCGCTTCTCGGCGCTGCGCTCGACGCACCGGAGATTCAGATCTGGACCGACGTGAGCGGCATCCTCACCACAGATCCCCGTCTCGTTCCTGCCGCACGCACCGTGCCCGAGGTCACCTTCGGCGAGGCTCGTGAACTCGCCCGCTTCGGCGCAAAGGTGCTCCACCCCGACACCATCCTCCCGGCAGTGGAGCGCTCGATTCCCGTGGTTGTCCGCAACACGAAGCGCCAGGAGGATGCTGGCACCCGTATACTCCCCGACAGTGCAGAGATCGGGCGGGGAGCGCACGCCATTGCGCTGAAGCGGGGATTGGTCCGCGCGCGGTTCTCCGCCGGGCGGCAGTTCTCCACGGCTCTTGCCCGGCTTGCCGAGCATGGGGTCGAGCCGCTCGTTGCGCACCTTGTCGATGGTGGTGGTACGATGCTGCTCGAGGCTGCCGACAGCACCGTGCGCCTTATCCTCGAGTCCTCGGGTGCAACGGCCTTCGAGCCGGGTATCGCGCTTCTCTGCGTTGTCGGGCCTGACCTGCCGCACGATCCGGTCACGCTCTCGCGTGCGCTCTCCTCGCTGCCGCACGTTGTGTCTGTCACTGCCGGTCACAGCCGCTACGGTCTCCTGCTTACCCTTCCCGACGCCGAAGCGCTTTCGGGACTTGCGGCACTCCACACGGTGCTGTTCGAGGCTGACGGCTCGTCTCCTTGCTGAATTGCCACCCCGACACTCTACCGGCGTTTCACCGTTGCGCCGCATTCCTCCGCCTCCTTTCACCGCAACGATGGCTGAGGCTGTTCGATGGAGTGACGCTCTCACTGTGCCTGAAGTCGAGCCGCCCGAGCGAGCCGCCGTTTCGTCGGATCCACGAATGAAGGATGCGTCAAACGCCTGCCGACACAGGCGTCGCGGTCTGGCAGACCTTCTCCCACCCCGATTCCTGCTTCCTACTTTCGACTTCCCACCGTATACTCCCATCGGTCCCACGCCCGCTCCTGCCGCGCGCTTCAACGGCCCGGAGCGCCTACCCCCGCCCGTAAGAAGCATCTCCAAGAATTTTCCCACCTGGAGGCAATCGTGGCTGCAGAAACACCATCCGACAAGCTTCGCACCATTGTTCTTGCCGGGCACGGCGGTGCCGGCAAAACCACGCTCGCAGAGGCGATGCTCCACGCCGCCAAGGTCACGCCACGACTCGGATCGATTCCCGACGGTACCACCGCCAGCGACTATCACCGCGACGAGATCGACAGGGGCATCTCCATCAACCTGTCGGTGATGAACGTGCCGTGGCGCGGGTACAAACTCAACATCCTCGACGCTCCCGGCTTCCCCGACTTCATCGGCGAGACCAAGGCCGCCGTGCGCGTTGCCGACACAATGGTGATGGCGGTAGACGCCAGCACTGGTGTGGGCTTCGGTGCCGACAGCGCCTGGGAGTTCGCTCGCGAGAGCGCCATCCCCGTCCTCTTCGTCCTCACAAAGGTTGGCACCGAACACGCGCACTTTGAAGAGACGCTCGACTACCTGCGCGAGCACTTCTCGCGCGACGTGGTGCCGCTGGAGTACCCTGTCTATCGCGACAAGAATCTTGCCGCAATGGTCAACATCCTCTCGATGCAGATCATGACCTTCAGCGCCGACGGAAGCGGGAGCCACAGCGACAGTGCGGAGATTCCCCCCGACGTGCGCGACCGCTGCGAGGAACTGCGCGCCACGCTTGTTGAGACGCTTGCCGAGAGCGACGAGGAGTTGATGAATCGCTTCTTCGAGAACGGCGATCTCTCCCCGGAGGATATCGAGCGCGGCCTGCGCGCCGCAGTGAAGCAGCGCCGCATCTTTCCCCTGTTCGCAGCGCAGAGCACGCTCAACATCGGCGTGACTCCGTTGATGGACTTCATCGTCGATTACTGCCCCGGTCCGCTCGATCTGCCGCTGCCGCCGATTGCCGAGCGCGGGCAGTCGGTGACGCTCCAGCCGAACGGGAACGACACGGCGCTCTTCATCTTCAAGACGGTGAGCGAGCCGCACGTCGGGGAGATGTCGTTCTTCCGCGTCTTTGCCGGCAACGCCGTGCCGGGTGCCGAACTGCTCAACAGCGCCAGCGGCAAGCCCGAGCGACTCTCACAGATCTATATCATGAACGGCCGGAATCGTACCGAAGTGCCGGCGCTCCACTTCGGGGATATCGGTGCCGTGGTGAAGCTGAAGGACACCCACACCAACAACACGCTCTGCTCGAAGAATCGTCCGGTCACCGTTCCGGCCATCTGGTACCCTGCCCCCATTGCCGATGCCGCGGTGCTGTTGAAGGGGAAGGGGGATGAGGCGAAGGTGAGCGAGGGGTTGCACGTGCTGCACGAGGAGGACCCGACGTTCAATGTCTATCAGGACCCCGAGTCGCACCAGACGGTGGTGAGTGGTCTGGGAGAGATGCACCTCGAAGTGGTGCTCAATCGACTGAAGGAGCGGTATGGTCTGGAAGTCGAGATGCAGGCGCCGCGCGTTCCCTACCGCGAGACGATCCGCGGGAGCGTGGCCCACAGCTACAGGCACAAGAAGCAGACGGGGGGGGCAGGCCAGTTCGGCGAGGTGCACCTCTACATCGAGCCGTGGAGCGAGGAGAAGCCGATTCCCAGCCAGTACAATGCACGTGCCAGTGACATGGAGAATCTGCCGTGGGGCGGCGTTTTCCAGTTCGTCAACGCAATCGTTGGTGGTTCGATTGACGCCCGCTTCGTGCCAGCCGTGAAGAAGGGGTTGCTGGAGATGCTTCAGCGTGGAGCCTATGCGGGCTATCCCATGACCAATGTTCGTGCCGTGCTCTACGACGGCAAGATGCACGCCGTTGACTCGAACGAGAACGCCTTCAAGATGGCGGCGCGGATGTGCTTCAAGGAAGCCGTGCCGAAGCTGCGTCCGCAGTTGATGGAGCCGATCTGGAACATCGAGGTGACGGCTCCCACCGAGTCGATGGGGGACATCATGAGCGATCTCTCGAGCCATCGCGGGCGCATCCTGGGCATGGATGCCAAGGGGACCGCGCAGGTGATCCGGGCGCAGGTGCCCCTCTCCGAACTCTACGGCTACCCCGCCCGCCTGCGGGGCTTGACGCAGGGACGCGGCAGCTACGTTCGTGCGTTCGACCACTACGAGGAGGTGCCGAAGGATGTGGAGTCGAAGATCGTCGCTGCGGCCGAACTCGCCGATGTTGAAGAGTAGATTCCAGTTTCTCCCCTCCGTCTTGCGCTCTTCGCCGCCCGCATGGTTCCACAACCGTGCGGGCGGTGGCGTACACGGCCCTCCTGATCCTTGCTGGTCGTTTTCACTCCCATGCGTCCGTTCCTCCGTCTTCCTCTCGTGCTCTGCGTGTGCCTCTGGACTGGCTGGTTTTCAACAACAGCACCGTGCCGCTGACGACATCAAGAGCGAAGAGAATCGCCGTCCCCTGCGACCATCGTTTTGCGAGGTCGAGCCACACGGGGTTGCGAGTGCGGAGCCACGGCCACTCGGCGAGCGGGCGACGAGGAGATTGCCATGGCTCGAATGGGAGGGATGGGGGAGGCAGGGCGGCGTCTCCGGTGCTCTCCCGAACGTACCGGGCTGTTCTGTGCAACGTTGGTGACGGGATGCCTCAGCCTGTCGCATTGCGTCTTGTAATGCAAACGCCAGGCTGTGCGGCACGACTTATGCAGAGGGACGCAGGCATGCAGAACGCGCCGCCCTGGAATCCCGGAGCGGCGCGTACTACAAGCGTCGAGGGTTTGAATCAGGCTTCGGCTGGAGACGACAGCGCCGCAGCAATCCGCTCCAGGGAGCGACTGCGTCCCAGCACCTCCATCGTCTCGAACATTCCTGCGCCGACCCGCCTGCCGGTAATGGCGTAGCGGAGTGGGTGGATCAGTTTCCCTGCCGACAGACCCGACTCCTCTGCCACCTCGCGCACGATTCGTTCGATTTCGGCGGTGACCCACTCGCCCTCGTTCAGGGCGCTCAACCGCTCGTGGAGCGTGCGCATCTGTGCGCCGGTCTCCGGCTTCCAGTGCTTTGCACGATACTCCTCATCGAACGAGGGGACCGAGCCAAACATGTATCCGGCGAACTCGGGGACGTCGGCAACGAGTGCAATCCGCTCCTTGACGAGGTCGATCACCTCCACCGCGTAGCTGCGGTCAACGTTGGCGAACCCTGCGTTGGCGAGGAGCGGCATCAGATCGTCGGCGAGGCGCTCGGTTGGAAGCGTGCGGAGATACACGCCGTTCATCCAGTTGAGCTTCCCCAGATCGAAGATCGCTCCGGCCTTGTTCACCTTCTCCAGGTCGAACAGGGCGATCATCTCCTCCATCGAGAACAGCTCGCGGTCGGCGGTGGGGTTCCAGCCGAGCAGCGCAACGAAGTTCACGAGCGCCTCGGGCTGGTAGCCCTTCAGCTTGTAGTCGAGCACCGCAACGTCGCCGTCGCGCTTCGAGAGCTTCTTGCGTTCGGGGCTGAGCAGCAGGGGAAGATGGGCGAACTGCGGCTTCTCCCAGCCGAATGCGTCGTACAGTATGACGTGCTTCGGGAGGCTCGGCAGCCACTCCTCACCGCGGATCACGTGGGTGATCCCCATCAGGTGGTCATCCACGATGTTGGCGAGGTGATACGTTGGGAACCCGTCGCTCTTCAGCAGTACCTGGTCGTCAATCGTCCGGTTCGCGAAGGTGCTCTCACCGCGAACGATGTCGCTGGTGCGCGTCTCGCCGGTGAGCGGCACGAAGAGGCGAATGGTGTGTGGTGTGCCCTCGGCGAGAAGCCGCTGCGTCTCCTCCTCGCCGAGCGTGAAGCTGTTGCGCATCGAGGTGCGGTCATACTTCGGCGCAACGCCCGCAGCCTGCTGGCGCTCGCGCATCCGCTCGATATCCTCCGCGGTGTCGAAGGCATAGTAGGCGGTGCCGCGCTCGATCAGCTCGACTGCGTGCTCGCGGTAGATGGCTGTGCGCTCGCTCTGACGGTAGGGACCGTAGGAGCCGCCGACGTGCGGACCCTCATCGAACTCGATGCCCGCCCACGCGAACATGTCGAGGATGTTCTGCTCGGCTCCCTCCACGTAGCGCGTCTGGTCGGTGTCCTCAACGCGCAGGATGCAGGCCCCACCGTGGTGGCGGGCGAAGAGATAATTGTAGAGAGCCGAGCGCAGTCCTCCAACGTGTAGAAGGCCGGTGGGACTGGGAGCGAAGCGAACGCGGACCATGAGAGGAGAAAGATTAAGTAGGGGCGTTCCCGGTGGAGGCCCGTGCAGGAGTCGAGGAAGAGGTGGCAGGAGGGGATCGAAGCAATTGCTGCGCAACGCTCCGTTCCTCTGCTTCCGAAACCAGCCGAGGCGCAGGACTGAAGGACAGCCTGCGCCTCGGATCGAACTGGGGGAGAGTGATGGGACTTGAACCCACGGCCTCCAGGGCCACAACCTGGCGCTCTAACCACCTGAGCTACACCCTCCATGGGGAGGACAAACATAGCGTATCGCAGCGGCGACCGCAACGGGCGAGAATGTAACGAAGTCGCGCATGAATTGCGGCTGATCGGTAGGCCTCGATGACCGGCGGCCTGGAGGCAGGGGGAGCGTGCTGCCTCTGCACTGCCGATGGTCTGCTGAAACCCGACCGATCACGGCGCATCGACGTTGACCTGCCGATTCCAGAACTTCCCGGTCTCGATGCTCTACCTCTCTTCCCCGATGCGTTCTGCGAGATGGGGAAGCCGTTCGCGCAGCAGAGCTGCAACGCTCCGACCCCACACGTCCCAGTTGAGTCGGGCCTCGAACTCGTCACGGCTCGTCTCGCAGAGTCGGGCATAGTGTTCGGGGTTGGCAGCAATCTCCATAACCGCATCGGCGAACGCCTCGGCACGGCGGGGGAGTGCGTAGCCGTTCCTTCCGTCACGAATCAGCGAGGGGATGCCCCCTGTCGCCGTTGCAAGCGAGGGCAGACCGTAGGCTCCTGCCTCGCACAGCACGATCCCCGCCGCCTCGAAGCGTGTGGGGAGCAGGAAGAAGTCGGCATCGCGCCACAACGCCTCGAACCGTGCGCGCTCCTCGGGGAGTTGCTTGTTAAGGAAGGGGAGCACCGTCATCCGCTCGTGGGAAACGCCCTCCGGCGCAGCGCACCCCACGACGGTGAGATGTGCGTCAACACCGCGTTCGAGAAGCATGCGCAAGGCGTCGAGCGCAATCGCTCCCCCCTTGATCTCCCAGTCCACACCAACGAGAAGCAGCCGGATGGTCCTGTCCAGCTTCCGCGGCAGCACGCTTCCGCGCGATGGGGGATCGAGAAGGTTTGCGCCGATGTAGAGCACCTCCACCCGCTTCGGGTCGATCCCATAACCCTGCACTGCGTTCTCGGCGGACCAGTGGGAGGGGAGGATCACGAGGCTCGACCGCTCCATCGCGCGGCGTTCAATCCGCTCGGCGGCCCGGTCGTACGGGCCGAGTACATCTGTATAGCACTCGTAGTAGTTGCGGGCGAGCTGCCACGTGATGTCGGAGAAATAGACAACCGGCAGCGTGGTGTCGATGTAGGCGAGCGTGCTGCTGGAGCAGGGGGAGAAGACGATGTCGTAGTCTCCCTTCCGAAGCAGACTGGTGTAGTACGCGCCGAGGCGGCGGGCCAGCGTTGGATCAAAGATCCAGGGTGCCTTCCGTCCCGTTGCCATCGAGGCAAGTTTGCCCAGGGCACGGTGGGGAAGGCGGGCAACGGGAGCGGGGGAGAGATCGACCACCTCCCCAACGTGCTGCTCGAACGCGCGCTTGCTGAAGAACGGTGTGCCGGAGTTCGTGCGGACGTTCCGAACGTCGCCGATCTGCACGAGCGCAACGCGTGCACGCTCTGGCTTCGATCCCTTGCTCACGGCGTTTTCGAGTCAAGCCACTGGTAGCCGAGGGAGATGCGCAGGGCAAGCGGGTACTGCCGCCACTCGGCATCCTTCACTACCGTCGTCATCGGCACGGTGATATACGGCTCCAACCCGAAGACGAAGTTCTCTGCCGCAAACCTCCACCCGATGCCGATCTCGTAGCCCACGCGCAGGTCGTTGAGTCCCTCCAGTTTGCGCTCGTGAAACATCCGCACGGTGTCGGTGGCGTTGCCGTAGCGCAGTTCCCCCTTGGCGTTGGCAATCTGCGCGTACTGTGTTGCCTCGCTCGACACGGCGTAGGTGCCGGTGACGCCGGCGAAGAGGAAGTAATAGCTGCTCAGGGTGATAATGTCGTTGTCGATGAACGCGCCGTAGATCGGGATCTCCAACCCCGCTGTTCCCGCAATCGAATACTCTTCGAGGTTCACCACTCCCACCTCCTTCAATGGCTGCGGGATGCCGTTCAGCCCAAGATAGCTGCGCGAGGTGTCGCTGCTGAAGAGCAGACCCTCGCTGATGCGCAGGCCCGCGCTCACCCGAACGATGGCGGGGAAGGGGGGATTGATCAGATAGGTGAGCAGATACTCCGAGTAGTTCGTGACGGGATAGCCGTCCTCCTCCGTCTCGTTGCTGTTCGGTTGAAGGATATCGCGCTCGTCGTTCGTGTAGGGGTTGCGCCAGCCAAACGGCTCCGCAGTTGGCACGAACGCGCGCGAGCGCAGGCCCGACCCGCGATCAAAGATGTCGCCAGCCACAAGGCTGCTCAGGCTCAGGCTTGTGGCGAAGTAGGGCTGCGGGAACCAGCCGGTGGAGGTGTGTCCGATAATATCCTCCTCCGGGAAGTCCAGCGTGTCGAGCCCCAGATCGTCCCATGTCGTGTCGTTCCACGTCGAGTCGGCGGGTTGTGCGTGGAGCGGCGGCCCATCCCCCGCAAACAGAAGGAGGGCGAGGGCCAACAGCGCGGCGGGCGTCGTTCTCTTCATCGTTGAAACACCATGAACGGTTTGTCGGCAACGCCGCTGTTGGTCACGAGCCGCGCCCAGTAGATACCCGGACCCATGTCGGCGAGCGTCTGGCGGGTGTAGAGGTGTGTTCCCGGCGCAATGTCGCCGAGCTGTGCAACCCACATCATCTCGCCCAGAACGTTGTAGCACTCCAGCCGCACAATCGAGGGCTTGTCGATGCGGTAGGCCCACGTTGTGGTGCCGCCAATCGAGACGGGATTGGGGTAGTTCTGCTCCAGCGTTGCGAAGCGGATGTAGGGGAAGGGTGGGCCAAGGGGTTCGCTGACAACTCTTCCAGTCGCTGTGGGTAGAAGGGTGCTCCCGATCAGCAGACTGTCGAGGGTGATCGTGCAGATCGGGCCGGAGCCGGCAAGGAGTTCGCCGCGCAGACCGAAGAGCGTGTCCCCGGCAGTGCCTGCGTCGAGCGAAATCTGCACCGTCCACGTGGAATCGTTGCGGCGCACGAGCGTCGCCCCGGCAACCGTATCGCCGCCGGCGCGTTCGATGCGCTGCGGATAGAACGCGGTTGGGTTTCCGAGACGAAGCACTGCGGTGAGCACGGTCCCCTCTGAAACCTCACCTGCGGTGAGCAGCACCGGAACGCGCGCATCCTTGCCGATCGTGCCCCGGCCCTCTCCCACCACCACAGTCTGTGCCCGCAGTGCGGTCCCTGCCAGGAGGATGAAGAGCAGCGCAGGCAGCCACCGCACACCACGACATCGTATATGCATCACAGGCGACAAATGACGAATGACAGATACCTTCACGCGCTACCTCGACACGATCACGAACTCGGTGCGTCGGTTGCGACGGCGATTCTCCTCGCTGGTGTTGGGGGCCAGCGGCTGCGATTCACCCAGACCCTTCACCGTCAGGCGGTTGCGCGCCACCCCCATCTCCACCAGCGCGTCGGCAACGGCGCGGGCGCGCTTCTCGCTGAGCCGCTGGTTGTAGTCCTCGTCCCCCTGGTCGTCGGTGTGGCCGCGCACCTCCATCTTCAGGGTGGGGTAGCGTGCCATGATCGCCGCCATCTCCTGAACTCTCGGCAGCGACACGCTTCTGATGGTTGCCTTGTCGTAGTCGAACTCGATGTTGACCAGGGCAATCGAGCCGATGGTGTCGAAGGGGGTGAAGACCGAACGGTCGTAGGTGCCGCGCGCCATCAGGGGATCGAATCCGAACTCCGGCAGCGACGTGCCGGCGGTGACGGTGTGCACTCCGTCGCACTCGGGCGGATGGTAGCTAATGCGGTAGTAGTTGTTGAGCGCGCGGTAGATGTCGGCGAAGACGTACACGAACTCCCGGGTGCGGTAGATGCGATACATCCTTCCGCCGCTGTACTCCGCCATGTTGCGCATCACGTCGAGGTCGGCGGGACCATAGGCAACGGTGTAGATCGCCACGTGCTCGCGGCGGGCAAGGCGGTGCATCGAGTCGATGCGGGTGCGGCTCTCACCGTCGAACCCGTCGGTGAAGACGATGATTGCCCTCTTGTGCGTTGCCGGCGCCTTCGCCACCTCCTGGATGCCAACGGTAGCGCCATCGTAGATGGCCGTACCGCCGCCGCCCGGCGGCTCGATGTCGGTCTCGATAAAGTCACGACGGTAGCGGGCGGTGTCGTTCGTCAGCGGCACCTCGGCGCGCGCGCGGCTGCCGAACTTCACCGCCGCAACGTAGTCTCCCGGCTTGATGATTCTCATCACGCGGCTTACGGCAGCGCGGAGCGCACGGATCTTTCGATCCCCCATCGAGCCGGAGTGGTCGAGCACGAAGGCGAGGGCATACGGCTCCCGCTTGTCCTGCCGTATCTCGGTGACGGTGAAGTCGGTGATTGGGGTTGCTACGCCGTTGCAGCTGTCGATGAGGAGGGGCCAGCGGGAGCGCCAGTTGCCGGTGCCGGAGAAATAGGGGGGGGCAAGGCCCATCACGAACCTCCCGCTCGTGTCGTAGACGAACGCGCGCAGCTCCACCTCGTTCGGGTAGCGGCTGTCGTCCACCGAGCGGATGTCCATCGCAATCGATGTGCGATTTGCAGCAACGGTGTCGTTCCCCTCTGTGCCGCTCCAGGTGGGAACCCCCGATGTGCTGACCATACCACCAGCTTTGCGCATCTCCTCCACCATCTTGTCGAAGGAGACGGCGCTGGTGAGCCAGACCGGGTTGTAGTTGGGAGGTGGCTGGATCTCCTCGACAAGCTGCACCGCGTGCTGCGGACAGCCTCCCAGGGCAATGGCCGAGAGGAGTGCCGGGACCAGAAGGAGCGAAACTGGAGAAAATCGCATGGGGAGAGAGAGAAGTGGCCTGCGAACGCCCAATTGCCGCAAAGGTTGCATCGCCGGCCGGGGCGAAGATAGCGATTCGGCTGCCGGTTGTCTGTGGCTGGCTGTTGGCAGGAAGGGGCAGGTCCGCGATCACACGGGGATATGCTCTCTTCCGAGGGATCCCCGACGCCAAGTGTACGAGGGGGGTGGAGGAGGAATGAGAGGGCTGTCGGTGCCTATCTGCACCGTCCGTGCTCGGAACACGGCTCTTTCTTCACCAGTAAGCCGGTCTGGGCAGCGGACACCAGACCCGATTTATTACGGGATCGCCCACCCGCACCCCGCTATCTTACGCCCCTATCGCTGACTCGTTCTCTCCCCCACTCCGCATCCGTTCCCCAGTCACTCTCAGCATTCCGTTCGATCATGCTCGCCAAGCTTCTCGAGCCGGAGGTGCGCGACCTCATCGCCTCGCGTGATTATGCGACGCTGAGCGATCTGTTCGAGGACTGGCTCCCCGCCGACCTTGCCGAACTCGTCGAGAGTCTCGACGCAGAGGAGAAGGTTGCCGCATTCCGGGCAATTCAGGGGGAGCATGCCGCCGAGACCTTTGCCTACCTCGACCTCTCCACCCAGGAGGAGCTTGCCGAGACGCTGCCGCGCGAGACGCTGACAGAGGTGCTGAACGGCATGAGCGCGGACGACCGTACCGCGCTGCTCGAAGAGGTGCCGGAGGATCTTGCCGCGCGGCTCATTGCGCTCCTCAGCAGCGAGGAGCGGGCCGTGGCGGAACTCCTGCTCGACTACCCCGACGATAGCGTTGGGCGACTGATGACGCCGGAGTTCCTTGCGGTGCGGCGCGACTGGATGCTTCGCCGCGTTCTCGACTACATCCGCACCCACGGCAGCCGCAGCGAGACGCTCGACACGATCTACGTGATCGACGAGCACCGCCACCTCGTTGACGACATCAACATCCGCGATATCCTCCTCGCTCCGCTCGAGGCGAGCGTTGGGGAGATCATGGACAACCAGTTCGTTGCTCTCTCGGTTGCCGACGACCAGGAGACGGCAATCAGTGTCTTCCGCAAGTACGACCGCACGGTGCTGCCGGTGGTGGATGTCCAGGGCCGTCTGCTCGGCATCGTGACGGTGGACGACATGCTGGACGTTGCGGAGGAGGAGAGCACCGAGGACATCCAGAAGTTCGGTGGCGTTGAGGCGCTCGACGAGAGCTATACCGACACGCCGCTGCTCCAGCTTCTGCGCAAGCGCGGCACATGGCTTACCGTGCTGTTCGTCGGGGAGATGCTGACGGCCAGCGCGATGCAGTACTTCGAGGGGGAGCTGAAGCGTGCGATGGTGCTCGTCACCTTCATCCCCCTCATCATCTCCAGCGGCGGCAACAGCGGCTCGCAGGCCGCCACCCTCATCATTCGCGCGCTCGCGCTGGGGGAGGTAACGTTGCGGGACTGGTGGAAGGTGATGCGCCGCGAGATCATCAGCGGTCTGGTGCTGGGCGTGGTGCTGGGAGCCATCGGCTTCCTTCGCATCATGATCTGGAGCCGGTTCACCACCATCTACGATCCGCACTGGGCGCTGCTTGGGGTGACCGTTGGCTGCTCCGTGATCGGCGTGGTGCTGTGGGGGACGCTGAGCGGCTCGATGATCCCCTTCCTGCTGAAGCGTCTCGGCCTCGATCCCGCCACCTCCAGCGCTCCCTTCGTTGCAACGCTCGTTGACGTGACGGGGATCGTCATCTTCTTCCTCTGCGCCCTGCTCTTCCTCTCCGGCACGATGCTGTAGATGGCGGGAGGACTCCATCATCGCCTGCTTTCGGCTCACAGCCAGCGGCGGCGGCGGAACCAGATGAACATGACGACCGCCACCGCCGCCATCAGTCCAAGCGAGAAGGGATAGCCCCACACCCACCGCAGCTCCGGCATATTCCACGGCGAGGCGTCGGGGTCGAAGTTCATGCCGTACACCCCGGCGATGAATGTCAGCGGCAGGAAAAAGGTGCTGATGATCGCCAGCACCTTCATCACCTCGTTCAACCGGTTCGACGCCATCGAGAGCTGCGCCTCCACGAGGCTCGTCAGGGTTTCGCGGTAGCTCTCCACAAGTTCCGCCGTCCTGACGATGTGGTCGTAGACGTTCCGATAGTAGGCGATCTCCCGCTCGTTGATCAGCGCAAACTCTCCGCGCGACAGCCGGTAGATCATCTCCCGCTGGAGCACGGTGATCCGCCGAATCTGGAACACCTGCCGCTTCAGCCGCAGGATGCGCTGGAGCGAGATGCGCCCTGTCGAGTTGAATACCACCTCCTCCAGTTCGTTCACCCGCTTGTCGATGCTGTCGAGCAGCGGCGTGTAGTCGTCGATGATCTCATCGAGAACGAGATGGTAGATGAAGTCGGGACCGCGCTGAAGGTAGTGGGTGTTGCGTCCGCACGAGCTGAAGATGCTGTCGATGGCGCGGGATGGCTCGTAGTGGTGGGTGATGATGAAGTTCTCGCCGAGCACCACGTTTACCTGCCGTGTCAACAACGTCCGGTGCTCGGTGGGGCCTCTCCGCCCTCCGTTCCCCTCCTCGAACTCCACAGGGTTGATGATCGAGAAGAGGTAGAGGTTGTAGTCTTCCACCTTCGGAAGGTGATCCCCGTGCTCGGGGTGGAGGCGTTCGGCGCGGCAGTCCTCGATCACGAGTGGGTGGAGACCGAACACCTCGTTCAGCACGAGTTCCTCCTCCTCCGTCGAGGGGTTGACAAGGTCGATCCAGATTGCGGGACTCTCGGCTTCAGGGTCCGGTGGTGTGGGGAGATAGGGGCGGGCAAGCAATCGGACTTGTTCGGCATCGCCAGCCCCCAGCGTCAGGCTCTCGCCTTCGGTGCGTATGCGGATCATTCGTGTTAGGTTGTCGCCTGGTATAACGGAGAGACACTCAACCACATGAACAACTTCTTTCGCCGTTTCGCCCAGGCGGTGTCGCGCGCCACAGGGTCCGCGTGGTCCTTTATCCTCTCGATCCTGCTCGTTGTCGTGTGGGCCGTGACCGGGCCAACCTTTGGCTACTCCGACACGTGGCAGCTCGTCATCAACACCGGAACCACCATCATCACCTTCCTGATGGTGTTCCTGATCCAAAATACTCAGAACCGCGACTCGCGTGCGATCCACCTGAAGCTCGACGAACTGCTCCGCGCCGCTACGCGCGCACGGACGCAGTTCGCAGAGCTTGAGAACCTTACCGACGATGAGCTTGAGAGGATCGAGCAGGAGTTCCGCGAGCTTTGCCGAAGGGAGCGTGGACGCCGTACCGGCAGGCTGGAACACACCGCGGAGGAGGAGCATCGCCGCGAAGAGGAGCACCGCTCCCGCGACGAGCGCCACCACCACGCACGGCGCAACGGTGAGCAGCTTCCGCTCGACGAGTAGACGTTTCTGCCCCAGCACCTCCCTGATGCGGGGCGGAATCCGCGCAGCAGTGGAGAATGGAGCGACGAGGCGGACACTCTGATCGATTTCCACCGTGCAGTTACAGTCGAGCCGAAGAGTGCAGGAGCACATTCAGAAAGGCCGTATTCTACAATAGTATACGGTACTGCAACTACGCACTGGAGAGCGTGAACAGGTCGCTCGCACTGGCATCGAGCGACCCGCCGGTTCTGGTGGACTGGACGGTGCCCGGTGAGCGCGGCAGTTGCTGCGTGCGATCGCGCACTCCTTCCCGCTCCGCGCAACGCCCGCGCCTACTGCATCCGTGGGCGGCAGAGTCTCCGCTACGGAGAGAGGTGTGCCGATCTCTACCGCGCAGGAGTGCGTGGCGTGGGCGATCTGGAGCGCATCATGAACCAAGAGTGAGAGTGTCGGTAGCGCTCTACTGAAACGTCGCAGAACGACCAACAGCACCATGCTTCAACGCCATCATCGCACGGGATCGGAACGGAAGGGGACGTGGCCGGGCCTTGTCCTCTGCACCCTCGCGACGCTGTGTGGGTGGGGGGTGACGATGTGGGTTGGCGATGGGGTGCTGGCAGGAACCGTTGAGTTCATGGGCGGCGGCGATGGCATACCGGTATGGCCGCGTACGCTGCTCGGCATTGCGATGCTGCCGTGGCTGCTCCGCATGCTTCTCGCTGCCGCACCCAGGGATGACAACGAGGCCTATCGCATCTTTATCCGCACGTCGATCATCGGGCTGATGCTCGCGCTGACGGTGATCGTCCTGACGCAAACCGTTGATGCCTCCACACTGCGGGAGACCGTTGCCGGATTCAGTGCCGGATTCAACGCTGGTCTTGAAGGAAGCCAGGAACGGGTTGTGCCGGTTCATCGCAGCGCGGGAGGCATGCCTGTATCGGTGGCGAGTCTTGCGGCGGTGATGATCGGCGTGGGGCTGACGCTCATGGCCGAGGGGATGATGGCGATTGTTCGCTACCGTGCCAATCGAGTATGGCGTGCCTTCGCCTGGATCTACGCCGGGTTGATTCTTGCAGCGTTCATCGGGGCACAGGCCTTTCCGCTTGATGTGCTGGGTACGGAATTTCAGATCGGTTTCGTGCCGGTCATCATGGTGTTCGTCGCGGTCGGTTCCGCCCTGCCTCTTGCGTTTCGCACAGGATGGATGACCAACCTGCGGCGTCCGCGCAAGGTTGCCATTGCGCTGGCAGCGGTGCCGCTCTTCAGTGGGGTGCTTCTGGTGGTGGGGAGCGTCGACGACCCTCTTTTCATCACGGGGTACAGTGCAGCTATCATGCCGGGGCTTCTCACCTCGCTGATCGGCCTGTCGCTCGCTCTCCTCGTCTTCTCGGTCATCGCCTTCATCGCATCGCTCTTTGCGCTCCCCTCCGCCGGTGCCATCGACAGGCGCAACGACGAGATGGGATGGCTCGCACGCTTCAGCGGCCTGCTGCTCCGTTCGCTGGACGAGGGGAGCTTTGTGGAGACGGCGCTGACGACCGCCCGCGACAGCACGGGGGCGATGGCTGCGTGGTTCGTGATGAAGCGTGAGGGTGAGACCGAACTCGTCACAGGCTCCAGTGCCGGTGTGCCCAACGTCCTGCTGGAGCGGGTGATGGAGGCACGCGATGATCACGGAGCGGCTCTGCGGCAGAGCGTGCTTGGTCTCTCCAGCCCGTTGGTGCTCGTCGATCCTGCGCCCGGTGTTGGTGCGGTTGCGGCGGTGCCGCTGGTGCAGGGGGAGGAGACCATCGGGGCACTGCTCGCCGCTCATCGCGACCGCCACGGATTCGACAGGGAGTCGCTTCTGGTGCTGCGCGCGCTTGCCGACCAGGTGGCGCTGGTACGGCAGCACTCCGAACTCGTGCGCCGGTCGATTGAACAGGAGCGTATGGAGGGGGAGATGGAGGTTGCCCGTGACATGCAGGCCCGTCTGCTTCCGCGAGAGATGCCGGAGAGTCCCTTCTACCAGTTGAGCGCGATAAGCCAGCCGGCACGGATCGTTGGCGGAGATTACTACGATGTGGTAAGCTTTGCCGACCGGACGATGGGTCTGGTGATAGCGGACGTTGCCGGGAAGGGTCCGGGAGCGGCGCTCTACATGGGAATGGTCAAGGGGATCGTGCAGGGGCTTTCTGGAGAATGCCATGACGCAGCGGAACTTCTGCGCCGAGCCAACGTAGCGCTTCACGGTGCCATCGACGGACGGTGGTTTGTGACGATGACCTGCGTTCAGGTCGTCGACCATCTCTACCGTGTTCGTGTGGCGCGGGCCGGCCACTGCGCTACGCTTGTCGTTCGTTCCGGCAAGGCCGAGTGGGTTCGCTCCCGCGGCATGGGTCTGGCCATTGCCCGGCCAGACCTGTTCAACACAACGCTCGACCTGGTCGAGCTTGACTTCGCTCCGGGGGACGCGCTGGTGCTTGTCAGCGACGGACTGCCGGAGGCACGGTCGGAGGGGGGAGAGGAGTTCGGGGATGATCGGCTTGCCGAGACGGTGCGGAACGTCATGGAGGATCACGCTGGTGCGGAGGGAGTAAGGGACGCCATCTTGTCGGCAGTTCGTACATTCACCGCCGACGCGGAACAGCACGACGACAGCACGCTCGTGGTGTTGCGCTGGCGCGGCGGTCATGACCTGCCCACAACACGCCCGGCACACGCTGGCGCGGACCGCAGCGGCGCCCCCCTCCTTACGTCCTCAACTTCCCCATGAGCCAGTTCTCCCTGAGCACGCGCACCCTTCCTCCCACCCATGTTATCGACCTGGCGGGGTTCCTCGACGCACACACCGCGCCGCAGTTGGAGGGAGCCTTCAAGGGATTGATCGATGAAGGGGTCTACAGGATCATCGTCAACTTCCGGGACCTTTCCTACATCTCCAGCGCCGGCCTCGGCGTCTTTATGGCGTTCATCGAGGAGGTGCGGACACACAACGGGGATATCAAGCTGGTGGGCATGTCGCCGAAGATCTACAACGTCTTCGACCTGCTTGGCTTCCCGATGCTCTACGAGATATACGATGACGAGGAGCAGGCGCACCGCAAGTTCACCGAGGCCGTCGGTTAACGGCATGGCACAGTCCGGCGATCCATCGCTGCGATTCCGCGAGGAGGTGCCCAGCACCACCGGCGAGCTGCACCGCCTGCGCGGTGTTGTCGAGCGTGAGGCTGTGCGCGTTGGCTTCGATCCAGAGACCGCTTTCAGGATGTCGCTCGCCGTTGACGAGGCGTGCAGCAACATCATCCGCCACAGCTACCGCAACAATCCTGCCGAGCAGTTCACCGTCGAGATCAGCGTTGACGATGATCTCTTTATCGTCCACCTGATCGACCACGGCGCGAGCTATGATCCTTCGGGTGCCGGCGCGTTCGACCGCCAGGCCTACCTGAACGCAATGCGTCCCGGCGGACTCGGCCTCCACATCATCCGCATGGTGATGGACGACATCTCCTACGAAACGATTGGCGAACACAATCACCTGCGACTCGTGAAGCGGGTGCCGGGAGGAAGCCTGTAGGGTCGGCGAGGTTTGAGGCTGTGAAGAGGAGAGGATGGCAGGCGTTCCGATGGCGCGCACAATCCACTGGCAGACGGGGCGTCTTCGATAGCGCACGTGAATGCCCTCCGAACTCTGGATTCGACCACAAGCTATCCGAGGGGATCACGCAGCAGTGAGAGTGTCGCGCAGCTGCGCGACACTCTGGCCTTACCAAACCCATAGATCCTCGATTCTATCCACCGTCCTCTGTGAAGCATACAGCATCCGAACAGGCGCTTCTGCTGGTTGAACGCGCCGTTACCGCTGCGCGTGGGCGCCTCTCGCCGCAGGACGCAGCAGCTGCCACTGGTCTCGCCGTTGACGAGGCGCGTGATGCGCTCGGGCGGATGATCGAACTCTACGTGGCGCGCGTCACCGCCGACGACAACGGCAACCTTCTCTTCGTTTTCGAGACCCCGCTGCGCCAGCGCGGAACGCTGACCGCCGCCGAACGCTTGGCCGCGCTCCGCGACCGTGCGTGGCGGGTCTTCAAGCGGATCTATCGCATGCTGATCGGCGTGACGCTCGTTGTCTACTTCGCGGTCATGCTTCTTGCGGTGATTGCGGTAATGATTGCCGCGCGCTCGGCAACCAGCAGCGACAACGACCGCGACAGCGACAGCCGCGATGGTTTTGTGGGTGGGTTGCTCCACATGCTCGGCGAAGGGCTTCGCGCCGCCTTCTGGTATAACGTCTATATCGGGGATGTGGAGCCGCGGAGTGGACGGAAGAAGGTCAGGGAACAGAAGAAATCCTTCTTCGTCGCCGTCTACGATCTGGCACTCGGACCGGAACGTCCTGCGCCCGACGCCTTTGCCGACGAGCGTGAGGTGGCGGCGTTTCTCTCACGGCGCGAGGGGGTGCTCGTCCCGGCCGAGATCGTTGCGCTCAACGGCGCACCGTTCGAGCGGGCCGAGGAGCAGATGGCGGAGTATCTCGTGCGCTTCGACGGTGAGCCGAGCATTACCGAGGAGGAGGGGGCCGTGGTGGGCGAGTTCGAGAGCTATACCTCGGGTCGGGTCGAGGCTGCGGGAGATTCTGCTGTTATCTACTGGTGGCGCGAGACGGAGGCTCCCTATCTCCACAGCGGCAATTCTTCGGGGCAGACTATCGGCGCTGCGGCAATCATGGGGTTTACGGGTGTGGCCGCACTCGGCATGATGGCGGGTGGATTGAAGGCGCTTGCGGTCTACGGCCACTTCTTCACCACCGGTGGCGCAACGGTGCTGCTCGGGTGGCTTCCACTCCTTCTTGCTGTCAGCTACTTCGTGCTGGCACTCGTCAGAATTCCGGGTGTTGCGCGCAAGGAGGCGGAGCGCCGTCGTCGCAATCGCGAGAAGCGGATCATGCGCCTGGTGTTCGAACGCAGGATGACCCGTTCCTCACTCGACGAAGTTGCGGCCGCGCTCGCCGCTGATGGTGGAGAACCCATCGACCGCGCCGATCTCGAATCGACGCTGAACGGATTGCTGCCGAAGCTTCAGGGAGAGGTACAGCTTGCCGAGGATGGAACGCCGCTCTACACGTTCGACCGCATCGAGCGTGAACTCGTGGCAAGTCGCCGTGTGCGGGAGGGGAGGGGGCTGCCGGGGGGAAGCGTTCCGAAGCTGCCGACCACCTTCTAGGGGAGTTCCCGGACTCTTCGACGACGGCAGGTTCTACACAACGACGGGGCCGAATTGCGCTGATGGCAATTCGGCCCCGAACTCTATTCCCTCCTCCACGCAGCTCTCCCTGAACCTCTCTACTTCACCACGGTCATCCGTGCGGTACGGTGCTGGTCGCCGGCACGAAGTTCGTAGAGGTAGGTGCCGGCCGGAAGGGAGCGGACGTCGAGCGCAACACTTCCCTGTCCCGACTCCACATCGCGCGTGAGGACTGCGCGGCCACCTTCGGTGTAGAGCCGCAGCGTTGCACCGGCTGCGGGAACGCCGGAGACGGGGATTGTTGCGGTGGAGACGACCGGGTTGGGATAGGGGACACCCAGCTCCAGAGCGCCGCGAGCGTCCGCCACTGGTGCACCAATCGATGCTGCCGACTCGAAGATGGGGAGCTGCTCGAACGGTGCGGGCGCGGGTGGAGGAAACGCTGCGGCGAGCTGTGTGCCGCTTGCACCGAACCACTGCGCCAGCACCGAGGCGTAGATCTGCCGGAAGTCGTACTGCCGCCGCATGTTGCCGGGACCTTCAAGGTTGTCGAGGTCGGGGTCACTTCCAATGATTCCGCCCTTCACTCCCGTGCCGAACACGAGCATCGGTGCCGCCGAGCCGTGATCGGTGCCTGTGCCGTTCGAGGCAACACGCCGACCAAACTCGCTGATCGTCATCATCGACACTCTCTCATCCAGTCCGAACGCTTCGAGATCGCGCTGGAACGCCGCAACCGCCTCGGCGAGCTGCGTCATCAGTGCGCCGTGAACCGATAGCTGATTGGAGTGGGTGTCGTATCCGCCAACGTTGATGATGTAGAGCTGGGTGGTCAGTCCGCCGGCGATGATCTTTGCGATGCTGGCCAGCCCCAGCGCAAGTGCGTTGCCAACGGGGTAGGTCACCTTGTTCGTCAACTGGCGCGTGGCGGCCTCGATGATGGCGTTGGAGAAGATGTTCGCCTGCCGTGCAATCTCCCGAACATATGCCTCCTCCTCCCCTGCATGCGTGCCGGCAACGGGGTCGCTGTCCTGCTGCCCCGGCACGTAGCTCAGGTCGCTTACCGCCATCCCCATGTTGTTGCTCTCGCCGATCAGCGTCGTGCTCAGATAGGTTCCAAGCTCGATGGCGAACGGGTGCTGCGGCAGCGTCGTGGGATAGTCGGGGTACTTCGCTTCGAGGTAGCGACCGTACCACCCGCTGTTCCAGTAGACGTCGGTGTTCGAGCCACTGAGCCAGATGTCGGTTGAGCGGAAGTGGCTCAGGTTCTGGTTCTCGTACCCCACACCCTGCACCACGGTCATCTTCCCCTCGCTGTAAAGTGGGAGCAGGGCTTCGAGGTTCGGGTGGAGGCCGAGCGTGGTGGAGCCGGGGAGTTTCTTCACGCTGTTCGCGTCGATGGCGAGGCCATCGATGTCGCGCTTGTTGTAGTAGGTCGGGTTCGTGTAGGGAACGACCGTGTTCAGCCCGTCATTGCCACCCGCCAGGCGGATCAGAATGAAGATGCGGTCGTTCGTGCCCGATACCAGCCGGGCAAAGGGGGAGCCAACGGGGTCCTGTGCAAAGGCGCGGAGTCGGGGAAAGCCGAGCGTGACAGGGAGGACGATACCGGTACCGGCCAGACGCTGAATGAATGTTCTGCGCTTCATTGATCTTTCTCCACGTCGTGTTGGTGCGATTGAGCGGTAGCAGGTCAGTCGAGTTGGAACTTGGCGAGCTGCACGAGCGCCACGAGCCACTGGCGCAGTTTGTTCTCGGCGTTCGTCGTCGGGTCGTCGATATCCCACTCGTAGGCTGCGCCGGTTCCTCCAGCCATCACGTCGCGCAGGGTCTGGCGCTCCATGGTCGAGGGTTCGGTGTTCAGCAGCGCACGTGCCATGTCGTCGCTCAGCGTGTCGATTCGGGAGTAGTCGGGGAATCGTTTGGCGAACGCAACGGGGTCCCACACATACAGTTTGAGCTGCTGGCGGCGCAGCGCTCCGTTCGCAACGTCGATGCCAAACTTCTGCCGGATCGGCAGTGTGCTGGTGCTTACCCAGGTTCTGCCCCCCTCCCAGCCCTTCACGTTCGGCGGGTCGAACAACTGCATCCCCATGGCACCCATGCGGCCGAGGAGGTCGGTCGTGGTGCGCCCGGAGGTCGCCGTGTCGAAGTCGGGAACGTTGGTCAGGCCGAGTTGCCGCACCATCCCGAGCATATAGTCCACCGGACTCTTCTCCACTGCTCCGATGTTCGTGGGGTCGTAGAAGTGCGCGCTTTGCAGGAGCTGCTCGACCACCGGGCGGAGTTCCCAGTTGCCGGTGCGGAAGGTGGAGGCCATCTCCGTCACCACCTCCTGGTCCATCGTTGCGTAGACGAAGTTGCGGTAGAGCTTGCCGCAGATGAACTTCGCAATCACCTCGGCACGCTGGGCGAAGATGATGTCGATCACGTCGCTGTCCTTCCACGCGCCGGTCTGCCCCATCAGCGTCTTCTGTCCGCTGTCCCAGTTCTGCGGGATGAACTGGCTTGCCAGCCCCGCGTAGCTCGTCCCCTGTGCGCTCGTCGTGCCGGTCCAGCCGCTCAGCGAGCGTGCCGCCTCGTGCACGTCATCCTGTGTGTAGTTCGGGTTGCCGTTCCAGTCGGTCACGCCGCAGGTGAACAGCTCCATCAGCTCGCGGGCGTAGTTCTCGTTCACGTTGTCGCGGTTCCCCCGCTTGTAGTTCTTCGCTCCGTCCAGATAGAGCAGCATTGCCACATCGCGCGTGACCTCCAGCGTGAACTGCTTGAAATTGCCGAGCGAGCGGGAGCGCAGAAGCTGGTTCTGCACGTACATGAACTCGGCGAAGTTGACGGTTTGAAGTTCGCTGGTGAAGTGGTTGTGCCAGAAGAGCGTCATCCGCTCCTGGATCGACACCGGGCCGGTCGCTATCGTCTGCTCCCACCAGCGTGAGAGCGTGTCCCGCCGCCGGAACAGCTCGATCTGCCACGCCTGATACTGCGTAGGATCGCTGGGGTTGGCGGGGCGTATCCACGCGTCGGTGCCCGCCCAGTCGCTGATCAGGGTGAGGGAGGGGGTGAAGGGGGCCAACAGACGGTTGACCGTGGCGGCCATTCCCTCGCTGACGGCCCGACGGATTTCAGCGTCGGTTGGGCCTACCATCGCACGCCGCAGGAGATGTGCGGCCTGGGTATAGGTCCAGGAACCGCTGTACCTTTCAAGCCCGGCGCTCGTTCGCTTGGCGAAACGTGGTGGAGTCTGGCTTGCGCTGGCTCTTCCATGGGCGGGGGCAGCGCCTGATGCAAGGCTTGAGGTAAGGAATCGACGTCGGTTCATGCGGATTCCTGGGAATGGTAGGGTTAATGGAAATGCGGGGGAAGGAGCAAGCCCTTGAACGATCCGTCTGGTTTCTTCGAGGTCACGCCACTCTCGGTTCCTGCGGCAACGGCGCGTGCTTGGAGAGCGCAACCCGATAACGGTTCCTGGCCGCTATCGCCTCAGTTCAATTTCACGCTGAACGAGCCACCGCTCACCACCACACTGTCGAGCGTTGAGGGGTCGCCGTTGCGGTAGGCTGTAAAGCCGAACGTGCCGCCGATGCGTCCATTCCCCAGTTCGGTGATCGTGACGGTCCCGGTGGAGGAGAGGCTCAGCGGCGTTGTTGTGTAGTTGATGCTGTCGCGACGGTAGTGTGCCGCTGCCGTGTTGACGCCGCCCAGCGTGTAGGTGCCGGTTGCGGTCACCGTGGGAAGGTCGATGACGATGACGTCGGTGGCGCTGGTGATCGACCGTGTGCCGGAGATCGCCGTGATGCCGTTGCTGTTCACCGCGCTTGCCACCACGGTGCTCCACGCCGCTCCGCTCACCGTCGCGCTCATCGAGTCGGTGAGCGGATTGATCGGGCTATCCGCGCACGAGGCGAGGAGCAGGGCCAGCGCAGGGAGAAGTGCGGAGGAGATGCGGAGAAGCTGCATGAGGAGCAGGGGATGTTGTTGAGTAGTGCTGGGTATCGGCCGTTTGCGGACGTGTTGATGTACGCCTGCGCGTTGGGTGCCGAATGCTCGTCACCGGAGCGGCTGCCAGTTGGATGGGGTGGATCGACGCGGGGGTGAAGGTTGCGGTAGAGAACGCGCGGGAGAAGCCGGGGATGATTCCCGACATGTTGATGTTCAAGCGTCATCCCGACTTCTCAACCCGGACCGCCGCGGGATCGAGGCCCCGCGACAGGTCCGGTGCGAAGAGGTTTAGCCCGCAACCAGCGTTGCGGTCATGCGGATATCGGCAGCGGCGAGAAGTCGCGAGATCGGGCAGGTCTGCTTGGTCTTGTTTGCCAGCTCCTGAAACTGCGCCTCATCGATGCCGGGGACCGTGGCCTTGCACTCCAGCTCGATCACGTCGACCGTCGGGCCGGCATCGGTGGTGTTCAGGTGGACCTTTGCGGTGGTGTCAACGCTGGTGGGGGGGAACCCGGCACCCTCCAGATTGGCGCTGAAGGCCATCGAGAAGCATCCGGCGTGGGCTGCGCCTACAAGTTCCTCTGGGTTGGTGCCCGGAGTTTCGCCGAAGCGTGTGGCGAAGCTGAAGGGGCCTTCAAACGCGCCGCTTCCAAGCTTCATCGTTCCGTTGCCGCTCTTCAGTCCGCCCTCCCAGTGGGCGGTTGCGTGACGTACAGACATTATGGTGTCTCAGTGAGAATGAATGGGGTTGTTCCGTCGATGCGCGCGAAGGTACTCCGTTTTTGTCATTGATCGTTTATCCCTGCCGTCCATGTCGATGCGCCGCCGGGTGCCCTCGTTCCAGAGTTCTCTGCGCACTCTGTCGTAGCTTCGCCGCATAATCTCTTCTCCCATGCCTCGTCGCCTCAGCAACTCCGAAGATCGTCGCGCACTTGCGGAACGGCTTCAGCACCTTACGGCAACCACTCCGCGCCGCTGGGGAACGCTCGATGTGGGGGCCATGCTTGCCCATCTCACCGATGCGCTCCGCATTGCGCTCGGTGAGCTTGCTGAGCCTGGAACTTCGCGTCGTACTCCCCTCCGTTTCGCTCCCGTGCGCTGGCTCGTGCTTCGCCTCCCCGCCCCTCTGCCGCGCAACGCACCGAGTCACCCTGCCTTCTTCGCTACTCCGGCTGCCGGGTTCGAGCGTGACCGTGCCGCGCTCATGGAGGCGATGGAGCGGTTCGTTGCTGCACCGCCCGACCGTCTCTGCCGACAGCATCCGCTGTTCGGCACGATGCGGAAGGCTGACTGGGATCTGCTTGCCTGGCGCCACATCGACCATCATCTACGGCAGTTCGGCGTGTGACGGGTGCAGCGTGGGGCGCACAACATGCGGTCACGACAAGCGCGCACCTGCTGTTGTATCTTCCCTGCGCTCTCTTCACGAACCTTCTGCCGATGGCTCTCCAGGTTTACAACACGCTCTCCCGTACCAAGGAACTCTTCACCCCAATCGATCCTGCGCTCGTGCGGATGTACCGCTGTGGTCCCACGGTGTACAAGCACATGCACATCGGGCACGCCAAGAGCTACATCTCGTTCGATGTGGTGCGGCGCTACCTGATCCACCTCTACGGTGCCGAGCACGTGCTGTTCGTGATGAACGTCACGGACGTGGGCCATCTCGCCAACGATGGCGATGAGGGGGAGGACAAGATGGAGGCGCAGGCGCGCCGCGAGAACCGTTCTCCGTTCGAGATCGCCCGCGACTATACCGAGAGCTGGCTTGAGGACCTCGACCGGCTGAACGTGCTCCGGCCCGACCGCACGCCCCGTGCCACCGACTTCATCCGCCAGCAGATCGAGATGGTGCAGGGCCTTGTGGAGCGTGGACTGGCCTACGCCCCCGGGGACGGCTCCGTCTACTTCGATGTGGCCGAGTACGAGCGGCGTGGACATTCGGAGGGGTGCGTCTCCTACGGCGCGCTCAGCAACCGGCGCACCGAGGAGGGACAGGAAGGCTACCGCATCGAGGCAAATCCGAACAAGCGCGACCCGCGCGACTTCGCGCTCTGGAAGGGGGCCGATGCCCACCACTTCATGCAGTGGCTGTCGCCGTGGGGCTGGGGCTATCCGGGCTGGCACCTCGAGTGCTCGGTGATGGCGCAGTTCTATCTGGGCCGCACCTTCGATATTCACGCCGGGGGACTCGACAACATGTTCCCGCACCACGAGTGCGAGATTGCGCAGAGCCAGGCGGCGAACGACGCCCCGTTCGTGCGGTACTGGATGCACAACAACTTCCTCAACATCAGGGGGAGCAAGATGGGGGGATCGCTCGGCAACGCTACGGATGTGAAGACGCTGGTGGAGAAGATCGACCCGATGGCGATCCGCTTCTTCATTCTCCAGAGCCACTACCGCTCGCAGCTTGAGTTCGACCCGGAGGCACTGGTTGCGGCGGAGTCGGGACTGGAGAAGCTGCGCGGCACAGCACGCCGGTTGAACGAGGCGGCAGGGCAGGAGCGGGGAGGGAACGGGCTGGAGGAGATGCCGGAGTACATGGCCCGCTTCTTTGCTGCGATGAACGACGACATCAACACGCCGGTGGCGATTGCGGCGCTCTTCGAGGGAGTGGGGGAGGCGAACCGGCTTCTCGCCTCCGGTGCCGAGCCGGGCACGCTGCTGCGCCACCGCGACGCTCTGCGCCTCGCATTCGACGATCTGCTCGGCCTGCGCGCGTTCGAGCGCCGCCAGGAGAGTTCGCATCTGCGCAGTCTGGCCGACGGACTTGTGGGGTCGCTGGTGACCCTGCGCGCCGATGCCCGCACCCGCAAGGACTTTGCCACGAGCGACGCCATCCGCGACAGCCTTGCCGCGCTCGGCGTGACGGTGGAGGATGGGAAGGAGGGAACGCGCTGGAATCTTGGAGAGTAGTGCGCTCGGAACAACGTCCTTCCCCTGCCGGTTCTCCCCCTCAACGTCGTGCATCGGATACGCACCCCATACGTTCCTATCAACCAGTACGAGTAATGGCTCTGCATGCTGTCTTGGGTGTGTGGTTGCGGCTTCTTGCCGTGGTGCTGACGCTGTGCGCGCTCTCCAGTGGACCGCTCTGCGCGCAGCGGTTCGACCATTACTGGTATTTCGGCAACGGGGCGGGGATCGACTTTTCGAGCGGTAGCCCGATGAGCATTCCCGGCGGGAAGACCGCAACGTTCGAGGGCGTTGCGGTGGTCTCCGATCCAATCACGCACAACCGCGTGTTCTACACCGATGGGGTGAGCGTGTGGGATAGCACCCATCAACTCATCAACATTCCGGGAGGGTTGATGGGGGGGCGGTCGAGCACGCAGTCGTCGGTGATCGTGCCGGTGCCGGGCTTCAGTCGCCGCTACTGCATTGTCACCACTGCGGAGGGGGAGGGGGCGAAGAACCGCACCGTCGGCATGCGCTATACGGTGCTGGACTTCAACGAGCCGAACATCATCGTCGCGCTGAACGAGCCGTTGCTGGCTCCTGCCACCGAGAAGGTGACGGCGGTGCGCCACTGCAACGGCGAAGACTACTGGATCATCGGCCATGCCTGGCAGAGCAACGCCTTCCACGCCTATCTCCTCACCTCGCAGGGGCTGAACACCACAGGGGTTGTGTCAAACGTGGGACCGTCCACCGCGCCCGGAGGGAGCGCCGCCGGCTATCTGTCAGCGTCGTCGGATGGACGCATGCTCGCAATGGCGATCTACTCGCAGGGGGACTCCATCGAGAACTATGCGGGGATGTTCTCCTTCAACAACGCTACGGGGCAGGTCAGCGCGGAGATTCCTCTGGTGCGCTTCATGAGTCCCTACGGCATCTGCTTCTCTCCCAACAATTCCAAGCTCTACGTCTCAACCCACGATGTCTCGGTGCAGGGGAGAGGATCGTTCCTTCAGTTCGATCTCTCCTCGCACGATTCGGCAACCATCGTTGCGTCGCGCGAAACGTTGTTCGTAGGGGGATTGCTGGGGGCGATTGAGCCAGGCATCGATGGCCGACTCTACGTTGCGCGCGAGGGATCCAACTACCTGAGCGTGATTCCCCAGCCCGACGCGCTCGGAGCGGCAACGAACTTCCGGTATAACGGCTTTGTGCTGATGTACGGCACCTCGACCTTCGGTCTGCCGAATGTGGTGGTGGCCGTCGGGGGTGGTGCGCCCAACATTGTCGGCGATCTCGATCTCGGTCCCGATGTCACGCATTGTCCCGGCCGTTCGGTGCAGCTTCACGCTTCGGGCGCGGATCGCTACGAGTGGATGCCGTCGTATGGTCTGAGCTGCACCGCCTGCCCCGATCCGGTTGCTGATCCTGAAGTCCCTACCACCTACATCGTTACCGGCTATCTCGGCGCGGGCTGTATTCTCGTTGACACCATCGTTGTTGGAATCGACTCGAACCTGCTGCCGGTCCATATCGTGTCGGGAGCAACGGAACAACTGTGTGCGGGGGCGCAGGCCACGCTCGACGCCGATGTCGCTTCCGAGGTCCACGTTCGCTGGACCTCTCCGCATCCCCTCGTGTGTGATACCTGCCGGTCGATCTCCGTTCGTCCGACACAGACGACCGTCTACTATCTGGAGGGGTGGACCGATGCGGGGTGCCGTGGACGCGACAGTGTTGTCGTGTTCGTGAAGGGAGGGGAACTCCAGCCGATTATCGTTGGTGGATCAACGTCGCTCTGCCCCGGCGATACCGCACCGATCCACGTCGATGCGCCCGCCGGGGTGCGTGTGCGCTGGACGCCCTCCACCGGACTGCTGTGCGATACGTGCGCAACCACCGCTGCCTTCCCCGACACGACAACGGTGTACGTTGCCGAGCTGTTGAGCGAGGCAACGTGCTACGCTCGCGACTCGGTGACGATTCAAGTCGTTGACCCCGTCAGAGTTGCCGCCAGCCTTGGGCCGGAGGTTGTGCTCCGTCCCGGAACGCCGGCCGTCATTCCCCTACAGCTCTCCGGTCTTCCCGCAGGATCAGCCGTCAGAGAGATTGCCGTTGCGCTCCGCTACGACACAACGATGCTCCGCCTCCGTTCGGTGCGCGGGACCGGTGGGGTCGCAGGCTGGCTCCCCTCGAATGAGCAGAACGACAAGAGCGCAGGCAGCTACAGCGCGCAGTTCACTTCTCCCTCCGGCACCACGTTCGATGTCAACGGCGAGGTGCTGCTTGCCGAGTTCGACAGCTACTACGGCGGAACGAGTCTTGTAAGCCACATCACGCTTGAGTCGATGGCCTTGCGGGGTGGAAGCTGTTTGAAGGTGGACACCGCTGGTGTCGATGTGCGGTTGGATTCCCTGTGCTGGGCACTGATGCGGGGGATTGAGATGCTGCCGTTCGGCTCGGACAAGATCGTGAGCGTCGTTCCCAATCCGGCGGGAGGGGAGGTGCGCGTGCGGGTGAACGTGGAGGAGGAGAAGGGGATCGTGCTGGAGGCGATGGACGCAGCAGGCGCAACGCATCGTCTGGGTGGCGGGCGCGTGGCTCCGGGAGAGCACGAGCTGGTCGTGGACATTGCCGGGCTGGCGTCGGGCTGGTACCGCCTTGTGGTGCGCGACGCCGAACGTCCGCTCGGCTCCCGGCTGCTTCTCGTGATTCACTGAGTGTGCGCTGTCACGAGTCATCACGTCTTTCCAACCCGATCCACGCGTGAATTCTCCCGCACTTGTCTATCATATCACCACGCCCCGCTCGTGGGATACCGCACTCTCCACAGGCGAACTTCGCGCGCCCTCGCTGGAGAGCGAGGGCTTCATCCACTTCTCGACAGGCGTGCAGGTGGAGCGGAGTCTGCGAAAGTTCTTTGCCGACGTGGAGGAGGTGGTCCTGCTCCGTATCGCCGCCGCTGCGGTGGCCGATGCCCTCCGCTACGAGCCGGCGGACGGACAACTCTTTCCCCACCTCTACGCTCCGCTGCCCGTCGATGCTGTGCTTGAGGTTCGGAAGCTGACCCGTCCCGCAGGGGAGACCTGGAGCGTTTCAATCGTGGACGAACAATGAACGATACAGCACTGCGATCCGATACCCTTGTTGCTGCGCCAAGCATTGGCGGGCACACTGCTGCCTCCCTCGTCGAGCGCTTCGGTAGTCCCCTCTACGTCTACGAGGCGGAGACGATTCGTGCGCAGTTCCGGCGACTGGCCGATTCCTTCGCCGGAGTTCGCACGCGTCTGCTCTACGCCTGCAAGGCGAACAACAACGCGGCAATCATCAACCTGCTGCACGGTCTCGGTGCCGGCGTCGATGCCGTCTCCATCTACGAGGTCGAGCTTGCGCTCCGCTGCGGTGTGCCGCCGGAGGATATCCTCTTCACGCCGAACTGCGCACCGTTTACGGAGATCGAGCGGGCGGTGGAGTTCGGCGTGCATATCAACATCGACAGCCTGACGGCGCTCGAACGGTTCGGGCAGCGCTACGGTGCGCACCCCTGCGCCGTGCGCATCAACCCGCACATCGTTGCCGGAGGGAACGCGCACATTCAGACCGGCCACATCGACAGCAAGTTCGGTATCTCTATCCACCAGGCGCGGCACCTTCAGCGGATCGTGAAGGGGTACGGGATGCGGATCAACGGACTGCACATGCACACCGGCAGCGACATTCTCGATGCGGGAGCCTTTCTTGCCGGTGCGGAGATCATGTTCGACCTGGCCGCGGACTTTCCCGATCTGGAGTTCCTGGATTTCGGCAGCGGCTTCAAGGTTCCCTACCGTCCGGGCGATGTCACCACCGATGTGGAGTTGCTCGGTGCGCGCGTCACCGAGCGGTTTCTCACCTTCTGCCGCGAGCGCGGCACGGAGCTTGAACTCTGGTTTGAGCCAGGGAAGTTTCTGGTGAGTGAGTCGGGAACGCTGCTGGTAACGGTGACGTCGATCAAGCAGACTCCCTCGTGCGTTTTTGCCGGTGTGGACAGCGGGTTGCACCAGCTCGTGCGGCCCATGCTCTACGACGCATGGCACACCATCACCAATGCCGGGCCTGTGGAGGCGGGACACGAGCGGATCTATACGGTGGTGGGGTGCATCTGCGAGACGGACACGCTCGGCAGCGACCGGAAGCTGGGGGAACTGCGCGAGGGGGATCTTCTCGCCATCCACAACGCTGGCGCCTACGGCTACGCAATGGCCAGCACCTACAACTCCCGTCCCCGTCCCGCCGAGGTTCTCGTGGATGGCACCGACGCCCGGCTCATCCGTCGCCGCGAAACCCTCGATGAGATCATGGGGCTGATGGTCTGAGAAGAGAGACGATGGATTGCGGACGAGCCATGTCCTCGGTTGTCGTCGTTGACTACGATTCCCGGTGGCCCCATCTCTCCAGGAGTTGCGCGCACGGGTGCTGGCTGGCCTCGGCGCGCTTGCGCTTGCAATCGAACACGTCGGCAGCACCTCGGTTCCGGGGCTTGCAGCGAAGCCGATCATCGACATGGAGGTCGTGGTGGCCGAGGCCGATCTTGCCGGGGAGATCCGGCGGATCGAACTGCTGGGGTACCGGCACCGTGGAAACCTGGGGACTGCGGGGGCGCGAGGGGCGTTCCACGCTCCGCCCGGAACGTTGCCGCACCATCTCTATCGCTGTCCGTAGAGGTCTCTTTTATCGTTCATCATCCATCACGCGTATGACTCGTGTCTTCAGCGGCATCCAGCCAACAGGGTATCCAACGCTTGGCAACTATATCGGCGCGATCAGGCACTGGGTGGCGGGGCAGGGGGAGAAGGAGAACTTCTTTTGCGTCGTCGACCTGCACAGCCTGACGGTTACCCCCGATCCAGAGAATCTGCGCTCGATAACACTGGCGATGCTCGCAGTGATGCTCGGTGCCGGACTTGACCCCGAGCGTTGTGTGCTCTTTTTGCAGAGCCACGTGAGCGCGCACGCAGAGGGGGCATGGCTTCTTGCCTGCACGACGCCGATCAGCTGGCTCCAGAAGATGACGCAGTACAAGGACAAGTCGGCGAAGGGGGAATCGATTGGCTCCGGTCTGCTCTACTATCCCGTTCTGATGGCTGCCGATATCCTCCTCTACGATGCCGACGAAGTGCCGGTGGGGGATGACCAGAAGCAGCACGTCGAGCTGGCGCGCAACATCGCCGAGCGATTCAATCACCTGTACGGCCACACCTTCGTGGTGCCGAATCCCGTCATCCCGCAGATTGCGCGGGTGATGGGGCTTGATGATCCGCACGCCAAGATGTCCAAGAGCGAAGCCTCGGCGCGCGGCCACGCCATCGGGATTCTTGACGACCCGAAGGAGATCGAGTGGGCGTTCAAGCGCGCGACCACCGACTCCTTCAATGAGATCCGCTTCAGCGATGAGCCGGAGCGCGCCGGGGTGAACAACCTCTTGGGCATCTATCGCGCGCTTTCGGGACGGAGTGTGGAGGAGACCGAGGCGGACTTCGCCAGCGCGCGCGGCTACGGCGACCTGAAGACCCGCGTTGCCGAGCTGACGATTGAGACGCTCGAACCGATTCGCCTCCGCGCGCTGGAGTATCTGAACAATCCCGACGAGCTGCACAGGATCATGGCCAATGGTGCCGAGCGTGCCCGCGCCGTGGCGATGCCGAAGCTGGAGGAGATGTACGGAAAAATGGGGATTGTGCGGGGAATGTGACGTCCACCGCGTAATAACGAATCCGCCCCGACCAATTGCTGTGTCGGGGCGGAACTGTTTCGTGGAGTCTGGGCGCGAATTAACGCATCGTGAGGCGGGCGATGCGGGCGGCCTCCGGGAAGAGGCTGCGCGCCTTCTGGTACTGCTTGTCGTCCTGGAGCACCACCTGGTAGAACTCGCTGTTCCCCCACAGGCTGCGGGCGATGCGGGCCTTGATACGCAGGGCGATGTGCTCGCGGTCGGCTGCGATATCGGCATCCTTCATCTGGAGCTTCTTCTCGCGGGCAAGCGCCATGAAGTCGTTCCACATCTTGTCGTTGATCTCGTACCGGTTCAGGAAGTCGCTGAACTTCGGGTAGGTGCGGCGCAGGGTTGGTCCCTGATTCTGTAGCAGCTCCTCGGTGTAGTCCCAGATCAGGTTCGTGCGGATCACGTCAACACCGAAGGGGGTGAGCGTGTCACTCTTCACGATGTAGTCCGGGGTGATGCCACCGCCACCGAGTACCTTGCGTCCTGCGGCGGTGTGGAACACCGGACGTGTGCTGTCGGGGATGTCGGCGCTGTGCTCGAAATTATCCCCCTCCTCCTCGCCATCCTTTCCTGCGGCCTTGTAGTAGTCCGCACGATCCTTTCCGTAGGGACGCTGGATCAGTCGGCCCGAAGGGGTGTAGTAGCGCGCAATCGTCACGCGGAAGGCGGAGCCGTCGCGCAGCGGGAACTGCCGCTGCACCAGACCCTTGCCGAACGAGGTTTCGCCGACGATAAGCCCACGATCCAGATCCTGAATTGCGCCGCTGACGATCTCGCTGGCCGAGGCCGAGCCGCGGTTCACCAGGACGATAACAGGAAGGTCCTCATAACTCTGGCCGCTCTCGGCATAATACTCGTCCTGGTCGGGAATCCGTCCGTTCTTTGTGTAGACAATCTTCTTGCCGCCGCTCACGAACTCGTCGGCCATCCGAATCGCCTTGTCCATATAGCCGCCGGGATTGCCGCGCAGGTCCAGGATGACCCGCTTCATCCCCTGCTGCTTCATCCGCGCCATGTTCTGCATGAACTCGTCGTAGGTCGGCTCGGCAAAGCGATTGATGGCGATATAGCCGGTGCCATCCTCTGCCACGAACGCTGCGTCAACAGTGTAGAGGGGAATCTTGTCGCGCGTGATGTCGAACTGGAGTGGTTTGTCGGTGCCGGAACGGACGATTGTGACGTTCACGTGCGAACCCTTCGGACCACGCAGCTTGTTCGGCACGTCGTCACGCTTCATGCCCACGGCGTTCGCCCCGTCGATCTTCACAATCTTGTCCCCGGCCTGGATGCCGAGCGCCTCGGATGGCCCGCCACTGATGGCGGTGACGATGGTGATGGTGTCGCGCACCAGATCGAACTCCACACCGATGCCGTCGAAACTTCCCTTGAAATCCTCCTCAACCTTCTTCTGCTGGGCTGCCGGAATGTAGACCGAGTGGGGGTCAAGGTCGTTGAGCATCCCCTCGATTGCCGACTCGACGAGCTTCGGGGCGTCAACCTCTTCGACGTAGTTCTTCTGCACGGTGAGCAGAACGTCGCGGAATTTTTCGAGCTGTTCGTAGATGCTGTCGCCGGAGATCATCGGCTGAACAGCGATGCCGAGGAGAATGCCAGCACTAATGCCAGCCCCGGCGAGCCACATTGCCTTGCTGCTGCGTGCCATCGAAGTGTGTGGGGTTCTTGTGTTCTGCAAAAGGGTGGATCGAGGGGCGGTGCGATTGCACTGTGCACCCTATCTAGACGCACGAAACGACGGGATCGTGCATCGGTTGCAACGCGGGAAAACTTTCCCTGTTCGCTCGACACCTCGTCCGGGGAGAACTTACACTGTCGGCGCAAATATGCAACGCCATTCCTGGGGTGGGAGTGGAGTCCGTCTTCGCCGTAAGGAGGGGGCACGGCGGCACGAACATTGGTGCCGCCGTGCCCCTGTTGTGGTGTCCCATGGTCTCTTGCCGCCTACTTCCCGTAGGCGGCCACAAGATTTCGTACTGCGCCCCGCAGTGCCCCCATTTCCTCGGGACGGACCGATCCATCGCCTTGGCGCACGGAGCCATCGCCCCGTCGTACCGACCCGTCGCCTTCCCGTACCGATCCGTCGCCCGGCATCGCCGAGCGGATAGAGGTGAGAAGGCGCTGAAGATCGAGGCGAATCTTGTTCTCCAGTCCTGCGTCGTCGAGCGCCCGTTCGAGCGCGTCCACCGCCTGCTTCAGCTCCTCCAGAGCCTTGCGACTCTGGGGTCCGCTTGCTTTTTCCAGGGCTTTGAACTGCTGATCAACCTTCTGTACAAGACTCCTGATCTCCCCACCGTTCGGGAGCGTGTGCACGATGCTGTAGGCTGCGTACTCGACAAGCGCAGGCGGTGCTGCGGCGTAGGCTGCGGTGGTCACGCCTGCGGCAACTGCAACTGCGGTGGCAAATGTGCTCTTCTTCATGGCTGCTCCTCGTGGATGAATGGTGAATCGTGTTGCCGCGCCGGGTGGTCTGTGGGGCAGTCGCACCGGTCTGCGCTGCCCGGTGTGGTGAATGGTTTCGTGCCGGGCAGGTCTTCCTCTCCCGTGACCCGCCAGCGAAGAATGGGGGCGGTGCCAAGCATCCAGAAACGCTCCGGCTCCCACTCCCCCATGCCAAACCTGTGGGCGACAATCCGTGTGCCGGCGGGCATTGCCACGAGGCGGGGACGGAGGCGGAGGTTGACTTCGGTGAGCATGTAGAGCATCACGACCGATGCTTCGGAGAGATCGGCCTCCAGCAGATTACCGCATCGGAAGGAGACAAGACCTTCGACTCCGGCGGTGCGGGCGCTGGCACGGGCGCAGGCGAGAAGATTCTCGTCAAGGTCCACGCCAATCGCCCGCACACCGTGCAGCCTGGCTGCCTCAACGACGATCCGCCCGTCACCACACCCGAGGTCGATCAGCACATCGTCGGGCCGAAGCTCGGCGACGCGGAGCATCGCTCGAACGACCTCGATCGGTGTGGGGATGTAGGGGGCGTCGTAGGGGTACATCGCTATCGCTCGATCCCGAAGATGCGGTCGGACTCCTTCTGCATCAGCTCGCGGAACTTCTGGCCGAGCGCCGGGTCCCACTTCGCCTGGTCGGGTGCGCCAACGCGCGGGGTCCAGTAATTCTCCACCTCCAGCCACGATTGATGGCTGAAGCCGTGCTCCCCGAGCACCTCCTCGTAGGGAACCTTGTTGCCGTCCTCTCCCTTGCGGAAGGCCATTTCCGCGTGGACGCGGGTGTACGTCTCAAGCGTGGCCGGTTCGCCACCGCCCCGGCGGTCCTCCAGCGCCTGCTGGTAGAGGGGCATGAATGCCAGCGCGGTCTGTCCCATATCGGCGGGATCGGCGAACCGGGCGGTGTAGCCCGCCTTCGCCTCACGCCATGCATCGGCTTCCACGCCGTGCTCTGCGGCAATTGCCAGCTCCTTCCCTTCATCGCCGGCGGTGTCGCTCATCTGAGCGCAGAGTTTTGCGTACTGCTCGATTGGAATCCCGGCAATCGGTGCAACGGTGCTCATGGTGATTCTCCGTGGTTGAATTGAGTGAGGTTGAGAGAATGCTTCTCCTTTGGTATCAACCTACGCTCCGCCGATTGCAGCAGCCGATGCCGGCGATTACAGCGAACGGACCGGAAAAAAATGAAGAGGCGGTAGTGGAGATAACGGCTGTGCCGCTACAGCATCGGCGGTGCCAGAATCAGGAGGGCACGGCAGGGACTATCGGTGTAATTGCGGAAAAGGTGGGGTCGCCGGGCGTTGAACAAGGCGCCGTGGCCGGCACGCAGGTCGTGCTCGTCGCCATCAAGCTCCAGAAGGAGCCGCCCCTGTACCTCTGTCACGATGATCGTTCCTTCGAAGGTGATCGCTTCATCGGTGAGGGCACTGTGGGGGGGGAGGCGGAGATCGAGCACCACCGCGTTTTCTCCTTCGCGCCAGGGTGTGCGGAGCAGAAGGGTGGGCTGGGTGGGTGGGTCGGGGAGGTCTCCCGCCGCGTCTGGCAGGTCTCCCGCCAGTGCCGTGGCGTGTTCTTCGGGGAGGAGGTGGGCGCCATCGCGCGGTGGCAGGGGGGAATCGATCCCGTCGAGCAGACGCAGGAGGGTGGTGCCGAGCGTTCGGCAGACCCGGTGCGCCAGCGCCCACGACGCCACGCGACCTCCTGTCTCGATCTGCTGGAGATAGCTTGGCGACACGCCGACCTTTCGCGCCACCGCCGCAATCGAGAGATCGCGCCGTTCCCGCAGCCGACGGAGCGCACCTCCTACAAGCGGCGGCTCGGTGAGCAGAACGTGGCGGGGCATGGAGGAGTACGTGGAGATGTTGGGAGAGATCGTGGGGGCTTGAAGTCAGAGAAGCGAAGAGATGTTTTCGCACGGCGCAATCATCCGCCCCCTCTACTCTCTCGTTCGGATTTTCCGATAGCGATACCGTATTCGTTCCGGGACAATCGACACGATTTCAAGATGGAGGTCGAGGGGGAGAATGAACCTCGGTTCCGCCACTCCCGCAGTATCAACGCCCTCGACAACGGCGAGGTAGGCGCGGATCGTTGTGGGGTCGAGCCGCTCAAGATCGCGGACTCCCCCGCGAACGAGCACCCGCACCCGCTCCGGTATCATCGTGAGGCGCAGCGCCGTGTCGCGTGTGGTGATCCGCGGCTGGAGGGGAATGTCGGGGAATTCCAGTTCGGCGATCTGCTGCACATCGGCGGCAAACTCCACCCGCTCCGGCTGTGCCGTCACCATGCCGTCGTATGGGTTGCCGATGGCGAGCCATCGGGTGAAGGGTCCGTGGACGTCGTTGAAGGTGCCGGTGTCGGTGGGCCATTCGGTGATGGCCTCCAGCACGGAGCGCGCACCGGTGATCGTGACGCTGTCGGGCGTCAGGCGCGGTGCGTTCGTGACGTCGAACCCGTCGCGCGGCACAACTACCGCCAGCGGAGCCAGCGCTACCCGCCGGGTGATGGTTGGCTCCACGCTCAGCCGCATGCTTGCCGGAGTGTACGAGAGGCGCTGGACATCCGGCAGCGCACCCTTCACGAGCTGCGCAATCTGCTCCTCCTTCACGTCAATCGTTCCCCCACGCTCCAGATCGCTCATCCAAGGGCGCAGCAGCAGCGTGGGAGGGGGTGCAATGAGCCGACGCATCAGCGCCCACCCGTTCCCCCGCACCTCCACGCTGACCGTTGGCGGGCGGCGCGCAAGCGAGAATCCGGGGGGAAGCGCCACCCGTAACGGCAGTTCAAAGGTCTGCTGGTACTCCTGTCCCAGCGTAACGATGCACCAGAGCACCGCCGCGCACAGAAACGCGGCGGCGATTCGGCGGGCCAGCCGTGCGGGTCGAACAAGCGTGGCCATGGTCGGTGGGAGGACGGCTTACTTCTTGAGGAACGGCATCTTGACAACCGTTGCCGGAATCACGCGGTCGCGGATCCTGACGCCGATCTCCGTGCCCGGAGTTGCCAGGTCGCTCCGAACAAATCCCATTCCGATCCCCTCGCCGAGCGTTGGCGAGGATGTGCCGCTCGTCACCACGCCGATCTCCTCCTCCCCCTGGACCAGCGGGTAGCCGTGCCGGGGAATTCCCCGCTCGTTCATCCTGAAGCCGACCAGCTTCCGCTTCGGTTTCTCGGTCTTCACCTGCACAATCGGCTCGCGCCCGTTGAACTCCTCCTTTGCCGTCTTGGTGATCCACCCCAGGCCCGCCTCGATGGGGTTGATCGTCTCGTCCAGGTCGTTGCCGTAGAGGCAGTAGCCCATCTCCAGGCGGAGCGTGTCGCGCGCACCCAGCCCAGCCGGCTCGATCCCGTGCTCTGCGCCAACCTCCATCAATCGCTTCCAGATTTTCTCCCCCGTGGCAGCATCGCTTGCGAAGTAAAGCTCAAATCCCAGCTCGCCCGTGTAGCCGGTGCGGGAGATGATCGCCGGGACGCCGTCGATGGTCCCCTCGACGAAGTGATAGTACTCCACGCCCGAAAGGTCTTGGTCGGCAAGTTGCTGCACCACGTCAAGCGCGCGTGGACCCTGCACGGCAAGGAGCGACGTGTCGTCGCTGACGTCGCGGAGCGTCATGTCGTCGAGCACGTTCTCCTGCATCCACGCAAGGTCCTTCTCGACGTTCGCGCCGTTGATCACCAGCATGTAGTCCTCGTCGCCGCGACGGTAGACGAGAAGATCGTCAACGATGCCGCCGTTCGGGCGGCACATGGCGCTGTACTGTGCCTGGCCGATGGCGAGCGTCGACGCGTCGTTCACCGTCAGCTTCTGGATGAACTCCAGTGCGCGCGGACCCTTCACCTCGACCTCACCCATGTGCGACACGTCGAAGATTCCCACGCGCTCGCGCACGGCTGCGTGCTCGGCAACGATGCCGCGGTAGGACACCGGCATCTCGAAGCCGGCGAAGGGGACGATTTTCGCCCCGGCGGCGACGTGCATATCGTAGAAGGCGGTGCGCTTCAGGTCGGTAGCGGATGCTGTGCTTTCGGACATGGAGAGGGCTGCTGGGAGAATGGTTGGGATGTTGTTCGGACGCCGAATCTACGAAAGGAGCGAGGATGGAGGGCAGCGGAAGCACGTGATGGACTGCATCTTCAAGGCGCGGCCTTCCACCACCGATGCAACGCAACGAACGCCCAGACGCTTTCGACCAGCGCGAACGGCCACGTGCCTGCCAGCAGACCGTAGAGCGCGGAGGAGAGGCAGGCAAGTGCGAAGAGGAGTATCCAGAAGCGTCCCCTCCGCTCAAGGGTGTAGGCAAGGAGCATCGTTGCAACGGAGATGAAGCCGAACAGGGTGAGGGAATCCATCGGACACAGTGTGTGAAGTGAGCGGCGGCGGCGCTCCGCTTTGCCGTTGTCTCCTCTCTCAATCCTCGCTTCCGCTCCGGCTCCACAGCAGTGAAGAGTCACCGTAGCTGAGAAATCGATAGCCTTGTGCCAGCGCTTCGTGGTAGATGTGCCGCCAGCGTTCACCAACGATTGCCGCGATGAGCAGCAGCAGGGTGCTGCGTGGCTGGTGGAAATTCGTGATGAGCGCATCGCACAGGGCGAATCTGTAGCCGGGGACGATCATGATGCCGGTCCGGCCGTCAAGTGCGGCCTTCCCCTCGCGGTCGAGATGCTGTGCCAGCGCGCGCAGTGCCCGCTCCGGGGAGGGGAGCGGCGTTGACATGGAGAGGCGCGGGTATGGTTCCCACTGCCCCAGATCAACCTCGCCGCTGCTGTCGGCAAGCGTTCCTGTCTCGACCAGACGCACGCCGATCCAGTACAGCGATTCCAGCACGCGCACCGAAGTTGTTCCCACCGGCACAATCGGCGCACCCTCTGCATCCTCGTTCCGCCGTTTGCAGGCTTCGATGAGCTGCTCCAGTGCCTCGCGTTCCACACTGAAGCGTTCGCGGTGCATCGCGTGCCTGCTCACGCTGCCGCTGATCGGTTTGAACGTTCCTGCACCGACGTGCAACACGAGATCGACAATCTTTGCGCCGTTCCTTTCGAGCCGGGCAAGCACGTCCGGGGTAAAGTGCAACCCCGCCGTTGGCGCCGCCACTGCACCGTTCGTGCGGGCGAACACGGTCTGGTAGCGTTCGGCATCCTCCGGCTGGATCTCGCGCCCAAGGTAGGGGGGGAGTGGAACGTCGCCGACGCGTTCGAGAAGGTCGGCAAACGAGCGCTCTGCCGGATCCCACTGGAAGTGGACGGTCGCGCCTTCCGCATCGATACTCTGGAGCGTTGCGGTAAGCGTCAGTCCATCCTCAAGGCGCAGCGTGAGTTGTGGCTCGCGGCGGAACTTGCGCGCTCCGCCCACCAGGCATCGCCAGGTCGTGCTCCCGATTGCCGCGAGTGCTACTGCGGGATCGTGCGAGGGAGCAACGGGTTCGAGCAGAAAAATCTCGACCCGTCCGCCACTTTCCCTCGCCATCGACACGCGGGCGCGCACCACGCGGCTGACGTTGCGCACAAGGAGCACGCCCGGTGGGAGAAGCGTGGGAAGGTCGCTGAAGCGATGATGGCTGATCGCTCCATGTCGGTCTGCCACAAGCAGGCGCGAGCTGCTGCGGTCGGCGAGGGGTTCGCGTGCTATCGCGGTCTCCGGCAGCTCGTAGTCGAGTGGGTCGGATGCGAGGAGGCGGGGGGGAGCGGGAGGATCGCTGTGGAGATTCGGCACGGCGGGAATATATTGAGCGCAATGAGCAAAGCGGCACCACTTACCCCTCGAAATCGATCACGCAGTACGAGCGACGATGCGATTGAACTGATCGCGCCGGTCGTCCACAACTGGACGTGGTGGAGCGATTTCCTCCAGCGCGAATACTACGCCACCAGCGACGAGCGCGCGGAGTGGCGCCGTGCTGCTACATCGATTGCCCGTGCAGTGGGGCTGCGCCCCGGCATGAGAGTTATCGACCTCGGCAGTGGAAGCGGCGAACTGGTGTTCAACCTTGCGCTCCACGGCGCCGAGGTGCTCGGTATCGAACAGTCGGCACCGCTCGTCGAGCACTGCCGTGCCGAGGCCGCGCGGCGCGGCGTGGCGGCAGGGTTCGTTGCCGCCGACATGTACACCTTCCAACCGGAGCAGAAGGTCGATCTCGTCGTCTCCACAAACACCAGCCTCGGCTTCGGTGCGGACGCCGCAAACCGCGCGATGATTGCGCGCATCGCGAACTGGCTCGTTCCCGGGGGGATCTTCTACCTCGACACCCTCACCGCGGATAATGCCGAGGAGTACGGGACGTGGACGGACACGGTTGCCGGAGGAAAACTTGTGGTCCACAATACGTGGGACCCCGAGACGAAGATCATGGTCAACGACCCGATCTGGATCGACCCTTCCGGTACCCCCCATGCTGCCGATCGACCGGAAATTGTACAATTGTACACGCGTGACGATATCAGCACAATGATGCGTGCCGCGGGACTTGAACCTTCAATCCTGCGCCGTGCGATGGGACGCCGCGTTGAGCAGACAGAGGAGGATGCGGTAACGACATGGGCTGCGGTGCGGCGTGATGACGGGGAAGTACAACCGATGGGAGCAACCCGGAGGAAGCAATGAGTACGAATAGATTGACGCAGCCGAACGGCGCGGGCGTTGCCGATCCTTTCATTCACTATATCCACTCGGTGCACTTCGTTGCGCCGGGACTGGAGCGCCGCTACTGGCGGCTCTTTGGTGATCTCGAATATGACCTGCGCTCGCTCCGTATCGAGATGACGGTGATGGCGCGCCGCATCGAACGGGCACGAATGGCGCTCGATGCCGGGGAGACGATCACCCCCGACCGCGAGCGCTCGATCGATGTCGCCGTGCGGAGCGAGGAGCTTCCGGGGTACCGACGGCTTGAAAACTTCCGCGCGCGGATCGACCGTGCGCGCGGGTTTGTGTTCGACCGTGAGCGTGAGTCGCAGGCGCGTGTCATGCTGGCCGACATTGCTGGCGCGATTCTCGGCATCGACGACCGCGCGCTGCGCCAGCGGCACCTTGCAATGCTGCGCTCGGCGTGCGCCGCCTACGGCGCGCTCGATCTCGAGGCGCTCCTCGATCTGCACGACCGTGTGCAGGAGCTTCCGATCGGTGAGCGGCGCGACGAATGTTCGCAGCAGGAGCAGGCCGCGTGGCAGCGCCAGCTCGACGCGCTCTATGCCCGCCATCCGCTCCGCTCTGCGTCTGTGCTCGACGCACCTCCCACGATCAGTGCGCACATCGCCGGGCTGCGGAGCCGCATCGACGGGGCGCAGGCCAGGCTGTCGCGGGTGATCCTGACCTACCTTGCGATTGTGGCTGCGTCGCAGCATCCGAACTAGACGATACTCGTCCGTCCTGGGGCAGGTGAACGTTCTGTGCATCGTGTTGCCTCCTCCAGCTTCACTGCTCCTTCCAGCTTTCAACTCCTACTCATTCTCCCCCGTTCATGGTTCGCAAGGAGAAGAACATTCTGGTCGTGGGTGACCGTGTGCTGGTGCGCCCCGACACCGATGAGTCGCGCACGGCCCATGGACTCTACCTCCCTCCAAGCGTGAACGACCGCGAAACCGTCCGTACCGGTACGGTGGTGATGGTGGGGCCTGGCTACGCAATTCCCAACCCGGAGTACAGCGAGTCGGAGCCGTGGGCGCCGCGCCGCGATCCGGCACGCTACATTCCGCTCCAGGCGCGCGAGGGCGATCACGTGCTCTTCCTTCGCAAGGAGGCAATCGAGATCGAGTACGACGGCGAACGTCTGCTGGTGGTTCCGCAGCCTGCGTTGCTGCTCCTGGTGCGCGAGGAACTGGTGGAGGGGGAGATTGGTGGGGATGGAGAGAGTTAAGCTTCTGCGGCGAACCATGTACGACAGCCACCGGTATCCCCGGTGGCTGTTGTCTTGTTGGATGGAGGCCGGTGCACACCGGCTGCCGTTCGGCCACGGCGCTTCGTGCACTCGTCCGTCAACCGGCAGCCGTTACGGGAGAGATCTGTCAGGTCCGGTGAATGCCAGCATCGGTGTGCAGTCCATCGCTCACCGTGTGCCACACCTCCTCGCTGAAGCGCCGCACGCTGTCACGGTCGGTTGAGGGAACGGGACGTGTTGTAGGATGGAAGGTGATCTCCGCGCGCAGCGAGGGAAGCTTCAGCAGCCTCCACGCGTGAACGTGGAAGGGGGGGGCGGGATCGTACCACGCAACGAGTGGACGCAGGGTCGGGGTGATCGGCGTCGATCCCAGGTGGGTATAGCGTATCGTAAATGGCTGCACCGCTACGCCGCGTGCCACAACACCGCCGAAGAGGAAGGGCTTGAATGGCTCTACCGTCTCCCCCGAACTCGTCCCTCCTTCTGGAAAGAGGATCACCCGCGCGCCATGTTCGAGCCGTTCGGCCATGGCTTCGGCGCTGGCAACCGCCGAGCGGAGCGAGCGCCGGTCGAGGAACACCGTGCCGGCCAGTCGCGCGAAGAGGCCGATGAGCGGCCAGTCCCGCACGTCGTGGCGTGAGACGAACACCCCCGCCGCGCCGATTCCAGCCGTTATGATGTCCAGGTACGAGATGTGATTCCCCACGAAGAGCCGTGCCTCCGGGTCACGTCGGCCAACGACGCGCACGCGGAGCCAGAGTGCGAGGGCGAACGAGCCGAGCACCAGGGGGGTGAGAACCACCACGACGCGTGTGCGGGCTGCCGGTCCGCAGAGCGCGGCCGCGCCGACGATGAGCGTGCACAGGGGGAGAAGGAAAAGCGAGACGAGGAGGAGGGAGAGGACGCGGAGGACCGCACGTGCCGGGTTCGGGCCGAGCGTTGCCGCGCTGGTGTGCCGGAGCGGCTCAGGCATGGTCGCCGCTGGAGGCCGCTGGCGTTGCGTCTGCTGCGGGACCTGCCGGGGTGGCCCCTGCTGCAAGGGATCGCTGGCGCACCGCCTCGAACAGCACCACTCCCGCCGCAACCGACGCGTTGAGCGAGCCGATGGCGCCGTGCATCGGGATGGCGACGAGCACATCGCACGCACGCCGCACACGCCGACTGATCCCCTCTCCCTCGCTGCCGATCACGATCATGGTGGGCTGAGAGAAGTCGTGCTCGGTATAGGAAATTGTGGCGGCATCATCGAGTCCCACAACGGCCAGACCTTCCTGCTGCGCCGCAACCACCGCGTCGATCAACGGCTCCACACGCGCAATCGGCAGGTGGTGCACCGCCCCGGCGCTCGACCGCACCACGACGTCGCCGATGCCTCCGGCATTCCGCCGACCCAGCACCAGCGCGTGCGCCCCGGCGCACTCCGCGCTGCGGATGATTGCGCCGATGTTGTGGGGGTCGGTGATGCCGTCGAGCGCAACGATAAAGGGGGAGGCACCGCTCTCCATCACCTCGGCCAGTCGTGCCTCGATGTCGCACTCCTCGATGGCGCTCACCGTTGCAAGCACCCCCTGGGAGCGGCTCTGATTTCCTCCGGCACGCTCCATGGCGGCGAACCGAACGCGGTCGAGCGTTGTACAGGGAACGCCACGCCGGCCCGCTTCGGCACGAATCCTGTCGATCGGCTCCCCTTCGGTTCCGTAGAGGATATAGACCTTCTCGACATCGCCGCCGGAGCGGAGTGCCTCAAATACCGCGTTGCGTCCGTTGATCGTCAAGGGAGGGAGGAACTGATGAACTGTGCGTGATGGATGAAGATAGGGAGCGGAGGGTTAGGGAGAGGGCTGAATACGTGAAGAGTAGCACGTGCGCATCGTCCAACGCACATGCTACTCCGCGCAGAGCCTTCTGCTCCTATCCGATCTCGATTCTCTTGTCTCCCTTCTCGATGATGATTCTGCCGCCCCGGCGTCCACCGTTGATGGTGACACTGCCGCCGCGTGTGCCCGCCGATGCGCGTGCCAGAACCCGTTCGGTCTTCTGCCGCTCGCGCGCCCGCTGCTGAAGGAACTTCCGTGTTCCCTTCTCGATGTCGCGCTCCTTCGGCCAGAAGGTGTTCACCGTGTCGAAGAAGAGGCCGATGCCCCAGCCTCCGAGCACGAAGATGAACCAGTCGGCATCCATGAAGAAACAGAGGATCATCAGCACGGCGTTCACCGTGACGTAGCTGCGCAGATGCTCGTAGTACTTCTTCTTCTGGTGCTTCAGGTAGGCCTGCCGCGCCTCCTCAAGCTCGAAGTTCGCCGCGTGGTCGTCTGCGGCGGCGCGCACCGATTCGGGGTCGATGCCCAGCTCCCGCGCCGTCTCGATCAGGTCCTTCATTGAGAGAGAGGCGCTGGACGAGACGCCCCCCTGCCGTTCGATGGCGCGGCGAAGAATCGCGTCGACCTGGTCGCGTGAGAAGCGGCGGGTTTCGTCGCTCGGAGTAAGATCGTTGGTGCTGGACATGAATGTCGAGGAAAGTGACGCGGCTATAACGTACAACGCTTCGACGATGTTGCAAGAGCCGCAACCGGTGGTTCGGGTGGGCCAACGCCGGTTTTGCAGGAGGTTTGCGGCAGATCGAACAGGAGCGCGGCTGGGTTCGGCTCTGCCACGCTCGTTCGTCTTCTGCGCCTACGTTCTTCCGGCTCCGAGCCGCAGTGTTCTGCGTGTCGTGCGCAGCCAGCTGAAGAGGAGTGCCACCCCAAGGGTGAAGGTGAGGAAGATCGACCACTTCACTCCTCCCAGCGTGGCATTGATGGTGATGAGTGCCGCGCTCATCACGATGTAGGTGCTGAAGTAGACGAAATACTTCCTGCGTTGATCCAGATACTGCTGGCGGCTCCGCTGCATTGCCGCTCGCGCCTCGTGATCCCGTGCCGCAGCGCGTATCACTTCGGGGTCGATGTCGAGTTCGCGCGCCGTCTCGATCAACTCGTTCATCGAGAGGGAGGAGCCGGCCGCGGCACCTCCCTGCCGCTCGATGGCGTTCTGGAGAATCACTTCGATCTCTTCGCGTGAGAAGCGGCGGATGTCGTCGTTCAGTGGAGAAGGGCCGGTGTTGTCGGGCATGGGTATAGCGAAAAAATGACGCGGCTATAACGTACAACGTTTCGGCAATGTTGCAACGGAGAACGGTGGCGGGAGTGACGGGGTGAAGAGGGCCGGGATGGAGTGGCTGCCGTCTCTGCCAACGAGATGCTTGTGTCGCGACTCTTCCCGCTCCTCTGCGCCCCTGTCCTCGCTATCTTGCCGCTTCTCGTCCTTTTCTCCCATCTCCCGGAGGTGCTATGATCTCTCCACCCCGCCGTCTCTGCTTTGGTTCTCTTCTGTTCCTTCTTGGCCTTTCGGGCGTGTCTGCGCAGCAGCCCGGCGGCTACCATGAGTCGCTGGCCACCAGTATATCGCTGGTGACCGAGTACAACGGCTCCGAACGCCCCATCGGCAGTGTGCAGTACCTGCAGCGCACGTCGTTCAGCATCTATCCGCTGCTGCCCGCGGTCTTCTTCGCTCCGGGGAGTACCGTCATTCCCGAGCGCTATATCCGCACAACCGTGCAGTCGCCGTCGGAGCAGGGGAGCGATCCTGCTGCCCGGTTCGACGACATTCACGGTTCGATGCTCGACACCTACCACACCATTCTCGACATCCTCGGTGAGCGGATGGCGCGTATTCCCGGCAGCCGCCTGACGATTACGGGATGTTCCGGCAGTGCGGGAGGGGGGACGGCCGGAATTGAGGTGGCGCACGGCCGCGCAATCGCCGTGCGGGAATATCTGGCACAGCGGTGGGGGATCGAACGGAGTCGGTTGCCGATGGTGGATCGGCAGCTTCCGCTTCGCCCGAGCAACCCGCGCGACAACGACGGCGTGGAGGAGAACCACCGGGTTGAGTTCACCGCCGATCCCCCCACGCTTCTCGATCCGGTGCGGCGGCTCGACACCGTTGCCGAATTGCAGCCGGGGAAGGTCTGGTTTCTGGTGCGAGCCGAGGGTGCAGTGGCGCGATGGAAGCTCTCGGTGCTGCGCAACAGCGACGAGGTGCGAACGTTCGAGGGGGTGGGGAGTCCCCCGCGCAGGATCGACTGGCCGGTGAACGACGACATCGCTGCGCTCACTGCCGGAGGGCGCATCACCTACTCGATTGCCACCTACGACAGCAGCGGTGCGAGCGTTGCTGCCGGACCGTACGGTTTCTATGCCGAGCGCCGCCGTGTTGGTGCTGCCGATCCAGCGGGCTATCTGAACGGAGGATCGAACGGAGCGGCGCGCTCGCGCGGCGCACTGCTCTACCGCTACGGCGAGCGCGAGCCGATGGGGGTGGAGCGAAGCAGCGCTGACCAGATGCGGAATCTTCTCGGTCCGGTCGGTCCGGTGACGGTGACCGGGTACACCGACCGTACCGGCAGCGCTGCCTTCAACGCGCGCCTCGCGCGCGACCGTGCGCGCATCGCCGCCACGCTCGTTGGGCGCGGTGAATCCTCCGCGCGTTCCTACGGCGAGGAGCGCCCACCCTTCGACAACTCGCTCCCCGAAGGCCGCTGCTACAGTCGCCTCGTGACGGTCGAGACCGGAACTCCACCACCGTAGGAGTGGTTCTCTCTCTACGCTCTTCCCCGTGCGTTCCTCCCAACAACCTCTTCAACGCAATGAACGCTCGGATCCTTCTTGCAACCTGTGCGCTCTGCCTTCCCCTCTGCCTCCGCGCGCAGGAGATTACGGTGAACGTCGATGCGGGCAGCACCTACACGATCAGCCCGCTGGTGTACGGCATCAACGCCTACGTGTACGACGGCACGTGGCAGAGCAGCAGCGACTGGAAGGTGGGGCTGGAGAACCACGATCCCGGCATCAACGAGACCAGTCGGCGTCTGGGTGGCAACGCTCTCACCTCGTACAACTGGGAGAACGGGTTCAATAACGGCGGCAACGACGACGCGCACCGCAACAGCAACTTCGTGTCCTTCATTATTGGTTCGGGAAGCGGTCCGTACACTCCGGGGCAGGCGCTGGGGATATTCCACGAGCACTCCAGAACGCGCAGCGCCGTGTCGTTGCTGCAACTCCCGACCGCCGGCTACGTTGCCGCCGACAACATCTACGATCCCCCCGCCGACAACGCCCCCTCCAACCGGTGGAGGGAGATCAGCTTCAGCAAGCCGGGTGCTCCCGCTTCCTACACCAGCACTCCCGACCCCAACGACAACACCGTCTACGTTGACGAGGAGGTTGCGTATCTGGTAGGGAGATTCGGGGCGTCGGATGCCGGGGGAGTGCAGCAGTATCAGCTCGATAACGAGGTGGGATTGTGGCACCACTATCCGAACGGTGGGGAGGAGGGAACGCACGCGCGGCTCCATCCCCAGCAGACGACGTGCGGGGAGATTCTTGAGCGCGATGCGGCTCTGGCGCTGCGTCTGCGCACGCTGGACCCGAACGCGCAGATCTTCAGCCACGGCATGTTCGGCTACCCCGAGTACTACAGCCTGTGGAGCGTGTACGACGGAGCCTCGCACCAGCCGAGCGACTGGGCTACCTACAACGTGGAGCCGTACCGCACCAACAGCACCGGCGAGGAGTACCACTACAACCACATGACGTGGGTGAACGCCTACCTGGCACACATGAACAACCGTTCGCAGAACGCCGGTCGCCGTCTGCTCGACGTCTTCGCCGTACACTACTACAGCGACGGCCAGGCGGTGAATACCGAGGAGAAGCTGTTGCAGGCGGCGCGGAGCCTGTGGGACCCGAGTTATGTGGAGACGAGCTACATCACCCAGAATGGGAATGGCTTCACCGACGGGCGCGCCTTGGAGTTGATTCCGAAGCTGCGCCGCTCCATCGCCGACTTCTATCCCGACACACGCCTGGCGTTGACCGAGTACAGTCTGGTGGGCGATTTCAACCGCCGGGACGTCGTGGCGGGAATCGTCCAGGCCGACGCGCTCGGGGTGATGGGGAGGGAAGGGGTGTATCAGGCGAATTACTTCGGGCCGATTCGTGGCTACATCACCTCGGCCTTCAAACTCTACCGCAACTACGACGGCGCGAACTCGACCTACGGGTCTGTGGGGCTGCGCGCCCTCACCAGCGACAACTCGCGCACGAGCGCCTACGCCAGCCGCGACGATGCCGGGCGCATCCACGTTATCCTGCTCAATCGTACCCGCACCTCGTTGTCAACGCAGGTCAACGTCGCGGGCGGTGGGGCGGTGAATGTGGCCGAGCGGTACAGCTTCGATCAATCGAGCGCCGATGTGTCTCGCGGCGCCGATCTGCCCGTGGCAGGCAGTGGCACTGTGACTCTGCAACTGCCGGCGCTTTCGGCAACGCATCTCGTCTACACCCAGTCCACAACCGAGGTTCCCACAACTCCTGCTTCCGGCATCGCCCTTGGTGTGACCCCCACTCCCGCCACCGACCGGGTCGTTGCGCACATCACGCTCCCCGCTCCGCAGCAGATTCGTGTCGAGGTGATCGACGCGCTGGGGCGCAAGGTTGCCGAGCCGATTGCGGGAGTGTACAACGGCGGCGACCTCTCGATACCTCTCGGCAACATCGCTTCCGGGCACTATACAGTTGTACTGAACACCTCCAGCGGGCGCATCGCTGCCCCACTGGTTGTGATAAGGCCGTAAACGTCGTCTGCCTGAATTGTCGTGGAGTAGATACGCGGCGCTCCCCTCGAACCGTCGGGGGGAGCGCTCTGTTTGGGAAGAGGAGAGTGCTAATCAGCGAGCCGCAGGAGTTGCAGGCGCGTGGGGTCGATCTGAAGCAGTGCAAGTGTGCGTCCCAGCCGTTCCACGCCGTAGCGGGCAGTAAAGGAGATCGGTGCGAGGGTGCGCTCCTGAAGTTCACCGCCGGGCAGAAGCATGGTGCGTGCCGCTGCCGCCCGCTCGATCGACGTACTCTCGCGGCGCTTCAGCGCGGAGCGGAGTTTGCCTGTCAGCTTCTCAAGCTCCTTCCGGCTCGCAGCAATTCCGGCCTGGAGTGTCTTCGAGAGCGTCGTGTCGATCTCCTCGATAGTCGGGGCCAGCTCGTTCCAGGCGCGCTCGATGCTGCTCTCGACGCGCGCCACCTCATTCTCCAGCGTCTCCACGGCCTCGGCATCGACGAACGCCGCCACCGGATCGAACGATGGGTCCATCAACTGTTCGAGCGGGAGCGCGAGCTGCTCCAGCACCCGCAGCACCTTCGGCTCCACGATTGCGGCAAAGGGACGTGGAGCAATGGCGGGCGCAGAGAGACCGAATGCCTGATATGCTCCGCGCAGTTGCATCTGGTAGGCCACCTCGCTCGGTCCACCCAGGTAGATCGCGGTGGGGAGGATGGCATCCTGCACGAGGGGACGCAGCGCGACGCGGGGTGAGAAGCGTTCGGGATGGTCGGCTGCCTGCGCGGCGAGCGCCTCGCGCGTGAATCGAAGATCTGTGCCGCGAAGGCTGTATCCTTCCTCTTCGATATCGATCGAGCGCCGTTCTCCCTCGTGTGTCATGAAGAGCGCACCCGGCTTCGGCTCGATGGGCGCGTCGATCCCTTCAGCGCGGAGCGCATCGACCCCACCCTGCACGGCGTTGAAGAGGAGATCGGGGTTGCAGATCTCCTGCACCATCACGTCTGCTGCAAGGCGCTTCAGCGCTGCGTCGCGCGAGCTGACGAGAACGATTGGCTGGTCGCCGAGCAGCGCGTAGAGCGTGCGGGCAAAGCCGTCGGAGAGGGTTGGAGCGGAGCCATCGGCAAGGGGAGCCGTGTAGGCGGTGTGGAGCAGGTCGAGCGTGGCGGCGGCAAACTCCGTTTCGGGCAGCACTGCTCGCAGTTCGTCGAGCAACTGCGCGAACGCCTCGGCCTTCACCGTCCGGTCGCCAACGTGGAGTGGGCGGGCGTCGCCGTCGTCGTAGCGGAGCGTGGCAGGCTGGCCCGAGCGGTCGAGCACCGCGAACGTCCGCGCCTCGTCGAAGTCGTGGTCGTCCCCCTCGATCCAGAACACCGGAACGAACTGCGCCTCGGGATTCTGGCGACGAAGTTCGCCCGCAGTCCGAATCGTGCCGACTGCCTTGAGCACGGTGTAGAGTGGGCCTGTGCCGATTCCCGCCTGCTGTCCTGTCACCACCGCCCAGGTGTTGGGGGCGGCGAGGAGCCGTGCGGCGGATCGTGCGCGTGCCGGTGCGTTCCATCGCTCAAGACCGGCAAGAGCTGCATCGGCAAGAGCGGTGCGGTGCTCCGGTGTGAACCTGTCGAGCGGTCGCAGCGGACCTATCGATTGAAGCTGGCGACCGAGCAGGACGCCAGGTTGGGCGGATCGGGTCGAGAGAAAGTCGGGATAGGATGAGAGCGACGAGAGGGAGAGAACCAGCGGAAATGTCATCGGGGAGTAGATGTGAGCAAGGAATGGAGGAGAGACTGCCGGAGAGAACGCCCGGTCCTGAACGTTTCCACCGCACGGTGCTTCGGTGCCCACCACGATCACTTCGTTCTCTTCCTGCGCGTTCCAGCAGCGGCCTCTGCTCCTCCGCGAATCACCTCCAGCAGCAGAAGGTTGCCGCTGGCGGGCGCTGCACCGGGGCGCATCTCCAGAGCGAACCGATGACGTTCCGGCCACTCGCAGAGTGTGAACACCGGACATTCGAAACAATGGGGGCGCTGTGCCTTACAGATCTGTCGCCCGAAGAGAATCATCGCAACGTGCGCGCGGCGCGCGTGGCCGGGGGGGAGAAGGGGAGCGAGTGCGCGGAACGTGCGGTCGGGCGTTGAGGTCTGTACGAGTCCCAGACGGTTCGCGATGCGATGGACGTGCGTGTCAACGGCGCAAACGTCGCGTCCCAGCGCGAACATCAGCACACACGCAGCGGTCTTCAACCCCACACCCGGAATCGAGGTCAGCCGCGCCAGGAGTTCCTCATCCCCCTCGGTGAACTCGTCGGGATCGTAGCCGCCCGTCTCGCGATGGATCGTCTCCAGTGCGGTACGAATCGTGCGCGCCTTCGCCTCGGCCAGGCCCGCTACGCGTATCGTCTCCACCAGCGCGCTGTGCGGTGCGCGCGCAACCGAGCGCCACGTGCGGTAGCGTGCGCGCAGGGCTGCGTAGGCCCGATTGCTGTTGGCGTCGGTGGTGTTCTGCGAGAGAATGGTGGCAACGAGCGATTCGGTGAAGCGGGGACGATCCTCGTCCTCCATCTCCACATGGTCGAACTGTTCGACGAGCGTTCTGACGATGATGGCGGTGCGGCGGCGCAGTGCGGACAGATCCTGCGAGACCATGACGAGTGTACGCGTTGAGATCGGTGACGAATCAGCGGTGAACGGTGTCGAGAGAGGGTGAGCGCTCCCTCAGGTGGTCACCGTGTTGAGCGAGCGGAGAGAGCGTGGATGATGGATCGTCCTGAGGGGACCGTGTGGTGTGTACATTTCTTCTTCAAGCTCCCCATGATCGATCTTCCTGAAAACTGAGATGCCCTCCGACATCACCACATGTCGGAGGGCATTCCCCTACCTCGTATGTTTCACCACCACAACGAAAGGAGTAAGTAGAGAGAGAAGTTCGACAGCACCGCGCAGTCCCCATTCGCACGGAACCATCGTAGAGAGGCTTTCTTCTCGTTTACCACCCGCTGCTTTAGAGAAAAGCAGAGTGGATACGAAGTATCTTCTGAAGCTTGATTGTCAATGTGGGCACGGCGTCTAATCTGCCGTGGGACAAACATACTGCAACCAGGCGGCTGTTCGCAAGAGGTATTTCATCTGCCGGAGAAACTTCCTCCGCGAAGTGCGCAAGATCATCTGTTTCGACGGATTTTTACTTCCGTATCAATTGCTTTGGAGCGCCGCAACGATACTGCGCGAGCCTGGATCGGGAAGCCGACAGTAGCGGGCGTCGAGCATCTGTGCCAGCGACGCGGCCTCCGAGGCTGTGGAAGCGACGGTTCGGGTATCGATGACGATCGAGTTGACGTGCGCTGCGCGGTAGCGCGCAGCAATTCCTTCAAGCTCCTCCCGCACGTGTCTGCGGCGAACGCTGCGAATCATACCGGCGGCGTTCGCCGCTATCGGCACGTTCGCCCGTCCGTCGGTGATGAGCACCACCAGACTCTCGCGATGCGCGCGGAGGCGTTCGAGCAGGGCGAGATGAAGTGCGCTGGAGAGCGCCGATGCAAGCGGCGTGCCGCCGCCGGTTGGGAGCGTTTCGAGCGCGCGCCGTGCGCGCGCCACCGAGCGGGTGGGGGGAAGCAGCAGGTCGGCTTCGGCTCCACGTACTGCAATCAGCGCCACGCTGTCGCGGTCCACGTACGCTTCGTGGAGCAGACGCGCCACTGCGCCCTTTGCCTCGCGCATTCTGTTCGACGCCATCGAGCCTGAGGCATCGACAAGCAGGATGTAGAGCGTCCCCGTTCGTTCGCGAAGGCGCTGGACGCGAAGATCGTCGCGGCGGAGTACGGTGCGGTCTGGTGTGTTCGCCGCACGTCGTGCGTGCTGGTGGGGGGCTGCTGCGCGGAGCGTTGCGCCGAGCGCGAGGCGTTTGCCGTGGGGGAGCCCGGGAAGCGCGCGCACCTGGCGACCATGCCGCCAGTTCTCTCGCGTGGCGTGCTCCCCCGCCTGCTGTTCGCTCTTCACGCGCGCAAGAATCTCCCCCAGTTCGCCCGGCGTTGCGTTGAAGTCAACGCCGGCGATGACGGCGCGTGCACCATCATCGCCGCCATCGCCACCCGTGCCCGCTCCCTCCTCCTGGCTGCTCCCCCCGCTCGACTGTTCCGTTGTGTCGATTGCGGTTGTGCCTCCGGTCTCTGAAGCAGCCTCGCGGCGTTCGTGCACAACGCCCGGCTCGGGGGAGGTGCGCAGCGGAGAGGGAACAGGAGCGGAGCGGCTCTCGTTGTCAGGTTGCCCGGTGCCGCCACGTGCGCGCACCGCGAGAACGGTTGCTACGGCAAAGTCCAGGTCGTTCGTCTCGATGATCGTGCTGCCCCGCAGTGCCGCGTGTGCCCGTGCGGCGCGCAGCGCAAAGGTCGGTGCTCGATCCCCCTCAACGTTCAGGGTCGTGCATCGCTCCATCACCTCACGCAGGATGCGTTCACCGACGATGATCTTCGGCAGGAAGGCGCGGGCCTCGGCAACGCGGGCGGCCGCGCGCTGATCCTCGCCGGCGAATGTTTCGCGCAGATCCATCGAAGTACGGGCCTGCCCCTGCTGACGCTCCAGCATCACGGGGATCATGTGATCCTCCATTCGCGCAGGCTCGAAGGGATGGAAGGGAATGCGGTCGATGAACCACACGGGAAGCGCTTCCCCGCTCCCCCCTGTCTCGCCAACAAGAAGGGGCCGCTCTGGCTCGCCTGTGTCCGACGAGATTGCGTGGAGTCCCCACGGTTCGAGCGCATCGAGAGCGCCGACGACAAGCACTCCACCGCGTGCCCGTTCGACAGCACCCTTCTGGCGTGCCCCCGGCACTCCGGCAAGCGCGCGCGCCAGGTCAACGCCGCCGTGCAACGCTTCGTGGTCCACCCCGGCCGGGAGGTGGACGACAGGGGCAAGGGGATCGACTGCACGCCGCACGAACTCGGTGAACGAGCGGAGCAGTTCCGACTTCCCCGTGCCGCTTGCGCCGTGGACCACAACTCCGCCCAGACCCGGATCAACGAGCGCACAGAGGAGCGCGCGCCGGGCGAGCGTGAACCCGACGATTGCCGAGAAGGGAGTGGCGAGCGTAGGCGTGGCGTCGATCATCCTGGAACGATGCGGTCGAACGTCGTCTCGACGGTGTCCGATGGCGTGTCGAGCGTGAAAGGATCGGTACGCAGTCTGTGCCGCAGTGCAAGTGGCGCAACGCTCCGCAGGTCCTCGATGGTAACCGTCGGGCGGTGCTCGAATGCTGCATGGGCGCGCGCTGCGCGTGCAAGCGTCAGGTCGCCGCGATGTCCGTCGAGCGCAAGCGTGCTGGTGAGCGCGGCAATCGTTGAGAGCGCTGGCTCGGGCACCACAACCTCGGGGAGATACCGCTGTGCCGCTCCGATCCGGTTGCGAAGTGTGGCGGTGTCGGCTGCCCAGTGCGCCACAAACCCTGAAGGATCGGCATCGAACGCAAGTCGGCGGCGGATGATCTCGACCCGCAGCGCCGGTTCGCGCTCGGTCTCGATGGTTGCGCCCAGACCGAAGCGATCCAGAAGCTGTGGGCGCAGCTCGCCCTCCTCCGGGTTGCCGCTGCCGATCAGCGAGAAGTGCGCAGGATGGCGCACCGAGATGCCCTCCCGCTCAACGGTGTTCACGCCGCTTGCCGCAACATCGAGGAGGAGATCGATGAGGTGATCCTCCAGCAGGTTCACCTCGTCGATGTAGAGAAACCCGCGGTTCGCGCGGGCGAGCACGCCCGGTTCGAATCTTCTGCGTCCGTGCGCCAGCGCCTGCTCGATGTCGAGCGTTCCCGCAACGCGGTCCTCGGTTGCGCCCAGCGGCAGGTCAACTACCGGCACCTGCATCTCAACTGTCCTCGCAGACCCCTCATTCGTACAGTACTCGCACAGCCCGACGGTTGTGCCGGGAGCGCAGTGGAACGGACAGCCCTCCACGGCGATAAGCGGCGGCATCACCTCGGCGAGTGCGCGAACTGCGGTGGATTTTCCGGTGCCTCTGTGTCCCATAATCATCACGCCGCCGATTGCGGGGTCGATGGCTGTCAGGATCAGCGTGCGGCGCATCTCCTCCTGCCCGACGATGGCAACGAATGGGTAGACGGGGCGGGCTGGGCGTGCGGTTGCTGCGGAGGACATATCTGGATTGTCGAACATGGCTGGTCTATCGGGCGTCGATGCAATCAATCCGGTCTGCTTGTGTCTCGTTCCTCTCCACTCACTCTCCATCGCATCCCGTGCGTTCGCTCTCCATCTCGTAGATTCGCGCCCGGTGAAAACAATTCCGCCGGGGCACACCTTTACGATGCATCTGCGCGTTGACGGCACGATGACGGCCAGCTTCTTCGAGGTCGTTCTCCACCCGGTCTACGCAACCTTCGCAATTGCACAGCACGCCGAGTACGCAGGCCGCCAAGCCATTCTGCCGTTCCTCGACGCCGATGAGGACGCGGTTGGCACCGCAATCTCCCTTGAGCATCGCGCCTCGGCGCCGGTCGGTGCCGTTGTAGAGCACAGCGCTCGCGTCGAGAGGGTGGAGGGGAGGACTGTCACCTGTAGCGTCCGCGCACTGTGGGGGGACCGGATCATTGCCGAAGGGAGCACCGTCCAGCGCGTTGTGAGCCGCGAGCGTCTGCGCGCCGGTCTCGCCGCGCTTGGCGCAGATGAACGTCCGAACAACAAGTCAACCAGCACTACCTAACCACGGAGCATCCCAATGTACAAGCTCATCGCCCTCTTCCGTCCTCCCGCGAACGTCGAGGATTTCGATCGACACTACAACGAGGTTCACGCCCCGCTGATGAAGCAGGTGCCAGGACTCGAACGCATCACCGTCGGCCGCGGGCTTCGCTCCTTTGGTGGCGACAGCCCCTACTACATGATTGCCGAGATGGAGTTCGCGGACCGCGACGCGTTCAAGGCAGCGATGGCCAGCGACGAGAACAAGGCTGCCGGCAAGGATGTGATGGGCTTCGCCGGCGAGATCATCACGATGGTGCACGGTGAGTTCACCGAAGGCTGAGTCGCGAGAATCCGGGGGAAGTGCTGAGGCGCGGCGTTGAGAAGACCCTCCCATGAAGTGGTGTCTGTCGCGATTGGACAGGCACCACTCGACCTCTACGAGGTACTGTTGTGACCGTTGCCCTTGCACAGATTCCGCTCTCCTCCGATATCGCTTCGAATCTCGGAACGATACTGGAGTATATCCGCCGTGCTGCCGAGGCAGGAGCTGATCTCGTTGTCTTCCCGGAATACGCGCTTTCCGGCGTGCCGCTCCCCGAAGTGCTTGTTGCGCCTCGCGCTGCACGCCTTCGAGCTGCTGTGGAGTGTGTGGTGGAATGCTGTAGTAACGTTGCCGTTCGCTGTATCCTTCCCAGCCTCTGGTACGATGCGGGGTGGCGCAGCTCCGCTTTCGTGATCGACGCGGGCGCTGTCCGTCTGCGCCACGACAAGGCTGTTCTCTCGCAATCGGAGAGGGAGCTGCTGAGAGCTGGAGAGAGGGTGTCGGTTGTCGATCTTGACGGAGTGCGCTTCGGGCTTCTGCTCTGTGCAGAGGGAAACGGCTCGGAGCTTCTGGCCGTACAGTCGTTCGCCGGCGCGCAGGTCATCATCCATGCAAGCGCGCCCGACAGTCTGCCAGGTTCAACGCTGGAGGGCGATGACCTCTGGACGATCCCAATCGCCGCGCTCTTTCCGGTACGTTCGCGGGTTCGCGCGTTCGGCGAACAGGTCTGGATCATCTCGGCACTTCCTGCCGGGTGCGGTTCCCGCTCCAAGGTGGTTGCGCCCGATGGGGGCGTTGTGGCCTTTGCAGAGTCGGAACAGGCCGGGCTGATTCCTGCCACCATCGATCCTGCGGCCTTTCCCTTCCGACACCACCACACATTTGCGCGGCGGCAGGAGGTCTTTCTCGCCTCGTGTCGCGCGCTGCTCCCTGACTCCTAGGTCCTGTTCTCCTCCTCGCGAAACTGCGCTTCGTAGAGGCGGCGATAGAGTCCGCCACGCGCAAGCAGTTCGGCATGCGAGCCGCGCTCCACCACACGTCCATCCTCGATGACACAGATGGTGTGCGCCGCACGAATAGTGCTGAGCCGGTGGGCAATCACCACTGCGGTGCGGTCCCGCAGCACGCGGGTGATAGCTTCCTGCACCAGCACCTCGCTTTCGGTGTCGAGCGCGCTGGTGGCCTCATCGAACAGCAGAATCTCCGGGTTGCGCGCCAGGGCGCGGGCGATGGCCAGCCGCTGCCGCTGTCCGCCGGAGAGGAGCACGCCACGGTCCCCGATGACGGTATCGTAGCCGTTGGGCAGGCGGTCGATGAACTCCGCGGCGTTCGCCGTTCGTGCCGCCTCGATTACGCTGTCGAGTGGCAGATCGGGGAGACCGTAGGCGATGTTGGCGCGCACCGTGTCGTGGAACAGAATCGACTCCTGCGTCACGATGCCGAAATGCGAGCGGTAGCATTCGAGGTCGAAGCGCCGGATGTCGACGCCGTCCATCATCACCGTGCCCGACTGTGGATCGTAGTGGCGGAGGAGGAGATCGACGAGTGTTGACTTCCCACCGCCCGATGGTCCAACCAGCGCGATCGTCTCGCCGCGCGGCACCTCCAGCGTCACGTCGCGGAGGACCGGGCGTTCCGGTGCGTAACCGAAGGTGACGTTCTGGAGGCGCAGACCCCTGCTGAACTGTGCCGGGCGTTCGTTCCCTCCGGTAATTGTCGGCTGCTCGTCCATCAACTCCAGCACGCGCTCCGCGGCAACAAGCCCCCGCTGAAGCTGCGTCGGGAGCGCAAGCGTTGCGGTGACGGGCTGCATCACCGCGAAGAGGAGAAGGAGGAAGGTGATGAGTTCGTCGGCGCGGAGCGTTCCCTCGAGCACCTGGGTGCCGCCAGTATACAAAACGATAGCAAGCGCGATGATGGCGAACACCTCGCTGATCGGGTTGTTCAGGTTGAACACCAGCGAGTTCTTCATCGCTGTCCGCACCCAGCGTAGTGTATCCGCCTTGAACCGTTCGTGCTCGAACCGTTCGGCGGCGAACGATTTCACCACCCTGATGTTCTGGAACGTTTCCTGCAATCGTGAGGTGATCGAGCCGAGCGTCTGCTGCATCCGCTGCGAGTAGCGCCGGATGTAGCGTGTGAGCACCCGAATCGAGATGATCGAGAGGATGCTGGTGCTGAAGGCGATCAGCGTGAGTTGCGGTGAGAGGACGACGAGCAGGCCGATGGTGATGATCGCCTGGAGCGGCTCGCGAATCACCGCGCCGAAGAGGGGCATCACGGTGGTGTTCATCGCCCCCACCTCGTTGATGAGCACCGACATCAACTCCCCGCTCCGCTGCCGGTGAAAGAAGTCGAGCGAGAGACCAACGGTGCCGGAGAAGAGCTTGTCGCGCACATCCTTCATCATCCGCTCCTCGATGCTGGTGGTGAACACCAGTGTTCCCACCTTCACCACGTTCTTTGCCACGAAGAGGAGGAGGAGGAAGATGCAGAGATTGCGCAGGCTGAGCGTGCGGCTTGCGTCGTTGACGATGGTGGACTGCACGACATCGTTGAACCACGTCCGCACCGAGGCAAACGCGTCGGTTGAAACGCCCGCACCGGGCGTTGAAACGGTGACGTTGCTGTCGGGGAAGATGATCCGCAGCACCGGCATGATCACTGCGAACGCTGCCGTGCTCAGCACCGACAGGACGAGTTGCAGGAGCACGAGAATGCCGAGGCGACCTCGATAGGGGCGAAGAAAGCCGAAGAGTCGACGCAGGATTTTCATTCGAGACTCATTGGTGCTGCAACCTCGCGCGTTCCAGGGAAGGGTGCGAAAGGGACGATCCGGGCAAGATCGAGCGTTGCGGCGTACACTTCGGGTACGGTGATCTGCGCAATGCTCGGTGCTCCGCGCACGAGGCGACAGGGTACACCCCACGGATACCACGACTGTGCAGAACGAACCTCTCCCGCGAGCATCACCGTCAGTCTGCCCGCTGCTGCTGCGATGTGGACGCTTGCCGTGTCGGGCGCAACCACGATCGTGGCCCCTGCCACCATCCCCGCAAACTCCCCGAGCGATCTGGATGGGGGGAGGATCTGTGTCCGACTCCCCTCGGCAATGCGCTCGATCATGTCGCTGTCGTTCGGGGTTCCGAGCACTGCAACGGCCAGGCCCCGCCCGGTGAGCGTTCGTGCGAGTTCCCGCCAGCGCTCCTCCGGCCAGCGCCGTGCAGGATCGCCAACCGATGGGAGCAGCAGAATCGTTCCTTGAGGAAGCTCCGCAGCAGTTCGCTTCGGAAGAATCAGGTGCTGACGGTCGTCCCCGATGATTGGATCGATACCGAGCGGAGCGAGCAGTCGCGAGGTCGTGAGCGCCACGTGTTCGGGGTGCTCGGGTCGGACTATACGATGCGAGAGTGCCTCGTCTCCCGCACCTGCAAAGCCAATGCTCCATCGCGCTCGTACGAACGCCGTGACGAGCGCCGCGGTGGCGCTTCCTCCCGCAAGCAGGTTGATCGCCAGATCGCACCGCCGCGCGCGCAACTGCCGCAGCACGGTGAGCGCGCCGGGAAGGGAGACCGGGAGCACCATGCGTTCATCGATGCCGGGAATCAGCGAGGCTGCCGCCGCATTCTTGGCACCGAGCAGCAGGGTGATGCGCGCCGTGGAGTGGCGCTCGCGCAGCCTGGCAATCGCAGGCGTTGAGATGACCGCATCACCGAGACGGTCGGTGCGGATCAGGAGAATCGTTGCGCGTTCGGGAAGATCGATTGCTCCGCCACGCCTCCCCTCCGATCCGCGTGCGAGCAGGGCAAGCCCCGCGCGGCGGGCAAGACGTTCGAGGTGTTTGAGGAGAGGCATCGGTTGCGGCGTTCGGTCCCTGCCGCTAGGAGTTGTGGTAGTACTGGAGAGCGTTGGGCGTCAGGCGGCACTCCTCGGCAATCAGCACGTTTCGCACACGTCCGGTGTCGCGCATCTCGTAGAGCTTCGGCACGAGCCTGTCGCGCAGCTCGATTGGTGTCATCGGGTTGATGTGGATGCTCGTCCCCCCCTCGAATCCTGCCGGCACGCTGATGCGCCACTTGATCAGCACGTGCCACGGCATCTTGACAATGGCGTCTACAGGAGTATAGTACCACTCCTCGTTGCAGCTGACCTCGGGGCCGGTTGCGGCGTGGCAGGCGTGGACCAGATCGCTCATCGCCGCCATCTCCTCGGGACTGTGCTCCCACGGACGGTCGTTGGTGGACTTGGAGTAGATCTCGATTGTGGGAAATCGGTGGCCGATTCCGACGAACGCCAGCGCGTGATCGTTCTCGGCGATCACGAGGTTGTAGAGCGATGCCAGGTTCGCGCCGTACTCGTTGAAGACGTTCGGGTTCTTCTTCAGCATCTTCACCTGCCGGATGATCGACGCCCCCCACTCGTCGATTCCCACAAGCTGACGGTGCAGGTGGTCGTAGCTGGCGCCGGCGGGAGCAAGCCAGTTCTGGAAGACCGAGACGTAGCGAACGTAGCGGTTGCGGTGGAGGATCGCCTGGAGCGCGTCAACCGTTGCGCGCATGTAGATCGCGTGCTCGTCGGGCGTGAGCTGCCCGGTGGAGAGGAGATCGGCGTCCGTCTGTGCGTCGCGGCGGTAGTGATCGTGGGCCACGATAAGCTCGTGGCAGCCACCGTAGAACGGCTCGCTCTCGGCGATAAGCGTGTCGTGGTCGAGTGGATCGCGTTGCGTCACCCTGCCATTGAGCAGCGACCGCCGCTTGTACTCCACCACGGCGCGCAGATGTTCCAGACCTTCGGGCGTTGCGGCGTAGTGTTCGAGGCGCTCCATCTCCTCGTGCGGCGTACGGTAGTCGTAGTTCCTCTTCCAGTACTCCAGCGGAACGATCTCGAAGAGGTTGGCAATCCGGCGAAACGTGTAGGGGGTGGAGAGATAGGCGGCGGCGGGGAGGTCCACCACCTCACGCCATCCCCCTTCCGTCTGCATCCAGCGGCTCTTCTCCGGCGTTACCTCGAACTGCCGCTTTGCGCAGAACGCGCACGCCGCGTCGCGGTCGATCCTCTCGATGGGAACAGGCGTGATCGCCGCTCCATTCCGATGGGGCCGCGCCGCGCGGCCCGGCACCGCCCACACCTCGTTGCCGGTGAAGGGGTTGACCTGCTTCACCGTCCCGTCGGGCATCGTGTTGTAGTAAACGGAATACTGCATGGAACACGGAATAGGTGTGCGTGATCCCTCGCACGGTTGAGCAGCGGGGACGATCACCTGAAGCGAGCGTGAACGCTGCGATGGCGGCGCTCCTGCTCCAGACACGCCTTACTTCAGCGCCAGCCCGGCATCGAGTAGTTCGTTCACCGTCTCGATGTCGCGTGCCTCGGCGTAGTAGCGGAGGAGCGGCTCGGTGCCCGAGGCGCGGATCAGCAGCCACCCGCCGTCGATGAAGAACTTGTAGCCGTCCAGCGTGCTCGTGCCCGTTACTGCGTGGCTGCCGAGCTTCGTCACTCCCCGCTTCGCACTCCTCAGAATCGTCTCCTTCTGCTGCACTGTCATCCGCACATCGCGGCGGCTGTAGCGATGCGGACCGAACTCTTCATCAAGCTCGCGCGAAAGCTGGCCGAGGGTTTTGCCGCGCCGTGCCATCATCTCCATCAGGAGGAGGCCGTTGAAGATGCCGTCCCGCTCCGGGATGTGGAGCGCCGTGCCAAGTCCGCCCGACTCCTCGCCGCCGATCACGATGCGCTCGGTCGTCATGAGGTCGGCGATATACTTGAAGCCCACCGGCGTCTCGAACATCCTGATCCCCTTCCGCTCGCAGTAGTCGTTGATCATCGTGGTGAGCGAGATCGTCTTCGCCACTGCGCCGCGCAGCTTCCGGTCCTCGTACAGATACTTCATCAGCAGCGTGAACACCCGGTGGCTGTCGACGAACGCCCCGGTCTCGTCCACCGTGCCCAGACGGTCGGCGTCGCCGTCGGTGGCAAGGCCAATCGAGTAGCCGCCGGCGGGGACTCCTGCAAGGAGTTCCGGGAGGTACTCGCCGAGCGGTTCGGGGTGATCGAGGTTGCCGAACGAGGGGTTGAACTCGTTGTGGAGCTGATCCACGTTGCCGAGCACCCGGTCCAGCGTGTGGATGCCGGAGCCGTACATCGGGTCGTAGAGCACGCGGAAGCCGGCGCTCTCGATCAGCGCGAAGTCGATCTTCTTCCGCAGGTAGTCGAGATAGGCGGTCTTCGCGTCGAACATCCGCACCCGCTTCTCCTGCACGAGCTGTTCGAGCGAGGGGAGTGCCCTGGTGCGCTTCGGCGGCGTGATCTCCAGCTTCGTCACGTTCGCCTGCACCTTCGCGATGTCGCCGGGCGCGCTGGGCCCTCCGTAGGCGGCCTTCAGCTTGAAGCCGTTGTACTCCGCCGGGTTGTGGCTGGCCGTGATGATCACCCCACCCGCTGTCCGCTTCTGCTTTGCCGCGAGCGACACCTGCGGTGTGGAACTGATGCCGTCGGTGAGCCACACCGTCATTCCCTCGGCGGCAAAGACGCGCGCCACGGTTGCCGCGAACCTGTCGCTCAGGAACCGGGCGTCGTAGCCCACAACGATTCCGCGCGCGGCGTTGGGGTGGCGCTTGTAGAACTGCGCCGCAGCGCGCGCCACGATCTCGACGTTCGCAAAGGTGAAGTCGTCGGCAATCACGCCGCGCCAGCCGTCGGTTCCGAAAAGGATGGACATGGGATAGATGTTGGGGAGAAGTACGGAGTGGGTTGTGCCGGGCGATTGATGGATGATGTCTGCCCCTGTCCGGGGCGTTCCCTTCTTCCGTGTTACGCGATTCCGCGCGCGAACGCGGTTTCGCCGGCGAACTCGGCGGCTGCACCGAGTTCCTCCTCGATGCGCAGGAGCTGGTTGTACTTGGCGATGCGGTCGGTGCGGCTTGCGCTGCCGGTCTTGATCTGCCCGCTGTTCACCGCAACGGCAAGGTCGGCGATGGTCGTGTCCTCGGTCTCGCCCGAGCGGTGGCTGATGATTGCGGTGTAGAGGTTCCGCTGCGCCAGCTCGATCACCTCCATCGTCTCGGTGAGCGTGCCGATCTGGTTGAGCTTGACGAGGATGGAGTTCGCCACGTTCTCCTCGATGCCGCGCCAGAGGAACTCCGTGTTCGTCACGAACAGGTCATCCCCCACGAGCTGCACCTCGTCGCCGACTCCCTCGGTCAGCCGCGCCCAGCCCGCCCAGTCGTTCTCCGCCATGCCATCCTCGATGGAGATGATCGGGTACTGCTGCACCAGGGCGCGGTACCACTCCACCATCTCCTCCGGGGACTTCAGGCTGTTGTCGCTCTTGTAGAGTCGGTAGCTGCCGTTCTCCCACATTTCGCTCGACGCAACGTCCAGGGCCAGCCATACATCCTCGCCCGGCTGGTAGCCCGCGCGCTCGCAGGCGCGGAGGATCATCTCGATTGCCTCCTCGTTGCTCTTCAGGTTCGGTGCAAAACCGCCTTCGTCGCCGACGGAAGTGGAGTGGCCGTTTTCGTGGAGCACCGTGCGAAGCGTGTGGAAAATTTCAACGCCGGTGCGGAGCGCGTCGCTGAAGGTCTCGCCACCAATCGGTGCGATCATGAACTCCTGGAAGTCCACGTTGTTGTCGGCGTGCCGTCCGCCGTTGATGATGTTCATCAGCGGCACCGGCAGGGTCCGCGCGTTGATGCCGCCGAGATAGCGGTAGAGCGGAAGCTGGTGGAACTTCGAGGCTGCCTTCGCGCAGGCGAGCGACACGCCGAGGATGGCGTTGGCTCCCAGCTTCTCCTTCGTCTCGGTGCCGTCGAGTTCGAGCAGCACTGCGTCGATCATCTGCTGCTGGTCGGCGGGCATCCCCACCAGCTCGGCGGCAATCGTCTCGTTCACGTTCGCCACCGCGCGCGCCACCGACTTGCCGCCGTAGACGGCCTTGTCGCCGTCGCGCAGTTCGAGCGCCTCGTGCTCTCCGGTGGAGGCACCGCTCGGCACCGCCGCGCGTCCCAGCGTTCCGTCCTCCAGCACCACTTCGACCTCGACGGTCGGGTTGCCGCGCGAGTCGATGATCTGCCGGGCGAGAATGTCTTCGATGATTGCCATGTCGTTCAGGAGCGAGAAGTGAGAAATGGGGGCAACTGAGAAGGGAGGAAGGTACGAGCCGAAGGAGAGACGAGATGTTAGTTCCTGTCGATCACCTCGGCGCCGCCGGAGAGTTTCGTGGTGCGAAGGGGACCGTGGTAGTAGACCTTGCTGCCACCCGATCCCTCGACATCCACCCCCTCCGTTGTCCGCACCTCCATCGTGCTTCCGCCGGAGACGTGTACCAGCGCGAGTTTGGAGAGGAGGTTGAACGCGTGGAGCGTGCTCCCCCCGGAATAATCGGTGATGAGCACCGAATCGCGCCCGCTGAGCGTCAGGCTGGAGCCGCCCGACATCTGGCAGTCGATCACGTCTGCTGCAACCGGCAGTGTGAGCGTGGAGCCGCCGCTGGCCAGGAGCGACAGGAAGGTTGTGCGGAGCGTGTCGGTGGCGGTCACGCGGCATCCACCGGAGAGGGAGATGTCGTGGAGCGTCCGAACGCGAAGCATCGCCCGCCTCGGGAGGGATTCGTCGTCGTCGAGCTTCTCGTCAACGGTGATCCGAAGCTGGTCGTTCTCGACCACCGCTGTGATGTAGGGCTGATATCCCTCCGGCGCTTCGATCCGCACCTCGTTCACGCTATCCGGCGTGATCGTCACCTCGAAGCCGTGGCTTGCGGCAAGCTTCGTGAAGTTCCCCACCGCTCGATTCTGGACCACTGGAGCGCCGGGCGCAACGGTAATGGTGTCAACCGTGCCGTCGCACGAGACGAGGGTGGCCAGGCAGAGAGCCGCAACGATGGTGCGAGGCGAGGAAACGAAGGGCCTCATGACAGTAGTCGAGAGAACGATGGATGAGGATATACGGTTGCAGCGCAGAGTCCTTGCGTGCCGTCTCACCTCGTGGCGGAAGTCTGCTGGCCTGCGTCCGCACCCAGCGGAAAGGCGCGTGCGTGCCAGCTCTGGGATGCTGGAAGCTCGAACCGCCCCGAGCGCAGGTCGCCAAGGCGTTCAACGGTTCGATCAAACACCGCCGTTGTGCCCGTCACCGTCCCGCTCTCTGCACGTGCGCGGAACTCGGCGCGCGTTGCGGCCGCAAGCGTTCCATCCTCGCGACGGTAGAGGACGTCGGGCGAATCGATCAGTTCCACGCCGATCTCCGCTCCCGCCGCCTGCAACTCGTGGACCAGCGCGTCGATGGAGCAGCCGCTCGGTCCTACGTGCCGGTCGTCAACGGCGACGAGGAGCAGCTGGCTCTCGCGAAGATCGTAGCCGGTGTGCATCTCGCGTCGGTGCGCGGCCCAGGTGGAGAGGAAGCTCTCAAGCCGCGCGCGGAGTGCCTGCTCCTGCTCTGGTGTGAGGGGCGTGGCGGTGTGGAAGCTCCAGAGTCGAGCGGTGTCGGGGAGATCGGTGAAGGGGAGACGCATATGAGATATGATGATAGGGGAGCAGGGATAGAGGACCGACGTGCCAGGTTCTCACCGACGGGTTGCGGCAATACGTTCGCGTACCGTTGTGACGAAGCGATTCCGTTCCTCACGATTCGCAAATGCGTTGTCCTGGACGATCACGCCGTAGCGATGGCGTGTGTAGATGCCGAAGCAGTCGGGATACTCTACAATCTCGGTGACGGTGTGCCAGGGGTGCAGCGTTGCCGTCTCATCCTGCTCGATACGAAGCTCGACGGGATCGAGCGCAACTGCGCAGACCGGGGACTGCATCTGCGCGAAGGCTCGACGGGACTCTGCCCGCAACACCTTTCTATACCGCTGCGGGCCGAGCAGCCATCCCAGAAGCGCGCCGAGCAGCCCGCCGACTGTGCCGAAGACCAGACGGCGAATTGCTGCTCCGTCAGCGAGGAAGAACGCGGTGAGCGCTGCTATGGATGCGAAGGCGGCGGCTGTCTGCCATCGAAAGGTCTCATCCCTCTTCCAATGTGCAGCCAGCCGCCGCGATGCGTCGAATAACTCCTCTGCTGTGAACTCGAATTGAACACGCATAGGAATACTTGACTATCGGATTGGTTTTTCCTTACAGAACGTCCTTCACCGGGGTGTAGTCCATGCTGAACGCCTCGGCAACGCCGTCGTACACCACCGCGCCGTTGATCACGTTCAGACCCGGCAGCAGCTCGTCGTTCTCGCGCAGCGCCTTCTGGTAGCCGTCGTTGGCGAGCTGGAGCATGTACGGGAGCGTCGCGTTGGTCAGGGCAACGGTCGAGGTGAAGGGGACTGCGCCCGGCATGTTCGCCACGCAGTAGTGGAGCACCCCGTCGATCACGTAGGTGGGGTCGGCGTGGGTGGTGGGGCGGGTCGTCTCGATGCAGCCGCCCTGGTCCACCGACACGTCGACGATCACCGAACCCTCGCGCATCTCGGAGAGCATGTCGCGGGTGACGAGGTAGGGGGCCTTTGCTCCCGGAATCAGCACCGCACCGATTACGAGGTCCGCCTGGCGCACGGCGTTGCGCACCGTCTCCGGTGTGGACATCATCGTCTGGCAGTTGCGCGGCATCACGTCGTCAAGGTAGCGCAGGCGGTAGAGGTCGCGGTCGAAGATGGTGACCCGTGCGCCGAACCCTGCGGCGATCTTCGCTGCGTTGGTTCCCACAACGCCGCCACCCAGCACCACAACGTCGGCGGGGCGGGTGCCGGGCACGCCACCGAGCAGGACGCCGCGGCCGCCCATCGGACGCTCCAGGTACTTCGCCCCCTCCTGCGGTGCCATGCGGCCTGCCACCTCCGACATCGGGATCAGCAGCGGCAGCGAGCGGTCGGCACGCTGCACCGTCTCGTAGGCGATGGCAATCGACTTCGAGCGGACGATGGCCTCGGTAAGCTCGCGGCTGGCAGCGAAGTGGAAGTAGGTGAAGAGCACCTGTCCCTCGCGGATCAGGCCGTACTCCGGCTCGATTGGCTCCTTGACCTTCACGATCATGTCCGCCCCGCCGTAGACGTCGGCAGCGGTTGGCACAATCGTTGCCCCGGCGGCGATATACGCCTCGTTCGGGAAGCCGGAGCCAACGCCGGCGTTGTTCTCGACAAGAACGGTGTGTCCGTTCTTCACCAGCAGGTCGACGCCGGAAGGCACGGCACCGACGCGGTTTTCATTCGACTTGATCTCGCGCGGAACTCCAATGACCATGGGATTGCTCTGTACTTCGATGAAAGGGTGTAGGGATAGCTCGGAAGGAGAGACTGCTACGATGGGGCGAGGCCGGGAGGCATCACCGGGCGGGCAAATATAGGGAGTAGGGGTCAGGGATCAGGGGGTGGGCGTGGCGAAGAAACAAGCGGTGCGTTGGCGCAGACGAGCGCGCTCTCGCTCGGACCCGCCGAATCCCATCGTGTTGCCAGTCCCCTGCTCCCCAACCTCTACGGCTCAGGCCTGTGCCTTCACGCACCAGGTGTCGAACGCGTCCTTCAGGTTGTCGGCGATCATCTCGGCGGTGCGTCCCTCGATGAGGTGGCGTGGGATCATGTGCACCACCTGTCCGTCGCGCATCAGGGCGATGGCAGGGCTGGTGGGGGGGTAGCCGTGGAAGAAGTCGCGCGCGCGCTGCGTTGCCTCGCGGTCCTGTCCCGCGAACACGGTCACGGTGCGGTCGGGAAGCGTTGCGTGCTGGAGTGCGAGCCGGATAGCCGGGCGGGCGCTCCCCGCGGCGCATCCGCACACCGAGTTGACGACGACGAGCGTTGTGCCTGTTTCGGCCATTGCCGCGTCAACGTCGGCGGGGGTGCGCAGTTCCTTCACCCCGATGCTCGTCAGTTCGTCGCGCATCGGCTGGGTGAGTGTGGGATCATACAAGGGCATCATGGCTGTAGGGATTGAGAAGTAGGGGCCGGGGAACAGGGAAGAGATCGGCAGTTCTCCACGGGCGAATCTATCGCCGCGTCGTTGACGAACGAGCAACAGTGTGCGTGCATGGAAGAGAGGCTGCGGAACCAGTGAGTCGTCGAGAGAGCGGGCTGGTGAGGGGGGGAAGTCACGCCCGGCGGTCCAGCTCGTTCCGGCCTCTACCAAACAATAACTTGCCGCGCCGCCGGGCGTGGTCTACTTTCCGAGTCAACATCAAGCCCTGCATCGTTATGATCGACAGCACAGCGCCGGACGAAACGGCCCCTTCCACCAGCGATTCCGCTCCCACCACCCTCTTCAACGACGGTGCGATGGAGCAGGCTGGCAGGACGGTGGCCCAGCCCGTCACCGATTTTCGCCACCCGCAGTACTATATTAACCGTGAGCTGAGCTGGATCGACTTCAACGAGCGGGTGCTGGAGGAGGCGGAGAACCCCGCCCATCCCCTGCTGGAGCGGCTGAAGTTCCTCGTCATCTTCTCCACCAATCTCGACGAGTTCTTCATGATCCGCGTTGCGGGGTTGAAGGAGCAGGTGTGGGGCGGCGTTGTGGAGCTTGCCCCGGACGGGCTGACGCCGCAGGAGCAGTTGAACGAGATCGCCGGGCGCCTTGCCCCGCTGATCGAGCGGCAGAGCCGGATACTGACCGGGCAGGTGCTGCCGCAGCTCGGCGAGAACGGCGTCGAACTCCATCCGCTGGAGAGTCTGCCGCAGGATGAGCAGGAGCGGCTTCGCGGCTATTTCCTCCGGGAGGTCATGCCGGTGCTCACCCCCCTCGCCATCGATCCCGGCCACCCCTTTCCCCACCTCCTCAACCGCAGCCTCAACCTCGGCATCGTTCTGAAGGACCCGGTGAAGCACGTGGAGGAGAGCGACTTCCACTTCGCCGTGGTGCAGGTGCCGGGCGTCGTCCCCCGGTTCGTGCCCGTGCTCGGCGAGCGGCGTGGGTACCACTTCGTGCTGCTCGAAGAGGTGATCGCCGCCAACGCCTCGGAGCTGTTTCCCGGACTCCAGCTCCTCGACACCCACACCTTCCGCGTCACCCGCGACGCCGACATCGAGATCGCGGAGGATGAGGCGGAGGACCTGATGACGATGATGGAGGAGAAGGTGCGCCGCCGCAAGTGGGGGGAGGCCGTTCGCCTGGAGGTGGACCACCGGATGCCGCCGATCATTCGCAAGATTCTGCTCGACTCGCTCGAACTCGAACCGCTCGACCTCTACGAGACCGTCGGTCCGCGCAACCTGAGCGACTTCATGGCGCTGCTGCGGCTCGACCAGCGCGAGCTGAAGGATCGTCCGTTCAACGCCCACGTGCTCGAAAGCTTTCGCGACGAGGAGCGGAGCATCTTCTCGGTGATCCGCGCGAAGGACATTCTGCTCCACCATCCGTTCGACTCGTTCAACAACGTCGTGGACTTCGTGCAGGCTGCTGCGCGCGACCCGAAGGTGATGGCAATCAAGCAGACGCTCTACCGCACCGGTCTCGACAGTCCGGTGATTCGGGCGCTGATCGAAGCGGCGGAGAACGGCAAGCAGGTGACGGCGCTGGTGGAGTTGAAGGCCCGGTTCGACGAGGAGAACAACATCGTCTGGGCCAAGCAGCTCGAACAGGCCGGCGTCCACGTCGTCTACGGCCTGATCGGACTGAAGACCCACTGCAAGATCACGATGGTGGTGCGCCGCGACGACACCGGCCTGCCGCGCATCTACCTCCACTTCGGCACCGGCAACTACAACCCCGTCACCGCGCGCATCTACACCGATGTGGGCATCTTCACCGCCGATCCCGACTTCGGCTACGACGCGATCAATCTCTTCAACTACCTGACGGGGTACGGTTCGGCCATCGAGTGGCGCAGGCTGGTGATGGCGCCGCTCAATCTCCGCAAGCGGCTCGTGGAGCTTATCGAGCGGGAGAGCGCACTGCACTCGCCGGAGCGCCCCGGCACCATCATCGTGAAGATGAACGCGCTGGTGGATGAGGAGATCATCCGGGCGCTCTACCGCGCCTCGCAGCGCGGCGTGCGGATCGAACTGATCGTGCGCGGCGTCTGCTGTCTGCGGCCCGGACTGCCGGGTGTGAGCGAGAACATCACCGTCCGTTCGGTGGTGGGGCGCTTCCTCGAACACAGCCGCATCTTCTACTTCGCCAACGGTGGAGCCGAGGAGGTGTATATCGGTTCCGCCGACTGGATGCCGCGCAACCTGAATCGGCGCGTGGAGCTGATGGTGCCGGTGGTGGACCCCGACAACCGCGCGCGCCTGAAGGAGATTCTCGAGGTCTACCTGCGCGACAACACAAAGGCACGGCTCCTCTCCGCCGATGGACGGTATCGCGCAATGGCGCTGAAGTCTGGCGAGGAGCCGTTCAACGCCCAGGAGTATTTTCTCGAACAGCTCCGCCAGCAGGAGGAGAGCGCAACACGCTCCAAGGTGGTGCGGCCGAAGCGGACATCGTAGAGGGGAGGGACCAGGAAGGAGAAGAACGACAGGGTAGCGATCAGCAGGGGGTCCAGAGGCGTGCGGGAATCCATGGCCGCGAATTTTTACAGCGCACCGTAGACGCAACACTCATTGTGGACCACCTTCTGCGTGACCTGGGGGGACCGGGACTCTTCATCGTGTCGCTCGTTGCCGCCACGATTGTGCCACTGAGTTCCGAGGCCGCGCTGATTGCCGCGCTGCGGCTCGGTCTGCCGCAGTGGGAGGCATTTGCGTGGGCTACAGCGGGCAACTGTGCAGGCGTCACCGTCAACTATTATCTCGGGCGCGGTGGCCGCGAGACGGTGCTGCGGAAGATGATGGCGAGCCGTGCGGGGCGCCGCGCACAGGGGTGGTGGGACCGCTGGGGACGCTGGAGTCTGCTCGCTTCGTGGCTTCCAGTCGTTGGCGACCCTCTCACGCTCGTTGCCGGTGCGATGCGTGTGCCGTTCGGTTTCTTTGCCGCCACCGCGTTCTCCGTGCGCGCCGTGCGCTATCTGGCGCTGCTGCCCCTTGCTCCGTGATGGTCATTTCGCGCTGTTGCCCGCTTCGTACCTTTGCGCTCCTTTTCTGTCATATTCCAATCACTGCTATGACGTTTCGTTCTTTTCTTCTGATTCCGTTCCTTCTTCTCTCGACTCTCCACCTCGCTGCGCAGGACACCGTCACCGTCCGCCGTGTGGTCGATGGCACGAGTTTCACCACCGGCGACGGTCGCACGGTGAAGTTGCTTGGGCTTGCTCTGCCTGCTTCACGCGCTGTCACCGGTGAGGAGTGCCGCCAGCATCTTGCCGACCTCCTCGCCTCCAGCAGCGCCGTTGTGCTTGTGCGCGATACATCGGTGCAGGATCGTGGAGGGGTTCAACTGCGGTACGTCGAGGCGGTGGGGGAGTCGATCAATCGCCGAATGCTTCTCGACGGCTACGCTGCCGCCTCATCCGCGCCCCGGCATGCGCAGGGCGACGAGTTCGCTCGCGCCGAGCGGAGCGCGCGCACCGATAAACTTGGAGCGTGGAGCAGTGAACGCGCCAGCTCTGTGCAGTGTTCCGGTATCACGCAGAAGGGAACGCGCTGTCTGCGGATGACGACAAACCTCAGCGGTCGTTGCTGGCAGCACGAGAAGTGAGAACTCCACGAAGGAGACTCATGGAACCGCAGCCCGCAATTCCCCGACCTGCCAACCTCCGATCCTCATTCCCAACCCCTACAGATGAAACTCGTCTCCTACACAAACTCCGGCCTCCCATCGACGCACGGCGAGGGCCGCGTCGGTATCCTGACCGATAGCGGGCACGTGCTCGACCTTGCCACCGCAAGCGGCGGCGAGGGCGCCCTTGCGTCCCTTGACTCGGGAGCAGGCATCAGCATGCTGGCACTCCTCCGTGCCGGCGACGAAGCGATGGACGCGGCGCGCTCGATTGCACACGCCGCCCGCGACAACAGCGATGCTGTTGCGGACGCGCCAGCGGTGGAGAGCGTCACGCTTCTCGCGCCCGTTCCGCGTCCCACCTCGATGCGCGACGGCTACGCGTTCCGCCAGCACGTCGAGGCCGCGCGGCGCAATCGCGGGGTGGAGATGATCCCGGAGTTCGACCTCTTTCCGGTGTTCTACTTCACCAACCATCAGGCGGTGACAGGTCCGGGCGATGTCAACGTGCAGGATTTGCACATGGAACGGCTCGACTTCGAGCTGGAGGCCGCAATCGTTATTGGCCGCGAGGGACGGAACATTCCCGCCGCCGAGGCGGACCGCTACATCGCGGGCTACACGATCATGAACGACTGGAGCGCGCGTGCCCTGCAGATGGAGGAGATGAAGATGAGCCTTGGTCCTGCAAAGGGGAAGGACTTCGCCACCTCGATTGGCCCCTGGCTCGTGACACGCGACGAACTTGCCGGGCGCCTCCTGCCGGGCGATACGGGCGAACGCTACGACCTTGCAATGGTTGCGCGGGTGAACGATGTGGAGGTGTCGCGCGGCAGCCTCCAGGATATGACGTGGACCTTTGCCCAGATTCTGGAGCGCGCCAGCTACGGCGTTACGCTCTATCCGGGCGACGTGATAGGTTCCGGTACGGTTGGCACCGGCTGCTTCCTCGAACTGAACGGATCGAAGATCACCGACAACCAGTGGCTGAAGGATGGGGATATGGTGGAGTGCGAAATCGAGGCGCTCGGAGTGCTGAGAAACACCGTTCGGCTCGTCAAGGGGCGAAGCGTCGAGTAGGTGCCTGGTGCGCCGCATCAGCGTAGATTCAGCTCCATGACTGCGGCACTCCATCGTTTCATCCTTCCGGCGCTGATACTTTTCTGGTGCGTAGCATCGCCGGCACTGGCCCAAACGGCCGGTGCCGGCATTTCGTTCGTTGCCGCGCTTCCCACCACGGCGCTCTCGTCCCAGCTAGCGCCCACGGTTGTCACGCTGCTGCTCGCTGCGGAGGCCGAGTGCGACGTGGCGATGATTCCCTCGAACGGTGCTCCCAGCAGTACCGCCACCATACCGGCGGGGGGAACGCTGGAGATCGTGCTGGACTCCGCAACGGTGCTTGCGCCACACGCTGCGGGTGTGTGGCAGAGTTCGCTCCGGCTCACCGGCACCACCCCTTTCACCGCTACGTTGCTGATCGACCGCCCATTTGTTGCCGAGGCCGTTGCGCTGATTCCCGATGCCGAACAGCAGCGTGAGGCATTCATTGTCGGCTCGGATGTGAACGATGGGGGAGGGATGATGATCGTGATCGGGCTGCTCGACAGTACGCGCGTCACGATCACGCCAGCGGTGCCCACCGTTGACGGGCATGCTGCAGGCATACCCTACACCGTGACGCTCGGGCTTGGGGATGTGTACCAGACGCTGACCACATCGGCCGGGTCGGAGGGAGACCTGAGCGGAACGCGAGTGGAGTCGAGCGCCCCCGTGGGGGTGCTGGGCGGAACCATGTGCAGCGACTTCCCAACGGGTGCCGTGCACGCATGCAACCCGCTCGTCGAGGCGATGCCGCACGTGGGCTGTCTTGGCCGCGAGTTCGTGCTTGCGCCGCTGGCGAAGGGCACGCGTGCGCATGGCCGTCTTGTTGCCACGCGCGACAGCACCGTTGTGCTGTTCGGTGGCACGCTGCCGCTCGGCACGCTGCGCCAGGGGAAGTATCTCGACCTCAGCGCCGATACCGCCGTGCGCATCGTTGCGAGCCAGCCGGTTGTGGTCGTGCAGTATGTGCTCAGCACCGCTACCAGCCGCAGCGTTTCCCCCTACGGCGATCCCGCAATGATGGTCGTACCCCCCGTGGGTTCCAGTATGCGCGCAGTGCGTACCGTGCTTCCTGCACTTGGGCCACGCACCCAGTCCCTTGGAACTGCGGAATGGGAGTACTACTGCCAGATTGTGTGCGACTCGTCGGCGTTTCCCTCGATTCGTGTCAACGGTGCCATTCCTGGCTGGGGCCGCGTCGATGGAGTTGAGGGCTATCGGCTCGGCGTGCTGCCACTGGGCCTGGGCGCCTTGACGATTACCTGCGACTCGTCGATTGGTGTGCAGCTCTACGGCTACTCGCTGCAGGATGCGTTCGGCACGGCGCCGCTTGCCTGTGCCACGCGTCGGCCGGTTGAGCCACCGCCACCGGTTCGCGACACTTCTCGGTACCTCCGCCTGCGGCTCGTTGGCGATACTGTGATTCCGGGAGGGCAGGGCGAGCTTGCGCTGCTCCTCGATAGCGCGGGTGGTTTTCTGCCGGGCGACTCGATAGCGCTCGATCTGGTGGTTGGGTGGAATTATGCAGTGGCGGTGCTAGCCGGCGCCGTCGAACTGATCGATAGCGCGTGGAGCGTCGAGCCTGGCGGGATGGATGTTGCCGGTGAGGAGCGGCGCGTCGTGATACGGCTCGGCGCTCTTCCCGATACGAACGGTGGAGTTGCCGCCCCCTCAAGGATTGCGCGGATTGGTCTACTCGGCGCGCTTGGGGCGGAGAGAAGCTGGTGCTCGATAACGCCTGTGCCGGATGCCGCCAGTCCGCGCACCGTGGATACAAGCGGGGACTTGTTGGTTGTCACGGGGCAGTGTATCGTGGGGGGCACGCGATTGGTTGGCGTTGCCGCGCCACTGCTTCGCTCCATCACTGTGGAGCCGCTGATGCGCGACATCACCGTGACAGTTGATGGTGGAGGACTTGCGTGTGCCGTGGCTCTCGTCGATCCGCTGGGTCGTCGCGTTTCCGCCGCAACCGTTGTTGCAGGGAGCGAGGCAAATGAAGTGATCCGCTTCGCAGGTCTGGCTGCCGGCTGGTATCTGTTGACAGCGCGGACGAGTGACGGTCGGACCGAGCGGCAGGCAGTGGTGGTGCCGTAAAAGAACGTGCCCTCCGGTCGAAACCAGAGGGCACGTGTGATTCACCGGCACAAGCTTACTTGTGGGTGGCTTCCTTGTTGTCGGCAGCCTTCTCCACTGCGTCCTTTGCCTTGTCCATGCCTTCCTTTGCCTTGTCGGTGGCCTTGTCCATTGCCTTGTCGGCAGCCTTCAGGCTCGAGTCAAGGGTCTTGCTGGCATTGTCCATCACCTTGTCAGCGGCCTTCAGAGCGCTGTCGGCCATCTTGCTGGCGGCGTTCATTGCCGAGTCCACCGACGGGGTGGCGTTGTTCATCGCCTTCATGGCGCTGTCGTTTGCTGCGTTGATAGCGGCGGTGCTGTCGGTCTTCGGAGCATCAGCCTTCTTGCCACAGGCAACGAAACCGAGGCCACCGGCGAGCAGGAGCGCGAAAAGCGTTGCGCGCATCTTCATGAGAGTTGAGAGTTGAGTATGAGAGTGAAGTACAGAGCGCCGGTGTGCGGCACGGCTGCATGAAAGTGACGTTTCAGCGGAGTGCAAGAAGCTTAGTGCTTCGCTGCGGTGTCGGCGTGCTTCGTAGTGTCGGCGCCGGTGGCGGTCTTCACAGCGCTATCTGCCTGCTTCATTGCCTCCTGGCTTGCCTTCGCTGCCGTGTCGAGCGCCTTGTTCGCGGCATTCATTGCCGAGTCAAGCTGCTTGTTGGCGCTGTTCATCACCGAGTCCAGCGACTTGCCGAGCGAGTCCATGGTCTTGTTCAGTTCGTCCTCGGCCGTCTTCTTGCCGCAGCCGACAACCGTGAGTCCACCAGCCAGAAGCATGGCAACCAGTGCGATACGCTTGATCATTGCGTGTACCTGAAAATGAGAGTTGATGGGACTGTTTCGGCCGGGACCGGCCAGGATACCGCAACTGCGGCCCGCAAAATTAGAGAGATCGCACGAACTGCACGATCCGTTTTTTTGTAACCATGAACCAGCAGAACAGCGGCGAGCGAATCGCCATCATCGGCGCCGGGCGCCTCGCACAAAGCCTCTGGAGAACCTTCGCTTCCAATGTGGCGCTCGTGCTGGCTCGCCATCCGGTTCCAGTCGAGGGCTTTCCCCCGGTGGACGCACTTGGCAGCGTCCATACACGCCTTGCCCCGGCAGGCGTTACCACGATCTGGATCGCTACTTCCGATGCAGCAATCGCCGAAATCGTTGAGATTCTCGCCGCTACACGCTTTGACTTCTCCGGCGTTGCCGTGGTCCACAGTTCCGGTGCTACTCCAGCCTCGATTCTTGCTCCCCTTGCCGCTCGCGGAGCGCTTACCGTTGCGCTCCACCCGAACGGTGCCTTCACTGGTGCCGAACCGGTCCCTGCCGGCCTTCTCTGGGGGCTTTCCTCTCCTGATCCTGAGCGAGCAGTTGCTCGAATGGAACACCTCCTCGCACCGCTTGCCCCCCGTATCGTCACCGTTGCCGACGATTCGCGTGCGCTCTACCACGCCGCGGCAAGCGTTGCGGCAAACGGGAGCGTTGCGCTGTTCGCCCTTGCCGAACGGCTCTACCACGCTGCTGGGTTCGATGTTGGGGTGGCGCGCACGACGGTTGCTGCCTACATGCGCCAGGCTGCGGAGCGGTGCCAGAAAGAGGGACCGGAGAGGTCGCTGACCGGACCGATTGTGCGTGGGGATCGAGGGGTGGTGGAGCAGCAGCGCCGCGCCGTTGCCGCTACGGCGCACGATGAACTGCACAACTTCGAGCGACTCATCGCAATGGTGGAGTCGCTGGCGCAGCAGGTGGGTGGAGGCTACCAGTCGGGGGCGTCGAGTTCGTCGAGTGCCGCCTGAAGTTCAGCGAGCGTGTGTGTGTCGCCGGCACTGCGGGCAACGGCACATCCCTGCTCGTAGGCGGCTTGTGCGTCGGCAGCACGGTCCGCCGCTCGCAGCAGAGCGCCGAGCTGGTAGTAGGTGGGAAGGTAGCCGGGCGCCTCCGCGCGCAGCTTCTCCAGATGGTCGAGCGCTTCCTCCGGTCGCCCCACGCTGTTCAGTTCGAGCGCCACGGCGTAGCGGGTGAAGGGATCGTGAGGGTCGCTTTCGAGGAAGCCGAGCATCTGTTCAAGGCGCGACATCGGGAGAGAAGGGAGTTGTGAACGCTGGAGATTGATTGACCACCGCTGTACGGTCTGATCCTGGCAGGAACGGGGCCAATAATACAGCAGAGGTGACTGTACGATTGTATCGCCTCACTTCGCGGGGAGAAGTTTCATCAGACGATCATCGTTGGGGGCGGGGGCGCCTCGTCCATCGCGGTTCGAGGTGGTGAAGTAGATCGCGCCGTCAGGTCCCACCGCCATTGCACGAATCCTGCCGTACTCCTCCTTGAACAGCGTTTCCTGCTTCACCACTCTCCTGCCGTCCAGGACGACACGGATAATTCCCTCCCCCTTCAGGCAGCCGAAGAAGAAGTTCCCCTTCAGTTGCGGGAACAGGTCGCCGTTGTAGAACATGCCGCTGGCCGGGGCAACTGCCGGTGTGTAGAGGAGAATTGGTGACACCATTCCCGGCGCACTCTCCTCGTGGTGGACCGTCGGCCACCCGTAGTTCGCTCCCCGTTCGACGATATTGACTTCATCGCCACCGCCCGGACCATCGTTGCCCGAAGGTGCATGTTCGGTGAGGAAGAGCGCTCCCGTTCCCGGCTGGAAGTCGAGACCCTGCGGGTTGCGGTGGCCGTAGCTCCAGATCTCCGGGCGGGCGTTCGCTTGGCCAACGAAGGGGTTGTCGTTCGGTACCGAGCCATCGTCGTTGAGCCGGAGCACCTTGCCGCCGAGCGAGTTGAGCTGCTGTGCGATCTCCTTCTCCGTTGCCTCGCCGGTGGTGATGTAGAGTTTTCCGTCGGGACCGAAGCGGAGGCGGCAGCCGGCGTGGAAGTTCGCCGCCGGTATTCCCTCAATGATGACCTTCCGTTCGCCTGGAGCGTTGTTCTGCTCGTGGTAGCGGACAACGCGCACACTGAGATCGTCGCCGTTCGTGTAGGCGTAGGCGAGGTAGAAGAGTCCGTTGGTGGCGAAGCGCGGGTGGAGGGTCATTCCCATCAAACCGCTCTCCCCCTTCGACTCCACGTCTGCAAGCGTCAGGTAGGGAGCAGGGTCGAGCGTGCCGTTCCGAATCACCCGCACGCGGCCGGGGCGTTCGGTGAGGAAGATGCGGCCGTCGGGAGCGAAGACGATATCCCACGGTACCTCCAGCTTCCCGGTCACAGTCTCGACTCTGAAGGCGGCGGCGCTGTCGGGCGTGGTGAGCACCTCTCCGGCACCCTTCCCCTTGGGGGGCTGCTGGCAGGAGAGGAGGAGGGGGACGATCAGGAGAAGAGGGGTGATGCGGAGCATGGCGGCGCCTTTGGTGGAACGTGAATCGCGGCAGTGTGCCTGCCGAACGTTCTACAACCGGCGCCGCCTGATGGTTCCCACACCGGCGCGCTGCCTCGTCATCCCAGCGCGGGAGAAGGGAACTGCGTGAAATCTGGAGCGATGGTGGGCCACACTGGGCCGGGGGAATGGTGACTCTGTAGAGGTAGAGAGAGCCGGGACTCGACTGAAGCACGCCTGTACGCCGAATTCTGTCTTCCCGGCTGTGCAGCCGGGGAGGCGGTCATTTCTCTGGGAGCACGGTTGCCCGTGCCCTCAAGCAGCCTACCCGATGCCGGTGTGCGCCGAGGCGCAGAAGGGGACGGGCAATCCCGCTCCGGCATCTTACTTGGCCTTGCTTCGCGTGGGGTTTGCACTGCCGTTGCGGTTACCCGCAACGCGGTGAGCTCTTACCTCGCCTTTTCACCCTTACCTCCCGGCGGATGCCGGTGGGCGGTATGTTTTCTGTTGCACTTTCCGTCGCCTCTCCCGCCTTCTTCGGTCGCAGGACCGAACTCGGCGGAATTGGGCGCCCGGCCGTTAGCCGGCACGCTGCCCTGTGAAGTTCGGACGTTCCTCCCCCGAAGCCGAAGCTCCGGCAGCGACCGCCCGGCGTACTCCAATCGTTTGTCCCTATGCGCTCTGCTCGTCGGTGTTGTCGGCTGCTACCGGTGCAGTGTCGATATCCTCATCGACGATGATCCGGCCGCAGTGTTCGCAGTGGAAGATGCGTTCACTGCGGCGCATCTCTACGAGCGTCTGTGGAGGAATGGCGCGGTAGCAACCGGAGCACGCACCGCGCCGTGCCTTCACCACCGCGTCGGGGTGGGCGCGGCGGATGTGATTGTACTGCTGAAGCAGCTCCTCGCTCACCGAACCCAGCGCCTCCTGCCGTGCGGTCACAAGTTCGTTGACCTCGTCGGCATTCGTGTTGTGGATCGCGTCGAGCGTCTCCTTCTTCTCGTTCAGCGCCGTTTCGATCTCGCTCCGCTCGGTGCGCAGCGACTCCTGCTGGCGGATGGAGTTCGCCTCCTGCTGATCGAACGTGGTGATGGAGCGCTCGAGCTGGCCGAGCTGGTCCTCGTTCGAGGCGATGTCGGCGGTGGTTGCCTCGTACTCGCGGTTGTTGCGCACCGTGCGCAGCCGCTCGTTGAGGTCCTTCAGGCGCAGCCGCATGTCGGCAATCTGGCCGTTCGCCAGGTTGCGTGCCGAGCGCACCTGGGCCAGTTTCTCCGCCTCCTTTGCGCTCACCGACTCGATGTCGGCAATCCTGCGCGTCAGCGCCTCGATTTCGCCCGGAAGATCGCCGCCTCCCTCGTTCAACTCGTCGAGTTCAAGGTCGATCGTCTGCAGGCGATAGAGCGCGCGAAGTTCTTCAATCACAACAGGGTCCTCCTCAGGATAGGTCGGTCATTGGTCCTTTGTCACTTGCTTCCTTGCTGCCGGAGCGGAGCCGGATCAGGGTTCCACACTGCTGGCATCGGCTCTGGTCCCTCCACCATTCGGCTCCCCGGCAATTCTCGCAGAGGCCGCCACACGAATGAGCTGTGCGCAGGGGAGGAATGGCTCCTATCGAACAACGATACGTACCGGATTGGTCGGCAGGTCGAGCGGTACCACCCGTGGCGGATCGACGAGGGCTGCCACTGCTTCTGCAACAACCGTCGTCATCCCTTCCACAACATACCGCTCGGTCTCTGCGTGGCCGGGGTCGATGATCGCGATCCGGTCGTTCGCGCCATGAAAGTCGTGATAGCGTACGTCGGCTGTAACGTAGACGTCGGCACCGGCGCGTTCTGCCGCACCGTAGAAGCTCATACCGCTTCCTCCAAGCACCGCCACCCGTTTCACCTCCCGTGCCGCATCATCTCGTGTGCTGTGGGAGATGCGCACCGCATCGGCGTTGCAGGCGCTGCGAACCACATCGGCAAGTTCGGCAAGGGAGTGCTTCCGACCAAGCGTGCCAACGGCCCCCATTCCCCACCCGGAATGGTCGGTGCGCGGTTCGAGCGGCACGATGTCGTTCAGTCCGACTGCCTCGGCCAGAAGGTGACTGGTGCCGCGCGGGTGTGCGTCGAACACGGTGTGGGCGATCCAGAGGGCTGTGTCGCGCCGGATCATCCGGGCAGCGCATCGCTCCACGCGCGTTGCGTTCGTGATGCGCCGCACCGCCGGGTAGAAGAGGGGATGGAAGGCAACCAGAAGATCGACTTCCTCCTCCTCCGCTCTGTCGAGCACCTGCTCGGTGACTTCGTAGGCCACACCAACCGTTCGAGCGGTTCGTGCCGGTTCGGTCATGATCTGCACGCCCACCGGATCGTCGGGCATCGCCATTGCAGGCGGCAGCGCGCGCTCGACTGCGGCAACGATCTCCGCGATGGAGTGCGCCATCACTTTACGCCGACGCGCTTGTAGAGCGGGAGCAGCGAGCGCGTCTCCGGCGATGCGCTGTCGATGCGCGCAACCACCTCGAACGTGCGCGACGTGTCGGGCCAGAAGAGGGCGGGCATATGTGCCGGGCCTGTCAGGCCGTTCGAGCTTTCAAACTTCTCCGCCGCGTAGCCGCCGTGCGTGGCAATCGAGTACATGTAGGGACCGGATCGCGCGCCGCTGGGTTCCTCGTAGCGGTATAGGCCGACGTCGTCGTAGTTCTCGAAGGAGAAGGTCAGCTCTCCGTTGAGAACTCCGTGATCCTCGTAGAGACGCTTCTTCAGGTCGCGCAGGCCGAGGTATGCTTCGTCGTAGGTATTTCCCTTCAGGTACTTCGACACCAGCTCCCCGTAGTCTCGCGCCGAGACGTCGATGCCCTCCTCTTCGGACGACATGATGTTGATGTAGGTGATCGATCCCGTGCCCGATCCGTCGGGCTTCACGTTGAGGCGGATCACCTTGCGTTCGGCTGTCAGGCACCCGGCAGCGAGAACCGACAACAGGAGCAGCGCAGCAGTGCGGAGGGGGTGACGGAGAGCAACCATGAGAAGAGCGAACGCAGGGAGATAGATCGGGAGTCGATGACCAACCCTCCCAAGAAAGCACGCGCCCTGATTACTCAGGGCGCTGCCAGCGTGGGACAGTGGCGGAGGGCGAGGGACTCGAACCCCCACAGGCTTGCGCCCGGCGGTTTTCAAGACCGCTGCAATACCATTATGCGAGCCCTCCAGGAGGGCCTAATATACGGCGCGCCCGATCATATGTCGTATGAAGCAATCTGTTGCGGCGGCATCTTTCAGATGCCATGCGGGGTGGACCGTTTGCAACTGCGGAGTGCGTCATAATCTCCTACGCCTCAATCCCCCGCTCCGCGATTCCGATGTCGGAACCTGTATCGCGCATCGACGATTCCCCCTCGAACTGCTGCAAGGCCACCATCCGTGCAAAGGCGCCACCAGCGGCGAGGAGTTCGTCGTACCGTCCCGACTCCGCCACGCGTCCGCGCTCCAGCACCACGACGCGATCAACCGAACGAATGGTGCTCAGGCGGTGTGCGATCACGATCGTTGTTCTCCCCTGCATCACGGTGCGAAGCGCGTCCTGCACGAGGCGCTCGCTTGCCGCGTCCAGCGAACTTGTGGCTTCGTCGAGGATCAGCACCGTCGGGTTCTTGATGATCGCGCGCGCAATCGCCACGCGCTGGCGCTGTCCACCGGAGAGCTGCACGCCCCGCTCGCCCACCACCGTTTCGAATCCTTCGGGGAAGTTCTCGATGAACTCAAGCGCGTTCGCCTGCCGTGCCGCCTCCCGAATCTGCTCACGGGAGGCGTCGGGTTTGCCGTAGGCGATGTTCTCCGCAATCGTTCCGCCGAAGAGCGTTACCTCCTGGGGCACAAGCCCCACCGCCGAACGATGCTCTACCAGTCCGCGCGTCGAGGCCGGTGCCGCATCGATCAGCATCTCTCCCTCGGTCGGCTCGAAGAGCCGGAGCACGATGCCCGCAAGCGTCGATTTCCCCGCACCGCTCGGGCCAACAACTGCGAGACTCGTTCCGGCGGGAACGTCGAGTGTGATGCCGTCGAGTACCGGAACATCGGGGCGGCTCGGGTAGCTGAACCGCACATCGCGCAGGGCAAGTGCTCCGTTGCGCACCGGCGGCGTCGAGGCGGAGGCGTCACTCTGAAGGGCAATCTCCGGCGGTGTGTCGAGGATAAGGCGAATGCGCTCTCCCGCACCCATTCCCGACTGGAACGATGCGTAGAGGTCGGCGAAGCTCCCCATCGCGCCACCAACGAAAATGCCGTAGAGCACGAACGAGGTGAGCGCTCCCACGCTCAGTTCGCCCACCTGCACGAGCGTGCCGCCGTACCAGATCACTCCCACCAGTCCACCGAACAGAATGAAGATCATGCCGGAGATGAAGGCTCCGCGCAGCCGCACCACCCGGAGGGCGAGGCGCACAATCGAACCGAGCCGGGTGTTGTAGCGCTCGGTTTCGTAGCGCTCCCCCGTGAACGCCTTCACCGCAACGATTCCCTGGAACGTCTCCTCCGCAACGGTGTTCAGCCCCGCCAGCATGTCCTGCAACTCGCGGCTGCGGCTGCGGAGCGACCGACCGAGTACCAGCGCAAGGGTGACGGCGATGGGGATGCCGATCAGGATGATCGTGGTAAGGCGCGGTGATGTTGAAGCAACCAGCGCAATGCCGCCGAGCAGGATGATCGTCTGCCGCAGCAGTTCGGCGCTCACCGTGGTGATCGTCGAGCCGATCTGTGTGACGTCGGCGGTGAGGCGACTCGTCAGCTCTCCTACGCGCCCCTCATGGAAGAAGCGGATCGGCATGCGGATCATGTGGGCGTACAGGTCGCCGCGCAGGTCCGCCAGCGCTCGCTCGCTCACGCTTCCGGCAATGACCACACGCAGATAGCCGAAGAGTGACTGGACGACGAGTGCGCCGAGCAACAGGAGCATCGAGTGGTCCAGCATCTCGCGCGCTGCCGTCCCGCTGTGGTTGAACGCATCGACGAGACCGCCGGTGAGCTTCGGGAATGCCAGCCCCGCGAGCGAGCCAACCGTCAGGAAAAGGAGCGAGAGAATGTAGCGTCCGCGATAGGGGCGCAGGTAGCGCAGAACGAAGCGGATGCCTCCGCTGGTGCCAGCCTTTGGCAGGATACGCCGCCAGCCGGCACGCGCAGGTTCTGCGGGATCGGAGGAGGGGGCAGGGGAGGGAGAGGCCATAGGACTAGGGGGACGCGCCGTGAGTTGACGAATTGTTCGGGGAGCGTGAGCCTGTGCGGTTCGGAAGGATGCGCACGCCGTGTGGAACAGCCAGGCTGTGCGTATCATCAAAAAGACAGTTCTGACGCCGAACGACAGCCGGAGAAGGGGCGAAGATCGCTTCCGCACCTATCTTCCCGTTCATGACGGTCGTGCTCCCGTGCGCGAAGGTCGCAGCTTGATCGTCAACTCCGTGTCGCAATTGTTGAGCATCCAGCAGGTCCCATGAACGAGAGATCAACCCTGTCCGAAACCCTGCCCGCCACCCACGATGCGGTGATGGCGGCGCTCGGTGAGGTAATGGACCCGGAGATCCCCACAATTTCCCTCGTCGACCTCGGGGTGATCACCCGCGTCGAGGTGGCGTGGCCGCGCGTCCACGTGGTGATGACCCCCACCTTTACCGGCTGCCCGGCGATGGACTATATGCAACGGGAGGTGCGCGAGCGTCTGGAGCGGATGGGTTTTTCGGAGGTTCTCGTCGAGATGAACTTCGACACCCCCTGGTCCACCAACCGCCTGACCGACACTGGACGTGCCGCGCTCCTCCAGCACGGACTGGCCGCACCAGCGCCCTACACCACGGTACTGGACCTCACCGTTCTCAACAATACCGCCTGCCCATTCTGCGGAAGCCACAACACCGAACTGCGCTCACCGTTCGGTCCCACCCTCTGCCGGTCGCTTCACTACTGCCACGACTGTCTACAGGGGTTCGAGGGGTTCAAGCCGGTGTAGCGGGTGTGCCGTCACCATCTGCCACAGGCGGTGGCTGTGCTCCCCCGTAGTTTCGTTGCGGCACCGGCGTGCCATCTCCCGCAATGACCCAACGCACGCTCCACACCGCAGACCATCTTCTCACGATGGATGATCGCTCCGCGCACGGAGCAATCATCCACAACGGCGGCGTCGTCCTCGACGGGGAGGGACGGATCGTTGCGGTTGGCCCCGCCGCGGCGCTTGCTGCCGACGAACGGCATCATCACGAAGTTCTCCTCCCCGGTTTTCTCAACTGCCACGTTCACCTCACCGACGCTTCATGCAGCACAACCGTGCCCGGAGGTGTGGGCTTTATCCCGTGGGCGGGAGCGTTGATGGAGCGGAGGCGAAGCTACGACCCTGCGACGTTCGAGCGCGACATCGCGACCACGATTGCTGCAATGGAGCGGTGCGGCACGGTGGCAATTGGTGAGGTGTCGAACGACGACCGCACCGTCGAGCCGATTCGGGCTTCGGGAATCGGAGCGCTGTGGCAGCACGAATGTATCGGCTTCGGACGCCACCGGGCACTCGGCGCGATGGCTGGCGCGCTCGACCTCCGCACGCGACATCGGTGGATCGACAGATTCCGTCACGCCATTTCCGTCCACGCCCCCTACTCGGTGTCGCCCGAACTCTCGCGGATGATCGTCGATGAGGCGAAGCGGATGCGTGCGCCGGTCTCGATCCATCTTGCCGAGGATGCCGCCGAACGAGCGCTCTATCGCAGCGCCGACGGTCCGTGGGTGGAGATGCTGCAGGGGCTGGGTGCGTGGGAGCCGACGTGGAGCGGAACAGGATTCGATCCTATCGACTACTACGACCGCCATGAACTGATAGGCCCCTGGATGGTGGCGGTGCACCTGACCGATGCCACCGTCGAGGAGCTTCGCCTTCTCCGCGCCCGCGGCGCGCGTGCCGTGCTCTCTCCGCGGTCCAACCTGCACATCACCGGGCGCCTCCCGAACTACCCAGCGATTGCGGCGCTCGATCTCCACTTCGGCTTCGGTACCGACGGGCGCGGATCGAACAGCAGCGTGGATGTGGTGGACGAGGCGCGCACGGTTGCCGAACGCTGGCCCGATTGCTGCACCGGACGCTTGCTTCGCGCACTCACGGTGTGGGGTGCCGAGGTTCTTGGTCTCCCTGGATTTGGACGGCTACGCGTTGGTGCAGCGCCGGGACTCGTTGCCTTGGAGGGTGCGTCGTTCGACACTGGCGATGGTGCTGCCGTGGAGCGCGCGCTGCTGCTCGATGGCGCCACGGTGCGGAGAGTGCTGTAGATCGGAGTTCCAAGTCTGCCTGTTAGCGAGAAAACTTCCATGAGCAACACGACTGCGCCTGAAGGACTTCCTGCTGTTTCGTCTGCCCGTTCGCTGGCCGGACGGATTGGTGCGTTTGGCAGGATGATCAAGTTCAGCCACAGCATTTTCGCGCTTCCCTTCGCCGCAAGCGCGGCAATCGTTGCCTACACCACACAGCCGATTACGCTGCGCGCGCTCGACATCGTTCTGCTCGCGGTCTGCATGGTCTCCGCCCGCACCGCTGCGATGGGGTTCAACCGGCTTGCCGATCGGGCAATCGACGCCCGCAACCCCCGTACACGCAACCGTGAGATACCGGCGGGGACGGTTTCAGTGCGGGAGGCAGCGGTGTTCACGGCGCTCGCTGCCGCTGCTTTTGTTGCCGCATCGTTTGGGGTAAACGCCCTGTGCGGCACGCTCTCGGTTCCGCTTCTCGCGCTTCTGCTGGGGTACTCCCTTGCAAAGCGCTATACCGTTGCCGCGCACTTCGTGCTGGGGCTGTGCCTTGGCGCTGCACCGCTCGGCGTCTGGTTCGCGCTGACCGGCGTATTCCATCCGGCACCGCTCATCCTCTGCCTTGCCGTTACCCTGTGGACGGCTGGTTTCGATATCTACTACTCGTGCCAGGACGAGGAGTTTGATCGCGAGAACGGACTCCACTCGATTCCTGCACGGCTCGGCGCGATGCCGTCGATCAGGCTGGTTCGATGGATTCACGCTGCCGCCGCTGTTGGGTTCTGCGCGTTCGGCGTTGCTGCCGGGCTTGGCATTCCCTTCGCCGTCGGTTGCGTCGCGGTGATTGGCATTCTCGCCTACGAAGCGTGGCTCCTCCGTGCGGGCGACCTCTCCCGCATCGACCTCGCCTTCTTCAATCTCAACGGATACGTCAGCATCGTTTTTGCCGTAGCGGTGCTGGTGGACGCTCTCGTTCGTTCGTAGCCACCCCTTCCCGGTTGTTCGATGGGAGGCGGTTGCTGCCACCCCCTGGAGCCGGCAAACCCCTATCGTCGGACCCCGGAATCAATGACGGCACACAACGCTCGATGACAACTCTCATCTTTACATACGATGCAACGCCACACCAGATCGAGGCGGTGCGCCGCGCGATTGTTGGGGAGGGCGCTGCGGAGATCACGCGAATGAACGGTGATCGCGTGGCCTTCCTCGTTGACGACCCTGCGGGTCTCGTGCACTTCGACAGGATGCAGCAGATGCCGGGGGTGGAGAGCGTGCTGAACGCTTCCGACAAGAACCGCGCCGTTGCCGAGGTAACGCCTGCGACTCGGCTGGAGTCGGGAATCGAGGGTCTGCTGGTGATCGCAGGGCCGTGCTCGATCGAGAGCGAAGAGCAGGTGGCATCGGTGTACGAGCGGATGGCCGAAGAGGGACTGCGCTACGTGCGCGGCGGCGCGTACAAGCCGCGCACCTCGCCGCACGACTTCCAGGGACGCGGAGCGGAGGCGCTGGTGATCTCCGCCGAGATTGCCCGCGACTTCGGTCTGGAGATCGTGAGCGAGGTGATGGACCCGCGCGATGTAGAGCTTGCCGCCCGCCACGTGGCGATGCTCCAGATTGGCACGCGCTCGATGCAGAACATTCCGCTTCTCCGCGAGGCGGGGGCGTCGCGGCTGCCGGTGCTGCTGAAGCGTGGAATGTCGGCCACGGTGGAGGAGTGGATTGGAGCCGCCGAGCATGTGCTGGTGGCGGGTGCTCCCGTTGTGATCTTCTGCGAGCGCGGCATCCGCACCTTCGAGTCGATCACGCGCAACACTCTCGACGTGCTCGGTGCCGCCGCTCTGAAGGAGCGCACGGCGATGCCGGTCATCGTCGATCCGTCGCACGCCGCGGGCCGTAGAAGTCTTGTCGTGCAGGGCGCGCTTGCGGGCCTTGCTGCCGGTCTCGATGGTCTTCTCGTGGAAGTGCACAACGATCCCGCCTCTGCCCGAAGCGATGCAGCGCAGGCGCTTCGGTTCGACGAGTTCAGCACATTGATGCGCCGCGCTCGCGCCCTTCGTGCAGCCCTCGCGGAAGCCGACCTGTACGAGCGAAAGAGGTAGTCGGCTGCCCTCTCCTGTCGCCCCTGTCTGCACGTCCCTGTCAATTCCCAACTCCTGGTTCCTCATTCCTGCCAATGACTGCTGCGCTTGTTTCCATCGGCGACGAACTGTTGATCGGCCAGACGGTGAACACCAACGCCGCGTGGCTTGGTGCGGAACTGGCGGAGTGTGGCGTGCGTGTGGTGGGCGTTGCAACCGTGGGGGATATCGAGGAGGCAATCATCGCGGAGATCGAGCGCGCCACGGACGGCGCTGATCTGGTGATCGTGAGCGGTGGACTTGGACCAACGCACGATGATCGGACGTGCGACGCTGTCTGCACGATGCTGGGATGTGATCGTGTCGTGGATCAGGAGCAGCTCGCGCGAATCGAACGGCGATTCGCCGAGCGGGGTCTGGAGATGAACGAGCGCAGCCGTCGCCAGGCGATCGTTCCATCGGCGTGTACCGTGCTCCCGAATGAGACAGGGAGTGCGCCGGGACTGCTGTTTACGTGGAATGATCGCCCGGTCTACGTGCTGCCCGGCGTTCCGTTCGAGTTGAAGTCGATTGCCGAGGCGTCGATTCTTCCCGCGCTCCGCTCACAGCGGGGCGAACTGCGGATGCGCACGTGGTTGACGCTGGGGATCATCGAGTCGGCACTTGCCGACCGCCTGGAGGATGCGACGATTCCGCTGCTCGACAGCGTTGTCACGCTCGCCTATCTCCCGGCTGCCGGCGGCATCCGGCTGCGTGCCATGTGCGAGAGAGATGACGCAGATGCCGTGGACCGCTACGAGCGCCTGTGTCAGGCCATCGCAGGGCTTGCCGCTCCGTGGATCGTGGCCGACCGCGACGCAACGGTGGCTGAAGTGCTCGGCGAGGAGTTGCTGGCGCGCGGTCTGTGCCTCGTTACTGCCGAGTCGTGTACCGGCGGAATGATCGGCGCGCAGATCACCTCAACGCCCGGTGCAAGCCGCTGGTATCTTGGGGGAACCGTCAGCTATGCCAACGATGTGAAACGGTCCCTGCTCGGTGTGCCGCCGGAGACGATTCTAGCGCACGGTGCGGTGAGCGGCGAGACGGTGGAGGCGATGGCCCTGGGTGCACGCGCACGCCTTGGCGGCGATGTCTCGGTTGCGGTGAGCGGCATCGCCGGACCGGGTGGCGGCACACCCGAGAAGCCCGTGGGGACGGTTTGGGTCGCAGTGGTGCATGGCAGCGATGTGCGCTCGGAACGGCACCAGCTTGGCCGTGATCGCGAGACCGTTCGCGCCCGTGCCGTTGCCGTTGCTCTCAACCTTGCACTCCGCATGGTGCGCGGCACAACGGCGAGTGCTGCGCCGGCATCGGTCCCCGGCTCCTAATTCCTATCTTTGCCGTTTCGCACTCTACTCCCATCCCTGATATGAACATCGTCCTCTTTGGCGCGCCCGGTGTGGGCAAGGGAACGCAGGCAGCGCTTCTCTCGGAACGCCTCGATCTGCCGCACATCTCCACTGGAGCCATCTTTCGCAGCGCCGCTGCAAGCGGTTCGGCGCTGGGCCTCGAACTGAAGGCCACCATGGAGAAGGGACTCCTCGTTCCCGATGAGCTGACAACCCGTATCGCACTCGAAGCGTTGGAGGCCGACGAGTGCAGCGGCGGCTTCATCCTCGATGGCTTTCCCCGCAACCGCGCACAGGCCGAGGCGCTGGACGCTGCTCTGGCCGGGCGCGGCCACCGCGTCGATCATGTGATCTACCTCACCGCCCCGCTCGATGAACTGGTTGAGCGCATGCTGAAGCGTGGCCGCACCGACGACACGCGTGAAACGATCACCAAGCGGTTCGAGGTCTACCAGGATGAGACAGCGCCGGTGCTCGACTTCTACCGGGAGAAGGGAATGGTGCTGGAACTGAACGGTGTGGGGGAGATTGAAGATGTGAACAACAATATCGTTGCGCTGCTCGAAGCAGTTGGAAAGACCGAGGAGTAACAGGAGCGATTGCGGAGAAGAGGGAAGTAGCGGAGGATACGCGCGCTATCTGCCGAACACGCCACGCTGGAGAAGGTCCAGCGTGGCGTGTTCGTTGCAGCGCGCCCTAACTCCTCTTCACCATTTCGGTGGAACGCTTCGCCGAACGGGAGAGTTTGAAGGGCAGATATGATCCCATCATTTACTGGAGGTACGCCCCCGATGCCACGGTTTGCACAACAACTTCTCTCGCCCACGCTTCTTGTCGCTCTCTCACTTCTCGGTTCCACCGGCCTGCTTCGCGCGCAGGAGGGGGGCTGGGCACGCTGGTGGTTCGGTGGCGGTGGCGGCGCGAACGTCAACTTTTTCGATGGCGCTCTCCACAACCTCTCGGCAGGCGGTACCAGCACGGTATCTCCGAGCGGCTTCACCGAGGGGTTCGGGCTGGGGTTGAACATCCACCTCCTCGCCGAGTACAATGCCGGCGACCTCTTTGGTGGAGCGCTGCACGTTGGTTACGATAGTCGCAAGGTGAACTTCGAGGCGCAGACCTCACAGACCGGTGCTGGAACGGTCGTGGAGGATGCGTCGGCAAACATCTCCTACGTCTCCATCGAGCCGAGCCTGCGGATCAATCCTCTCGGTCGATTCTTCCACGTTCTGCTCGGCCCGAGCTTCGGCGTGAATGTTGGGAAGACCTACAACTACACCCTCATCGGGTCCGCAATCAACTCGGTTGATGAAACCGGCGACCTTGTGAATGTGCGGAGCTTCAGCGTTGGCGCGCACCTTGGTCTCGCCTATGATATCGCGCTTGCCGGTCCGCGCGAGAACCCAAACATTCTGCTGACGCCGTTTGCCGAAGCACAGGCGGAGCCGTTTTCATCCCAGGGTCTCCTGGACGTACCGGACGGCAATCCGAACCAGTTCAACGTCACGACGGTTCGTGCCGGGGTGCGCATCAAGTTCGGCTCGCCAGCTTCGGCCACCCCGCCGGTTGAGCCGCCTGCAACCCCTTCAAGCTTCAGCGTCCGTGCCCCCGATGTGGTGGTTGACCAGCGGATGCTCACCGAGACCTTCCCGCTGCGCAACTATATCTTCTTCGACGCTGGATCGACCTCCATCCCCTCGCGCTACGCCACGCTCTCGCAGGGCGATGCCAGCTCGTTCCGGGAGGAACAGCTTGCCACACCGAACGCGAATCCCGGTGCCGAGGACGAAGTGCGCGCACGCTCTGGTCGCCAGATGCAGGTGTACTACAACGTGATCAACGTCTTTGCCGATCGGCTGCGCCGCACTCCGGGTGCCACAATCACCCTGACAGGTTCGGCGGCGGGGGATGCAGCAAAGGGGAAGCTGATGGCGGAGAGTGTGAAGGGCTACATGGTGAGCACGTTCGGCATCGAGCCGGAGCGGATTACTGCAACCGGCCGCGCCTGGCCCGAGCATCGCGCCGGGAGCGCAGCGAACCGCGGGAGCGACAAGACGATGGTGGATGCCGAGAACGTTCGTGTGGAGATCAGCGGCCAGCCGCCGTCGATTCTGCAACCGGTGAGGATCGAGTCGGTGCAGGAGGCGCCAATCGACAACGATGTGGTGGTGACGATTCCGCAGTCGGAGGCAACGGCAAACTGGACGGTGGAGGTCACCGATCCGAACGGACAGGTGAGGAAGTACGGTCCCTACGCAGGTGCGCGAACCGTTGCCCGCATCAACTCGCAGGAACTGCTCGGCAGCGGACGCGACGGACGTTACTCGGCGCGGGTGCTGACGGTTGACCGCGCTGGACAGCTGGTTGCCGCGGAGCCACAGGAGTTCCGTCTTCGTCGCGGCGGCGACGACTCGGAATCCAAGGGAATGCGCTACAGCACGCTCTTCGAGTTTGATGAGTCGAAGACGGTGGAGACCTATCGGGACTTCCTCGTGAACACCGTTGCCCCTGCAATTCCAACCGGCTCCACCGTGGTGATCCACGGACATACCGATGCCGTGGGGGATGACGAGTACAATCGCAAGCTCTCGCAGCGCCGCTGCGAGGAGACGCAGAAAGTGCTGGAGGCCGCAGTGAACGCAGCGGGCAAGAGCGTGCTCTTCGACATCTACGGGTTCGGCGAGGATGAGGGACGTGCACCCTTCAGCAACGGACAGCCCGAGGGACGGTACTACAATCGTACAGTGGTGATCGAAGTGCTTCCCGTTCCGTAGTGGAGGGATAGCGAGGAACAGCGAGCCTGTCGTAGAAACGATTGCGCCGCGCCGGGACTGTTCCGGCGCGGCGCGTGCTGCTGATGCTCTGGGTTGCTTTCAGCTCCCCCTCCTCTTGCCGATTTCCCCCTTCCGATCGTCGGCAGCGTTTCCAGATTACTCCTCGCTCGCTTCCGTCTCATCGTCGCCGAGCAGGTCCTCACCAAGCTCGGCGGAGAGTTCGTCGGAGTGGCTGCGGACGAGGCGTGCCTGGGTGAAGAAGATCACGTCCTCGGCGATGTTCGTTGCGTGATCGGCAAGGCGCTCCATGTTGCGGAGCGCGACGATCAGCATCGTTCCCGGCTCGATGAACTCAGGCTCGCGCTTCATCATGTCCACCACTGCACGGCCGATGCGCGTCTCGTACTGGTCGACGCGGATGTCGCTCTTCATGATCGAGAGCGCAAGCTCGGGATCGTTGTTCACGAAGCTGTCGATGGTGTGGCGCACCATGGTGTGCACCGCGCCGGTCATCTGCGTCAACTCCAGCCGCGCCACACTGTCGCGGTAGGGGAGGAGCGGCTCGACGATGCGGGCGACGTTGAACGCCAGATCGCCCATCCGTTCCAGGTCGCTGTTGATCTTGAGCGCGGCCATGATCAGGCGCAGGTCGCGCGCCACCGGCTGCTGAAGGGCGAAGAGTCGCTGGCACTGCTTCTCGATCTTCATGTCGAGTCTGTCCACCTTCTCCTCGCGCTCCATCACGATGCGCGCCATTGGCACGTTCCACTCGTTCAGCGCGCGGAAGGCGTACTCGATCTGTTCATCGACAAGGCTCCCCATCTTGATGATGCGGGTGCGGAGCTTGTCGAGTTCCTCTGCGAAGCGGTTCATAGGAAAAGTGCGTAGTATCGAGAGAATGAGGGGGAGACGAGGGAGACCTGAAGGCGCTGCACGCCACACGCGTGTCTGCCGACTATCCGAACCGTCCCGTGATGTAGTCCTCTGTCTGCTTCTTCTCCGGTGCGGTGAAGATCTGGCGGGTCTGGTTGTACTCGATGAGCTGCCCCATGTAGAAGAACGCCGTGTAGTCGCTGACGCGCGCGGCCTGCTGCATGTTGTGGGTGACAATCACAATTGTGTAGCGGTCGGAGAGTTTCTCGATCAGGTCCTCCACCTTGCTCGTCGAGATCGGGTCGAGCGCCGAGCAGGGTTCGTCCATCAGCAGGATGTCCGGGTTCACCGCAATCGCGCGGGCGATGCAGAGCCGCTGCTGCTGTCCGCCCGAGAGCGCCAGCGCCGAACTGTCGAGGCGGTCCTTCACCTCGTCCCACAACGCCGCACCGTGCAGGCTTCGTTCCACGATTCCCTCCAACTCCTTTTTGTCGCTGATGCCGTTCAGGCGCGGGCCGTAGGCGACGTTGTCGAAGATCGACTTGGGGAACGGGTTCGAGCGCTGGAACACCATCCCCACCCGCTTCCGCAGGTTGACGACGTTGACGCCCGGTGCGTAGATGTTCACGCCATCGATCACCACTGCGCCGTCGATCCGCACGCCGTCGATCGTGTCGTTCATCCGGTTGAGCGCGCGGAGGAAGGTGCTTTTGCCGCACCCCGACGGACCGATCAGTGCTGTCACCTTGTGCGTGTGGAGCCGGATCGAGATCTCGCGCAGCGCCTGCTTTTCGCCGTAGTAGAGCGAAAGCCGGTCGGTGTGAATCTTCGGGTCGAGGTGTTCCTTTGCCATATGCTGCGAGACCAGGGAGTGAGTGGGCTGGAGAGATGAGCGCGATGGACAGAAGGCGCGGGTCGGGCGCTGGAATCGGAATCGTCTGTTTCTGGTCCTATAGAACGATGCGCCGCCGCTGTAGGCGTGAGCGGAGCAGAATTGCGGAGATGTTCAGGAGCAGGGTAAGCCCGAGCAGCACGATTGTCGTGGCGTACTGGAGCGGAGCAGTGCCGTCCACATCGGGGGACTGGGTTGCGAGAAGATAGAGGTGATAGCCCAGATGCATGAACTGGTCGGTGAGCGAGCCGGGTCCGCTCTGCGCCGAGTAGATAACGCCGGTGAAGAGGATGGGGGCCACCTCGCCCGCGCCACGGCTTACCGCAAGGATCGAGCCGGTGAGGATGCCCGTGACCGAGTTGGGGAGGACCACCTTGCGGATCGTCTCCCAGCGTGTTGCGCCGAGTGCGATGCTCGCGTCGCGGATTTCGCGCGGCACGTTCCGCAGCGCCTCCTCCACCGACACGATCACCACCGGCATCGTGAGGAGTGCGAGGGTGAGGGCTGCCCAGAGCAGTCCTGGTTTTCCCCAGTGTAGTTCGGGCGTTCTGTCGAGATACTTTACCGTGAGTTCGGCGGTGGTTGGCCCGGAGACTCCGCGCGGATAGCTCTGGAGCTTCTTCACCTCGCCCGACCAGTCGTCGTTCCGCAGAGCGAACAGGTATTTCTGGACATCGCTGATCGTGGCGATCCGGTTCCCCGCCACCGGCGAGGTGGGGGCGGCAAGCGCGTCGCGCAGCACGTGCATCCGCCGGTCCCAGTCCACCCTGTCCACGCCGCGCCCGATGGTCATGATGAAGAATCCGAGGCCGAACAGACCAAACACCACCGAGGGGACGCCCGCGAGGGTGTTCACCGCAAAACGGATGATGCGTGCCAGGATCGAGTTCTGCCGCGCGTACTCGGTAAGGTAGATCGCCGTAATCGTTCCCACCGGCACAGCCGCAACGGTCATCAGGAGCACGAGGAAGAAGGTGCCGATGATTGCAGGGAGGATACCCCCTTCGGTGTTTGCCTTGCGCGGAGCCTCCGTCAGGAACTCCCAGCTCAGCGCCGGTGCGCCGGTGATCAGGAAGTTCAGCACGATGATCACCACCATGGCGAGGATGATGACCGTGCAGATAATGGGAAGTCTGCGCGAAATGGACTCGACGAAGGTGTGCCGGATCGGTGCCGTGAGTTCGGCTGCCGCCTCGGGTGCAGGGAGGTTCCCGTTGCTCATCATGCCCCTCCCCGGAACTTCTTGATCAATTTGCGCTTCACGTAGAACTCAGTGATGAGGTTGATGCCGAAGGAGAAGATGAAGAGGATCACCCCCAGCAGGAAGAGCATCTGATAGTGCGGACTGCCGTTCGCCACCTCCCCCATCTCCGCGCCGATTGTTGCAGCGAAGGTGCGCACCGGCTCGACGAAGCTCCAGCCAGCGGTACCGGCGTTGCCGGTGGCCATCAGCGCAATCATCGTCTCACCGAATGCGCGCCCTATGCCGAGCAGCACCGCCGCAATGATGCCGGGGGTGGCGGCGGGGAGCATGACCTGGTAGGCCGCCTGCCACGGCGTTGCGCCAATCGCCAGCGCCGCCTCGCGCAGCGCGCCCGGCACGGAACGGAGTGCGTCGTCGGTGATGGTGTAGATGATCGGGATCACCGCCAGTGCCAGGCCAACACCTCCAACAATTGCGTTGAGACGGTAGTCGAAGCCGAGCAGATTGTGGAACACCGTTGCCACGCTCATCAGGCAGAAGTAGCCGACAACCACCGAGGGGAAGCCGGCCAAGATCTCGATGATCGGCTTGACAATCTCGCGCAGACGGCGGGGAGCAAAGTAGGCGGTGTAGAGCGCGGCAAGAATCGAGAGGGGGGCGGCGATCAGGAGCGCGATCAGCGTTGTCTTCAGCGAGCCGAGGATGATCGGGATGATGCCGTAGCGCGGGTACTCGCTGTTGGGCTGCCAGTTGGTGTGCCACAGGTAGGAGAGCTTCACGGCTGAATCCTTCGTAAGCACCGGATACTCCTCTCCGACAATCGCGCGTGCCTCCTTCGCCCTCTTCTCCTTCTCCTGGCGGTTCTTCTCCTCCTTTGCCGGATCCCTGGGCGCTGCTGCTTCGGCCTGCTTCTTCTGCTCGGCCTGTATCGCTGCGCTGTCCACCTCGCCGGGTACCAGCCACTCGCTCGTGGTGGTGGCACTTTTCTTCGGTGTGGTGCCCAGAAGAATCGGGGAGGCCTCGCGGAACACGAAGGCAAAGATCAGCAGAATGGCGAGGATCGACACCCCTGCGACGATGCGGATGCCCAGCTCGATGACGCGCTCTCCAAGTCTGCGAGCCGGCGCTGTCAGCGAGGGTGGTTCGACCACGGACGGGGGGGAGGCGGAAGAAGGTTGCAACTGGTCGGCCATGAGTGTCGGGTATCCCGGCGTTCGGCTGGTCGAGAAGTGGAGAGATCTCTTGCTGCGCTACAGCGATGCAAGGAGGCAAACGTAGGGGGACAATATTACGGCAATGTTACCCATAGGGGGAAGGGAGGCGGGGGTTGCGATGCGTGAAGAGAAGTGGGAGCAGTTGCGAGCTTTTCGGGGGGATACCCTGCTCCCTGTTGCACACTTCTACCATCGATACTGGAAGCGCACGGTCGTTTTGTTGTCGGTAATGTCGGGGGCGGTTCCGTCGGCGAGGGGGAGTTCGCCGGTGGCGGTGTGGGGCATTTCGTACCATAGCGTGAACCGTGCCTTGTCAACGAAGATGTTGACGCCGAACCCGAGCACGGTGTAGCCCAGGTCGGCTGCGGCGCGAACGGCGCTGCCGGCGAGATCGGTGTTGCGGTCGTAGCCCTCATACTTTGCGGCAACCTGTCCCCATGTGCCGATGTTCTGCACGAAGTAGGCGTAGAAGCCGGAGAGATTGCGCACGTGCAACAGTTGTGAGCCGGTGCGCCCCTCCATCACCGGGCGCCGCCCGGTGATATACTCCCCGCGCACCGTCGTTGTGCCGAGCGAGGTCAGGTCCATCCGTGCCTCCGCCTCGATGTTGAAGTTCTGCCGGTTGCCCCAGCCGGGGTTGTTCCCCTGGCGCGGTGAGAGGACGGTGTCGATCTCGTTGTTTCGGCTCTGGAGAACGGTGTCGCTGGCTTGCGGAACGCCGCCGTGATAGATCGATCCGCCAATATCGAGCTTGACGGGCGACTCTTTTGCGCTCATCACCGGCAGCACCAGCCGCGCAACGATGTCCTTGTAGGGGTCGGTCTCCGCCGCAATGCCAACACCGTTGAACAGGCCAACCTGGAGTTGCGGGGCAAAGCCCGGCAGCACCTCCTGGTGCACACCGATCACGAGGCCCAGGTCCCGCTCGTTCGGGTAGAGCGCCCGCACGACCTGTGCCCGCTCTATCGACTCGCGAAACGCCGAGCTGCGGATGACCTCCCCGTTGGGGCGGTTCTGCTGGCCAAGCGTGATGGTCAGTTGATCGGTGCTGAACGGCTGCGCGTAGACGTAGGCGTCAACCAGGCTCACACCGGTCTCGTTGCCGTTGATCTGAAAGCTGTATCCTGCCAGTTTGCTGATGGTGTGCTGGAGACGCAGGCGCGCGCGCCGGATGGTGAAGAGGTTGCGCCGCTGGTCGGCAAAGATTGCTCTGCCTCCCTGGTCGGTCCCCTGGTCGAACTGCTGCCACTCCGCCTGCACCCAGCCGTTGACCGTCAACCCTTGCAGGATCGACGCGAGTCGCTCAACGTCGGTAAGGCGTGCGGCAACGCTGTCGGAGGATGGGGTGGGTGAGGGAGTTTGCGCGGTTGCGGTTGCGCCCGCAAGGAGAAACAGCAGCATGGAAATGGTCCACGTGCCTGCACGACGTGCATACTGGTGCATACGTTCCCGGAGAGAGGATACAATGAAATTCTCTCCCCCTGTCCAGGGACAAAGGGAGAGAACGGCAAGAAACGGAGCCTATGTTACCGGAATGTTAAATCTTGATTACTCGCGGAGACGCGGGTCGAGCGCGTCGCGCAGGCCGTCGCCGATAAGGTTGTAGCCCACCACGGTAAGGAAGATCATCAGGCCGGGGAAGACGCCGAGCCACCAGCTGAGGGGGTCCTGATAGGATTGATTGAGGAGTGTGCCCCACGTGACGGTGGTGGCAGGGACGCCGAAACCGAGGAAGCCAAGCGCCGACTCGGTGAGGATTGCCCCGGCGATGCCGAAGGCTATCGAGACGAGCACCGGGCCTATCGAGTTCGGCAGCACGTGCCGCATGATGATGCGGCTGGATGGGAAGCCGAGCGACCGTGCCGCCGAAACGTACTCCATTGCACGCACGCGCAGCACCTCGCCGCGGATCAGGCGGGCGATCCCCATCCACCCGGTCAATCCAATCACCACCATCACCAGAAACAGGCTTCTGCCGTAGAAGGCGAGAATTGCCAGCACGAGGAAGAGCGTGGGAAAGTTGAGGAACACCTCGATGATGCGGGAGATGGTCATGTCGATCCAGCCACCGAAGTAGCCCGCGAGTGCGCCGAGCAGAATGCCGATCACCGCTGCAATGCCCATCGCTACCAGGCCAATCGTCAGCGAGACGCGCGTGCCGTGGATGAGTCCCGCCAGCACATCGCGCGACGTCTGGTCGGTGCCGAGGGCGTGTCCCGAACCGGTAAACGGCGGTTGCGATGAGGCGCCCTCACCCTCGCTGTCGGACTCCGCTGCGGTATAGTGCACCGGCGGGAACACCGACCAGTCGTAGCCCAGCGTGCGCCACTCGTCCTGCGAACTCTTCAATCCCTCCTGAATCTCCTGCGGCCACGCCGACACGCCCATCGAGACCAGATACTCCTGAAGCACGGGAACGTAGAAGGTCCCCTTGTAGCTGCACGCAATCGGTTTGTCGTTGGCGAGGAAGTCGGCAAACACGGCAACCGCTGCCATGGCAACCATGAACCAGAGGGCGACGCGCGCAAGCGTGTTCTTGCGGTACTGGCGCTTCACGTAGCTCCAGTAGCTCTGCCCTTCCTCCTCGATCTGTCCGCTCGGCCCCTCGCGTGGGTCCTCGGGAGGAGGTGCGGCGAGGGGGTCGTCGAGCGACGGAGGGCTTGTCGGGTTCGGTCGTGCCTGCTGTGTCGTGTCGTCCGGTGTCGGGGTCTCTGGCGTCATGGAGATCGAGGTTTCGGCGTGTTCGGCAGGAGCAGGGGTTAGGAGGATTTCTTGTCGAAGGCGATGCGGGGGTCAACGACCGAGTAGAGAAGGTCGGAGAGGAGGACGCTGATCATCGTGAGCACCGCGGCAATCACGAGTTCTCCCATGATGATCGGGTAGTCCACCTCGCGCAGCGCGTTCGTGGCGAGCTGCCCCATACCGGGGATCGAGAAGATCGTTTCGATGACCACGGCTCCGCCGATCAAACTCGGCAGCAGAGAGGAGAGGAGGGTGATGATCGGAATCAGCGAGTTGCGCAGCGCGTGCTTCCACACCACGACCCGCTCTGCCAGACCTTTTGCCCGCGCCGTGCGGATGTAGTCCTGCCGCAGCGTTTCGAGCATCGAACCGCGCATCTGGCGGGAAATGTAGGCGAAGCTGCCGTAGGTGTAGATCAGCGTTGGGAGGATCAGGTGCCACACCACGTCCCCCGCCTTCTGGAGAAACGACCACGATGGGTCGTAGTCGATCGAGTAGACGCGGCCGGGGGGGAAGATTTCGAGCGCTCCGCTGCCGCGCGTGAGGTAGATCAGCGCGAGTGTTCCGATCCAGAAGGAGGGGAGGGAGTAGAGCATGAACAGACCCGTGCTCGTGAGCCGGTCGAACGCCCCTCCCGGTTTCTGCGATGATTTTATGCCGATGGGAATTGCGATGAGATAGGCGAGGATCGTTGAGATCAGACCCATCACAAGGGTCATGGGAATTGCGCGCCAGATCATCGTCATCACATCTTCGCCACTCTTCAGCGACTTGCCGAAGTCAAGCCTGACCAGATCGCTCACCCAGTAGTAGTACTGCATGTACACCGGGTCGTTCAGGTGCCACTGCTCGCGGATGCGCTCGAGCTGCTGCTTCGTTACGGCACTCTTCGCCTGTTCGCTCGATGCTCCCACCTTCAGCGCCGCCGGATCGGCGGGCACCAGCCTGCTGATCGCGAAGGTCATCATCGTGATCAGCACCAGCGTTGGAATGAAGAGCAGGACGCGCTTGAGGATGTAAAGGGCCATGGTCGGGGAGTAGAGGAATCAGAAGCGAGAGGTCGGGGGGAGGGAAGGAGAGAGGCGCTCGTGCGCCTCATCCATCGCGCTTGTGCTTGGGCCTGCCGCGTGCAACGGCAGGCCGGTACGCAAAGGAGGAGGGTCGAGTCGTTTACCGCTCCGCCAGCACCGCGTTGCCGCCGAAGCGCTGGAGCCGCTTCGGTGCCCACCACCAGCCTGCGTTGTAGCAGGGGCGTGGCGCGAAGAACGACACGTCGGTAAACCTGCCGTTCACCGCTCCGGTGAACTTCTCGCTGACAAGGAAGTTATAGGGCTGCTGGTTGTGGATTTCGCGCTGCACTTCCCTCAGCATCTCTGCGCGGCGCACCGGGTTGAACTCGCTGGCGATGGCATCGAGCAGGCTGTCCACCGTGCGGTTGCGGAAGTGGACGTGGTTGCTTCCGCCATCCACCGCGCTCTTCGAGTGCCAGATCTGTGTCAGGTCGCCCTCCTCGATTCCCATCACCCATCCGCCGATCATTGCAGAGAACTCGCCCTTCTTCGTCCTGTCGAGGAAGAGCGACCAGTCGAGCGGGTTGACGCTGGCCTCGATGCCGACCTTCTTCAGCGCGCTGGCGAAGATAATTCCCATCTGGTTCCGCGCCTGGTTCCCGGTGTTCATCAGGATCTCGAACTTGAAGGGGCGCTTCACCCCGCCGATCACTTTGTCGAGCAGGCCGTCGCCGTCGGTGTCCTTCCATCCAGCCTCTGCGAGGAGGATCCGCGCGCTGTCGAGATTGTAGGGAATGGTGGGGAGCGTTGTGTCGTAGTCCGCACGCTTGTAGAAGATCGGCGACTGCACCGGCTGGGCCATGCCGAAGTAGATGTTGTCAACAATCGCCTTGCGGTTCACGGCGTAGGCCAGTGCCCGGCGCACCCGCGCGTCGTGGAAGAGGCTGTCGTCGTTGTTGTAGCCGAGATAGCTGTAGGCGGGATAGTCGTACACCGCAGGGTTCAGTCCGAACTTGCCGAACTGCGGCTTCATCCGGTTGAACTGGATCTTCTCCATCCTCGGCATCACATCGAGATCGCCGGAGCGGAGGCTGATCAACGCTGCGTTGTAGTTGTTGATCGTCAGCCACATCAAGCGGTCGGGCCAGGCGGCACCGAGCGAGTCGCTCTTGTTCCAGTAGTTCTCGTTGCGGGCCAGCACGACGCGGTCGTTCCGGTTCATTATGGTCACCTTGTAGGGACCCGAGCCAACCAGGAACCCGTTCGAGGGATCGTTGCTGCGTTCCGGTATCTCGTAGGCGTTTGCCATCGCCTCGATCGCTGCGGTGCGCTTTTTTCCCACTTCCGAGGTGTCCTTCAGGAGGTTCGTGTCGTTCAGGTCCCTGAAGCTGATTCCCGCGCTGATGTTCTTCGGGTCCCAGATGTGGTGCGGCAGCGCGTAGAGTCCGCCGAGCACCTGGTCGCCGAGGAAGTACGGCTCGCGCATCACGAAGCGGATCCGATAGGGGTCGCCGTCAACCAGTGTGGCGCTGTCCACGCGTTCGAAGTAGCTGGCCAGCGGCGCAGCATTCTCGATCATCGGGTTCTTGATGATCTTCAGGCAGAAGATGAAATCCTCGCCGGTTACGGGCTTGCCGTCACTGAAGCGGGCATCCTTGCGGAGGTGGAATTCGTAGCTGAGGTGGTCCGGTGCGATCACTGGCAGGCTGTCGGCAATCCAGGCTCGCGTCTTTAGCGTGAAGGGGTCGGTTTGCAGGAGCGTTTCGTAGATATAGCCGAAGATCTCCGACGCACCGGCGTCGCTGCTGATGATCGGATTCAGGTTCTCCGGGTCGGCAAGCGAGTGAATCAACACCCAGTCCCCCGGCACGGGTCCACCTGTCGTGTCTGCCGTGGTGAGGTGAACCGGGCCGTTGCCGGGGCGGGTGCCGCAGCCAACGGCGAGGAGCAGCGGGAGCAGAAGAACGGTGAGGCGATGTGAGCGGATCATGGAACCGGGAGCGAAAAGGAGGAGGAGCCAGTCCACGGGAGCGGGACGGCAAAAAAGATACGGCGTCCCCGTGGACTACGGAGGCGCCGTGCAATCGTTGCGGAATCAGCGGTCGGGACTTTAGCGGCGGCCCGGACCAGGAGCGTAGGGATCGGCTGCCGGTGGCGTGAGATGCTGGGGGACAGCAGGGACGCTGTCGGGCTGGATACGCACAGGGGGTGGGGGGATCTCAACCGCCTCTTCCTGCGGCGGACGATAGCTGGGGCGACGTGGACGGGAGGGGGTGCGCGGATGGCTGGAGGTCGAGGCTGCGGGGGCCACGCTGGCGGGAACTGGAGCCTGCGGTGCATCTCCTTCGAACACGCCGGTGAACCAGAGTGCTGCGGTAAGCGCCAGCGCGCTGCCGGTTGCCAGCACGCCACGGCGCATGACGGGACGGGCGATCAGCGGACGGGGAGAGAGGGTTGCGGCCTCGACGCGATTGAAAAGGGCCGCCTCGCGCTCTGCCGAAAGCGTTCGGGCTGGCTGGGCCGCGAGCAGCGAGTGCAATCGCTCCCAGTCGTCCGGGGCGTCGCGATGCAGTGGGGAGGATGTATCGTCTCTCATCGGGATGATGCTATTGGGAGCTGCTGTCGGGGGAACGGTAGCCGAGGTCGCACATGACGCGCCGGAAGGCTTCGCGGGCGTCGAAGATGCGTTTTCGGAGCGCTCCCGGCTTGATCTGCCAGCCGAGAACCTCGGCGATCTCTTCGTTGCTGAAGCCTTCGATGTCGCGCAGCACAACAATCTCGCGGTGTCGTGGACTCAGCTGTTGCAGTGCGCGCTCCACCATCGCCTCGGCGATACGCGCGTCGGTGCTGATGTCGGGCGCGGCAAACGTGCTCTGCGGCTCCTCGCGCTCCTCTGTCCGTCCATCGTCGCGCCGTACGGTAAAGGGGCGGAGAACGGAGCGCACCGCGCGGCGGCGGAGTTCACTCAGCGCCTTGCGGCGCGCAATCGTGAAAAGCCACGTGGAGAACTTGTGTGTTGGCTGATAGCCAGCGCGGTGCTCGTAGAGCGTGATCCACGTCTCCTGAACGATGTCCTCGGCGGTGCCGTCGTCGTTGACGATGCGGACGACGAAACTGAAGAGGCGGGCATTGTACAGGCGCATCAGCGTGCGGAGCGCCGTGCGGTCCCCCCCCTGCAATGCAAGCATCTGCGTGTTGCCGATGTCGCTGTCGGTAGGGGAGGAGGCCGTTGGTGGGGCCTCCACCTGCGGCGGTTCTGCGTGAATGCTCCGTTCCTCCACGGCGTTGATCGGGGACAGTGTCAGGGTCATGGGGCCGTGTGCCGGAAGCGCCTCTTCCACGTTCGGCCCTGCTGGGTGTTACCTCCGTGCAACACACCGTAGAACTGGCTGCTGCCGGAACGTGAGAAGATACAAGGAAGTTGGCCGCTGACGGGAGGAATTGCGGGAAAACAATCGGGTTTGCCGCAATCCACGCCCGGTGTGCCGGAGGCAGTCCGGGCGTGGATTGCGGTGTTGGGCAAGGGAGGCGTCTGGGCACAACAAAGCCTCCCCACGTGGCTGTGGCGGGGAGGACCGATGGTTGGGAGAAGGGTTCTTTTGCCTGCTAGCGAATCACAACCATGAGGAAGGCTGCAACGAGGACGCCCCAGATCAGGACGCGCGAGACGCGACGTGGAAAGTCGACGACATTCATTGGAAGCCGACAGGGATTGAGTGAGAAGGGAAACTGCACCCCGCGGGAGCAGGATGGAGAGATAGCGATCGGCTCGATACCTGACAGGGCCGATCCAAGGGGTGGCAGGAGGCCAGCAGGGGTTATGAGAAGCGGCTGCAAAAATACGAAGCGATTGACGGGATGCAAGAGGCGGAGGAAAAAGCCGTGTAAAGCTTTTGGTATCGTGGGCTACTCGAAGTCGTGCTCGAAGTAGGGGGTGCTTCTGCGGAACGAGCCTTCGCCACCGCGCGCGCGCCGTTCGATTTCGGCCCGCAGCCGCTGCGAGTACTCGCGCGCCGGATCGTAGCCGTAATGTTTCAGCAGGTAGTTGAGCGCGATCACCTCGGCAATCACCGTGATGTTCTTCCCCGGCACAATCGGCAGACGGACGTAGGGGACCGCAACGCCGAGCACTGTCACCTTTGGGTCGTCGAGACCGGTACGGGTGTACTCGCGCGCCGGATCCCACTCCTCCAGCTCGACGACGATCTCCACCCGCTTCTGGAAGCGGATGGCCCGGATACCGAACATCTGCCGCACGTCGAGGAGACCCAGGCCCCGCACCTCCATGAAGTGGGGAGCCATCGACGTGCCGCTGCCGATGAGGATTCCCTCTCCCTTGCGGGTAACGATCACTACGTCGTCGGCAACGAGGCGGTGCCCCCGCTCGATGAGGTCGAGCGCCACCTCGCTCTTGCCGATGGCGCTTCTGCCGATAAAGAGCACTCCCACACCGTACACGTCCACGAACGCACCGTGTACCGGTGCGTGTGCCGCAAACTGGTCGTCGAGGAAGTCGCCGAGCAGGTAGATCGTTTTGGTGGTCTCGTGCGGTGTGGCCAGCACCGGCGTGTTGTGTTCGGCTGCGAGCGCCAGCAGTTCGTCGTCGAGGCGGTTGCCGCTGGTGACGACGAGGCAGGGGACATCGAAGTCCAGCAGGTTGCGCATCATCGCGCGTCGCCGCTCCGGGTCCAGACTCTGGAGGTAGTAGTACTCCGTGTTGCCGATCACCTGCACGCGGTGGTGGCTGAACAGTCCGGTGTAGCCCGTAAGCGCAAGCTGTGGACGGTGGAGATTGCGGTCGGTGATCAGCCGTTCCCGTCCGGTCCCCGGAGTCAGCTCCTCCAGCGAGAATCGCTCGCGCCCCTCGTCCGCGAGGAAGCCGACGGTGATGCTCTCCTTCCGTACCTCGCGAATCTGCTCCAGTGTGCTCATGGGGAATGGGGAAGTTGGGGAGGGGTGGCTCAGACTCTCAGAAAGGGATTGCTCCGCCGCTCCGCCGCGATGGAGGTGGCTGGCCCGTGGCCCGGATGCACGACTGTCGTGTCGGGGAGGGTCAGCAGCCGCTCGTGCAGTGAGCGTTCGAGCGTTGGCCACGAGCCTCCCGGAAGATCGGTGCGCCCAACCGATCCGGCGAAGAGTGTGTCGCCCACGATCGCCACGGCGTCGGCCTCGCTGTAGAAACTGACGCTCCCTTCGGTGTGGCCCGGGGTGTGGAGGATGCGGAGGCGCGTCTCTCCCAGGATGATCTCATCGTTGTCGTTGAGCCACCCCGTTGGCTCCACCGGATCGATGGTAAAGGGGAGGGGCCAGACGGTGTGGCTCATCGGATCGGCGAGGCGGTAGGCGTCGTCAGGATGGATCAGCACCGGGATGTTCGACCACCGTGCGAGTGCGGCCGGCAGGTCGGCTGCGTGATCCCAGTGGGAGTGGGTCAGGAGAATCGTTGATGGCTCCACCCTCTCCTTCTCGCAGGCTTCCACGAGTTCCGGCAGACTGCCGTTGGGCAGGTCGACAATTGCCGCAACGCGGGTTGCCTCGTCGATGATGAGATAACAGTTGGTGGCAACCAGGCCACACTCGAAGCTATGGATGGAGAGGGGCATACGTCTAGTGGGAATAGGGACCGGGGACTACGTCCAGACTCTGCGGTGAATATGTGAAGCCTCGCCGATGTAGCGTGGCGGACGGCATCAGGATTCTGCCGGGCTGTCATCACGTTCGCGTGCTCCGCTCCTCCTGATGGTTGTTCCGCATGTCGGGGGCCGCTACGCGCGCATTCTTTCGAGGACATGTTCGAGCGCTGCCGTTGCCGCGGCGATCTCCCCGGATGTCGTGAACCGACCCAGCGAGAAGCGAACCGCCGCACGCGCCTGTTCCGGCGGGCGCCCCATTGCAAGCAGAACGTGGCTCGGCTGCTGGCTGCCGCTGGTGCAGGCCGAGCCGTTGCTCACGGCAACACCTTCGAGATCCATGCCGGCAATCAACCCCTCACCGTCGAGCCGGGCTGCGTCGGTAAAGGTGACGTTGATCACGGTTGGGAGTGTCGCGCTCTGCGGCGTCACGATCTCTGCCCCCTCGATTCCGGCAATGCCCTCGCGCAGCTGTGCAAGGAGCGAGCGAAACGCTGCCTCCCGTTCCGCCATTCCGTCCATTGCGTGGCGCACCGCCTCTGCAAATCCAACCGCAAGCTGCACCGGCTCGGTGCCTGCGCGCCGCCGCCGCTCCTGCGCACCGCCGTGCAGGAGCGGGTCGAGGGCCACACCGTCTCGCGCAACGAGCGCTCCGATTCCACGTGGTCCGTGCAGCTTGTGCGCGCTGATTGCGAGCGTGTCAACGGCAAGATCGGGCACCGTCACCGGAATCTTGCCAAAACTCTGCACTGCATCGCAGTGAAGCACGCCTCCCGCCTCGTGAACAACCGCTGCAATCTCCCCGATTGGCTGGATCGTTCCGGTCTCGTTGTTTGCGTGCATCACGGCGACAATCGGCGGTGGATTGTGGGGCAGGAGGGAGAGGGTGTGGTGGAGCAGATCGGGGGAGAGCCGCCCCTCCCTGTCGACGGGGAGGATTTCTACCGGCGCGCCGAGGGCGGCAAGGTATTCGAGGACGTGGAGCACCGCGTGGTGCTCGGTGGCCGGAGCAAGGATCGCAGGCCAGCGTCCGGTTTCACGCCATGTGCGGAAGGCCATCCCCTTCAGCGCAGCGTTGTTCGCCTCGGTCCCCCCGCTTGTAAAGATGAGGGTGCGTGGAGGCGTGCCGAGCGCCTCGGCTACCGTCGTTCGGGCCTCCTCCAGCAGAGTTCGCGCTCGCTGACCTCCCCGGTGGATCGATCCGGGGTTCACAACGTCGCGAACGTACTCCATTGCCGCTGCCACTTCGGGGAGTGGTGTGGTTGTTGCGCTGGTGTCGAGATAGATCATGGGAGCGGCAGAGGAGGACGTTGAACGTACGGGGACGCAGGGGACCGGGGCGCAATATGATGCAGAACGGCCCCGATAGATGATCGGGGCCGTCTCCTCGGCTGATTGTTCGATGTGGTACCTTCTACCGTGCGAGCGTCATCCGGCGGCTGAGCGTGCCGAACTCGCGCGTCTGGAGGCGGTAGAAGTAAACGCCTGCTGGCAGTCCGGTTGCGTCGAACGGCTGCCGATGGACGCCGGCCTCGGCTCTCCCCTCGAAGAGCGTGGTGATCTGCAGGCCAAGCGCGCTGTGAACCGTCAGCCGAACGTTCGCGTCGGCTGGCAGCCCGTAGCGGATCGTCGTGGACCCCACAAACGGGTTGGGCCAGTTCTGGTCGAGAAAGATCCGTGTGGGAAGCTCCTCTCCCGCAACCGCGGAAATCTGGTTCACGTTGCTGAGGGTGATGACCTCGCCGTCGAAGGTCGTGGGGAACTTGCGGAGATTTCCTCCCGGCACGTTCGTTGTAATCTTCGTGCCGTCGGCAAGGAAGCGGCTCTTCTCGTGGGGACATTCGAAGTAGCCGAGCGTCGGGTTGAAGTCGTTGACCTGATAATCCTCGCCGTGGGAACAGCGGGTGGAAACCGAACGAAACGCGTCGGTTCCGCTCTCCTCCACTCGCGTTACCGCGATCGGGTAACGTCCACGCGGTGCTGGCAGGGAGTAGTCGTGGAAGTTGAGGTGATCGGGGTTCAGATTCCACAGGTCCTGCGGGGTTTGCAGCTTCAGGCTGTTCCCCACGGCGTCGAGTGCGGGGGCTACGTCGGAGAGGCGGAAGCTGTAGGTCGCCAGAATGCTCCCCTCGGCGCTCTCCGAGATATCGGGGATGAGGCGTGCGAGAACAATCGAGGGTGTGGCTGCGGAGACAGCGACAAGGCTGAGCGCCTGGCGGAAGAACTGGCGACGGGAAGGGAACATGGAATCGCTCACAGTGCTAGGGGGATAGGGGACTCAACGCGAAAGTTCTGCTCGTCTGCGGAACGGCAGGAAGATGTTGCAACAGGAACCGCGAAGATGGGGGAGGTTTCAGTTCCCCAGCAGGAGATACCCGCTTCTGTGAAGAGGTAACGGTTCGGCCCTGCGCCACCAGGATAGCGCAGGGCCGGAAAAGTTTAGGAGTTGGAGCCTTACCGCAGACCGTCGAGCAGGGCGTCGAACTGTGCCGCCGTCATGTTCTCGTGGTAGTCTTCGTTGATTGCAATCATCGGCGCGCCACCGCAGGCACCCATACACTCCACCTCTTCGAGGGAGAAAACGCCATCGGGGGTGCGCTCCATGTGACCGATGCCGAAGCGTTCGCGGGCCTGACGAAACAGCTCGTTGCCGCCACGCAGCATGCAGCTCACGTTGGTGCACACCTGAACGTGATGCCGCCCCATCGGCTTCTTGAAGTACATGGTGTAGAACGAGGCAACGCCGTAGACGTGCGAATAGGGGAGTGCCAGTACCTCCGCTACGTGCTTCAGCACGCCGGCGCTCAGCCACCCCCACTTCCGCTGCGCCATCCAGAGCGTGGGCATGATGGCGGCCTTCGGCTCGGGATACAACCCTTTCAGGTACTCGATCCGTTCGCGCTCGGCTGGAGAGAACTCGACAGTTCCCTCTACTTCGCCCGGATGGAGCACTCCGTGCGCGTGTCCGTGATCGTGGCCGTTCTGTGCCTCGTGTCCGTTGACTGTATCGTTCATGGAGATCAGCGATTGAAAGCGACGTCGTCACCCGTGGCCGCAACAGCAGCCACAGATGCGCGAAGCTACGAAAGAATCGGAGGAAGCGTCACTGCCGATTTGTTGGAAGTCATATGGTCCCCTCCTCGTTGATACTTCGGCTACTGCCCCACGGACCTGTCAACGTTCTGCTCCTCCTCCGCATCTCCTCGCACGATGCTTGTGCGGTAGGAGATGAGTGTGCCGGTGTGGGCATCGCGTGTGAGGCGTGAGGCAAACGCTTCGCGCAGATGACCAAACCTGTAGGTGCGGAACACGCGCCGTATGCGCTCAAGGATCGAAGGAAGGAGCAGCGGTCTGCCCGACTCGTTCTCCCCGATATCTACATAGAGAAGGGCAGGTTCGCCGTGTCGGTTCATGCCGTCAACGGCGCGCTCGATGATCCATGCTGGAAGGTGTTCCCAGCGCTCGCCGCCGGCAACGGGGATCGAGGGGAGGCCGAGTCCGAGCGGACGCCACGCGGTAAGGGGAAGCTCCCACAGATCGCCCGACGGAGTGGCGAGCCGATGAGCGCGAATCGTGCTGCTCGTCAGAAGAGGAGCGGGACGCCGACGTGGATAGGTGCTTGAACTGTAGAGAAAGCCGACCTGTACCAGGGTCTCGATCATTGCCGGACTGCGCCACCCCGTGATGGGCGGGGTGGCGCGGTAGCCCGTTACCTGCAATCCGAGGGCGTCCTCCAGTTGTTCGCGTGCTGCCGCGGCTCGCTCCCGAAGGTGGAGCAACTGGTCGAGCGGCGTGGAGTATCGCGGCGCGAGTACGGCCGGTTCGTGTCCGGCGGCAACCATCTGGCGCAGCAGGCCAATGCCCCCCTGATGCATCACCTCCTCGCTGACAAAGATTGTCGCGCGTACGTCGTTCTGCTCGAACAGCTCCAGCATTGTATAAAGCTGGTTCGCTGTCGAGCTGGTCGGCGATCCGATAACGTTTGCCGTAAAGGCGTTGATGGTATAGCGACGCGAGGCCATCGAGTTCAGGTTCGGGGACGATCCGTTGCACGAATCTACGCGCCGGAGCGATACGGCGCTCGTCAGCGCCCATCTTCATCGTGCCGCCGGTGCCCGCGAAAGGGGAGGATTCACGATGTTGAGCCGCTATCGTCCCCCGGTTCTCCTCAACTGCGATCACTCCCTCATGCGTGGCAGAAAACTTCTTCGATGGATCCTGCTGGCCCTGGCACTCTACACCGTGCTGGTCCTGGCCCTGGTGGTTGCCGAGTCGGGGAGCGGGAAGGCGAGCATTGCCTCGTTCTCCGATGCCGTGTGGTACAGCGCGGTGACGCTCACAACGGTTGGCTACGGTGACATGTACCCGACGACGCTCGCCGGCAAACTGATCGGCTTTACCTTCCTTGTCAGCAGCGTCAGCTTCCTCGGTCTGTTCGTTGGGGAGGTGGGCGCAATTATCAACGAACGACGGGAACGGAAACGGATGGGACAGAACGGAACGGATTTCAGCGATCACATCGTGGTGATCGGATGGGACGATTTCGCGCGCTCGATTCTACAGCAGCTTCTCCTCGCCGAGCGTGAGGTGGCGGTCATTACGAACTCGCGCGACGACGTGGAGTTGATCTACAACGCGTTCGGCAGCCGGTCGGTATTTGTGCTGTTCACCGAGTTGAACCATCCCGATCAGTTCGAGAAGGTGGGGATCGAGCGCTCCCAGCTCGTGTTTCTGAACAACGGCTCCGACACCGACAAGCTGATTGCGGTGCTCAATCTGAAGAAACACTACGGTCATCTGCGCTACCTCGTCACGCTCGACAATTCCGACCTGAAGGAGACATTCCGCGCCGCCGGGGTGACCTACGCGCTCTCGAAAACCGAGATCGCTGCGAAGCTGATCGCCAGCTACATCTTCGAGCCGGACGTTGCGGAGTTCAGCAGCGATCTCATCTCCAGCACCAACAGCGCCGGGGACTACGACATCCACCAGTATCTGGTACTCCCCTCGAATCCGTTTGCCGGGCGGAGTTACGGCGAGGCTTTTGCACAACTGCGCAGCAGGTGCAATGCGCTTCTGCTCGGATTGAGCAAACCCGGTACCGGCGATGAGCGCAATCTGCTGAAGCTCCCCCCGGATACCGTTCCCGTTGATGTCGGGGACTATCTGATTGTGATTGCCGATGGGGATGCGGAGCGGACGCTGGAGGAATTGTGCGGCGTCCGCGAAGGTGTGATCCGGGTGCGCTAGGGTCTGGTGCAATTTCACCCCTCGATTGCGAGGAATGACAGGCCAGGAGCACCAGAGCCTCCGGGGAACCGCACCAGAACCAGGGCTTCTGATTCTCAACACGACCCAGGGATGGCTGCCACCTCCGTTGTGGCGTCCGCCGGTTGATTGCTCGCTCCAGGTAGTCGCGCCCCCTGCGAAGGGAGAGCCGGGATTCGTCTGGTGATACCAGACGCTCAGCGTTGGCTCCTGCTCTTTCCTGCAACAGGTTGAGTGCGCTCGATGCCCTCCACGACGAAGCCTCGTATCTTTATCGCCGTTCCTGTTCTTCCACCTGTCCCTCCTCCCATTCCCCGTATCATGTTCCGTCGTTTCCTCGTGCCTCTGGCGTTGTTTCCCATCATCTCTGCGATGGCAATGGGAGCCACCTACCACACGATCTCCATTCCCACGCGTGACGGCAAGCTGCTTGCCGCCGACCTCTACAGCGCCGACACCAGCGTTGCAAAGCCAACGATTCTTGTGCAGACGCCGTATAACAAGAATCTCTATCGCCTCGGCATCAACCTGCCGATGCCCGATGGCGCGCCGCTTCTGCCGTACGACAGCCTTCACTACAACCTTGTGGTGGTGGACTGGCGCGGTTTCTACGGCTCGCTCGCGGCGGCGGTGCCCGGCTATGACCGTGGTCTGGACGGCTACGACGCTGTGGAGTGGATTGCAGAACAGGGGTGGAGCAACGGCAAGGTGGGGACGTGGGGCGGCTCGGCGCTCGGGCAGATTCAGTTCATGACCGCTCGCAGGCAGCCCCCCCATCTGGTCTGCGCCGTGCCGATGATCAAGGACTACAAAACCAAGTACACCGATTTCTACTACGGGGGGGCATTCCGGCAGGAGCACGTGCAGACGCTCGACTCCCTCGGACTTGCCGACCCGGAGATGATTCTCCAGCACCCCACGAACGATCTGGTCTGGCGCGCAATCGAGGCGGCGAACGACTATCCCGACTCCATCACCGTGCCGGTGCTGATGGTGAGCGGCTGGTACGACCACTACCCCGATGACGTGCTCCGCGCGTTCGCCGATCTGCGCGAGCGGGGTGCCCCCAGCGTTCGGGAGCGGCACCGTCTGATTATGGGGCCTTGGGAGCATACAGGCGTGGATGGGCTGCACCAGGGTGTGCTGGAGTATCCGAACGCCGTGCGCGTCGCCGACAGCACCGTGCGCAGGTTCTTCGATTACTATCTGCGCGACGTGCAGAACGGCTATGAGTCCACGCCGCCCGTACGCTACTACCAGCTCGGTGCCGACGAGTGGCGCTCCACCGACAACTGGAATGCCCTCTGTTCGCGTGGCGACACAACAAGTCTCTATCTCGGATCAAGCGGCTCTCTCACGCTTGAGATCCCCACGTTTGGCAGCCGAGCCTTTCAGTCCAATCCCCGCAACCCTTCGCCCACAATCGGTGGATCGCGTCTCGCGCTTCCCGGCTCCGGCGTGCTGTCGGGTCCGCAGGACATCCACGTTGCCATCGAGCCGAGGGCGGATGCTCTCGTCTACTCCACCGAACCGATGGAGAGCGACCTGGCAATCGATGGCGGAGTAGAGGTGGAACTCCATCTCTCCACCGACCACTACGACACCGACGTTGCGGTGCGCCTGTGCGATGTCTATCCCGACGGGCGCTCCATCATCCTGACCCAGGGGATTCGGCGGATTCGCTTCCGGCGTGGTCTGCGTCCGCAGGACACCGGGGCCATCACTCCGCTCGCCGTGGATATGGTTCCCGTCACGCTCCAGAACATTGCCTGGACGGTGCGAGCGGGGCATCAACTGCGGATTGTCATCACCGGCACGAACTTCCCCCAGTACAGTTTGAACCCCAACACCGGCGCGCCACTCTACACACCGGGGGACACGCTTCCGGCGAACACCTCGATCTATCACGGCAATCCCGCGCTCTCCCGCGTGGTCTTCCCCGTTGTCTCTGGAACGGGGGCGGTGCGCCGCAGCGCCTCGGCCAGTGCAGTGCGTCTGGAGAAGCCGGTGCCCAATCCTGCCTCCTCCTCGCTCTCGCTGCGGTTCTCCGTGGAGCGCCGGGAGGATGTGTTGATAGACCTCGTGAACAGCCGCGGGCGCGTGGTGGCGTCCGTTGCGTCCGGGGCGTTCGACGCTGGCACCCACACCGTGGAGACGCGTGTCGGCAAGCTGCCGGCGGGACTCTACATCTGTAGAATGAAGGTCGGGGCGCAGATGTTCACCGAACAGGTGATAATTGCGCGATAGAGCGAAAATCTCGAAGTGCGGAGCATCCGGCGCTGTCGGCTGCTCCGCGCTTCTGCCGGCCCTCTCCCCGTAACGATCCGGCTCGTCACCACCCTTCACCATCCGATTGCTCTGCCACTGCTATCTTGGCGGCTTTACCAATCCGCCAGGAAGCACCATGAGCAACTCCCGCATCGTCGGCGAAGGACTGACCTACGACGACGTCCTCCTCGTTCCCGGCCACAGCACCTTTCTCCCTCGCGACACCGATCTGCGCACGGCACTGACGCGCACGATCAGGCTCCACATCCCGATCATTGCCGCGGCAATGGACACCGTCACCGAGAGCACGATGGCAATCGCCATGGCGCGCGAGGGGGGCGTGGGCATTCTCCACAAGAACATGACCGTCGAGCGGCAGGCCGAGGAGGTGCTGCGCGTGAAGCGGAGCGAGAGCGGAATGATTCTCGACCCGATCACGCTCGGTCGCCTGAGCACCGTGGGGAACGCGCTGGAGATGATGCAGAAGTACTCGATCAGCGGTGTGCCGATCGTTGACGACGGCGGTGTGCTCGTCGGCATCGTCACCAACCGCGATCTTCGCTTCCGTCCCGATCACGCCACCCCGATCTCCGAGGTCATGACCTCGGGGAACCTGATCACCGCGCCGGAGGGAACCACGCTTGAGGATGCCGAGACGATCCTTCAGAAGCACGGCATCGAAAAACTGCCGGTGGTGGATGCCGCCGGCGTGCTGCGCGGACTCATCACCTTCAAGGACATTCGCAAGAAGCGCCAGTATCCGCACGCCGCAAAGGATGAGCACGGTCGCCTGATCGTTGGTGCCGCTGTGGGTGTTGGCGTGGACACGCTCGACCGCGTTGAGGCGTTGCGCCGTGCAGGGGTGGACATGATTATCGTCGACACGGCGCACGGCCACTCGCAGTTCGTGATCGAGACCGTTCGGAGTGTCAAGTCGCGCTGGAGCGATATGCAGGTGGTGGCGGGGAATATCGCCACCGCCGAGGCTGCTCGCGCGCTGATCGATGCCGGAGCAGACGGCGTGAAGGTCGGCATCGGTCCGGGATCGATCTGCACCACGCGCGTGGTGGCGGGCGTGGGGGTGCCGCAACTCACAGCCATTATGGACGTTGCTGGAGTTGCGGGGCCGGCTGGCGTTCCGGTCATTGCCGACGGCGGCATCAAGCAGACGGGGGACATCGCGAAGGCGATTGCCGCCGGAGCCGACACGGTGATGATGGGGGGGATGTTCGCCGGCACCGATGAGGCTCCGGGGGAGAAGGTGCTGCTGGAGGGGCGGAGCTACAAGACCTACCGTGGTATGGGTTCGCTCGGAGCGATGGTGGAAGGCTCTGCCGACCGCTACTTCCAGGATGCGGAGGAGGGGCTGCCGAAGCTGGTGCCCGAGGGGATCGAGGGACGAGTGCCGTCGAAGGGGCCGGTCTCCGATGTGATCTACCAGATGGTTGGCGGTCTCCGCGCCGCAATGGGCTACTGCGGCTGCTCCACGGTCGACGCGATGAAGACGGGCGCCCGCTTTGTGAAGATGACCGGCGCGGGTCTGCGCGAGAGTCACCCGCACGACGTGACGATCACCAAGGAGTCGCCCAACTATTTCTAGCACGTAGACGCTGGGGCAAGAGGGGAGAAGCCTGACGGACGGTGTTGGAGAATGATGGCTGTTCCTCTCGTCCTCCTTGTGCCCTGGCGCCTCTCACACTGTTGCTCTCCATACACTTCTGATCCGATCTTCATGGCTTCCACTCGCATCGACCATCTGCGCAAGGCACTCCGCACCCACGATCTGGAGGCGGTAGTTGTCACCCATCTGCCGCATATCCACTACCTGTCGGGCTTCAACGGCAGTGCCGGAATGCTTGCCGTCTCCCAGGACGATGCCGTGCTCGTCACCGACTTCCGCTACGAGCTTCAGGCGGCAGAGCAGACGCGCGACGGCGTTCGCCCTGTGATCTTCGACAACACCGCCGGGATGCTCGCCACGATCAAGAGCGAGATGGGTCTGCAGAAGGGGATGGCGCTCGGAGTTCAGGATGCGTACCTCACGCTCGCGGCGGCCGAGGAGATGAAGCGTGCCTGGCGCGGCGTGAAGTTCACGAACACCGGGGCAATGGTGCGCGACCTGACGATGGTGAAGACCGAGGAGGAGATCGGGAAGATCAAGCGGGCCGCCGACATCGCCGCGAAGGTGTTCCGCTCTGTCCTCACGATTGTGCGGCCCGGAATGCGCGAGAACGAACTCGCCGCCGAGATCAGCTATCAGGGACGGAAGCTCGGCGCACAGGATGACGCGTTCGACATCATCGTTGCCTCGGGTCCGCGCGGTGCGCTGCCGCATGGTCGGGCCAGCGCGAAGAAGATCAGGAAGGGCGAGCTTGTCACGCTCGACTTCGGCTTCACCGTCGATGGCTTCAACAGTGACATGACCCGTACCTTCGCGGTCGGTGAGCCGGGGGAGGAGGCGCGAAGGATCTACGACATCGTTCTCCGTGCGGAGCAGGCGGGGGTCCGCGCTGCGCGCGCCGGCATCACCGGCTACGACCTCGACGAGGTGTGCCGCTCGATCATCCGCGAGGAGGGATATGGCGAGCGCTTCGGCCACAGCACCGGCCACGGGCTGGGAATCGAGGTCCACGAAATGCCCTCGGTGAGTTTCCGCCAGCCGAGCTACACGCTGGAGCCGGGTATGGTGGTGACAATCGAGCCGGGCATCTATCTCCCCGACCACCTCGGCGTTCGTATCGAGGACGATGTGGCAATCACCGCCGATGGATGTCGCGTCCTGACGAGTGCTCCCCGCAAGCTGATCGTCGTCTAGCACCGGGGAGAGGATGACGCAGGGGGCAGGGTTTTGCGGAACGCAGATCCCCCTCGTTCAGAGCCATCCTGAGGGTGAAGTGCGTGGCGCACCGTTGAAAACGTGCGCCACGTCGGCACTTCGTTCGTGGATGATTTACAGACCTCGACAGTGAGACAGGAATCGGATACTCTGTGGGAGTGCTAGCTTCGGCCGTTTCCCGAAGTACTCTGCGTTCCGGTTCTGCTCCGCGGCTTGTCCCTCATCTCTTGCTCCTGTCCATCGCTCCCTTCATGACGTTCCATCAGTCCCCAGCCTCCTCCCAGCCCGATACCTCTGGTCGTCGTGTGCTGGTGGTGGCCTACTACTTTCCACCGATGGGGCTGAGCGGGGTGCACCGCATCGCGAAGTTTACCCGGCACCTTACGGCGTTCGGCTGGCAGCCAACGGTCCTCACCGTTGGGAATGCCGGCTACTACGCCTACGACTACTCGCTGCTGGAGGACGTGCTGGAGGCTGGCGTGACGGTCGAGAGGACGAGTTCGCTCGATCCTTTTACGATTGCCGGCAAGGGCCGTCGTCGCGTGGCGCTTCCAACGCAGCGGCGCAAGCGGATCGTGAGCGGCATCACCCAGACGTTTCTCCAGCCCGACAACAAAATCGGCTGGAAGCGCCACGCCGTGCGGCGCGGTGTGGAACTGCACCAGCACGAGCCGTTCGATGTGATCTACGCCACAGCGCCGCCGTTCACCAGCTTTCTGATCGCTCGCGAGTTGCAGGCCCGCACCGGCCTGCCGATGGTGCTGGACTATCGCGACCCCTGGCTCGACAGCAGCGAGTATTTCTACGCCACCCCATTCCATCGCCGCTACGCGGCGCGGTTGGAGGAGTCGGTGCTGAAGTACACCGAGAGCATCACCGTGGTCAACCGGCGCATCAAGGAACAGCTCCTTGCGCGCTACCCCTTTCTGAACCACGAGGAGATCCATATCCTGCCAACCGGGTACGACCCCCACGACTTCTCGGTGGCGCGTCGCTTTCCGCTCCCACGTTCGGGCAGGATGCGCATCACCTACTGCGGTGTGCTGGACAACGCGCGAAGCCCGCGTCCATTCTTTGCTGCCGTCGCAAGGATCTTTGCCGAGCGTCCCGAACTGCGCGACAGGATCGAGCTGTGTTTCGTTGGTTTGCTGCAGGATGCCTACCGCGCGATGGCAGGGGAGATGGGAATCGCCTCGTCGATCACCGCCACGGGCTACCTTGAGCACCAGGAGGCGTTGCGGCATATGCTCGCCGCTGACATCCTCTGGTTCCCTGCGCTCGACAGCGCAACAACGCCGGGGAAGATGCAGGACTACATCGGCGCCCGGAAACCGATTCTCGCCCTCGCCCCCGAGGGTCCGGTGCGGCGGATGCTTGCAGCGTACGGCGCTGCGCGCTCGGTCGATCCCGATGACGTTGAGGCGATCTGCGGGGCGTTGCTCGACTTCTACGAGCTTTGGAGCCGCAACGCTCTCCCGGTTGGCAACGAGGACGTCGTGCGCGAGTACGACCAGCGCGTGCTCGTCGAGCGGCTCTCCAATATCCTCTCCCACGCGGTACGGATCACCTGAGTGTCCGTGGCCCTCGTGGGCGCTTCTTCGCTGCGGTCGAGTCGTGTTGCTCGATACCAGCCACAACGCACCAGGTATCAAGCGCTTCACTCATGGCATCCCTTACCGTTCTTCTTCTCGGCTCCGGCGGGCGTGAACACGCGCTCGCATGGACTATCTCCCGTTCTCCCCGCTGCGGTCGGTTGATCTGCGCTCCGGGCAATCCCGGGATGGAGGCGCTTGGAACCCTTCTTCCCCTGCCAGTCGATGATGGACTCGCCGTGCTGGGTGCAGTGCGTGAACACAAGGTCGATCTTGTCGTTGTAGGCCCGGAGGCTCCGCTTGCCGCCGGCGTTGCCGATGCGTTGCGCGAGGCCGGCGTGCCGGTGTTCGGCCCATCCCGCGCTGCTGCCCGGCTGGAGTGGGAGAAGGCGTTTGCCAAGGAGTTCATGGACCGCTACGGGATTCCCACGGCGGCGCACCGCACGTTCGATGCGGAGAGCGTCGAGGCTGGCCTTGAGTGGCTCGGTTCGCTCTCCGCCCCCTACGTCCTGAAGGCTTCGGGCCTTGCAGGGGGAAAGGGGGTGGTGATTGCCGAGACGCTCGATGAGGCAACCGAGGCGTTGCGGGAGATGCTCGACGGGTCGCGTTTCGGCGAGGCGGGGGCAGCCGTGGTCATCGAGGAGTATATGGCCGGAGAGGAGGCGTCGATCTTCGCTCTCTGCGACGGCGAGCGCTACGTGGTGCTCCCCCCCGCACAGGACCACAAGCGTCTCGGCGATGGGGACACCGGACCCAACACCGGAGGGATGGGTGCCTACGCCCCTGCTCCGGTGGTGACCACGGAGATCCTGGAACAGGTTGCGCGCGAGGTGATCGAGCCGACGCTCGCCGGGATGCGAGCAGAAGGAACGTCCTATATCGGTTGTCTCTACGTTGGCCTGATGATCGAGGCCGGACGTGCTCGCGTGGTGGAGTTCAACTGCCGCTTTGGTGATCCCGAAACACAGGTCGTCCTTCCGCTGCTCGACGAGGATCTCCTTGATCTTCTCGACGGTGCTGCGCGCGGGTCGCTTCCGGCAACCCGCGCTGCACGCTGGAGCGGTGCCGCCGCCTGCATCGTGATGGCGTCGAAAGGGTACCCCGGTGCGGTGGAGCGCGGGCGCACCATCGAGGGCATTGAGAGCGCAGAAGCGCAGGGGGGACTGGTGTTCCACGCGGGAACCGCGATGCAGTCGGGCGAACTCGTCACGGCTGGCGGACGCGTCCTGGGGGTTGTGGCGGTGGATCGTGACGGCTCGCTTTCGGGCGCGGTCGAGCAGGCCTACACGGCAATGGGGGAGATCCGTTTCGATGGGGCGACAGTACGGAACGATATCGGCGCGCGGGCGGTTGGGTCACGGATCTCTGCGCGGTAGGGGCGATTCCAGACGTGTGCGATGGGGTAAACAACGAACACTATCCATCATGAAGATTCTTGTCACGGGCGGTGCCGGATTCATCGGCTCACATATTGCCGAGGCGCACCTGGCACAGGGGGATGAGGTCACCGTCCTCGACAATCTCGCCACCGGACGCCGGGTAAATGTCCCGGAGGGGGCGCGGCTGGTTGAGGCTGACATTCGCGACGCCGCAGCGATTGATGCTGTTGTTCGCCAGGGGGAATTCAATCTCATCAACCACCACGCCGCGCAGGTGGGTGTGGGCGTGTCGGTGCAGAACCCGCAGTACGATGCCGAGCTGAACGTGCTCGGCTCGCTCAACCTCTTTCAGGCCGCTGCTCGGCACGGCGCGGTGCCCGTCATCTTTGCCTCCAGTGGCGGCACCGTGTACGGTGAACAGCACACCTTCCCCGCCGATGAGAGCCACCCTACTCTTCCTGCCTGCCCCTACGGAATCAGCAAGCTCGCGGTGGAGCACTATCTCCGCTACTATCACGCCGAGCAGGGACTTCGCTCGGTGATCCTGCGATATACAAACGTATATGGTCCGCGTCAGCACGGTGACTGCGGTGTCATCTCGATCTTCTGCGACAGGATGATCGAGGGGGTGACGCCAACGATCAACGGCAGCGGTGAGTTCACGCGCGACTACGTCTACATCGAGGATGTCGTGCGGGCAAATCTTCTCGCTGCGCGCCACCTCTCGCACTACGACGAGCACCAGGTGTTCAATGTCTGTACCGGCATCGAGACGAGCGTCAACAGAATCTTCCACACGCTCAACGCCGACTTCGGCGGGCGGTTCAACGAACAGCACGGTCCGCCAAAGCCGGGGGAACAGACACGCTCCGTGTGCAGCTTCGACCGCATTGAACGTGGACTCGGCTGGCGTCCGCAGATCGACCTCGATGAGGGAATCCGCCGAACAACCGCTGCTGCCCGGCAGGAGCGGGAGGCGAGGGGTGAGGAGCAGGAGTAGGGATACCGGGTTCAGTGAGAGTTGCGATCTCTCGATGGTCGTAATGAGGAAGCTCCGACACAGTGGTGACTGGTCGGAGCTTCCTCATTTTGTCCTCTGTGGATTGTTGCCGGCCCTGCCCGCTAGTGCCCGCCAAAGGATGAGGTTGGTGGCGGTTCGGGGAGAACGGGTGGCGGCGGCGGCTCAACGTCGAGCAGGTTGCTCGTCGCGCCGGGCTTCCAGCGGAAGGTGTTGAACATCCGCTCGGCGGCGTCGAGATAGCTGCGCATTGCCATTGCATGCGGTACGATTGCTATGCGCACCACACGGGTTGGCAGATACCACGTGCGCGTATGCACCACCCCCGCGCTCGTTGCGCTGTCGTGGTCGTTGTACGTGTAGGACGGAGTAACCTGTGCGCTGTCGGGCGGGGCAACCGGCTTCACCCACGCCGTCAGGACGATCTCTCCCGCTCCCTTGATGGCGTAGATGCGTCGCTCGAAGAGTTCCTTCGCGCTCCATCCGCTGTGTGCGGAGTCCAGCCGGGCGGCTTTGGGGAGCCGGATAACGTAGCCCCTGCGGCTGTCGACGATCTGCGAGATCATCGTGTCAACAGCGTTGGGGGGAGGTGTCTGCCCCGACTGCGCGTGCAGTGATGCGGCGCAGCAGAGAAGGAGCAGCAGCGAAAGAATCGGCCGGTGGTGCATCATCGTGGGCGTCGGGATGTGGGACGACCCTCCTGATACTCGCTGGCATTGCGGCCGTAGCGCCACTTCGGGAGCGTGTGGCTCGCGTTTGCGGGGGGAGTGAAGCTGTCCTTGATGGCCGCGAGCACGCTCTCGTTGTACTCCGCCGCGCCGCGCGGCGTCACGAGCACTTCGAGCCGCACCACCTGGTCGCGCATGATGTAGTCCCGCCGATGGATGACGCCGTTGGTGCCGTTCGAGTCGATGTCGGCCACGTGGGTGCTGTCGAGAAGCTGGAAGCCTTTCGGCACCATGAACGTTTCGGTGAAGTACTGGAGTTTGATGGCGCCGGCGCCGCCCGGCAGAATGAAGTTTGCCGTCTCGGTCATCCCCGCCTGGTTGAAGTTTGTGCCGATGGGGTTTGGCTTCGCCTTGTTCGGCACCTTGAGCGTGTAGCCGAACTTGCTGGTCCACACGCTGTCCACTGCGGGATCCGTGTGCCGGGTAATGTGCTTGACGGTGGCGAGAGCGCTGTCAACGTTCTCGGTTGGTTGCGCCATCGCGGGGATGGCACAGAGGAGAAGGAAGGGGAGAATGATCAGGCGATGCATTGCTTGTTGAGCTGGGATTGACGGGAAGTGCCGTGTGCGCGCCGCTCCGGCGGCGCGGACCGACAGCGCGCAGGGGTGCAGGTTGAACCGGGTCCGAAAGGTACGGCAACCCGCTTACTGGAACAGGGCGCTGAACAGTCCATCCTCAACGCCAATCGAGTACATCATCACGATGCCAAAGGCGATGCCCAGCGCTCCAGCGGCGAGCTGCATCCTCCGCTCGAACCTTCCGATTCGTCGTGCCGCAAGGGTCATGGGGAGTGCCATCGCTGCGCTCATGACCATCATTCCGACAATGGAACCCAGGCCGAACACCGCGAGATAGATGATCCCGAGAGAGATGGAGGGGATGCCGGCCACGACAAGAAGTGCCAGCGAAGCCGATCCTGCAAGGCCGTGGACCATCCCGACGAAGAACGGGCGCCGTCCGGTGGGGAGTGTGTGGGATTGCGGCTGCGCGGGGCTGGTGAGATAGGGGTGGCTGTGGGTAACGGCACCGTGGGTGTGTTTTCCGTTTCGCAGCGTCTCACCCCTTCCCAGCACTCTCCACAGAAGCCGCACGCCAAGCCCCACGATCATGGCCCCCACAACGAACTCCAGCCCCAGCATCAGGGGTTCGGGGAGTTGCGGACGGAAGAGAAGGATTGCTCCCCCGGCCAGCAGCAGCGAGAGGGTGTGTCCCATACCCCACTCGATTCCTATCCTTGCGGCAGCGCGCGGCGTGAACCGTTCGCTCACCATCGACGCCACAGCAACCAGATGGTCGGTGTCGAGCGCGTGCTTCAAGCCGTAGACAAGCCCGAGCAGGAGCACGGTGGCAGTCCCCGCCCCCGCAACGGGACCGAGGCCGTCGTCGGCGTGGAGCAGGGCGGGGAGGAGCAGGAGGGCGAGCGCGGCAATCGGGAGAGCCACACGGGGTGAGGGCGTTCTTTTCATAGTTCCGGGCAATCTACCATCTCCGTCCAAACCGGAGGGGGGATGTCGCAACGCCTTGCAAGAGACGAGCCATCGCAGATGCCGTATACTTGCCAGTTCAATGATCGACACCCCACCTCCCCAACCTGAATCCTGGATTGCACGGCGCTATCCGGCGCTGCTCCATCGGGACTTTCGTCTCCTGTGGATTGCGCAGGTGATCTCGATCACCGGCTCGCAGATGCAGAACGTTGCCGTTGCGTGGCAGGTGTTCGAGATCACCGGGTCGAAGGCCGCGCTCGGGATGATCGGTCTCTCCCGCGCAATCCCGGTGATGCTGCTCGCGCTGATCGGCGGCGCCACCGCCGATGCCTTCTCGCGTCGGCGCATCATGCTGATCACGCAGACGATCATGATGCTCACCGCTGCGGCACTCGCGGTTCTCGCGGCAAGCGGTGCATTCTTCACCATCACCACCGCTGGCGGTGAGCTTGCCGTCAAGAGCATGGGAACGGCGCTCGGCAATCCCGACGCCGAGCTTGTGCTGAGCGGATCGTGGTGGACGCTGCCGTTCATCCTGATTATCGGGCTTACCGCCACGCTCGCCGCCGCCGGCGCGTTCGACGGTCCGGCCCGGCAGTCGCTGATTCCCAACCTCGTTCCCCCCAGCCACCTCGCCAACGCCATCTCGCTCGGCACCATGGCCTTTCAGGTCTCGATGGTTGCCGGCCCGGCGCTCAGCGGCTTTGCGATCCTTGCGTTCGGCGTCGAGGGGGTGTACCTCGTCAATGCGCTGACGTTCCTTGCGGTGATCGGTGCGCTGCTCGCGATGCGGAGAGTGGAGCACCGGACAGAAGGGAAGCGTTCGGAGGTAAGCCTTGCTGCGGTGATGGAGGGGCTGCGCTATCTGAAGAAGGTGCCGCTGATCTCCAGCACGATGCTCGTCGATTTCTTCGCAACCTTCTTCGCAACAGCCTCCGCGCTCCTGCCCGCGTTTGCGAAGGAAGTGCTCGACACCGATGCCGGTGGGCTTGGCGTGCTCTACAGCGCCGAGTCGATAGGCTCGCTGATCGCGGGGCTGATCATCGTTTCGATGGGGGAGATGCGGCGGCAGGGACGGGTGATGCTGATCGCCGTAGCGTGCTACGGTGGAGCAACGGCACTGTTCGGACTGACCACCAGCTTCACCCTCGCCTTTATCATGCTGATGCTCGTGGGAGCAGGCGATGCGGTGAGCACGGTGATTCGCCAGACGATCCGGCAGGTTGCAACGCCCGATGCGCTGCGTGGACGCATCAACTCGGCGAACATGATCTTCTTCATGGGAGGGCCACAGCTCGGCAACTTTGAGTCCGGTATCGTCGCGGCGGCGCTGGGCACCCCCTTCTCCATCGTCTTCGGTGGCGTGGCAGTGCTCGGCGTTGTGGCAGTGATGGCCCTGCGCTTCCCGATCCTCCGCAACTACGACCGCTGGAGCGAGGAGTACCGGGTGGATTGAGCGCTGCCCGATCGTGCGCTTCCCGGAGACTGCGCAATCGGTTTCAGGGAGATGGTGGCGGCGGGAGAGGAATCCCGACAGGGATGGCCAGGTGCGGTGGTGCTCTGTAGCTCCTGACTGCGGGCAGAGGCTGCAATGCGTTAAAGACGCGGATCAGCTCTTTGCTCTGACGCGTGTTGAGCGCACGCCCTGCGGCGCGCCGGGTTGCAGGGTTCCGGCCAGCACCACGCTTCGCACCTCCGGCACCGCCTCCACAATTGCTCGCTCCACACACTGCTTCAGCGTTACGCCGCTCGACGGACAGTTCCTGCACGGACCGTTCAGGCGCACCATCAGGACATCGCCGCACAGACCGACTACGCACATCGAGCCACCGTCGAGCGCGAGCGCAGGGAGTATATCCCGGTCAACGACACATTGTACACGATGCAGGACGGAGTCGGTGGGAATCATGGAGTGAAAGAAGGTCCGCGAAGGTACGCAGACCTCCCGCACTGGAGAAGCCTTCTGCTTGGAGAAGCGGAGATTCTCCGGCGCGGCACGCGCGCATTGAGTGAAGGTGTCCGGCGCAAGCAGACGCTAGCTGAACTTTCCCTGTAGGGAGTTGAACAGAGCGGCAAGCGCTCCGGTGGTGGAGCGGCGTTCGTAGCGCTGGATTGCCGCTGCGTTGGGCTGAACGGTGTGGGTGCCGTTATGGTGGTCGTTGTAGAGGTTCAGGAATCCCCGGGCGATTCCCTCAACGTTCGACTGGTGGGCAATCACCCCGGCACTCGTCTCCCGAATCAGGTCCGCAATGGCGCTCTCTTCGGGCGCAACGGCGATCAGCGGGCGCATCGAGCCGAGGTATTCGTACACCTTGCCGGGGACGATCTCGTTGCTGTCCGCCGCCTCGTCAACGACGAGCAGCAGTGCGTCGGCCAGCAGGAGCTGGGCGATACTTTCGGAGTGCGGCATGTATCCCACCACCTCGATGGCGTCGCGCAGCGCGCTCCGCTCGAACATCGCCAGCACCTCGTCACCGAATCGGCCGATGAAGCGCAGTCTGATCTGCGCCGCCTCCACCTTTCCCTGTTCGACAAGTCCCTCAACAGCGCGAAGGAATGCGTCGGGATTGCGGCGCCCGTACATCGAGCCGGTGTAGACAACGGTGAAGCGACGGTCGTTGCGCACTTCCTGCTCCATCTGCGGGTAGTCCGAACTGTCGTAGCCGTTCGGCAGGTGGACGAACTTCCCGGTGGGGAGTGCGGGATATTTCGTCAGGGCATCCTTCATGATGCCGAGCCACGCTACCTCGACGCGGTCCGCCTCCTCGAACACCGAGCGCTCCAGCGATCTGTCAATCGAGGCGGGGAGGAACCAGCGGTTCGGTGTGGTGAGGAAGCCGGTCCACGGATCGCGGAAGCCGGCCACCCAGGGAAGTCCTGTCCGTCGCTTCAACGCGCGGCCGATCAGCGCGCAGGTGTAGGGGGGGCTGCTCGTGTAGATTGCGTCGATCTTCTCCTGGGCAATCACCCTGATCCCCTCGCGCACCGCGTGACGCAGCCAGCCCACCCGCGCGTCGGGAATGAAGAATGTGGAGCGGATCGCCTCGGCCACCCGTTCCTTGAACGGCAGCGCCGTTCCCTCCTTGCGAATCGTGTTCACGTCGATGGCCGTTCCCTTCGACTTGCCGGTGAGTTTGCGGTAGAGGTCATACGGCTCGAAGATCTCGGTCCGCACCACCCGCACCCCCACCGGTATCGCCTCCAGCAGCGACTCATCCCGTGCCGGGAACGTGCCGTCGCGCACGGTGAGCACGACCGGCTCCCACCCGAAGTCGCGGAGGTACTGTACGTACTTCAGCACGCGCTGCACCCCTGGCCCACCGGATGGTGGAAAGTAGTAGGCGACGATCAGAACCTTCTTCATGGCACGGTGAGGAGGAAAGACGGACGACAGGTGAAAGAGACAGAGGACGAAGTGAGCCGGTTCTGGCTCCCCTGCGCAGGGGGCCTCAATGGGTGTTTCAAAAGAGTGTTGTCAATTCGAGCAAAGCGAGAAATCTCAACGCTGAACGGTTCTGGTCGTCGTGGACGCCCTGTCTTCCTTGAGGTTCCTCACTCTCGTTCGGAATGGCCGGGGTGCGCATGAGGTCTCTCACGGGCTTGTACAACAGGTTCTCGGAGTCGAGCGGTCCAAGCCACAAAGATACCCAGCGATCCCCCAGCGGGGTATGGGGTGCTATCTTATCGGATGATCTGTTTTAACCATGACAAGGGGCTTTTCAACCTGCGGGTTGCGGGGCTTGTGTTCCACCACGACCACGTGCTGCTCCACCACGCACTCCACGAGCTGTTCTGGACCGTCCCCGGCGGACGGTGCGAGATGATGGAGAACACCGCTGCCACGGTGCGCCGCGAGTTTGCCGAGGAACTTGGGGTCGACGTCCAGGTGGAACGGCTCGTTGCGCTGGTCGAGAACTTCTTCGAGTACGAGAGCACAATGTGCCACGAACTTTGCTTCTACTACTCTGTGACTCTTCCGGCGCACTCACCGTTACTCGACGTGGACAGGACGATGAGCGCGGTGGATGGCGGTGTGCCGCTGGAGTTCCGCTGGTTTCCGGTTGGGACGTTGCACGAGGTGGAGATCCGCCCCACCTGTCTGGTGGAGATCGTGCGTGCGAACGAGACAGAGCCAGGGATCCGGCACATCCTCCACGCCGGATAAGGCGTGCTGTCAGATCGCCGCATCCCAGCGTCTTCTGCCGGAAGCTCCTATTTTCCTCCCTCAACCCATCAACCCATCGCTCTCATCTCCATCACTACTCGCATGCACCGTTCTTTGCTCTCTGCCCTTGTGCTGGCGTTCCTCTGTTCCCTTCCCGCTGTCGCGCAGATCGGCCGGAGCGGACACTCCACCTCGGTCACCATCTCGCCGATCCACCTCGTGTTTCCCTTCATCGAGGTGACGAGCGAGTTCAAGATGGAGCCGAAGGTGGGAGTTGCGGCGATTGCCGGCATCGGCTCCATCGACGATTTCTTTGCTTTCGAGCTTGGCGGGCAGGCCCGTTACTACCTGATTGGTGACTTCGACCACGGCATGCAGATCGGCGGCGAACTCCTCTACGCCCACGTGTCGGACAACGACATTCAGGGGAGCGGCGTCAGCGCCAACAGCAACGGTATTTCGCTCGGCGCGTTTCTCGGCTACAAGATCGCGTTCGGCTTTGGTCTCACCTTCGACCTGCAGGGCGGGATCGACTACATGATCGTCCGTGCCCATGCCGAGGACAATACCGGGGCAACTGGCAACGCCTCAGGCTCGCGACTCTACCCGCTGCTCAATATCAATCTCGGCTGGTCGTTCTAATACGTCACTCTCTCGCTGCGTGCGGATCATGGGAGTCCACCGATGATTCGCACGCGTGGCTGCCCCACCTCGCGCAGCCCGTTCGTTTTCACCACATCCGTTCCAGTCTGGTTCCATGTCGAAGAAGTCTCTCGTCATCGTCGAGTCTCCCGCAAAGGCGCGCACCATCAACGGCTATCTCGGCTCGGAGTACATTGTTGAGGCGTCGGTAGGGCACATCAAGGACCTGCCGAAGGACGACCTTGCAATCGACATCGAGGCGGGCTTCAAGCCGAGCTATGTGGTGATCGATGGAAAGCAGGAGGTAGTGGACCGGCTGCGGCAGATGGCGGCGCGCTGCGAGCGCGTGTACATCGCCACCGACCCGGATCGTGAGGGGGAGGCGATTGCGCAGCACGTGGCGGAGGAGGTCCGGCCAGCCAACGCGCGGATCGAGCGCGTGCTCTTCCGGGAGATCACGAAAACCGGCGTGACCGAGGCGATGAAACGTCCACGCGCCATCGACGATGCGCTGGTACGGGCACAGGAGGCTCGTCGTGTGATGGACCGCCTGATCGGCTATCGCGTCAGTCCCTATCTCTGGCGCACCTTTCGCGGCGAGCAGCGCGGGTTGAGCGCCGGACGGGTGCAGTCGGTGGCGCTGCGGCTGGTGGCAGAGCGTGAGCGGGCCATCGCCTCGTTCCTGCCGATTGTCTACTGGACTCTTACGGGGACATTCTCCACGCGCGAGGGGGGGGAGTTCGATGCCCGGCTGGTGCGCATCGACGGACGCGAGCTTCGCGCTCCCGTCGGCAGCGCCGCCGATCCTGCCAACCGCAAGCTGCCGGAGCCGCTTCCGTGGATGGGGTCGCGCTCCGAGGCGGAGGCCATACTGAAGCGTGCGAAGGGAGCGTCGTACGCAGTCGAGTCGTTGGAGACTGCGGAGACAAAGCGCGCTGCTCCACCGCCGTTCACCACCTCCACGCTCCAGCAGGCCGCATCGCGGCGACTCAAGCTCCAGCCGGAGCGGACGATGAAGCTCGCGCAGCAGCTCTATGAAGGCGTGGATATTCCGGGGCGCGGCAGGCTCGGGCTTGTCACCTATATGCGCACCGATTCCACACGGATCAGCGACGAGGCCCGCGACGCTGCACAGGAGTATATCCTCGCCGAGTTTGGCCACGAGTACACCGTGGGTGAGGGTGCCGAGGGAGCAAGGGCGAAGCGGAAGAAGGGTGCGGCGGTGCAGGACGCACACGAGGCGATTCGCCCCACCACCCTTGCCCTGACTCCGCGTGAGGCGCGCAAGCATCTGAGCGCCGAACTTGCCGGACTCTACGAGCTGATCTGGCAGCGCTTCGTTGCCAGCCAGATGGCGCCGGCAATCATCGACCGAACGACGGTGATGGTGGAGGGGGGGGGGCTTGCCTTCCGCGCCGTTGGGCGCGTTACTCGCTTTCGTGGATGGATGCAGGTCTACACGCCCGACGAGGAGAGCGAAACCCTGCCGGTGAAGCGTGTGCGCGGAAAGGGTGGTGAGAAGGGTGAGGGAGAAGGGGAGGAGGATCGCGAGGGTGAGGTTGCGCTTCCCCAGAACCTTACCCGTGGCATGCCGCTGAAACTTGAACGTGCGCGGATCGACGAGCGCTCGACGCGGCCACCGTTCCGCTATACCGAGAGCACGCTGATCCGGGAGATGGAGACGCGCGGCATCGGCAGGCCGAGCACCTACGCCTCGATTGTGGGAACGGTGCAGAACCGTGGCTACGTGGAGCAACACGAACGGAAGCTCCACGCCACCGAGATCGGCATGAAGGTGAGCGATGCGCTGATCGCTGCCTTCCCGAAGCTCTTTGAAGTCACCTTCACGGCCTCCATGGAGAAGGAGCTTGACACGGTTGCCAGCGGCAGCGCCGACATGGTGGCGGTGCTGGAGCGGTTCTACCGTCCGCTCGAACAATCGCTGCGGCAGCTCGGCAGTGGCATTCCTCCGCGCCGTGTCGTCTCGAAGGGAATTCACCTGAAGCACGCAACGGAGGGTGAGATCGGGGAGGCGAAGGGGACCACGGTTGCCGAGCCGAAAGGGGGCACACCTACGGCGGAGCCGCCGGCACCTGTTCCACAATGTCCCGCGTGCGAGGCACCGATGCGTCTGCGCCGGACGCAGTCGGGGGGGAGTTTCTACGGATGCAGTCGCTACCCGGAGTGTACCGGCACGCGCCCAGTCACCACGGGTGTGAAGTGCCCGAAGTGCGGTGAGGGAGAGCTTGTCGAGCGCACCGGCGGACGGTATAACGCGGTATTCTACGGGTGCAGTCGCTACCCGGAGTGTCGCTATACCGTGAACACCCTGGAGAAAGGCGAAACGCCACCAGCGGCATCTCCGCAGCGCTCGGCACCGCCACCCGCACCGGCAAAGCGCGTGCGCACCGTGCGTCGTCCGGGTTGACGGGGTGCCGATTGAATCGCGTGGAGGCGGAGGGTCTGCCGACTCGATCCCGACGAGCGAGTGAATGGCACACAGCTTCTGCGCGCCGGCCCGGTCTGATTCTTCTCTCTTCGCCGTGTATTTGATTCAACTCCTTCTGCCACTCTCCACCAACGATGGTCACCCGCAGCCGCACGAGCGGTTCAGCGAGGTGCGTCGCGTTCTCACCGAGCGATTCGGTGGGGTTACGGCCTACACGCACGCACCGGCAGAGGGAATCTGGAAGGATGACCGCGGCTGCGATGTGTACGATGCGATGGTGATCGTCGAGGTCATGGCCGGGGACCTTGACCTCGCATGGTGGAGGGCGTTCCGCAAGGAACTGGAGCGCGACTTCGAGCAGGAGGAGATTCTTGTACGGGCAACTTCCATCACGCAGTTGTAGTGCCCGGCACAAACAGCGAACAGGGCAACCCTGTGCCGGGGGTGCCCTGTTCCTCTGCTCTCATCGCCGGATCGGGTCCCGCCTCACCGTGCCGCAAGGTTGGTGCGCGGTTCCGGGATGATCTCCTGCGCAATGCGCTGAAGTGTTGCGGCAAGCTCGCCGGGTCGCCCGGTTCCCCACTCCGCCATGATCTCCTCGATATGGGCGCGGCGTGCCTCCACCAGTTGCTTCAGCCCGTTGCACCCCCGCTCGGTTATGCCATAGACCATCGTCTCACCCGCTCTCCGCTCTTCAACGTAGCCGTGCTGCCGTAGCTCGTGCAGGCTGGCCCGGAGCCGCTCAAGATCGAGGTTCTTTGCTGTCGCCAGCACCTCAAGGCGCGTGTTCGGGTCCCGCTCGAACTGCACCAGCAGCCACGCCGCCAGAGGAGTGAGATCGAGGCGCGCGCGCCTCACGATTGCCTCCATCGATTTGCGCTTGACGTCGCGGTCGGCCAGTACCGAAGCGCCGCGCAGAAGCTGTGTTATCGAGCTGGAGTCGGTGGGCATGGCAAACGTCTCTCCCACGTCGTTGCCGATATCCTCCTCGGTGGTTGCCGCAATTGTCTCGCGCAGGGGGCGCTCCGGCAGCAGCCACGCCAGCAGGAAGCCGAGTGCGGCGATGGCCGTGGCGACGAGGAAGACGGTGTCGAGCGACGTGGTGAACGCCTCGGCGTAGATTCCCCGCACCTCGGGTGGCAATTGTGCCATTGCCTGCGGATTCATTGTGCCGTGGGTGCCCGTTCCTGGCGGGAGCAGCGTGGCGAGCGTTGTCTGGAGCCGTGCGGAGAAGATGGCGCCGAGCACGGCGGTGCCCAGCGAGCCGCCGATGAAACGGAAGAGAATCACGCCCGAGGTTGCGCTTCCAAGGTCACGATAGTCCACGGCGTTCTGCACCGAGATGACGAGCACCTGCATCACAAAGCCCATCCCCATGCCGAGCATCAGCATCTCAAGCGAAGCGGAGAGGATGGTGGTGGATGGCGTCATCTGCGAGAGCAGGAAGAGACCGGCCGTCATCACCGCCGTGCCGACGATGGGGAACAGCCTGTAGCGCCCTGTTCGGCTGATGATCTGTCCTGACAGGATCGACGTCACGAGCATGCCCCCCATCAGCGGCAGCATCTGCATCCCCGATTCCGTGGGGCTTTCTCCCTTCACCACCTGAAGGAAGAGTGGCAGATAGGTCACGGAGCCGAAGAGCGCGAAGCCGACGATGAGGCCAACGGTGGTGGCAACCCAGAACGCGCGGTTGCGGAAGAGACGGAGGGGGAGGATCGGCTCGCTGGCGCGGCGTTCAACTGCGAGAAACGCTGCAAGGCTGACGCCGGCAATCACCATCAGCGCCACCACCGTCGACGACGACCATGCGTATTCGGTCCCGCCAAGATCGGTGACGAGGATGATCGCGCTGAGCGCTGCGGCCAGCAGCCCAGCGCCCGCATAGTCCACCGTGCGCTGGACGCGCTCCCCCCGTCCCGGCAGCGTCGCGGCGAGGACGGCAAGCGCGATCACCCCGAGTGGCAGGTTGACGTAGAAGATCCAGCGCCACGAGAGGTGGGTGGTGAGGTAGCCGCCGATGAGCGGTCCGGCGATGCTCGCCACCCCGAACACTGCGCCGAAGATGCCCTGGTAGCGTCCGCGGTCGCGCGGGGGCACGATGTCCCCCACCACCGCCTGCGACGTCACCATCAGGCCGCCGCCGCCAAGACCTTGCAGTGCGCGGAAGATGATGAGCTGCGTCATGTCGCTGCTCATGCCGCACAGTACCGAGCCGAGGAGGAAGAGGACGATGCCGACCTGGAGAACGACCTTCCGGCCGTAGAGATCGCCCAGTTTGCCGTAGAGTGGCGTCACAACGGTCTGGGCAAGAAGGTAGGCCGTCACCACCCATGACAGATGGTCAAGCCCGCCAAGTTCCCCAACGATTGTTGGCAGAGCCGTGGCAACAATCGTGGAGTCCAGCGCGGCGAGGAGCATCACCAGCACCAGACCGCTGAAGACCACCAGGATGTTTCGATGCGATGTTTCTACTGGAGCGGATACCGTATCCATGGGGTGGAGTACAATGTTCGGTAGCAACCGAGTGGGGGAACCAGCTTCGGTCGTGGAAATAACAACGCCCCGGCTGTGATAATTCCAGCGGGGGAAATGGCAGGCGGGGCATCCTCAATACGTGGATGCCCCGCCTCTATTGTTCTCGATTACCTCTCTTCGCATCCTGCCGCCCGCTCTCCCCTCGACTGCTCCCTGCCTCTACGAACTCATCGCCTTCAGGAACTCCTTGTTGCTGCGGGTGCCCTGCATCCGGTCAACCATGAACTCCATTGCCTCGAACGGATTCATGTCGCTGATCACCTTGCGGAGAATCCAGATGCGGTTGAGGTCCGCGGCCTCGATGAGAAGCTCTTCCTTGCGCGTTCCCGAGCGAACGATGTCGAAGGCCGGGAAGATGCGGCGGTCGGCAAGGCGGCGGTCGAGAATGATTTCCATGTTGCCCGTTCCCTTGAACTCCTCGAAGATCACCTCATCCATCTTCGAGCCGGTGTCAACGAGCGCGGTGGAGATGATTGTGAGCGATCCCCCCTCTTCGATGTTGCGCGCCGCACCGAAGAAGCGCTTCGGCTTGTGGAGCGCGTTGGCGTCGACACCGCCCGAGAGAATCTTGCCGGAGTGCGGAACCACGGTGTTGTGGGCGCGGGCCAGGCGGGTGATGGAGTCGAGAAGCACCACCACGTCGAACTTCGCCTCGACGAGACGCTTCGCCTTCTCCAGCACCATGTCGGCAACCTGGACGTGCCGCTCCGGCGGCTCGTCGAACGTGGAGCTGACCACCTCGGCCTGCACCGACCGTTCCATATCCGTCACCTCCTCCGGGCGCTCGTCGATCAGCAGAACGATGAGCTTCACCTCGGGGTGGTTGCGGCTGATGGCGTTGGCCAGGTTCTGCAGCAGCACCGTCTTTCCCGACTTCGGCGGGGAGACGATCAGTCCGCGCTGTCCCTTGCCGATGGGAGCCACCAGGTCAAGGATGCGCATCGAATAGTCGCCGGGGCTTGTCTCGAGATTGATCTTCTCGTTCGCGTAGAGCGGCGTCAGGTTGTCGAAAATCGTCCGCTCCCGCATCACGTCGGGGCTGTGGAAGTTGACCTGGTCAACCTTCAGCAGCGCGAAGAATCGTTCCCCTTCCTTGGGAGGGCGTACCTGCCCGGTGATGCTGTCGCCCGTGCGCAGGCCAAACTTCTTGATCTGCGAGGGCGACACGTAGATGTCGTCAGGGCTGGGGAGATAGTTGTAGTCCGCAGAGCGGAGGAACCCGTAGCCGTCGCCCAGCACCTCCAGCACCCCCTCGGAGAAGTTGATGCCGTCATCTCGCCCCACCTGGCGCTGGCGTTGTGCCTGCGCTTCAAGAATCTTGAAGATGAGTTCCTGCTTGCGATAGTCGGCGTAGCCGGGAATGTCGAGACTGCGTGCAATCTCGGCAAGCTCACCGATGCGCTTGTTCTTCAGCGCTGCAAGGTCGAGCGTGTCCCCGTTGTTGCTGCCGCTGTCGACGTGTTCGCGGGCGGGTGCTGGCTCCTCCTCCAGAACGTCTGGAGCGGCGTCGTAGACTGTTTCGCGTTCGCGCATTCGCGAGGCACCGTCGGGCGGCGTCGAGCGCTGCCGGGTGCGTGTTCCGGGTCGAGTGATCATGACGGGTGGTGTTGTCCGAACGTGGCCGTTCTGTCGAGGCAGGCTGTGCGCGCGCCCTTCAGGGCCGGTGATAGGTCAGACAGGGGTGGAAAGAATAGAGAGTTTGAGTTGATGGAGGATGCAGCCGTGGGACCGCACGCTGCCGTTCGTACAGTTCTTGAACAACGCAGCGGTGCATTGCTGGGAGACACTGAACTGAATCGGCATCGACACTTGAGAGTCGGATGGCGGCTCCGCGCAGTGAATCAATGCAGCGCCGGGGCGCGCAGTGGGAGAAACGAGCAGCGTGGAGGCGCAGAGGGGTTGAGCGAACGAATGCGTGAGTACGCAGGCAAGCAGAGAAACTGCGGGGAAGCAGTATTTCGACAGGAGTTGGAAAAGGATTGTGTGGTCCGCCGCAAATATCGGGCGCTACCGCAACCAGAGTCAAGCACAATCTTCCCGGAGTGCACCGACTGTCACAGCAACGGAACCGGGGCACGGAACGTTAGTGCGGAGGGGTAGGACGTTTAAGACGTATATCCTCGCCCGGACGTGTACCACGGTTCAAAAAGTCACCACCCCTGCTCCCAGATGTTGGGAGCGTGCGCAGTTGGGAGGTCTGCCGCGCTCCTATCGTCCCTTCTTTGGAACTGTTGCCGGCTTCGCTGCCGGCGGGGGGGCGGACGGCTCGTTATAGCTGAACGATGCAAGTCGCACCCCCAGCCGGTCCTGCATGGCACGGTAGCCACCACCGGAGCCGTTCATCATGAAGGCGAAGGCCAGAGGCTCGCCATCGCGCGTTGTGACGTAGCCGGTAAGGGTGGAGACGTTGTTGAGCGTGCCGGTTTTGCCGTGGAGGTTCGCCGCTGCCGGTGTTCCCTTCATCCGACCACGCAGGGTGCCATCCACGCCTGCTATTGCAAGCAGCGACTCGAAGGTTGGGCCGATCTTCTTGTCGGTCCACGCCGCTCCCATGATCCCCACCAGTGCAGCGGGGGAGAGGAGGTTGCGACGGGAAAGGCCCGATCCATCGTTGAGTGTGCAGTTGCCAAACGGCACGCCGCAGCGGTTCATTCGTTCCTGCACGGTGGCAACGGCGTGTGCCGCTGTCCCCTGCTGTCCTCCGCTGGCCGCTCCGACAATTCTGAAGGTGTACTCCGCCAGAAAATTGTGGCTCTGCTTGATGACGGTGCGGAGGATGTCCACAAGGGGACGGCCCGTCTCGGCCAGCACCTTGCGTGCTGCCGGTGCCGGCCCACTCGTCAGTCTTCCGCCAACCGCCACTCCCTCGCGCAGCAGCCGCTCCATGATGACCCCGGCGATCACCAGCGGTGCGTTGCGGAGGGGCTGCCGGACGCTCACCGTCCGTCCCGGTGGAAGCGTCCCGCTGACCGTAATGGTCATCCTTCCATCCGACTCTGTGGTGACGTCAACCTTTACGCCGCTCCGCTTGAGCTGGAGCGGTGCTGCCTTCTTGTTCGTGTTCGTCGCGCCCGGCTTTTGTTGAGCAGTCTTGCGTTCCGCCGTGCCCGTTGTCTTGCGGCGCGGGGTGCGCTGTGCTGTCTCCTTCTGCGTTGCTGGCCAGCGATCACCGTAGCGTTGCACCCCGTTCGGCTCGGGTGCGAGAACATTGGAGTGACGACCACGACGCGGTGCCGCTGCCGGGCCAACCGTGGCCTTGTTCACAATCGTGAAGGCGGTGGAGTGCGGCCACGTCTGCACGTTGCAGGGGGAGCCGGCAACCGACGTGCTGCTGACGATCACCGTGTAGCTGCGGTTCTCCAGCGTCAGGGCGTCGATCGGTGCCACCGGCTCTGGATCGTCACGGTCACCACTGTAGGCAAATCGCGTGTTCACCTCATCGAAGAAGGTGCCGTCGCCAACCACATCCCCATCGATCCGGCGCGTTCCGAGACGCAGGAACTGTTCGCACAGGTCATCGAGCTTGCTCACGCTCAGCGATGGGTCACCATAGCCCTTCACGTAGAGGTTCTTCGGGAGCGCGCCGTTGCGCGGCTTCGTCTCCGACTCCAGGGTGGTCTTTACCACATAGCCCACACCAAGCGTGGAGAGTGCGGTGAAGCAGGTGGCAACCTTTGTGGTGCTGGCCGGGGTGAGAGGAGTGTCGGGGTTCAACGCGTACAGCACGCGGCCGGTGCGAAGCGAGCGCACCAGGATGGCGAGGCGTGTTCCGGCGGGCGCTGCGCCGACGATTGTTCCCATGTCCCGCTGAAGCCGTGCAACCGCCTCTGCGGTGTCCAGCGGACGGCGTTGCTGGAGCAGCGAGTCGTTTCCTCCGGCCACGGCAACGGTTCTCCGTCCCGGTGAGGCGGCTGCCTCCAGCAGCAGCAGCGTGACGATAAGGGAGATCAGGAATATTCGACGCATCATGCCGTTCCGTGGAGTTCGCGCTCGACAGATTCACAGATGATATGTCCCAGGGTGATGTGCAGTTCCTGGATGCGCTGAGTGTTTGTTGTGGGGACGACGATTGCGACGTCGCAGGCTCCGGCGAGCGTTCCGCCGCTTCCGCCCAGCAGGCCCACCGTGGAGATGCCCTGCTCTCGTGCCAGCTCCACCGCACGCACAACGTTCGGCGAGTTGCCGCTGGTGCTGATTGCCACGAGCACGTCGCCCATCCTTCCCAGCCCCTGCAGATTGCGCGCAAACACATTCTCGAAGCCGATGTCGTTGCCGCCGGCAGTCATGTTGCTCGGGTCGGTTGCCAGCGAGAGCGCTCCAAGCGCGGGGCGTGTGATGTCGTGGTTGAGGCGGATCATCAGCTCCGTTGCGAGGTGCTGCGCATCTGCGGCGCTGCCACCGTTGCCGCAGAAGAAGACCGTGCCGCCGTTGCGATAGCTGGCAACGATCGCCTCGATGGCGCGCAGCGTTGCGCTGCGGCATGGCTCGATTGCCGCGAGCTTTGCTGCTGCGCTCTCTCGCAGCGATTCCTCAAAGAAGTGGGCTGTATTCATGAACGGATAAAGTTACGCCGATGAGCATCATCGCTGTCGCTCTGTGGTGTAACGGGGTGAGGCTGGAGTGTATGCCGTCGACTGCGCAGGCATCCTCCATCGTTGTCGCACCGTACCGCTGCAATCGGTTCTCGTGGTGCTCTTCCCGCTACACACCTCTTCGCCACCGCCGCGTGACTGCGTAGGGGAGGATAACGCTCCGCGGCAGATGCTCCAGAAGACGGGCACGTCTGTCGAGCGGCAGCGTGCGGTACACCCTGCGATGCCAGAGAAGTTCGCCGAGCAGTCCACCGAGGAAGAGGCCCGCGAGTGTTGACGCAACGTATGTTGTGTACTCTCGCTGATCGATATGCATCAGTGAAGAGAGGAGCACGCTTCCGGCCGAGAGGACCACTACGAGGATGAGGAAGAGTACTGCCTCGAACGCGTCGGCGCGGAGCCGCTCGCGGTGCCGTGATGGAAGGAGGCGGCGATTCTCCCGCATCAGCGTCAGCCGCACGTTCAGCGTGAGCGTCGAGCCGCCGAGCAGGAGCGCGACAAGGACGTTGTAGTTCCCCGCAAAGGCGAGAAGGAAGAAGAGGTGGAGCGCAATCAGGAGCAGGTACTCCACTGCGCGCTGTACGCGGCGCACCACATACGAGCGCTCGCGTGCGCGTATCGTTGCAGGGTCCACAACCTCCGGTTCTTCCTGTCGCGGCTCCTGCATCATTCTGCCACCTCTTCAACCGGCAGCGCAAAGCTCCGCAGCAGCGTAATGTTCTCCAGGTCCTCGCGCAGATCCTTTCCCTTCGGCGTTTCGAGAACTTTGGGAATGTTCTGCATTCGCGGGTCCACCATGAGCGCGCGAAACGCCGCTTCGCCGATCTGTCCCTTGCCGATGTGCTCGTGCCGGTCCACACGCGAACCGAACGCGCTCTTTGCGTCGTTCAGGTGCAGCAGGGCAAGCCTGTCCAGCCCGATCATCGCATCGAACTCCTCCATCGTCCTCTCGTACCCCTCCTCGGTTCGGATGTCGTAGCCTGCTGCGTGGATGTGGCACGTGTCGATGCAGACGGCGGCGCGTCCGCGATCCTCGATACGCTCCAGCAACCTGGCAATTTCATCGAACCGATAGCCGAGCGTGCTCCCCTGGCCTGCCGTTGTCTCGATCACGGAAATCGTGTCGAGGTGCGCGGTCTCGGCGTGTGCGCGGTTGATCTGCTCCGCGACGATGTCCAGCGCGTCCTCGCGTGAACGGCCCATCGCCGCGCCGGGGTGGAAGTTGAGAAGCCGGATGCCGAGCTGTGCTGCGCGCCGGTGCTCGTCAACGAACGCCTCGAACGAACGCTGGAACGTGACGGGATCAGGACTGCACAGGTTGATGAGATAGCTGTCGTGGATTGCGATTGCGTCGCGGTCGAACCCGGCCGCCGCAGCCTCCCATGCCTCGACCACCTCCCCGGTAAGGTCGGGTGCAGACCAGCGATTGTTGTTCTTCGAGAATATCTGGAGGGCTGTGCCGTCGAATGTGTGCAGCCGCTCAAAAGCGCGGTGCAGTCCGCCGGCAACAGAGGTGTGGGCGCCGAGTCGCATCAGAAGAGAACCAGGATAGGGGAGGGATTGTGTGAAGGTATGGCAACTGTGCCCGATGGGGCAAGCGTGTGACCGGGAGATGACGCGGTGCTGTTGCGCAGAATTGCCGCGTAACTTCAAAGAGGACAGACGATGAACCCAGCATCATACGATACAGGCACGAGCAGCGAGGCGCTTCGGCGCTCCGATTCCGCCGAGTCCACCCCACAGCGCCACGACCTGATCGTGGAGGGGATGACCTGTGCAAGCTGTGTGGCGCGTGTGGAGCGTTCGATTCGCCGGATCGACGGCGTTCGTGACGTCGCCGTCAATCTTGCCACCGGGCGGGCACGTGTGCTCGCCGCGTTGGGCGTGGCGCAGTCCGCGCTGGTTGAGCGTGTGGAGCGTGCCGGCTACACGGCCCACGCGCCGGCTGTTGACGCTCCGAATGAGCGCCGTCGCGAAGCTGCCGCACTGCGTCGCCGCGTTGGTGTGGCGCTTCCTGCTGCCGTGCTTGTGCTCGTGCTGGCGATGGGTCCGATGCTCCTCCCGGCACTGCACGATCTCACGATGCGGTTCGCTGTCGCCGTTGCCGTCACGCAGCTTCTCGCAACGCTGGTTGTCATCGTTGCCGGGTGGCGCTTCTTTCGTGCCGCGTGGCGCAACGCACGGCACCTGTCCGCCGATATGAACACGCTCGTGGCGGTTGGTACCGGGGCCGCATTCCTATACAGTATGGTGATGATGGTGCGCGATCCTGCTGCCCTCCACGCCCTTTACTTCGATACCGTGGCGGTGGTCATCGGACTTGTACTGCTCGGACGGTGGCTTGAGGCGCGCGCGCTCGACCGCACCGGTGCCGCCCTCGATGCGCTTCGCACCCTTTCGCTTCCCATCGCCCATCGACTCGATGCCGACGGTGCCGTGGTGGATCTTCCTGCCGACTTCCTCCGTACAGGAGATCGCATCCTTGTGCGTCCGGGCGAGAGGCTCGCCGCCGACGGCGTTGTGGAGGAGGGATGGAGCGCTGTTGATGAATCGACGATGACCGGCGAGCCGATGCCGGTCGAGAAGATCGCCGGAGCGCACGTGCTTGCCGGAACGCTGAACGGAACCGGAGCGCTGACGGTGCGTGTGGAGCGTGCCGGGGAGGAGACCGCACTTGCCGCGGTGACGCACGCCGTGGAGGATGCCCAGGCGAGCAAGCCGCCGGTGCAGCGCCTGGCTGACAGAATCGCGTCGATCTTCGTCCCCATTGTGATGGCGCTCGCGCTGGTCACCGCTGCCTGCTGGATGGTTGCCGGGGCGGAAATCGACACGGCACTCCTGCGTGCGGTTGCCGTGCTCGTGATTGCCTGCCCCTGCGCGCTCGGCCTTGCAGTTCCTACCGCCGTGATTGCTGTCACGGGCAACGCTGCACAGCGCGGCATCACCTTCCGTACCGCCGAGGCGATTGAACGTGCCGCCCGCGTCACCGCTGTGGCGCTCGACAAAACCGGTACTGTCACTATCGGCAAACCCCGTCTCGCTGCGCTTCACGCCCTTGATGGTGACAGCGCCAACCTCCTTCAGCTTGCCGCTGCGCTCGAAGCACGCTCGGAGCACCCGATTGCGCGTGCGGTGGTGGATGCCGCGCGTGAGCGCGGGGTGGAGTCGTTCGGTGCAGTTGAGGGTTTTCATGCCGAGCCGGGCGTTGGGGTGGAGGGGATTGTTGAAGGAGTGCCGGTTCGTATCCGTCGGGCAGCGTCCGGGGAGGCCGACAGGGTTGACGGAGCCGATGGTGGCACTGCTGTGGCGCTCGAACGGAACGGGGAGCTGCTCGGCGTGCTGGTTGTGCGCGACACGGTCCGGCCCGAATCCGCAGCAGCTATCGCTGCGCTGCACACGCTCGGTCTGCGGACGGCAATGCTGACGGGCGATGCCGAGTCCGCCGCTCGTCCCGTTGCGGAGGGACTTGGCCTTGAACTCCATGCCGGGCTTCTGCCACGTGAGAAGGGGGAGATGGTGAAGAGAATGCAGGCGGAGGGTGCGATCGTGGCAATGGTGGGTGACGGCGTGAACGACACTGTTGCACTTGCCGGTGCCGATCTCGGCGTGGCGATGGGCGCTGGGAGCGATCTTGCCATCGGTGCTGCCGATATCACGTTGCTGGGTGGACGCATCGAGCGATTGCCCGAGGCACTTCTTCTCGCCCGTCGCACGATGCGTGTCATCCGTTGGAACTTCGTGTGGGCGTTCGGCTACAACATCGTGGGTATTCCACTTGCCACTCTCGGCCTTCTCGATCCAATGATCGCTGGTGCGGCGATGGCCCTTAGTTCGGTGAGTGTTGTCACGAACTCGCTGCGGCTGAGGAAGGGAGGGAAGTGAAGGAAAGGGAGCGCGGGGGACGACGGGTAGCTGCCGACCTGTGCTGACAGCGCTTCAAGGTCCTTTCCTGAAGTTTATTTGTACTGCTGTATACTCATCGCTTCAACTCTCCTCGTGCGTCGTGCAGGACACTCATTCCAAGGCATTGTATCCCCAGCCCCTCTCTCGACTAGAGCACTACCGTTCGCTCGGCGTGCGCCGCGTGGCAGGGGTGATGTCGGGCACGTCGCTCGATGGAGTCGACGTTGCTGTTGTGGAGCTTTCGGGCACTTCGCCCGCTCTCCGGCTTCTTGACTATCGTGAGTATCCCCTGCCCGATCGTCTTCGCGATTCTCTTGTTGAGGCATGCTCCGGGACGCTGCCCATGCGGGACCTCTTTGCACTCTCTGCGCGGCTTGGACTCTACTACGCCGAATGTGTTGAGCAGAGCGTGCAGCGCGCTGTCCCTTCTGGCTCGATCGACGCCGTTGGAGTCCATGGCCAGACGGTGTACCACGCCCCGGAATTGGAGCCAGCCGGGGTAACCGTCCAGATCGGTGATGCAGCCGCCGTTGCCGAGAGGGTGGGGTCCGGCGTCGGGACGATTGTGGTGAGCGACTTCCGCTCGAACGATGTGGCACTGGGCGGGCAGGGCGCACCGCTCGTTCCGTGGTGTGACTTGCAGTTGCTGCACTCCCCGGAGCGCAACCGTGTGGCGCTGAACGTCGGGGGGATTGCGAACATCACGTGGCTTTCCCGTGGGGCTACCCCCGACACGCTCCTTGCGTTCGACACCGGCCCCGGCAACATGATGATCGATAGAGCAATGGCACGACTCTACAACTGTCCCTACGACGCAGAGGGTGGGACGGCTGCCGCCGGGCGTGTGGATGGAGACGTGCTTGCGCTGCTTCAACAGGACCCGTACTTCTCCGCACCGCCTCCGAAATCGACGGGTCGGGAGCGGTTTGGTATCGAGCGTGCCGATACTGTCATCGATGATGCGCTGGCTCGTGGTGTGGCACCCAACGACCTCGTTGCAACACTCACACGGCTTACCGCCTGGTCCATCGGTGAAGGGGTGCGGCTTGCCGCCGATGGTGCGGTAATCGATGAGGTTGTCGTCAGCGGCGGCGGCGCGCGCAACGCTGCGCTGCTGCGAATGCTCCGGGAGGAGATGCCGGCATCGGCGATCCATCGCTCGGATGATCTTGGTCTCCCCTCCGACGCCAAGGAGGCGATATGCTTTGCGCTCCTCGCCGATGCTGCGCTGCATGAACGTCCGGCAACGCTCCCTTCGGTGACAGGTGCCCGGCGCGCAAGCGTGGCAGGCGCAATACGAATTGGTGGTGGCGGTGGGAGACAGGCGTGAACCCACTCTACTCCGCTGACAGCACAGTGTTCCGCTTCATCAACGGCGGCATCATCAATCCGGTGTTCGACGTTGCGCTTCCAGCGATCAGCGAAACGCGCTACTTCTATCCCCTCTACGTCCTCCTCTTCCTCTGGCTGCTCATGCGTGGCGGCGCTCACGGTCGGTGGTGTGCTCTTGCGCTCGCACTCACCGTCCTGTTCATCGATCCCGTCAACAGCCGCATCATCAAGGAACTCGTGATGCGGGTGCGTCCGTGTAGTGCTCTTGAGGGGGTGCGGCTGCTGGCCGGGTGCGGTGCGGGGAAGTCGTTCATGTCGAGTCACGCGGCGAACACGATGGGTGCAGCAGTCGTGCTCGGTATCTTCTACCCCCGAATCCTCTGGCCGCTCGTTGCCTTCACATTCCTCACAGCACTTTCACGGGTGTATCTGGGCGTTCACTACCCCAGCGATGTGCTGGCTGGGGCGCTCTTCGGTGGACTTGCCGCATGGGGAATCACCGCGGGCGTTGGCCTGATGCGCCGTCGGTTCGAACAGCGGAGAGCCGTGTCGTTCTCGATGGAGAATGACGCGCATTCTTCCGGCACCTGATGTTCGCGCGCTCCGTTGCAGAGCCGATCGGGGTCTGTGCAAGAGGACTGCGCGTGATCTGTACGGCTCCTTCTTCCCCGGTTCCGACTTTTGCACACCTTCCCTTCCTGCCTCTTCCCCTTTTTCCGTAGGTTCACCGCGCCATGTTCGAACGGGAAATAAACGCACTGATCCAGCAGATAGGTCGCGAGGTACTGCGCGACCGCTCGACCATCTCGCTGACCGATATCCTCCATCACGAGGCAATCCCTGCACGGTTGAAGCCCTTCTTCGAGACCGAGGTGCAGTGGTGGCTCTACAACGAGCGGCTTGAGCGCGGAGCGAATAAACGCTTCGACTTCGAAGCGCCGGAGCTTGCGTCGCTTCTGAACTACCTGGAACAGGTGCAGATGCGCCATGCGCGCTTCGAGCGGGAGGAGTTCCAGTCGGTGCTCGACAGCGCGGTGAAGCTCACCTTCAACTACCTCTGCCGTCCGCAGACCACGCTGCGGTGGTACATCTTCCGTGGCCAGCCCACGAAGCCGCTGCGCGAGGTGATGCTCCGCTTCGGGGCGTTCAGCGACTACGGCTACTTCTTCACGGTGTTTTCGGAGTGGGTGGACCGCAAGTGTGCCGAGCGTCCCGGCTTCGACGCGATAAGCTCGGTCGAGTTCGAGCGCGTTACCCGCCGCATCGACGACCAGATTCTGCTGAGCTGTACGGTGGAGGATCTGCTCGGCATCATGACGCCGCTGTTCGAGTTTATCGGTGCCGATGGGCGCTCGATTCCGCTCGATGCGCTGATCATCTTCTTCGACGACAAGAATATCCGCAAGCTCGTCGATGGCCTCGACCTCGCGAAGCGCCGGGGCATCCAGGGGCTTACCCGCGATGGGTTCGTGCAGCTTCTCGACGAGATTTTGAGCAGCAACGAGAACGAGCCGGAGGCCGACTTCAGTTCGGTCTATCAGAACGATGAGCTTGACGAGGTGGTGCGGCTCCACCTGCAGGGAAACGTGGAGGGGGAGGGGAGCGGCCTAGGAGATTTGGCGGGGCTTGGAGAACTGGAGCCGGAATCTTCCAGCGCTGCGCAGTACGAGGCCGTGCAGGGCGTTGCGGAATCGCAGCCCGCAGCCTCGTCCCCATCTCTTCCGCAAGCCCAGATTGAGCCGCCAGCGATGCGCCCGCCCGTTGCCGCTGTAGAATTGGAGCCGTTGATGGAGGCTCCGGTCGAGGAACCCTCGGCAACGCAGCATACTGCCACCCCCACGGTACCGCAGGCGGAGGGCCTGGAACAGGTCGAGCTTGCTGCTGCCGGTGCGTCGGCAGAAGCCGCCAGGCTGGAGGAGCCACCTGTACTGGAGGAACCCCTACCTGACGCGGCAACGGTAGAGCATGCCGATGCAGATGGCGAAGATGACGCTGACGATGTCTTCGACGATGATGAGCTTGTGAAGAGTGGGCTGTCCGCTCCGCCGATTGCTGTTGACGACACCGACGACGGCTGGCTGGATGCGGAGACTGCGGCGTTCATTGCCGAAACGGTGCCTGTGGCAGCCGAGACGGAGGAGGAGGACGATGAGGAGGTTGATCTCGAACTGCCGGAGCCAGTGGTGATGGAGCCGCTGCCCGTCCACGGCAGAATCTCCGCCATACCCTCTGCTTCCGTGGCGAGCGTTGCTGCGCCGTCCGTGACGGTACGGCAGCTCCATCCCATGCGGATCGTTCTGGAGGAGGGCCTGGAGCGCAAGGTGGTGAAGAAAATCTTCCGCAGGAATCGCGAGGAGTATCGGCAGGCGATGGAGCGCATCGGTGGAGCCGAGGACTGGACCACGGCAAGCAGCATTCTGCGCGAGACCTTCGCGCGCAACGAGATTGATCCCTACAGTCGCACGGCAATACGCTTCACCGACACGATCTACGGACGCTTCGTGCCGCGATGAGGGGCTGCTGAGCGCCGGGGGCTGCTCGCGTTTCTGCGCCTGCCTGCTCACACCTCTTCATCACTCGTGACGCTCGCGTCATCGAACTTCGTGGTGACAGTCTCTGGATCTGATTCGACAACCAGTCACCAGCAACCGGTAGCAGACCCCATGTTTATCGATCTCGCGGAGATTTTTGTGCGCGCCGGGGCGGGCGGCAACGGCGCGGCCACCTTCCGCCGCGAGAAGTACGTCCCCAAGGGGGGGCCGAACGGCGGGGACGGCGGGGATGGCGGGGATGTGGTGGTGGAGGCGAGCCGCCACATCACAACGCTTCTCGACTTTCGCTACCGTCGCGACTACATTGCGGAGAACGGTCGGCACGGCGCCAACGGCAACAAGACCGGACGCAATGGCGACAATGTCACGATCAAGGTGCCGGTGGGGACCATCGTCCGCGATGCCGACACCGACGAGGTGGTTGTTGATCTCGTGGAGGATGGGCAGGTCGAGGTGGTGGCAAAGCACGGGCGCGGCGGGCGCGGCAACTCCCACTTCACCTCGTCGACGGTGCAGGCTCCGCGCTATGCGGAGAAGGGGCGGCCGGGGGAGGAGCGGCGCCTTCGCCTCGAACTGAAACTGTTGGCGGATGTGGGACTCGTTGGGTTCCCGAACGCTGGAAAGTCCACCCTGATCTCCCGCATCAGCGCGGCACGGCCGAAGATTGCCGACTATCCCTTCACCACACTCGTTCCCAACATCGGTATGGTGCGTGTGGATGAGGGGGTGTCGTTTGCCGTTGCCGACATCCCCGGCTTGATCGAGGGTGCCAGCGAGGGGCGTGGACTCGGCCATCAGTTCCTGCGGCACGTCGAGCGTTCCGGCGTCCTCTGCTTCCTGCTCGACGGCTTGAGCGAGGACCCCTCTGCCGACTACGACGTGCTTGTGCGGGAGCTTGAGGGGTTCAATCCGGCGATGATGGAGAAGCGCCGCCTGATCTGTCTTACCAAGATCGACGCAATGACCGATGAGCAGCGCGCGGCGGCCGTAACCGTGAAGGTCGATGGGCGAACGCCGATGATGATCTCTGCGGTGAGTGGTGAGGGGATCGACGACCTTGTGCGAGTGATGTACCGGGAGCTGCAGGAGTGGCGGGCCGAAGCGTAGCCGCGGCCCGCCCGCCGCTGACGCGTGCGCGCCGCCGCACCGTACTGTTCGTTCTGGGAGGATTGCTGCTTCTGGCCCTGTTCTCTGCGCTGTTGGTCGGCACCGGCACTGACGGCCCAATCGACGTGCTGCGTGCCCTGTTCGACACGTCGCGCGACGCCTCCACCTCCATCATTCTCTTCAACGTCCGGCTTCCCCGCGTGCTGCTTGCCGCAGGTGTTGGCGGTTTGCTCGCCGGTACCGGCGTGCTCTTCCAGGCGATCATGCGCAATCCGCTCGCCGAGCCGTATATCCTCGGCGTCTCGAACGGCTGCGCTGTTGGCGCCATTCTCGGTATGCTGCTGGGGCTGGGGGGACTGCTGCTGCCCGTGGCGGCGTTCGCCGGGGGGATGGTGACCATTGGCGTTGTGCTTGCGGTGGCGCGCGGCGGGTATCGTGAGAACTCGGAGGGGATGCTGCTGGCCGGGGTGATGATCGGCGCCATCGGCGCGGCACTCATCTTCCTGATGCTCCATCTGCTCGGTCCTCAACTCCGCTCGGCGCTACAGTGGATGCTCGGGGATCTCTCCGGCGCTCCAATCGAGGCTGGACCTGTTGCGGTTGCCTGCGCCGCCGCTGTCCTGTTTCTCGCACTCCCCCTCGGCGGCTCGTTGAATGCGCTGGCGCTGGGAGAGGAGGAGGCTGCAAGTCTTGGAATCGACGCCCGTCGGCTCCGGGCGCTTCTCTTCATCGCGGCCTCGATGATTGTGGGAGTTGCCGTGGCGTTCTGCGGAGCGATCGGCTTTATCGGGCTTGTTGTGCCGCATCTCCTGCGGCGTACGTTCGGGCCGGATCACCGGCTGTTGCTGCCGGCATCGGTGCTCGGTGGCAGCATCTTTCTCGTGCTCTGCGACATGGTTGCTCGTATGCTCCCCACAACACTGGGAGCGGGTGCCGGGGAGCTTCCCATTGGTGCTGTCACGGCGCTGATCGGCGCTCCGGTCTACATCGCGATGCTGCGGCGCGGTCGGTGAGTTGAAGCGTGGAGAGGGGATGCAGGAGGTCGGGCGGTTCGCTGGGAACACAGAGTATCCACCCGGAGATAGGCCAGCAAAAATGGGCGAGGCAGCACTGGAGCAGTGTCTGCTTCGCCCATCGTCTTGCTCGTTTCGCTCTTTCCTAACTCAGCACTGTGCGCGCAAAGAGAAATCGGCTTTTGTAGTACTGTTCGTCGAGCGAACTGTAGATCACGCCGCGTGATGTGCTGGCGTGAATGAACGTGCGGTTGCCGAGATAAATCCCGACGTGCGAAACACCACCGCCCGATGTGTTGAAGAAGAGGAGATCTCCCGGCTTCGCCTTGTTGATGTCAACGGCGTTTCCGGCACCTGCCTGGTCGCGCGAGCTTCGTGGAAGCTTTCGTCCGGCGGCCGTTTTGTACACGGTGCTCACAAAGCCGGAACAGTCGGCACCGCTGCGGGTGGAGCCGCCATACTTGTACGGAGTGCCGAGCCATGCGCTCGCCTCGTCGATGACATGCCGGCGTCCACTGCCGCGTTCGGTTGCGTTCCGTGCACGTTGGAGCGCCGCAGCGCCTTCGGCACTGGTCAGAGCCTCGCTATGGCCTGGCGTTGCTCCGGTGGTCTGCCGCGACGACGAGCATGCGCCGAGCAGTGTGAGGAGAAGAAGGGAGAGCGGGAGATAGAAGTTGGTCCGCATGGGGCACAGGGGTTGATTGCCGTTGCGGGGGCGGGACTCACGAGAACACGGATGGTTGAAAAACGGTATTGCGCCAAACAATGCAAGCATACTAGGTTCAAGCTTAGTATGTTTTTACTCCAGCGTCACAAGGCCCGCAGAGAAGGGTCTCTCGCGTGTGAAGAAGGATCCTTCAAAAGATGATCAGTCAGTTCCCCGCAAAGTGTTCAGGCGATAGCGTCGTATCACTGTACAATGTTATTGGTAATACCCGCATCATCCAACAACATCTACCAACTCTCATTATGCACAACGTACGCCTGTATAGTATTACAGCGATTCTGATTCACCTCTGTCTGGCTGCCGGTGCTGCCGCTCAGGACAATATGGTGCTGGGCCTTCATGAGCTTACACTGCGGGCACAGAAATCCTATGCTCATCCTCATCGGGATGTTGACGTGCGGTGTACGTTTACAGGGCCGAATGGAGCTGTCTACAACGTGGCAGGATTCTGGGATGGGGACAGCATCTGGAAAGTGCGTTTCGCACCACCAACAGCAGGAACGTGGAGTTGGCAAACGAGTGCGAGCGATCCGAGTGATGGTGGACTTCACAACCTGTCTGGCAGCTTCGTTGTCGCGGAGTATGTCGGTAGCGATCCATCCCGCCGCCACGGCTGGCCACGTGTAAGCGACAATCAGCGGTACCTGACCTATGCCGATGGCACACCCTTCTTCTATCTCGGTGATACGGCGTGGGAGATTGCGTGGAAGTCGGTGATCGAAGATGCTCGAGATTACCTCGATGATCGGCACCAAAAGGGATTTACAGCGGTCCAGATCGTTCCGATGTCACACCAGGTGTTCGACACCTTTGGTGTGGTCAACCGCTATGGGCAGACGTATCTCCTGAACTATGATCATTCCATGCTCAATCCCCGGTACTTCGATTATCTCGACAGCATAGTGCAGATGGCCAATGAGCGTGGGATCACCGCAGTGCTTGTGCCGATGTGGGCAGCAATGAATGAACTGCACTTCAACCCTGTCTATCAGCGGTTTGCCTTCACGCACGATGAGTCGATGCTGATCGCCCGTTACATCGGCGCACGGTATGCCGGCAACAACGTTATGTGGATTATTGGAGGGGATAACGTCTACGATACACCGCAGCGCAAGGCGTTCTGGACCGAATTCGCGCACGTTTTGGATGATGCCAGCGGTCGGGTGCATCTCAAAACCTCTCATCCCCAGGGATGGACCTCGTCCTTCGACTACTGGGGATCAGAGGCGACCTGGCTCGACTTCCATATGTACCAGTCATCTCACACCGCTGGGGGGGACTACACCTGGAGCGCGGGTGAGCGTGCCTCTATGTTGACCCCGATGAAACCAACGCTGAACGGTGAGGCGGTGTATGAGGATATCTATCACAATCTCTGGGCACCCGGCGACACCAACCACGTTGATACCCGCCGAATCGTCCCGCTCGACGTTCGGCAGGCAAACTATGAGAGTGTTCTGGCCGGAGCGATAGTTGGAATCACCTACGGGGGGAATGGTGTCTGGCAGTGGAATGTTCCTACGATCTGGGCGTCTCATCTTCCCAGCCACTATGTCCGTGAAGCGTGGCAGATGCCCGGATCATCACAGATGACCGTGTTTCGCCAGATCATGGAACGTGTGCGGTGGTATCAGCTTCGGCCGCGTCAGGACCTGAACAAGGCATTCAACAATACATCGGAGAACTATCTTCCCATTGCCTCAACAGATAGTGATCTGATTGTGTATGTCCCGGCGCATACCTCCTCGTTTGCCCTCAACCTGCGTGAGTATGGCTCAACTATTGCCATGCGTATGGTTAATCCTGCTACAGGCGTTGAGGGGTCAACCGTCGCGCTTGCTATTGGAGAGATTGGTGACTCTCTCACCTTCATTCCGCCCGATACAAATGATTGGGTGATGATTATACGCCAGGCAACGCAATCATTGGTGCCTATCGGCAAGTCCGGTCTGTACGCTGCAATTGCTCCAAACCCGGTGTCCGATCGTGCTGCCGAGATCCTTGTAGAGAATGACGGTCAACTAAGAAGACTGAAGATAGATGTTATCGATGCGATTGGAAGGGTGGTGGCCAGCGATGAAGTGACCGTCCCGATCTCCATTGGAAAAAACACGCTGCCGCTTCCAGTGCTGCAAAGCGGCATCTACACGGTGCGCCTGCGCAGGTTGGATGGGAGGGTTGGAGAGACCTGGAGCGAACGCCTCGTCGTGCAGTAGAAGCTAGAGCAGGATTACCTAGACGGTCTCCGCCCGAAGTGGGTTGGAGGCCGTCTCTGTTTCGTGCGAGTGCACGCCGTCGTGTTCGTGCTCGCACATTTCGCAGTGGCGGCAGAGCCGAATCGTGACGAGGTGTGCCCCTGCGATGATGAGTCCGGCGGTTGCTGCAAGCCAGGGGTGCAATTCCTCCGAGATCACGCCTTCGAGGTGTGTGCCCACCGTCGCGAAGAGGAGAACGGCAACACCGAGCGTCATCATCATGATCGGCTGGAGACGGCGATGAAGTCGCCACGACCGGATAACGCTTGCCAGGCCGAGAACGCACGAGAGAGAGACCATGAACACCTCGAAGGGGCCGTGGCTCAGGAAGCCAAGCCCGAGCGCGGGGAGTGCGCCAACGAGCATCGGCAGCAGGGCGCAGTGCACCGCGCACGCCGCCGATGCGGAAAGCCCAAGACGGTCAATAAGGGGGCGGTAGGTCGAGGGTGCGCTCACGATCTATCGGATGAAAATGACGGGTGTGATGTCGATGCGGATTCGATTGCCGGGAATCAGAAGAGCGGTTCCCCTCTTTCATTTTCCCCTGCGCAGAGTTCTAGCCGGTACACTCCGGGCAGACGCCAACAAACTGGAGCACGTGGGTGATGCCGCTGAAACCCGTGGAGCGCTCGACTGCCTTGTCGAGCTGTGCCATCTCGCAGCGGTTGAGCGTCGCGTTCCTTCCACACAGCCTGCACGTAATCGTGTGGCAGTGGTGGCTGCAGGAGGCGTAGCGCCACCCTTCGTCCATTCTGTCCACCCGCGTGAGAAGTCCGCTGCTGACGAGAAGGTCGAGTGTGCGGTAGACGGTGACGAGGTCGATGGAGACGCCAAGGCTCTTGAGCCGTTCCGCAAGTGCGGCTGCCGTCATCGGCTCGGATGAACGGTCCAGAGTCTCCAGCACAGCGCACCGTGCTCCTGTCACGCGCAGTCCGGCGGCACGCAGCCGTGGGAGGCTGGCAGAAGTTGGGAGGGCAGAGGTGGAAGGCATCGGGGGCAAAACTACTCTCACCGGGCACTGATTGCAAACGATTTGCAGAAGAAGGCCCCGTAACGGTCTGTGCGCTCCGGGAAATCTGTCCCCGGACGGTTGCCTCTCCACCGATTCCATCGTAGCTTTGCATCCCTTTTTCGGCTCGTGCGCCCTGATTCATTCGGAGCGCATGGGTTGAAGAGCTGCCGGCATATTCCTCAACAACAACTTTTCCCGTTTACGCACGCACGTCTCCCGGTGTGGCGCGGCACCATCTCCGCCGCCCGCACATCAGACCGCACCGCGAAACGGCACGGCGATCCTCCGAATCCGGCAGCCCGGCGGGTCCTGTGCAGCTTCACACTGCGGCCGAAGGGGTTATGTGACACAGCGGATAGGAGCATCACATGTCCGAGCAGACCGTTCTTGCCAGAAACACCCAGAAGCGCGCAAAGGCTATCTCTCGATTCCAGCGCGACAGCGACTACTCCAACGAGGAGTACCACGAGCTTGCGAAGATGTACGAGAACACCTTCGGCAAGATCAACGAGCACGAAATTGTCAAGGGCCGCATTGTCCTGATCAACGACGACGAAGTCTCGATCGACATCGGCTTCAAGAGCGAAGGTGTCGTGCCGCGCAACGAGTTCACCAACATCTCCGAGCTGAAGCCCGGTGATGAGGTGGAGGTGTATCTGGAGACGGTCGAGGACTCCGACGGCAAGCTCCAGCTCTCGCGCAAGCGCGCCGACTTCGTGCGCGTGTGGGAGAAGATCAACAAGGCCTACGCCAACCAGGAGACGCTGGTGTGCAAGGTCACGCGCCGCATCAAGGGCGGTCTGGTGGTGGACCTGCTCGGCCTTGAGGCGTTCCTCCCCGGCTCGCAGGTGGACGTGCGCCCGGTGCGCGACTTCGACGCGCTGATCAACCGCGATCTCGACGTGCGCATCGTCAAGATCAACCACCCGAACGAGAACGTGGTGGTGAGCCACAAGGTGCTGCTTGAGGAGAGCCTTGCCGGCCAGCGCGAGGAGATTCTGGGCAAGCTGGAGAAGGGCCTGGTGCTGGAGGGTGTGGTGAAGGCGATCACCGCCTTTGGTGTCTTCGTCGACCTGGGCGGCGTGGACGGTCTGGTACACATCACCGATCTCTCGTGGGGTCGCGTGCAGGATCCGTCGGAGGTGGTGCAGCTCGACCAGACGATTCGCGTCGTGGTGCTCGACTTCGACGAGGAGCGCCGCCGCATTTCGCTCGGTCTGAAGCAGCTCACCACGCACCCGTGGGAGACCATCGACGAGAAGATCCAGGTGGGACAGAAGATCACCGGCAAGGTGGTGTCGCTCACCGATTACGGTGCCTTCGTGGAGATCGACCGCGGCATCGAGGGTCTGATCCACATCAGCGAGATGTCGTGGACGCAGCACGTGAAGCACCCGTCGCAGATCGTCTCGCTCGGCCAGCAGGTCGAGGTGGTGGTGCTCAACATCGACAAGGACGAGAAGAAGATCTCGCTCGGCATGAAGCAGCTCGACCCCGATCCGTGGGAGGCGCTGCTGGTGAAGTATCCTGTTGGCACCATCCTGACCGGCACGGTGCGGAACATCGCCAACTTCGGCGTGTTCGTCGAGCTGGAGCCGGGCGTGGATGGCCTGGTGCACATCAGCGACCTGAGCTGGACCAAGAAGCTGCGCCATCCGGGCGAGCTTGTGAAGAAGGGGCAGGAGCTGGAGGTGATCGTGCTCGGCATCGACGCCGCGCAGCGCCGCATCTCGCTCGGCCACAAGCAGGTTGCGCCGAACCCGTGGGATACCTTCAGCGACGACTTCCGCGTGTCGATGGAGACCGAGGGAACGATCAACCGCATCACCGAGAAGGGCGTGCTTGTCGACCTTCCGCAGGGTGTTGAGGGCTACGTGCCCACCTCGCAGCTCGCCTTTGCCCCGGTGAAGAACATCGCCACCTACTTCCGCGTGGGCGACGTTCTGCCGCTGCGGGTGATCGAGTTCGACAAGGAGTCGCGCAAGATCGTTCTCAGCGCCGTCGAGTCGCTCAAGAACAAGACGCAGGCGGAGCAGGAGGAGTACTTCCGTCTCCACCCGGTGCCGCAGTCGGGACCGAGCGGCGATGATTCGGCTGCTGCCGAGGATGAGGCCACACCGGAGCTTCCGGCGGCAGAGGCTCCTGCCGAGCTGCCCGAGGCAGAGGTGCAGCAGGCCGAAGCGCCTGCTGCCGAGGCGGAGACTCCTGCGGTCTCCGACGAGAACAACGAGGAGAACGCTCCCGAGAACGAGCCAGCCGAGCAGAACTAGACTGCTTCGGGATATGTTCAGCGCCCGGACCGTCGCCTGACGGTCCGGGCGTTTGTGTAGATTGTCCGTGACCCATCGAACACAACCCACACACGATATGGCGAAGGCCAAGAATCCCGCATCCTTTTTCCTCACGATTGCCGTTGCCAACGGGCTGGCGACAGTCTGCTTCATCGTCTTCTACTTCCTCCACAACAATGCAGGGGGTGGTGATCGCAGCATGTACCTCCTTCTCGCCGCCGGTGCCGCGGCGCTCGCCACTGTTGGCGCACTTTTCGCCTACAACTTCTTCAAGCGGAAGTTTCAGGGTGGGATGTAGCCGGAGAGTTGCTGGATGATGATCCCACCGTTCGTCCTCGTTGGTCTCGGCGTGTGGTGCATCGAGAAGGATGCAGTGGCTGCCGGGGGAGGGTGTGTCCTGTGGGGCGTGCTCTACGGACTGTGGTGGTGGCGCTCTCGCAGACCGGGGGAACCACACCCCGCCGGATTTGTGAGACGTACGCTGCCGCCGGTGCTTGCCGCCGCTGCGCTGGTGGCACTCGTTCTGGCTGCGCTCGAACTCGTTCCCTCGGTGTCGCCGTTCGCTCCGCTTCTCGCTGGCGAGTCCATTCTGCGTTCGTCATCCTTCTCCTCACTCCTTGTCGCACTCCCATCAGTGCTGCTGTTCGGGGTGGTTGTCGTGCTGATGCGCGAACGCCGAGTGCGGGGGAACGGCTCCTGATTCCTGTCGAAGGTGCGGTGCTGCAACCGATCCTCTTACGGGGTGTTGAGGTGCACGGCGGAGCGAAGGCGGATTGTGCGTTCGGTTGTTGCCGCCTGGCCGAGCGAGGTGCCGTCGCTTGCGTGGGTCAGCCACGACCCGACGTTCAAGGCAATGGCTCCGGCGGCAAGGAGTGCCGGTGCCGTTGTGTCGGTGATGCCGCCACTTGGAGCGATAGGGAGAGCGGGCAGCGGGCCGCGCAGTGCTCGGAGGAGGGGGAGAGGGTCGGGGGGAGTGGGGAAGAGTTTGAGAAGCTCGCAGCCGTCGCGCCACGCGCGGAACAGTTCGGTTGGGGTGGCTCCCCCCGGCATGCGGAGCAGACCCTGTTCTGCGGCAAGGGCCATCAGCGGAGGATCGTAGACGGGACTGGCTGCGAACCGCCCGCCCGCTGTGGCTGCCCGCTGGACATCCTCCGATTCCAGCGCTGTTCCCACACCAACGCAGAGGTGCGGAAAGCGCCGGGACGTGTCGGAGATCAGCTGTTCCCAGTCGGGCGTTGTGGTGGTGATCTCAAGAGTGCGCGCACCTCCGGCAACCATCGCCTCGATGGTTGCGCCTGCCTCGGTTGCGGTCGTGCAGCGCACAACCGCGATGATGCGCTCCGCCACGATGTGGCGGAGTATCTCGTTAACGCTCATGGTTCAAGATACCCTCCTTTGCCTGTGGGGTATCGTTCACCTCGGTTCCTTTTTTCACGTCACTCCCATCTTCTCAATGTCTCGTTCTGGAACGCGTTCACCCCTGGCGACGGCTGTCGCCCTTCTGCTGTGCCTGGCTGCCGAACTCGGGGCACAGGAACCGCCGCAGACCTACAACACGAAGCTCTACGGTCACACGAACCCCGCCCCGCCGAAGGGCGGAGAACGCTACAGCGCACTGTGGGGCTATACCGCTCCCGACAACCGCGAATACGCGCTGCTCGGGGGGGCGAACGGCACCCACGTCATCGACATCAACGATACGAACCTCCGCGAGGTGGCGCTCATTCCTGGGCCGTCGAGTGGATGGCGCGAGATGAAGACCTATCGGACCTGGGGATACGTCGTGAGCGAGGGCGGGGGGGGATTGCAGATCATCGACCTGTCGCAGCTTCCAGCGAGCGCAACGCTCGTTCGCTCGGATACCAGCCTCTTCACGACGGCGCACACCGTTTCGCGCGAGGGGCATTTCCTCTACGTCCACGGCACGAGACCCGAGGCTGGAGCAAACGGTGGAACGCTGATCTTCGATCTCGAGCCTGACCCTACTTCGCCGCGTCTTGTCGGAAAGTATAGTGAGCGGTACGTGCACGATGCCGTGATCGTCAACGACACGATGTATGCCGCCGCCATCAACAATGGCCAGCTCGACATCGTGGCGCTCGGTGCGGATCGCACAAATCCGCATCGCGTCGCCTCGATCTTCTATCCCGGTGCAGGGACCCACAACTCCGACCTGACGATTGACCACCGCTATGTGATGACCACCGACGAGGTCGGCACAACGCCGAAGACCTTGAAGGTGTGGGACCTCGCCGATCTCGAGGACATTCGGAAGGTGGTGGACTACACGCCGGTGCCGGGCGAGATCATCCACAACGTGCACACGAAGGGGACGCTCGCAGTGGTGGCGTGGTACACCGCCGGCACACGGATCATCGACATGAGCAATCCGCTCGCGCCTGCTGAGCTGGGTTGGTTCGACACGTCGCCCGAACGGAGCGCAACCTACAATGGGAATTGGGAGACCTACCCCTACTTCACGAGCGGCAAGATCATTGCCAGCGATATGCAGTCGGGACTGTGGGTCTTCACCTTCGCCAGCAGCGGACGCGGTCGGGTGCAGATTACCGTGCGCGACAGCGCAACGGGTGCGCCGATTCCGGGGGCAACCGTTGTGATTGCCGAACTCGGCAAGACGTTTGTGACCGACGACTTCGGGCGTGTTGACTACCTGGGCGCCATCGATACGTTCGATGTTGCGGCGCGTGCGCTGCTCTACCGTCCGAAGCTTCAGCAGGTTGTTGTTGCTCCGGCGGCGGGAACCGAGCCGGGTTCGCAGGTCGACATCCTTCTGCCTGCGGTGGAACTGGCGCAACTGCGTGTGGGTGCCGTCGATGCGGTCACTCGTGCGCCGCTTCCGTCGTTCGCCTGGAGCGAGGCGGAGCACAACCTCGGCGGCACTGCTGCCGACGGCGTTGCGCTGCTCCAGGTGCCACGCGATTCAACAATCCAGCTGCTCGTTGGTGCGTGGGGGTATCACACCGTGCGTGCTGCTGCGGTAAACCGTGGCGACAGCGTTACCGTGGCGCTGCCGCGCGGTTACGTTGACCCGATGGAGCTTGACCTGGGGTGGAGCGGGAGCATCCCCTCGGATAACGCGGTAACGGGACGCTGGGAGCGCGGGCTGCCGATTGCCACGACACAGGGCATCAGCGACACGGCGCAGCCCGGAGTGCAGACCACCCCCGGTGGGCGCTATGCGTGGTTTACCGGACTTGCAGGCTCCGAAGAGTCGGCCGGTGCCAACGACGTTGATGATGGAGCGACGTCGCTTACCTCGCCCGCCTTCCCAACGGCGCCCTACAACTCCAGCGATCCCTATCTCAACGTCTTCGTGTGGTATTCGGCCAACCTCAACCCGACTGCGATAGACGACACGCTTCTCCTCCAGCTTGAAAACGGGGATGGTTCGTGGTCGACGTTTCTGCGGCGTGCCAGGACAACATCGGGATGGAACCTCGTGAACTATCGCCTCGGGGATCTCTCCTCGCTCGGTGCCACCACGCGCCTCCGTGTCGTCGCATCCGACCGCGGCGGGCCTTCGCTGGTGGAGGCGGCGGTGGATGATTTCTACATCACCGATGGACCCTCGATTGTGCCGATTCCGTTCGATAGCGTCGACGCAATTGCGGGAGTCGGTTCACGCACCTTCGCCTCGAACGGAGTGCGGGCGCGAGTGGTGCCGAACCCTGCTCCCGACCGCGCCACCATCGAACTGCTGCTCGACGCTCCGCTTCAGGGCGGACGACTGCTGCTGCTCGATGCACGTGGAGCCGCGGTGCTCGACCGAGCGCTCGAAACCCTTCCGGCAGGACCTTCGACGCTTCCTCTCGACCTCTCGGCTCTTCCGGCCGGCGTCTATCACTGGCAGATCACCGGGACGGGAGCGAGTGCTGGGGGGACTGTGCGGCGGGTTCGCTGATACTACACGATTCCATCGACCTATCCGTCGAGGCGGTCCCCGGTCGCCTCGGCGGATAGGTTGTAGGGCGTCAACAACTGTTCACACGCGATTCGCTTGACACCGGGGCTGTCGCGGGATAATTTCGCGTCCCTTCGTTGGCACTCTCCATCCGAGAGTGCTAACGACTCCAACCATCGACTATCGTCTGTTTTCATTCACTTTCAACAAGCGAGAGGTATCGCCATGTCACTAACTCCGCTGCATGACCGCGTGATCGTGCGTCCGTCGCAGGCCGAGACGCAGACAAAGGGGGGGATCATCATCCCCGACACCGTAAAGGAGAAGCCCGTGAAGGGTGAGGTTGTTGCCGTTGGCACCGGAAAGGTGGCAGAGGACGGCAAGGTGCTGCCGATGGCGGTGAAGGCTGGCGACACCGTGCTCTACGGCAAGTACAGCGGCACCGAGGTGCAGGTCGAGGGGGAGGACCTCCTCATCATGCGTGAGAGCGACATCTTCGCCATCGTGAAGTAGTCGATTGCCGACCATTCAACAAGCATTTCAATCAAGGAGATAGAACCATGGCTTCCAAACTGATCGGCTTCGAGAGCGAGGCACGCGCAGCGCTGAAGCGCGGCGTGGACCAGCTCGCCAACGCAGTGAAGGTCACGCTCGGCCCGAAGGGTCGCAACGTCGTGATCGACAAGAAGTTCGGTGCCCCCACCGTGACAAAGGACGGCGTGACCGTTGCCAAGGAAGTGGAGCTTGAGGATCCCGTCGAGAACATGGGCGCGCAGATGGTGCGCGAGGTGGCCTCGAAGACGAGCGACGTCGCCGGCGACGGCACCACCACCGCCACGGTGCTCGCCCAGGCGATCATCCGCGAGGGGCTGAAGAACGTGACCGCCGGTGCCAACCCGATGGACCTGAAGCGCGGCATCGACCTTGCCGTGGGCAAGATCGTCGAGGGCCTGAAGGAGATCTCGCGCGAGGTCGAGGGTCGCAAGGAGATCGCGCAGGTGGGCACGATCAGCGCCAACAACGACAGCGCCATCGGCGAGCTGATCGCCGAGGCGATGGAGAAGGTGGGCAAGGACGGCGTGATCACCGTCGAGGAGGCGAAGGGCACCGACACCACGATGGACGTGGTGGAGGGTATGCAGTTCGACCGCGGCTATCTGAGCGCCTACTTCGTCACCGATCCCGACTCGATGGAGACGGTGCTGGAGAACCCCTACATCCTGATCCACGACAAGAAGATCAGCTCGATGAAGGACCTGCTGCCGATCCTCGAGAAGGTTGCGCAGTCGGGCCGCGGCATCCTGCTCATCGCCGAGGACATCGACGGCGAGGCGCTTGCCACGCTCGTGGTGAACAAGCTGCGCGGCACCCTGCGCGTTGCGGCGGTGAAGGCACCGGGCTTCGGTGACCGTCGCAAGGCGATGCTCGAGGATATCGCCGTCCTCACCGGCGGCACGGTGATCAGCGAGGAGAAGGGCTTCCGCCTCGACGCCGCCACCCCCGAGTACCTCGGCACGGCGAAGCGCGTCTCGATCGACAAGGACAACACCACGATCATCGAGGGTGCAGGCTCCAGCGACGAGATCAAGCGCCGCGTGAACGAGATCCGCGCGCAGATCGACAAGACCACCAGCGACTACGACCGCGAGAAGCTGCAGGAGCGCCTGGCAAAGCTCTCCGGCGGCGTTGCAGTGATCAAGATCGGTGCGGCCACCGAAGTGGAGATGAAGGAGAAGAAGGCGCGCGTCGAGGACGCACTCCACGCAACCCGTGCGGCAGTTGAGGAGGGAATCGTTCCGGGTGGCGGTGTTGCCTACCTCCGCGCCCAGGCGAAGCTCGAGGGCCTTACGGGTGAGAACGCAGACCAGAATATCGGTGTGCAGATCATCCGCCGCGCAATCGAGGAGCCGATCCGCCAGATCGTGGCGAACGCCGGCCTTGAGGGTTCGGTGATCGTTTCCAAGGTGAAGGAAGGCGACGCGAAGTTCGGCTACAACGCCTACAGCGACGCCTACGGCGACATGATCGAGATGGGCGTGATCGACCCGACGAAGGTGTCGCGCGTTGCGCTCGAGAACGCCGCCTCGGTGAGCAGCCTGCTGATCACCACCGAGTCGACGATTGTCGAGAAGAAGGAGAAGGAGGCGCCGGCACCGCACGCCCACGGCGGCGGCATGGGTGACATGTACTAAAAGCACATCCGGCTGCTGCCGGAAGTTCTTCGGGCCGTCCTGCACGAGCAGGACGGCCCGATTGTTTTCTGCCTGTGTCGTTCGTTGAAGGTCCAACAGTGAATGGCAGGAGACCAATGCCACATTCGTAGTAGTTTCGCGGCTGCTCATCCCGCAACTCATTATCTATTCGGAGGTATGATATGCGCAAGGTGCTGAAATGGATCGGCATCGTTATGGGTGTGCTGGTGCTGTTGATTGCGGCGGCGATGATCGTCGTCTACATCACCACCGACAGTCGGATGAATCAGCTCTACGCGGTAACCCCCTCGGCTGTCTCGATTCCTGCGGATAGCGGGTCGATTCTGGAGGGGAAACGGCTGGTGCTGCTGAAGGGGTGTACCGAGTGCCACGGAATGGACATGGCGGGCGACACGGTGTTCGATGAGAGCTTCATCATCGGGCAGGCGTTTGGTTCCAACCTGACGCGTGGGGCGGGCAGCAGGACTGCGAACTACACCGATGCCGACTGGGTTCGGGCGATCTGCTACGGTGTTCGCCCCGACGGTCTTCCGCTCGTTATCATGCCCTCGAATGAGTTCTGGGGTCTGAACGACCGCGATCTGGGCTGCATCATCGCCTACTGCAAGAGCCTGCCGGCGGTGGACCGGCAACTTCCCGAGCTTTCAATCGGTCCAATTCCGCGTGCGCAGGTTGCACTCGGCAGCGTCTCGCTGGCAGTAGAGATGCTTGACCTGAACAAGCCGCGTCCAACAGGTCCGCCCCCCGGCGTCACGGTGGAGTACGGAGGATATCTGGCGCAGACGTGCGTGGGATGCCACGGGGGGCACTTCTCCGGTGGTCCGATCCCCGGCGCACCGCCCGACTGGGTGCCGCCGGCAAACCTGACGCCGAGTGGTGAGATGAAGGGGTGGAGCGACGATCAGATCATTGCCGCTATCCAGACGGGCCGCCGCCCCGACGGGCGTGTGCTCGATCCGGTGCGGATGCCGTGGCCAAGCTTCAAGAGCTATAGCAACGAGGAGATTCGGGCGTTGCTCCTCTTCCTTCGGTCGTTGCCGCCCCATCCTGCCGGACAGCGGTAGGGTTCTCTGGCTCGTGCGGAACATCCTCCACAGCGCTGGCAGCTGTGGAGGATGTGTCTATTCCACCACGTTGTTCGATCTCCAGGATCTGTTCGCTTCCGGCTATCGACGGCTGGCAACGAATCGGGCAATCCATCTGTCCAGCGGTGTGCCTTTTCTGGAGAGCACCGCTACGATCAGGGTGAGCATCGTCAGCATCCCGGTCACTGTTTTCAGTGTGCGCAGCGTCGCGTAGGGCAGGGTAGAGAGATACCCTCCCGAATTCGTTGCGAGGATCATCTCACAGACCAGACCATACAGGGTTGTCTGTACTATCCAGCGTGTATAGCGGTAGTAGAGCTGTGGTTCAAGGTCAACGAGCGCGCGATTCTCCGGCGGCAGCGTTCGTTGTATCACGAAGCGCATGGTGCGCATGGCGAGCGCGCCGTAGACGAAGCTTGCAAGAAGCGTCAGGAGGGGAGGAACTGATGGAATCCTGCTCCAGAGGAACGACGCAACGATCAGCCCTACGAAAAGCGCCGCGTGTGTTCTGTAGATGTTGTCGTGCTTGTTGGCCGCAACGGCAATATTCCGATGCGAAACCTTCGACAGTGGGTTTGTGCGCGCAGCATCGATAAAGTGATGGAGCGCGTCGTCGTTGTGCCCGTGTTGCAGCGCAACCGAGCCGAGAATATTCCGGGCTGTGGCTGAGTTGGGATCAAGTTGCAGCAGCCGCTGGGCATGCTTCACTGCCTCGGCGGTATTCCTGGCGCGGTAGGCAAGAATTGCGGTAAGCTCCCACGAGCCGCTCCATTCCGGTGCAACGTTCATGAGCTGTTGCAGCACTGGTCGGGCCTCTTGAAGCATACCGCTCTCGATCAGAGCGTTTGCCAGCGTAAAGAGTGCTTGCGGGCTGTGCGGCGCACAGCGCACACACTCCTGTGCGGCAAGGCGGGCAACGCGATGCCGCCCCATCGATAGCAGGATGGTTGATGCAAGCCGATGTGCCCACTCGTCGTCGGGGTTGAGTGATCGGGCGTGGTTGGCAGATTCGAGCGCCTGGGGATACTCCTTCAGATTGAGATGTGCAAGCGCGCGGCGGCAATGCGCCCCACAATGAGATGGGTCTTCCGCAAGAATCTGTCCTGCTCCCTGGATTGCTTCGCGGTAGCGTCCCAGCTCGATGAGTCCGTCGATCTGCTCAAGCTGCTGGAGCAGCGTCCTGTCGTGCTGGCTCATAGCATTCGCTGCGCTCGCATGTACTCAAGGATGCCGTCGTAGGTCCCTCCCTCGTTGGCAAACAGCGCATGGTTCTTTGCCGTCTCGAACCAGGCGCGCACGCTTGAGCGCACCTCCGCTGCGGCGTTGCGGAGATCAGCCTGGTGAATCGGACGGATCGTTCCCAGGCGCAGAGAGTCCTCCATCGCCAGTTCCGCCGCAGAGTTGCAGATATGGGCAAGGTCGGCACCGCTGTAGCCCTCGGTCTCCCTGGCGATACGGTCCAGATCGACAGATCCAACGGGCCTGCCTTTCAGGTGGTGTGCAAGAATTGCAGCGCGTGCCGTGCGGTCGGGCGGGAGAACGAGGAGGGTACGGTCGAACCTGCCGGGACGGCGGAGCGCGCTGTCGACGTCCCACGGATGGTTGGTTGCGGCAAGGATGAAGATCCCCTCGTTATCGGCACCAACACCGTCCATCTCCACCAGAAGCTGGTTGATCACTGTGCTGCCCGCGCTGTGCCGGACAAGGCTGCGCTTCCTGCCGATTGCATCGAGTTCGTCGAGGAAAAGGAGACAGGGGGCGTAGCGGCGGGCGCTCTCGAAGATGGAGTGGACGTTGCGCTCGCTCTGCCCCAGCCACATATCGAGCACATCGGCAATTCCCACGGCGATGAACCGTGCACCCAGTTCTCCGGCCACAGCGCGTGCAATGTAGGTCTTGCCGCATCCGGGGGGACCGTAGAGGAGAAGGCCGCCCTTCGTGGAGCGACCGAAGGCGCGCATCATCTCCGGGTTGCGGAGCGGCCCGAGGAACGCCAGCTCCAGGCGCCGCTTCACCTCCTCCATTCCTCCCACATCGGTGAGTCGCACACTCGACGTCTCGACTTCAGCGGGAAGCACAGTATCGGACACCCCGCCAGGAGTATCAGAACCCAGAGGAATCAGCGTGCCGTCGTCGTTGATGGCCGTCGATCCCGGGGTTTCGCGGAGTGTTGGTCTCTGCCGTTCGGGAGCGGAGGGAGGGGCTTGTGAGGAGCCGCCCAGCGCCTCGTGCAGCCGTCGATACCCTTCTGCTGATTCCTGTTCTCCGGCAGATGCTGCTGCCTGTGCTGCAAGCGAAAGAGCTGCAAGGTTGGCTGGCTGTGCCGCAAGCACTCGACGGCAGTGATCGAGTGCTGGTGCTGGCTGGTGGGCCTTGAGGAGCAGGTCGGCGAGGTGGAGGCGGAGTGCGGTGTTGTCGGGAGCGTCCTCGACTGCCCGCGCAATCGCTTCGATGATGCTGTTATCCATGGTGGAAAAGAGAGAAGACCGTCGGGAAAATTACACTGCTCAACCGTCAGAGATGGCGGCGCCATATGCTCTTCCGTTCTTTCACCGCGCGTGCAAGGTCGGCGGGGATTTCCCCCCTGCGCTGTTGCTGATGACGATAGAGGCTCCTGATGCAATGAGCGACCACGCCCGCCGTGCCGATGAGGAGCAGGAGCATGACAATCACCTCGAGAGGGTTCATGTCGTGAAGCGTCGTGGTAAAGAGAAGGAGGGCGTAGAGGAGCGGCACGGCGGCAAGAGCATAGATGCAGCCGGTGCGATCCCTGTGCCGCGATGCGAGCGACGTTGCGTTCGCAACGGTGACGGGTGACGATGGGTCGAGGCGAACCGCCGTAGCAAAGGCGTTGATTGCCGCACCGGCCTGGCCACCATGCTGCAGGATAACGCCCAGGTTGTTGTGATACTCCGGGTTGTCGGGGTCCAGGGCAATTGCTCTGCGCAGATCCTTCAGCGCAGGGGCGTGCAATCCCGCCTGCATGGAGACCATCGCGCGTACGCCGTAGGGGAAGGCGGAATCGGGTGCCAGTTCGATGAGGCGTGTCGCAGAGAGGAATGCTTCCTCCTCGTAGCCAAGGTATCCCAGAATCTGTGCGTGGGTGGCAAGAGTTGCCGGCAGGTCGGGAGCGAGCCGCAGTGCCTCGCGGATTGCTGCCGCCGCCTCCCGCCCGCGCTTCTGGTGGTGCAGCGCAAGAGCGTGGAGCCGATGTCCCCATTCATTCTCGGCATCGATCGTGATGGCTTCGCAGGCGTGTTGTTCTGCCTGGACAGGACGGCCGAGCAGGAGCAGCGTCTGACTCAGGAGGCAGTGTACAGGATGGGATTCCGGGCTGTGCGCCGCAGCCGATTGCAACAGCACAAGCGCCTCGCCGTGCCGTTCCAGGTCAAGAAGCGCAAGAGCCCGACCAATCTGGTTTTCGAGTATGGAGTGCGGATCGTTCATGGTGCAGGGGGAGCGTTCGAAGCGATGGAGCCGGTGCAGGCTGCGAAGAGCGCTGGTCTGCCAACAGCCTCTTACATCGCCGCATCGCTCGATATGCGAAGTTCGATGCACTTCCGTCCCTTTCCCTTCTCAAGCGATGAGCGAACGACTCAAGCAATACGGTTTCGTTGCGGCATTCCTCGCCGGCCTTCTCCTGATCGGCGTTCTGCTTCAGCACATCGTGGAGCCGGCAACGGTTCGCGCAAGCGGCGACACTGCCGCTGCGCCAACTCGTGAACGTGGCGCGCAACTTGCCAGCGCCTGCACCGGCTGCCACGGCGCGGGCTTTGCCGGTGGCCTTATCCCCGGTGCTGGCGCCGACTGGCCGAAGCCGGCAAACCTGACGCCCGGAGGGAAGATCGCAGCCTGGAGTGAGGAGCAGTTCCTCACCTTCATGCACACCGGGCGAACACCCGAAGGGAAGGATGTGGACGGACGCTATATGCCCTGGTCAACCTTTGCCGGCGTGCCCGACAACGACCTCCGCTCGATCCTTCTCTACCTCCGTTCGCTTCCAGCAAAGACGGACGGGACCCGGTAGCAGGAGAATGGTGGAGGCGCACGGGGCCGCACTCTCAGCGAGTGCGGCCCCGTGCTTGTTCCTACGCGGCGCGTGTCGTCGCTATTCCATCTCGCTGGCAGTTGCAGCAAACGCATCGGCGGCCGTTTTGCCGCCGCCAATTGCCACGATCTCACCGTCGTAGTGGTCGGCGATGGTGGCAACCGTGCGTGCCGTTGCCTGAAACTCCCGTGCGCTCAGGTCGCAGCCCGGCAGGGTCTGCGAGTAGACCACGGTATCGTCGAAGAGGAGACCGAGTGCTCCGAAGTGGAGTTCGACGTTCTTCTCCAGCAGCCAGCGCATCAGCTTCTCGTCGATGTGAGCGCCGCTCACCAGCTGGCTGGTGAACTCCACGGCCGTGTCCCCCATGTGCCACGGACGCACCGTGATGCTCACGATGGCCGATCCCTCCTGCAGTGTGAAGGTGCCGTCCGAAAACTCGGTGAAGTCGGGGTAGATCTCCTGCAGGAAGCCACGGACGCGGGTGCGCGTCTCCTCCAGCATCTGCTCGCTCCGGGCTGCGTCGTTCTCGGGCGCGCCATTCATGGTAGTGTCTGCCATAGTCGGTAAAGAGTTGGATGGAAGGAGGATGCTACGAACCGGAGGGGAGGCTGCCGGCATTGCTCGAACCCATGCCAAGCTGCTGCTTGAGCGCCGCAAGCTCGTCGTCCACGGCACCACCGGTGCCGAGTTGCCGGAACTGGTCGTCGAGCGAGGTGTTCTCTCCTGCAAGCTGAGCGAACGCCTCCGCCTCCGCTTCGGTCTTCTCCACCTTCTGCTCCAGCTTGTCGAACTTGGCGAATGCGTCGGAGCCAACCCCCGCCACGGACTGCGCAATCTGCTTCTTCGCCTTTGCCGCCTGCGAACGGGCGATAAGGGTGTTCTGCCGCATCCGTGCCTCGTCCAGCTTCGACTTCAACTGGTCGAGCTGACCGCGAAGCTGCGTGCTGGAGGTGCGCGCCTCGCCCAGCATCCGTTCCAGGTCGCTCACATTCTTCTGGATCGTGTTCTTCCGCTCGAGTGCCTGGCGCGCCAGGTCCTCGCGTCCGGCGTTGAGCGCCTGTACCGCGCGGTTCTGCCACTCGTTCATGTCGGCAGTGTTCTTGTTGTACTGCCGTTCGAGAGTTTTCTCGTTGGCAATGGCCTGGCCCACCGCGATGGTCGCCTTGTTCACTGCCTCCTCCATCTCAAGCACCATCTGCTTGATCATCTTCTCGGGGTCTTCAGCCTTGTCGAGAAGATCGTTGACGTTCGCCTTGAAGATGTCGGTGATGCGTCCGAAGATGCCCATGTGCTGCTCTCCGTCTTTCCTGACTGGTATGTGGATAGAATGGTTCTGCTGGAATCATGGACGATGCGCCACGAGCGAGGCATGGGAAGAGGCTTCGGGGGATACTGCCGCCTTTCCCTTCGTCCATCGCTCAGACTTCATCGTGCACCGCTGAAAGTTCGAGAAGGGGTGTTCCCTTCTCCACAGCGGTACCGGACTGTGCCGTAATGCGCGAAACGCGAAGCCTGTCGGGTGCCTTCAACTCGTTCTCCATCTTCATCGCCTCAAGGATGCAGAGCGACGTTCCCTTCGCAACGATCTCCCCTTCGGAGACGAGCACCGACTTCAGCAGGCCCGGCATCGGTGCGCGGAGGGTAAGCCCGCCCGAGCCGGGACGTGCCGTGCTTTTACGGAGTGCAAGAAGCCGTTCGTCGCGCGGCGTCGTCAGCCGCACGCGGATTGCCTCGCCGTGCATATACACGATATACTCGTGCTCCTCCTCTCCCGGCTCGACGGTGATCGGAATCTCCGTGCCATCGGCCGTGGTTCCGCTGAGTCTCGAAAGGAGGCTGCGGTCGCTGACCGCAGCCGCTGTGCCGTTGACGCGGACCCCGCTACGATCACTGTGTGCGGAAAGTTCCGTTTCGCCGACAGTTACCCGGTAGGCGTACTGATGTTCCATGCGTTGCGAACATAGGAAAGAACGGATGATTCGGATGGAAGTATGGGGGATGAATTATTCGATGATCGAGGATCTGCGGCGCACTGAACGGGGGGAATCGCTGTCCCGATCCTCTCGTGCCGGTTCAGGGGAGTGGCTGGTGGTCATCGCTGCTCGCCGGCCTCGTCTGTTCGCCGAGGCAGTGGTGAGTCAGCCCCTGTTTCTTTTGATACTGATACTGTTCGGAACGAGGCAGGAAGGTAACCGATGACGCGTGAGAGCGTTGTGAGGTGATAGTCACACTGAAAGGAGGCAGCGATGCAGCGTGTTCACGACGACGGGGGGCGTGCACGGGAAGAGGTTCGGGCGGATATCGAGTCTGCGGCGGTCGCCGCGTCGGCAGGTGAGGGGCAGCCGGTGGAGGTGGCGGAGAAGCCAACGGTGCGGCAGCGGCGTGACCTGATTACAGGCCCTATCACCCCCACGCTCTGGCGCCTTGCCGCACCCCTCACCCTCGGGTTCGTGGTGAACGCTGCCTACTCGTGGATCGACATGTACTTCGTCTCCCGTCTCGGGGACGACGCAATTGCCGCGCTCGGGTTCGCCGACCAGATCAACTTCGTGATCTTCACGCTCGGCAGCGGGTTCGGTATCGGCACCGGCATCATCGTTGCGCGGCGGATGGGGGAGGGACGAAGGGATGAGGCTGGAAGGATCGTGGGGCAGTCGAGCGTGTTCCTTGCCCTCTACAGCACGCTTGCAGCGGTGCTGCTGATGATTGGCCTGCCGATTCTTCTGCCCCTGTTCGGTCTGGAAGGCAACACGCTCAGCCTCACCGAGGCGTACATGGTGACGCTGATGATCGGTGTGCCGGCGAACCTTCTCACCTTCCACGCCAACAGCTCGGTGCGCTCCACCGGCAATACGGTGTTCCCGATGATCGTGGCGATTGCCTCGACGATCGTCAACGCACTACTCGCTCCATTTCTCATCTTCGACACGTTCGAGGTTCAGGGAGTGCTGATCCACGGGGCGGGGATGGGGATTCAGGGTGCGGCCATCGCTACAGCGGTTGCACAGTGGAGTGCGGCGCTGGTGGCGCTCGTTGCGCTCTACCGCGACAGGCTGGGAATCACAGTTCCCCGTCCGTCGCTGCGGTTCGACTGGGCAATCTTCCGCGCAATCTTCGCCGTCGGCTTCCCGGCGTCGCTTCAGACGCTCGCGGTCAGCACCGCGCGCGTGGTGATGATCGCGCTCGCCAACGAGTTCGGCACAGCCATGACCGCCGCCTACACGATCGGCCTGCGCGTCGACATGCTCGTGTACATGCCAATCTTCGCCGTTGGCATCGCCATCGAAACGTTGACGAGCCAGAACCTCGGTGCGGGGCATCCCGAACGGGTGCGGCTCTTCCGCATCGCCTCGATCAAGCAGCTTGGTGGCGTAATCCTCGTGCTCGGCGCGGTGATCTACTTCGTTGCCCCGGCAATCGCTGGCATCTTCAGCGAAAACGCGGCGGTGATCGATCTCACGGCCCGCTATCTCCACTTCGCGCCGTTCGGCTACTTCTTCTTCGTGGTTGCCCAGAGCGCAACGCGCGCGCTGAGCGGCGCCGGGCACTCGATGCGCTCGATGCTCATCGTTGCCGTTACCCTCTTTCTGGTGCAGCTTCCCCTTGCCGCCGCGCTCTCCATGTGGACGGGGCTGGGTGCGAACGGCATCTTTATCGGCATGGCGCTGAGTTATCTGGTGCTTGCGGTGATTGCCCTGACGCAGGTGCGCGGCACCGCGTGGATGCAGAAGCGGGTGTAGCGCTCCGATTTCCGGGCGCAGAAAACGTGTCGAGGCGTCCCGTGGGGCGCCTCGACGACGTATCCGGGTGCTATACTGGAACAGAGCGGGAGGACCGGCGTCACGAGAGAGCCGGTCGCCGGGGCGCGTGCAACACTCCTTCGCGGGAATCATTCCGATGCACGCCCGGTTTTTGCGTAGGTTGAACATCCACTGAACCTGCACTATCGGTTGGTGCGGTGCGTCCACTTGCACCGCTGCACGTATTCTCGCTGACGATCCACACATGAACAGTCTCATCCAGAAGGATGATCCCTGGTACCGGGACCACGGAATCGACCTCGGTGCCTATCCGCTCCTCGCCACCATCAACTCTCCCCACGATCTTCGTCGTCTGGGGCCTGCCCAGCTGCGGCAGGTCTGCGATGAAGTCCGCCGCTACATGATCGATGTGGTGTGCGAGGTTGGTGGACACTTCGGTGCGGGGCTGGGCGTGGTGGAGCTGACCGTTGCCGCCCACTACGCGTTCAACACGCCCGATGACCGGATCATTATCGATACCGGACACCAGGCCTATCCGCACAAGATTCTGACGGGGCGGCGCGACCAGCTGCACACCATCCGACAGAAGGACGGACTTGCTCCCTTCCTGAAGCGGAGCGAGAGCGAGTACGACGTGTTCGGTGCCGGGCACGCCACCACCTCCATCAGCGCGGCGCTCGGCGTTGCCACGGCGCGCGACCTTGCCGGCAAGGACTTCAACGTTGTGGCGCTGATCGGCGATGGTGCGATGACCGGCGGCATGGCCTACGAGGCGATGAACAACTGCGGGCTACAGAACCGCAGGATCATCGTTATACTCAACGACAATCGCATGTCGATTGCTCCGAACGTGTGGGCGATCAGCAACTACTTCACGCAGATTGCCCAGACCTCGATTGCGCAGAAGGTTCGCAGCCGCGTGTGGAACCTGACGGGGGAGCTTGGGGCGTTCGGAGATCGGCTCCGCCGCGTTGCCTCGCGGCTGGAGGACGGCGTGCGCTCGGTGATTACGCCCGGCATGCTCTTCGAGTCCCTCGGCTTCCACTACTTCGGGCCGGAGAACGGACACAACGTCCAGAAGCTCGTGAAGCTCTTCGAGTTTGCGAAGACGATCGACGGTCCCGTTCTCCTCCACGTCACCACCGAGAAGGGGAAGGGGTTTGCTCCCGCCGAGGCAGACCCGAAGCAGCGCCTGCACGCGCTGGGTGGCCCCACCGACAAGATTACCGGCACGGCCCGCCCCAGCACCGCGCCGCCTCCGGCCACGCCGAAGCCGCCGAAGTACCAGACGGTGTTCGGCAACGCGCTTGTGGAGATTGCGCGCGCCAACCCCCATGTGGTTGGCATCACCGCGGCGATGCCCGACGGTACTGGACTCGACATCCTGCAACGCGCGCTCCCCGAACGCTTCTTCGACGTCGGCATTGCGGAGGAGCACGCAGTCACCTTTGCCGCGGGGATGGCGACCGAGGGGGCGATTCCCGTGTGCGCCATCTACAGCACCTTCCTTCAGCGTGGATTCGACCAGATCGTTCACGACTGCTCGTTGCAGCATCTTCATGTCGTCTTCGCGCTCGACCGCGCTGGTATCGCCGGCAACGACGGTCCAACGCACCACGGGGCGCTCGACCTGAGCTATCTGCGCATCGTTCAGGATATCGTGGTGATGGCACCGAAGGATGAGCAGGAACTGCGCGACATGCTCTACACGGCGGTCGAGAAGATTTCAGGTCCGGTGGCGGTGCGCTATCCGCGCGGTGAGGGGTACGGTGTGCCGATGCGAAAGGAGTTTGCCGCGATCGAGGTTGGGAAGGGAGAACAGATGCGCCAGGGAGACGACGTTGCAATCCTTGCAATCGGTGATATGGTCTGGCCTGCGGTGCAGGCTGCCGAGACGCTGGAGCGGGAGGGGGTCCACGCCGAGGTGATAAACGCACGGTTCGTCAAGCCGCTCGACACCGAACTAATCGACGAGGTGTGCCGACGCCACAGCAAGGTTCTCACTCTGGAGAACAACGTCGTTGCCGGCGGGTTTGGCTCGGCTGTACTGGAGTATATTGCTACGCAGCCCTATCATCTCGCGGTTGATGTCAAGGTCCACGGGCTTCCCTCCGACGATTTCGTGGAGCACGGTGACTCCGCTGAACTTCTCGCCGAACTCAATCTCGATGCCGAGGGTATTGCCCGTGTGGTACGCGAGCACATCGGCCTGCCCAAGGGCATTGGCGCCCTGATTGCCTGAGAACCTGTCGTGCAGGAGTTGGCAGAGCCGAAACGACCCCATACGATTGTCTGGAACTGCAAGAGCTGGCGGCACGCTAACTTCGCGGATACGCCGACCCTGTAGCTCAGTTGGTAGAGCAGCAGACTTTTAATCTGCGGGTCCAGGGTTCGAGTCCCTGCGGGGTCACAATGGAATGCAGTGAGCAGTTTGCTGCTGCAACGAGTGCAATACAAAAGCCCCCTGATTGTTCGGCAATCAGGGGGCTTTCTCTTGTGCAACAGCACAGTGGACCTTGCCTTGTCCCATACGATACTCTCCCGATAACCGGGACAGGGTGGAGTTGCTGCCCTACGCTGAAACGACCAGCGAACAGAAAGAGAGGGCGGAGGAGCCGTTCCTGTTGCCTGATGGCGTGCTGTACGGTGACAACCGTTGTTCAGGGGTGGGACACCTTGGATGTGTAGTGCTCACGAATCTGCCGCACAATCTCCTCAGGCTGGATTTGCAGTGCAGTAGCAAGGAGAAAAATGGTTGTCAGTGACGGACGGCGTTCCCCTCGTTCGATCCGTGCGAGGAAATTGCGGTCGATGCCCGCGATGATTGCCAGATCTTCCTGCGTGAGTTCGGCGGCAATGCGGAAGGACCGGAGCGCTTTCCCGGCAGCGAACTGAAGTCCGGGAAGTTTGTCATTATCCGGGGTGCTATGGGGTTTGCGGGTTGACACGGCGAAGAAAGTGTTGTGCCACCATGAACAGGCGTGGTGCCTTTTGGGATAGTGCTCGTATATTGCTTCTGCCGTGTGTGTGCGGTGCGTCCTACTGTTTTGGGATACTGCAAACCGCGCGAGAAATCTCTCTCTGCTCCTTCATACTCAACTATCTGCGGTGTAGGAGGCGACGCTTCTCTTTCTCCCATTTTTCAAGGCTGGCTCCATTTTGCAATTGATGCCAGGAGCCTTGCCAAGGCTCTCAACTATTTCTGGTGATTCTATGAAGCGACTGATTCTGCTTGTCTGTTGTGTGTTCTTCATCACCCTTCACTCCTCTTCCGCGCAGGAGCAAGCCTCTGTCGCGCAGGTTGCCGGTTCTGGTGACTCCCTCGACTACTTTCCCTATCGCGCCGGAGATACCTGGCGGGTGCGCAATGCCGATACACAGAAAGAAGATTATACGCTGGAGGTCTTTTGTGATTCGGTTGATAGTATTGGCAACCGATTCTTTCTTGCTGATGTATGGTTTGAGGTTGACACTTCAGGTGATGTATTTATTCAACCAGGCCAGATCTATGCTGAACTTCGTTATCGCCTACGTGCCAAGGTGGGGGATCGATGGAAGTCAGTGCCAGGTGTTCCCGAGTCCAGAGGCTACGTCACCTGCGCTGGCATCTATCCGATGAACGTCTATGGCGAGGTCAGAATGGTCAAGGAGTTCCATTACTGGAGCGGTGAGGAACAGCCCGGCGGACAGCTCGACTCCTTCTGGTACTCCACACGGTGGCTGGCTCGCGGCTTCGGAGAAGTCAAACAATACTACGAGCCTGACGCGCTGTTCTATGTCTCCGGTGCGATCATCGCCGGACGTGCCTACGGCGATATGACTCCGGGTGGAGTGTTTGTTCCCTCTACCGGTGCATCACCGCTGCTGGTTGCTCCGAACCCGTTCACCGCAGGAGCGACAATCTCCTACCATCTCGATTCCCGCCAGCACGTTCGTCTCACGCTCTGCGATGCGCTTGGTCGGGTTGTCGCCGTTGCTGTCGATGAGGTACAGGACGCAGGCGACCAGACCGTGAGTATCGAGGGCACAGCCTTGGGGGAGGGCAGATATTTCTATCACCTTCGCACTGCCACGCACACCACATCCGGCACCTTGATCCGACAACGCTAACCGCGCACTCCTCACACTGATTTCTTCTGTGCATCACAGGCGCTCTCACCTGTGATAGCCATCCTCATACCCATTTCATTCTCTCCAGGAGCGATAGCATGAACGCTATACCTCAATTCGGTGGATTCCTTGCAGTACTGTTCATCGCACTTGCACTCGGCACCCGATGTTCTGCACAGCCGTTCGGCCTTCCCACAATCGGCATTCCTGATTCCGTGTACTGTCCCGAGCCTCTACCTGCTTCCATTCAGTTTGGAGGTGCCGATCTGCCATCGTTCGGGACGATCCGCATCCTGATGCTGTTCATCGACTTCCCCGATGACTCGCTCGATCCGGGAAATGCCGCGTGGCCCATCTCGCCCACTCCGACCCCGATGGGCGGTCCGTCCTATCGCCGCACCATCATCGACTCGGCCAGTTCGCGCCCATCGCATCAGCGCTACAACATCACCAACTACTTCGACCAGCAGAGTTTCGGCAACCTTCAGGTCGTCGGCGATGTGGTGTATAAACAGGCGCTGCATCCCCTGTCATGGTACGCTGCTGATCCTGCTTACAATACTATGATTCCCTATTGGGCAGCCCGGCATGTACTGGAGTATATCGACACGGCGGCAGATTACGACATCGACTTCAGTGTCTACGACAACTGGACAACCCCTTCAGCCTACAATCACACTCCGGGACCAGATGGCAGGGTCGATTTCATCGGCATAGGATGGAGACAGTGGTATAGGATCAGCCCAAGTGCTACAGGTGGTTTTCGAGCGATAGGGTGGGCAAAACTGGGAGATGTGTTCTCTCCCGGCCCCACCTTCAGTGTTGACGGCGGCGCGCGGAACATTGCCGACAACTCTGGTGCACACATGCTTAACATGGTGGAGTATCCTTCCTGTTTCGAGACACCACTCCACGAGTTCGGGCACTATCTGGGGTTGGCACACCAGTATGATGGCGGCGTCTGGTCGCTGATGGGTCAGCGCAACAGCAACGTCAGCTACTGCATGAACGCCGTTGAGCGTGAGCAGATGGGATGGATCGCTTTCACCGACATCATCGTGGATGGCACCACCGCTTCCATTCCTGACTTCGCCACTACCGGAACGGCCTACCGTCTCGTCGTCCCCGGTTCCAACACTTCCTTCATCATCGAAAACCACCAGGGGATCAACGAGTACGATTTCGTCGACGCGGGGGGAGGACACGGGATCTACATCCTTCGGAAGTGTCGTGCTCTCGACAGCGAGAAGGGAATTCAGGTGATGAATGCCGACGGTCGATGGAACTGGCTCAATCCCGACTCGGTAGAGAATCCCTGGGTGGCAGGGAAGTACATCCCACTCTATCAGCGCGACGGCGTTTCGCGAAATGACGGACTCACCGACCGCGAGCGCGTGCCCTACACGAAGCCGCTGCCAGTCCTTACCACCACCGAGTTTATCTATGCGTGGAACGATGAGCGCAACGGAAACCTCACCACTGGTGCACGCAAGCTCGGTGATGGCAAGGACGTGTGGAACGTCAATGTTGCCACCATGTTCTCACCGTGGAGCAATCCGTCGTCGCATGTGGACTTCCCCGGATAGAGTGGACACCAGATGGCGAGCGTACATTGCTCGCAGGAGGGTATCAATGTCACAGACCACTTTCAGCGAGGAGTTCAAGCAGGAGGCAGTCCGCCGGAGCTACTCAAGCG
>Ga0206107_1000025_pt1 | contig 194819 bp, 157 predicted proteins | sample 2B0metagenome_FD_148652 | JGI IMG/M metagenome (GOLD analysis project Ga0206107, IMG submission 148652) | Enriched microbial communities from leaf-cutter ant dump, University of Wisconsin, Madison, United States - 2B0 | ecosystem: Environmental > Terrestrial > Nest > Insects nest > Nest dump... | reverse complement strand
AAGACCGCACGAAGCGCGTAGTGCCGCTGCGGTGCTTCCTCCTCCATCAGGGTCAGATATCCTGCGACGAACTCCCATTCCTCCTCCCCGACATCGCTTGGATAGTTGCCCATCCTCCCATGCTACGCCATCCTCCCATAAGTTCATAACAGACTCTAGGCCCCCAGGGGACCTGGCGTGTGCGCTGTTCCGCGAACGTTCTCGCCACACCCGGTGTTCTCGTCTGTGCGATTGGAGTTGCCGCAGACCTGCGGAGATAGTTCCATCTCTGGACGAACATGAGCACACGGCGGTCGTTTCTTCGCGACAATGGCCTCAGTATCGTGCTAGCGTGCTGTTTCCTTCTGCTTCTTGGCGGACAGACGCTTGCCGGATGGCACGTCTACAACGAGGAGCGAGCCGAGCGAAAGCAGATTCCGGTCTCGCTCGGTTTGTACCTCGGCAGCGGCCACTTCGCCGAGGCGCTCTTCGAGAACTGGGAGAGTGAGTTCCTGCAGATGGGTGCGTACGTGTTGCTGACAGTGGTGCTGTTCCAGCGCGGCAGTTCTGAATCAAAAGATCCCGACCGCCGCGACGAGAAGGTGGATGAGGACCCGGAAGAGCACCGGAACGATCCCGAAGCTCCCGGACCTGTACGGCGGGGTGGCTGGCGCCTCGCGCTCTATCGGAATAGCCTCTCGATTGCCTTTGGTCTCCTTTTCCTCGGTAGTGTGATAGGGCATGCGCTCGGTGGTCTGGCAATGCACAACGAGGAACGCGTTGCGGAGGGAGAGGCCCCCTACTCGCTTGGTGCGTATGTGGGGAGCAGCGATTTCTGGTTCGAGTCGCTTCAGAACTGGCAGAGCGAGTTCCTTGCCGTTCTCTCCATCGTTCTGCTTTCGGTGTGGTTCCGCCAGTATGGTAGTCCCGAGTCGAAGCCGGTGCACGCTTCCCACACCGATACAGGGAGTGGCTGAGTCTGTAGGGGGATCAGGTGTGAGGGGAGAGCGTTCGATAGCAAAACGAAACGGCCTCGCTGGAGCGATACCAGCGAGGCCGTTTCGTGTACAGGGGCAATCAGCGCCCGATATCGGCGCTGGAGATGTCGTTCAGGTCCAGACGGCGACCGCCGATGAAGTGGGTGGAGTAGTAGGGGCTGTTCAGCGAGCTGATCGTGACACCGTTGCGGCTGGAGGCGTGGGTGAAGAGTCCGTTGCCAAGGTAGATGCCGACGTGCGACACATACACCGCCTTGCGGGTGTTGAAGAAGATCAGGTCGCCGAACTGAAGGTTGTCGCGCTCGATGGCGAAGCCATTGGTCCACTGCATCGCGGCGGTGCGGGGGAGCTTGTAGCCAAGACCGCGGTAGACTGTGCCGGTGAACGCCGAGCAGTCGATGCCGTTGCGTCCCATGCCGCCGAACAGGTAGCGCGTTCCCAGCCAGTTCATCATCCCTTCCAGCAGTGACTGCTTGTCCACGCCGTTATCCGTGACGGCGGCGTCGCCGTTGAGCGAGGCCATGTAGCGCGTGAACTCCTTGTAGAAGCTGTTGATGTTATCTGCCTGCTGCGCCTCAAGGCGGCGCATATCCTCTGGAGTAACGTGATCCGGGTCCTCCGACTCGTCCAGCTCGGCGTCGATATAGGACGCTTCGATCACCCGCGCGCCACGAAGTCCACCTCCCGGCACCTCACGCTCGGCTACCACCACCGTATCGGGACGCTCGGGAGCCTGCACGCCGATCAGCGATGCAAGGTCGGGCGCACGCTCTGCCAGAAGCATCAGCGCCATGGTGCGCGTTACCGAGCTGTTGCCGCGGGCGGTGAACCTGCGCTCGGGCGTCGCACTCTCCGACTCATCGTGATGCTTCCGGGTGCTTCGCTTCGCCGAGGCAACGGGCTTCTCCGAGGTCCGCTTTGTGCCTGTGCGGCGGTCGGCTACCTGCCGATCACGGCCCTTGGAAGAGGCGGCCTTCTTGTTGTCCCTGCCGTCGCTGCGCTTGCTGCGGCTCTCGGCGGTGTGGCCCTTCGCCTCGCGAACGCCCGTCACCGCGCTCTTGCTCGATTGCTTGTCACCCTTGCTCTGCCTTGCCGAGGCGGTCTTGCCGGAAGCCGATTTCGCTGCCGTCGACTTGCTGGCAGTCTTGTCGGATGCCGCCTTCTTCGCTGCCTTGCCGGCTGTTTTCGTCGAGGCTGTCTTCCCGGACGTTTTGCCCGTTGTCTGCTCCTTTTTGCCGGATGCCGGCTTCGGTTTGCCGTTGCCGGCGTAGAGCGCCGGGGCGGTCAGGACAAGTGCTGTGAGCGTGAGGATCGAAACGAAACGACGAAGTGAGAAAGAGAGCATAGGTTCTATCGGTGCTTATGCAGATTGCTGTTGCTTGCGAACACGGGTCAGAAGAAGTCGATCGAGCGGATCGACGGTGAAGCCGGTGATGCCGGGACGGAGCAGACGCTGGATCGTCGAGTTGTAGATCGTGATCCAGGGAGCCTGTTCAACTACCTCCCGCTCGGCTGCGCCGTAGAGTGCGAATCGAGCGCTGTCGGAGAGGCCGGGGGAGAGGGCTGCCTTGTAGAGGCTGTCGAAGCGCGGGCTGCTGAAATGGGTGTAGTTCGCCCCGCTGGGGCTTGCGAACCCGCTGTAGAAGAGTGCGAGGAAGTTCTCGCCGTCGGGATAGTCCGCCATCCAGTTGCCGCGCCAGAATCCAAGCCGACCAGAGGCAACCATTTCGCGGTGCTGCGGCGGGGCCACCTGGTTGATCTCAACCTTGAGTCCGATTGCCTTCAACTGGTCCTGCACGTTCTGCGCCACTGCCAGGTTGCGTGCTCCCTCGCTGATCTGCAACTGGAGGGTTGGAATCCCCTGGCCGTTTGCGTGGCCAGCCTCGGCGAGCAGTGCGCGTGCGCGGTCTGGATCGTAGTTGTACCCCTGTATACTGCTGTAGCCGGGGATGCCGGGAGGCAGTGGGCCGTGTGTTGCGGCAACCCCCTGTCCCTTCAGCACATAGCGCACGATACGCTCGCGGTCAACCGCATAGTTCAATGCCTGCCGCAGCCGTGCGTCGCGCGCGAAGATCGAGGTGCGCCCACCCTCGGTGGCCGTGTCGAGCATGAACGCGTAGTACTCCACCGAAAGGCTCGGTATCACGCTCAAGCCGAAGCCCGCGTACTGCGGTGTCAGCTTCCCCTCGGGGGTGAAGACGCGGTCGAGAAAGACCGGGTCGATTGTCGTCACCATGTCGAGCCGTCCGCCGTCGAACTCGCTGAACTCGCTCTTCTTCTCGCGGATGAAGCTCACGATTACCGAGTCGAGGTAGGGGAGCTGCTTCCCCGCCTCGTCGCGCTCGTAGTAGTTGCTGTTCCGCACGAGCGCCATGCGCTGGCTGGAGACCCATTCACGGAGACGGAACGGACCCGCCCCAACCGGATGGCGCGTGAAGTCCTTGCCGTAGCGCTCCACCGCCTCGCGCGGAACCACGTAGCAGAAGGGGATCGAGAGGAGCGAGAGGAAGGGAGCGAAGGGCTGCGCCAGTTCGATCTCGAACGTGAGGCTGTCCACCACGCGGAACCCTTCTACTCCTTTCGGACGATCTGCTGCGCCGCTCTTGGTGCCGTCAAAGAACGCATCGGCGCCGCGCACCTTGCCGCGGAAGACCCACGTGCCGCGGCTGGCCGTGGCGTAGTCGCAGATCCGCTCGAAACTGTAGCGCACGTCCTCTGCACGAACCGGGCGCCCCTTGCCACCGGGAAAGCAGGAGTCGTCCGCAAAGCGGACGTCGTCGCGGAGCTGGAAGCGCCACACCAGGCCGTCGGGACTGACGCTCCAGGAGCGTGCCAGGCGCGGCACCGGCTTCATCGCCGTGTCGAGCGAGATCAATCCGAGGTGGATCTGCTCGCCAACCCACCACGACGCCCGCGCGTTGATTGCTGCCGGGTCGAGCGAGTTCACATCCTCCGGTTCGTTGTAGAGGAACGCGTTGCCCGCCGTCTCGTCCGATCCGCCGCAGCCCGCTCCGAGCGTTGCCAGGAGGAGGAGAGAGAACGCTGTCAAGGAACGGAGGACGATGGTCGTGCTGCGTGTGCTCACCCGTTCTTCTCTCCCGTTGTGGAGGCAAACCACACCTCGGTGAGATCGCGGCGGTCCATCGAGTTGGAGAAGTAGTTCTGCACGTAGGGCTGCACCACCCGGAAGTCCATGTCGTTGTAGATGAAGATCATCGGCGCATCATCCACTGCCACCTGTTCCGCCTGCTGGTAGAGCCGCATCCGTTCGGCGTCGTCGAGTGTGCCGATGGCCAGCGTGAGAAGGCTGTCGAACGCCGGGTTCGCGTAGCGCGCGGAATTGATCTGCGAGGGACCGCTCGCCGGAATCGTGCGCGAGTTGAAGAGGTTCAGGAAGTTCTCCGGGTCGGGATAATCCGCAACCCAGCCGAGGCGATAGAGGGGAGCGCGACCGTTCTCCAGCGCCTCCTGATGCTGCGGCCACTCGAGCTGCTTCAACCCCACATTGACGCCGAGCTTGGAGAGCATCTGCTGCATCGCCTGTGCTACAAGCAGGTTGCGCCCGCCACCGTTGTTGAGCTGGATCGAAACTGCCGGGAAACCCTTGCCTCCGGGATAGCCGGCGGCGGCCATCAGGGCGCGTGCCGTGTCCAGGTTGTAGCTGTAGCCGCGCACCCCCTTCGAGTCGTATCCGGGCATCGAGGGGGGGACCAGGCCGTGGGTGGCTGCGCCGGCGGCCTGCCCCTGCAGGGTGTAGCGAACGATCTGGTCGCGGTCGATGGCGTAGTTGAACGCCTGGCGCACGCGGCGATCCTTGAACTCGGGGCTGGTGCAGAGCATGCCGTAGAACTGCGTGCTCAGCGCCTCCACCCGGTGGATCGTAAACTTCGCGTAGTCCCCCTTCCCCTTCCCGTTGGCGTCCACCACCTGCGGGAACAACTCGCTCGGAATCCTGTAGGCCTCCTCAAGATTGCCGCTGGCCACCTCGGCAAGCTGCTGCTTCTCATCCTTGATGAAGGTGAAGCTGACGGCATCGAGGAACGGAAGCTGGTTGCCGTGGCTGTCGCGCCGCCAGTAGTTCGGGTTGCGCTTCATCACCAGCTCCTGCCCTGAACTCCAGTGGTCGAACACGAACGGTCCGGTCCCCACCAGATGGCGCGGGAAATCCTTGCCGTAGTGCTCCACCGCCTCGCGCGGGTAGATGTAGCAGCAGCCGAGGGCGGGGTAGTACTTGAAGGCGGCGAATGGCTTGAGCAGGTCGATAACGAACGTGCTGTCGTCGACGGCGCGGAAGCCGGCAACACCACCTGTCGGAATCGGCGTTTTGCCGTTGGACCGCGTTGCCTCGAAGTAGTCCTGTGCTCCCTTTACCTTGTCGCGGAAGTAGCCGATCCCAACGGTTCCCGCCCGCGCGTCGAGGCTGCGGTCGAAGCAGTACTTCACGTCGGTTGCGGTCATCAGGCGCCCCTTCCCCTCCGGGAAGCAGGCGTCATCCTGAAACTTGACGCCGCGGCGGAGGTGGTAGGTATAGGTCAGTCCGTCGGGGCTGACCTCCCAGCGCTCTGCAAGTTCGGGCTGGAGGACGTTGATGGAATCGGGGCGAATGTCGACGAGGAGTTCCGCGATCTGGTGGACGGCGTGGTGGCTGGGTGCGTCGTTCAGGCCGACGGGGTCGAGCACCCGCAGCTCCTGTACCTCGTTCATGCGGAACGTGCCGCCGTAGTTGCGGCCACCCTTCGCCGGGCGCAGATTGTTGAGATCGTTTCCTGCATCGCCACCGCACCCTGCCATTGCGACGGATACCGCAACAAGGATCAGCAGAAGTGTATGGGAGAAGGAACGTTGTCCGTCCGTAGTGGGCACGAGCTGGAGAGGAGAGTTGACGAGACTGTTGGAGAACCGCCTGCTGCAACGGAGACGGCCGTGTTCGGGTGGCCGCAGATGTGGCCGGGAGTATGCTGAAATGCGGGGCAAAGTTCGGCCCTCCGGCGGCCTCCGGCAAGCATTCCGATCCTGAAATTTTTGTAAGAAGCCGAGGATGTTGCGGGCTGTGTCAGACGTCAGGTGTGGCGTTCCAATATCTTCCTCGGGTTGCACGAGTCGCAGCCGAAGGACATGTTGTGCTGGCAATTCCTGGTCGGTCGCCGGGAGGAGGGGTTGTGCGTTCCTTCCGGCAAGCCGGACAGCTGTTGTCCGAAGGTTGATTTTCTGCATCGATACCCCGAATTCCGCCTGCAATCGGCGACACATAGCCGACCATCTCCCAACTACCAATCAGCGCTTCATGACGCCTGTCATCCACATTCCCTTCGTTCTGCCCGCCAGCGATGACGAACTTCTCTGGTGCGATGCGCGGTTTCCCGCCGAGGCCGTTGGACCGCTGCCAGTTCTCCTTTTCCTCCACGGGTTCAAGGGATTCAAGGACTGGGGGGCGTTCCCGTGGGTGGGGGAGGAGCTGGCTCGCCGCGGTTTTTACGTCGTGACGATGAATTTCAGCCACAACGGCACCGAGGGACACGGCAGCGAGTTCACCAGGCTCGACAGGTTCGAGCGGAACACCTTCAGCCGCGAGGTGCGCGAGGCCTGCGACATGGTCTCCGCAATTGCTGCCAGCCGCACACCCCACGCCGAAAAGGTCGATTCCGGGCGGATCGGCGTGATCGGACACTCCCGTGGTGGCGGCATTGCCCTGCTTGCCTCGGAGCGGTCGCCCAGGGTTGTCTCTGTGGCGACGTGGGCTGCGGTCTCCAGCTTCAATCGCTATACTCCGGCGCAGATCGAGCGCTGGCGCAGCAACGGTGTTCTGGAGTCAAAGAATATGCGCACCGGCCAGATGATGCGTCTTGGACTGGAGTTGCTGGAGGATCTGGAAGTCAACGCCGCGTCGCTCGATATCGAACGCGCCGTTCGTTCGCTTGCCCGTCCCCTGCTGGTGCTGCACGGCGAGATGGACCTCTCGGTGCTGATTGAGAACGGCCGGAGCATTGCCTCGTGGGGCAGCGCGGAGAAGACGCAGTTCGAGGCCGTTCCGCGCACGAACCATACCTTCGGGGCTGCCCATCCCTTTGGTGGACCCGGTTCCGTCCTTGTCGGTGTGGTTGAGCGAACTGCGGAGTTCTTCCACCATACGCTTGCTGGAGGATAGTGCCGGAGTGTCCCTCTCGAAATGTGCCCGGCTCTCTATCGTCTTCCTTCTCTCCTCGCTTCTCATTTCTCGTTCCTGACTCGATGATCCTACGCTCGATCTCTGCGATAACGCTCGTCCTTCTCGTTGTCTGCGGCCTTCCAGCTCCTGCCCAGACTGTTACTCCTGCGATTCTTCCCCCACATGTGATGCGGGGGCTGGACAGTGCGCTCGGCGGAATCGCCATGACGCGGGGCGATCTGACGATGCGCTGGGAAAATCTCTCCCGTCCCGACACGCACCGTCTGGCGATGATCCAGCATCTTTTTGCCGATCCTCTCGCAACGTTCACCGAGAGCGACGAGCTGGCGCAGGCTGCCTTCGCCTCAAAGGAGTCGTACGAGGGATTTCTGGACCGTGTGGCGCAGACGATGGAGTGGCGCGGCGGGGTGCAGACGAGGAGACCCCTGCCGAACGATGCCGATGTGGAGCTTGCCACAGGCATCGTGATGCGGCGCGAGATCGACTCGGCAGCGCTCGCCATCCTGAAGCCCTTTCTCGCCCTTGCGGTTGCCACCGATGCGGCAACCACGAGCACGCGCGGAGCAATCGGCGCCGAGCGGGTGGCAGCAATCGTCGACTACATCGACTCGCTGCTGTTGCAGAGCGAGGGTGACGGCGAGGCGACACCGCTGGAGATGCGCCTCGCCGAACGCTACTCGATTGAGCGGAACAAGCGCTTCTTCAACAAGGAGGTTGCGGGACTCGATTACGGAAGGATGGTGGTCCCCGGTGCCACGATGTTCCAGATGGCGCTCGCCACGGCGCGCGTGCTCGACAGCGAGCTGAAGAACATGGGGAGCGACAGCGTCAAGACGAAGATCATCGCCACACCGCTCGGGCTTGTCGCAATCGGTGGGCCGGGCGATGACGTGTACGACGGCGAGTTCCTCTGCATTGTGGATGTGGGGGGGAACGATATCTACCGGACACCGCGGCGCTCCAAGGCTCGTGCGTTCGACCGCGCCACATCCCTCATCATCGACTTCGGCGGAGATGACACCTACCTCGGCGAGGATTTTGCCGTGGCCGGCACGCTGTTCGGTTCGAGCGTGATCCTCGACATGCACGGCAACGACAGCTACACTGCGCGCAATCTCTCGATCGGCTGCGGGCTGTTCGGCACTGGTATACTCTACGACGCGGAGGGGAGCGACCGCTACAGCGGTGGGACGATGGTGGAGGGGGCTGCCGGATTCGGGCTGGGTCTGCTGATCGATGCCGGAGGGAACGACAACTACCTGGCGCACCTTACCTCGCAGGGTTTCGGCTACACGCGCGGCTTCGGTGCCATCGTGGACATGCAGGGCAACGACAGCTACCTTGCCGCAAGCCCCTACACCGACTATCTCCGCTACGACGATCACTTCGAGACCTTCTGCCAGGGTGCCTCGCTCGGCGCGCGGCCTGTGGCGTCGGGAGGCGTCGGGTTGATCGCCGAAGGAGGAGGGAACGACATCTACGTCTCCGATATCTTCGGGCAGGGCACGGCGTACTGGTACGGACTCGGCGCCATCGTCGACCGTACCGGCAACGACAGCTACACCGCCTATCAGTACGCACAGGGGGCCGGCATCCACTTCGCGTTCGGCGCGCTGATCGACACCAGCGGACACGACACCTACGTGTCGCACGGCGTTTCGCAGGGGTGCGGTCACGATGTGGGTTTCGGTGGACTCTACGACGCGAAGGGTGACGACAACTACATCGTGGAGTCGCTCTCGCTCGGCGGCGGCAACGCCAACGCCATCTCCCTGTTTGTTGATGGAGGGGGAGAGGACGGATACCTCGCCCGCCGCGACAATACACTGGGCTTCAGCGACCTGCGCCGTGAGTATTCGATGATCGGGGTCTTCCTCGATCTCGACAAGAAGGACTTCTACGGCACCTCGCGTGGCGGCAACGACAGCCTGTGGGCCGGCAGCTATCACGGCGTTGGCCTCGACGCACAGTTCCGTCCGGTGGATACGAACGAGCGTCCCGCAGGAACGGCACCTCCTGTTGGGAAGACGGCGGAGGAGATCGACCGCGAACTGGCACCCGACATCCCCACCCTTTTTGTTCAGGCAAGCGCTGCGCCGCAGAAGTACCAGTACCTCGTGGAGCCGGCGCGCAAGCGCCTTGTGGAGCAGGCCGATTCCTCGCTGCCGTTTCTCCTCACGATGCTCAACACCGAATCGGCACGGGAGGCACTGGCGATTGGCGTCATTCTGCCGAGGATGGGCACGCGCATTATCGAACCCCTGATCGACACGATTCATCGGGGGGAGCTGTCGCGTCGCGGTCGTGCAGTGTACGCTCTTGGTGAGCTGCGAGACACGGCTGCCGCTCCGATTCTCGCCGAGGCCATCTCCGATACCGCACAGCGCTGGGGGCTGCGGGCTGCTGCGGGGGAGGCACTCCTGAAGATGCGCGCAACTGCCGTGAAGCCACAGCTCTACCGTGCGCTCTCTGATCCTGTGGATGTCGTGCGGGGCTACGCCGCCCGTGCCTACATCATGGTTGCCGACAGTGCGGACCTCGCCGAACTTCTGCCGCTGCTGAACGATCCCAGCCACATCGTGCGCTGGCAGACGGTGCTCGGCCTCCAGCGCCGGGGCGTCGATACGGTTGCCGAAGCGATTGCGGCGATGCTCCGGTCGCAGCCCCATGGCTTTGCCCGCACCCTGCTGCTCGACCTCGCGCGCGAGGTAAAAGACCCTGCCGGACGTGCTGCAACGGCGAAAGCGCTCCTCGCCTCCCCCAGTGCCGCCGACCGTGCCGAGGCGCTTCGGATGACGCTTCGCTGGAACGACGAGGCTGCCTACGCTGCCGTTCGGTCTGCACGGACGGCGGAGACCGACACAACAGTGTTGGCACTCTACAACCGTATACCGCCGCCGCCCAAGGTCGAACGGAAGCCTGTAAAGGGTGGTAAGACAGGGGAGCGGGGGGCGAAAGAGGGAAAGACCGGAACAGCGAAGAAGAAGGGAACGGAGTCGAAGAGCGATCAATCCTCGCGCAGCGGGGCGCGTGACCGAAAAGGAACTACGGGCGCCGGAGCACGCTCGCGTTCCGGGCGCTGAGCAGCAGCCAGGATGCGCCGCCGGGACGGGGTCGGAGCGCCAGAGCCGCAACCGGCAGTCCGAGGGTGTCGACGAGCGTTCCGGTGGACAGGTCGATGACCATCGCCGAGGTGCTGTCGCTGACGAGAAGGGTGGTGCCGGCCGCCGCAATCGAGTGTGGTGTAAAATTCTCCGGGAGCGCAACGGCACCAAGCGGTGTGCCGAACGCATCGAACCGAACGATCCGTCCGCGGTCGAGAACGATCATGTTGTCGTTGTCGTCGAGTTCGATCTGCTGCGGGTCGACAAGCCGTGCCACTCCACCGCCAATATCGCCGAACGATCCGCGCGGTCTTCCAAGCGGATCAATCCGCACGATTCTTCGGTTCTCGCCATCCACCACCAACAGGTCTCCCTGCCGTGTCACGGCGATGTCACGCGGTCTTCCAAAACGATTCCGTTCGTCGGGGTCGTCGCGTGTGCGGATCGTTCCCACGTACTCCAGCCGTCGCGTGAACCGCTGCACGCGGTCGTTGTTGCGGTCGGCCACCAGTATCTCGTTCGCCGAGCGCGCCACCACTGCGGTCGGTTCGTCGAACTGCATCGGCTCGCGCCCTACACCGCTTACGGTACGGATCGAGTCACCGGAAGGGGAGAACATCACGACTGCGTTGCCACGCCGATCCACCACGTAGATGTTTCCCTCGATGTCCGCGTCGATATCAACTGCTGCGGTGAAGTGTCCGAAGGTGAGCGCAATGACGAGCAGGTGCAGCGTATCCATGGGAGGGAAGTTATGGAGGATGGAGGACGATCCGGTGAGTTATGAATCGACCTCATCATGTGTCGTCTGCATCGCGCCAGTAGATGCCGTGCAGAATTCCTCCCCGACATCCGGCGCTTCGTCGGGGTGTACCCTGGCCGCCCGGAAGATGGCTGCCACCCCACGGCATCCTGTCGAAGAAATCCTCTCCCGTCCTCACGCTGCCGCACACAGCACGCCGCGTTCCCGATGCTGTCGACCTACGGGAACGGTCGTCGGCAGACCAGGCCATAATTCTCCTCCGGGCCGCTCCCTTCTTGCAGGAGGTTGTTCAGGCCGGTAGATTCGCCCCCAATCCTTCCTGTGCGCTTTCGGCGCAGCCTTTTCTCCCTTCCAGACTCCATGTCCGATATCGAACCCGGAACGCTCCTCACCTTCCCTCTCCATGACTCCGTGTGCGCGCTGGCACACGTGGTGCACGTCGAAGATCTGCCACTTGGCAGATACTACCACATGGCCGTGCTCGACGCGGTGCTGGAGGCAGGGCCGGAGGGCTATGGTCCGCTTGGTGAATATCTGCCGCGCACCCACGAGCTTGACGGTGAGGATGCTGCACCGCAGGCAATCGACCACTTCGCACTGAACGAGGATGGACTGCTCGCCAGCCAGCCGATGATTGTGGGATGGCGCGATGTGGAGCGCAAGGATACGCTGGGCTATCGCACCTGGGCGACACTCATCCACGAGGATGCCGCACGGCGCGGGTTGGTGTCAACGAAGCATCGTGGTGCAGACGACCAGAATGACCAGATCGAGAACGAGGGAGCGGAGGAGGGGAGCGACGTTGAAGCAGAGGAGAACCTGCCGGAGATGGATGGGGAGGGGAATGTCGACGAAGTGGACGAGGTGAACGAAACGCTGGTGACGGTTCGGCCGTGGCACCGCGCAATCTTCACGGAATCGTTCGCGTCGGTGCTCTTCAGTCTGGTCGAGGAGTTTCGCAGCGATGACCAGCTTCGCAGCACAAGGCTCGGAAGCTACGTGACAGGTCTCTACTCCGAGGATCGACGCGAGGAGATCGAAGCGCTCGTGGAGCGCCTGGCCAGCGGTGATTTCTCGGCGAGCCAGGAGCTTGCGATGTACGGCGATGCCGCCATCCCGGTGTTGCAGGATCGTCTTCCTCCCGATCCCGACCCGCAGTTCCTGGAAGATGTGCTGCTTGCGTTGACGACAATCGGCACCGACCGTGCGCTCGAAATGATCGCCTCGATCTTCGACGCGCACGCGGGGCAGGGCACGCCGCTGGCGCAGGCTGCGGAGCGCGGCTACCTGAACGCGGTGACAATGACCGGCGGAGCCGAAACGCTCGGTGTGGAGTCCGGCAGACTCGACAGGATCATCGACCCGCAACTTGCCGATGACCTGCGCACGGCGCGCGGCGTTGTTGCCGAGGCGGGAAACAGGAATGGCCAGGGATGAGACAGCGCCCCGGACGGTTGCAGGGATGGCGCAGCACACGCTGCGCGCAGCTCTTCCAACCCAATCGTAACCTCCCCTCCCCTCAAGTGTAATCAACCCAGAGTTCTCTGAAGCGGCAGCGTATGAACCTCCCCTCACTCTGTTCAATCCTCCTGTCGGCATCCTTCCTGCTGGCAGGTGCGGTGGCTGCATCCGCCCAGATGCACGAATCCTACAGCGACGTTCTGCTGCTCGTCAACGAGCGAAGCTGGGCGTCGAAAGAGATCGGCGGCTACTTCGCCTCGCGGCGCGGTATTCCAGAGCGACACATCTATCGCTTTCAGGCTGACACGAGCGAGACGATGGACTCGACGACGTTCACGGCGCTGCGCTGGAACCTGCAGGAGTGGATGCGTGCGAACGACCTTGTTGACTCGATCAACTATATCGTCACAACCAAGGGGTGCCCGCTGCGCGTTACCACAACAGTGAACGACAGCCTGACACAAACCTATCAGCGCTTTGGTGGCAGGTCCTCCTTCGAGGATTGTCTGACACTGATCAACGGAGCCGATTCGTCGCTGATACTGAGGACACGTGAGCAGCTCTACGTCTCCCGTTTCTACAACTCGCAGGAGCGGTTCCGGCGCAGTCGCGATCTGCCGATGTATCTCGTGACGCGGCTTGATGCGTATCAGGTTGACCAGGTCAAGAGCATGATTCTGCGCGCCGAAACTCCGGCAATACTGGGCGACGGTGAGTGGACGATGGACATCGCGCCGGAGCGGGACAACCCCCAGTATCGACAGGGGAATGACTGGATGCGCGACGCGAACGACATTCTCAGGGCGCTGGGACTGAACGTTTTCTTCGACACGACAACAACCTACGTCCATAACCGCCAGGGCGTGCTCGGCTATTTCTCGTGGGGGAGCAACGACGGAAACAGCGGTGGCGGCGCGGCGGCAAAGCCGGGGAACACGTGGCTGAACGGTTCGATTGCCGAGACAATCGTCAGCACCGGAGGGCGCTCCTTCATGCCGGGCACGGGCTATGGGCAATCGCTCGTTGCGGACTGGCTTGCCGAAGGGGTCAACGCAGTGAAGGGCTATACCGACGAACCGTTCCTGGTGTCGATTGCCCACGCTGACATTCTTTTCGCGCGCTACGCGGCGGGGTGGAACATGGCGGAGAGCTACGCTGCCGCTTCACAGCTGATCGCCTGGCGACAGGTGACGGTCGGTGACCCCAAGATGCGTCTGCGCCTTGCGGTGGAGGCCGTGGATTCCAGCCTGGACTTCGGAATGGTTGCACGCTTCACTCCGGCGATAGACACCGTCGCCTTCGTGGCGGCAACGGACGGCGTGACGGTCGTGAGCGCTGGGATCGGGAGCGAGGGCACCCAGGACAACCTGAACTTCGTGGTGACCCCGGTGGACGACACGCTGCCACTGCTGCTCGACAGCGGCCAGACGGTTCGTTTCGCTGTGGGATTTGCGGCAACCGAGTATCGACCGTTCGCGGCACAGCTCAATGTTGCCTATCGTCGCAGCGGACTTCCCAACGCAACGTTCGCTGCACGTCTTCCTCTGTCCGGCAGTGGTGTGCTTCCAACGCTTGCACTCCCGGACACGCTCGACTTCGGTGCTCCTTCCGGGAACGATCCGGTGCATCTGCCGCTTCTTCTGATAAACACGTCGGCAGCCGACACGCTCTCACTCAATTCGCTGTCGATTGGCGGCACCGACCGTGCGCGATTCAAGCTCGACAGCGGTACCAAAACGTTGCAGCAGATTGCTCCGGGAGATACCGCGACAATCGGTGTGCTCTACCGTCCAAGCGGCGTTGCGTCGCACACGGCAACGCTCACGGTGTTCGCCACTGCCCAGGAGATGCCGCACACGATTCAACTGGTGGGAAGGAGCAATACGAGCGGTGTTGCTAGCGTTTCGGACGAACAGATCGTTGTGTGGCCGCAGCCCGCTCGCGGAAGCCTCGGTGTCCGGCTGCCGCTGGAGAGTGGAACGGTGGAGCGGGCCGAGGTTGTTGCTGTAACGGGGGGAAGCACGGCGGTGGCAGTGCAGAGTGGGGCGGCGGGTGAAGCCCGGCTCGATATTTCGAGTGTCGCCCCGGGACACTATCTTTTGCGGCTGGTCTCGTCCCGAGGCGTTGTGATCGAGCGAACGATCACCGTGGTGGGGAAATGAACTACGATATCTATTGACTCACTCAATATCCGTCAACCAAACACCAAACTTCAGGAGCGTTCTTTCATGAAGCGACTTCTTACTGCCTGCCTGGGACTGCTTGCCGTGGCTACCCCGGCATTTGCCCAGGAGCAGCAGACCCTTCCCGCGCCGGGCGCATCGGACATCACGCCGCTGATCGGCCGTCCGCTGCCCCCCATTTCGGGCACGCCGTCGGTTTCGGCACCGGCCGAGATGTCCCAGACGATCTTCCGCCAGCCGATCTACCCGAACGACAGCACCCGGTACGATCTGCCGGTTCCCGTCAAGTTCACCAGCGGCAACGAGTGGCGTGGCATCGGTATGATCTACGCACCGGGCAAGTTCCACGAGTTCTACAGCGGCTCGGTGTACAACGAGACGAGCCAGATCTACTTCGAAAACGATCAGGAGTACATCGACCTGTTCAAGGGCGCCGGTGCCTGGACAATGGATACTCTGGCCTTCTTCGTCTTCCAGGACCCGACCGCCTTCGCACAGACCAGCGGTCACATCATCATCCTGAAGACCTCGCAGAACTTCTACGGATCCAATCCTGCCAACTGGAATGGTGTTGTGGGCGCCCGTGCCGCCATGACGAAGGTGTTCGATTACGAGATGAACCCCGACACCCTCGCAACCCGCACCACGCCCGATCCAGAGAATCCCGATAGCTACTCGATTGCCCGCACGTTGATTGCGCTGGATCCGCCGCTCAGCTTCAATGCAGGCGAGGCCGCCGTGATCCTGTACGTCAACGACGAGGCACCGGCAGTTCCCATCGCCAACGTTGTGGCGAACAGCGAAGTGCAGCAGGTGATTACCAACCTGGAGTGGAAGACCGCCACTCGCAGCCTTCCCAAGACGCAGATGCCGGACTCGCTCCCCTGGTACAAGGCTCTCGGTGTGGTGATGTTCCGTCCGAGCGCTGCTGCCGCCGACACGATCTACGCATCGGGTCGCGGCCTCCAGCTGACCATCAACGATCGGGTGCGCGCCGCCGAGTTCGGTCTCTCCCGCTCGGTGTTCACCGGCACTGCGGACCTCACCTCGGGCGTGAAGTATCACTTCGGCACCGACGCAAAGGAGCAGGGCATCACGGCGATCAGCCCGAACCCTGCACGCGAGTCGGCAACCATCAACTTCGCCCTGAAGGAGTCTGCCCCGGTGTCGCTCGACATCTATGATGGCAGCGGTACGCTGGTACGGCACATCGTTGATGCGCGGTACGTTCGTGGCACCTACAGCTACACGCTGCAGACCTCCGATCTGGCGGCTGGCAACTACCTGGTGCGCCTCACCGCTGGCGAGACGAGCTACGCGAGCAAGTTCTCGGTGGTGAAGTAACCATCGCGAAGAGCGCTCACAGCTTCGGATGGCGGGACCTCTCATTCGAGAGGTCCCGTTTTGTAGAATGGGGCACCGAAACACCACTGCTGCTGGTATTTTCCGGCCGACCGTTCGAGATGGTTCTCCTTCGGAGCTGAGGGTGGTGCGAATCCGGGGCCGCGATCCGCACACCGCTGGTTCTGTGGGGATGCTGATGGGAGATGATGGAGTCCACAGCCATCTGTTCCCGGTCGTTCCTGTTTCACTTCGATCTATCGTTCATCCATGCACATCGTTCGCTGCTTCGTTCCGGCTGTTGCTGCACTGCTCCTTCTGCCCGTCCTTCTCCCGGCACAGGCCACCCCCTCGGTGCCGCTGCCGCAGATCGCCCCATCGTGGTCTCCCTTCCCGGAGCCTCCCTTCGCCGAACCGTCGCCGAATGTGGGGAGCCTCCCCTTTGTGCTGGACTATGAGTTCTTCACCCCGGTCTACCGCAACCGCGACCAGAACGGGGTGCAGCGGAACGTGCAGTTCCGCCCCTTCCTTCCGTACCGCTTCAAGCCCTACGCCAACCGTCCCGACACCGTGGAGTGGCGTGGATACGGGCAGGCCTTTGCCCCTCACGCCCTTCACGCCTACCTCAGCGGAAGCGTGTACAACAGCTCCACCGATATCTACTATGATCCTGCCAGCGGCTTTACCGATCAGGACTACATCGATCAGTTCAGGGAAGTCGGAGCCTACACTATCGATTCGCTCCAGGTCTTTCTCTACCAGAACCCGCTGGCTGCGGCAACCAAGCATGGAATGGTCTTCACGGCACACCGCAGCACGTATGATTTCCTCAGCGAGGACTATCGAAGCCTGGGCTTCAATAAGGAGATGGGGACGCTGCCGGTTGTGACTCGCCGCCTGATCAGCGCGGGCGCGCTCGACAGCAGCAGCCGGAATGATTCGATCTTTGCGACGCGGCTCGCTTTTACGCCATCAGACAGCATGCGCTTTGCGGCGGGAGAGTCGGCAATTCTCCTCTTCGTGAACGACAGCACACCGGCGGTCAGTTCGAACAATGTCCCTCCCGACGCCGATGTGCAGCAGACGATCTACCAGCTTGAGTGGCGCTTCGGTTCCCGCGCCGACACGATTGTTGGGACGCCCGACACACGGACCGAGCCGCTTGATGCCTACAAGAGCTTCGGGCTTGTCGTCTATGTCGACAACGAGTATGCCCACTTCGTCAGGAGCATCTGGCACGACCTTGAGTTTCAGGGGAAGCCGGGTATCGCAGACCTGAACCTTGCGTTGTGGGGGACGGCGGACCTGGGTGCGGGGCTGAGCGTTCGCTTCGGTCCGGGAGCGAACCTTGCCACAGCTCTTTCCGCACCGGCACCCAACCCGGCGATTACGTCAACGAAGATCGATTTCACCATTGCGCGTCCCTGTGCAATGCGTCTGGACCTTTTCGCGAGCGATGGGCGTCTGGTGCGCAGTCTGATCGATGGACGGATGGAGCGGGGCCGTTACAGCTACGCGCTGGAGCTGGACAGGGTAACGCCGGGTCCATATCTGGTGCGCCTCACTGCTGACGGACAGACATCAACGCAGCCGCTGGTAGTGGGCCGGTAGGGAGTCTTCGACGGGTTCGTGCCCAAGGTCCAGCACGGTTTGGAACGGGAGGTGTGATGGTTCCGAGGGGAGCCGCCACACCTCCCGCTGTATCTTCTGCCCCTCGATACAGGGTGCTCTTTCCCTTTCTTCCTTCCGATCCTCCCATGGCCAATCGCCTTCTCAACGAGCGTAGTCCCTACCTCCAGCAGCACGCACACAATCCAGTGGAGTGGTATCCGTGGGGGGAGGAGGCGTTCGAGCGGGCGCGCCGCGAGGATCGCCCGATCTTCCTCTCGATTGGCTACTCCACCTGCCATTGGTGCCACGTGATGGAGCGCGAGTCGTTCGAGGATGGAGAGACCGCCCGTCTGATGAACGAGTGGTTCGTCAACATCAAGGTGGACCGGGAGGAACGGCCCGATGTGGACGCCATCTACATGACGGCGGCGCAGGCACTGACCGGCTCCGGTGGCTGGCCTCTCAGCGCCTGGCTCACCCCCGATCTGCAACCCTTCTATCTCGGCACGTATTTCCCGCCGCATCCCGCCTACGGTCGGCCAAGCTTTCGGCAGGTGCTTCAGGGTCTGCACGATGCGTGGATGGGAGAGCGAGAGAAGGTGCTCTCCTCGGCGGGGCGCATCACCGATGCGCTTCGCTCAATTGCACAGCTCCCCGCAGGAGAGCCTGATGCTGCTGCACGTGCGGCCTTTGTGGAGGGATGCCTTGCCGATGCGCGTCAACTGTTCGACCCGGTGGAGGGAGGATTCGGTGGCGCGCCCAAGTTCCCGCGCCCGGTCGTGCTGGAGTTCCTGCTCCGCTACGGCGCACTCCACGCGAACGCCGACACCGTTGCAATGGCGAGAGAGACGCTTCTGCGCATCGCGACCGGTGGAATCTTCGACCATCTCGGCGGTGGATTCGCCCGCTACTCGGTTGATGGAGAGTGGCGGGTTCCCCACTTCGAGAAGATGCTGTACGATCAGGGACAGCTTCTCGGGACTCTCGCCGACGCCTGGCGCTTCCTCCCTGATCCAGAGTTCGAGCGCGCAATGCGTGAGACCGTGGTCTACCTCGAACGCGATATGCGCCATCCGCTGGGGTTCTTCTTCGCCGCCGAGGATGCCGACAGTGAGGGGGAGGAGGGGCGCTTCTACGTCTGGACGCCGGAACAGCTGCGTGCGGTGCTCGATGAACGGAGCGCACGCTTCGTAGAACTGCTGTACGACATAACCCCTGGCGGAACGTTCGAGCACGGCACGAGCGTACTGCACCGGGGCAGGAGGAGTGTGGAGGAGGTTGCGGGGGAGATGGGGCTGCCGGTTGCGGAGGCGGAGGCAATCCACGAACGTGCCCGTCAGCTTCTCCTTGCAGCACGCGCAGATAGGGTTCGGCCAGCGCGCGACGGAAAAGTGATTGCCGCGTGGAATGGGCTGGCAATCGGTGGGCTTGCCCGCACTGCAATGGCGCTTGGCGAGGCTGCGCCGCTCCAGCTCGCCGTGGATGCTGCCACTGCGGTCCTCGCCCACCTTGTTCGCGATGGTCGGCTGATGCGGCGATGGATCGAGGGGGAGACGGCAGTGCCGGGCCATCTCGAGGATTACGCGTTCATGGTGTGGGGTCTGCTCGACCTGTTCGAGGCCACGGGCGATGGGCAGTGGCTGTGCGAGGCGGAGCGCCTCGGACGTGAGGCCCACAGGCTCTTCACCGACGAGAGCGGAACGGGCTGGTATACCACCGATGGCGACGATTCCACACTGCTTGTGCGCACACGTGGTGACCACGATGGTGCAGAGCCAGCCGGCGCAAGCGTGATGGCGATGGTGTTGCTGCGGCTCGGCTCGCTCGTTGATGACGCTTCACTTCGCGACGCTGCACTGCGTGCGCTTGGTGCCCTGGCCGAGCGACACGCACAGCACCCTTTTTCGATGCCGCTGGCCGCCGCAGCGATGCTGATTGCCGACGCTCCGCCCCGCCAGATTGTGATTGCCGTTGGGGAGGATCGTGCGCGGGCGACCTCCCTTGCCCACGCTGCGCGCCAGCGCTACCGTCCCGACACAACCCTGGTGCTGCTCGACGATGAAGCGGGGGGGAGGTGGCTTCGCGAGCGGATACCGACGTTGCGGGGAATGACACCATTTTCGGACGGAGCTTCTGCTATTTACCTCTGCGAGGGATTCGTGTGCCATACACCAGTGCGTGAATTGCCGGACTAGCGGCTGCATCCTTCCCGGCGCTTGTGCGTAGGGGATGACCGCTCCCTCATTTATCTCTAGCATCAATGCACGTCTCCCTCCGCTTTCGCTGGTCTCTCCTCGCTCTGCTGCTTCTTTGCGCTGGTGTCGTTCGTGCTGGAACGCCTCCGGCCGTGCGGCTGAACGTGGCCGGGCTGGCCGAGGGTGGTATCGAAGAACCCTATCTCTCGCTGACGGTGGAGGAGGATATCGTTCTCTCGGCCGTTCCGCCCCTTCCCAGCCTCCTCTTCGAACGTACCGGCGCTTCCACAACGACCATCTCGCGTGTCAGCGGGTCGGGGAGCCTCCGCATCATGCCGGTGGCCTGGGGCCAGATCGGGATTCAGGAGTGGCGCGTGACGGTGCGGCAGGGTGAGCGGGTGCTCGAAACGCTTCGCGGTGATGGCATCCCTCCCCCGGCTATCGACTGGAGTCCGCGTGAGGGAGCGGGCGCCATCGATTATCGGGTACCATTGGAGTTCCGCTGCGATGTGTTCGACAGCAGCGGCGCACAGGGAACGGCGATTGCCGAACTTGGCACGCACGTCGTTGCCCGCAGGCGGCACCGCCTTCCCTGCGAGGAGGCGGCTGGATGCCGGGTGACAGTTGCGCTCTTTCCGTTTGGATCGAACCAGCCCTTCCCCGGCGCCACCGAGCGGGTGGATCTGCTGCACTCGGCACTTCCAGAAGGGGCGTGTGTGACAGTGGAGGGTGGGTGCGACGGCGTTGGTTCGGCGGACCGTAACGCGCGGCTGGCACGCGAAAGGGGAGAGATGCTTGCAACGCTTCTGCGGAGGCGCGGTATCTCCGTCAGCACGGTCAGCACACGCGTTCCCCCGATGGTTGCTGAAAGTCCCGACGCACGGCAGTACGACCGCGCTGCAACGGTGATCGTCGAATCACCCTGTCCGCGGCGCTAACGGATTTCTCGTCCCGAAGAGCATGCTGCCCGTTCCAGGGCGTTGAGATTTCTCCGCGCTTCCCAACCGCGACACCACGCGCGGTCGTTGTGAAGAACCATGGCGGATGTTGATCTACAATTGGAGAGTCCTCGCCGAGGTTGTAGGTTTGCACGCCGTCGTACCTGTTCGGTGGCGCGTTGATGGATCAGCCTTCTCTCCGTTATGCCACTCTCAATCCGTACCTCACTTCTCCTTCTCCCACTGGTTGCCCTGGCCGTTGCCGGTTGTTCCGATTCGGACCCTGCCGCGCCTGTCAACATCAGGCCACACACGCTGGTGGTGGAAAACCGACTGCTTGCGCCGGTAAGCCTGAACCTGAACGGTATCGACATGGGAACTCTGGAGGCTGGCGCAACGCGGTTCATCCAGCGCGGTGAACTCGACACCGTCGAGCTGAAGTATGTCATATCGCCCAGCGCGCAGGTGCCGTTTGGTGACACAATCCGTGGCGGATTGGGCGGAGGACGGAACGTCCTCTCCGGCGTCGATACGGCTCCTCGGATGATCATCGACGCAGACCTCACGGGCGACGGGCTTCCCGACATCTTTGCTCCGGGGCTGAAGAACTGGACTGCCGTTCCGATTGCCGTGGGCGTGAACATCGGCACGCCGTTTGAGAACCGCACGGGTATGGTGATTCAGGCCGGGGATACCAGCGGAGCGTTCAGGGGATATTTCTATCTGCCGCGTGGTCCGCAGGTCTTTGCCAGCGTCCGCGTCTACCGGACCGACAAGGCGTTCGATCCCAACGACTTTCTTGTGTCGCAGTTCGGCTTCAGCTTCGACGACACCGACATCAACCCACGCACCGGCTACACGGAGTTGGACATCACCCAGACTCCCCCATAGTTGTGTAACCGCAGAGTGCTATACGGTCTGTGCCCGACGATAGAGTGCTTTGGTTCCCCGCAGGTATTTCCCCCGACGTTCATACTTCTCTCTCCCATGCGTCCGATCTTCCGTTTCCTGCTGCCGTTGGTTGTCGCCGTTGCAATCGCCTCGCCTGCACGTGCGCAGGAGGATGTGCTCTACCCATTCCCCGACCGTGAAAGTCCCTACCGGCTCGGCATCGAACTGGGGGCGAACTACTCCCTCTTCTCCCGCTCGATCGCCTTCACGCCGTTCGACAACCCTACGTCACCGAATCACGTGATCGGTTCCGGGAGCGGGCTGGGTGGATTCGTCGACATCGCTGCCAGCCGGGATCTGGGCGAGCGGCTCCGCGTGTATGCAAGGGCTGGGGTCGAGTTCGTGCGTATCGTCTCCAGTGGCGATGCCGTGGTCGATCTGCCGAGTTCCGGCAACTTCTTCGACACAACCGCAGTGAGCTTCAAGCGCAGTTCCAGCACCTACTTCTTCACCGGAGAGCTTGGACTACAGTACGACTTCTTCGAGCGCGACCGTGGCCTGTACGGTTCGCTGGGTCTGGTCGACCATCGGTGGGGAGGATCGACGACGACCACGAACCGTTTTGAGCTTCCCGCTGCGGGAGGGAGAACGTTCCCTAACGGCACCACGGTCAACGAGACCACAGCAGACGATACCACATCGTTCGAGCAGAATCGTCTGGGGCTGCACATCGGGCTTGGGTGGCAGTTGCCGATCACGGACAACCTGATTCTGGCACCGGAACTCAGCTTCCACTACATGTTTGGCGCTCCCTTCCCGGATCAGACAACGGCCGTCGATGACTTCCGGCACAACACCCTTGGCGACCTGGAGGTCTCCACCGACAACGCTGCGCTTCACTATCTGCGGTTTGGCCTCGGGTTGTGGTGGCGTCTCTAGAACTCCTCATGTGAGATTCTCTGGCCGGAGGTTTCTCCGTTCGCCATCGTTCGCTTTCTCTCCTCTACGTTCGACCCCCATGCGACGCATCTCCTTTCGTTCGATCCTTGCCATCCTCCTGCTGGTCGTTGCCGACGCAACGCTTCACGCGCAGGTGGTGACCATTACCTCGCTGCCGTTCAACTCCGGGGCGGACGACTTTGCCGGAGTCACCACCGGCAACGGCCGCACCATCTACTTCACGAGCCGCCGCGACGGAGACCAGAAGATCTTCGCCTCGGAACGCGCCGGCGGTGAGAGCTGGAGCACCGCCTCGCTCCAGCAGGAGGCGAGCATGGGTGATGAGAACGGCACATCGGCCATCACCCCCGATGGTCAGTTGATGATCTTTAGTTCGCTCGACAATCCTGTGGATGGAATGGGTCGCACCGACCTCTACATCGCCGAGCGTGTCAACGGACGCTGGAGCAACGTTCGCAACCTCGGTCCCGAGGTGAACAGTTCCTACTGGGATTCCCATCCAAGCCTCAGCACCGACGGCCGCACGCTCTACTTCGCGAGCGACCGTCCGGGAGGACGCGGCAAGGTCGATATCTGGATCAGCCGGAACGTGAACGGTATCTGGAGTGCGCCGGTGAACGCGGGCGCGGAGGTGAACACTCCGGACGACGACATGGCGCCCTCGATTGCGCCCGACGGCCGCACCTTCTACTTCGCCAGCAACCGGTCCGGTGGGCAGGGAGGGTTCGATCTCTACACCGCAAAGGTGTCGGGGAGCGGGTTCACCGGCCTGCGCGCAATGGCTGCGCCCATCAACAGCAGTGCCGACGAGTACTTCTACTTCGCGCAGAACACGAGCGACCGCGCCTTCTTCTCGAGCAACCGTGCCGGTGGCGCCGGGGGGATCGACATCTACACGGCGTCACCGAACCCCTACCCCTCCGACGCCGTGGTGAGCGTGTCGGGAACGGTCAGCGACGCCCTCTCCAATGCCCCGCTCGGTGCCTCGATCACGATTACCGACCTCAAGACGAATCAGCAGGTGGCGCGCCTCCGCAGCGACGACATCGACGGCGGCTACTTCGTGACGCTCCAGGCTGGGCGCACCTACTCCATCACCGCGCAGAAGGGGGGATACCTCTTCTACAGCGACCGCTACGACGTCCCTGCCGGGGCGCCGGGGGCGGAGTATCGGAAGGACATCAAGCTCAGCCCGATCAAGGGTGGCTCGATTCGTCTCCTCGTTTTCTTCGAGTTCGCCAAGGCAGACCTCACGCCGGAGTCGCGTGCGGAGCTTGACCGACTGAAGGAGTTCATGAACGACAACGTTGATGCGCGGATCGCACTCGAAGGGCACACGGACGATGTGGGCACCGATGCCGCGAACGACGAGCTTTCAAAGCGTCGTGCCGATGCGGTGAAGGGCTATCTGGTGGAATCTGGTATTGGCGGCGCACGGATCGAGACGCGCGGCTTCGGCAAGCGCCAGCCGCTGGTGCCCGGCACCAGCGAGGAGGCCCGCGCGAACAACCGCCGTGTGGAGATGAAGATTGTGCAGTAGAGGGAGTGAAGCAGAAGAGAGATGCCGTCTCTCTATGGAACCGGTACAACATCAGGGGCGCGCAACGGTTGGTCCAGTACTGCACGGGTCGGAGGAATTTCCTCCGACCCGTCTGCGTTTGCGTTCTGGCAATCTTTTGCACGCCTCTTTCCATCGCTCTGGGATTGCCGTACATTTGTCCGTTTGGACACGAACGGAGTGAATGATCCGGGCAGGAGAGGAAGACACGCGTTCTCCTCCCTCTCCGTCACTCCTGATCGTTGTCGTCCGGCATTCGACAGCGAGGCATCTCTCCACCCTCTAGACCACCATGGACTTCAAGATTGAATCCCCCTACGAGCCGGCTGGCGACCAGCCGGAGGCAATCCGTCAGCTTGTTGAAGGGGTGGGGCGGGGGGACCGTTTCCAGACGCTGCTGGGGGTGACAGGCTCGGGCAAGACCCACACGATCAGTCGGATGGTGGCCGAACTGGGCCGACCCGCTCTGGTGATCAGCCACAACAAGACCCTGGCCGCCCAGCTCTACGGCGAGTTCAGGAGTTTCTTCCCGACCAACGCTGTCGAGTTCTTCATCAGCTACTACGACTACTACCAGCCCGAAGCCTACATCCCGAAGACCGACACCTTCATCGAGAAGGACTTCAACATCAACGACGAGATCGACAGGCTGCGGCTGAAGGCGACGAGTGCGCTGCTGGAGGGGAGGCGCGACGTCATCATCGTCGCCTCGGTGTCGTGCATCTACGGGATTGGCAGCCCAGAGGCGTACGGCGGTCTGCTGCTGCGATTGAAGAAGGGGGACAGGATCGAGCGGAACGATCTCCTCTATCGGCTGAGCGACATCCACTACAGCCGCAACGATGTGGAGTTCACCCGCGGCACCTATCGCGTCCGCGGCGACGTGCTGGAGATTCTTCCAGCCTATGAGGAGGAGACCGGCGTGCGGGTCGAGATGTTCGGTGACGAGATTGAGCGTCTGCTGCGGTTCGACAGGGTGAGCGGGCGTGTGTTCGAGGAGGTGGAGAGCGCCGCGATCTACCCGGCCAAGCACTTCGTCACCACAAAACCCGAACTGTCGCGCGCGATGGGGGATATCAAGGATGAGCTTGCCGCGCGGCTGAAGGAGCTGCGCGATGATGGCAAGCTGCTGGAGGCCCAGCGCTTGGAGCAGCGGACGTTGTTCGACCTTGAAATGATGCGCGAACTCGGCTACTGTTCGGGGGTGGAGAACTACAGCCGTCACCTCGCGAACCGTCCGCCGGGCAGTCCGCCCTCCACGCTGCTCGACTACTTTCCCGATGATTTTCTGCTGGTTGTCGATGAGAGCCACGTCACGCTGCCGCAGATTCGGGGGATGTACAACGGCGACCGCGCACGAAAACTGACGCTGGTGGAACACGGCTTCCGCCTGCCGAGCGCGCTCGACAACCGGCCGCTGCGCTACGAGGAGTTCATGGAGCGCGTGGGGCAGACAGTCTTCGTCTCCGCAACGCCCGGTCCCATCGAGCTTGAGCTGTCGGGTGGTGTGTTCGTTGAGCAGATCATCCGTCCTACAGGACTTCTCGACCCCATCATCGAGGTGCGTCCGGTGCGGAACCAGATCGACGACCTGATTGCCGAGATTCGCGACAGAGTGGGGAAGGAGGAGAAGGAGCGGGTGTTGGTGACGACGCTGACGAAGCGGATGGCCGAGGACCTGAGCGAATACCTTATCGAGCTTGGCATCAGGACGCGCTACATCCACTCGGAGATCGACGCGCTGGAGCGGGTGGAGATCCTGCGCGATCTGCGGCTGGGAGCCTACGATGTGCTGATCGGTGTGAACCTGCTGCGCGAGGGGCTGGATCTGCCGGAGGTGTCGCTCGTTGCCATCCTCGACGCCGACAAGGAGGGCTTCCTCCGCAGCGAGCGCTCGCTGATGCAGACGGCGGGGCGCACCGCACGGCACGAGCGCGGGATGGTGATCATGTATGCCGACAAGATCACCGACTCGATGCGCGCGGTGATCGACGAGAGCACGCGCCGCCGCGCAGTGCAGAGCGACTACAACACCGAACACGGTATCACGCCGCGCACGGTGCGGAAGTCCCGCGAGGAGATCATCAGCTCCACGGCCATCGCCGACGTGAAGGCCCAGCGCGACAGGAAGCGGCAGGAGGCCGAGGGACGTGGAACGGTGGAGGAGCCGGTGTTGAAGTACATGACCGCCGAGCAGCGGGCAGAGCTTGTACAGCACCTGCGCGAGGAGATGAAGCGTGCGGCGAAGGACCTCGAATTCGAACGTGCGGCGGAGCTTCGCGATGAGATCGGACGGTTGGAGGAGGGGATGAAGACGGAAGGATAGACGAGAAAGAATGCCGAGAGCCGACGAGAGAAGCGCAGGTGTCCGTTGCCGGAGACACCTGCGCTTCTCTCTGTTTCTGTCATTCTCCACCCTATCAATCCTGAGCGACCGGAACCCTTGCCCGGAGGATGTGCGTTGTAGTAATCGAGTCGTCTTCCGATCATTGACCGACCGATCTTATGCGCATCTCAATCCCTGTCTTCTGGGGTCTGTTGAAGGAGAGTTTCAACAAGTGGAACAGCGACGAGGGCCCGCGTCTTGCCGCGGCTCTCTCGTACTATACCATCTTCTCCATCGCTCCCCTCCTTGTCATCGCCATCGGTGCCGCCGGGTTGATCTTTGGTCCTGATGCCGTGCAGGGGCGGGTGACCGAGGAGTTGCGCGGGGCGCTCGGCGGCGATGCCGCGCGCCTGATCAACGACATGGTGAAGAACTCCACTGCCGGCGATGGAGGCGTGTGGGCGACGATTGTCGGTGCGGTGGTGCTGCTGTTCGGAGCCAGCGGAGTGTTCGCCGAACTCCAGGGGAGCCTGAATATCATCTGGAAGGCTGCACCGGAGCGGGGAAGCGGCGTGTGGAACTTCATTCGCCGCCGCCTCCTCTCCTTCGGCATGGTGCTCGGCCTCGGGTTCATTCTGCTCGTCTCGCTCCTGTTGAGTACGGCACTGGCGGTGCTGGCAAAGTACGTTGTGAACTTCGGGCTTGAGGAGTCGATTGTGTTGCGCATCGCCGAAACACTTGTCTCGTTTATACTCATGACCCTGTTGTTCGGAGCGATCTACAAGGTGTTGCCGGACGTGGACCTGACCTGGCGCGACGTGACGATTGGCGCCGCGTTCACCGCAGTGCTCATCACACTCGGCAAGTTTCTGATCGGCCTCTACCTGGGGCAGAGCGCAACCGCCAGCAGTTTCGGGGCCGCTGGTGCGTTGGTTGTGGTGCTTCTCTGGGTCTATTATGCGGCGCACATTCTCTATCTCGGCGCTGAATTCACCTACGTCTTCTCGGTACGCCACGGCACGCAGCAGGGACGTCCTGCGGTGATTGCCGCCGCGTCGCCGGACGTCCCCAAACCGCCCGGTGCCGATGCGACGATGGAGGCGATCACTCCCTCCGGCAGGGCAGGAATGACCGGGACTTCCGCAACATGATGAACGTCAACACTGGTTCGTGGGTCTTCTGGGCGGCGCTCTCCGCCATCTTCGCCGCACTGACAGCGGTATTTGCCAAGGTTGGTGTGGGGGAGATCGATGCGGACGTTGCCACCTTCGTCCGCACCATCGTCATTCTCGTCGTCGTCTTTGCCATCCTTCTCTTCTCCGGTCAGGTTGGAGAGGTTGGACGACTCAATAGTCGTTCGGTCCTCTTCTTGATCCTGTCGGGGCTGGCAACCGGCGGATCGTGGCTCTGCTACTTCCGCGCAATGAAGCTGGGCGATGCCGCGCGCGTGCAGCCCATCGACAAGTTGAGCGTGGTGCTGGTGGCAGTCATTGGCGTTGTGTTCCTCGGCGAGCGCCTCAGCACAACCAACTGGATTGGCGTTGCGTTCATCGCTGCGGGGGCAATCCTGGTCGGGCTGCGCTAGGCGCCCTGTGCCGTCGAAGGATGTTGAGTGCTGGATGTTGATGCAGGTCGTCGTTGTCGTGTTCAGGAGCTGCGGGCGGGACTTCTTCTGGAAGTCCTGCCCGTTTTGTCAGTGTCGGGACGTAGCGGGCGCAGCAGCAGGGTTGCGGGAAATCCGAGAACTATGAACTTCCCAACGTCACAGACTTTTCAACGTAGCCACTGCTCTGCTCCGTAGATTCGCGGCCTCGAACTCCATCCATCTCTCTACGCTCATGTCCGACCTCACCGGCTACATCAACAGCAACCTCGACAGATTCATCGAGGAACTGAAGGCATTCCTCCGCATTCCCTCGATCAGCGCCGACAGCGCGTACAACGAACAGACCCGTCAGTGCGCCCGCCACGTTGCCGACGAGATGGCTCGCATCGGCCTGGAGAATGTGCAGGTACTGGAGACGCCGGGGCATCCGGTTGTCTACGCCGACTGGCTCCACGCAGCTGGAGCGCCCACCGTGCTGATCTACGGCCACTACGACGTGCAACCTCCCGATCCGCTCGATCTGTGGACCTCGCCGCCGTTCGAGCCGGAGGTGCGTAATGGCGACATCTACGCTCGCGGGTCAATCGACGACAAGGGGCAGGTGCATCTCCACATGAAGGCTGTGGAGGCGTTGATGGCGGCGGAGGGAGCGTTGCCCGTGAACGTGAAGTTCATCATCGAGGGGGAGGAGGAGATCGGCTCACCGAACCTGCCACCGTTTCTTGAGGCCTACCGCGAGCTTCTGGCGTGCGATGCGGTGATGATCAGCGACACGACGATGTACGATGTTGACATGCCCTCGATCACCTACGGTCTGCGCGGGCTTGCCTATTTCGAACTGCGGGTCACCGGACCTGACCGTGACCTGCACAGTGGAATGTTCGGCGGGGCTGTTGCCAACCCGCTCAACGCTCTCTGCACGATGGTGGCGGCGATGAAGGATGAGAATGGGCGCATCACCCTTCCCGACTTCTACAACAGCGTTGCCGATGTGTCGCCGGAGGAGCGTGCAGAGCTTGCCCGCCTCCCCTACGATGCAGGGGACTTCGCGCGGCTCGTGGGAGCAACCGAAACGACGGGTGAGGCGGGCTACACCGATATCGAGCGGCTGTGGGCGCGCCCCACGCTGGACCTCTGCGGCATCTGGGGTGGGTATCAGGGGGAGGGGGCAAAGACGGTGCTCCCCTCGAAGGCCGGAGCCAAGCTCTCGATGCGGCTGGTTGCGCATCAGCAGGTGGAGCAGGTTGCCGAGCAGCTCCGGCGGTTCGTGGCGGAGCACACCCCTGCCGGCGTCACGGTGGAAGTGGTGGAGCTGCACGGTGGTCCCCCCGCGCTGACGCCGACCGACAGTGCTCCGGTGCGCGCGTCGCTGCGTGCGTTGAAGGAGGCGTTCGGTGTCGATCCCTACCTGATCCGTTCGGGCGGCTCGATCCCGATTGTTGCCGACTTCGACCGTGTGCTCGGCGTGCCGGTGGTGTTGATGGGGTTCGGTCTGCCCGACCAGAACGCCCACAGTCCTGACGAGAAGATGAGCTTGCGAAACTATCACCGAGGCATCGCGAGCGCTGCACTGTTCCTGCGGGAATATGCAGTGGAGACCCGCACCGGAACTTCAGCGGTGTGAAGTCGTCTGAGGTCGTGAGCGTCAACAGCCGTGGAACAGTGCCGCTGTTCGCTGCAACCCTGTGGCCAGCCTCCAGATGTTGCGACGTGACCCCGGAACTCACACGAACGACAACGAACGAATGACAACGGAGCTTCCCCTGCACGATGCTGCGCGCATCCTCGTCATTGGCGGTAGTGGATTTGTCGGCTGGAATGCGGTGCGGCGGTTCTGCGCTCGCGGCAACACGGTCGGTGCAACCTTCCTTACCAGGACTCACTACTTGCACCAGGTTCCCGGCTGTGTTCCCCTCCGTTTGGACATCACGGATGGGGATGCCGTCGAGGCGACCTTCGCCCGCTTCCAGCCGACGCTCGTTCTCCACCTCGCCGCGCGTGCCCGTCCGCAGCTCGACACCGACCCGGCTGAACTCGATCTGGTGAACGTCGGTGGCAGTGCGCACATCGCTCGCGCTGCGTCGCGCTGTGGTGCCCGCCTCATCTATCTCTCCACGGACGTTGTCTATCCCGATGACGCTGGTCTGTGCAGCGAGTCCACTCTCACCAGTCCCTTCCGCGAGACCCCCTACGGCGCAAGCAAGCTGCGCGGCGAGGAGGCCGTGCGTTCGCTTGCGCCTGACCACGTCGTGATTCGTCCGTCGGTGATCTACGGTCGTTATGGTGATGGGTGGGGTGGGTTCCTCGGGCGGGTTGAGGAAGTCTGGAGTCGGGGAGAGCGCATGTCGGTGTTTTCCGATCAGGTGCGGAGCTTCGTGTTCGTTGGTGATCTTCTCGACGCAATCGAAACGGTGGCTGCCGCCAACAACCCGCACCGGCTCTACGTGGCTGGAGGCGCAGAGGGGTTGACCCGTGCGGAGTTCACGCGACGTTACGCACTTCACCGCGGTCTCGATCCCGATCAGGTACTGGAGCCGATGCGCACCTCGGAACTACCGGGACATCGCGGCGGTGCGAGCGATATCCGGCTCGACACCGCGCGTCTGCGCTCCCTCGGCTGGCAACCGCACAGCCTGGAAGAAACGTTCGTGCTGATGGATGCTGATCGAGGGGAAGGGGGATGACGACGGCTGAGCACAAGGAGGAGCTGCGTCGCAGCGTCCGCGCAGTGCGCGATGCTGCCTCGGCAGCGTTGCGGGAGGACTGGAGCAGCGCAATCGCCGAACGCGTTTGCGCGCATCCCTGGTTCGAGGTGGCGGATGCAGTGCATCTCTACCATGCGTTCGGAAGCGAGGTGGGGACGGGAGCGATTGCAAACCGTGCGTGGATGGACGGCAAAATGGTGGTGATGATGATTGCACTGCCCGATGGTGGACACGAACACGTAACGATTGCACCCGACACCCGCTACCGCCGCACCCGCCTCGGTATCCTCGAACCGCTCGATGCCGCGCCGTACGATCCAACCACGTGTGGGCTGATACTCGTTCCAGCGCTTGCGGTGGATGAACGGTGCAGACGCCTTGGCTATGGCCGTGGCTACTACGATCGTTTCCTCTCAACAACCTCTGCTCCACGGCTCGGTCTTGCCTTCGAGCTTCAGGTCGTTGTCGATCTCCCCACCGAGCTGCACGACCTGCCGCTCGATGCCGTTGCCACCGAGCACCGATTGATTCTTCCCCCATCGTGATCCCCCCATCCTCGCGCGTATTCCCGTCGGTCGACCAACTTGCTCCCATCGCTCGAGTCGGACTACGGCTCCCCTTTGTGCTGGAGATCCCCCGCAGCGGTCTCGATCCGCTCGATCTCTACGCTGCCCTCAGCGTGCGGGGGAGGGCACTGCTGCTGGAGAGCGGTGATGGTGTGGGGTACAGCCACGTCGCGTCCATTGTAGAACCCGCAGTGTCCTGGAGTATAGGTGATGGTGGTGATCCCTTCCAGTGGCTTCGCGAACTGGTCGCGGGTGATGCCGTTGCTGTTCCCTGGTGTCCGGGGTTTGCTGGTGGCTACGTCGGTGCGTTCAGCTACGATCTCGTGCGCGCTATCGAGCAGCTTCCCTCGATTGCTGCGGACGACTTGCCAGTTCCCACCATCGAGCTGTATCGTGTCGAGCGCTTCTATACCGTCGATCACGCTGCGGAGGTTGTGCGTGCGGTGATCTCGGTTGCTCTTGACGACCGGCCGCTCGACCAGCAGCATGCCGAAGTACGGGAACAGCTTGAAGGGATGATCGAGCTGCTCGGCGGCATTGTTCCTTCCGCTGTCGTTCGCAGGTCCCCATCGGATGACCCACTCGATGGTGTGGAGTCAACGCTGGAGCAGCACGCATTCGAGAGCCGCGTGGAGCGTGCACTGGAGTATATCCGTGCGGGTGACATCTTCCAGGTCAATCTCTCGATGCGTCTGTCGTGCCCGTTCAACGGGGGGGCGCTCGATCTCTACAGGGAGTTGCGCCGCATCAACCCATCCCCCTGGATGGCGCTCCTTCCGTTCAACGAGCGGACGGTCGTAAGCGCTTCGCCGGAACTCCTGGTGCGTGTGCAGGACCGCGTGGTCGAGACGCGCCCGATTGCTGGGACGCGCAAACGTGGTGCAACCAGCGCAGAGGATGAGCGGATGCGCGAGGAGTTGCGGAGTGATCCGAAGGAGCGCGCCGAGCATCTGATGATGGTGGACCTGGAGCGCAACGATATCGGCCGTGTGGCGCACTACGGAACGGTGTGTGTGTCGGAGTTCATGACGCTCGAACCCTATTCGCACGTCACCCACATCGTCTCGCACGTTCGGGGTGAGCTTGCCGATGAGCGCGACGCGATTGATGCCGTGCGCGCACTCTTCCCCGGCGGAACCATTACCGGCGCGCCCAAGGTGCGCTCGATGGAGATCATCGACGAACTGGAACCAACGCGGCGCGGTCTCTACACCGGATCAATCGGGTGGCTCGGCTTCGATGGCGCAGCGGAACTGAACATCGCAATCCGAACGATCACGATCCGGGGTGGAAGAGCCTACGTACAGGTTGGTGCCGGCATCGTTGCCGACTCAATTCCAGAGCGCGAGTATCGCGAGTCGCTCCGCAAGGCGCGTGCGTCGCTCGAAGCACTCCAGTGGAGATAAGCAGTGGCGCATCAGGAGTGGATGCTCAACTCCATGGCAGCGCCCCGATGCCTGTTTTCCTACTCTACATTTCTCGCTCGTGCCGATCATGGTGCTCGTCATCGACAACTACGACAGCTTCGTCTACAACCTCGTACAGTATCTCGGTGAACTGGGGGCCGAGCCGTCCACGGTCCGCAACGACGCGATCACTGTGGAGGCCATTGCTCTCCTGAATCCAACACATATTGTCCTTTCACCGGGACCCTGCACACCGAACGAGGCGGGGATAACGCTGGAGGTGATTCGGCGATATGGCGGGTCTGTTCCAATCCTTGGCGTCTGCCTGGGTCATCAGGCGATTGGTCAGGTCTATGGCGGGAAGGTGGTGCGCGCAGAGCAGCTGCTGCACGGGAAGACCTGCCGCGTGCGCCACACTGACGACACGCTTCATTCGGGACTGCCCAACCCGTTTACCGCGGTGCGGTATCACTCGCTGCTCGTGGAGCCGGAGACCATGCCATCGAACTTGCGCGTCACGGCGTGGAGTGACGACGGCGAGATCATGGCGCTTCAACACGAAGCGCTCCCAGTCTACGGTGTGCAGTACCATCCAGAGTCCTATCTCACCGAGGGGGGACACACGCTTCTCCGCAACTTCCTGGCTGTTCCTGGGTAGCTGGTGCAGGGGTGTTGCTTGTGGCATTTTCGGAACGCTTCTACTTTTGTCAATCTTTCCCTGCGGCCACTCCATCTCCTTGGCCACTATCCTCTGTCCCCCCATCTCAATCTCTCCACCATGATCCGCCCCGTAGTGTTCTGCCTGTGGTTCCTCATTGTCTGTCTGTTCGGTTCAACCCTTGTTTCCGCCCAATCGATCTCGACTCGTCGAGATGCGACGGTATGGTACTTCGGGGTGAATGCCGGGATGACCTTTGCCAATGGTGCTCCAATCCCCTTAACCAATGGTGCTCTCAGTACCCTTGAAGGGAGTTCGGGTATCTGTCATCCAGTTAGTGGACAACTACTTTTCTATACTGATGGCGTTACTGTGTGGGATGCAACGCATGCGATGATGGCAAATGGCAGTGGCCTAAAAGGCCATTGGACAAGCGCCCAATCTGCGCTGATCGTTCCACAACCGGGAGATACGAACATCTACTACATCTTCACGACTGGAGCGGGACTCTACCACACCGGAACAAGCCATGGTCCGCATAACAATGGATTTCGCTACTCAATTGTTGATATGCGATTGAATGGAGGACGTGGGGCCGTTACGATAAAGAATGTCGAACTCCTTGCACGCTCAACAGAGATGCTTACGGCTACACGCCACTGTAACGGTGTTGACTACTGGATAGTCGCACACGATTGGAATACGCAGGGGGGAAGTGGTTTTCGCAGCTATCTCCTCACGTCGCAGGGTGTGAGCGATACAGTTGTCAGTGAGACTGGCACGGATTACACCGATGGTACTCATACCCAGAACATGGCCAAGCTGTCGTCGAATGGCAAATTGATGGCTGTTACCTGTGCAACGCTTCAGACTCTGGAGCTTTATGATTTCGACAACGCAACTGGAACTGTCTCCAATGCTCGTCTGCTGGGTACGGGGTTCAATTACTACAGTGCCACATTTTCCCCAGATAACTTGCTCCTCTATACTTCCTCCCTTACCAATCAAGCTGATCCCAACTACATTTATCAATTCAGTCTCAGATCTCTGGATACTAATGAGATTCGTAACTCTCGCTACGAGGTCCATAAGCATACGGGTACATGGCAGGGTGCACAGATCCAGTTGGGTCCTGACGGAAAAATCTACGCTTCATACTTTGGTCGCAATGTTTTGGGTGTTATTAATAACCCGAATCTTGCTGGAGCTGCCTGCAACTATGTTGATGAGGGCTTTGCGCTCAATGGCAAAGAGACACAGTATGGTCTCCCCAATTTTATAGAGTCTGATGTTTTTGGGACGGCAATCAGTAGTGTCAGCACAAGTGTACTGCTGGAAAGCAGCGTGCAGTCTGCCCAACCGGGCCAAACAGTACAAATGCGGCTGGTTAGCTGTAATAACTCGAGCCTCACGTTGAACAACGTTGACATTGAAGTAACACTACCAACAGGATTAAGCTATATAAGCGGGCTGAGTAATTATCCGCACCATATCATTCCATCATTGCTTCCTGGTGTTTGTGATACTGTCACATTTCAGGTAGAAGTTGGCGCTAGCCAGCCTGGTGGAACACGTCTGACAAGTTGTGCCTCGCTCTTGGCATCAGGTAGCGGCGGTTGTTTCTCAGTCTCTGACTCTTCCTGTGTTGACCTGCGGATCTCTGTTCCTGTTGGACCTGTGGATTACACATTCTATGCGGTGGCAGCGTGTCCGGGTGTCCACGATACAGTTCAGGTACTCTTTCATAGCCGTGGAGTAACAGACACGATTATTGGGATCGACTTTGCAGGGAGTGATGGACCATACTATAGTTATGCCAAGCCAGGCCCGGTACTTATTCCGATTACTCCAACAAGTGATCAGTATATCCCTGTATATGTGCAATGGCCGGGGCTGGGTCGAACCAAGGTGACAGGGATTATGACGCTTACTACCATTAGCGGAGATACCTTCCGGATTGGTATCGAGAATACTCTTGGTCGTTTGATAACGCCAGTGTTGAGTGTCAAGTCTGTACATCTCGGCACGTGGAACGGTTTGATGGATACCTGTCTGACAGTGACGAATATCACTAAACGGGCGATTCGCTTCACTGATACAACGTGGGTTCGACGTGGGTCCGGAGCGGCCCTGATGACCTCTCTGTCATTTCCCCGATTGCTTGGACCTGGAGCTCAAATGGAACTATGTGTGCAGGCAACTAGTCCTGGACCATTAATGAGCGACACGTTATTGCTGGGGGGAGTGGAGACAGGTGAGCACGGACGCTGTGCACTAGCGATCATTGTGGTAGATGGCCAGTCACAATCGACAGCGGGCGTGCTGAAGGGAGAGAATGGTAGGAGTGAAACGTTACAGATGCGTGTGTTGCCAAATCCAGCACATACACGCACTGAGATAGAACTGGACCTTGCTCAACCCAATACTTTACGCCTGATGGTTCTGGGCCTTAATGGTATAGAACATATAATAATGGGCGAACAACGCTATGAGACAGGAAAACATGTCTTGTCGATTGATGTTGCAAATTTGTCCACAGGGAGCTACTGGGTTGTTGTTGATGGCAGCACTTCACGATTGGTTCAACAGTTGGTTGTTATACACTAGAGCTAAGAATACTCCGTGAGACGTCTTTCTTGCCTTCTTTTTCTCCTTCTCTCGTTTTCTGGAGACAGTGTTGTCGCGCAGGTTGCTGCGCACTGCGGTGAACTTCCGCATGGACCAGGTTTGTTGCCGAGCGAGCAGGGAATGGTGGATCGCTTCAATAATCCATGGCGCACCCATCCGGCACTTGTAGCTTGGCAACAAAAACGCAGACTACAATCAGTCGATTGTGGTGGGTTCCGGATTGATTTTGAGGACGTGATCCTCCACACAGGAATTGGCTTCGATGACCATACTCCGGTGAGCCATCCGATACTTGGATCTACAACACTTGGTGCGGTCCGCCAACGTACTGTATGCGAGGTTTTTGGATATATCTCCAGCCTTATTCAGATCAATGGATCACCGGATATCATTATCCGTCCCTCATTGATGCAGGGAACTGGTTTACTCGGGGCCGCCTCACCATTCTTTAAAAACACGTCTCAACCATACGTTGCGGGAACCATGTATGATCATATCACTACAGGTGTGGACCCTACTCCAATGCCGGGTGACTATGATGCGATGATTTTCTTCGACTTCAACTATCCTGATTGGAACAACGATTGGAATCAGCCATCGGGATCGCGCATTGATCTCTACGGGGTTACTCTGCATGAGATTACTCATACTCTTGGCTTCTTGTCACTGATCGGTCCGAATGGAACGAGTGACATCAATGGAGCTTGGTCCTTGTTCGACAGACGACTACGCGATGGAAGCGGGATACCGCTCATTAATCTTGCGACTGGCACTTACCAAGCTTCTCCTGATGCGCTAACGTCCAGCGCTGTCACCTTCCATGGTGAGCGATGTGATAACATGGAAATCCCTGTCTACTCGCCATCGATTTATCAAGATGGAAGCAGCATGAGCCACTTTGACAAAAATCGAGGTGGCATCCCCTATGTGATGAATCCGTATGCGCCGAGGGGGGATAACCGACACTATACTGAGCCAGAACTTCAAACTCTCTGTGATCTGGGTTACACTCTGCGTGGTGGACAGTGCGGCAACTGTGCTCCGATAGGCAAAATTGATTTTGCCACTACTCCATCAGGTGTTGAGGTCTGTATTGATGTCTTGGCAAATGATATTGATCCCGACAATAGCGGTCCATTAGTCATCGACCTGCAATCAGTGGGAATAGAGAGTGGAGGAGGAAGCATACGCATCAATGGCGAACAGTTGTGCTATATACCCCCGGCAGACTATGTCGGTGTTGCTTTCTTGCATTATGCGCCGACAGATGGGAGTCGTTCTGGTTCGACTGTGACGGTGAGAGTGAATGTGACGGGAGCACCCGCATGGCCGCCTACTGGTCGTAAGGATGCGTTCATATGGTACTTTGGTTCAAATGCAGGAGTATCGTTCACTAATGGAGTGGCGGCTCCGCTTACCGATGGACAACTCAGTAATCTTGAGGGGAGTGCCAGTATCTGTAGTCCCCGTGATGGGCGTTTGCTCTTTTACACCAATGGTGTTTCGGTTTGGAACGCTAGTCACAAGGTAATGTCGCAGGGAATCGGACTTAAAGGGAACTGGACAAGTTCTCAGTCGGCATTAATTGTACCGAATCCAGCCGATACAAATCTGTTCTACATCTTTACCACAAATGCTCTGACCGAGAACGATAAAACCTTTCGCTACTCGATGGTGGACATGCGCTTGGATAATGGTAGAGGTGAAGTCACTGTCAAGAACGTGCCCCTATTTACAAACGGAACAGAGAAGGTGGGTGCCACGCGGCACTGCAATGGACGTGACTACTGGGTAATAACTCACGAGTGGGGGTCGAATCGATTCTATAGCTATCTGCTGGATGCAACAGGGATTAGTGATACAGTGATCAGTGACCTTGGAAGTATATGCCCAACAACGAACGATGTACAGGGATCAATACAGATCGCACCAAACGGGCGTATGGTTGCAGTGTCTACTACTGGTACACAAGTGCTCGAACTATTCGACTTCGATCCATCAACAGGAGTACTCACAAACGCACGGGAGTTGAATCGTGGGCAGAATTTCTATGGACTGGAATTCTCTCCCAACAACTCAAAACTCTACTATACAACACTTCCCAATCCGGGCGCTCCGGCCACCCTTGTCCAGTATGATCTGCAAGCCGGTGATCTCGCTGAGATCAAGAAAAGCGCTGTTGAACTTCATCGAGAAACTGGTGAGTGGGATGGATCGCAAGTGCAAATGGGTCCTGATGGTCGCATCTATGTTTCCTATTACGGTCGAGCACTACTTGGTGTAATCACGAAGCCAAACCTGAAAGGTGCCGCCGCCGCATATAACCACAATGGTCTCGACCTAGCTGGGCGTCGTACATCATATGGAATGTGCAACGTTATAGACTGCGATGTCTATGGTGTTTCGATTGGGTTTGCTTCCTCCTATGCTACTATTGCTGTTTCAAACAGCACACCACTGATAGGGGATACCGTTACCTACCAGATCAGTGTCTGCAATGGTAGCACGGTTGATCGCACAAACTTCGATGTCGAGTTTACCCTGCCTGAAGGTGTTGCATACCTCGATGGCATGAGTGCTTACCCCCAGCATCGTTTTTTTCAGCTTTCTGCAGGAGCTTGTGATTCCTTCGCAGTACGTGGAATTGTCCTTCCCTCAGTTCGGTACAACGCTAAGCTGGCAGCTTGTACTCGTATCCTTGATACTGTTGTGGCTGGTTGTAGTGCCACCTTTGACGATTGTGTTGATCTCATTGTTGCGGCCACCAATCTATTTCTGAATAAGACTGTAGACAGGACGAGTGCAGGCGTTGGGGATACGCTCAACTACAAGATCATTGTTGCAAACAACGGACCAGATTCTGCTACCAACATTACGGTGAAAGATGTGTTACCGCCCCGTCTTCGCTATGTAAGTCACACGGTTGCCGCGCCGAGTTCGTTCAATTCAACTAGTGGAATTCTTCACATTCCCGTGATCAAGGTTGGTGCCTCAGTTGTCCTAGAGGTCTCTGCCGTTGTGGAGGATGGCACTGACGGAGAGTTGATCGTCAACTGTGCCGAGATCGTGGGTCTTGACCAGACCGATTTGGATCAACGTGATAACTATTCCTGTGCAGAAACAAGGCTTGTCGTCTGTCTTCCTGTCCTCCTTGGTGTGCGGATGGACTCTCACACCATCTATGAAGCCGGAAGACGATTCCTTGCTCCAGTGACGTTGACAGCAGTACCTCCAGATAGCATTCGCTTGTCGCATTTCATTCTTCACATCGAGTTTGACTCGACAGTTATAATAGTGGATTCCAGTGTGAATCCCTCAGAACTATTGCAAGGAACCGTGCTTGAAGGATGGAGTGTAGTGCGAGTGTCAAGGACGAAGGGTAAAGTCTTTGTGGAGTTGCAGGCCCCCCCCGGTGTTTGGTTACACAAAGCTGGAGTCCTGCTACAATTGCCAATGCGCATGTATATGAGCGCTACTGGAGAGATCAGTTCTTTGCTGCACCCAGGCATACAGGTAATTGACAATCGATGTGTGGAGGTCATAGCAAGCGATGGATTCTCCCGACTCGACTCAATCTGTGGTTTGAACTTCCGATTCATTCAGATCGAAATGAACAGGAAGTATGCACTTTATGAGGTCCATCCCAATCCTGCCGGAGACTATCTTGGTATGGCATTTGAATTGGGATTGGATGGCGAAACCATCATAGAGTTGGTTGACCTTATAGGCCGACGTGTAGCCACCCCACTCCACCAATTACTTGCATCCGGACGTTATGATCTTGTCTGGGATGCACGCTCAATCCCTAACGGACGTTATGCGCTACATCTTCGCTCTGGTGACTGGCATGCCGTACGGACAATCGTTGTGCAGCGCTAAGTGCTCTTTTATGAGTGGCTACATGTCTCCTTTTTGCATTGAAATTGCATACTTCTTCCTCAGTTTCTGCTTCCCTGACTGGAGGAATCAGTACTGCATGGCTCCAATACGCTATAGCTATGCATATTGATACCGAAGGGCATCCCTGCTCGTGTAGGGATAGGTCTATCTTCTAAACATGGAAGGGAGGGATCTGGATATACTCAATTCGGGCTTTTAGATTCTCATCGGCTTACTACAAACACATGGATACCGACGCACTACTTCAGGCAATCTACGCAGCGATTGACGAGGTGAACGACCAGCTCCCAAAGGGACGTCAGCTCGAGAAGACTCCCAACGCAAAACTCTTCGACAGCGAAGGCGTGTTGGATTCTCTCGGCCTTGTCAATCTTATCGTTGCTGTTGAGGAACAGATCGAGAGCCGTTTAAACACTACGGTAACGTTAGCAGATGAGAAGGCCATCTCGCAGCGTAATAGCCCCTTCCGTACGGTTTCGACCTTGGTGGAGTATATCCAGAAGCAGACCCAGCAGGCGGCCTAACGATGAGCGATACTGATTCAGCAGTGATGCTCATCACTGGTACCCGCAAAGGAATTGGTCGTGATCTTGCTGAGCATTATCTGGAGCGTGGGTGGGTGGTGGTAGGATGTAGCCGTGGGGATTCAGATTTGCAGCATGAGCGCTATCTGCACTTTAACGCTGATGTCTCCGATGAAGCCGCTGTCAAGCCGATAATCGCAGCAATTCGCTTGAAGTATGGACGACTTGATGCACTCATCAACAATGCAGGGATTGCGTCGATGAACCATATCCTCCTTACTCCGACAAAGACGGTGCGAAGAATTATGGAGACGAACGTTATCGGCACCATGCTCTTCACCCGCGAGGCAGCAAAGTTGATGCAACGGCAGCGCAGTGGTCGGATTATCAATTTCGTCACTGTTGCAACACCGTTGAAACTAGAGGGGGAAGCCGCGTATGCTGCTTCCAAGGCTGCAATTGTCACCTTCACTCAGATTGCTGCTCGCGAACTCGCCGATTTAGGAATCACTGTTAATGCGGTTGGACCTACACCCGTGAAGACAGATCTCATTCGATCTGTACCTGAAGCTAAACTAGAGGCGTTGATCGGCCGGCAAGCGATACATCGTTTCGGAGAGTTCCGTGATGTCCTCAACGTTGTAGACTTCTTCCTCAATCCAACCAGCGATTTTGTGACCGGGCAGGTGATCTATCTTGGAGGGGTATGATGTTTGTTGATTTTCTTGTAGAACGCTTTCGTGAATACGGAGCACAGGAAGCAATCATCTGGCGTGATACAGTGTATTCTTACAACTGGATCGTACAGCGCCTCAGTGAGTGGACTAACTACTTGAACGATCATGGGGTTGTTTCAGGTACGGTCGTAGCTCTCGAAGCCGACTTCTCACCCAATTCAGTTGCACTGATGCTGGCTCTCGTTGACCGAGGCTGCATCTTTGTTCCACTTACAACCACGGTTCGGAACAAGAAGAGAGAATTCCTGGAGATTGCTGAGGTCGAGGTTGCAATGGCAATCGATAGCGATGATGCTGTAACGACTGAACGCACAGGAATGGTAGCTCGGCATGAATTCTATCAGGAACTGCAGCATCGAGGCCATCCGGGACTGGTGTTGTTCTCTTCTGGGTCTACTGGGAAGAGCAAGGCTGCTGTGCATGATTTTATTGATCTTCTTGGGAAGTTTAGGGTAGTGAGGCCACCTTGGCGTGCAATCTCTTTCCTGTTGTATGATCACATCGGTGGAGTGAACACGCTTCTCTCCATGCTCTCGAATGGTGGATGCCTTGTGACAGTTGCGGATCGAACACCTGATGGAGTACTTCGTGCCGTGCAGGCCCACCATGTCGAACTGCTTCCGACATCCCCCACTTTCCTCAACCTGATTCTGTTGAGCGAGGCATGGAAACGATACAATCTTTCCTCTCTCAATCTCGTGACGTACGGCACTGAACCGATGCCGGAGAGTACACTGAAGCAGTTCCATGAGCTTTTTCCTAACATCCGACTCCAGCAGACCTATGGATTATCGGAAGTTGGGATTCTTCGTTCGAAGTCGAAAAGTTCGGACTCACTCTGGGTGAAGATTGGTGGAGAGGGCTTTGACACACGTATTGTAGATGGTATTCTCCAGATCAAGGCGCGTTCGGCAATGCTTGGTTACCTGAACGCTCCCAGTCCTTTTACAGAGGATGGTTGGTTCAATACCGGGGATGCCGTCGAAGTTGATGGAGAGTATCTCCGTATTCTTGGACGTAAATCGGAGTTGATTAACGTTGGTGGTGAGAAGGTCTATCCTGCTGAGGTGGAGAGCGTTATTCTTGAAATGACTGAAGTGGCTGATGCTTCGGTGTATGGGGAGCGGAATCCGATCACTGGAAGTATAGTCTGTGCACGCATTACACCAACCGAGGTATTGAATGACGAGGAGAAGAAGATGTTGATTCGTGCAGTGAAAAGCTTCTGTCGTGAGCGGATGCAATCCTTCAAGGTTCCGGTCAAGGTGGTGGTTGTGGAGAGGGAGCAGCACGGTGGACGCTTCAAAAAGATGCGCCGTGAGGATGCTTAAAAATCTTGCTCATGCGGTATTGCCACGCAAGGCCATCGCCTATTTTCAGGATCTACAGCGCAAGCGTTTGCAGGCGCGTGTGGCTCGCTTGCCGGTGGTGCAGGAAGAAGATATGCGCAGTCTGTTAGTTAACATACTTCGGCTGCGACAGGGCGACATTGTCTTTGTCCATAGTTCGATTGATAAGCTCAATCTAGGCTTTCCGTTCTACAGACTTTTGGCATTGCTACGCGAGGCTATCGGGGAACAAGGAACCATGCTTTTCCCGACATATCCAAAGCTTACCTCGTACAAATTCTTGAAGAGCGGTGAGGTATTCGACGTGCGACGAACTCCTTCTTATACCGGGATTCTCACAGAGTTTGCACGGCGTCAGCGTGGCGGGCTTCGGAGTCTGCATCCAACAAAGTCCGTGGTGGCACTTGGACCTCATGCTGCATTATTGACGGAACATCACTCTGATTCTCCTTATCCATACGACATTGCTAGTCCTTACTTCAAGGTGATAGAGAATGGTGGAGTGGCGATCGGTCTAGGTGTTGCTACCACAAACCTTTCGCTCGTTCACTGTGTGGACGATGCCCTGAAAGATGATTTCCCGGTTCAACCGTACCACAAGGAGTTATTCCGAGCGCACTGCCTGAATCGTGAGGGCGAGGATGCCATTGTTCCAACTTATGCCCATGATATGCGCAAGATGGATTTCGACATACCTGCATATATGGCCGCCAATATGCCTGATACGATCAGTAGGGACATAACTATCAATGGCATGAAGTTCTTTCGCGCTGAAACGGCTCCTCTCTTTGAGAGAATGCACGAACTTGCACGAAATGGTGTCACCATCTACTGGAAAAAGCACTATAAGTAGCCTGAGGCAGATGCGATATGCGACTTGGACTAATCCTGAGCAACGACTGGGAAGTGTTTGGCGACGGCTCTGGAGATTACTTTACTGTACAACACCGTCCACTTGAGGAATGTCTTGCCGTTGCTGCCAACCACGGTGCGAAGATGACCGTAATGGCCGAGGTGGGACAGCAGTGGGGCCATAAGGCACTTGCGGAGAAGCACGCTTGGGCGCAGGAAATTGCAGATGCTTGGGAAGAAATAGTTCGCGAGACAATTCGACAGGGATCGGACGTGCAACTGCATCTTCATCCACAATGGCTTGATGCGCACTACGGAGAGGATGGTAAATGGGACCTGAATCTGAACAAGTGGGCTATTGGTCGGGTGAACCCACAGGAAGCGGAGGCTGCGCTGCGTCAGGGGCGAGATTATCTGGAGTCGCTCTTGAAACCTGTGGATCAAGAGTATGCTTGTCATGCATTTCGTGCTGGTGCGTATTGCATTCAACCATCAAGTGCGGTAATCGATATCCTCTTGAAGTTGGGATTCAAGTGTGATACCTCAGTGACCAAAGGAATGGTAGATAGGGATTTCTTCGACTATCGAGGGGCATATTCAAACATTGTACCTTGGTTTGTTGCACCATCAACTGACGTGCGGTATCGGACACAAACCAGTCAAGGGCTTCTTGAAATTCCGATCTATTCCTTCAGAATGTTTGACTCTCTTGGCACTCGTGCGGTGCTCGGAAATTCAAAGGCACGCAATCTTTTCTATCGACTTAACTTCGGTGTCTCCTACGAACAGGCTGATCGTCGATGGACTACGGAACGTGACCGTATTCGCGCCGAGCGATACCCTGCACAGAATCGTCCTTTCCAGTCTCCCACACATAAAATTAAAGCTATTCTCTCCTCCCCGAGGGGAATTGCTTCAGCGGTGTTGTGGCCGACCAGTGTTCAACTCGATTATGACTATGTGCCGGCAAACGTTGCTGTAGAGGGAGTAAAGCGAATCTTTAAATCTCCAGTGGCAAAGCAGTGGGATGATGATGTTATCATTCCACTTATGACCTCGGGTCATGTGAAGAATATGCACAATGCTGACAATCTCAACCGTATTCTTGATGCGCTGAACAAGACTTTTGGAGGTCGGATTGTGCACTGGACGCTGACAGATGCTATACGATATTGGACTCAGCCCGCGCACGCGCGCTTGTTGAATGGGTAATCTCAATGTTCTCGAAGACAAACAATAGGCGCAGTGGAATTACCACTGCGCCTATTGTCTCTCTTGCTGGTCAAGATCAATAATTATCAATCTGCGCGCGCTGGAGGTGGCCGGAGTAATCAATGTAGACGGTCTTCCACTCGGTGAAGATGTCGAACACCGTCCAGCCTCCTTCGCGGTGACCGTTCCCCGTTCCTTTCACGCCGCCGAAGGGCATGTGCGCTTCGGCACCGATGGTTGGAACGTTGATGTAGGTGATGCCCGCCTCGATGTCGCGCACGGCGCGCATCGCCGCGTTTACGTCGCGGGTATAGATGCTGCTGGAGAGGCCGTAGTCGGTGTCGTTGAGGATTGAGATCGCCTCGTCGAGATCGTGGGCTTTAAGAATCGAGAGTACCGGACCGAATATCTCCTCGCGCGCGATCCGCATGGTGCGTGTGACGTCGATGAAGATCGTGGGACGGAAGAAGTTCCCCCGTGCCAACTTTGCATCTTCGTCGATGCGTGCGCCGCCGAGCACGCAGGTGGCTCCCTCGGCACGGCCAATCGCCACGTACTCCTCGACCTTCCGCAACTGCCGCTCGTTGACTACCGGACCCATCTCGGTCTCCGCCTCCAGGCCTGGCCCAACCCGCAGCGCCGTGGCGCGGGTGATCAGTCGGTTGACGAACTCGTCGTGGATCGCCTCGTGGAGGATCAGGCGGCTCGTTGCGGTACAGCGCTGGCCGGTGGTTCCGAACGCTCCCCACAGTGCTCCCTCCAGTGCAAGGTCGAGATCGGCGTCCCCCATCACGATCTGCGCGTTCTTTCCCCCCATCTCCAGCGATACCTTCTTGTTCAGTGCGCCGCAGCGTGCGGCGATTGCGGTGCCGGTGGCGGTGGAGCCGGTGAAGCCTATCACGCGGACCGCCGGGTGCTCAACGATTGCCGAGCCTGTCTCCCCACGACCGTGGACGAGGTTGAACACTCCTGCCGGCAGACCCGCCTCTGCCAGAATCTCCGCCATCAGCACGCCGCTGTGCGGTGCATCATCGGCGGGTTTGTAGATGATGGTATTGCCAGCCACAAGCGCCGGAAAGATCTTCCAGCTCGGCACCGCCATCGGGAAGTTCCAGGCGGTGATGATGCCGCACACACCAATGGGCATTCTGAAGCTGAGGTTCATCTTGTTCGGCATCTCGCTGGGCGCGGTGTAGCCGAAGAGACGCCGCGCCTCGGTTGCGGCGTAGTAGGCCGTATCGATTGCCTCCTGCACATCCCCTTTGGTCTCGAACACCGGCTTCCCCATCTCTCGCGTCATTGCACGGGCCAGTTCATCTTTGCGTGCCTCAAGCAGGTCACCGGCACGGCGAAGGATGTCCCCACGCTTCGGTGCGGGTGTAAGTCGCCACGCGTCAAATGCCTCGTGCGCCGCACGCGCCGCATCGGCAACATCCTCCGCATCGCTCAGGGGGAACGTGCCGATCAGGTCGTCACTGTCCGCGGGGTTGCGGTTCTCGAAGGTGGCGCCGCCACGCGCCTCGCGCCACTGGCCGTTGATGTAGTTGCGGAAATCCGACATGGGAAATGAGGAGTTATGAATGATGGAGTCTGAGTGCGGAGGATGAAGGTGCCAGCCGTGCCGAAACGCCGGAGCGCCGAAGAAGAATAGCCGAGCGACAGAGACAGATGAAGGGGAAGAACTCGCTCGACGGAATCTCGACGTCCCCAGCGGGAAGTTCAGCCTTCATTTCCACCAAGTTAGAACCTGACCGCCGTCCGGCTCGTCACAGGTTACAGACGTCGAGTGTTTGCCGTACATTCGCAGGTCAGTCAGATGGTCTCACTCTCCTCATCGTTCATCCATCATCGTTCTTCCATGATTTCTGAGTTCAGAGAGTTCATCGAGCGCGGCAATGTCGTCGATCTTGCGGTGGGTGTGGTGGTTGGTGGTGCGTTTGCCAAGATCACCAACTCGTTCGTCGCCGATATCCTGATGCCACCGCTCGGCCTTATCACCGGCGGGGTCGACTTCAAGGCATTGAAGGTTGTGATTGGCGGCACGGCAGAGGCACCGGTAACGATCAACTACGGGATGTTCATCCAGACGTGCATCGAGTTCCTGATCGTTGCGTTCGCCATCTTCCTTCTCGTTCGCACCATCAACCGTCTGCGTCGACCAAAGCCAGCTCCTGCCGCACCTCCGCCTGGACCGACACAGGAGCAGTTGCTGGCGGAGATTCGCGACCTTCTGCGGACGCGGAATGCCTGAGTATCCCACACTATCCTTTCACAGTTCACACTCTATCCGAGCATCCACCATGAAGGAGCAAATCGTTGAACTCCTGACCTCGAAGGTCGGGCTTGACGCATCAACGGCAAATCAGGCCGTCGATACCGTACTTGGGTATCTCAAGGACAACCCCGAGCAGGTGACCTCACTGCTCGGCAAGGTCGGACTGGGTGGAATTGGTGACACCCTTGGTGGACTGTTCGGCGGTGGCGAGGACAAGTAATTGTCGCGTGCTGCGTCAATGTCGGGGATGCAACGAAGCGGCGGTCTGCGCCCTCCCTTGCAGATAAGCAACGAATGGCGCAATCCATCGTTTGCTCCAGACGCACCCACCAACAGAGAGCACCAATGGAGAAGATCAGGCAGGAGATTGTCGAGGTACTGACGCGCAAGGCCGGACTCGACGCTGCCGCAGCACAACGTGCCGTGGACGCCGTTATCGACCACATCCGGCAGAATCCCGGACGCATTGCCGAACTTATGGGTCTTGGCGGACTCGGGGGCATCTTCGGTGGCGGCGCTGCTCCTCGCAGGCAGAGCGATGGGCCGCCACCCCGCAGCAACGGCAACGCCGACGTTATCTGACCACAGCACAGAACGCCGATACCTTATCGGCGTTCTGTCGTTTCTGGGGGGGCAACGATCAACCGCACGACGCGCGTGAACGCGCGCCCCTCCGGTGTGCCTGTCGGCATCCCTTCGGGCGATCCGTCTGCGCCATCGTAGACGGGGTTGAAGGAACGCAGTTGTTCGGCAACGCGTCTGGCCCGCTCCAGCGCGAGGTTGCGCCGTGCTCCGTCGCCTGTGCCCTCGGTGCTGTCGCTGTAGCCGGTGACGATTACCCTGCTCCCTTGTGGTATGGATTGCTTCAGGTCCGCCAGCGCCTCCAGCGTTGCCGGTGTCAGCGTGGCGCTGTCTGCCGGGAAGAGCAGGAGATGATCGACCGATGTCGGCTCATCGGGGGGGAAGCGGAAGGAGCGGCGGGACAACACAACGGTCTGCACCGGGAGCGTCTCCCGGGCGGTGGTGTAGAGTGTGCTGTCGGGGAGGGTGACCTCCAGCGTCACCCCGATCTCGCCCGCCTCGGCCATGCGCTCTGCCTCGCCTGCCGGGATGTTGTCGGAGAGAACCGTTTGTGCAATGTCGCTCCCCAGCAGCCGGTAGGTTCTGTCCTTGATCGTGCCGGTAAGGTGCCAGCGGCGGATGCTGTCAACGTTGAACGTCATACGGTAGCGTACTCCCGCAGAGCTGTAGGATCGGAGTGTATCGAATGCGGTCATCGGTCCCAGAAGGTTCGGGCTGCCGGCAAGCTGTACGCTGCGCAGGGTGGTGCGCCCGGAAGAACTGGAGGAGCCAGGGGGAACAATCGTCACCGAGGTTGCGATGCGGGCATTGTCGACGCCGCGCTCCACGAGCGCCGCACGAACCGTGTCGCAGCGATTGCGCGCCAGTTGCTGCGACAGGGGATCTCTGGAAGCTGAAGCGATGAGACGAATCTGCTCTCCGGGACTGGACTGCATCCGCGCGGCAACCGTGTCGAGCAGGCGACGGTTGAGCCGGAGCGGGAGCGGCTCGTTGGTGCCGATGCGCCAGTTGCGGTATCGGTCCTGCAGGAACGTGCCGCGCTCACTGAAGTAGATGAAGGGGTGGAGTGCCACCGTTCGTACGGTGATCAACTCATTGATGAGCACGAGGAGCGAGTCGTGGTCGTTCCGTCCGGCATCGAGACCGTGCAGGGTGATCGAGGCAATGGGTTGCTGCGCCTTGCAGAGGGCGACAGCGAGGAGCAGAAACGTCAGCGAGAGAGTCGAGAGACGAAAGAGCATGGTGTACGAGGGGGTGTTCGAGAGAGAAGCCGGAAGATGACACGGAGAGTTGATATATGACACAGCGCTCAGCCCGTTAAAAATCATCTCCCGAGAAAAAACCGTTGCACTCCGCGCAATCAGCCAAGTATCTTTGCGTCCCTCTCAGAACCAGAGGGGCTTGGGCTTGTAGCTCAGTTGGTAGAGCGCTTGAATGGCATTCAAGAGGTCAGCGGTTCGATTCCGCTCAGGTCCACAAGAGGCTGATCGGATTGTTGATCGACAGATCGGTCCTGTCAGAATCTGGTTCACTTGATAATCTGGGGTGGTAGCTCAGTTTGGTTAGAGCGCCTGCCTGTCACGCAGGAGGTCGCGAGTTCAAGTCTCGTCCATCCCGCTTCGATGCCGACTCTGCCTGGAGTCGGCATCGTTCGTATTGGGGACGTCATTCGTCCTGTGGTATTCGTCAGTTCCAGCTCCACGGTCCGAACGGTATTCCTCGAACTCATTCCCCATCTTCTCGTGTCCATTCTCCCGATCTACACCTACGATCACCCCATTCTGCGCAAGCGGCTGGCGCCGGTTGCCGAGTTCAACGAGGAGCTTCGGCAACTGATTGCTGATATGATCGAGACCATGTACAACGCCGAGGGGATCGGGCTTGCGGCAAACCAGGTCGGGCGTGACATGGCGATGACAGTGATCGACATCAGCGGGAACGAGGAGGAGCGCGAGAAGGGGATCGAGAGCAAGCCGCTCGTGCTGATCAATCCGGTGATTGAGGCGTACAGCGATGAGGAGGAGTCATCGGAGGAAGGCTGCCTCAGCCTCCCCGATCTCCGCGCCGACGTGGTGCGCTCGAAGGGAGTCCAGGTGCGCTACATCGATCCCGACATGAAGGAGATCACGATGGAGGCCGACGGTCTGCTCGCTCGCGTGATCCAGCACGAGGTAGACCATCTTCACGGACGTTACTTCATCGAACGCCTCAGCTCGATTCGCCGCACCATGCTCCGGCGGCATCTGCTCGAGATCAAGCGGGGCGAGATGGAGGCGGACTATCCGCTGTACACGGGAGAGTGAGGGGAGGTTACTGCGGCAGGAGGTGCGGTGCTGCGTCGAGACCGTGAGAAGTGGGAATGGCGTGTGCAGTCTGATCTGTGCTGCTCTGGCAGATGTGTCGCTCGCAATCACTTTGTGGCATTCTCAGCTCCCCCCGTGCCAGCGGTCACTCAACGATCACTGACTACCAGCCCAGCCACACAAGCCGTGCAATCATCAGCACGGTGGCAATGGTGAAGGCCTGAAACGTGCGGCGCTCGCTTCGGACGGCAACGTCCCAGGCAATGGGGCGCCGCTCGCGGCTCCAGGGGGTCAGGCGCGGAAGAAAGCGGGGGACGTTGCGCCGAAACTCCTCGTAGCTCTCGCCGAAGCGTCCGATGAGGAACTCCTCCTCGCGTGAGACGATCATCGCGTACTGGAACGCGAACCAGACGAACGTGGCCCCCACCAGCCACGGCACCGCTGCCATCACGCCGAAGCCGCAATAGATCAGGATATTGCCAACGTAGAGCGGGTTCCGCACGTAGGCGTAGGGTCCGCTCACGGCGAGCGCCGGCGCTCCCACCTCGCCGGTGACGCGCGTCTCGAACCCTGCGTGCCCCACACCCCAGAAGCGGATTGCCTCCCCGATCAACGCCACGGCAAACCCCACTGCGATTGAGAGTGGGGTGGGCGTTCCTAGAATCAAGCCCGCGGCAAGGAAGGGAAGCGGCGTGTAGCTCCGCCACGAGAAGAGGCGTTCGCGAAGATCAGGCATGGGAGGGAACGAGGTCGAATGGAGAGGACGAGATCCTGGACACCCTTGGAGGAGCGCAGCGAGACGCCCCTGCGTTTACAGGAGAGGTTGCAAGAATACTACGCGCAGCGAAGCACAGGTGCCGAAGAAGTGCAGGGAGATCGGAGGGAGAGTGTGACGGGATATCAGGCTCTCTCGCTTGCATCCTCTTCTCGAACCTCCAACCCTGCTCCGGCCTGGAGTCCCTGGGTGTTGAGCCATGCGCGATGGCGTGCATGGTCGGGATCGTGCCGCTCTACCAGCCGCCAGAAGTGTGCCGAGTGGTTGAAGTGCCGCAGGTGGCATAGCTCGTGGACCACAATGCTGCGTAGAACTTCGGGAGGAGCGAGAATCAGCCGCCAGTTGAAGGAGAGCGCTCCCCGCCGCGAGCAGCTTCCCCAGCGTGTACGCTGGTTGCGCACGGTGATGCCGGTGTAGTGTACGCCAATCTGCGCTGCCTCCTGGTGCGCCACCTCTTCAATTGTTCTGCGTGCCTCGGCAGCGAGCCAGGCGCGCAGCACCTCCACATGGGTGCGCCGCGCTCCTGCACGGGCCGTGAGTGTGATAACGCCGTCACGCTGAAGCACTGCGTAGCGCGCACCCGCCTCGAACCGGACCGTGTGGGGAACGCCCCGGTACACTACGGTCCCACCATCGGTGAGCGGCGCGGCCGGAGTCTCTGAAAGCGCCAGCTTCTCCAGATGGCGAAGGAGCCAGCCTTCGTGTTCCCGCAGCAGCGATTGCGGCGTGCGATAGTGCCGGAGCCGCGCCGGATAGACGACGACCACGCCATCGCGCGGGGTGACAGCGATACGATAGTTTCGGGCGCGGGCGCTCCGCCGAACCGTGTAGGTAATGGTCCGCTCACCGAGCTGGATCGTTCCCCGCTCGATTCCTTCCCTCGATAGCTGTGTGCGGCTCCTGGGCATCTCCGAAAATAGTACGGTCTGGTCCCGCCCACCGTTCTGTTGCGACTTCGTACAGTCCGTGAGTGAGGAGTGCCACGCAAGCGGCGTAGGTTTGCACTCCCTCTTCTTTAATCTTCTTAATCTTCCAGAGCGATCCGTTCGTCATGCGCCTTCTCCTGCCTCTTGGTCTCCTTGCCTCGTTTCTTCTGGTTGCGTGCGACGCAAAGGTGTGGGATGATCCAAAGAACACCTACGATGAACTCGTCCGGGCGGCGAATGAAGGGAAGCTGGGAGTGGTATACGACCGTATGGATACGGCGCGGAGGCACGAGTTCGAGCGAACCGTGGTCCGGCAGATGGAGCGCCTCGACCTCCTTCCGCCGGAGGATCGCGCCCGGTGGGAGGGATTGAAGGGGAAGAGCATGCGCGATGTGTTTGCTGCGGTGGTTGGCGGCGACCGCGGCTTTACCGCCTCGCTGAAGGGGAGGTACACCGTGGCCCGCGTCGATACGTTCGTGGTGCTGACGGTAAAGCATGAGGGGGCCGATACCGCGCTCGTCTACCTGCGGCGCGAAAGTGATTCGATGAAGCTGAGCGGTCCCCCCGCACGCCCTGTTCCCGTGCCGTTGCCGGCCCAGGCACAGCAGCCCGCGGCACCGGGTGAAGCCGCGAAGGACAGCACGAAGAAGAAGTAAGGTTTGCAGGTTGGAAGCAGGAGCGGGGGGAATGCAATCTCTGCTCCCCGTTCATGCCCCGTTCCTCCCTCTTGAAGGAAAACTGCCTGTTACAACACCGCTGGGTAATCGGGGCTGCACCGTATTGCCCGGTGTTGGACTGGCGGGTTATATTTGCCGGCTTTCCCATTGCGGGGAGGCGTTCTGTTTTTGTGGCCCATGTATCGCCTATCCTGAGCCAGTTCACGTTCACAGCATAGACTCCAGAGAGCACACGTGCCGACGATTCAACAGCTTGTCCGCGCCGGTCGCCAGCAGGTGACCTACAAGAGCAGCAGTCCTGCGCTCCAGCGTTCGCCGCAGAAGCGCGGCGTCTGCACCCGTGTCTACACCACAACGCCCAAGAAGCCGAACAGCGCCCTGCGCAAGGTGGCAAAGGTGCGTCTGGTCAATGGCCTCGAGGTGATCGCCTACATCCCCGGTGAGGGACACAACCTTCAGGAGCACTCGATTGTGCTGATCCGCGGTGGCCGCGTGAAGGACCTTCCGGGTGTGCGCTACCACATCGTGCGCGGCACACTCGACACACAGGGTGTGGCGAAGCGCTCGCAGGCACGCTCGAAGTACGGCGCCAAGCGGCCCAAGAAGTAACGAGTGAGGGGCTGGGCATCAGTGGGAGAGGGTGTAACGCGCGGCATTGCGGTGCTGCGATGGATGAATGATACAGGACCAAGGACCAATACAGAACCATGAGAAAGAAGCGTGCAGAAAAGCGCTATATCAGTCCCGATCCGAAGTTCGGTGACGTTACGGTTGAGCGCTTCATCAACAACCTGATGATTCAGGGCAAGAAGGACGTGGCGCGCAAGATCTTCTACGATGCGCTGGATCGTGTTGCCGAGCGTACGCAGCAGGACCCGCTGGAGATCTTCCGCAAGGCGATGCAGAACGCCTCACCGGCAGTCGAGGTGCGTTCGCGCCGCGTTGGTGGTGCCACCTACCAGGTGCCGATGGAGGTCCGTCCCGACCGCCGTATCGCGCTCGGCATTCGCTGGCTCATCAAGTACTCCCGCGACCGTCGCGAGAAGACGATGACCGAGCGGCTCGCCAGCGAGGTGCTCCAGGCCTCGAACGGCGAGGGTGCTGCGGTGAAGAAGCGCGAGGACATCCATCGCATGGCCGAGGCAAACCGCGCCTTCAGCCACTTCCGCTGGTAATAACGCCTCCTGTGATCCGTCATTCGTCACTGGCCGTTTGTGGCAGGCGGCATTTCTCTGCCCTCTCGAGCAACTGGCTCTTCGGCGACGTGTGGAACACACTTCCGACCAGCGCCAACAGGCGCAGCGACCCGATGCTGATCCTTTCGATTCGTTGATAACGCACACGACACAGCACATTACTCCAACTCCAGATCATGGCCCGCCAGTATCCTCTCGATAGAGTCCGCAACATCGGCATCATGGCCCACATCGATGCCGGCAAGACGACCACAACCGAACGCATCCTGTTCTATACGGGTGTGTTGCACCGTATCGGTGAAGTGCACGACGGCGCTGCCACCATGGACTACATGGAACAGGAGCAGGAGCGCGGCATTACGATCACCTCGGCGGCAACGACATGCTTCTGGAAGGGATCGAAGGCGCAGTTCCCCGAGCACCGCATCAACATCATCGACACGCCGGGACACGTCGACTTCACCGTTGAGGTGGAGCGCTCGCTCCGCGTGCTCGACGGCGCCGTTGCGCTCTTCTGCTCGGTTGGTGGTGTGGAGCCGCAGTCGGAGACCGTGTGGCGCCAGGCCGACAAGTACCGCGTCCCGCGCATCGCGTTCGTCAACAAGATGGACCGCGTGGGTGCCGACTTCCTGAAGGTGGTGGGAATGATTCGTGAGCGCCTCGGCGCCAACGCGGTGCCGATGCAGCTCCCGGTCGGCCAGGGCGACATGTTCAAGGGGATTGTGGACCTCATCGAGATGAAGGCCTACATCTTCGACGACAGCACCCAGGGCGCCAAGTGGGACGTGATCGACATCCCCCACGACATGGAGGAGATCGCCCGCGAGTACCGCACAAAGATGCTGGAGTCGGTGGCCGAGGTTGACGACACGCTGCTGGAGAAGTATCTCGGCGGTGAGGAGATCAGCCCGGAGGAGGTGCGCAAGGTGCTCCGCGAGGCCACTGTGCAGGTGAAGATCATCCCGGTGTTCCTCGGCAGCTCGTTCAAGAACAAGGGCGTGCAGCAGCTTCTCGACTCGGTGCTGGAGTTCCTTCCCGGTCCTCTCGACGTCGGTATCGCTCCGGGACACGACCCGGACACGAACGACCACATCGAGCGCCAGGTGTCGGACTCCGAGAGCTTTGCCGGCCTTGCCTTCAAGATCATTTCCGACAAGTTCGTCGGCAAGCTCACCTTCGCCCGCGTCTACTCGGGCACGCTGACCGCCGGCAGCTACGTGCTGAACACGATCAGCGGCAAGAAGGAGCGTGTGGGGCGTCTGCTTCGGATGCACGCCAACCACCGCGAGGATATCGACCAGGCGTATGCCGGCGACATCGTTGCAATCGTGGGCCTGAAGGCGACGCGCACCGGCGACACGCTCTGTGCCGAGGACGCACCGATTGTGCTGGAGAAGATGGAGTTCCCCGATCCGGTGATCGACCAGGCAATCGAGCCGAAGACCAAGGCCGACCAGGACAAGCTGGGCGAGGCTCTCTCGAAGCTCTCCGAGGAGGATCCAACCTTCCGCGTCAAGACGGACGAGGAGACGGGCCAGACGATCATTTCGGGCGTTGGCGAGCTTCACCTCGAGATCATCGTGGACCGCATCAAGCGCGAGTTTGGTGTGGAGGCAAACGTCGGCAAGCCGCAGGTGGCCTATCGCGAGACGATCCAGCAGACGGTGGATCAGGATACCAAGTTCGTCCGCCAGACTGGTGGTAAGGGTCAGTACGGCCACGTCGTGATCGAGTTCGGTCCGAACGAGCCGGGCAAGGGCTTCGAGTTCACCAACGACATCGTTGGCGGCGTGATCCCGCGCGAGTACATCAAGCCGGTGGAGCAGGGGCTGACCGAGGCGCTCCGCAACGGAGTGCTCGCGGGCTTCCCGGTGGTGGACGTGAAGGCACGCCTGCACTTCGGCAGCTACCACGACGTTGACTCATCGGAAATGGCGTTCAAGATCGCTGCGTCGATGTGCTTCAAGGAAGCCTGCCGCAAGGCGAAGCCGGTGCTGCTTGAGCCGATCATGGCCGTTGAGGTTGTGACGCCCGAGGAGTACATGGGCGACGTGATGGGCGATCTCTCCAGCCGTCGCGGTCGTATCGAGGGGATGACCCAGCGCTCCGACGCGCAGGTGATCAAGGCGCTGGTGCCCCTCTCCGAGATGTTCGGCTACGTTACGCGCCTTCGCTCGCTGACGCAGGGCCGTGCGGTGCCGACGATGGTCTTCAGCCACTACGAGGCCGCGCCGAAGTCGGTGCAGGAGGAAGTAGTGGAGAAGAGCGGCAAGAAGCCGGTGGAGGCGTAAGTCCACTTCGTCCACCGGGACGGAGCCGGTACGGGGAATGGCCCTCTGAACCTCGTCGTTGTGGCAGGGCGTTCATTCTCAGGGTATCCGGGGATACCGAAGCCCGCGAACACTCGAACTCCAGAAGAGATTACAAGAGCAACTATCAACCCACATCCAGTCCGATAAGAGGAGATTTGGCATGGCCAAGGAGAAATTTGACCGCAGTAAGCCCCACGTGAACGTTGGCACCATCGGCCACGTGGACCACGGCAAGACCACGCTCACCGCAGCCATCACGATGGCGCTTGCAAAGAAGGGTGGCGGCGAGAAGCGTTCGTTCGACTCGATCGACAACGCCCCGGAGGAGCGCCAGCGCGGTATCACGATCAACACGGCACACGTGGAGTACCAGACGGAGAACCGTCACTACGCCCACGTGGACTGCCCAGGCCACGCCGACTACGTGAAGAACATGATCACGGGTGCGGCGCAGATGGACGGCGCGATCCTCGTGGTTGCCGCCACCGACGGGCCTATGCCGCAGACGCGCGAGCACATCCTGCTCTGCCGCCAGGTGAACGTCCCCCGTATCGTGGTGTTCATGAACAAGGTGGACATCGCCGATCCCGACCTGCTGGAGCTGGTGGAGATGGAGGTGCGCGAGCTGCTGAGCCAGTACGAGTTCCCGGGCGACGACACCCCGATCATCAAGGGGTCGGCTCTCCACGCGCTCGACGCCGGCTCCGCCGACGCTCCGCTGGACGATCCGCGCTTCCAGTGCATCTGGGACCTGATGGACGCTGTTGACAGCTACATCCCGACCCCGGAGCGCGAGGTCGACAAGCCGTTCCTGATGCCGGTCGAGGACGTGTTCTCGATCACCGGTCGTGGCACGGTGGCCACCGGCCGTATCGAGCGCGGCATCATCAACGTGAACGAGGAAGTGGAGCTGGTTGGCTTCGGCGCGAAGAAGAAGAGCGTCGTCACCGGCGTCGAGATGTTCCGCAAGCTCCTCGATCAGGGCCAGGCGGGCGACAACGTCGGTCTGCTCCTCCGCGGCGTGGACAAGAACGAGATCGAGCGCGGCATGGTGATCTGCAAGCCGGGGTCGATCACCCCGCACACCAAGTTCACCGCACAGGTGCTCGTCCTCACGAAGGAGGAGGGTGGACGCCACACGCCGTTCTTCAACGGCTACCGTCCGCAGTTCTACTTCCGTACAACGGACGTGACCGGTATCTGCCAGCTTCCGGCCGGCACCGAGATGGTGATGCCGGGTGACAACATCGACAACATCACTGTCGACCTCATCACCCCGATTGCTATGGAGGAGGGCCTCCGCTTCGCTATCCGCGAGGGTGGCCGTACCGTGGGCGCAGGTGTCGTGACCAAGATCCTCGAGTAAGAGTCTCTGAGTCCGCAAGGCTCGAAGCAAACGTGCCCCCGCCGGAATCATCCGGCGGGGGCACTGTGCGTTTGAATTGCAGCAGGGTTTTTATGTAATGTGGGGGACTAATATACCTGATGCACCAATCGGGGTTGGATAGACAGGACAGGGCAAATCATTGAATCAAAAAGGGTGGGAATCGGGTAACAACAAAGGCTCCCTAACATTGGGAGCCTTGCGCTATTCTTAAGTCTTAGCTTTTACTCCAATCTATTTCCATTGGTTCAACAGGTAGATTAGTGGCAATTGAAAATGCGAAACACCATTGTGGATCAATTGAACTCTTCATCACACAACTCGCTATTGACGGCGGCACCAGTAAAATTCCCTGTTGCTACAGCATTGGCCACTGAGCGCAGGAATGATGAATTGTCCCCGCAGGCATATACACCATCTACACTGGTTTTTTGGAATGTGTCAACTTTTATAAGTCCTTGATCAAATAGAGTGCAACCTAGATTTTCAGGGATGTCAGAATGTTGAGCAAAGGACAATTTTGCGTACAGTGCTTTAAGAGGGGTCGAAGATTCATCCTTAAAAACAATACTTTCGATATATCCGTTTGTATGTTCAAACCTGAGAACTTCCTTTTCGACAATTTTTATGCTGTGTCTAGAGAGTTTCTCCCTCTCTTCGTTAGTAAATGATGCTTTGCCATTCGTAAAGATTGTCAATTTTTTGCTTAGATTCATTACCAACTTAGCATAGTGCAGAGCAGCATCTCCATTCGCTAGAAAACCTGTTATCTCGTTTCTCACTTCATATCCATGACAGTATGGACAGTGTATAATTGAAATCCCCCAGCACTCGGAAAAGCCATCAATTTCAGGCATAATATCTCTGACTCCTGTCGCAAAAATGAGTTTCCGAGTCTTAAATGAATTGCCAAGTTTTGTTGTTATTTCAAAGCCATTATCTATTTTCTTTCCACTTACAGCCAAATCGCTAATAAACTTTACGGTGCTGTAATTCAATATCTGTGCCTTTGCCGACGCAACTATTGTGCTTGGCTTCGCACCATCATGTGTTATGAAATTATGTGAACGCGGTGTTTGCCAGTTACAGGGGTGACCGCTGTCGATAACCAATAGACTTCGTAGCGAACGTCCCAAAGCCATAGCTGCTGAAAGTCCCGAATAGCTTCCTCCGATAATGATCACATCGAAGTTGTCGCTGTCTTTCATCGTATCGAAATTTGAGAGTGCTGTTAATGGATTTGTCACCACAAGTCTAGTAACGGCAAGTCCGGTTGTTTTCAAAAAATCTCGTCGTCGTAGCGATGTCAGTCGAGTCAAACCTTGAACGCGGGTGCTCAGGACGTTTCCGGCAAAGGGAGAGTCGGTTTTACGAGGCATGAATAGTCTCAGCTTTAGAACCTTGTCGCGTTGTTTCTGCACAACTGAATATGAGGGTAGGGCCAAAGCGAGAAATCCTCAATGGGGTCCGTGAGAGGAACGTTGCCCACAACGGCCGGGAGGAGAATAGAGGGAACCCTGCTACCATCCGACAATGGAAACGTTGCCGCTCGTGCGACACAAGGGAATGAACGGGGCGGATTTACCCCTACAATCGTGAACGAAGCGGATTGCTCAGTTCGTGCTTCTTTCGACACTCCTGTTGCGTCGCTATGGCGGCAGTAAGGGCGGATTCCATCGCGGCGCGATTCAAGGTTTGCCCGATAAAGACCAACTCCTGTTTTGGATGATCTCGCCAGCGGCCCAATGCACGGAACTCACCCAATTGCCCCACCTGCGACCAAGTCCATGCAAGCCTTGGATCATCCGCCAGGAAGAAGTGTCCCTTGCTACGGAACAGCCCCGGCCAACCCATGCATACAAAATCCCAGAAACGCTGCGGATGAAATGGATGCTTGGAACGGAACGTAAAGTGGCCGATGCCATATTCTTCCGTCTCCGGCTGTTCTTCACCGCGCGGGACGGCCAGCCATTGTGAAGAATCTGCTGCTTGGCCAAAGTTGAACCTGCCTGTGTTCAGCACGCGGTCCAGCGATACCTGGCCACGCTCCGCTGGAATCACCTCGGCGCGTGGGTTGAGTTGTTCCAGCAACGCCTTGAGCTCCGCTTGCTCGGTGAAGGTGAGGGTATCCACTTTGTTGAGCACGATCACATCAGCAAACTCTACCTGATCCGCCAGCAGATTCGAGACGGTACGGTGATCGGCCTCTCCCAGTGATTCACCACGCTCACCGAGGGTGTGTGTCGTCTCCCAATCATTACGGAAGTTCGTCCCATCCACCACCGTCACCATCGTGTCAAGCCTTGCCAGATCATTCAGACTGCGACCGTCTTCACCGGCGAATGTGAAGGTTTCTGCCACTGGCAACGGTTCACTGATCCCTGTGGATTCAATCAAGAGGTAGTCAAATCTTCCCTCAGAGGCGAGCCGTTCGACCTCTTTCAGCAAATCTTCCCGTAGAGTGCAGCAGATGCAGCCGTTGCTCATCTCCACAAGCTTCTCTTCGGTGCGTGAGAGATCGGCTCCACCTTCGGCCACGAGCGAGGCATCAATGTTCACCTCGCTCATGTCGTTGACGATCACCGCCACTCGGCGGCCCTCGCGATTGTTCAGAATGTGGTTGAGCAGTGTGGTTTTCCCGGCACCCAGAAAGCCTGACAGCACAGTGACGGGAAGACGATGAGAGGGGAATGAGGTCATGAGTTGCAAACGAGCAGGCAAAAGTGGAGAGATGGCCCTAGCGCCTGTTCTGCACTTATCGAAGGAGCTATGGAGGATTCTTGCTCAGAATCGAGGATGAGTGTCTGTCGCCACGGAGTCTCTCTGGTCGGCGCACCAAGCAGGGTCGAAATCTGTCAGTGTGCAGCGATCATCCTCTTCGCAGATCCACATAGTGCATAACAGGCTCTAGGGCTTAGGAGTCTTCTGTGTAAGACAAGATACGCCATCTCGACAATAATGCAAATGATTTGCAATTACAGGCCGAGAGCATTGTACTCTCTTGCGGTAAGATTGCCTGATTCAGGCTTTTATCGCAGAACTGAGGACCACTGCACGAAACTTGGGCGGGAAGCATTCATTGCTTGCAGCAAGGGACAAAACGGAACAGTGATGTGGAAGGGGAGCATCATGTGTAGAACAGTTGTTCAACTTGAGCACAAGGCTTCTGGAGCACTGGCCTTGACGGGAGCAGGATACTCTCTGATGTTTCCCGTCCATCGCCGCTGATGCAAGTGGAAGGTCGCCGACAGATATGCCCCCGCCGGAATCATCCAGCGGGGGCACTGTGCGTTGAGGACTGCTGCGGTCTCTCCATGCTGTCTGTTATCGCATGGAGGAGGGCCTCCGCTTCGCTATCCGCAAGGGTGGCCGTACCGTATCTCTTTCGCTGCGATCGTCCGGTCCGGTTTGGTCTGCCGCCGACTCAGCGAGGGGCTGCTGATGCCCGATGAACTGCGTGGCACCCGGAGCGTTGCCGGGCGTCCCTCCACAGCACCAATCGAACGTGGAGTCGAGAAAGGAACGCCGAGGAAGTCATGGACCTGCTGCAACGTTGCTATTGCAGACCCGATTGCCGGGGAAGTTGCGGCAAGCCGGAAATCTCCGTTTGCGGGGTCGAGAAGCTGAGGGTTCAGGTTGAGCAGGCTGGTAGTCTCAGGTGCGGGAAGGTTCGGTCCACTCCACGTTCCGTTCGCCACGTTATACCACAGATTGTTGGCAAAGAGGAACGTCTCCGGTCGCGTGTTTGGTCCAACATTCACCGTTGGATTTGCCGCGCTGTTGTTCACCACAACGATGTTGTTGCGAAAGGCGTTGTCGCCGCACTGGAGGAAGCCATCGGTTGTGGTCTCCTGCAGGATGCGAATCGCCCAGCGGTTCGGCAGGTAGATCGTGTTGTTCACGACCTCGCAACCCACTGCGCCAACGAATGCAATCGGCGCATCCGCACCGGTGAAGATGTTGCTGTAGACGGCAATCTCCATCGCTTCATAGTTCGCCGTTTGCGGACGGAAAAATGCGGCCCCTGTCGAGCCGCCGATGTTGATCGCCCGTGCACCACCGTCGATGAATCTGTTCCGCTCGATGCGGATCGAGCGGGTTCCCCCCTTTGCCTGAATACAGTTCGATCCAGCCCGCTCGAATCGGTTGTTGCTGAACGCCCCCGCGTGGCAGCCTACCATATCGATCATGCTCCCTCCGGCAGCTCCGTCACTGAAGGTACAGTTGTGCACGAGGAAGCTGTCCACGCCGGACATCTTCAACTGGTCGTTGTTTCCCGTTGCGTCGAGTGCACGCCACGTGCAGTTCTCGATGATGATGTGATGTGCCGGTGTGTCGAACGTTCCGGCGTCGTCGATGTTCAGTCCATTCCCCGTCTGTCCCTCAATCGTGAAGCCATCGATGCGGAGCCATGCGGGATCGGAGAGCTGCCAGGCATTGCCACCTCCCCGCAGAATTACCTCCTCGCCCGGAGCTGCAAGGATGGTGATCCAGGCTGTTGCGGTTCCCTGAAGGTTGGTGAGGTGATCGCCGCCATGGTGGATGCCTGCACGGAAGAGAATGGTGTCCCCCGGCAGCGCGTCGATTGCCGCTGCCGCAAGCGAGGAGTAGCTGCCGCCGCTCGTTCGCACTTCGAGCGTTGTTGCGCGGAGTGGAAGAGCAGCAAAGAGGAGGAGGGCGAGGACGACGTGGTCGATGGTTCTCATTATCGGGAGGAATTGGAGGGGAGAGGAAAGATAGAAATAGCTTCTTGCTCACAACAGACGCTCACTCAACAGAGCGCCCGCCCCTCCGCACCTGACCGGCGGAGAGGCGGGCATGTCGCGCGCGGCTCATCCCATTGATTAGCGCGCGACGGTCAGCGGGCGGAGAGCAACGGTGGATCCGGTTGCAATCCGCACGAAGTAGAAGCCTGCCGGGAGGGTGGCAACGTTGAGAGGAATCGTTCCCGCTCCGGCGCTCATACGTCCGTTGAACGGGACCGCCACAGTCCGACCCATGGCGTCGATAAGTTCGGCGCGCACCTGCTGTGGATCGCGCAGTGAGAGCTGGAGCGTTGCGTGTGTGCCTGCCGGATTGGGTGTGGCTTCCCCAATCACGAGCGACACGGCTTCATTCTTCACCGCTGCGGGCGGACCGTTGACGAACCAGACGGGATTGGTTGCCGGCACACCAAGCGAGACCTCTGCCAGGTCGCCGGTGGACAGTGTCACGATGAAGATGGAGGCTCTGGACTCCGAGGCAAACGCAAGGGCGCTGTTGTTGGGGGAGAACGTCGGCCGCATTCCATCTGCAATCCCCACCTGTAGAAGTCCGAGCGCTCCCTGCTGGCCCGTCGCGTAGTTCGCCAGCACGATCTCTGCCGCTCCGTCTTCCAGCACGTTGTAGGCAATGAGGTCCGGGTCGGTGGCGCTGTAGGTCACGTTCCCTGCGCTGACTCCGCCGGGAAGCGGAGCAAGGAGGGGGAAGATGGTGCGGCCAGCGAAGTCGATTTCGTAGATCGACCAGTACTCCTCGGTGCTGCCGCCCACCTGGACGCTGTGGAGTGCGTCGAACGCGAGGCGTGGCAGCGCGGCGTTCGGCGACCAGGAGATCACGTCCGGGTAGCGAATCGACCGATCCCTGATGCCGTCCTGTGTGGTCTCCGGCAGCAACGGCAGGGTGAGGAACAGTCCGCTGTTGTCGGCGAAGTAGATGTTGGGATCGTTGCTCTGGTTCGACACGAGCGCCACCGCCGACTCATCTGGTGTGATTGCCGCGTTCCAGAGATCCCCCGGCTGGCGTATCGCCAGATTGTCGAGTGTTGCGAGGGCGCCGCTGGCCACCGTGAGCACCGCGAGCCGGCCACTGGTGTTCACGAACCAGAGATGCTGTCCCGCACGATCCACCGAGAGCTGGGCCACGTCTGCGTTGGTGATCCTGACACGGGCTTCTGGATCGTTGTAGGCCACGATCTCCCCGGTTTGTGTGTCCAGCCTGCCGATCCGTCCGTCACCGACAACGAAGGCGATGTACGAGGCTCCACCACTCTGCGCCGGCACGTCGTTCTCGTCACCGTTGCTGCCGCTGCCGGAGCCGATTCCTACCGCGTCGAACGCCGTGCGCACTGCTGACGCTTCGGTCCCCTCGCCGTACAGGTCCTTTGCTGCGCGTTCCACGGCATTGCGGCAGTCGATGAACTGGCTGCTGCGGGTGAGATAGGTCGTGAGCGCGCGGTAGTAGATCTGCTCGGTCTTCTCCCTGCCGATTGCCTGCACCACGAGCACGGCTGCACGGTTGGGAATGCCGCTGTTGATGTGCACGCCGCCGTTGTCCTGGTCGGGACCGAGCTGGCGGAAGTCGTTCATGTGCGCGGGTTGCGGACCGGAGAGCTGGGCGTTGTCGGGATGTTCGAGATCGCGCAGCGCAACGCCCTCTCCCGGCTGCATGATGTCCTCTCCCATCAGGAAATCATCGCGGTCGATCATCATGCCGAACACGTCGGCAAAGGACTCGTTGAGCGCTCCCGACTGGTTCTCGTAGATCAGTGCGGCGCTGTTGCCAATCACCCCGTGCGCCATCTCGTGGCCGGAAACGTCGAGTCCGCCCGCCAGTGACTTGAACTGCTGCGCGCCGTCACCGTAGATCATCGAGCGCCCGTTCCAGTAGGCGTTGTCCATCGGCTGTCCGTTTTCGGTGGCGTGGACAATCGAGATGATCGACTGGTCCCGTCCATCGATGGCCTTTCGATCAAAGGTGTTCTTGAAGTAGTCGTACGCCACGCGCGAGTTGTAGTGTGCCGACACCGCCGCCGGGTCACTCCACACGTTCCCGGTCGAGATGATGTGCTGAAGCTGCGATTGCGGTGTGAGGTCGCTGTTGTCCAGCGAGAGGGTGAGCGCCCCACCGCTCGGCTCATCCGGCAGGTTTGAGGCTCCGCTGTTGAGGTTGGGAAGGTCCCACACCATGTAGTACTGTCCGTTCGTGCTGTGGTAGGTGCGAATCGAGCGGGAGGCACCGTTGAGGTCGTTCGCCGTTGCGTTCTCGAACGTTCCGGCGCTGGAGACCGATTCTGCCTTCCCGTCCTTGATCGCGACGGGTGCTCCGCTGTGGTTGCTGAGACTGCAATGTTGTCCGATCCGCTTGAGGATGGTGCCCGTTGCAGCGTCGATGATGTGGAGATAGTGCTCGGCGAGGTTGGGGTGACAGGTTACCTCCCACGCCAGGCGTACCTCTCCACGCTCGTTGGGGTAGAGCACGGCACGCACCGTTGGCGGATCGATCTGCAACAGCCGCGCAGCGTTGCCGGCAACCGGCGCCCAGCGTCCGCGCGCCTGCATATCGGCAACGACGGCGGCAAGTGCCCCCTCTGCCGACAGAGCAGGAGTCGTTGGCCCCATCGTCGCATCCGTCAGCGTTGGCTCGATCCGTCCGTTGATGAGATAGACCGATCCTTCTGGATCAATGTGGACGGAGAGATCGCGGCCCCATAGCGGAAGGCCGGCGTAGGTCTGCTCCATCCGCACGTGCTGCTGGCCGAGCGCATCGGTTGTTGCGTCGATCAACGTGAACTCGTTGTTGGGGGTGGCAATGCCCAGCTCGCTCCGGTACTCGTTGAGCGCTCCCAAGGCTCCGGCCACCGCAGCGCGGGAGCGGCCATCGGTGGAGGCGAGCGCTGCGGGCGCTGATTTCTCGCTCCGTTCCGCGTAGGTGGCGGAGGAGCCGAGCGCTCCCTCGATCCATCGCGCCGTGCCGTTGCCCGCGCGCAGAACCGTTGCGGCAGGGTGCAGCGTGCGCGTGGTAAAGGGGGAGAGGTGCAGGCTGTTGCTGATCTGGAACCCCTCAAGTGGTTCGATGCGTGCCTGTCCGCGGGGGCGTGCCAGGGCAAAGAGGCTCCCCACATCGCTGCGTGCGCCAAGCTGGGCAAGAGCCTGGTGCATCGCCTCAACCGTGTGCGATGACCTCGGTGGTGGACTGGAGGCCACGGGACGGAACGCGTGCTTCTGTGCCGTTGTCACTGCAATGGCTGCCAGGCCTGCAAGGAGAGTGACGCCGAGGAGTCGAATGTTCATTGCGTCGGTAGTTGGTGAAATGGTGATGAACGGTGCGGTACGATCTATCGCGGACTGGTGATGGTATTGCGCTCGATGAAGCGAGCAACGGAATCGTAGAGTGCCGAAAGTTGTGCGGTGAGTGGGTCAACGCTCCCGCTCCAGCGGACGCCGTGCGGTATCTGCGTGCTCCCCCTTCGTTCGACGCTCCAGGTTCGATTCCCCGGCCTGTCGAGCACCAGTGTGTCGAAGCCGACGGTGTTCAGCAGGGCCAGATAGCGCGCAACGCTGTCGGGCGAAGTGTGGAAGATTGCTCTCGCCTCCCCATCGTGTTCCGGGGTGGAGCGGCGATACCACACATCCCCGTTGGGATACAGCCTCCACTCCTGGCGCTCGCCACTGAACCCGCCCCCAACACCGATGATGAGCGTATCACCGGCTTGTGGGCGTGCTGCCTCCTTGCGGCATCCACCGAGTATCGAGAGGAACAGGCCGAACGGTAGTGCCGTGAGTGCGACTGTAGAGGGTAGCCTGTGATTCATGGCTCGTTGGATCTGTCGAAATGCCGGGCACCTACTCGTGATCGACTTGTACGGCGGGGAGATCGCCCCCTCTCCGCCCTGCTCCGCGTATTGCCGTCCCACAGTGTGCGCAGTAGTTTGGTGCCGTGGATTGCTCCTTGCGCTGTTCTTCCGTGTCCATGAACTGCGTTCCACAGCAGGTACAGTAGTGCGACCACGAAGGCGCAATCGCACCACACGATGCACAGCGGATCAGTCCGCGCGCAGTGGAGACCTCATCGGGACAGTTGGGACATGAGCCACTCCTGCCGTCGTTCTTCAATGGCGATTCCGGGTGTTGCGTGGCTCTCATGCACACAAGATGGGTGCACGCCATAACGAGATGCGGTGCATCGGATAACGAGGTGGAACGGGGAGAAAAAAATCTTCCAGATGCAACGCTTCCCTCCTCTTGCAGTCGCAGGCCGCCCGGAACACCGCAGCCCTGCCTATGAACATTCTTCTCGACTTTCTTAATCACGGTTCGATCCCCTTTGTTGGGCGACAGGGGGAGATGGAGCGTCTGCTGACGCTGTGGCACGACACGCCCAACGCGCAGGGTCTGCGCATGGTGCTGGTGTCTGGCGAGGCGGGGAGTGGGAAGAGTCGGCTGGTGGAGGAGGTGATAGAGGAGATCGGGCGCACGGCGGCGGGGGTGGTCGTCCACATCCGTATCTATCCCGATGCTCCCGGGTCGCTGCTGGGGCTGCTCGTCGACGCGCTGCGCACAGTGCCTCCGCCAATTGGCGGCCTGGCCCAACCCGACGCCGTTGCAGGAACGCTGCGCCGCTGTGCGCGGCTGCGGCCAACCCTTCTTGCCATCGAGGATATCCATCTCCTCCGCGGCGACACGCTGCGTGAGCTTACCGGTCTGCTCGACGCGCTTGTCGATGAGCCGCTCCTTGTTCTCGCCGCCTCCCGCCCCCTTGCTGCGCCAGTTCGCGGGGCGGTGGACCCGTATCTGACGGCTGAACTCGCTCTTACGGGACTCGGTCCCGATGCTCTCGCCGCAATGTGGCGGGAGCTGCTCGGTGCTCCTCCACCGGCCACCGCTCTCGATGCACTGGCCGGTGCCACGCTCGGCAATCCGCTCGCCGTGCGTACCGCGCTCAGGCGTGCCATTCATCCTCTGGTTGGAACCGACTCCAGCGGTGTGTCACTTCCCTCCCCCGCAATCCTCTCCGAGCAGTTCCGCCACACGGTCGGGCTGATGTCGGAGGGGATGACAGCCCACCTCACCGATGCTGAACGGGACGCCGCTGCATCACTCTCCACGCTCGGCGAGGTCGTCTCGGTTGCTGCCGCGCGAACACTGCTCGGCACATCTGGAGCGATGCTCGACAGGCTCGTGTTCAAGGGAGTGCTGGCACGGGCAACAGTCCCAACGCGCCCGTTGTTCGGAGTTCCTGGTGGAGAGATTCCCTTCGTCTTCACCCACACGCTGCTCCATCGGCGGTTGCTGGAGTTGTCGCATCCCGATGCCTCCCGGCTCCTCGAGTTGATCGCCGCCTCTGTTCCCCTCTACTCGGCGGTGCCCTTTCAACTACTGACGGAGATGCTTGCGGGGGCGCATGTGGCTGAACAACACGCTGGGGTTCTGGAACCGATGCTCAGCGCTGCAATCAACCTCGATGCCACCACCGACTGGGAACTTGCGCCGCTGCTCTGCCGGGCTGCCGGAACGGCAGTTGACGCCATTTATGGGTTGCGCGACGACGTTGTTGCGCGCGAGGCGCAGGGGCGCGTGATGTCGGTGCGTCTGGCGCTGCTGCGCCGCACCGACCACCTCGAAGAGTACGCGCAGTTGATCGAAGATCTGCTGGCCATCACCGCGGATGCCGCAACCGAAACGCTGATCGACCACCGACTTGTCGCGCTCCGCTATCTGCACTGGAAGCAGCGATACAACGGCGATGATGCGCTCGATCCGATCTGGCAGGAGGTGGAGGCCCTTGCCGACCGCTTCGACGGGTTCCGCTTTCGCAGCATCGCCTACCGGGCCTATCTGCGCATGATTGCTTTTGCCAACTGGAACGCGATGGGGCAAACGATTGCCGCGCGTCTTGAGCGGCATCTCCGCGCGCTGCTCGATGATCCGCGTGCGGACGAGGATTTCCACCGCTACGCCGATGAGTTCATTCTCCCTCTCTTTCTTACCCACATCGGGAGTGCCGCGCAGTTTGCGGAACGCCGTGCGCTGCTCGAACGGCTCGACAGCAGCATTGTCTCCCCCGGTTTGTGGTATCTCACGGCCAAGCTGGCGTTCCTTTTCGATACCGGGTCCATCGACGCTATGAGCGGCGTTGCCGGGCAGATCGAGCCGATTCTGCGCGCTCTCGGCGACCGTATCGGCCAGGCTTCGCTCCTCTCTGCCTGCCTCCACATTGCCATCATGACCGGAGAGGATTGCCGCCCTGTGATTGCACGATTCGAGGAGGAGCTGGAGCAGCTGGACGAGCCGACTCGCCTCCGGGTGCTGACAGCAGGGATGGTCAACCTGACGCTCGCCGGGTTCTTCTGCGGTGAGTTGCGGGAGGTTCGGGCCTTTGTCGGGCGCCATCCCGACGCACTCCAGCGGTTGAGCGCCACGCGAAGAATGCTCGTGGCGCTTGGCGCCGCGAGCGACGAGGCAGCGGTGGAAGAGATCGACGCGGATGAAACTTTGCGCGAGCAGTACGCGGTGCTTCTTGGCTATCTGCGGGACACGCTCCCACTCGATCAGGTGCTTCGCGAAGCGCGGGGGTGGCTGGGACTGGAGATCGTGCGGGGAGAGGATCTGCTCCGTGTCATCGCCTCGGTGCAGGTGGTGGACCTCGTTGCCCGGATGCGGGGAGGGGGGGAACTGATCGAAGGGCTGCGCCCGGAGATTCGTGCTGCACTGCACCGGGTGTTCGAGTGGATGGAGGAGCGAACGCTGGCGGTGCCGTTGCGCGCCTGGCTCGATACCTGCGGTCGCTTTCTTGGACGTCGCAATCGTGAGCAGTGGCGGGAGCGCCAGGCAGTGTGTGAGCGCCTGCGGCCGGTCCGGCGTGCACCGTCGGCGGCATCGCTCCCCACACTCACGATGTTCGGAACGGTAGGTCTGCGCTACGCTGATGGCCGTGAAGTGCCGATCCGTGGTGGGCGCCTGCGCGCACTTGCCGGTTTGATGGTCGCCGATGCGCTGCTGGGCCACACGCTGGGGTGGCACGAATTCGCTGCGATTGCTTCGGAGGGGGAGAAGGATACCGAGCGTGCGCGGCGCATGCTGACGATGGCCGTGTACCGTCTGCGCGAGACGATAGGAGCCTCGCTCATCCTGACGGACGAAGAGACGCCGCGACTCGATCGCACGCGCGTGCGCGTCGATCTTCTTGAGGCGCATCACGCACTGCACGGTGCGCAGAGTGCGGTGCGCGATGGGGCACTTCTGCGGGCCGTGCCCGAGCTTGATCTGGCACTCGCGCTTGCCGGTGACGTTCCCTTTCCATCGCTCTACGACAACTTCTTCGAGGCAGCGCGCGAGGACTTCGAGCACCTGCTCCGTTCCACGCTTCTGCGTGTGGTGGACGCACTCTGTGGTGCCGGGGATTTCGCCGATGCGGAACGCCTGCTGCGTCGTGGCGTTGCCGTGGTACAGGGGGATGATGAGATCGCTGAACGACTCTGTGCTCTGCTCGCTACTTCGGGGCGAAGGATGGAGGCGGAACGTCTGCGGATGGCAGCCTCGGCCGGTGCGGTGGGTGCCGTGCTGTAGTCTCCGTTCCAACGTTGTCGTGCTGCGATTGGTGACGGGACGCGGGAACCATCATCCGTGCTGGATGTTCTCATTGTCGAGACCCTGCTATTCACAGAGATGTCACGGAGAACGTCATGAAGCAGCAAGCAACTTCCGAGAGCGATGCTCGCCGCCACGAGCGCATGGCCGAGCACGTGGATGAAACGTATCAAACTCGCGGTGTGCCGGAGGACGACGGCGCAATAACTGCTGGAACACTCGTCCCGGAGCACGACGGACCGGCAGAGCGCACATCCTCCGGGGCCGGTCTCGCTCCCCGGCAGCCAGAAGCGTCGCTTTCGGAGAGGCAGACTGCACGAGGTGAAGCGCCATCTTCACCGTCTGTGTCGGAGGAGGAAGAGAAAGAGTAAACGTTGCCGCAGGGCTGTGGTGGACGGGCTGTTTGCGTGCGAGATCACGAACGCTCCACCTCTACAACGCTTTGCTCTGCATTCGTTGCTGCCTATCCTGCCGGTCCATCCTGTTGGATCGGCAGCCGCATATCTGGTCTCATCGAATCCTCTGCCCCATGTGGCTGATTCTCCGTTTCTTGTGCGATGTGTTCATCGCGTCCCACGCTCTCCGATGCTCTACTCTCTCAACGGACGGGAGACCTCGTTGCCGTCGGTGAGGTAATGGCGGAGCTTGTTCCCACTTCCCGGGACGGTTGGCGTGCTGCGCCTGCGGGGGATGTGTTCAATGTCCTCGTCGGTGCGGCACGCCTGGGTCTTCGGTGCAGCTTCATCTCCGCGGTTGGATCCGATGGCTTTGCTGAAATGATCTTCGATGCCCTCGACCGCGAGAAGATCGACAGCGCGTGTGTTGTGCGCGATCCGGTTCGGCAGAACGGTATCTACACCGTTGAGAGCGATGGAGAGGGAGAGCGCAGGTTCCACTACTGGCGGCGTGGATCGGCAGCAGCGGGGATGATGCGCACGCTCGATGCCGACACGCTGTTCGAGACAATCGGGCGCCATCGCTTCCTTCTGCTGAGCGGTGTGACGCTGGCCATCGTCGAGGAGCGTGAATTGCTCCTGGAGCTGGCGCGGCGCGTGGCTGACCGTGTGACGATTGTGCTGGACACCAACTATCGCCCGAAACTTTGGAGGAGCGGGGAGGAGTATCGTTTCTGGTGGGAGCAGTTGGTGCCCTATGGGGCGATTCTTCTGCCATCGTGGGAGGATATTGGGGTGGTGTACGGTGCCGATCAGGTCGAGCCAACCTTGCGTCGCTGGGGCGATGGGCGTGCGCTCGTCGTCGTCAAGCGTGGGGCCGACGGTTGTGGATGGATCGAACGCGACCACCTGATGACGATGCCGGCCCTTGTGCCCGAGCACATTGCTGACACTGCCGGTGCCGGTGATGCGTTCAACGCTGGTGTTCTTGCCGCGCTCGCGCGCGATGCGGCAATCGACGACGCGTGTATGCTCGGGCAGCAGCAGGCAGCGCGTGCTCTTGCCGTTCGGGGGGCGATAGAGTGGTGAGCAGCACGGAGAGGGGAGCGAACAACGGGAAGGCATGGCGTTCTTGTCGCCCTCCTCCAAACACACGAGCGGACCTTCGTCCTCGTGACTTCTTTTAGACGTCGTTCCTAGCAGCTACATACCATGTCTGCTCCGCTCCATATGGTCGGCAACGCCCATCTCGATCCCGCCTGGATGTGGCGCTGGGGCGAGGGACTGGAGGCGTTCCTTGCCACCTGCCGCGCGGCGATTGACAGGATGGGGGAGACGCCGGAGTTCATCTTCACGTGCAGTTCTGCGGCCCACTACCGCTGGGTGGAGCAGGTGGACCCCAGGCTGTTCGAGGAGATCAGGCGGCGTGTGGCTGCCGGACAGTGGGAGATTGCCGGTGGGTGGTGGGTGCAGGCCGACTGCAATCTTCCTTCAGGTGAAGGGTTCGTTCGGCAGGCGCTGCTTGGTCAGCGCTACTTCCTCTCCCACTTCGGTCGCAGAGCGCTCGTTGGCTACAGTCCCGACGCATTCGGCCACACGCTTGGACTCCCACAGTTGCTTCGCCGTGCAGGAATGCGCGGGTACGTCTACTGCCGTCCCGATCCCACGGAACTCGCACTTCCCTCTCCCCTTGTGCGCTGGCGCGGGCTGGATGGCAGCGCGATTCCGGCATATCGCATTCCCTTCCACTACAACATGTATGAGTCGAGTGTGCCGCAGAAGGTCGCGGATCTCGAAGCCGCGCTCGACAGGCCGTCGGCACTGACGGGAGGTGAGGAAACGCTTCGTCGGTTTGGAGAGGAGTGGATGCTCTTCTACGGTGTTGGCAATCACGGCGGCGGACCAACACGCGAGCACATCGCGCAGATCATCGAGCTTGATCGTCCAGACCGACCGCTCCTCTTCAGCACACCTGATCGGTTCTTCGCTCACGTCGGTGATAACGCGATGCCGGAGTGGAGCGATGATCTGCAACTCAACGCTCCCGGATGCTACGCTGCACACTCGGAGATCAAGCGGCTCAATCGTCGTGCGGAGTACGATCTGATGTCCGCCGAGCGGCTTGCAACGCTCGCCTCTGCGCTGCTCGACGTCCCCTACCCTGCGGATGAGCTGCGGGGCGCGTGGGAGCGCGTGTGCTTCAACCATTTCCACGATATCCTGTGTGGTGTGGCAATCCCGGAGGCGCTCGACGATGCGGTACAGAGCTACGGTGCCGCACTTGAGGTTGCAACGCGCGTGCGCACCATCGCGGTGCAGCGGCTGGCGCTCGCGCTCGACACAACGGGAGCGGGCCAGGCACTGATTGTGTTCAACCCCACAACACTTCCGCAGCGGACCTGCACAACGTTCGAGCTGTGGCACGACATCGACAAGTCCCTCTGGTCGCAGCCCGTGCCTCTGCGTGTGACCGACGATCAGGGGATGGAACTGCCATGCCAGCAGGGATTCACCTCGGGGAAGATTGGTCGCGACAGGGTGGCAGCGACCATCCCGGTTGATCTCCCTCCGCTCGGCTGGCGCCTCTATCGCGTTCACTACGGCGAACCGAGCGTCGCCACCGTGCCGCCAGACGGGACCTATGCCTCCGACACGGTGCTGGAGAACGCGTTCACGCGTGTGGAGTTCGATACAGCGAGCGGAGCAATCCTTCGCTGGCGCGACAAGGTAAAGGGACGCGAGCTTGCGGCAGGGTCTCTGGCGCTTCCCGCTGTCTACGAGGATGGAACCGACACCTGGGGGCACGGTGCGGTACGGTTCGACCGCTACCGCGCAAACTTTGCGGCGAGAAGCGTCAGGCTTGTGGAGCACGGACCAACGCACGCAACGCTGCGGGTGGTGTCGGTGTGGGAACATTGTGAGATACGGCAGGACTTTCGTCTCTATCACAACGATGCGGCGCTTCATATCGCGGCAACGGTACGGTGGAATGCACAGCATACCCTGCTCAAGCTTCTCTTCCCGGTGCTGCTCGACCATCCGCTCCATCTTGCCGAGAGCGCGTATGCCGTCACACAAAAGCTCTGCGACGGGGTCGAGCGGCCGTGCGGCGTGTGGACCGCCATCGTAGAGAGCGGGGAACAGTCGGCAGGTCTTGGCGTCCTCAGCGACGCAAAGCATTCGTGCAGCGCTGCCGGGAACACGCTGGCGTTGACGCTCCTCCGCTCTCCGAGCTACGCAACGCACGATCCCCACCCCCATAATGCCGATGAGGAACTGCTCTTCATCGATCAGGGAGTGCAGCGCTTCAACTATAGCATCGTTCCCCTTGGTGGATCACGAGATGAGGTGTCAAGTGTGCTGCACCATCGTGCGCAGACCCTGATGTCGCAGCCGATTGCCCACATCGAGTCGGCGCATCCGTCAGGCGCTGGCCAGCTTTCTGGAGAGTACAGTGGTCTGAGTGTCACGCCGGCAACGGTGCTCGCAACTGTTGTCAAGCGCGGAGAGGATGGGGGATGGATTGTGCGGCTGTATAATCCAACGTCGCAGCAGCAGGAGTGCCGGATACGTTCGGAGATGCTGGGCGTTCAGTGGAGTGGAGCGGTTGGTGCCTGGCGGATTCTGACGCTCCAGGCCAGGGGAGTGGAGGGAGTACGGGAGGTGGACCTGGTTGAGCTTGAGGTGCAGAGTGAATTACAGCGAACGAACTGAGCGAATGAAGATACTCGTCATCAACTGGCAGGACTGGACGAACCCTCTCTCCGGCGGTGCAGAAACGCATCTGCGCGAGACGTTCCGTCGCGTTGTGGCAATGGGGCACGAGGTAACGCTTTTCTGCTGCATCTATCCCGGCGCCGCGCGCGAGGAGGTTCTCGACGGCATTCGGATCGTCCGGCGTGGAGGGCGCAATACGTTCAACTTCGTGGTGCCGTGGTTCTATCTGACGCGCCTCCGGCACGAGGGCTACGACGTGGTGGTGGACGACATCAACAAGATTCCGTTCTATACTCCGCTCTATGTGCGTCGTCCGCTGGTGGGGCTGAGCCATCACTTCTTCGGCACGTCGATCTTTCTCGAAGCCGGGCCAATCTTCGGCAGCTACGTGTACGTCGGCGAGTGGCTCGTCAATTTTTTCTACAAGAGTATACCCTTCCTCGTTGTGTCGCAGTCGACGCTCGATGAGTTCGTCCGTCGTGGGTTCAAGCGGGAGCACTTCACGCTTGCAATGAACGCGCTCGACCACCAGAAACTCCACCCAACCGGGATACCGAAAACCGAGTATCCCAGCGTTGGCTACTTCGGTCGGCTCAAGCGCTACAAGAGTCCCGACCACCTGATGCGAGCCTTCGCTCTGGTGCGCAAGGATGTGTCCGCTGCGCGACTGGTCATCATTGGCCGTGGCGACTTCAGGCCGGAGATGGAGCGGCTTACCGATGAGCTTGAAATCGCCGGGGCAACGCACTTCGCAGGGTTCGTGAGCGAGGAGGAGAAGCAGCGGCTGCTGGAGGAGCTGTGGGTGGTGGTAAATCCTTCGATGAAGGAGGGATGGGGAATCGTCAACGTCGAGGCAAATGCGTGCGGTACTCCGGCAATCGTGGCCGACAGTCCCGGCCTGCGCGACAGTGTCCGAAACGGCGAGACGGGGGATCTCTACCCCTACGGCGACATCGAGGCGCTGGCGGAGAAGCTGCGCCGCTTCCTGCTCGACCCCGATCTGCGCGAGCGCTATCGCGAGAGTGCTCTTGCCTTCGCTCGTTCGCTTACGTGGGAGGAGACCGCACGCGCAACCGTGGAGGTGCTCGAGCGTGCGCGAAACAGGAAGAGGTGAGCGGTGGGGTGAACCATCCAAGATGGTGCGCGAGAAAACTGAATATAGAGGGAACCCGACACCATCCCCTGGCATTCGACTTTCTTGAGGTAGTGGCTTCACCCGGTGCCGTCGAGTAGCAGGAACTCCATGACTTCCATGACCTTGACTTCCATGACCTTCACGTCTACTGCGATTCAGCGTCTTCGGGCTGCGCGGAGCGTAGCGGTGCTGACCGGCGCGGGCATCTCCGCCGAGAGCGGCATTGCCACCTTCCGCGACCCCGATGGCATCTGGTCACGCTTTCGTCCAGAGGAACTTGCGAGCATGGACGCGTTCTTGCGCAATCCGCAGCGTGTGTGGGAGTGGTATCAATCGCGGCGCAGAGTGGTGCTGGAGGCGCAGCCCAACGCTGGACATCGTGCGCTGGCAGCGCTCGAAACCCTTGTGCCCAGAGTAACGATCATCACGCAGAATATCGATGGGTTGCATCAGCAGGGCGGATCGAGCAGGGTGCTCGAACTGCACGGCAGCATTCGTGGCAACTTCTGTGTGGCCTGTGGCCGCCGCTACGATGGTGAGGAGCTGCTCGTTGCCGAGGAGGTGGTGCGCTGCGAGTGTGGTGGCGCAATCCGCCCCGATGTCGTCTGGTTCGGGGAGATGCTGCCGATGGAGGCGTGGGAATCTGCCGAGAGGGCGGCGGAGGACGCCGATGTCTTTCTGTCGGTTGGCACCTCGGCGGTCGTCTATCCCGCAGCAGGACTTCCGCTGCTGGCACGGCAACATGGGGCCTATCTGATGGAAATCAACGCCGAGCCAACACCGCTCACCGAGTACGCGCACGAGTTCCACCACGGTCCGGCAGGCGCGCTTCTCACGGAGCTTGTCGAGCAGCTTGCGGGAAATTGACAGTTCCCTTCTCTCCGCGCCCGATCACTTCCCCCGCTTCGTTCCCGTCTTTGCTCCCTTGCCCTTCTGTGCCGGGCGTGTCGTGGCAACTGCTTTGAGCGATGAGGAGCGTCTGCTCGATTGCTTCGCCTTCCCCTGTGCAACCACACGGGGGATATCGCCCCCTTTCCCGGCTGGTTTCGCGCCATCCGCGTCTGCTTCTTCCTCGTTCTCCTCGGCGGTGCTGGCAAGGAGGGGATACTCCGGCAGGTTCTTCCCGGCGAAGGCCATATTGAGAAGCTTGTAGATCAGCCGGGCGGTGAGGATGTCGGGGTGGGAGATGCCGGCTACGGGCGCCAGCTCCACCACATCCAGACCGACGATGCGGCGACCTGAGAGGATGAGTGCGCGGAACAGGTCGAGCGTTTCGCTGTAGAGGAATCCGTCGGGTTCCGGTGTTCCGGTCGAGGGCATGATTGCCGGATCGAAGTAATCGACGTCGAAGGTAACGTACACCTCCGGGCCAAGTGTGTCGATGACGCTCTGCTGCCAGTTCCTGCCGTGCACTCCGCGGCGGATGGCATTTGCGTAGAAGGTGTTCACGCCGTTGGAACGGATGAAATCCGCTTCCTCGCGGCACTGTGCCCGGATGCCAACCTGGGTGATGCGTCGCGGGTCCATCCGCTCGGCAACGCGCGCCGCGAAGCAGGCATGACTGTAGGAGGTGCCCTCGTAGGTGTTGCGCAGGTCGCTGTGGGCGTCGAGGTGGAGCAGGCTCATCTCGGGGTGGACCGCGAGATGGGAGAGGATGGGAGCGGTGGAGATCGTATGTTCCCCCCCGAGCGTTACGACGAACTTTCCCAGAGCGAGCAGCGCGTCCACCTGATCGCTGATCGTTTTCAGTGCATCGCGTCCGGTGCGCTTCCCGAAGTGGATCGGCTTCAACGTGGCGATGCCGTGGTCGAAGCAGAGTTCGCGGTCGAACTCGTCGTCGTAGAACTCGACGTAGGCCGACGCCGCAAGGATTGCCTCCGGTCCACGACGTGTCCCCCCACCGTAGCTGACGGTGTGTTCGTAGGGGGCGGGGAGGATGGCAATCGCCGAGCTGGCAAGGGTGCTGTACTCCGGGGCAATGGCAAGGAAGTTCCGCTTCGGGCCGTAGGTTTTCATACCGGCGAAAATATGCGTTGTGAGGGGTGAGGAAAAATTTTCCTCACCCGGCTGGAGGGCTTTTAAACCGATTGGTGGGGGACGGGTTCTGTGCGACCGTTCCGGAAGGGAGGGGGAACCGAACCTCCGGCTCACACAAGTCAGGTTCCGATCAATCAACACACTCTACGGAGAGTATCCCAATGGTAAAGCGCATTTTCTCGGGTCTTCTGGCTGTCGGTTTCTTTGCGTTCGCCGCTAGCTCGGCATTTGCGCAGCCTGCTGCGGCCACTACTGCTGCCAGGACTCGTATCGCCCCGGGTCAGGAGAAGGATCAGCCGGTGGTTGCCAGCGTCGTCGCGCTGGAGCAGGCCGGAACGCTCAAGCTCAGCGCCGATCAGCGGACCCGCCTGACCGCGATCAGCAGCGAGGCTGCACAGCTCACCGCCGAGCGTACTCGCCTCTGGAAGGAGTATCGTGCCATCAAGGCTCGCCCGAACTTCAACGACGACATGGCTGCCAACGAGAGCGCACCGCGCATGCACCGGATTGTTGCGATCAACGCACGGCTGAAGGAGATTGCCAGCGCACAGAACGCACAGGCAACCGCCCTGCTCACCGCCGATCAGCGTGCGCAGCTCAACCAGAGCGTTGCCGCACTCCGCGCCTCCTTCTGATCGAACCCCGAACCTGACACTCAACCGCCCCGGTCCTGGAAAGGATCGGGGCGGTGTTGTTTGCGGGTTGGTGCGTCCGGGCGAATTGTGCACATTCCCCCTGCCCCTGTGCGCTGGTTTCAAGCGATTCAACCCCCTTCAATCCCCGTATGAACCGCTTTCTTATCCCGCTGACTCTGGTTCTTGCTCTCGCTGCTCTCGGCTGCGGCACGATGGGCGGGGCTGGACGCGGTGGCGAGCCTGCCGCCGCCGTCGATGCCACGCCTCCGGCCGATTATTCTCCCGTCTACCTTCGCTCGCTCGGACGGTATCGGGGACAGAAGGAGACGGCGCTCCAGATCAACCGCATTGACGTCTCAGACCCCACGCGTCCTCGGCTGGAGGTGCAGATCCTCGACAGCACAGGAGCCTTCCTGGCCGGTGCCTCCGAGGCAAAGCTTCGTTCGATCTGGTGCCGACTGGAGGATACCTTCGACGGCAACACCACCGTCGTGTCCAGCTTTACTCTTCGCGAAATTGCCGAGAGCGAGCGCCGTCCCCTGGCCGTTGCGGTGGTGATGGACCACAGTGGCTCGATGGGAGAGGAGCGTGCACGCCGGGTGCAGGAGGCGGTTGCCCGGCTCATCGACAGGAAGAAACCGGAGGACGCGCTGGCGCTGGTGAAGTACGACGCAAAGGTCGGGGTGGAGTCGCCCTCCACCGCCAATCAGGAGCAGTTGCGCCGCTCGCTCGGACGCAACGGTCTGGAAGGCTACGGTGGGCTTACGGCGATCAACAATGGAATTGCTGCCGGAATTGAGGCGCTTGCCGCAGTTCCCTTCGGCACGGGGCGGGCAGTCGTGATCTTTACCGATGGCGTTGACAACAGTTCGACGATCAGCATCGACTCGGTGATCCGCCTGGCGCGGCGGCGGAACGTCTCCGTCTGCACTGTCGACTTCGGCGACAACATCGACCCGGCGCATTTGGGACGGATTGCTGCGGAGACCGGCGGAAGCTACCGCCATATCTACGGTACCGGAGAGTTCGACGTGCTCTTCGATGACCTGTATCGCCGTCTCCACAACGCCTACATCATTGAGTTCCCCACAGCCCAGTTCGGTCGGCACGAGGTGCGCCTGGTGCTCTGCAACGGCAGGGACAGCAGCGTGACCACGGCGCTGTACGACAACACCCCCGATGTCGGCTCCATCGGGTTGCTGAACGTGCAGTTCGACTACGACAAGGCGGAACTGAAGCCGGAGTCGAGCGTGGCCATCGATAACGTCGTCACGCTGATGCGGGCGATTCCGACGCTCACCATCGAACTGCGCGGCCACACCGACAACAGCAACCGCACAAAGGATCCTGACTACAATCGCAAGCTCTCGCAGCGTCGTGCCGACGCGGTGCGCAGCGCCATTGTTGCCCGCGGAATCGCTGCCGGACGGATCACCGCCGTTGGCTACGGCGATACCGTTCCCGTCGCCGACAACACGAGCGCCGAGGGGCGTGCCCAGAACCGGCGCACCGAGTTCGCGGTGACCGGGCGGTAGGGGCCGAGAAGGCGCCAGTGCAGGTATTCCTGCCTTGTTTGCTGCCGCCTTCTCCGTGCATATTTCTGGGTATCCGTCGACTGCTTCCTTTCGTCTAAGCCAATGAAACTATCTGGATGCCCCTCTCTCCTCGTACTCTGCGCAATGTTTCTGCTGGCTGCTCTCTCCGCTCGGAGCGCCACGCTACAAGGGCGGATCGTCCATGCTGGAACGGAAACAGCGTTCCTCTCCCACATCTCCCTCGTTCCCTACGCCTTCCAGAATATTCCAGACTCGGTGCGAACGATTGCCACCGATCCCGATGGACACTTCCGTATCGAGTTACCGGTGGGACTCTACAGCGTCACGGCGTCGGCTCCCGACCATGAGGCGTATCCCTTCGTTCTTCCGCTGCTGGAGGATGAGGATGTCGATGTGGAGATCGTCCTTGCCGGACTGCGCTATCGCACAACCTTCGACTCAGTGCAGGCAATCGGTGGATGGAACGACTGGAATTTCGAGGCCCCAACGACGCTGTACCGGCGGAGCAACGGTCTCTTCGAGGCAACGGTGCCGGCCAGAGGAGCCGGCGAGGTTTCCGTCCAGATGCTTAACATCGTTGTCTCGAACGACAAGCCGGGCTCGGTGACCTACCGGTCGGTCAATATGCCGGGTATCGGGCGTCATCTCCCCGACGGTTCGGGCGACTACCGTACGGTGCTGGCTGTTCCGCCGGGGCGCGACTCTGTCACCATTACCTTCGACCCTCGCCTGCTGCCGAAGGCACACGACACCGTTGGCCGGATGGAGTATCACGGTGCCTCGGCGTGGCGCAACACGATTCAGACGGTCAAGCACCTCCTTGCCGAAGGCTACGATAGTTTGAAGGCTGCGCAGAAGCGGGAGGGGAAGGAATCGGCGATCCCGGACGGCGAGATGATGCCGAAGGTGATGGGGCCGTACTTCGCACACGTGCGGCAGATTCGTGACACGTCGAGCAACTCCACACTTCGTGGCTATAGCGCGATCCTTATGCTGCGGTTTGCGTCGTGGATGAACAACGACAGCGCAGAGATTGCGCGCTACCGCTCGGTGCTTCCCCCCTCTAGTCCTTTGTGGTCGCTGGACCCGGATGACGTGAGCATTCCGGGGTTCAAGATCGGGCCGGTGGGCTATCATCAGTGGTTGTGGAGCGTTGTGGCGGGGAACGCCGACCGAACGGTGCGAGCACGCGCGCTGAGGTACCTGGCAACGCGGAATCAGCGTGAGGGCAACAGTGCGATGCTCGACAGCGTCGTTCGCATGATGCAGCGCGACTACTTCGATCTGCCGCTTGTACAGAATGATCTTCAGAAGATTTCTGCCGGGCAGACGTTCGGCATCGGCAACCCTGTGCCGGAGTTCGAGGCGAATCTGCTGGGCGGGGGGAGGGTGTCGCGCGCTTCGATGCTAGGGCAGGTGTATCTCATCGACTTCTGGGCCACCAACTGTGCTCCCTGCCGCAGAGAGATGCCGGGACTGCACGAGGCATGGAAGGCGTTTGGCGACCGGGTCGGGTTCCTCAGCTTCTCGATAGATTCCGACAGCGGGGTGATTGCGCCCTATCGTTCCCGAAGCGGCGGTATGCCGTGGATGAACGCCTGGCTGCCGGGGCAGTTCACCCACCCGATTGTGCAACGCTTCAAGGTCATTGGCATTCCCTCGGTTCTTTTGGTCGGTGCCGATGGCAGGATTATCGCTACGGAGGACGAGCTGCGCGGAAACAACCTTCCCGTCACTCTGGCGCGCTTCGTGGGGCCGCCGAAGCAGCCGTAGTTGCCGGTGTGCCTGCCACACGTACCTTTGGCTTTTCCGTACTCGTCCAACTCTATCGTCATCTCTCCATGATTCTCGACCGCATCAGTGAACTGCTCGGAGCAGAGGGGGAGGCGTTGCTCTCACACGTCTCCACAACCATCCCGAAGGAACGCCTCCACCTCCCCGGTCCCGATTTCATTGACCGGATGTTCATCCCGAGCGACCGCTCGAACCGCGTGCTCTCCAACCTCCAGTGGATTCACTCCACGGGACGGCTCGCCGACACCGGCTATGTCTCGATCCTGCCGGTGGACCAGGGGATCGAGCACAGCGCGGGTGCCTCGTTTGCCCCGAACCCCGATTATTTCGATCCAGAGAATATCGTGAGGCTGGCAATCGAGGGGGGGTGCAACGCCGTAGCGAGCACCTATGGCGTGCTGGGTTCGGTGGCGCGCCGGTACGCGCACCGCATTCCGTTCGTGGTCAAGATCAACCACAACCAGCTCCTCACCTACCCAAACCAGTACGACCAGATCATGTTCGGCACCATCGACCGTGCCTACGAGATGGGGGCTGCGGCAATCGGGGCAACGATCTACTTCGGCTCCGAGGAGTCGTCGCGGCAGATCGTCGAGGTGGCGGAGGCGTTCGCCTACGCGCACGAGCTTGGCATGGCAACGATTCTCTGGTGCTACCTGCGCAACGGCGCGTTCAACGTGAAGGGGGACAAGGATTACCATCTCTCCGCCGACCTGACGGGCCAGGCCAACCACCTCGGCGTGACGATGCAGGCGGACATCATCAAGCAGAAGATGCCGGAGAACAACGGCGGATTCAACGCGCTGAACTTCGGCAAGACGCACAAGCTCGTCTACGAAAAGCTGACGAGCGACAACCCGATTGACCTCTGTCGCTACCAGGTGGCGAACTGCTACATGGGGCGTGTGGGACTTATCAACAGTGGTGGGGCGAGCGCGGGGGAGAGCGATATGGGGGAGGCGTTGAAGACTGCGATCATCAACAAGCGGGCGGGCGGTATGGGCCTCATCAGCGGACGCAAGGCCTTCCAGCGTCCGCTGGCCGATGGCGCTGCGCTGCTGCGCGCGATCCAGGATGTGTACCTGGAGCCGGCCGTTACCGTGGCGTAGGCAGGAGTTTGCCAATCGCAGGTGGTTATACGAACGTATAGCATTGTAGTCAACGGCGGGATGGCAGGCGCAGCGCGCTTGCATCCCGCCGTTACTGTGTTCTCCGGCCTCGCGCCGTTGACCTCGTTGCGCTATGTGCGAACGAAGAGCTTGCCCGCAAGCTGCCGGACGAGTCCGCGGAATTCGAGGTGGAGCAGCTGTACGAGCGCGTCGCTGGTGGAAAGCCCAAGCCGTTCGCAGATGTCGTCGATGTGGCGCGGCTCGCCGTCGATGACGTCCATCAGGCTGCTCTCGAATGCCGTGAGGTCGGTGGGGGGAGGTTCGTTGCTGTCCGGCTGGATCGGTGGGCGGAGTTCGTAGCCCATCGCGTCGAGCATGTCCTCGGGGGTCTGCGTCAGGCGTGCGCGGTCGGTGCGGATCAACAGGTTCGTGCCGCGGCTTGCCGGAATGTTTATCGCGCCCGGCACGGCGAACACCTCGCGGTTCTGGTCCAGCGCAAACCCCGCAGTAATCATCGCTCCCCCCTTCAGGTCGCTCTCCACCACCAGGGTGCCGCGTGTCATGCCGCTGACGATGCGGTTGCGCTGCGGGAAGAATGCTCGCAGCGCCCGCACACCGAACGGATACTCGCTGATCACTGCTCCTGCCGTTGCCGCAATCTTCTCTGCCAGGCGTGCACCATACGCCGGTTGGATTTCGTCAATCCCCGAGGCAACCACTGCGATGGTGCGTCCTCCGGCATCCAGTGCTGCCTGGTGGGCAAAGGTGTCGATGCCGCGTGCCAGACCGCTCACCACGGTAATGCCGTTGAGCGCACAGGCGGTGGCGTAGCGTTCGGTGCAGAGCCTGCCATACAGTGTTGCCCCGCGTGTGCCGACGATGGCCACGCCCTCAGTATCGCACTCCTCGAATGTTCCCAGTCCATAGAGTACTGTTGGCGGAGCGTAGATCTGGCGAAGCAGTGTCGGGTAGGCGTCGTCTCGATAGAGGATGATGCGTGCTCCCAGCGCTGCTGCCCGTGCATACTGTCTTCCAGCATCCTCCACAAGTCGTGGCAGTTCCCCCACCGCCTCACGTGCCGACCGACGAAGCCCTACCGATGCCAGATCGAGAGGGTCGGCCGCGATGATCTCACCAATCCCAACACCGCTCTCCACCAGTGTGCGCACCGATCCGCCGGTCATGCCGGGCAGGAGGGTCAGGGCCAGAATCTCGATGTCGGAGAGCATGGATCAATGCCGGGGATTACAGCGAAGGGAACCGCACAGACATCATCGATGAGTGGAACACAGCAATTGGTGTCGCTGGTGGAGGCGTCAGCGTGCGAGGTGCTGAAGCGTTGTATCCGCCAGTACCGTAGCTTCTTCGACCGTTGGCGCTTCGGCAATTGCACGGACGATCGGCTCGGTGTTTGAACGCCGCAGATGCACCCACGACCGTTCGAGGTCGATCCGCACGCCATCCACCGTGTTGATGCGTGCTGCTGCCGGTGCGCCGCCGATCACCTCCCGGAGCGCAGCCTCGATGTCGAGCGAAGGGGAGACGGTCTGTTTGCGCTTCACCATGGTGTAGTGGGGGAGTGCGCTCCGCAGCGCCGAGAGGCTGCTGCCGGACTCCAGGAGGTTCTGCATCGTGATCGCAATGCCGGCGAGCGCGTCCCTGCCGTAGTGGAGCGCTGGAAGGATAACGCCGCCCGATCCCTCTCCACCAATCACCGCGCCGGTTTCCTTCATCTTCCCAACGACGTTGATTTCACCCACGGCAGAGCGATGGACCACCGCTCCGTGTCGTGCCGCCACATCCTCCACCGCTCGTGTGGTTGAGAGGTTGACACAGCAGGCGAGATCCCTTCGGGTATCCTGGAGACGCGCGTGACGGAGAACAAAGTCCGTGCACTGTACGATGGTATACTCCTCGCCGATTGGTTCACCCCGCTCGTCGATGAGCACCAGCCTGTCGGCATCGGGATCGACGGCAATGCCGAGATCGGCACCGTGCTCCCGCACCGCTGCGCGCAGCGATCCGAGATTCTCGGGCAGCGGTTCGGGAGTGTGGGGGAAGTATCCCGTGCCGTTGCAGTGGAGTGGAACGACGCGGCAGCCCATTCGTTCCAGCAGTGCCGGAACGGCGTGCGACCCCGACGCGTTCACCGCGTCCACTACGACGTGAAAGGCGCGGCGATGCAGCGCGGCTAGGTCCACGAACGGAAGTGCCAGAGTGCGCTCCACATGGTCGTTCACCACGCCCTCGCCGGTGATGCGCTCCCCCACCCGCTCCCACGATGCAAGCGCCCTGTCATCGTCCGCGTCGACGAGAGCGAAGAGTTCCTCGCACCCCGCAGCGTCGAGAAAGACGCCGGTGCCGTCGAGAAACTTGAGGCCGTTCCATTCGGAGGGGTTGTGGCTGGCGGTGATCGAGATGCCGCCGGTTGCGTCGCTGTGCTCCACGGCCATCTGCACCGTGGGTGTCGGGGCCATTCCGATCACGAGCGGCGTTGCCCCGGCGGCGCGCAGCGCACCGGAGACAACGTCCTCGATCCATCCGCCGCTCGGCCTTCCATCACGTCCCACGATGATGGTTCCGCCGCCGCTCAGCCGGGCAAACGCAACGGCGTAGCGCGCCACGAGCGCGGGGGTGAGAGCATCGCCGACGGTGGCACGAAGGCCCGATATGGAGCGAACGAGGGGCATGGAAGAGGAGAGAAAGCGTGAAGGATCACTGGAAGATACAGCGGCTTGGGAGTGGGGTGGACGTATTATGACCGGGAGTTCGACGTTGACCGCGAAAATGCGCTCCGGGAGCGAGGGGACCCGGATCGCCAGCGCCCTCGCCGCATCTCCGTCATACCTGCCGGGTGCAACCGGGAGTACATCCTGCGACGGGAGGTGGGAGGGCATTTTTTGTAAGTTCAGCGGCCTTTGCAACGGGTCCCCCTGTAGGAATCCATCAACCGTTCACACGACAGAGGCCGGCTATGCACATCACCTCGATTCTCGACGAACGATACATTGCCACGGGACTGCGCGCCGAAAACAAGGAGCAGGCGCTCAACGCCGTTATCGATCTCGTTTCCACCTCGCCGCGTGTGCACGACATTGAGAAGGTGCGCACGGCCGTGCTCGACCGTGAAAGGCTGATGAGTACCGGCGTTGGCTACGGTTTCGCCATCCCGCACGGCAAAACCGACGCCATCGACGACATCGTTGCGGCCTTTGCCACCCTTGCCGAACCTATCGACTTCGATGCCCTGGACAACCAGCCGGTGCGGATGATTTTTCTGCTGGTGGGGCGCGAGTCGCAGGTGGGCGCACACCTCAAGCTCCTGAGCCGCATCAGCCGCCTGATGAATAACGAGAACTTCCGCAACCGTCTCCAGGCTGCCGGCACCTCGACGGATATTCTTTCCCTCTTCCTCGAAGAGGAGGGGCGCTACTTCGAGAAGTAGCACCTGTTGCCACACCGCGCTTGCCGCTCTTCTGCCATTTCCTTCCCCCAATTTTCCTCCTCCATCGTGTCATACGCGTCGCTCAAAGGCTTTCGTGATATTCTGCCCGAGGAATCCGCGCGCTGGCGTGAGATGGAGCGGAAGATCCACGACCTGATGCGCCGCTACGGGTACGGAGAGGTGCGCCTGCCGATGCTGGAGGCCACCGAACTCTTTGCGCGCGGCGTGGGTGAGGGAACCGATGTGGTAGGGAAGGAGATGTACAGCTTCCTCGACAAGTCTGATCCTCCCGAGTCGATCACACTTCGACCCGAACTGACGGCCAGTGCGGTGCGCGCCTACGTGCAGCACTCGATAGCGCAGCAGTCGGCGTTCACTGCGTGGTACTACCTCGGCCCAGCCTTCCGCTACGAGCAGCCACAGGCCGGACGCTATCGACAGTTCCACACCTTCGGTATTGAACTGATCGGTTCGGAGCACCCCGAGGCCGATGCCGAGGTCGTTGCTGCCGGAGTGGATCTGCTCGCCGTGCTCGGCATCACGAACTTCCGACTGCGCCTCAACTCACTCGGTATGCCGGACGAGCGTGTCGGCTATCGCGCTGCGCTGCTCGACTATCTGCGCGGGCGCGCCTCCGAGCTGAGCGAGGAGAGCGTGCGGCGCATGGAGGGAAATCCTCTGCGCGTTCTCGACTCCAAGAAGGAACAGGACGTTCGCGCCACCGCCGATGCTCCGCGCCTCACAGAGTTCCTCGGTGCGGAGTCGTTGGAGCACTTCGAGCGGACACGTGCGCTGCTGGATGCGATGGGGATCGACTACGTTGTCGATCCGCGTCTCGTGCGCGGACTCGACTACTACACCCGCACGGCGTTCGAGTTCCAGGGACTCGATCTCGGTGCGCAGGATGCGCTTGGCGGCGGTGGCCGCTACGACAAGCTGATTGAGGAGGTGGGGGGGAAGCCAGCGCCTGCTGTTGGCTTTGGCTTCGGACTGGAGCGTCTGTTGCTGGCAAGCGAGGCGGCAGGAGCTTCCTCCACCGCTGCCCCGGAGATCGATGCCTACCTTATCGCCCTGGACGATGAAGCGCGTCGCTGGGCAGTGAAAACCACCCACACACTGCGTGGCGCCGGTCTTCGTGTCGAGTGTGATCTGCTCCGGCGTTCGATGAAGGCACAGATGCGCGACGCAAATCGCAAGGGCGCACGCTTCGCCGTCATCGTCGGCTCGAACGAACTGGCCGCCCGTGCCGCACAGGTAAAGAATCTGGGGGACGGATCGCAGCGTGACCTCCCCTTCGACGCGCTTGTCGAGACGCTCTGCGAAGCCACTCCTCATCTCCCCACTCCCGACCAAACATCACCATGACTCTCAGCGAATGCCGGATAACGCTGCTGCTGCGGCGCTACGATGCCGACGGCACCTGTATTCCTGTTGTGCGGTTCAGTACCATCCGGGAGTTCCGCGCGTTCCAGTACGAACTGCAGGTCGATTGCGAGCGGGATGACGCCACACGGCACGCGCAGTTCCGCATCCGTGGCGTCCACGCGCCGATGAACATCATGCCCTCGGCCGGGGCGGCGGTGTGCGACATCGAACTCGAAGGAGCGGAGGGGGAGTGGCGCATCGACCTGGTGGGCGCACGGCAGCAGGACGGGTTCACCGTCAACTTCGAGTGCGATGCCATCCGTGTCGTCGAGCCGCTGAGCGACGGAAAGATCGAGATGGTGATAGACGAAGAGGTTGAGATCGTCCGTCTGTAGGGCGATATTGCTTCGGCTGTTCCTTTCCGCACCGATGCGGCAGACGTGGGGGGACAGCGTGGCCCATCCCGCACCATGCCCCGACTCAAGCAGATTCGCCTTCCCGTCTCGGCCAACCTCAAGCTGATGCTTGTGGTGCTGGCGTTTGCCATCGTTGCCGCCACACTCGTCTACACGCAGGGGCTTGTCGAGGACCTGAAGCAGAGCGAACGACGTACCGTGCAGATGTACGCCCGAATGGTGCAGTCGTTGAGCAGTTCCGATGCGATGCAGGGGAATTCGAGCATCGACGTAACGGCGCTGATCGACAGCTCGGTTGAGTTCCCGCTGATCCTTGCCGAGCCGAAGGGCACCCCGAAAGTGAGCACGTACGGGGGCGACACGAGCTTCGCGGGCTTCATCAAGAACGTCCCGCTCGACACGATGCTTCCGGCGTGGCGGCAGTACAACGAATTGCAGGAGCGGATCGAGGAGATGGGGCGCAGCTACGAGCCGCTCACCATCATGGAGGCGAATCTCAACGGCGACTCGACGGTGAATTCCCTGATCTACTACGATGACGGGAGGATGATCCAGCAGTTGCGGTTTGTGCCGCTGATCGGCATCGTGATCATCGCCATGTTCGTCCTTGTGGCCTATCTCAGTTTCAGCCACATCAAGCGGAACGAACAGTCGAACATCTGGGTCGGCATGGCGAAGGAGACGGCGCACCAGCTCGGCACACCGCTGAGTTCGCTGCTCGGCTGGATCGAACTCCTGCGCTACATGCCCGAGGATACCGAGCAGGTGCTGGAGGCGGCAGGGGAGATGGAGCGCGACGTGGAGCGGCTGAACACCATCGCCCACCGCTTCAGCAAGATCGGCAGCCCTGCACAGGTGCAGCCGGTGGAGATGGGGGAGGTGCTGCGCGGCGTTGTGGCCTACTTCGAGCGGCGCCTGCCGCACCTTGGCCGGCGCGTTACCCTCTCGCTGGAGGCGCGCGCGCCGGTGTGGGCTGCGGTGAACGTCGACCTCTTCGCGTGGGTCTTCGAGAATCTCGTCCGCAACGCCGCCGACGCCATCGACCACGTTGAGGGGACCATCCGTTTCGTGCTGCACCGTTCCGGCTCAAGCGCGCTGATCGACGTGGTGGACAATGGACGGGGGATCGACCCGAAGGTGCGCAAGGATATCTTTCGCCCCGGCTTCAGCACAAAACAGCGCGGATGGGGGCTGGGTCTCTCACTCGCGCGCCGCATCGTTGAGGAGTATCACGGCGGCAGAATCACGGTGAAGCAGACCGGGCCTGGCGGAACGACGTTCCGTATCCGAATTGCCGCAGTGGAACCGCCAGTCATGGACGATGCGGAGGGGACAGGGAGCGAGGCATCGGAGGTGAGGGAGCGGGAAGTGTAGTGGCAGAGTATACGGTGCGATAGTTGCCGCCGCGATCCTGCGGCGCTGCGCCTTCCAGTTCCCCGGCTCCGGCTGATACCTACAGACCTTTCGACCCGCGATTTGATTATCACACAGACTCCCCTCCGAATCAGCATCGCCGGCGGCGGAACGGATCTGCCCGCCTACTACCGTCGCTCGGGCGGAATGGTTGTCTCCACGGCAATCGACAAGTTTATCTTCGTCATCGTTCGCGCACGGTACGACGAGAAGATCTACGTCGACTATTCGAGCAAGGAGATCGTTGACTGCGTTGACGAAATCCACCACGATCTGGTGCGGGAGGCGGCGCGCACCGCCGGAATGACCACGGGATTCGAGGTGGCGATGATGGCCGACATTCCGAGTGAGGGGTCGGGGCTAGGCTCCTCATCGAGCCTGACTGTGGGCCTGCTGAACGCCTTCTATCAGTATCAGGGGGTGCAGGTCGGGCCGGAGCAGCTTGCGCGCGAGGCGTGCCATATCGAGATCGGAGTGCTCGGAAAACCGATCGGCAGGCAGGACCAGTATATCGCCGCCTACGGCGGGGTGTGCGCTTTCACGTTCAATCCCGACGACAGCGTTGCGGTGGAACGGCTCGGGATCGATCCGGCTGCACGGCGGCGGCTCGGCAGCAACCTGCTCCTCTTCTTCACGAACATCACACGCCGTGCCGACGCGATTCTTGCCGACCAGTCGCGCCGCGTTGTGGACACCGAGGCCGCGCACGACGAGATCCGCGCGCTGGCCGGCGACACTCGCAACGCGCTGCTCGCCGGAGAGTTCGACAGGGTGGGGGAGATTCTGCACCGCAACTGGGAGTTGAAGCGGGAGCTTGCTGCCGGCGTTTCCACGCCCGATATCGACGCGATGTACAGCCAGGCGCGCCAGGGAGGAGCGCTGGGTGGAAAGATTGCCGGGGCGGGCGGTGGTGGATTCCTTCTCACGTACTGCCGCCGTCCAGAGCAGGACACGCTCCGCTCCGCGCTCTCCAACTGGCGCGAGATGCCCTTCATGCTGGAATCGAGCGGCAGCAAGGTGATCTTCAACTACGAGCGCTATACCTGGAAGTAGAAACCTGTTATTCGTCCCCGCCCCTTCGGGTGGTGCTCAACCTCGCCGCTGCTCTGTCGCCCGGCAGATTACTCAACGAGCCGTGTGCGGCGAAGGACAACCGACCGCAATCGCATGACATTCTCTGACTATACAACCTATCTGACCACGGCGCTTGGCAGCGTTGATGTGGGCCAGATCGAGGCGTTCACCGCCGTGCTGTTCGATGCGTGGCAGCGGGGAGCCATGGTGTTCGTGATTGGCAACGGCGGCTCGGCTGCAAACGCCAGCCACCTTGCACAGGACCTGGCGAAGGGGACGTGTGCAACGGTGGACCAGCAGCGGCGGCTCCGCGCGCTGTCGCTCACCGACAACGTGGCCTTTATGAGCGCCCTTGGCAACGATGAGGGATACGACTCGATCTTCGTGCAGCAGCTTCGCACATTCTGCTCGCCGGGGGATGTGCTGGTGGCAATCAGCGGAAGCGGCAACAGTCCGAACGTGCTTCGCGCTGTGGAGTATGCCGGTGCGAATGGCGTGACAACCGTGGGGGTGACGGGCTTCGACGGAGGGAGGCTCTACGACATGATCGACCACAAAGTGCATGTTCCGCTCCACGATATGTGTACGGCCGAGAGCATTCACTCGATCATCTTCCACCACGTGATTCTCGACCTGCGCGAAAGGATTGCCGACGCTCTGCGCCAGACCACTGGCGCATAGGCGCTGGCGCTCCACTCCCCTGCTCTCTTGGGGAGCCGAAGGTCTCGGACGCGTTGACATTGTTGAGGAATCGGCGATTGTCCTCGGCGGGGCGGCTTCGGCTACCTGCACCTCCCGGAAGGAGGTGCTCGATGCCCTGATACTCCGCATCGCTGAGTTCGTAGCGTCGGTTCATTCTCAACGCTACAACTCTCCTCCCACTTTGGCAACACGTCCTAGCCCCTCACCGTCCTAGATCCTACAGGGTTGCGTTCGTTCAGTCGAACGCATCTGTGTCTGCATTGTGGTGCAGCGTATCGGTCCCCGTGTATCCCATCTTTCCATGGTTCTTATGATGTCTCTTCCTTTGCATGTACTTCTTCTCGTATTCATAGTCTTCATGGTTGAAGCTCTTCCTCTGGCTGCCCAGCAGGGGATGTGGACTGTTCACTACGGCGACCAGTTCAAGCGTGCGCATATGCAGTACGGCGATCGAGGCGTTCCCGATAGAGACAATCATCCGGGACGTCGTAGCGGCGCGACAACGTGGATCGATTCCGAGGGGACATTGTGGCTTTTTGGAGGAACTGCTGTTACCGATGTCTATTACAATGCCCGAGTCAAAGGGTATGAAAGTGATGTGAAGAATGACTTGTGGAAGTACGATGTGAAATCCGATAGTTGGGTATGGATTGCCGGGGACAGCGACATGGGTTTCCACAACACTCGATACACTAGTCGAGAGTTTTCATCTCCTGATGACAATCCCGGCTCGCGTCTCGGTGCCACAGGATGGATCGACGACAAGGACCATCTGTGGCTTTACGGTGGACAGGGATACACGACAGAATCCTCTACCAAGGGACGGCTTGCTGATCTCTGGATGTTCGATATACCCACTCGGCAGTGGCACTACATGGGAGGCAGTCTTGCGTTGAACGCTGCGGCGAGCTATGGGCAGCGCGGAGAAGCAACGTCCAAGACCACTCCTGGTGCGCGCTGGTATGCAACAAGTTGGACAAAGGACGGGCGATTCTTTCTCTTCGGAGGACTTGCCAGTGCCAGTGGTATTACAACCGAATTGCGCTATAGCGATTTGTGGGAGTTGGATCCTGCAACGACACAGTGGCGATGGATAAGCGGAGCCAGCGGAACCAATCAACAGGGGAAGTACGGTCTCCGTAAACATGGCGACGAAACCTCCATGCCTGGTGCGCGGGATGGTGCGCTTGGCTGGGTTGGACCGGACAGTGCATTCTGGCTCTTTGGTGGCTATGGAATTCAGAACAAGAAAAAAGGCCATCGCAATGACTTCTGGCGCTACGATCCAGGCACGGGAATCTGGACATGGATGAGCGGCGATTCTTCCCTCAATATGCCCGGTATCTACACACAGCAGGGTGTTCCCGACACTACAGCAACACCGCCAGTGCGATGGGGTGCCTATGGGTGTGTCGACAAGCAGGGTGGACTCTGGATGTTCGGTGGAGCAGGTCCCCCTGTATCGGGTGTAACGAGCGGTCGTTCCGATCTCTGGCGTTATAACGTTTCTGTAGGGGCCTGGACATTTGTAAGAGGGGACACTGCTGTTGATAGCTACGGTATCCTTGGCCGTCGTGGTGACACCACGGTCGAGCATTTTCCGGAGTCAAGTTATAACCGTCCGTGGTGGGTGGATAAACGCGGATGGATGTGGCTTGAAGAAACAAGAGTGTTTGATCCGGAGAGAGGAACGTGGTACTGGGTTGCGGGGGAGGCTCGTGGAGCAAGTGACTATGATGGGGTGCTACACCCGGGGGTGGAAGACATCGGTGCATTGCCTGCCTCACGTGTGGGAGCAGTAACATGGGTCACACCCGATGGAACATTCTGGATGTTCGGTGGGAGAGTAGCGGGTAGTCCCGATGGTATGACTGGTACTGCTGGCTATTCCCACAGCTTATGGAAGTATGACCGCTTCGCCAATCATTGGACTCTTGTGCGATACGGGAAGCCGGGTCGATACTATGGCGTCTATGGCGTATGTGGTATTCCCTCCGACAGCACTATTCCCGGATGTCGTTATGAGGGGCAAGGCTGGGTGGGGAATGATGGAACACTCTGGCTTTATGGGGGAAGTGGTTACGCGGGATCACGGATCGGCAACCTAGGCGACATGTGGCGGTTTGATCCTGCAACCAACCAGTGGACCTGGATGGCTGGTGATTCCATCTGTGATGTCAAGGCGCAAAAGTGGTCCGGTCCCCTTGCCACTCCCGGAGCGCGATACATTGCTGCACGCTGGAAACGGAAGGATGGCTCCTTCTGGCTCTTCTCGGGGAATAATGGAAATGATCTCAGCGATCTCTGGCGGTTCGATCCTCAAACTCTGCTGTGGTCGTACTACGACACTGATGTTCCCGGTTGGCCCAAATTTGCTCAGGGAGTGCGGTTGGGCGGGTGGACAATCGACAGGGAGGATCGCTTGCTCATCTACGGAGATGCAGGAGGGGAAGGCAGTCTGTGGCGGTTCGATCCGGCTATCACACAATGGTCCAAACTCACCCCTCCGTATTTTGGTCCGAGCGATAATGGACTGCCCCGCTTCGGCGTGCTTCGGCAGCCATCCGACTCCACCACACCTGCACAGCATCGCGATGCTGTGATGTGGACCGATACGGTCGGGCGTATCTACCTTTTCGGCGGAGAGTCCTTCTACAGGAATTTCGCGAATCACCACTTCCTGAACGATATGTGGCGATTCGATCCCTCGACTTCTCAATGGGAGTGGCTTGGTGGGGACAGTGTAATGGCACCCGACTACTATGCGTGGCAACATGTCGCCGTCATGGGAACCCCATCTCCGAACAATTGGCCCGAGGCGAATACAGACCGAATCCCCACCTGGTTCGTGCCGGGCGACACTCTATGGTGCATGATCGGTGGCATACGCCCCGCAATGTGGTCATATGCCGTATTCCAACCCTACAATGCCTTTCCTCTCGATGCCGGTCCTGATCAGATGATCTGTCGTGGTGAAGAGGTTGTGCTCGGGCCTTCTCCCCATCTTGGATATCGCTACGTATGGGAGCGGCTTGGGGTATCAGAAACTCCTTTGCATATCCGTCCGGAGGGAACACATGCGTATATCCTTACAGCGTTTGATTCGGCGAGTGGAAGCGTTGCTACCGATACCGTGCTGATCACTGTTGCTCCTAGTCCTTCCGCAGCATTCAACTACCGTGTCTCGACCGATACGGTCATGTTCGAGGCGCCTTTTCCCGGAGCTGAACGTTGGCATTGGGAATTCGGCGATGGCAGCAACTCCGATGAAAGGGCGCCTGTGCACCGTTACCACGCTACGGGCGTCTATAGCGTAAGTCTTGTTGTCGAGAGCTCCTGCGGTTCAGATACGGTAGTGCGCTCGGTGATGATTGATGCAATAACCGCGGTCGAGCAACCAGCAATGTCACCAACAGAGTGCGAAGTGGTCCCGACCATCACGAATGATGTTGTCGAACTGCGCTATTGTCTGGAGCAAACGGCACGTGTGACGATCACCCTGGTTGATGCGAGAGGTGAAACGCGAGACGTGATAGTGGATGAGGTACGGAAGTTCGGCCGCTACTCACAGTCTCTTCGGCTCGAAGAATTGGAACCTGGCACATTCTGGGTTCACTTCCTCATTGGTAGAAAGAGTGGGGTACGCAGGGTACTTATCGTCCACTAACCAGGACGTGTTGCCAAAGTGGTGGGAGTGTCGTAGCGTTGAGAATGAACCGACGCTACGAACTCAGCGATGCGGAGTATCAGGGCATCGAGCACCTCCTTCCGGGATGTGCAGGTAGCCGAAGCCGCCCCGCCGGGGACAACCGCCGATTCATCAACGGCGTGCTCTGGATCGCCCGTTCCGGTTCCGCCTGGCACGATCTGCCCGAACGCTACGGCAGGTGGAACACGGTCTATCAACGCTTCCACCGCTGGGTGCAGGCTGATCGATGACTGTGATCGGCGACGCGCGTGGTGCCACCAGCGCGGCATCACCCCGGTCATCCCCTCGCGACGCAATCGACGACCCCAGCAGGTGATTGGCAATCTTTATCGCGATCGCAACAAGATCGAGCGCTTCTTCAACCTCATGAAGCACTATCGGCGCGTGGCCACGCGCTACGACAAGACGGTGGCATCCTTTCTTGCCTTCTGTCATCTCGCCGCTGCCTTGATCCTCCTCCGATAAGTCAACACGTCCTAGAGACGAATACTCCGTTCCACGGTGCCCAACACGTTCTCCACGTCGATGTCGAGCATGCAGCGGAAGTGCCCGAGCGGGCACCGCTCGCGACCCTTTGTGGTGCAGGGACGGCACGGAAGACTGTGAACTTCTACAATTGTAGACTGCACGCGCCATGGTGCAAACCCGAATTCCGGGACGGTCGATCCGAAGATCGACACGACTGGCCGTCCCCGCGCTGCGGCGATGTGGCCCAGCACCGAATCCCCTGCCACCACGACATCGCACGCATCGATTGCGAGCGCTGTTTCCGGGAAGCTCGTTCGTCCTGCCAGGTTCACCACCTCTCCTCCCACTCCTCCCACCGCCTCGTCGATCATTGCTGCTGCACCACGGTCGTCAGGTCCGCCCAGCACGACGACGCGGACGTTGTGGCGTTGCCAGAGGGCAACGGCGAGGCTCGCGAACCGCTCTGGAGGCCAGCGCTTCGTGAAGTGCTGTGCGCCGGGGCAGAGAGCAACCGACGGGCGCGTGCCGAGCCGGACAACAGGGGGACGCGCGGTGCCGGTGAAGAGTTCGAGGCCCGCACCATCGTCGCGGAGTCCGTCGCGCGCTCCGGCGGCGAGATACAGTTCGGGAACGGGGAGGAGGGAGGGGGAGGGACGCTGCTTCGACAGCACCATCCACCGCTTGCGAAGCGAAGGCTTGCCTACCACGCGCAGTCTGCCCCCCAGCACACGCCGTAACGCACGGCTCCGCAGCGAATTGTGGAGATCGTAGACCAGATCGAAGCGTCCACCAACCTCTTCCCGCTGCGCGCGAGCAAACGCTCGCAGTTCGCCCGCACTCCATCGGCGCTCCACCGGCGCAACCGCGCTGATCCAGGGGGAGTGCTCCACAAGCCCAACGAATTCACGGCGTGTAAAGAAGACGATGCGCGCTTCTGGAAAGCGCTGGCGGAGCGCGCGAACGAACGCACTTGCCAGGATGATGTCGCCTGCTGCGCTGAAGCGCAGCACCGCCACCGCCAGCGGATTGCTTCCGCTCGGAAGGCCTGCCACTATCTCTCCCTCTGTGGGGTTGTTGAGGATGCGATACGGAGGATCATACTCCACTCTCTTTTTTCTCAAATTGCGCGTGCACTTCGGTGCACACGTTCCTGCCTCTATCAAATCCCATCTCAACACGAGGCGCGTTACCCACAGCTACGTGGGCCGCACTCACTTCTTCTCATCCTGCCAATCAGGGATCCCACCATGGCCGAGAGTTTGCACCGTGCCGAAGAGCGGCTCGGTATCATCGACGCAACGGCTCGCGCGGGTGATCGCCGCTCCTTTCTGAAGTGGGCGGGGGCTGCCGTCGCACTCTTCACTGCAACTGGAACGCTGGCGAGCTGCGGCGATGACACCACGGAACCTCCCGCTGCCGTCAGCGTCACGCTGACGAACGACGACACCGGCGTGCTCAACTATGCCTATCTGCTCGAACAGGTCGAGGCGGCCTTCTACACGCAGGTCGTGGCAAACTTCTATAGCGGCGTCACGCATGTCGAGAAGGCAATCCTGACCGATATCCGCAACCATGAGATTGCGCATCGGGAGTTCTTCAAGTCGCTGCTCGGCCCCGGCGCCATCGCGTCACTGACGATGGATTTCGGGAGCATCGACTTCACCAGCCGTGGAGGTGTGCTGGGTGCGGCAAAGATGTTCGAGGATCTGGGCGTCTCCGCCTACAACGGTGTGGCGAGGATGATCAGCAACCCGGACTATCTGCTGCTTGCGGGAAAGATTGTGTCGGTAGAGGCGCGGCACGCGGCAACCATTCGCGATCTGCTGGTGCCGAGGAACGCTGCCACAGGGTTCGCGGGGGACGACATCGCCAGCGGCGATCCAGCCAGGGGCTTCGATGGAGCACGGTCTCCAGCCCAGGGAGTGGAAGCGGCCGGCATGTACATCAAGAACAGCATCGTCAACAACCTGATCTAACCCCCACGTCCAATCCACAGGAGTACGACTATGGAGAAGCAATATATCCTCGATGCAGTGGACGCGGAGATGCTGGAGTCGCGTCGGAGCGCGCTGAAAAAGATCGGCCTCGGTGTGGCGGCGGCATCGGTGCCGCTCACGTTCGCGTCGTTGTCGCGGGACGCCTTCGCGCAGAGCACAGACCCACAGGCCCTTATCACTGCGCTCAACTTTCTGGTAATACTGAAGTATCTGGAGGCAGACTTCTACACACAGGGGATTGCTGCTGCGGGCTTGATTCCGGCCAGCGACCTTCCGGTGTTCCAGCAGATCGTGAAGCACGAGACGGCGCACGTCGATTTCCTTACCTCGACAGTGACGACGCTCGGCGGGGTTGCGGCAACCCGGCCCTCGTTCAGCTTCAACGCCAAGGGAGGGTTGCCCGATCCCTTCGACCCGGCGAACTACCAGGTCTTTCTCGGCCTCGCGCAGGCGTTCGAGGACCTGGGTGTACGGATGTACAAGGGGCAGGTTCCCAACCTGATGGGCAACAGGGATGTGCTGACCGCCGTGATGCAGATTCACTCGATGGAGGCGCGACACGCAGCAGAGGTGCGCCGCCTGCGTGGACAGAAGGGATGGATCACCGGGGACACAGTCGATGCCGGGATTCCCGCAACTGTGCGGTCCATCTACCTCGGTGAGGAGAACGTCACACAGTCAACGGCAGACATCACGGCGCTTCCCGGCGTGAGTGGAGCGGCGGTGGCCACGGAGGCGTTCGACGAGCCTATCGGGAAGGCCAGTGTGCTGTTGTTCTTCAAGGTCTTCATTGCCTGATGGGAGAAGGCTGGGCATCGAGCAGACAGTGGGTCCGTTGGAACAACTCCAGCGGACCCACTGCGGTTGGAACAGTTGGACAAGGCCCCGAACGTTGTAGCGATTGCCAGCCTCTTCAACGCCCGATGGAACCATGGAGTGAGGGGGAGAGTGTTCGTGCGGGATATTCTGCGGAGGGGGGGTGATCCCCGGAAGTCCGCTTCTTTCCCGTGGCACTCGTTCGTGCCGATATTCGTCTACCAGCTCTCCTATTCCCCCTTTTCTTCTCTATGACCAATCCATCAGACCTCCCTACCACGCTCGGTGCGCTGCGTGAGCGTGGATATGCTGTGCGCTCCGTCAAGGACGAGATGCGCGAGAACCTGATCGGCAAACTCCAGGCGCGCGAACGTCTCTTCCCCGGCATCATCGGCTTTGACGAGACAGTGATTCCGCAGCTCGTCAACGCAGTGCTCGCACGGCACGACGTGCTTCTCCTCGGTTTGCGCGGCCAGGCCAAGACCCGTATCGCTCGCGCACTCGTCGATCTCCTCGACGAGTATATGCCAATTGTCGCCGGATCGGAGATCAACGACGATCCCTTTGCTCCGGTCAGCCGTGCCGCGCGTGAGCGGGTGGAGGAGCTTGGCGACCTGACGCCGATCCAGTGGGTGCACCGTTCCGAGCGGTACGGTGAGAAGCTTGCCACGCCGGACGTGACGATTGCTGACCTTATCGGCGACATCGATCCGATAAAGGCGGCGAACCAGCGGTTGACCTACGCGCACGAGGGGGCGATCCACTTCGGTCTGGTACCGCGCACCAACCGCGGCATCTTCGTCATCAACGAGATTCCCGATCTCCAGCCGCGCATCCAGGTGGGCCTCTTCAACATCATGCAGGAGAAGGACATTCAGATTCGCGGGTTCAACGTGCGGATGCCGCTCGACATCGCCATCGTCTTCACGGCGAATCCCGAGGACTACACCAACCGCGGCTCGATCATCACGCCGCTGAAGGACCGCATCGACGCGCAGATCCTGACCCACTATCCGCGCACGCTGGAGGACGGGATGGAGATCACGCGGCAGGAGGCGTGGCGCAACCGCCCGCTCGGTGGCAGGAAGCTGCTGCTGCCGGAGTACATGGAGCAGGTGGTGGAAATGATTGCGATGCAGGCGCGCCGCAGCGAGTTCGTCGATCAGCAGTCCGGCGTCTCCGCACGCATGACGATTGCCACGATGGAGGCGGCGATCTCGAACGCCGAGCGCCGAGCGATTGTCAACAACGAACAGGTGGTGGCCCCTCGCGTCGTGGACCTTCAGCAGGCGGTGAGCGGCATCGTGGGCAAGGTGGAGCTGGTGTTCGAGGGGGAGCAGGAGGGTCCGCTGAAGGTGGCGCGCGCGCTGGTGGGGAAGGGAGTGCGGGAGACCTTCTCGCTCCACTTCAACAACCCGCTGGAGCGCACACGGCGCGGACGAAAGGGAGAGGCGGCAGAGCGCGACCCCTACGCCGAGGTGCTCGGCTGGTTCGGCCAGGGGAATACGCTGGACGTGACCGACACCATGCCAACCCGCGAGTTTGTCGGCGAGCTGGAGAAAGTGCCGGGTCTGCGCGCACTCGCCGCCGAACGCCTCGGCGTCGATCCTGACGACGACTACGCCATCGGCACGGCGATGGAGTTCGTGCTCGATGGACTGCACCAGCACTCGAAGATTGCGCGCGAGGAGGTTGACGCGCACGTGAGTTACAGCGATATGCTCGGCTCCATCTTCAATGCCCGGATGCGTGGTGGCGAGGATGAGGAGGATTGAGGGGGGAGCTGACGGTGGACGTCGCCGTTGCCGGCACGGAGAGCTTCAACTGGAAGGGGGACGATGGTTATCGTCCCCCTTCCTTCAATTCTCAACCGGGATGCCCAGCCGTTTGCAATACAGTCGTATCTGTTGCCGCAGGTAGCGGGCATGGGTGGGGTTGTTCGGCTTGGTATGGCGCAGCTTTTCGATGTACCGTTCGGTCTGGTGCCGTACTCGTACGTGGTAGCGCTCGCTATGAAGCTGCCATCTCCTTCGATGCGCCATCACCAGTTGGAAGAGGCGCTCCCACTGGCGGACGTTGCTCTTTGGTGGAACCCGAATCTTCGGTCCCAGAAACGTGCACTCCCGTCCGCACTCCGCACAGCGGGGTGTGTCGAATCGCCGCGTTGTATAGCGGCAGTTGAAACAGGCCCAGTTATATCTGATGAAGCGCATGGTCGTAGTCTCCAAGGCTCCGCAAACTACCACGTCCTGATATTCCAGCGCAGGCGCAGGCCCGGCATCAGGATGGTGATGGGGCGGTCGGTGAACTGCATCAGGCGCACGTCAACGCCGATGCCGAAGGGGAAGCGTTCGGGCGACCACGTCCAGGCCAGCGCCCCCATGTAGCCAATGTCCCACGCCTGGCTCGCCACGTTGCCGCCGCGCAGAAGCCCTCCGGTGGAGTTGAGCGAGTATGCCCCGATCCCGCCCGACAGTTCAAATCCATACCGCTCCATCGAGACGACGAAGAAGATTGGCACTGCGGCGATGTGGAGTGTGCCGAACGCGCCACCCGTTCCTCCCTGTCCCGTGTCCGCCTTGATGCGGCTGATCGGCATCACACCACTCTCGATACCGAGAGCGATCATGTACTGGGGTTTCCAGCTCAGGCGAGCCATCCCGGAGTATCCACCATCCTCGTAGCCCAGATCGGTGGGGGTGCGGAGCTTCTCATCGACGAGGCGTAGCCCGTAGCCGCCGGTGATGTCGAGCCGCAGCCGCTGAATCGTGTCGCGCACCACCACGCTGTCCTGCGCCCGCAACGACGTTGACAGTGCCAGGAGGAGGACCGGCATCCACAGGCAGCGAACGGCAAACAGGCAATAACGCATCCGGCCTACCTCCTCATCCCCTCGTGCCACGCCAGCACCGTCGGGTAGTTTGTAAGGATTGCATCGTACTCGCCGTTGCGTAGGAACTCGGCAATCAGCACGGGCTGGTCGAGCGTCCAGACGAAGGCTCGCCGGCCCTCGGCGTGCATTGCCCGTACCTCGTCGAGTTGTGCGCCGATTGTCCAGCGCGGCGCCCACACCGTGGCGTTGATCGAGCGAACGATGCTCGGGCTAAGCTCACAGATCGACGGACCACGTGTCGCCTGGGGGAGTTTCTGCCACGCGGCGAGAACGTCGTCGTCCGGGAGGCCGCTCAGGAATTCCACCGTTCGCCCGTGGGCTTGTGCGCTGCTGCGTGCGCTGGCCAGGATTGGCTGGATGACGCGAAGGACATCCCTCGACTTGATGTCGAGCCACACTTCGCGCAACTGCGTGCTGGTGATAATGGCATCGAGCGCTTCGGCAAGTGTGGGGATGCGCTCCCCCTGCTTCAATCGCGCGAAGCGGCGGAGCTGGTTGAAACTGTAGTTGCTGATGGGACCGATAAGATAGTCGCCCTGGATCAGGCGTGTGTTGATCGTCTGGTCGTGATAGAGCACCGGAACGCTGTCGAGCGTGAGCTGAATGTCGATCTCGACGCCGGTACAGCCGAGGCGTTCGGCAAACTGAATCATCTCCACGCTGTTTTCGCTGTAGGGATGCAGGTCGCTGTTGCGTCCGCCACCACGGTGGCCCATCACCTGGAATACGGTGTCCGCAGGAATGTCGCGAACGCGGTCGAGGCGGATAGTGCGATCCGGTGCGTTCTCGCCGCTGCCAATTGCACCGCGCAGAATAAAGCCCGTGCGGGGGAGCGAGGTGTCGCGAAGTGCTCGGCCCCCTTCGTCGGGGAGCAGGGTAAGCGAGGCAAATCCTGTCTCGGTGCGGTAGGCGTAGCGCCAGTATCCCTCCATGCGCAGGGTGTCGCCGCTGGTTCCAGCGTTGAGCACAACGAAGGCGGCGTTGGCCGTTCCGCAGAAGATCGACACGCCGCCGCCCCGTTCCCGTACCACGATCGAGTCACCAAACTCCTGGTGTCCCTCTACAGTTGTATAGACCCCTTCGATTCTGCGGAGCAGTTCCGGCGCTATCGCCTGTGTGCCCTGGGGTTTCCGCTCCCGAAGGCTGCTGCGAAGAATGTTGAAGTCGATACCAACGCCGACCAGGTCGGAACATCGCACGCCGGCGATGCCGAACAGAAGGAGGAGCGGAAGAATCCCACGACGCATCACGGTATCAGAAGAGGAGGTGAAGAGAGAACTCCGGGTAGAGCAGGAACTCGTTGAACGTGGAGAATGCAATCCATGCCTGGTAGGTCTGGCGTGCCCTTCGCATCCCGATACCGAGGGCGATGTGGCGCTGCCCGACCAGCGGCTGCTCCACGCTGATGCCGAGTCCGTAGGCCGTTAGCGCGTTCCCCTCCTGCGTTACGTCGATCCCGTTGCTCTCGGTGCGGCGCCACACGGCAATCTGCGCGTCGGCCTGGAGTGACAGAAGCACTTCGTTCAGTGCAAAGCCGAGGCTGAGCGTCGGCACCGTCAGTGCTCCCTGTGCCGTGATGTCGAACCCCTCGAACTTTGCAAACCCGTACCAGTAGGCCGCCTCCATATCCAGGCCCAGGCCCAGCCTGCGGCCGATGCGAATGTTCCACCCCAGGCCGATGCTGCCGTAGGTGGTGAGCACGTTCGTTGCGAGCCGACCCCGCAGGTGGAAGTTGAGCGGCAGACCGAACTCAAGTCGTCCATCGAGCATCGGTGCCTGGCGAAGCTCCTCCTCGGCAACCTCGCGCGGGATGATGGTGAGGGTGACACCGAGCAGCCATTGGCGATCCCACACTTCGAGCGGACGGGGGAAGAAGAAGTGCCGCAGGGGGAGGCTGCCGTAGGTGCCATCCTCGCGTTGCGGACCGGGGAAGGGTGCTGGGATCGTGGAGGGGGGGGGGACAACGCTGGCGGTATCCTCTGTGCGGGTGGCCGTGTCGGAGGGGAGCGATGGTTCCTGCGACCATGCGGAACAGAACGCACCCCACAGCAGTGTGGGGAGGAGGAACAGCAGGCGACGAGTAAGTGCGTGAGGAACTGGAATCATACAGTCTGGAGAGAGAACAGCGTGAACCGCCGGGGACCCCAACAATCTGCTGGCGCGTATGGTTCAATCTGCCAGGGCATCGAGGTGACGTACCGCTGGAGTCTCCAGCAGAGCCGGACGTACCACCTTCCACGCTCGTTCTGTGGACGGCGACAGCCTGTCGTGGAGGAGAGCCGCCGGGGCAAGCTCGGTCAGCAGGGTTTTCAGCAGGAGACCGACCTGGCGAGGATGGCTGAAGGATGTGGCAATTCCGCTTGCGCGGTGCAGTGTGCCGTCATCGAGCAGGTGCTGGATTGTAGCGACCGGCGCTTCGTTTACCAGCAGTTGTGCGCGGAGCAGACGGAGAGCCGTTCCGGTGGCCGTGTCGTCGGTGTGCGCTGCAAGATCGCCCAGAAGGGCCACACGGCGTGCCGTGCTCATCGTGCCGGTGAAATAGCCGAGCATTCTGCTGCGCACGGCGGGATCGGAGGAGTTGATCGAGGTCCAGCGAGCCAGCGCCCGTGCTGTCAGGGCTGGGGAGAGCGCGCGCGTTGCCGTGGTGTCGTAGAGGGGGAGTGCTGCATCGGGTGCCCCCTGGAACCAGAGTGCGTCGCCGAGTTCCACTGCGAGCGGCACGGTCCAGCGCGCGGAGGTGTCGGAGGCGTAGCGTCGGAGGGAATCCTCTACTTCGTTGTATCGCCGCAGTGCCGCAAGCGCGCGAACAACCGTCGTCTGGGTCGATCCCGATCCTCCCAGTTCCATCGCTCGATGGGCCAGCTCGATGGCCCGTTCGGGTCGGCCGGCGGCAAGGGCGGCATCGGCCTGCGCGTTCAGTGCGCCGAGCGCGCGAAGGCAGCGTTGCTGAAAGAAGCCACCACCACCGAACAGGTAGCGCACTGTCTCGCTCCGAAGCGTGAATCTGGAGCGTGCCAGACTGTCGAGTCGGCGTGTATACTGTACGCCGAGGCTGTCGAGTGGGGTGCCGTAAATCTCGTCGAACTCTCCCGACCCAAAGACGCGTGTAAACTTGTCGGAGCCGTAGCGCTCGATCAGCCAGCGGCAGAAGGCACCTGCGGTAACGTAGCTTGCCGAAGTGTTGTGTCCGGTAAAGCCTCCTATCGTCATGATGCTGGCAGGGTTGGGTGCGGTGCCGTACTGCCGCATGGCAACAGCGTACTCCTCCAGCGAAAGTGTCCCCCACTCACCGGCAAGTCCCTCGGCTGATCCCTCCAGCATCCCCTGCGCAAGGGTGATGCCCAGCAGGTTGCCGAAGGGGGCCATGGCAAGGTGGGCAAGCTCGTGCCGCAGCACGCCCCGCTGCTGGGCAACGATGTGCATTTCACCGCGCCAGGGCTTTGTGTAGGCCACCCCCACGCTCCCCACCAGGCGCCCGCGCTCCGCAGCGCTGGGGTAGAGAACGATGCGCACCGGAGCGAACGTTTCGGGCCGTGTGTCGAGAACCCGCGCGTACTCCTCCACATCGTGGTCGATCTCCATCAGGATTGTGTGAAGCGAGAGCGAGTCCACCGCCGCGCGGTTTGTGACGACAGTGCTCCATCGCGTGCGAATGACGTCGCCGAGCTGATCCTCTACCCAGGCGTCGGTGCTGGTCAGGCCAAGTCTGACGCGAAGGCCGAGCAGCAGGGGAACAATCGCCGCGAGCAGCAGCGTTGTGGTGACAAGCGGAATGCTGTGCGGGCGCCGCGTTGTCGCTGTTGCGCGCCGCCTCCACAACTCCGCCACCATGAGCACGCCGGCGGCGATGAGCAGGTGGGTTGCTCGATAGTAGATGAGCCGGTCGCTGACCGGGATGGAGGGGTCCCACGAACCTCCGGGGAAGAAGCCAACCTGCCAGCAGTACAGGAAGATGTGGGGACCGGTGAGCGCCTCCCACGCACCGCGTGCGAGGCTGCCAGTCCAGAGGAGGAGCACGAGCAGGGAACGAAGCCAGCGCCGATGCGGTGCGACAGCCTCGGCGAGTCGAGCCAGCGAGAGGGAGATCAGCGCCGCGGGCGGAGCAAGCAGCAGATACCAGAGGGGGCCATCGCCGATACAGACATCGCTGCGAAAGGGGAGCGCGAGAACTGCTACGAGCAGGGGAACGAGGGAGAGGAGCAGCACGCGGGTGATGTCCCGTTCAAGGGGAACGGATTCCTCGCTTCTCCGCCGCAACGCGATGATGCCGCAGGGGAGCAGGCTCAGCACGAGCGCACTTGCCGCGCTGAACTCGTAGTGAATGTCCCGAAAGGGAGGGACACTGTTCAGCAGGGCGGTGAACAGGGCAAGCGCGAACGCGCACCACGCCCACGGGGAGCGAAGTGTGGGGCGAAAATGGCGGGGAAGCGAAAAGCGGTGTGCGGGGGAACTCTTCACATCGACAAATTTACACGCTGTTCCCTGCGCCGCCCGAAGGGGCGACATGTATCTTTGCCAACGGCGCGTTTCGGCCTGTCCCATCGCACGAACATTTCAGACGGAGCATAGAGAACCATGGCAATTCATATCACCGAGGACTGCATCAACTGCGGGGCCTGCGAGCCGGAGTGCCCAAACACGGCCATTTATGAGGGGGGTGCGAACTGGACGCTGGCGGGGGTGACCTATGGGGAGGGAGATACCGCTCCCAGTGGCGCCAACGATTTCTGGAGTGCCGACTACTTCTACATCGTCCCCGACAAATGCACCGAGTGCGTGGGCTTTCACGACGAGCCGCAGTGCGCGGCGGTGTGTCCGGTCGATGTCTGCCTTCCCGATCCCGAGCGCGTGGAGACTCCCGAGGAGCTTGACGCAAAGGTGAAGATGCTCGATGCCGTTGACATGAGTCGCCGTCGCGACTAGTCGATTGCAGCACAACCATAACGGGCCGCCCGGAGAGTATCGGGCGGCCCGCCTGCGTTCGGTAACCTCCCAGTGCGGTGCTGGGTAGGTTGGCTGGATCCTTCTCTATCCATCCGATACCGGCCATGAAGATTCTTCCCCTGCTTGCCGTTCTCGTTCTCGCCACCCCCGCGTTCCTGGTTGCACAGCCGACAGCTACCGGTTCTATTTCCGGACGGATTCTTACGAGCGGGGGAGAGCCGTTGAACCACGCTCTGATACGGATCGTTGGTACGCCACGTGGCGGGTATAGCCGAGCCGATGGGACGTTCCTGCTGAGTAGGGTGCCGGTGGGGACCTGGGAGCTGTGGGTGGTGTATGTGGGAATGAAGGAGCAGAGGAGGCTGGTAACGGTAGTGCAGGACAGCATGACCGCCGTTGATTCGCTTTCCCTCACTCCTGTAGCAATGGTCCCCTGTTTCCCGGCGAATAGTCCACCCACTCACCGTCCCGACATCGGCGGCGGCACGATTCGGAGGTATACGCGCGACGAGATGCTTCGGGTCGGTATCTACGAGAGGGTGTTGAGATGAAGGGAGGATGAGCACCACAGTGAGATAACAGAGTGCGAGGAAGGAGTATGCCGTCTTCTCATAGCGCGTAGTCGCCCGCCAAGAGTGCTTCAGGAGCTTGCAGAGGCGCTCGATCCAGTTGCCGTAGCGATTGCGCCGCCAGAGGAGCACCGGAGTGAGACCCGTGCCGGCGGTTCATCGGCGCAAGCAGTCGTTGGAGCCCCTGTTGGCGATCAGAGCTGTCCGGCTCTGCACGCCGATCCCGTGAGCGGGGATGTCGATGACCGGGAGGGGAGGAAACGCCATCAGCGTCCGAAGCGGGAACGTCCCCTTCCGAAGGCACTAATATACCTGTTGTACCAATCGGGTTTGGATAGACAGGACAAGGGTTTGAACAGAAAGAGGAGTGAGCTTTTAGGCTGACTCCTCTTCTTCGTTTTGATCATCTTCTTCCTCTTTCATCTCTTCCTTTGGATCATCCTTCTTCTTTCTCTTCTCCACTTTCACAGTTGGTTTGTTGTTCGTGAACTGGTCGTTGTAGAGGTCTTCTTGTTTGGTTCGCTTGAGGACTACTTTGCTACGAAGGGTGGATGGGGGAGCAATAAAGGATTCGAAGGTTTTGATATATCGTCTGCTCATTTCAGAGAATATGCTTTTCAAGTATATATCTCTGGTTGAGTCTGATTTTTGAGAGAATGAGAAAGGTGAGACAAAAATCTCCTCTTCACTCAAGTTTTTATATGCTTAATTCGCCGAGATAAGAAAGAGAGAGGAGTCAGTTTGGACTGACTCCTCTCACCATCTTTTTGTTTAATCTTCTATAATTGCAAGTTTATTACATTGACCTTACAATTACGAGTCGATTATAAGGGCACTCACTATGAGTTATGCATGGTGGACCGCCTTTTATAGCACCGATTGTACAAACTCCTTTCTCATTCATTGGTATTCTAATACCACCAACACCAATGTCGATAGGATAGTAAAATTTATAAACGCATAAACAGGGATCAATCATTTTGCCGGACCCCTTAACTGGCTCACAAATACCTGATCCTGAGTAAGAAGTACGAGCACATCCTTCTTCGCTAAGGAAGACATGAAAAGCTGTACACAACAGCAGGATTGCTAGTGTTTTGAAAAGCATTTCTCTCGTTTTCATCGTAATGATTGAGTTAGAGGTATTTTTGTAGCTACAATATAGTTAGGCCAAAAAGTTGCACATCTATCTTCAGTGTAGCAACAACATTGCGATTGTGCTGTAATGCTATTGTATATTTTCCGTAACTGGGCACAACAAAATCAGCTTGATTTATACCAGACTGACTATCTAAGTCTATTACTTGATAAAATGAGTCATTTGTATTATACCCAATTGAATCAATTGGGAATACAGATATACTGGTGTAATGAGTGCTGTCTGCTGCTCTGTAGGTAATTCTAATCTTCCGTCCTGATACATCTGGAACTAGTGAAACAGCAAGGGATGAGTCAGCAGCAGGTGTAAAAGATTGACAGCTTGAGCTATCAATAGCCAAACTGAAATCGTTAGCAATAAGACGATATATGGAAGAATCATCGCATAGAACACCTGCTGGCATCAAGGCTGGCCTATCAAACCTTGTAAGGTAATGTGGTCCTGATCCTTTAACGTATGGTGCAAGATGCAGCATTACAGATTGATTATTTAATTCGGGAGGGACTTTGTACTGAATAAACCTTACAACAGGATTGTTTACAGGATAGGCATACATTTGGGGATTCCCAGAAGTAAATTGAGCGTCAAAACGGATGCTGTCTAATAAAGCTACTCGCACATTGTTTGTATCAATCAACTCTACTAAGAACATTAATGTGTCAAGAGCCTTGTAGTTGTTAGCTTTATATTCGGAAGTCAATGTGCTATTCCAATAAGCACCTCGGAAAAACCTGACAGTATCATTTGTATGAATTGTGAAGGGATAGCTTTTCGCCATTTCTCTATGAGCAGAGTCCTCCCAATTGTCATGGACTGAATCTTCACACCAATTTTGCCAAATGATTCTTTCGTCATTTATTTGAGCTTGAGTGTACCAAAATTTTATATCACAGGAATCATAGTGCATTAAATAATTGTATCCGGCAAATTCACAATTAGGCGGCAATATCGTCCCATCATGCAGTAATGTTCCCCGATTAGCAAATCTTTGATATGCTGAGTCACACTGAGCTTGGGCAGAGTGTGTGACGCAAAGGAGGGCAATTGGAATCAGAGTCCACGATAGCATCCTGCTACCTAAATGACGAAACTTCAAAGTGTTCATAGGACATAGAGGATATAAGATTGAGGAACTGAGATAGCAGAACTTGTAGCAGATAAGAAAACTTACAGGAAGTCTTCAGACTATACAAGAGGAGAATGGTTCCCTCTCCTCAAGTCTTGTGCATTCTGAGAGAATGACCACTGACAAAGACGATAGATACACAAGGGACAACAAGAGGGAACAGGACGATCCTGTTCCCTCTTATCATCTTATCGTTCCTGTAGGAAGACTGTGAGCCGTCCTTTGCCCATGATCTGTTGAGCAACCCCTTCTCGCTTCTCTTGCTCCTGTAGCTTTCCCATCTCTTCTTTCTGCTGCTCCTTGAGTTCATCAACGGCTTGGCTGTAGTGCCACTCCTTCGGATAGCAGATCGAAACGCTATGTCCTAGCATCTCACCAGACGACAGCCCTCCTAACCAGATACCTATCGACTCAAAGGCTTGTTCCTTCAACTGCTCGATTCCTTACTCTGCTGCGTACTTCAACTGCTTCAGTAGGATGAAGAGAGTTCCAGAGTCCATCCGTTCTAGTCTCTCGTTGATGAACTCGGACATCAGACTTTCGATTTCTGCCTTACTACAGGATCGAGTCGTCAGGTCTGTAAAGAGAGAGGAATCGTCCAGTCCCTCTTCGATCAGACTATCATATGGCAAATCTTCTGACATTCTTCCCATAATAGAACCTCCATAGAATTAATTATATAAGTATAGGAGAGTGAGCTAATGTTGCTGAGATCGAACCTCTTGAAGTTGTTGAGTAATCTCTGCTTCGGTGAGGTTGAAGTATCGTTGAAGGAACGACCGGCCTAATCCCTCTTGTATTCGACTTGTGGCAACCCCTTCAACAATGTCGTTGCCTCCTATCTCCTCGACTTCTTTGCAGTTTTTGTCCCAACCGATCTTATAAATGGCAGAGTACACTGAATCAGCTTTTACGCTATCGTTCATATATAAATAGGTTATGCCATTGTTGTATCGCGCATAGCACATAGCATCATAGTCATCTCTATTAAGGATTTCTCGATTAGTGATGATCGCTGAGTCATACTTCCCAGCAATGGTATATGCCCATCCAATATTAATCAAGCATCTACTTTTATCAAATTTTAAGTCAAAAGCCTTCTTATAGTCAGTAATTGCAGCCTCATAGTTCTTTAGATCATACTGCAATTGACCGCGCGTATAAACGCAGAGAGCAGATTCAGGTTTCAAATTCAGATAATGACTATAATCATCAATCGCCTTTCTACTGCTGCCACTCGATTGCTGACAATAAGCACGTGTGAAATATGGATCAGCATAACTACTATTTAGTGCAATAGATTTATTTAAATCTTCAATTGCCTTGTCGTACTTCTGCTGTTGCGTATAGGCAAGTCCACGCCGATAGTAATAGGTCGGATTGTTGGGATCACGCTTCAATGAATCTGAGAACCACTGCACAACCTTCTGGGGCATACTTGTCGTGTCGTTCAACTCGAATTCGACAATTCCAGCAAACTCTACGACTGGTGCAGTGTAGACAACTATACGCTGAATTCTCACTTTGAGTGAAATGGAGAACTCCTTCATCTTCCATCTGGCTAACTCTACTTCCCCCATCTCCTGATCCAGCATTCCCCACAATGCATCAACAGAAAGAAGATCAACGTTTACTCTTGACACTTGGGGTTTCTTATAAACTGCCACTAAGATGTCCTGTACTTCTCTTCCCAATCTCTTGACATAGGCTAATACCTTATCCTGTGACTTGCGTTCTCCTGTATATGGAATAAAGGTATTGTCACACCAGAGCATTTGAATTTTAGTGATATATCCATCTTGCGAAAAGTAGCTTAGAGTGTCCATTGTTGTACACTTTTCTTCCCCTCGATACACGTCACAGAACATTGGAAGACTTCCTTCTTCCCAGACTCGATAGTCCTTTCCCTCTATCTCATTTGACTCCATTCCCAAGTAGTAGCGATCAATAGCGGTTGAGCATGGAGGACCGTAGTAGCTGTTCAAGAATGTCCTTGTCCTCTTCGTTTGGGCACAGAGGACAGCAGACACGATGAATGCCATCAGAACACTAAGAGTGGTGAGTCTAATCATGGAGATATGAAGAGATGGAGTTGTGGACACAGATCAAGCACAATGCCTTGAATTGGAAGGAACAAGGTACAAAGAATCTTTATCATCTCCTATAGGTAGGAATCAGGGCAGAGGCTCCGCATAGCTTCAACTATGCCCGGTCGCCCTACTCCCTTCGTTGTTCCTCCCGGTACTAAACTCTCACTGGAACAGGCGTTTGCCCTTGTTCTCAGGGAGAAAAGATTGGCACTTGGACTGACTCAGGCTGATTTAGAGGATGGAGATACGATGAGCGATGCACAGGTCTCTAGACTGGAGCAAGCAAAGAGACAGGTGTGTTTGAGGGGAATTGTCTCTCTTGCTCGTAAACTCAAGATGCGTCCCGGTCAACTCCTCGATGAAGTCGTTGATAGAATGGAAACCCCTCATCTTTGAGGGAAGGGCAGCAGAAAGAGATAGTAGAAATAGTAGAATTGGAAGACTATGAGAAGGATAAGGGATGTCCAATAATATTGGCAAGGGAATACTCGCAGTTCCATTGCAATAATTCCAACCATCATATCTTTTAATAAGATGCTAATCGAAAGTTTTGCAGATTCGACTAAGAGCACTTCTGGCAATGTTAAAATTGCTGCTAGCGATAAATCCAGCGTCCCTCTCTGGGTCATCGTTTATAATCTCCACAAAGACAGTAATGATGAAAAAGGCAACAGAGAAGAAAGGTACAGGAATTTGCTCGATTATATTAAGAGTTATGACAATACATTTATCTCAGAGTCATGCTATTCTGTCGCAACGAATGACAGCATTCAAACGATCTGGGATAATATCAAAGAGATAATATCCATCAAAGATCAAGCCGTCGTTTTTCCTTTCATTTCTCCAATTCTTGGTCGGCACAATCTTGCATTTCAAAGATATGTTCTGAAGTATTTTCATGGCTTAGGCCGATAGCAATGTCAAAAGATTTTGAATATCTCTCTTCAAAGGCATCGAGCAGGAATTCCAAAGCCATATATTCTTGATTGCTATGAGGCTTGACTATCCATCCGTCCCCACAGATTGTTTTTTCTATACTCATAAACTTTTTTCTTTATATAGCACTGCAAGCCAATCACATTCTTATAATCCTCATAATAACAGAATCTCTTTATCACTATATCGCCGTAGGTTGATCACACTTTTCTCTAAATACTTGAAACTTTTTCTGCGCGATCTACGTCAACTACATCAGGCAATTTGATCCGTTGATTTATCACTATTTCGCGCACAATGCAATCACAAGAGAATCCAGAGCAGTTCCCAGAAAGTCTCCTTGAAGTCTCGGAGTATTTTCGTGATCCTGATCGGTGCTATCAATTCTTGGTGAGTCTTCGGTGGCCTGATGGTGTTATTACCTGTCCAAACTGTTCGTCCCCTGACCACTACTTTCTGACCAAGCAGAAGCGGTACAAGTGTAAGAAGTGCCGGAAATACTTCTCGGCCAAGCAAGGGACCATTTTTGAGAATTCCCCTATTCCTCTCAAGAAGTGGTTCGTTGGAATGTGGCTCCTTGCCAATGCCAAGAATGGCATCAGTTCCTATGAGGTCCATCGAGGACTGAAAGTGACCCAGAAGACTGCATGGTTCATGCTTCAACGTCTTCGACTGATCCTACAGGAAGAGCCTGAGGGAAAGCTGTCCGGGACTGTTGAGGTTGATGAGACCTACATTGGTGGTAAGGCTCGGAATATGCACGTGGGCAAGAGGAAGGAGAGGATCAAGGGACGAGGCACAACCGGCAAGGTGATCGTGATGGGATTGCTGGAACGGAATGGCAAAGTCCGTTTGAAGGTCATTGGCGACATCAAGAGGAAGACGCTACAGGATCATATCAAGTTCAATGTGGAGGAGGGTAGTGAAGTTCATACTGACGAGTTGAAGTCATACAAGGGACTTGATCCACTGTATGTCCACAACGTCATTAACCATGCTGAGAGGTATGTGGAAGGGCATGTTCACACGAACGGCATGGAGAACTTCTGGAGTCTATTGAAGCGAACGATCAAGGGGACGTACACAAGCTGTGAACCCTTCCATCTCTTTCGCTACCTTGACGAATAGAGCTTCCGATTCAACAACAGGCACGACAACGATCAAGGACGATTCGTCAAGGCAGCACAATCCATCATGGGAAAGCGTCTGACCTACAAGCGGTTGATCGGAGACGAGATCAAGAAGAAGTCTGGTAGAGGCCGAGAACAGTTATGAGCAAGGACAAACCGAAAGACAAACCAGAGCCACAACCCCCTGAATCATGGCAGCGGTTCGTGGCTCTGGCAAAGAAGGTGGTGAACACTCCTGTCGAAGAGGTCAAGAAGTTGGAACAGGAAGAAGCTGAACGACAGAAGCAACAGGAAGCACCGTCTCAAGCAGACAGTGCTTCAAGTACGGCAGCCAGTTAAGGGATGATATATATACCGTAGTCAGTATAAAGCCGAATCGTACTTTGCTAGTCAATCAAGAGGTGGTATCTTGCACTGTGTCCAAATGGACACTTTCACTATGTCACCACGAGGAGAACATTATTATGCCACACAAAGCTCTTGAGATTGCTACTCACTTCATTCAAGTAGCAGATGCCGCCCAAAAACCGATCAGCAACAAGAAGCTCCAGAAGCTTCTGTACTATGCTCAAGTATGGTACTACACATTGTTCGGAGTTCGATTGTTTTCAGAGGAGATGGAAGCATGGGTACATGGCCCTGTAGTTCGTAAAGTATATGGATATTATAAGGAATTCAATTTTTCTCCAATTATTCTAAAGGAAGGGGCTAAGTCTGCTGAACTAAATGAAGTTGAGATCAGATTTTTGAAAAACATTTGGGACGTTTACGGGAAATATGATGCCAACTATCTTGAAGCACTTTCCCATTCTGAGCAGCCGTGGCAAGTTGCTCGTCAAGGAGTGGAAAGTCATGCTGCTTCAGACACAAAGATTCATTTGAAAATTGCAAAAGCGTTTTATGAGCAGAAAATCGAAAAGGCCTAATATTCCAACAATTCCCTCAGAAGTTGGAGATGCTGAAAGCCAACCATTTGTGTCTGCTGAAGTTGCTGTGTCTGAGACTATAAAGGATTGGGATCATGAGCCTCTTGTATTCCAATTTAGAGAATACAAACAGGGTCAATGTGAGATTCGCAATTTTGAAAAGTCTGATGCTGATAGTCTCACGAGAAAATTATCTACTACAAGCAAAGTCACGTTAGCAGACTTTAAGAAGTCTTATATAAAATGTTATGTTGAAAATTCAGGTGACTATCAAGGTCTTTTTGATCGTCTGCCACCAATGACAGAAATAGCTGAGGTAGAATTTACACAGACAGGCCGAATTTTTGGCTTTGTTGAACAGAATCGCTTCCAAGTGGTAGCCTTTTGCAAAAAGCATAGAGGAAAGCGTAGTAAAGCCTAGCTTCAACTTGATGACGCTCTAAATTATGACAAGGGCTGATCGAGAGATCAGCCCTTCTGCTTTACAGTGCCTTTGCATCCTGTCAACCCTCGGTTGGTGCAACAGGTATATTAGTGCCCTTCCGAACGCTACGATACATACGCTTCGCGGTTGGGGATGTGCTTTCCGATCCGCTCGTTCACCCTGCGGATGGCCTCGATCCGTTGCAGCACCGGCGGGTGCGAATAGTGCACGAAGACATTGAGCGGGTGCGGCCGGAGATTCGATAGCGCATCAACCGACGTCCGCTTCAGCCCGCTCACCAGCGTTTCTCCGTCGAATGTCTCGGCTGCATAGGCATCGGCTTCATACTCGTTCTTCCGCGACTTTGCGTTCATCAGGATTCCTGTGAGCAGCGATACCGGCGCAAACAGCAGGGCAAACACGAGCACGCCGATATGGAACGACGGCTCCTGTACGCCCAGCGCCTGCGCGAACACCGGCTGGCCGAGCGTGAGCGAAAGCACAAACAGGATGACGCCCACATTCAGCACTCCTGCAATCAGCGAGGTGAGGGTGTGCTTCTTCTTGTAATGTCCCACCTCGTGTGCGAGCACTGCCACGATCTCCTCGTACGAACACTTCTTTATCAGCGTGTCGAACAGCACGATCTTCCGGCGCGGTCCCACCCCACTGAAGAAAGCGTTCGCCTTCGTGCTGCGCCGCGACCCGTCCATCTCAAGAATATTCTGTACCTGGAAGTGCACGCTGTCGGCGTAGCGGCGGATCGCCTCGTTCAGCGTCTCATCCTCCACGGGCTTCAGTCGGTTGAACAGCGGCAGCAGGCTGGTATAGAACATTGTGATAGCGATTAGAACCAGAGCCACCACACCCCAGGACAGGAGCCAGAAATACCCGCCGGTGAGCTGCCAGAGCCACACCAGCAGGGCTACCAGGCCGCCTCCCAGCACGGCCGCCAGGAAATAGGCTTTCAGCTTGTCCAGGAAGAATATGCCCCAGGTCGTTTTATTGAACCCATATCTCGCTTCGATCACGAACGTTTTGTACAGTGTCAGCGGTGTGGAAAGCAGGTCGATCGCCAGACCGAAGATGCCGAAGAAGAGCAGCGCCTGGAGGATGGGATGATCTGTATAATCCCGCACGATCATATCGAGCCAGGCAAACCCGCCGAACAGCAGCATGAGGAGCGTGAACGCCAGGTCCAGCGCGGAGGAAACGAACTTGAACCGCAGGTTGGTTTTCGCGTACGCCTGCTGCTCCCGGTATTGTCCCTCATCGTACAATCCTTTCAGCTCTTCCGGCAGTACGGGCGACAGGCGTGTGGCTTCCAGCAGGTCGATCAGGCGCTCAAAAAGGTAACTGGAGAGCACAATGCCGAGAATGACGTAAAAGATGGTCTGCGCACTCATATGACAGTTGGTTGGTATACGAGTAAAGGTACAACCCGATCGCTGCTGCGGCCCGGCCTGCTTCGTGGAAATCGCTACACGGGAACATCCGTACACGCCTTGATCGGGTGTGCAGCAGATCAGCTTCGGAGCATTCCCCGCATCAGATCGGGTCGTGCGGCTCGAATCTTCACTGCCTCCACACTCTGAAGAGAGCTGGCGGTCGATCGCTGCACATGGATGCTGTGTGACTGTGATGATGTACCGGACAAGTCATCACTACCGTCAAACAGATTGAACGTGGAGGGTCGGGAACTTCCTGACCAGGTGGGGTTTCTCGACTGGCGGGCCGGAATATGCGATCGACCGGAGTAGCCCCTCCCGACTTGGTAGAGGCGGTTCCTGATCGCATCGCAGACCTCGCAGAGATGTTGGAATGTCGCGACGAGCAGGCGGGCTGCCGAAGTTGGCGTGGCGTTGAGAGACGGGTGATGGAAGGGTGCTATCCCTTGAGGATGCCGGTGCCGGTGAGGTAGCGGGAGATGTGGCCGGGAAGTTTCCCCTCGGCGTGGAGTTCGCGCAGGTGCGCGGCGGTGATTCCCTCGAACCAGTTGTCGTGGTCGTGACACCGGAGGCGAATCGAGATGGGGTGGGTGGTGTGGTCCACCAGAATACCCTCAACCGGGTGTAGCTCTACCTCGCTGCGGAGATAGGTCCACGTTACCTTTGCACTGTTCATGGCGATCAGCCTCTGCAGGTCATCGAATCATGGAGGGGGTCGAAACGATTGTCGGCCGGATGTGGGGGTGCATCGGTTCCACGGCGAACTTAGCGCCCTCCGCCCAACCGGGCAAATGGCGTCGCAACAGGTATTGCAGCAGGGTGGGGTGAAGTGAAAGGGGACAGAGCGTGGGGGATCGGGGGTGGTCAAGAGGGAGTGGGGTGCTCGAAGTGCTGGAAGTCGGGGTTGCGGCGGAACGTTCCTCCCCACCGCCACCCGTAGCGTGCGAATATCCGCACGATTGCGCTGGACCGGGTGATCGTTCCGGCTGTGCCGGGACGGTAGGGGCGCGGCGGGTAGTTCCGTCCGTTCCGTATCCACGGGTTCAATGCGGGGTTGATGTCGATTGCACACCCCCGGGCGTGCCGCGACAGGTGCCGCGTTCCCTCCACGATGCGATAGTTGTAGCCCGACGTGTTGTTCGCCGCCATCGAGCGGGTGTCGGACCATCCGTAGGCCGCCACCGGCTCGATGCGTTCGATGCGAAAACCACTGTCGGCAATCTCGCCGAAGATTGCCTCCACCTCCCGTGCCAGTCCCCGGTGCACCACCAGCACTCCACGCTGCCGCACCCCGTTCATATCGATGTAGGGAACCGTCACCGCAACCATCGTTCGAGTAACGGCGGCAGGTGCGCCCGGACAGGTAACGGCGCGCTCCAGCGTCATTCCCCCCGGAAGGGGGAGCGCCTCCGCTATCGGGGGGTCGGAGCCGTTGCGCAGTTGTCCGCTGGCGGTTGCGGTGAGGAGCCGCAGCGTGAGGGTAACGAGAAACAGAGCAATGGTCATGGTCGGGAACAGTGGGGGGAACTTCCGCAGCGGACCTGGCTGTTCGCTGGAAATCGGTGAGCGCGCAGATCGATGCGCCAGCGTCCCTTGTCGGTCGCGGCGTGCGTTGTACGTTTCGACGATGTGATTGCTTTCAATCATCCTACTCCCCCAACTCTCTCTGTCTCTACCATGACAAAGCTACAAACGTCACGCCGTCCGTTTCTGTCAGTGCTCCCGATTCTCGTCGCTTTTGCGATAAGTGCGTGTGGTGGTCCGAAGATGACCGAGGAACAACTCCGCTCCGCCAAGGTCTCGGGGCTGGTGATGGGGAGGTTCGAGGGAGATATGGCCGAGGTGAAGCTCGAGGAGAGCGAACTGCCGCCGGGCTACAAGTTCATTCCCGACCTTGTGACCATCCAGCCGTCAACGCAGCGTTTGTGGGATGGTACCTTCGGCGCCCAGCTCCCGCCGGTCAAGCAGAAGTTCTTCCAGACGGTGCAGACCGCCACGGGCGCCAAGGGGTCAATTCTCTATATGGAGTTCACCCAGAATCTGACCGATGCACACGACGGCTTTATCTCGGGGATGCTGTGGGGCGATGCGCGTCGACCAATGAAGGAGGGGAGGGAGGACTATCTGATGGTGAGCAACAAGCTGGTGGTGTGGTGTCTGTTGCCGGGCGATCCCGCCAAGACGGCATCACAGCGGAAGATTCGCCTGGCAATCGACAACGAGGGATAGGAAGGTTCCGCAGGCGGGATCGGTCGAGAACGTTCGTGCTGCGGCTCTCCGGGACTACCGGAGGGCCGCTTCGTTATTGGTATGTAGAGCACGGAGCGCACGTTGATGAGTGGTCCGGTGTGTGTAGCTTCCGAAGTGTCGTGTGGTTGTGCGCAGTGGGTGGCAGGGATCTGCCGGGAATTCGTTCCCATCGTTGATTGTCCCGGCAGCCAGCCGTTGCCACGTTCTCTTCCCAGTCTTTCTGTTCATGGCTTCTTCCCGCCCCTCTTCTCCATCCAACGCGTCGGTGCAGCGCACGCCGACATGGTTCGAGCGTGCAGGGTGCTGGGCGGTGGGCGTCTACGCCTTCGCGCTCTACTTTGCCGTTGCTGCGCTCGTCACCATCCTCAACGGTGATGTGCTGCGGATGCTGGAATCGGGTGTGCTTGCCGTTCTGCTCGTCATCTTCGGGGTCTGGCTGGCGCGACGCAACGTGGCGAAGGGGAGCGGACCTGCTCGCCCCGATGCTGCTGTGCTTCCTCGACTGCAACCCAGGAGGCGCAAACGATGAGCCGTGTACAGGTTCCGGTGGTTCTTACCGTGGCGGGGAGTGATTCGGGCGGCGGCGCCGGTATCCAGGCCGACCTTAAAACCTTTGAAGCGCACGGGTGTTTCGGCACCTCGGCCATCACCGCCATTACTGCGCAGAACACGCTCGGCGTGCGCGCTGTGGAAACGATTTCTCCGGCCGTGGTGTGCGCTCAGATGGAGGCGGTACTGGAGGACTTTCCCGTCGGGGCAGCGAAGACGGGGATGCTCGCCACCGCCGCAATCATCGAGGTTGTTGCCGCGGCGCTCGCTGCACCGGCAGACCGTGTTCCTCTCGTTGTCGATCCGGTAATGGTGGCAACCAGCGGCGCGGTACTGCTGGAACCCGACGCGCGTGGCGCACTCGTTGAGCAGCTCATCCCTCTTGCCTGGCTCGTTACCCCCAACCTTCCCGAGGCGGAACTCCTCAGCGGCATCGTTCTCAACGACGATGAATCCGCTGTTCGCGCAGCGCAATGGTTCCTCGATCGCGGCGCCCGCGCGGTGCTCCTGAAGGGCGGACACGGTGCGGGAGCGACGGTGGTGGATCTGCTTGTCGAGCGTGGGGGAGGGGTCACCCGTATCGAGCGTGCGCGGCTCGCCTCCCGCAACACACACGGCACGGGATGTACGCTGAGTGCGGCAATCGCTGCGCGGCTGGCATCGGGCGAGACACTTGCTGCTGCGGTGGAGCGGTCGATCGACTACGTGCGCGGTGCCATTGAGCGCGCACCTGAACTTGGGGCCGGATACGGTCCGCTGGGGTTCAGGGGGGCGTGAGCCAGTCCCGAAGAGGGGACAGAAGGGGTGGTGAAGAAGTCTCTACTGACGGTGCGTCGCCTTTGGTTGATCCCCCCGCCACTCGCTGAAGCAGGTGAGCACCGCTGCGGGACTTTCACAGATCAGATCCGCTCCGGCTGCCACAAGCTCCTCGCGCGAACCGTAGCCGTAGGTCACGCCAATCGAGCGTAGTCCGTTCGCTCGTGCCGCCTCGATGTCGTATCGACGATCCCCCACCATCACCGTTGTTGCGGGGTCGAGAGCGTGGGTTGCCACAAGCTCTGCCACGAGCCTCGCCTTGTCGTCGAGACGGGCGTCGAAGGTGCCGCCATGGATCTGGCGGAAGTGACGGGTCAGACCGAAGTGCTCCAGCACCAGTTCGGCGAAGGGCTGTGTCTTCGATGTGGCGACGTAGAGTGTGTAGGAGCTTCCAAGCTCTTCGAGCATCGCCTCCACGCCGTTGTACACCTGGTTCTCGTAGGCTCCGACTCTGCCGTACCGCTCGCGGTACAGCGCCACCCCCTGCTCTATCACCTCTCGGTCATTCGACCCGCACAGCGCAGCGAAGTTCTCTCGGAGCGGCGGACCGATGTAGGACGCCATCGCCTCACCGGAGGGGACCGGAAACCCGAGTGTTTCGAGCGCATGCCGAAGGCAGCGCACTACTCCCTCGCCGGGATCCGTCAGCGTGCCGTCGAGGTCGAACAGAATCGTGTTGATCTGCATGAGCTTCAGAGTGTCGTGATGCCTCAGTTCCGCTCCCGACCATCATTCATGTGCATCGAAAGACTCGTGGCCGAGTTTGGTGGGAACGAGAGAGGAGGGGTGCCAGGCTCACTCTCTGCTCCCCCCACCCCGCGCATCAATGGTTGTTCCTGGCCTTCTCTCCCCTACGCAAGCTGCTCCATCGTTGTGCGCAGCTTCTCGAGCGTGGCGCGGTAACCTTCAAGTTTTGTGCGCTCCGCCTCCACCACCTGCACCGGTGCGTTCGCCGTAAACTTCTCGTTTCCCAGCTTCCCCTCGGTTGCGCGGATCTGCGTTGCAATCCGCTCCATCTCCTTCTCTGTTTTCGCCCGCTCCTTCTCCAGATCGATATGTCCTTCGAGGTGAACGTGGACTGAACAGCCCTCCACGACCTCGGTGGCCGAGAGCTTTGGCTTCGGTGCGTCGGTCGTCACCCCAAGCGTCTCGATCCGCGCCATCCGGCGGAGCAGTTCCAGGCTGCGCGAGAGGTGCCCGCGCTGCGTCGTGTCGGGCGCGGTGATTGTGACGTCCACGTGGGTGCCCGGCGACAGGCCCGCCTCGGCGCGCATCCGCCGCACCGACTCAACGGTGCGCTGGAGAAGCGTGTAGCGTGCTTCAAGCCCGGCGTCGCAGGCGGCAGGGTCGTGTTGAGGAAAGGCCGCTGTGGAGATCGAAGCACCTTCGGCGCGCGGAGCGAGATTGTGCCATAGCTCCTCGGTGATGAAGGGGATGATCGGGTGGAGCATGCGCAGCACCTGATCGAACAGCCCAACGGCAAAGCGCATTGCCGCAGCGCGCCGTTCCGTGCTCTCCTCCTCGGCAAGCTCGTTCTTCAGAAGCTCCACGTACCAGTCGCAGAACTCGCCCCACACGAACTCGTAGACGAGTTTGCTGTAGTCGTTGATGCGGTAGCTCTCCAAAGCGCTGGCTGCCTCGGCCAGTGCCCGGTGGAAGCGGCTGAGAATCCATCGGTCTGTGGCCGTGACGGGCTGAAGCTCCGGGAGCGTGTCGGCAATCGGCCAGTTGCTCGCAAGGTCGAGTCCTGCATCGGCGGCCTTCATCGCAAGGAAGCGTCCGGCGTTCCAGATCTTGTTGCAGAAGTTTCGTCCCAGCTCGCACTGCTCGGTGCCGAACCGCACATCCTGCCCCGATGGTGCAAGGTAGATGATGGTGAAGCGAAGCGCATCGGCGCCGTAGTCGCGGATGACGTCGAGCGGGTCGGGACTGTTGCCGAGCGACTTCGACATCTTGCGTCCCTGCGTGTCACGGATGATCGAGGTGAAGTAGACGGTGCGGAAGGGAACGAGGTCTGCCGGTGCTGTCCGTGGTGTGCCGTCGGTCTTCGGCTCCCCCTCCATGAATGCGAATCCCGCCATGATCATTCGCGCCACCCAGAAGAAGATGATGTCCGGTCCGGTAACGAGAAGATCGGTGGGATAGAAGTAGGCGAGGTCGCGGTCGTTGCGGCGTGCGCTCCCCCAGCCGTGAACGCTGAAGGGCCACAGCCACGAGCTGAACCACGTGTCGAGCACGTCCTCGTCCTGATGGATGGAGGTGGCGTCAACCACCTCCAGCCGTTCGCGCGCCTCCGCCTCGCTGCGCGCTGCGGTCTGGCGTCCATCCTCGGTGTACCACACCGGAATGCGGTGTCCCCACCAGAGCTGGCGGCTGATTGCCCAGTCGCGGATGCCGGTCATCCAGTGTTCGTAGGTCTTTACCCAGCGCTCCGGCTGGAAGCGAATCGCACCGCTGCGCACCGCCTCCAGTGCGGGCTGCGCGAGCGGCTCCATCCGAACGAACCACTGGTCGCTCAGGTACGGTTCCACCTGCTCACCGCCACGCTCGCTGTAACCTACCGAGTGGGTGTACTCCTCGTCGCGCTCGATGAGGTCGCGCTCGCGCAGCATCTCCACTGCACGGCGGCGGGCGTCGAACCTGTCCATCCCCGCGAGCGGCCCGGCAAGCTCGTTCATCGAGCCGTCGGGGTTTATCGTGTTCGGCATAGCAAGGTTGTGCCGCGTTCCCACCTCGTAGTCGTTCGGGTCGTGCGCCGGGGTGATCTTCACCGCGCCGGTGCCGAAGGCTGGATCGGCGTAGCTGTCGGCGATGATCGGCACCTCGCGGTCGGCAAGGGGAACGCGAAGGGTGCGGCCGATCAGCGCGGTGTAGCGCCCGTCGTTCGGGTTCACCGCAACCGCAACGTCGCCGAAGAGCGTTTCGGGGCGCGCGGTGGCAACAAGGACGGTGCCGCTTCCGTCGGCGAGATGGTAGCGGAGCGTGTACATCCTGTCCACTACCTCGCGGTGGAGCACCTCCTCGTCGCTCAACGTCGTCTGGGCCAGCGGGGACCAGTTGACGATTCGTTTGCCGCGGTAGATCAGCCCTGCATCGTACAGCCGTACGAACACCTCGGTCACCGCCTGCGACAGGTCGGCCTCCATCGTGAAGCGCTCGCGCCGCCAGTCCACCGAGACGCCGAGCGAGCGGAGCTGGCGGAAGATGATGCCGCCGTACTGTTCGGTCCACGCCCACGCGCGTTCGAGAAATCCCTCGCGGCCAAGGTCGCGGAAGTTGACGCCTTCATCCTTCAACGCCTTGACGATCTTCCCCTGCGTGGCGATGCCGGCGTGGTCGGTGCCGGGAATCCAGCACGCCTCGAACCCGCGCATCCGGTGCCAGCGGACGTAGATGTCCTGCAACGTGTTGTTGATGATGTGCCCCATCGTCAGGATGCCGGTCACGTTCGGCGGCGGCATCACGACGGTGAAGGCGGGGCGGTCGGAGCGCGCCTCCGCATCGTACAGATGATGGTCGTACCAGTAGCTGTACCAGCGCGACTCGATGTCGTTGGGAGCGTAGGCCTTGGGAAGTTCTGCCATGGGAGATCGATGGATGTTCGTGCGGGGAAGATACGGGAGGGGGCGGTGCAGCGTAAAGGTTCAGGGCGAACGGTTACAGCTGGAGAGGTTTGGGGTACGCGCCCCAAAGCAAATCCCGGCCTGAGCGCAACACAGACGCCCAACTTTTCTTCGTTTGAACCGTGCGCCTCGAACCCTCTATCTTCCCCGATGCTTATCTACACCGTGGGGCACTCGACGCGAACACAGGAGGAGCTGATCGAACTGCTCCGTGCCTACGGCGTAGCGCTCCTGTGCGATATCCGCGCAATCCCCTACAGCCGCTACAATCCCCAGCACAACCGCGAGACGCTGCTCGACCTGCTCCCGGCGCACGGTATCGCCTACACGCACCGCGAGGAGCTTGGCGGACGCCGCCCGCCGCGCGAGGTGATGGAGCGTGCGCGCAGTTGCAGCGAGCGCTCGCGCGGATTCGCCGAGTACATGAAGACGCCCCCCTTCATCAAGGGACTCGACCGCGTGCTGGAACAGGCGGAACATCGCCTCACCGCGTTGATGTGCGGCGAGATCGACCCCACTCACTGCCATCGCTTCCTCGTTGCCGACGCTCTCGTAGCGCGCGGCCACGATGTGCGGCATATCATCTCGCTCGACGAGTGTCGCGATCATCCTGTCACCCTCTTCTCGATGATGTGAGATGAAAAAGGAGCGGGGAGGGGAGATGGGGGTGCAGCAGAATCCTTCCGGCAACCTTGCAGGCCACATACCGTGTGTTGAATGACGAATGACCATATCATCTGGCTCCATGGTCCCTCGGGCGCTGGAAAGACTTCGGTGGGCCGGATCGTCGCCGAGCGGCTCGGCATCCCCTTCCTCGATCTCGACGCCGAGGTTGAGCGGGAGGTCGGGGCGAGCGTTGCCCAGATCTTCGAGTCGCAGGGGGTGGGGGCGTTTCGTCGCATGGAGTGGAACACGCTCCTGGCACTGCTGGAGAACCGCTCCGGTCCCGTTGTGCTCGCGCTCGGCGGTGGAGCAAACACCGACCCCGCCGTGCGGCAGTTGATGCGCGAGTGTGGCGTCCGCGTTGCCCTTCTGCTGGACGCTGCAAGGGCGATCGAGCGAATCGTGGCAGATACGACACCACGTCCCCTGCTGACCTACGACGATCCCGAGTCTGCGTGGCGCGAGCTGTATGGACGTCGCGAGGCGTTCTATCGCGATACCGATGCGATTGTCGATGCCGCTCCTGCGGTTGAGCGTGTTGCAGATGCCGTGCTTGCCGCCGTGGAGCGCCTTGCCGGTCCACTCTGGAGCGTGCAGGCGACGATAGATGGTGCATCGACCAGTGTGACGGGAGTGGGGACGTTGCCGCTCCTGCGCGCTGCCCTCCGCAGTTATGCCGGCAGCCGGCGCGTGTGCGTCATCGCCGACGAAGCGCTTGCCGAAGGCTACGACCATCTCCTCCATCCGGGGGATCAGCCCTGGGCGCTGGTTGTAACGGTGCGGGCGGACGAGTCGCAGAAGAGCCTGGAGAGCGTTGCGTGGATGGCGCGTGCAATGGCCGCGCACAGGATTGGACGTGGCGACCTCGTTGTGGGGATTGGCGGCGGCGTCATCACGGACCTTGCCGGATTCGTTGCCTCGGTGTACATGCGCGGTGTGGAGTGCGTGCTGGTGCCCACAACGCTGCTTGCCATGGTCGATGCGGCGCTCGGCGGCAAGAGCGCGGTGAATGCGGGTGGAGTGCGCAATCTTCTGGGGACGGTACGCCAGCCGCGTTCGGTGTTCGTCGCTCCTGCATTCCTCCACACGCTTCCGCGCCGTGAACTGCGCGCTGGGATGGTCGAGGCGTTGAAGATGGGAATTGCCAACGACCAGGCACTTGCTGCCGCGGTAGAGAACGCCATGCCTTCGGTTCTTGAAGGCACGGTCCCCACCGCGCTCGACGAGGTGATTCGTCTCTCGATCAACACCAAGCTGGACGTTGTTGCCCGCGATCCCTACGACCAGGGGCCGCGTCTCTCTCTCAATCTCGGCCACACCTTCGCGCACGCACTCGAAGCGGCACAGCCCGAGGCACGCACCCACGGCGAGGCTGTTGCGTTCGGTCTGATTGCCTCGGCGGAGGTGGCGCGGGGACGGGAGCGCATTTCTGAAGAGCGCCTTGGGTGGATTACCGCGCGTGCGCTGCCGCTTGCCGGCGAAACGATTCCACTCCCCCCGATGGAAGAGCTGCTGGAACTCATGCGTGCCGACAAGAAGCGGAGTGGCGGCCCGGTTCGGCTTGTGCTGCCGTGTGAAGGGATCGGAGTAACGGTGGAGGAGATCGCGGAGGAGGCGGAGATTGTTGCCGCGCTGGAACGCACGGTGGTTCGCCAGCGCGAGCATGCACAGCAAACCGAACAGCACCGATGACGATAGAGATTATCAACGGCCCGAACCTGAACCTGCTGGGCGTTCGCGAGCCGGAAGTGTACGGGCGCGAAACCCTCGACCAGATCAATCAGTGGCTTCTCGACTCCACACGCGAGCTTGGGGTGACGCTCCGCTTCTTTCAATCGAATGTGGAGGGGGAGATCATCGACCGGCTGCACCGTGCCGGTTATGGCGATGAACGGGCCGACGCCGTGGTGCTCAACCCCGGAGCCTACACCCACACGTCCATTGCCATCCGCGATGCGGTTGCCGCAATCCCCATCCCCACGGTCGAAGTCCATCTCTCGAATATCCACGCGCGCGAACCGTTTCGCGCACACAGCGTTGTTGCTGCGGTGTGCCGCGGCCGCATCGAAGGACTCGGGAAGCTGGGCTATCTGGCGGCGGTGGAATCGCTGGTCAGGGGTGCGGTGGCAGGAGCGCGGTAGCCGGAGCCTGGCGTTCGGGTTGCCTGCTGCTCGTCACCCTCTCCCTGTTCCGTTCTCCTAGTCCTCCCGTTCCTCGGGGCTGAGGTAGCCGTCGTTCCGGGCGAGGGATTCGCGGAGTTTTGCGGTGCGGACGGTGGGGAGAGCCTGGGCAATCCAGTCGCGCAGCGTGGTGAGGCGCTCGTCCTCGTTCCGCATCTCCAGCAGGCGCTGCCGGAGTGTTGCCTCCATGCCGACCTTCTGTGCCATGCGGAAGGCGCCGCCGCCGTGCAGCCACTCGGTGGCCTCAAGGGTGAACTGCCCCTCATCGTACACGGTCTCAACGAGTTGATTGTACAGCGCGACGGTTTCGAGGAGCAGACTGGATGAGGGGAGCTGTTCGGTATCGTCCACTCCATCCACCTCGGCGGTGAGATACGGCTCCTCGTCGGTGAAGTAGCGCTGAATTACGTAGCGCTCACCTCCGCGCACCACGATGTCCATCCGGCCGTCGTCGTAGGTCTTCAGCACGCGATCCACCGTTGCCGTACAGCCGAGCTGATAGAGCTTCCCCTCCTCCACCAGATTGATTCCGATGGTCACCTTCCCCTCGATGGAGCGTTGCACGAGCGTCTTGTACCGCTCCTCGAAGATGTGCAGCGGATAGCGGGCGGCAGGGAACAGAACGATGCCGAGGGGAAAGAGTCCGATGTGAGCCATAAAAATGCCGGATGTTGATGCGTCGAGAAAATGCAATGGGCCGGAGTGGACCTGGCGATCCGCTCCGGCCCAGACGTCGGTGTCGTGTTAGTCCTGCATCGCGGCGCGCACGGCGAGTGCGCGGGTGTAGCGTGCCTCGACCCGCGCCCAGTTGACGTGGTTCAGGAAGTTATCGATGTAGCCCGCACGGTTCTTGCCATCCTTGTGGTAGTAGGCGTGCTCGAACACGTCGCACGGCAGCAGCGGGATGCCACCCCAGATGGCGCCGTAGTGGTGCTCGTCAACCTCGATGTTGAGAAGGCGGCCGGAGTAGAGCGTGTCGAGCGTGAGCACGCCCCAGCCGGAGAGCTTGGCGGCAACGCAGCAGCCCTTGAACCCGGCACGCCACGCCTCAACCGAGCCGTACTCGGCCTCGATTGCGGCCTTCAGCGTTGGGGCGTTGTCGATGTTGCCGTCGCCTCCCATCACGTCCCAGTAGATGTCGTGGAGGAGCGCGCCTGCGTGGTTCCAGGTGAAGCGGCGCTTCAGTTCGCCGTACTCGCTGTAATTGCCGTTTGCCGTTGCCGGGTCGGCAGACTCCAGTTTCGTTTCGATGGTGTTCAGCGCGGTGACGTATCCGGCGTGGTGCGCGGTGTAGTGCCAGTCCATCGTCTCGGCATCGATCACCTCAAGAACGTTTGCCGTTGCGTTGCTGTCGTTCTCGAAGTAACGGGGCTTCTGCTGCCACTGGTAGCTCATGGGAGGTCGGGATTGATGATAATGGGGTTGTAGAAGAGCCGTGAGGGTCGCGTTGGAACAAGCCTGAACCATCATCGGGCCGGCAAAGTTCGCGCATTGTCCTTGTATGACGAAATGCGGACCATACGGCGAAAAAAAGAGGGACGCAACACTGTTGCGCCCCTGCAAGTCCTGTTCCAGGAATTCCGGTGCTGCCCTTCCGGCGGGAGTTACGGCAGGCGGACCAGTCGTGCCGATGTTGCCACGCCGTTGTCGGCAACTGCGCGCACGGTGTAGACCCCGCCGGGGAGCCCCGACAGGTCGAGGCGAAGGCTGCCAGCGGCATCTGCCTGCTCACCGTCGAGGCGCAGCGCCGGAGTGCCGGCACCGTCCATCATCACCACGCCAACCTTGCGTCCGGCAAACCGCTCGCCCAACGCCAGCAGCGCCTGGGGGCCGGCTGGATTGGGAACCACTGCGGCCATCGACGGCTTCGACGTGACCCGTACCGATCCCGTGGGATCGACCGTCACGTTCATGTCGAAAAGCTGCTGATTGCCGAAGAGGCCGATGGAGATGCCGATCTGGAAATCTCCGCTCGAGAGAAGGGTGGAGTCGACGGTGACGTCGAACAACACTTCTCCACTTTGACCCGCTCCGAGCTTGAACGGAATGCCCTGGTCGATGTTGGGACTTTGGCATCCCAGCGGTGTGCACACTGCCGTGATCCACTTGTCGTTGGGGAGCGAGTTGCGCGTCCGCGCCACGTTCACCGTTACCTCGGAGGTGCCGGTGTTGTGAACCATGAAGTGAATCTCGGTGTAGCTGCCCGGCCCAACACGGCGTACCAGTTCGGCATGCTCGATATGGAGCTGGGCCTGCACGATGGCGCAGGGGAGGAGAATCAGGGCAAGGAGCGTAAAGGCAAGGCGGTTCATGGGGATCGTCTCGTGCAGATGGGATGAATCAAGAAATCGGGAGCCTTGGAACGATCCGGCGCACGCTCCGTGTGGAGCGCGCGCCGGAGTTTGTTGCGACTGTTAGCGAACGACGTTGAGTGTCCGCGACAGACCCATGCCGCCCGCGGTGAAGCGAACGGTGTAGACGCCAGCCGGGAGTCCGGCAACGTTCAGCACCTGGTTGTAGGTGCCCGCGTCGCGGAGCGTGCCCGGAATCTGCAGCACCGTGGTGCCGTCCAGTGCGATCACGTCGATGCCAACCGAGGCTGGGCGCATCAGCGTGATGGCGAACGTGGTGAGGTCCGACGCCGGGTTCGGCGTGTTCGCCGCAACGTTCATCATCGCGTTGCCGACAACCACGTCGAGCACACCGCCGCTGGGGTTTGCCGTTGCCGTGATCGTGTAGGTCTCGTCATGCGTCTCCTCGGTGGCCGTGTTCGTCATCCGCAGCGTGACGGTGCCGGTGCCCGGGGAGTTCGGCATAACGTTCAGCACCATGTTGCCGGTCTGGCCCGGTGCCAGCGTTGCGTCGATCGGTCCGTTCTGCTGCGGAAGAGTCGTGCAGTTGTTGTTCCAGCAGAACCGGCTCTCCCAGCCGTTCGGCAGGTTGTTCGTCGTCCGGGTCAACTCGAAGCTTGCGTCGGAGGTCGTGCCGTTCTCCACCGCCGTCTGCAGCTGGGCGGAGTTGTTCTCCACAACCGTTGCCGAGCTGGTGGTGGTCGTGAAGGTGATCTGGCCGCCGGTCACCGCCGAGTCGATCTGGTCGGTCAGGCCGATCTCTGTTGCGTGAATGATCGGACCAAGTGTGCTGCCGTTGTTGAGGTGCACCATGAAGACCATGTGGCTCTGGTTTGCGCGGGCGAACTTCTCCGGCTTGAAGTTGACGTTGACGCGCATCTTCGCGCCCGGCATCAGGACGTTGTCGTCCATCGACTCGGAGGAGATCGTCACCGCACGACCCGAGACGCTCGGCCAGAAGTCGCGTGCAACGTGCAGGTGATAGAACGGATTCGACTGGCCGTTCTGCTGGTAGAGGATGCTGTCCTCGATCAGTACACCCGTTACCTGGAGCGAGGTGCCGCTGTTCAGCACCATCGGTGCTGCGGCGCTCAACTCCAGCACGGCGAACACGCTGTTGAGCTGCGTATCCCAGCGGTACGACTTGATGTCGATCGCAATCGGCGAGTTCGGAGTGGTCTGCAGGATTGTCTGGATTGCCGGATCCCACTTGCTCAGGTCCAGCGACGGGGTTGTGCTGCCGCTGAAGATGCGGCGGCTGACGGCCGCAGTCGGGAACGACGTGACCTTCAGGAGGCTGCCGAGCTGCTCGGTCTCGCTGGTTGCCAGCGTGTCGGCGCTGGCACCGTAGCCGCCCGTGTTGTGGAGGGCAATGGCAATCAGGCTCTCGCCGTACTTCTCCGTAAGGCGCTTCATCTCCGGCACACCATACACACCGCAGGGGCCGCACCATGCACCCGACGACTCCTCCAGCACAACACGCGTCGGCTGCGTGACGATGTTGTCGCGCACGTAGACCTTGACCGGAACATTGATCGTTGCGTGATCGGGGTCGTTGGTGGTAAGGGCGATGTTGCTGGTGTAGTTGCCCTGGCTCAGCGAGCTTGCGTTCACCGTCACCGTGTAGGTGCCTGCGCTACCGGCCGCAATGTTGAAGTTCGAAGCGCCGGTCATGCTCAACCAGGCCTCGCTCGTCGAGGCGGTGGCGGTGCCTGTGAGAGGAGCAACGCCGTAGTTGGCCACAGCAAACTGTGTCTGTCCTGTCTGGCCAGCACGCACACCGATGTAGATGGTGGCCGGCTCGATATGCGCTACCGGCTGCGGTGCGCCGACCGAGAGCTTGTAGGCCGTGTTCGGAGCCACATCACCGCCAAGGGCGTAGAGGGCCGTGCCAGCGTTGACCAGGCCACTTGCTCCCTGGATCGGTGCGGGGAGGCGGTAGAAGGCGTCCCAGGTGTTCGAGCCACTGTTGTAGGTGTAGACCGAGGAGATCGGCACCAGCGACTGATTGACGATGGCCATTCCTCCGGCAACGTACAGCTTGCCGTCGAGCACGCCAGCCGAAGCATCATCGACGAACTCCGGGTAGTTTGCAATGGCCGTCCACGTCAGGTTCCCGCTGCCGTCGGCAGTGGCGCGATAGGCTGCCTTCTTGTAGCTCGTGGAACCCTGCTGGTTGGTCTCCGAGCCGCCGATCGAGTAGAGGGCACCGGCATCGCTGGCTCCTGCCATGTTGATGCCGGCGTACGGTGCCGGGGCGGCGAGTTCACTCCAGGTGTTGGAGGCGATGTCGTACATCAGCACCGACGTGTTGCCAACATTCTCGTTGTTGCTGCGGGTAAGTCCACCCCACATGTAGATCCTGTTGCCCAGGACCGCTGCGGTGTGATACCACATCGCCTTGGGCGGCGCTGCCTTCGTGGTGTAGGTGTTCGTTACCGGATCGTACTCCGTCAGCATGCCAACGAAGCTGAGGCTCTGGCCCGCAACGCTCACACCACCGGTCAGATAGATCTTCCCGTTGTGCGACACGGCGTAGCCAAGGAGCTGGGGAGCTGGCATATTGGCAATGTCAGTCCAGGGTCCATTCGTCGCGCCGTCGTAGCTGGCGGCGGTGTTGGAGTACTGGGCACCGTTGAAGAAGCTGAAGACATAGGCCTTGGTGCCAACCGCTGCAGTCATGTGACCAACACGCGGACTTTGGAGATCGGCAATCTGAGTCCACTGGGCGCGGGCTGCCGAGGCGAACGCGACCAATCCAATCACGGCGGCCATCCAGACGCGCCGTGGCAGGAGGATGCGATTGTGCATAGGGGAGACTCCGAAAAGTATTGTGGAAGAATCAGGGACTAGCGACGTGTTGGGGGAGAGACGAGAACGCGCGGACCACAGAGGATTTCCGTGGCAGGAGGCCAGGGGAAGGAACAGTGCCGAATCTACGCTCTATCCCCCTGTGGTGCAAGAGATTCAGGAGGACCACATCGCCTCCTCTACACATGGAGGGGGGAGAGGTTACTGTCCAGGAGAACATCGGCACGCTCCTCCATTGCTCCGCGCTCCGAGAATCGCAACAGATTTCCGTTTTCCTGCCGATATGTTGATTATTCGTCGTCGTTGAGGTTGTCGAGGAGGTCGATTGCCTTGTCCACCTCCTCGTCGATCTGCTTGGCGATCCGTTCGGCAAGTTTGTAGAGTCGCAGCAGCGCCTCGCTGGAGCCGGCGGCAAGGTTGTCGTGCGAAATGCGGAACACAATTTCGTTGCGTTCGTTACGCATCGTCAGCACATACTTGTAGTTCTCCCGGATGCGCTTGATGCGGAAAGTGGCCTTCCCCTTCAGCGAGGCCACGTACTCGTCTGGCTCGTCTCCCGTTTCCCAGATGATCTTTCGCTCGACGGTGCGCGCGTTGAGCTTGTCGACAAGGACGTCGTAGTTCGGATCGTTGTCGAACGCTTCGTTGGGGATCAGTGACTGGTCGGTCATGAATCAGGGGGATATGCTGGAGAATGGAGAAAAGGATACGGCGGAATGATACGAACCTGCTCCCGTTCCCCGAGGCCCGAAAGGAAAGCGGCGATCCCGCCCGGAGATCGCCGCTGGTCGATGTCTATGGTGCAGAGAGTCTACACGCCGAAACTGGAGCCGCAGCCGCAGGTGCGCGCCGCGTTCGGGTTGTTGAACACGAAGCCCCGTCCGTTGAGTCCGTCGGTGTAGTCAAGTTCGGTTCCCATCAGATAGAAAAGGCTCTTCGGGTCGATGAAGAGGCGGACGCCGTTGCTCTCGATCACCTTGTCCTCCGGGCGCTGCTCGGCGTCGAAGCCGAGCGTGTAGCTCAGGCCGGAGCAGCCGCCGCCCTTGACTCCTACACGAAGACCGTAGGATTCCGGGATCGAGTTCTGCTCCTTGATCTTGCCGATCTCGGCAATTGCCTTCTCGGTCAGAGTGATCGGCCCGGTGGCCGTTGGCGTGTCGATCGTGAGAGTATCAGCCATCGTCGTTCCTGTCCAGTTGGGTATGAATGTCGCAGCAAAGGTAGGGAGCTGCTGCGACCTGCCAATCGGTGACGTGTAAGAGCCGGAAATCGTGGAGCGGGAGCCTTTCCCGAAACCCACCGGCCACTCCCCGCTACCGGCACGTCATGAACCCGTTCTCACCGCTGCAATTCCTGCAAGGAGCAGGTCCGCCGCTCGCTCGATCTCTCCCTCGGTCGTCATCCTCCCCACACCGAGACGGATGCTGCATCGCGCTTCGGTTTCGTTCAGACCGATTGCGCGGAGCACATGGCTTGGTGCCGGTGATTCACTGCTGCACGCCGAGCCAGTGGAGAAGGCAACGCCGCGGGCTGCCGTGATAAGTCTGTCCGCAGGAATCCCTGGAATCTGGACGTTCAGGTTGGTGGAGAGCCGCGGCGCGCCAAGGCGGGGATCAGGACCGTTGACGGCCAGATCGGGGAGCGAGGACGCCAGTAGTTGCAGCAGTCTATTCCGTAGTTCGGAGGTGTGGCGGTTGTCGCGCTCCATCTCGTTGAGGGCAATCGAGGCCGCGCGTCCCATTCCAACGATTGCCGGGACGTTGAGCGTGCCGGAGCGGAGTCCGCGCTCGTGTCCCCCCCCCGTCTGCTGCGGTGCCAGGCGTATTCTCGGCTGTCCGCCACGCACGTAGAGTCCGCCGATTCCCTTCGGTCCATAGAGCTTGTGCGCCGAAAAGCTGGCAAGATCAACGCCAAGGGCTGGCAGGTCGAGCGGCAGCCTGCCGTAGCACTGCGTCAGGTCGCTGTGGAGGAACGCGCCCACCGCGTGAACGCGTTCGGCCGCCGCCGCCAGGTCATGAAGCGTTCCGATCTCGTTGTTTGCTCCCATCAGGGAGACGAGGAGCGTGCGGCTGTCGAGCGCCGCTTCAAGGCCGTCGAGGTCGAGGTGGCCGAGGCGGTCAACCGGTAGAACGATGAGGCGCAGGCCAGTGCGTTCCAGCGCGGCGCAGGTGTCGAGCACGGCTCGGTGCTCGGTTGCCCCTGTCACAATGGTGTCGCGCTCCGGTCGGCGGGTTGCCGCCAGACCACGGAGCGCGAGGTTGATCGACTCGGTTGCGCCGCTGGTGAAGACGATCTCCTCCTCGCGCGCGCCAATCGCCAGCGCACACAGCTCCCGTGCCGCTCCCACGGCTGCTGCTGCGTCCCAGCCGTAGCGGTGTGCGCCGCTGGCGGCATTGCCGAACCGTTCGGTGAACCACGGGAGCATCGCCTCCAGCACGCGTGGGTCCACCGGCGTTGTGGCGTTCGTGTCGAGGTAGACTGGCAGCGCTCTCATCCCTCGAACCTATCGCTTTTCTGCCTGCCGTTCTCATCGCTCCTCAACACCGTTCACGCTGATTTCCCTGGGGCAACCACACTGATCGCGCTTCGTTCCTCTTCTCGCCGCACCGGCTCCCGATCCCTGACCCCTCCTCCGTATCTTCGGCGCATGAGCGATCATCTGAACGGAGCAGGGTCTGCGGACGGCATGGTACGGCCCGAAGGGGATGGGCTATACATCGGTATAACCGGAGGGATCGGCTCCGGCAAGTCCGCAGTGGCCGACCACTTCGAGGAGCTTGGCGTGCCGGTGCTGCGCGCCGACACCATCGCGCGGCGGCTGATGGTGGAGGATGCCGAGCTGCGAGCCTCGATTGCCGCGCTGCTCGGGCCTGAGGCCTATATGCCGGATGGTGAACTCGACAGAACATGGGTGGCTGAACGGATCTTTGCCGACCCTGCTCTTCTGGAGGGGATCAACGCGCTGGTCCATCCCCGCACGATTGAGGAACAGAACCGGCGTGCCGAGGAACTGTTTCGCGCCGGACACCGGATCGTTGCGAGCGAGGCGGCGCTGATCTATGAGAGCGGGGGGGAGGATCGGTTCGACTATATCATTGTTGTGGATGCTCCGCGCGAACTGCGGATGCAGCGCGCAGCCGCACGCGACGGTGCCGTGCTGGAGGAGGTGGAGCGCCGCGACCGTGCGCAGATCCCGACCGAACAGAAGGTGGAGTGGGCCGACTTCGTCGTGCGCAACGACGGCACGATGGAACAGCTTCGGAGCAACACGACCTTCGTGCTGATGATGCTCCGCACCCTCCCTCCGCGTCGCGCCATCGAACTCGACCTTGATGACGAGGATGCTGCTGCCGAAGGGGATGGCGAGGAATGATCCTTCCTGTCCCTGGGTAGTGCAGGCCAGGCGCCCGGTGACCAGGTCTGCCTGTAGACTGTCCTGACGAGACAAGATTTTTCCACTTCACTCTCACTTCTCTCCATCCCTATGGCTTCGATCAAGCAGATTCGTGAACGGCTCGGAACGCGGGTGCAGCAGGCGCTGGCGGAGAGCGATGTCCAGCTCGATGCGGCGGAGCGCGAGCGCCTGGTGGCGGACCTGACCGACGGGGTACTCCTTGCGGTGCACGATCTGGTTGGTGAGCTGGCCAGGGAGGAGGGCGCGGCACCTGTCGCCGCCCTTGACGGTGGCGCTCCAGCCCCTCGCGGTGAAGAGAAGGTGGTGTGGGAGGGGCGTCCCTTCCTCTCGCTGATGGAACACTACGAGATCACCACTGAGCGGGTGCGGATCACGCGCGGCCTGATCGGCAAGGAGCGCGAGGATATCGAACTGGTGCGCGTGCAGGATATCGAGCACACCCAGCACGTGACCGAACGGATGCTGAACATCGGCGATATCACCCTCCACACTGCCGACCCCGATTCACCAACGGTCGTCCTGCGCAACGTCAGCGATCCGCAGCAGGTGCACGAACTGCTCCGCCGTGCCGTGCTCGATGCGCGCAGCCACAACCGGATGGTCTATCGCGAGAATATGTGACCGGAGTGAGTGGTGATCCGGGCGGTCCCGGAACCGAGCCTGCCGGCTGGGAATCGCCAGTTGTGTCGTCATCTCTCTCCGGCGACGCTCGATACCTTCCACCAGGCGATCACTCCCGCACCGTGAAGCGCGCACTTCTCCTCGCAGTTCTTCCACTTCTTTTCCTTTGCTGCTCTTCGCAGGAGAGCACACGTTCAGCGTCCACAGCAATGAAGCACCCTCGACCTCTTCGCTACCTCGCACTCGGCGACAGCTATACCATCGGCGAGGCGGTGGAGGAGCGGGACCGCTGGCCTGTGCAGCTCGTTGGGGCGCTGCGAGCGGAGCAACGGGAGATTGCCGACCCGGAGATCGTTGCCCGTACCGGCTGGACCACCGACGAACTTGACGCTGCAATCACCGCTCACGCCCCGGAGGGTCCGTACGATCTGGTCTCGCTGCTGATCGGCGTCAACAACCAGTATCGCGGGCGGAGTGTCGGGGAGTATCGCGAGCAGTTCCGGGGACTGCTCGAACGGGCGGTTGGCTTTGCGGGAGGATCGACTGATCGCGTCTTCGTCCTCTCCATTCCCGACTGGGGTGTAACGCCGTTTGCCGAGGGGCGGGATCGGAAGGAGATCGGGAGGGAGATCGACAGCTTCAATGCGGTTGCTCGCGCGGAGTGTGCGGCGCGCGGAGTGCGCTTCGTCGACATCACGCCCGGTTCGCGCAAGGCGGCGGTTGCCCCTTCACTCGTCGCTTCTGACGGACTGCACCCCTCCGGGGCGATGTATACGGAGTGGACCGCGGCGGCGCTGCCGGTTGTTCGGGAGATGCTGGGACCGTCCGCAGAGGAGCGGTAGCTCAACCGTCGAACGAGCTGTCCGGTTCCGGCCGGAGGCGGAGAGGAAAAAGCAGCGCTCCCTTGCCCGTCACGCCCTGCAACACAGCGTTGTGGCAGGGTAGTCGAAGTTTGCGGCACCTCCTTATCAATCCAACCGGAACCGCCGTGCTCGCCTCTCCTCTCTCCGTTGATGTTTCCGACACACCGCCACTGTACGCTGCACTGCTCCAGCAGGCAAGGGCGCTTGTCGAGGGAGAGCGCGATCCGGTTGCCAACGCTGCAAACCTTGCATCGCTGATCTACCACACGCTTCCCGACCTCAACTGGGCTGGATTCTACTTCCTGCGCGGCGATGAGCTTGTGCTCGGTCCTTTCCAGGGGATGCCAGCGTGCATTCGCATCGCTTCTGGACGTGGCGTGTGTGGCAGCGCCGTCGTTGAACGCCGGACACTTGTCGTGCCCGATGTGAACGAGTTTCCCGGCCACATCGCCTGTGATGGGCGGTCGCGGTCGGAGATTGTTGTGCCGTTGCTCGATGGCGGGACCGTGCTCGGCGTGCTCGATCTCGACAGCCCGAGGCCCGGACGCTTCACCGAGGCGGATCGTGCCGGGCTGGAGCCGCTCGCTGCGCTCTACCTCGGGAGCAGCAACCGTCCATGAGCGAAGGGCCTGTACGCGTTCGCTCCGATGCGCCGCCATCGCCGCCGGCAAAGGGACGAGGTGGCGGTGCGGCGTTCGTTGCGCTCGGCATCCTTCTCAGTCGGCTGATCGGGCTTGTGCGGCAGCGCGTGTTCGCGCACTACCTGGGGAGTTCGGACGCCGCCGACGCCTTCAACGCCGCCTTTCGTATCCCCAACCTCCTCCAGAACCTCTTTGGTGAGGGGGTGCTCTCCGCGAGCTTCATCCCGGTCTACGCGCGACTGCTTGCCCGTGGTGATGAGCGGGAAGCAGGGCGTGTCGCGGGCGCTGTGGCTGGGCTTCTCGCGCTCGTCACCGCCACCATCGTTCTGGTTGGAATGCTCGCCACCCCGCTGCTGATCGACCTGATCGCTCCGGGGTTCGAGGGGGGGAAGCGCGCCCTGACGATCCGCATCGTGCGCGTGCTCTTCCCCGGCATGGGGCTGCTTGTCCTCTCCGCCTGGTGCCTCGGCATTCTCAACAGTCACCGCCGCTTCTTTCTCTCCTACGCTGCCCCCGTTGCCTGGAATGTGGCAATGATCGGAACGCTGCTGGTGTGCGGTGGGAGGATGGATCAGGGGGAGCTTGCCGTCGCGCTTGCGTGGGGTTCGGTTGCCGGCAGTGCGCTCCAGTTCGGCGTGCAGGTGCCGGCCGTGCTCCGCCTGGCGCGTGGATTACGGTTCTCGATCAATCGAAGGATCGAGGGTGTGCGGACGGTGCTCACGAACTTCGTCCCGGTGTTCATCGGCCGCGGTGTCTCGCAGCTCAGCGCCTACATCGACGCGATGCTCGCCAGCTTGCTCGGCACCGGCGCGGTGTCCGGTCTGGCCTACGCCCAGGTGATCACCATGCTGCCGGTCAGCCTGTTCGGTATGGCGATCTCCGCGGCCGAGCTGCCGGCGATGTCGGGTGTGACCGGGAGCGAACGGGAGATCCATGCAGCGCTGCGCGAACGGCTCACCGTCGGCCTGCGCCGCATTGCCTTCTTCGTGGTCCCCTCTGCGGTGCTCTTCCTCACGCTCGGGGATACCGTTGCCGCCACGCTCTACCAGTCCGGGCGGTTCACCGCCGGGGATGCGCGCTATGTGTGGGTGATTCTCGCCGGCTCCTCGGTGGGTCTGCTCGCCTCCACCATGGGGCGGCTCTATGCCTCAACCTTCTACGCTCTCGGCGATACCCGCTCGCCGTTGAAGTACGCCGTTACCCGTGTGATCCTCACCGCGGTTCTCGGCGTCCTCTTCTCGCTCACGCTCCCCGGCGTGCTGGGTCTCGACGACCGCTGGGGCGTTGCAGGACTTACAGCCTCTGCCGGCATCGCCGGATGGGTCGAGTTCTACTTCCTCCGCCGCAGGCTCGGTCGGCGCATCGGTCCGAGCGGCGTTGAGCGGAGGATGCTTGCCCAGCTCTGGGGGATGGCGTTCCTTGCCGCTGCGGTGGCGTGGGGAGTGCGACTGCTGCTCCCCTTCTCCCATCCCATCGTGCGCGGCGTCTGCATCCTGCTCCCCTATGGTGGCGTCTACCTCGCCGTTGCTGCGAAGCTTGGATTGAGCGAGGTGGCATCGCTGCGGCGGCGATTGCTGCGGAGATAGTGTACTCTTGTATATCAACGAGGAATCTCTCCTGCTGCCTGTGTTCCCCGTTGTTTCACCTGCCAGGCCAATCCATCCCTGATGATCGCACCGTCTCGGCTCCTCGCCGTTGCTCTCTCGCTTCTGCCCACCCTCTCCCCGACGCTTCGCGCCCAGTCCGACACGAACGCTCTTCCTTCTTCCAGCACGCAGCCGAGCATTACGGGAAGGGTGATCGATGCGGAGACGAAGGAGCCGCTCGCCGGGGCAGCGGTTCGGGTGGTGGGAACAGCGCGTGGAGCGGTCGTTCGTGAGGATGGAGGGTTCACCCTTGTCGGCCTTGCGCCCGGCACCTATCAGCTCTCCGTCAACTCGGTGGGCTACAATCCGTTTGTGCAGGCCGACGTGGTGGTGAGCAACGCACGCCCCGCGATGGTGGAGATCGAGTTGCAGCAGGCGCGGCGCAGTTCCGTGGTGACGGTGCGCCCCGACTACTTCGGTTCCGTCGGCACCTCCTCGATCAGCACACAGCGATTGTCGGCAGAGGAGGTGCGCAGGCTTCCCGGAGGGTTCGAGGATGTCGTGCGGGCCGTGAGCACGCTGCCGGGCGTTGCACAGGCGCAGAACGGACGAAACGATCTGCTCGTGCGCGGCGGTGCGCCGAGCGAGAACCTGTTCCTCGTGGACAACCTTGAGGTGCCGAACATCAACCACTTCGGAACCCAGGGAGCCGGTGGCGGGCCGCTCAGCTTCATCAATCTCGACTTCGTGCAGAACGTGGACTTCAGCACGGGTGGGTTTGGCGTGAAGTATGGCGACCGTCTCTCCAGCGTCCTCACGCTCGACCTGCGCGAGGGACGCACCGACCGCACCGGGGGCAAGGCCACCATCTCCGCCAGCCAGTTCGGACTCAACCTCGAAGGTCCGGCCCTCGATGGTACCAGCTACCTCTTCTCGGCGCGTCGAAGCTATCTGGACCTGATCTTCCGTGCCGCAGGATTTTCGTTCGTGCCGGAGTACTGGGATTTTCTGGGCAAGGTTGAGTGGAAGATCGGGCCGCGCGACAACCTTTCGGCGCTCGCCATCGCTGCAATCGACAACGTTCGTCAGTTCACCAGCAGTGCTGATGATCGCCTCGACAACTCCCGCATCCTCGACAACTCGCAGGACCAGTTCGTTGCCGGGCTTACCTGGCGCCATCTGGTCGACAACGGCGTGCTCACCACCACAATGGGGCGGACGCGCGTGGCCTATCGGTTCCGCCAGAGCGATACGCTCGGCGCACCGATCTTCTCCAATACCTCGCTGGAGGATGAGCTGAGTCTGCGGAGCGATCTGTTCCTTCAGGTTGCTGAGGGGACGGAGTTGAGCGCTGGCGCCATCGGCCGCACCGTCGGGTTTGTGTCGGACCTCTACGTCGATCAGCCTGGATTCACCCTCTCCGCTGCCCCGCGCGAAAGGTTCACGAAGGCGGGAGCCTACGTGCAGCTTGCACAAACGCTCCCTTGGGGAACGCGCGTAACGGCCGGTGGGCGGCTCGACTACTTCGATGGGGTGGAGGAGAAGATCAATCCCTCCTTCCGAGGCTCGGTGATGCAGCCAGTCGATGACAGAAGCCGCATCGCCGTTGCGGCGGGACGGTACTTCCAGACGCCCTCCTATATCTGGCTCGCGTCGAACGCGGCGAACCGCACGCTGCGCAGCATCCGCACCGACCAGATCGTGCTCGGTGTTGACCGGGTGCTCCGCGAGGATGTGCGGGTGAGTCTGGAAGGGTACTACAAGAGCTACGGCGACTATCCCGCCAGCCTCCAGCGTCCGTGGCTCGTGCTGGCCAATACCGGCGCGGGATTCGGTGGTGCCGATAATGGATTCGCCGAGTTCGGGATCGATCCGCTGGCAAGCGAGGGGCGAGGGCGTGCCTACGGTCTTGAGCTGCTGGTGCAGAAGAAGCTGAGCGAGATTCGGTGCTACGGCGTGCTCTCCCTCTCGATTGGCCGCTCGCTGTTCACCGCGCTCGACGGTGTGGAGCGTCCCGGCAGCTACGACCAGCAATTCCTGCTGAACCTGAGCGGCGGCTACCGGTTGAGCGACGTGTGGGAGGTGGGGCTGAAGTTCCGCTATGCTGCCGGCAGACCCTACACTCCGGTGGGGGAGAACGGCGACCCGGCAACGGGATTTCAGGTCGTGGCCCTCTACAACGCCGAGCGGCTCTCGCCAAGCCACGCGCTCGATCTCCGCCTGGATCGTCGCTGGCCCTTTGCGGACTGGACGCTGATCACCTACATCGACGTGCAGAACGTCTACAACCGGCAGAATCCTTCGCCGCCACGCTGGAACCCGCGCACCCGGCAGGGGGAGACGGCAAGCACCATCGGCATCCTTCCGTCGATAGGGGTGAGTGCAGAGTTTTGAGAAGCCTTCACGGTGCCGGGGCGGCCATCCCTGTCTCACCGTTCCAGCGGGTGTGCGTACCTTCCCTCGTTCTCTCTGGTGGTGCAGTTCCTTTCACCACCTTTTCTTTCAGGACTGCTATGGCCGACGTCTATCTGGGCTGCCTGATCGGTGGAGTGCTGTTCGCCCTCGTCTCGCTGCTCTTCTCCAGCGCTGGCGGCCACCATCCTGATGCCGGTCATCCCGATTCGGGGCACGGAGTTCATCTCGAATTCCTGAAGCCCGTGGTGGTTGTGAGCGCGATTGCCGGATTTGGCGGGGCGGGGCTGATGCTCCATCGCCTCGCTGCCCTTGCCCCACCACTCGAAGCCGCCGCTGCCGTGGTGGTTGGCATTGCGCTCGGCGCAGGTGTGTGGCTCCTCACCGTGCGCTCGATGCGGAACGCCGAGCAGTCGGTGGGGTACAGGTTGGCCGAGCTTCAGGGAAAGGTTGCGGAGGTGGTGACGGCGATTCCCGCGCGCGGCTACGGCGAGATCATCGTGCAGATCGGCGGGGGATTCACGTCCCGTCCCGCCACGAGCGTTGCAGAAGAACGAATTGCTCCGGGCACGCGTGTGGTGATCGTGGAGGTGGAGGAGGGGGAGATTCGCGTTGTGCCGTTCGAGTAGGGAGGCGTGCCCGCGATCGACTGCCGGTGAATGTCTGCATCTGACGGGATGGCGCCGTCACCCCTCCGGCTCGATACTTTTTATTCTCACTTCTCTCCCCTGATGCCATGATTCCTGAGACACTGCTGATCCCCCTCGCCGTTGTTGCCACAATTGTCCTCCTGATGCTCGCGTTCTGGAGTCGGTATCGAACCGTGGGACCCGACACGGCGATGATCATCACCGGTACCTTTCTCGGTTCGAGCAACGTGGCCACCGACGACAAGGGACGCAAGATCAAGATCGTGCGGGGCGGCGGAGCGTTCGTGGTGCCGATCTTCCAGCAGCTTCGGAAGCTTTCGCTGCTTTCGATGAAGCTCGACATCAACACCCCGGAGGTCTACACCAAGCAGGGCGTTCCAGTGCTTGCCGACGGCGTGGCAATCATCAAGGTGGGAGGCTCGGTGGAGGAGGTGGCAACCGCCGCCGAACAGTTCATGGGGAAGCCGGTGGAGGCACTGATGTCCGAGGCACAGGAGGTGCTGGAAGGGCACCTGCGCGCGATCCTTGGCTCGCTCACCGTGGAACAGGTCTACCGCGAGCGCGACGACTTCGCGCAGCAGGTGCAGGACGTTGCGGCGCGCGACCTTCGGAAGATGGGCTTGCAGATCGTCAGCTTCACCATCAAGGATGTGCGCGACAAGCAGGGCTACCTCGACGCGCTCGGTCAGCCGCAGATTGCCTCGGTGAAGCGCGACGCGGAGATTGCGAAGGCGGAGGCGGAGCGCGACTCGCGCATCAAGAAGGCGATGGCCGAGGAGGAGTGGATGAAGGCGGAGCTGACGAAGGACACGAACGTTGCCGAGGCGACGCGCGCCAACCAGATGCGCGTCTCCTCCTTCAAGCGCGACCAGGATACGGCGAAGGCGGAGGCGGACCAGGCCTACGCCATCCAGGAGGCGAAGACGAAGCAGCTCGCCATTCAGGAACAGATGCAGATCGAGGTGATCCGCCGCCAGCGCGAGATCGACCTCGAAAACCTCGAGATCCAGCGCCGCGAGAAGCAGTACGACGCCGAGGTGAAGAAGAAGGCGGACGCCGAGCGTTACGCCATCGAGCAGCAGGCGGAGGGAGAGAAGCTCCGCCGCGTGCGTGAGGCAGAGGCCCAGAAGTTCGAGATCGAGGCGCGCGCGCACGCCATGGCCGAGCAGCAGCGGCTCGAGGGGCAGGCCAGCGCCGACGCAACGCGCGCACGCGGCACCGCCGATGCCGAGGTGATCCGTCTGCGTGGACTTGCCGAGGCCGAAGCCAAGCAGAAGCTCGCCGAGGCGTTCGACAGGTTCGGCCAGGCCGCCGTGCTCGACATCATCGCGCGAATGCTGCCGGAGCTTGCCGGGCGCATCGCCGAGCCGATTGGCAACATCGACAAGCTGACGGTTGTGGATACCGGCAGCGGTAGTGGTGCGGGGCGTGTTGCCAACTACGTTACCGAACTGATGACGAGCGGCAGCGAGATGCTGAAGACCACGGCCGGCATCGATGTGCAGGCGCTGATCAAGCGGCTGACGGAGAATCTTGGCTCCTCCGATACGAACACACCGGTTCCGCTCGCCACGGCCGCTTCCTCGCGTGCAGTCGTTGCCCCACAGAGCGATGGCGTCGCAGAGTAGCAGGAGAAGCGCGCCGTGCGCTCGTTCCGTGGCGCAACCGGAACGACAAACGCTCGTTGTGTATGCGAATCCACGCCGTGGCTGTGGACCATAGGACACTCTTCGGTCCCTGCCCCCCCGGCGAGATTCCTGCTTTGCTCGCTTCACGAAATCCAGACTCACCCAGCTCTCCATCCATGTTCTCGATCGAACAGCGCGACAAGCAACTCCTCGGCACCTCGGCGGCCATCCGCTACAGTCTCAGCTTCCCCCAGGCGGCTCAGCACCTGGTTCATGTGGCGATGGAGGTGGACACCTCCGAGCCGGAAATCACGCTCGCCCTGCCCAACTGGATTCCGGGCAGCTACATGATCCGCAACTTCGCGAGCAATCAGGCGGACCTTGCCGTGACCGACGCGGAGGGGCGCAGGCTCGAAACCGAGTGGCTCGCGACGAACCGGCTTCGCGTCCGAACCGATGGCGCACCCACCGTCCACGCACGGTGGAGCTGCTACGGCTACGAGCGTTCGGTGCGCCACAGCCACATTTCTCGCATCCACGCCTTCATCAACCCGGCAAACTGTCTGATGTACGTCGAGGGGCGAACCCAGGAGGTGCACCACGTTGCAATCGACCATTCGTGGAACGCCGTCTCCACCGCCCTCTCTCCGGTGCGCAGCGGCGTGTGGGGGGCGCTCAACTACGATATCCTCGTCGATAGTCCGCTGGAGATTGGCGACCACTACGTTGCGCACTACGAGCGGCACGGCGCACAGCACGAGATTGCGATCACCGGCACCGGGGACTTCGATGCAGAGTGGCTCGTGGAGCAGACGCGCAGAATCGTCGATCACGGCGTGGCGATGTTCGGAAGCCTCCCCTACGACCGCTACGTCTTCATCATCCAGTTCGTGCCGGGGATCGTCACCGGCCTGGAGCACGCGCGCAGTTCGGTGAACACCTGCGACGCCATCGGCAACAGCGATCCCGACATTGCGCGCCGCGCCCTCGTGCTCCTCTGCCACGAATACTTCCACCTCTGGAACGTGAAGCGGATTCGTCCGCGTGAGCTGGGACCGTTCGACTACCAGAACGGCAACCCCACGCGCATGCTCTGGCTTGCCGAGGGGGTGACGAGCTACTACGACGACCGGAGCGCCTACCGCTGCGGGTTCCACTCGCGTGAGGAGTACCTCCAGACGGTAGGGGATGAAATCGTGGCGCACCTCTACGACACACCCGGCTGGCGCTCGATGCCGATAAAGGACAGCAGCTTCCTTGCGTGGGTGAAGCTCTACATGCCCACCCCTGATTCGAGCAACCGGTTCTCCAGCTACTACTCGCACGGCAGCGTCATCTTCACCCTGCTGGACTTCCACATCATTGCCGAAAGCGGCGGCGCGCGGTCGCTCGACGACGGAATGCGTGCCCTGTGGGAGCGGTACCAGCAGAACCCGGCCGTGGGAGTCACGGAAGAGGAGTTCATCGAGATCGTGAGCCGCGGAACGGGTGTGGATGTCGGGCCACTCCTGCGCAACTGGCTGAACACCACCGAGCCGATCGATGCCGCTCCCATCCTTGCACGCTTCGGTCTGGAGATTCGGGAGCGGCGCGAACTGCCGTTCCGATTCTTCGGTGCCGGGCTTGAGGCACAGCCCCCCGTTCCCTCGCGCTGGATGGGCCTGCACCTTGCAGACATTCCCGGCGGAGTGAAGGTGGCAAAGGTTGTGCGCGACAGTCCTGCGGAGCGCGCAGGGGTTGGTGCGGAGGATGAGGTGATTGCCGTGAACGGAACGCGCGTTACCTCCACCCGCAGCATGGACTCGATTGTGCGGGGCCAGCGCGATGCAGAGTCGATAGTGATAACAGCGGTGAGCGATGGGCGACTCTACGAGACGACCCTTCACTTTGCTCCCCGCACCTCCTTCATGCTCGCCGAAATGGCCGACATGAGCGTGGAACAACGGAATCTTCTCGATGCCTGGTTGTCGTGGATGCCGACGCTGGTGGAGCAGGGATAGGGATATGGGTGAAGGGGTGGGAACGCCTGTCCGTTGAAAAGTCTGAGGCCCCGTGTTCAGAGCGAACATGGGGCCTCAGACTTTTCAGGCAGCCAACGACTGCTGGAAGGTGAGCCTTACTGCTGCACGAATATCTGCGTGAAGTAGTAGGTGCCATCGCTCGTGCGTGCCACGCCAACGCCGGTGACGCCATAGCTCCCCTCGATGTTGGCGCGGTGCCCCGAACTGTTGAGCCAGTCCTCCACCGCCTTCTGCGCCGGGTTTGCATCAAACCCCTTGTTGAACGCCACGTTCTCCGCCGCCGCTGTCACGGTGGTCTGTTGAGCGATTTCATTCTCGCGCTGGTCGAACCCATCGTGACCGAAGGAGGTGGTGCCTGCTGCCATGTTCACGCTGTGCTGCCGGGCAATGGATGCCACGCTCTCGTTGTAGGTGAGCGGAGCAAGCCCCCTCGTCTGGCGATGCTGATTGATGAGCGCGTGGATCGTCTGTTCAATCGTAGTGAACCCTGTCGATGGAGGATCAACCATCGTCTCGGTGCAGCCGGCCAGCAGGAGGAGCGCGCCGAGAAGGAGGGAGGAAACGTGTGAGATCGGGAGGTCCATAACAGAAGGCTCGTTCGCCGTGGGTGGAAGAAACGCGGGGGTGTGGCTGCAAATATCGGGGGGAGCGGCGAACCGACAGAGATGAAATCTCCAGCTCCACCCCTGCTCCCGCTGTCTGCCTGCGGCGGAGTTGGAGCAGGCTCGACGTGATGGGGCCATGTGCCAGGCGTGCGTTTCCCACCGTCATCGCCCCGAAAACACAGGGAGGTGAACTCCAGGGGCGATGATGTCGGGGGCCGTGTTCCCGGTGCTCTCGTCCGCTACCTCGGCGCTGTTGGCGTGCGGACCTCAACGGTAACGGTGCGGCAGTAGTAGCGTCCCTCCGGGCGGCTGTTGTCGTAGAGGAGGCGCGACGGCCCGATGCCCTGCACCTTCGTAATCGTTGCCCTGGGGCGCTCGGCGGTGATGAGGTCCCGCACCGCTTCGGCGCGCGCCTGCGAGAGCTGTTCGTTGTAGCGCATCTCGCCCAGTCTGTCGGTGCTGCCGGTGATCTCGGCGTTCGACTCCGGCTTCAGCGACTGCGCCACGAACGTGCTGATCATCCGTCGGTTCTGCGAGTTGATCGTCGCCTTGTCGAAGTCGAAAACGATAAGGCTCAGGCGGCTTATCTCGAACGGACTCTCCTGCTTGTTCGCCGGCTGTGCGTCCTCGGCCGTGCCGGTTCGGCCACGCCCCGAGGTGGCGCGCATCTGCACGCGAAGCTGCTCGTCACCACCGTGCAGCGCAGCGGCCAGCCGTGTTGCCGCTGCGTCGTCGAGCGTCCACGTGAGTTGCGAGGGGGGAGGGCCGCTGCCGCGCTGCTCCCATACGGGCGTGTTTCCCGCGCTCACGGTGACCCACCAGTCCTTCACACCGTCGGGGCTTGCCGCGCTCGTGGTGAAGGTGATCTGCTTCGGCTCGACGCTTCGTTCCGGGAATCGCTCGAAGAGCACCGGTGCCAGCAGGCGGTCGTCGTTCGAGGTGATCTCCACGCGTCGGTTCTCCTCGTATCCCTCCGCATACACGATGCTCGACGGCATCGCCGGCCGCGTGCTTGTCGTGATCGCAATGCGCTTCGGGTCGATTCCCCACGTATCGGTCAGGTAGCTCTTGATCGTCTGCGCTCGACCGCGTGCGAGGTTGTCGACGGTTCCCGCCACCTGTTCCTCGCGTCCGTCCGTTGTGCCGTTGAGGGTAATCGTGCTGCCGGGGAGCGCTGCCATGCGCGAGCCGATCACGTTCAACAACTCCTCGTAGGATTCCAGCGAGCGCCGCGGCAGGTCGGATTCGCGAAAGCTCGCCGGTGATGCCGGACGGTGGCGCGCGTAAACATCGCGCAGCGCCGTGGAGGAGCTATCGAAGAAGATGTAGGGGAGCACCGGAAATGTCTCCGTCACCATCGTCTCCACGAGTGTGAGCCGCTGCGATCCTGCACCCGCGATCACCACGTTCGGGGGGTCTGGATCCGCGGTGGCCAGCGGTGGCGGCGGGGTCGAGGTATCGGCGATGGACTCGCGGAAGCTGTAGCGGATCGCCACCCCTGCCTGCGCCCGAGCGATCCGCCAGCGCGCATTGGGAGTGACGTCGCTGAGGGGGTGGATGTAGCCCACCTCCGGTGCGAGCGTGAGGTCGGTGCCAATCGGCAGTTCGTAGCCTATCGATCCTCCCACACCGAAGGAGAGCCCAACGTCCGCGATCTGCCCGCTCGAAACCGGGCGTTCGCGCGTGTTGGTTTCGGGATAGACCACTCCGCCCGGCTGCTGGATCTCCTCGTTCTGCTCGTGGCTGCTCCCAACGGGAACTCCCACCGCCGCCGCCAGCCGGATGTAGAGTGGAAGGGAGAAGGGGAGCAGAGGGCGAACGCGCACCCCCGGTTCGATCTGAACGGTGGGCAGTCCGGCGGTGTAGGTGTGCCGCCGCACAAGCTCGGTGTAGCGCCCGGTCGTGGGGTCGAGAATCGGCAGTCCGCCGGCAGTAACGTCGCCGAAGGTGCCGCCGCGCTCGACCCACGCAGCCTGGAGCGAGACGTCGAGCATGCTGTCGAGCTGGTTGACGAGCACGGGGCGTTCCAGCAGCACGCCGAAGGCAACGCCGGTGCCCGTGCCATCCCTGAACGCGCCGCACTCCGCCCCGCCGGTGAACACCGTGGCGTCGGTCTCGTGGCGGTTGAACCCGTAGGCTCCGGTGACCCCGGCACGGAGAACTATCGGCCCGGGTCTGTGGCGCACCGTGTCAACCGGCTGCGCTGCAAGTGGGAGGGTGAGAAGGAGGAGGAGCGTGGCTGTGGAGGGAGGCAGCGTCCGCACGATTGTCTGGAGGATGGAGCTGAAAGGAAGGGAGAGAGTTGAGGCGCAATATATCACACGGCGGAGCCGATGAGATGCGTCCCGGACAGGTATGTCCACTACGAACGATCCGCAGCGGCGAGCCAGGGTTTCGTCGCCGTGCGCTGTTTCTTCGGCGCATCCTATCTTTGCGCCCAACATTTGGTTCTGTCGTGCGCCTGCCGTCTGCTGGCCGGTGTGGATCGACAGCCCCTCTCACTCACAGCACGACCACTTCGGAGAACCACCGTATGATCGCTCGTTTTACACTGATCGCCTGCGCCGCAGCACTTACCCTTGCTGCGTGCAAGGACACTCCCAAGACGGATGACGTCAAGAAGGACAGCACGGCAACCACCGCCTCCGATCCTACAGTCATCAGCTCGAAGAGCGGCCGGTACGCGTTGAAGATTCCGGCAGGGTTTGGTCCGGGCTATGAACAGCAGGTGCCGATCCAGACGGCCGTGGGGCAGGTCATGATGAACATGACGCTGGCGCAGAGCGCCGACCAGAAGAACGCCGTGATGGTGGCCTACTGCGACTATCCCGAGACGATCTTCACCCAGATCAAGGGTGACAGGAACGTGGCGATCAACGCGATGTTCGACAGCGCACGCGCCGGTGGCCTGCGCAACGTGCAGAACTCCAAACTGATCAGCGAGAAGAAGATCGAGTTGAGCGGTCTGCCGGGTCGTTCCATCATCTTCTCGGGCGAGGCGCAGGGAACACCGATCCACGCGCGGTTCGACTACTACATCGACGCTCCGCGTCTCTATCAGCTCGGCTACATCACCGCCGACTCGGCCAGCATGAACAGCGAGCCGATTCGTCAGATGTTCGCCAGCCTTCAGCTGACCCCCAGCCCTGCGGCCCCCACGCCCGACACGGCCAAGAAATAACGTCAGTCGAGAACGAACGGTGCGGGCGTCCGGTACCGAACAGGTGCCGGACGCCCGTGTCTGTATCCCCTATGCCTTCCATTCGCGCAAGTCTCCTGCTCCTGTTGCTCGCCGCTGGCACGGCTGCCGGGCAGACCACACTCCGTTCCGACGACTTCGGCTTCGCTGTTACTCTGCCGAAAGGGTACCAACGACCAAAACCGAAGGTCGAGAGTGCGCGGGGATTGCGCACCTCGCACTGGCTGTCGGCTGCTGGCGCTGGAAACTGGTGTTCGATAACGGCCACAGAGTTCCCGCAGGCCTTCTACCGCAGTTGTGTTGATGACGGAACGTGGGGGTTCTTCGAGAAGGATGTCCTTCTCGATACTGCCATGCTCTCATACTGTGAAATGTTCCGCGGCTGCCGTATCTCGGAGGAGCGGGATGTTGGATTGCAGGGAGCCTGGGGACGGACGTTTCGGCTACAGGGGCACTTCGAGGGAGTCTCGGATCTTGTCTACGGTCGTGTGGCCCTCTCCACGGTGGAGAACCGCAGGTACGCAATCGAACTGTACAGCGTGCGTCGCGGGGCGCTGGAGTCGGCGGAGGCCAACGCCTTGTTCCGCAGCCTCACGTTCCGGTGGCCGCATGGTCGCCCTCCGCGCGACAGCATCACCGCCGACGGACGCCGGGTGGGAGGCATCGACTCGGGACGCTGCTCGTTCGTGCTGCCACGGGAGTTTGTGGCGTCGATGGGGCTTTCGGCGGCCGCAGTGGCAATCGGGGATACTCTTCTGGAGGAGGCAACCCGCGGGGGCAGAGTCTGGCGGATGAAGGAGCCGATTGCGCTGATCATGGCGAACTATCAGGATTATCCCGAGGGACAGTTCCTCTTCCTGGCGCACAGCGACACGCTGCGTGAGCAGTGGCTCGATTCGGTTGTGGTTGCTGACGCGGTGGGGCGCGAGGGGTCGACCGAGATCAATCGACGACCGATCCGTGTCAACGGTCTGTCGGGGCGCTCGCTGACACTTCGCCGCGACGTGTCGGGAACCATTACCTCCAGCCGTCTGGATGTTCTCCTCGACCCGCCACGACTCTACCGGCTCGTGTATATCGCAACCGATTCCTCGCAGTTGGAAGCTCCTGCGGTGCGTGCCATGTTCGAGAGCTTCCGCGTTACGCCGTCTCTGCGGTTCCCCTAACCCTTCACGTGTCTTCTCTTCAGCAATGCATCGCAGCCTCGTTCTTCTTCTCGTCCTGCTCGCGGGCGCTCCGCTCGCCTCCGCGCAGCGCATGGTCGGTTCGGCAGTGGGGCGCTGGGCCATCCAGTTCCCCTCGGGTCTCTCCACGCAGGGTGAACAGCCGATGCGGATTCCCACGCAGATTGGTGAGGTGGTGATGCATATGACGATGGCGCAGGATAGCGGCGGCTCGCGGATGATGATGGTGGCCTGGTGCGATTATCCCGCCACAGTGTTCGAGAACGGTGGCAGCAGGGAGGAGGAGATCGGCAGGATGTTCGACAGCGCGCGCGAGGGGGGGCTGCGGAACATCCAGAACGCACGGTTGCTCAGTGAGGAGAAGATCGACCTCGACGGTCTGCCGGGCCGTTCGATCCGTTTCGTCGGCACGATGCAGGAGCAGCCGGTGTATGCGCGGTTCGACTACTACATCGATGTGCCGAGGCTCTACCAGGTCGGCTACATCGCAATGGAGGAGGCGAGTGTGGGGAGCGGGGACGTGCGCCGGTCCTTCACCAGCTTCACCGTGACGCCGCAGTCGAGCGGAGGGAGTGGACAATGAGAACCGGCAGCAACTGCTCACCGCTTGATCCTCCCGTGCTCCTCCCACCAACTGCGTTCCTTGCGCGCTTGTGTGCTCTTCTGCTCATCGTGGCGGTTGCGCTGCCGACGGTTGTGCAGGCGCAGCCGACGATAACGACGAGTCTGGGGGGGTGTACCATCGACGCACCGGAGGAGTTCCGCTCCATCAATGACCGGCAGTCGGTGATCGAGACAGCGACGGAGCCTGTGATCATGCGGATGAAGCTGTTGCAGAACGCTGATGGCAGCGACGCGATAATGATCGCCTACTGCGATTATTCGGAGGATATACTCAGCGGTTTTGAGGAGGATAGCAACAGGGTGCTCGAGGCGATGTTCGACAGCGCTCGGGCTGGCGGGCTTCGAAACGTCGCGAAGTCGAAGCTCCTCAGCGAGAAGAAGATGACGTTGAACGGTTTGCCGGGGCGTTCCATCCGTTTTCAGGGGAGGTCCGAGGCAACGAGTACGGAACGCGGGATCATGATCTATGCTCGCTTCGACTACTACATGGCCGCACCGAGACTCTACCAGATTGGTTATATCACATCCAGGCGAGCGAACCTCGAGCGCAAAGGGATTCAGGCCATGTTTGCCGGCGCCTCGATCACGCCGCCTGCGGCGGCGTCCGAGTCGGAACCCTGAACCTCATCTCCATCATCCATCCCTCGATCGTCATGAACACACAGCCGGTTCCTCAGCGCCTCTTGATTCTGGTCTCGCTGTTTCTGCTCGGCAGCGCAGCACTTTCTGCGCAGACGCCGCTGCGCTCCGACTCGCTCGGCTTCTCGGTGGTGCTGCCTCGGGGATACGAGGTGCCGTCGCCCGAGGTGGAGCCGATCTCCTCGGATGTTGGAACGATGCAGATGACGATGTGGCGCGCACTCGGTGCCGACGGCAACAGCATCTGCATGGTGGCGGTGACGGACTACCCGCGCGAGATGTACGAGATGATCCAGTCGCAGGGGAACTACGCTGCGGCAACGAAGGCGCTGCTCGACAGCGCAACCAACGGTGGATTGCGCAGCCTGAACAACGCGAAGCTGATTTCACGGAAGGACTTCTCTCTGAATGGCGCGCAGGGACGGAGCATCCGTTTGCAGACGACACAGATGGGGCGGAAAATCTACGGACGGTTCGACTACTTCATCTCGGAGAATCGGCTCTATCAGGTGGCGTATCTCGCGGCGAACAAGAAGGCGGTGGACGCGGCTGCAACGGCCAGCTACTTCCAGAGCTTCAAACTGATGCCAGCAGTTGCAAGGGGGACAACGGAGTAGCGGTTCTGCCACAGCAGGCGTACAGGATACAGGAACGCCCCGTCGCATGCCGGCGGGGCGTTCTGGTTGAAAGCGTGTTTGGTACGATCATCGCGCGGTCCGCCTCGCCGCCGTGCGTCGGCAATCGGTCTACGACCTTCCCGCCCGCACTGTCTTTCGCCGGTTGCGGATGTAGTCCACGAACACCGTCTGTCCCAGATCGTTGAGGTCGGCGTAGTAGGCGCGTCCGTGGTTTGCGCGCGTCAGCTCCTCGACGAAGTTCATCAGGTAGGGGTCGTTTGCCACCATGAAGGTGGTGATGGCGATATTCTCGCGGCGGCAGGCCACCGCCTCGTCGAGTGTCTTGTTGACGATGCGCGGATCGAGACCGAACGAGTTCTTGTACAGTCTGCCGTTGTCCTCGAACATCGCCGACGGCTTGCCGTCGGTGACCATGAAGATCTGCTTGTTGGCACTCCCCTTGCGTTTCAGGAGCTGCCGTGCAAGCTGAAGTCCGGCACGAGTGTTGGTGTGGAACGGCCCGACCGACACGAAGGGGATTTCGGCGGGGTTGACCTCCCGCGCGTCGTCGCCGAAGAGGATGACGTGCAGCCGGTCCTTCGGAAACTTCGTTGCGATCAGTTCGGTCATTGCCAGCGCAACCTGCTTCGCCGGGGTGATGCGGTCTTCGCCGTAGAGGATCATCGAGTGGCTGATGTCGATCATCAGCACCGTGGCAACGCTCGTCTGCTGCTCGGTTTCGTGGACGCGAATGTCGTCCTCGTGCAGACTGAAGCGATCCAGATCGGAGTCGCGGCGGAGCGCGTTGCCGAGCGTGCTCGTGGCGTCGATGTTGGCACTCTGGTCGCCGAACTCGTACGGGCGCAGTTCGCCGGTGCGCTCCACACCGCTGCCGGAGTGCGGCGTATCGTGCTCGCCGGGTCCGCTCTTCTTCAGCGAGCCGAAGATTTCGCGCAGTGCGTCCTGCCGGATCATCCGCACCCCTTTTGCCGTGAGGTCAAGCCCGCCACCTTCACCCTCATTTCCCTCGCGGATCAGCCCGGCACGTTTCAGCTCCTCGATGAACTCCTCCATCGTCATGTCGCCGAGAATGTTGTGCCGCTCATCGAGCGTGCTCATGATCTCCAGCGTCTCCTCCAGATCGCCGGAGACCTTCAGCAGGAGGTAGTTGAACAGCCGGAAGAGCTGCTCCAGACGCTCCTGACGGCTCATCTCGGCCTCGTTCCAGTCGGAATAGCGGAGAATCATTGTAGAAGAATTCGTGGGTTGGGGTGTGGAGAGGAAGATGGACGGACTTGCTTGGATCGGTTACTGTGCACGGACGACGGGCAAGGATGAATGATCGTGCATGACCTTCGGGTATCTTCATCCTCATCCATCCATTACTGTTTTTCCATACCTCAAGGCACTTCTCTATGCCTCTTCTCCGATCGCCCATACGCGATATCGGGTGCCCAAGCATCGAGTGCAGCGGTTGATAGGCACTGGTTTTTCCAGCAGTTTAACCGTTCGTTCGTCGTCATGTTCCTAATGGCTGCTATCATCCGGCGTGGATCTGAGTCGCTTGGATAGCATGGTGCTCGAGCAACGCCTTCACCCACAGCATTTTCTTCTTGACCCTCACGTAACGTCAGAGCCTAGTTTTGTCTTCGGGCGCGCTTCCGTGTATCCGACAAGCCATGACAGACTCCACCTCCCACATCCTCCCCCTTGCATCCTCCACCGAGCCGCGCTGGACGGTGCGGCGCTTTGCCGAGCGGTGCGGTGTTACGGTCCGAACGCTTCACCACTACGACCGGCTCGGTCTGCTGAAGCCGAGTGCTACCAGCGAGGCAGGCTACAGGCTCTACACCGAGCATGATGTAGAGCGTGTGCAGCGGATTGTGACCCTGAAATACATCGGCACTTATATACTTGATGCACCACGGTAGGGCAAAAAAGACCTCCACCCCTCATTCGAGAGGTGGAGGGGCAACCGCCCGCTGCTAGTCAGCAGACAGGATACAGGCAAAGAAGAAAAGCGCCGCACTGGCTACAAAGCAGTAGCGTGCAGCATCTGACCGGCTGTCGACCGGAACAGAAAGGTTCACTTCAACTGCGCGTCTTCTCGTCATCTTCATGATGACACTCCATGGAGTTTGGGAGTGTTGCCCCACCCCCGTATTTTCAGTACGGACATGGCACTCCACATGAATAAGGTGGCATGTGTAGGATGAGGGGTCCATTCTTCTTCCTACCCTGCCGTGAGGTGTCCGCGTCCGAGAGCGCTCCGAGAGATCGGAGCGCTTCCCGTATCAGCACCTGTACAACATACCTCGTTTTTTCATTCAACGCAACAGGACGGAGATTCCCCGCACGTTTTTCGTGCCGACTATGGAATAAAAGTTGCATGAAAACCTTGTGCGTGTAATCTTTGTTCCATGGCAACAACGCACACTTTCCACCCCTCGCTGATTGTCGCTCTCCGGCAAGACCTCGGATGGTCGCAGCAGGTCTTTGCCTCCTTCTTCAAGGTCTCCTTCCGGACCGTGCAGAACTGGGAGTTAGGCACGGCAACGCCGAACGACTTCCAGGTCGCGGCGATGCACCAGCTTCGATATCGTCTCGATCAGGCACGCCAGCAGAAGCAGCAGGAGCAGTTCAAGTCATCTCTCCAAGAGAAGCTGCCTGCCATCCTGTTTGGGATCGGTGTAGGCGCTCTGCTTCACTTCCTCTACACGGAGAGTGAGGAATCTACCCCGCCGAAAAAGACGACACGAAGAAAGCGATAGCTCCTATATGCACGGGAGGGAAAGAGAGGACCTTGTCAGGTCTCCTCTCTTTGTTCTGAGAGGTCTAACAGTTCACAGGAGTACTCCCTGCCAGCCTACTATAAAACGAATCAACACCTGCCTGACTCAGATTGGCAGTTTGAGGAGTTGCACTACTTTTGCATGTGTCCATGTGGACACGTATATTTATCACTACTCATCGAGGAAGGTAGTCATGCAGTCAATCGACTGGATGGAGACTATCGAGATTGATACTCGGGGTGGTAAAGACCTGACATCGGAACTACTGAGCCACGCCGTGGCTCAATGCCTTGGCGCGATATACGACCTGAATGACAAGTCTCCAACATGGCACCTGCTCGATCAGTGTCTCGCGAGGTATACTGGTACTGCCATCGTTTTTGATATTCGAGGCAGACATGGAGCTTTGTTCTTTGAGGGAAGAAGGGCACGCGAAGCAAAAGGGAGATATATAGGGGTCGGTTATCTTTTGACGTTTTTCGGTATCTTCCATACCAGAACAGGGTATGTATGTCTTTCAGCGTGTGTTGAGCCGTGGTTGCGCTATGATGAGAGGAGAACCTGAACTACTTATTCTGATTATGACCGCGAGGTCGAAGTACAATGCAGACTGCACATAACATTGCTCATTACCTGATCGGGTTTGCCAACGATCATGGGGATTTTATCAGTAATCTGAAGTTGCAGAAGCTACTGTATTATGCTCAGGGATGGCATTTGGCTATTTACGGCACCCGGTTGTTTCCGGACAAATTCCAAGCGTGGGTGCATGGACCAGCTGTTCCTTCGATTTACCAGTGCTACAGAGCATTTGGACATCGCCCTATCGAAATAGATGCCTCTTTGGAAAACCTTTCGATTCGTCCTTCCTTAACACCCCAACAGGACGAATTTCTGAATGAGCTTTTGGGAGTATACTTTCAATACAACGCCTATACCTTGGAACTCATGACGCACCGTGAGACGCCATGGATTCAGGCGCGACAGGGAATACCAGCTGATGAGCCTTCCCAGAATGAACTTGATGAAGATATCATGAAGGCATATTTTACCGCTCTCCGGAGTGAGTCAGAATCTGCTTCTACTTGATGTGGATTTATGAAGTCCAGCAATATTACGCCACCTAAAAACACTCCACAAGTCGGAAAAAATGGCATTCGTGCAACTAACATTCAAGGTCTTCACGATGAGACCGTGATTTTTTCGTTCAAATATTTAGATTGCTATAGCGAGAAGTTCGAGTTTGACAGCAGAGACTCGAAGTATTTTCTTTCGCTGATTAGCAGGATACGCGATGTCTCCACAATGAAGGCTGTGGATTTTGAGCAGAAATACAATAAAACCCTAAGAAATCATCCCATAGACTGGAGACATTCAAAGATTTCGGAATCAACCCTTGGTATCAAAGGTAGGGCTGACGTGGACGACAAGGCTTTTCAGTTTTCTATATCATCAAATGAGCATGGTCGCGTACATGGCTTCCTGATAGACACCATTTTTTTTGTGCGATGGCTTGACCATGAGCACAAGCTGTATCCGGTAGACTAATCCCCCAATTCTCCGCACCGCTGCCTGCATTCTCCTGATGGTTGATCGAGTTTCGCGGTCCGAACTCGTTCGGCAACTTCTTTCACGAGAAGCCGAATTTCATTGGGAATTAGGTCTCCCTCCTCAAAATTTTTTTCCTGTTTCGGAACATACATAGGATGAAATTCCTTCTCCAATATCCCGCGAATGGAGAGGTCTCGATTCAGTACTGATGTTGCCCAGTCCTCGAACTGGGCATTGAGGTCTTCAAGCCCTTCTACCCAGACCGAGAAAACGAACTCGTGGTACCAGTCGAGAAGAGCGCGGCAGGCAGCAACGATGTCGCTGACTACCTGAAGTATAGTGTCCGGGTCGCCCGGAGTTACAAGAGCACGGGGAAGTTCCTCGTTGACCAGAGCGTCGAGCAGCGTCGTGAGGTGCTGCTGGTCCTGGAGCTTGCAGTTGAGCCAGTGCAGGAGCTTCTCGGGTTCCTGAAGGTCGAGCGAGGGACGGTAGACGAGACCTTTCCTGAACCTCTCGATCTCCTTCTCGATCGGTCCGAGCTTCGTGCGGAGAAGTTCCTCGACCAACCGTTGTTCCCATCCCGGAGACTGGCTCCGAGCGATCAACTGGGCTACAGGCGACTCGCGAGCAAAGACCTGGGTGATTTGCTGTCGCTTCCCATCCACCACACACTTGATCTCTTCGAGGATGGTTGTCTCGTGGTCCTCCTTCCAGCTGTGGAGCAGGTCAGGAGGGAACCGCTGCTCGTCGCTGTCGATGAGCTTCGAGCAGGTCTGGCAGAGCCAGATGGCGTTGGTGATTGCCGAGCGTGCCTTGGACCTCATCCTCGCATCGTACCGGGCTGATCCTGGGTTCGCTCCCCGGATGTGGGCAGCAACACCAACGTTGATCGCTTTGTCTGCCTCCGTGTGCGGTCCAGAGGTCGCGAGGCGGCAGTGAGGATTGGAGCACCGGGCGTTCGCGCGCCTTGCCAGCATGTCGATGACCGACTGGCGAAACCTGTTCTGGACTGCCTCGGAAGCTTCAGTCAGCACTGGGTTCGGCTGACAAGAACATGGGACGAGGAGTCGAGCTACTTCGACTCCTCGTTTTTTTCATCCTCCTGCTTGGTCTCTTCGTCCTCGACAATCTCGTTCTCCGGGCTATCCCGTTCCTCGAACTCGATCTCGTCGTCGTGATTGTCGTCATGACGGAACTCGGCAATGAAGGACTCGAAGGTTTTGACGTATCGGCGTCTGGTCATGGAAGTCAGTTTTGGATTTATATATCTCGGATAGATTTAAATCTATAAATCTATGAGGAAAAATCCGGGAATTTCTCGACAGAATTGCCGATTTCTTTTGAGTCAAGTCGCGCTCTTTTATTTATTTCGGCAATTCGGAGCCAATAAATGTATCTTTCGCGACAATTCTATCGTCATTTTTCTGCAACGATTTCCGGGTCTGTGCGTTAACTGAGATAATTCAGATTCTCAGTTCTCGGTCTACTTATCTGGAGTGAATTAATGACGACAGACAACAGTGTTTCGGAACTGCCCGAGAGTTTGTTGGAGGCTGTGGCGTACTTCTCGGACCCGGCTCGGTGCCATGATCTCCTCGTCTCGATGCGGTGGGCTGGGGTGCCAGTCTGCTCGAAATGTGGGGCGAAGGAAGTGGGCTTCCTGGCGAAGCAGCGTCGGTACAAATGCCGGAAGTGTCGGGTGTTCTTCTCGGCGAAGCAAGGGACGATCTTCGAGGATTCGCCCATCAGTTTGAGAAAGTGGTTCATTGCCATCTGGCTCGTGACCAATGCCAAGAACGGGATTAGCTCGTGCGAGTTGGGGAGGGCACTCGCTGTGACTCAGAAGACCGCATGGTTCATGCTCCAGCGGGTTCGTCTGGCGTTCCATGTCGGCTCATTCGACAAGAAGCTCTGTGGGATCGTGGAGGTCGATGAGACCTACATCGGAGGCAAGGCACGGAACATGCACAAGGACAAGCGCGAAGAGCGGATCAAGGGGCGTGGAACGACCGGGAAGGTGATCGTGATGGGGCTACTGGAACGCAAGGGAGAGGTACGAGCACAGGTCATCGGGAACATCAAGCGGAAGACGCTTCAAGACCAGATTGCCTCTCATGTCGAGCCGGGAAGCGAGGTCCATTCCGACCAGCTTGCTTCCTATCGGGGACTCGATCCTGAGTACGTCCACAACGTCATCAACCATGCCGAGCGGTACGTGGAAGGGCACGTCTACACCAACGGTGTCGAGAACTTCTGGAGCCTGCTGAAGCGGACGATCAAGGGCACCTACACGAGTTGCGAACCCTTCCACCTGTTCCGGTATCTTGACGAGCAGACGTTCCGGTACAACAACCGGCGCGAGACGGATGGAGGCAGGTTTGTCCGGGTGATGGGAACCGTCGCAGGAAGGCGTCTGGCCTACAAGGACCTGATCGGCGAGAAGACAGAGAAGAGACCAGGAAGGAAACGGTGAGCGACATCAACGAGAGCAAGGACCAAGAGCAACCGGAGAAGTCCGAGAAGGATGCGCCCCAGTCATGGCAGAACTTCCTCGCCATGACTCGAAGGCTTGTCTCGCTCTCGAAGGATCAGGTCGAGGAGGTGAAGAAGAAGGTCCCTCCTCCAGCCGAGGAGAAGCCTCCCCAGAAAACGAGAAAGGGGACTGAGTAGTCCCCTCTAGTTCGGTTCTATGCTGATCTCTTTCTCGTGCGCTTCACTACCTCGTTGAGGAGGTCGCCTGGCTCCATCTTCACGCTCTCTGCCAGATGGATAATGCCTCTCAGACCGACCTGCGTCAGTCCGCGCTCGATTCGGGAGATATTGGCTGCACTCATCTGAGTATGGCTCTCCAAGTCTTCCAGCGTCAGGTCGAGAGCCAGTCGCCGCTCCCGTAGCACCAACCCAAACGCCTGCTCTGGAGAGAGCGGAGCGCCGTCAGGAATGACGAGGGGTGTTAGGGGGCGTGGCATGAGAAAAATCTATACCAGTCTCGCACCCCTGTTTTTACATATATGGAATAACTGCTCCTTTTCTCTACCTTTGCCCGCCCCCGATTGTATCCATCATCTATTCATCAACGGGAGATTCCCATGAAGTCCGTTCTGTCTACCATCACCTGTCTTGCCCTCGCGGTCGTCGTTGTCGGCTGTTCCAAGAAGAAGCCTGCGACCGAGGAGCCGACCACAGCCCAGCCTACTGCCACAGCATCGACACCCGCCACGCCTCCTTCGACAACTCCACCAGCCTCGACAACACCGACTCCAACGGCAGCGGCAACTCCCACAACCTCGACTGAGCCAATAGCGGAGAAGGAGAAGCCTGCTGCCAAGACCGAGACCTCGTCGAGCAGCTACAACATCGACAAGTATCTGGATGACTGGGAGGAGTACATGGATGACTACATCGCGATGCTGAAGAAGGTGAAGAACAACGATCCCTCAGCGATGAGCGAGTACATGAGCACGATGAAGAAGGCACAGGACATGCAGCGGAAACTGGGCGGCATGAAGGATCAGATGACACCTGCTCATCTCGACCGGATGAACAAGCTCAACATGAAGATGGCAAACGCTACCAAGTCGATGTAATCCTCATCCTCCCACTCACCAGAAGAACCATCATGGGTTTGAAAGAAGACGAGCAGTATCTCAAACAGAAGAACCGGAAGCAGTGGAAGTGGGCGATCCTTCTGCTCCTTGCTGGCATGGCGTACTACGCTGTTCGAGGAATGCTTCACCATTAGCACTATCGCCTGGTAGAAAGAGGGAGCTACCAACACCTCGGTGGCTCCCTCTCAGCTTCGAGAATATCCTACTCTCATCTATCTATAGTTCAGAGGTTCACACATGGGACGAGGCAGCGATTTCCCGTTCACACCGGACACCGCCACTACATATCTCGCCGATGATCCCCTTCTCGCCGAACTCACGACCCGATCCTGTAGCAAGACCGAGATCGAGGATTTGGTCCAGAGGTTCATCGAGGAAGGACTGGAGTTCACGGATTCTGGTTCCCTGTTCCTCTTGCTGAAGCAGCTGAAGTATGCCGCAGAGCACGGGATCGAGCAGCTGAAGGAGCACGCCTTCAACGCGCTCGGCGAGCAGCTGGGCGGTCTCCAGTCAGGTGACGTGATGGGACACGAGGTCCTGATCTCCTATCCCAGAGAATGGCACTACAGCCCGGCAGTGGACGACCTGAAGGAGCAGCAGCGACAGACGTTGGTCGCGCTTCAAGATCGCGAGAAGGAGGAGGGGGTCGCGAAGCAGATGCCAGGGAGGGGACGGATTACCATTACCCTGCGAACCTGATGCGGAGAAGAACGGAGTGCTTGGTTTTCCCGACCAGGCACTCTATGTTCGGTCCCATCTATTCTTCGGTCTGCTGTTTGTTCCGGTCTTGTTGATTTTCCCTTCTCTGTTCTGTGCCTTCCCTTGCGTTCCATCGTTCCATTCTTCTGGTCGGTGCTCTCTGCACTGCCGCCACCGCCCTGACCGCACAGGTCAGCTACTCCCCTGATGCCCGGTATCGAGAACAGAAGGTCTGGGACCTGCCCAAGGTCCAGGAGAAGTCTGTGGACATCGGACTCTGGGCGTTCATCATCGCGAAGGAATACGATCCCTCCGTGAACGTTCGGGAAGGATTGGCGACACTCGACAGCATGGCTGCGGAGGTCCGGAGGATGCTCGCTGGTCGCCAGCGCGACATGGACAAGTTCCTCGCTGTCCGAATGTTCCTTTTCGAGCCGGGGCGCTGGAACAACAACCACCCCTTCACCTACGACCTCGACGATCCCTTCGGACGCAATACTCCGAACAAACTCCTTCCAACGTTCCTGAGGACTCGGAAAGGGAACTGTATCAGCATGCCGACGCTGATGCTTGTCCTGATGGAGCGGGTCGATCCGGGAATGAGGTTCTACGGTGTCCTCGCTCCCGGGCATTTCCTCTGTCGCTACCACGACCGGCAGACGATGGATGCCTTCAACGTGGAGCCGACCAACGGAGGACATCCGGCACGGAACGAGTGGGTGATGCAGGAACTCAACATCTCCCAGACAGCAGTGGACAAGGGAGCTTATCTCCGCGACCTTACGAAGAAGGAGGTGCTGGCTGTGCTGCTTCAACCAGTGGCAGTGAAGTATCGACAGGCAGGGGACCACCGGACAGAACTCCGGTATGTGGAACTCATGAACGCGATCGCCCCGAACCTGATCTCCTCGCTGATGTGGCGGACAACCGCACAGCTTGCCATCTACGATGCCTACGAGGAACGTCGGCAGGCAGCAGAGACTGGGACAGGGAAACCCCTGACAACTCGTGAACGTCGGGAACAGCAATCGCTCTACAGGTCGATCATGAAGACCGCGAAGAGGATCAAGGCGATGGGCTGGGAGCCGGAGACCGATGAGCAGCGAGCACGGTATCTCCAGCGGATCGAGACCGAACGGCAGCGCAGCAATCCATAATCCATTCCGACGATCATGAAGTCGATCGCGACAGCCATTCTTGTGTTCACGGCACTGGGAGTAATCTCCAGTCGAATCTCTGCCCAGCAGCTTCCTTCGGACTGGTCTTCGTGGAAGCCCTATGCCAGCGACGCCGACACCTCACGAAGTAGAGAGGCGTCAGGCTCGGACGATAATGTTTCCAAGATTGCTCTCGACACGGTGCTGGCTCGGTTCACTTCTGTCGATCCCCACTGGGAGAGCTACGGCTCGTGGAATCCCTACCAGTACGGGCTGAACAGTCCTGTGCGGTACACGGATCCGAATGGACTGGATGTCTACGTGAACGAGGATGGAAATTTTCTGGGGAGTGATGGCGAGGGAAACAAGGTTCGGGTGATAACCCAGGGCTTCTGGAACAACACCTTGTCGCAGGCAAAGAACTGGGATGAACGCGGCTTCCGAGCTGCTCTCCGCCAGCGCAGCGACCTCCTCACCGACTGGTCGAGTGGCATCAACATCACCGACGAGACATGGAAGCTGATCGAGGCTGCTGGCGGCATGAAGGTCGATCCCTCCGTCAACAACACAAGCGGTGAGTATGTCTGGTACAAACCAGAGGGATCAGGACTCAATGTCAACAACGCAGGAGCCTATCCCATCGGACCCGGACAACAACTCTATCGTCCCATCGACGGGGTGAACACCTCGACGATCGCGCGCGGGAACGTCTACAAAGTCCCAGACGGTTTTCGAGTCTTCGTCGGCACCAGTGGCGAGCCGGACATCGTCAACATGCCACTGGAGGGAGCTATTCCCAGATATGGAGAAGTCGCTGCTCCCGATCCCACATGGTTCAATCTCCGCGACGCCATCAGGAAGCCGTAGCCATGACAGCAAAGTCGATCCTCCGAATGCTCGTCTATGTGGTGGCTGCTGTTCCGCTACTGGAGAGCCTGCTGCTGGTCTCGCTCTACCTTCGCGCCTACTTCTCGGTTGGCGCAGAGCACATGGGCGAGATACGCGCCTACCAGACCTTCCCGCTCCACCATGATGTTGCGAGTGCCCTGCTCGTTGTCTCCCTCGTCTGCCTGCCCGCCTTCCTCCTCGCCCTCATTCTTGACCGTGTCTCGACGATCAGGATAGGAATGACTCCGATCATCGTTTCCGGTCTCGGCAGTCTCCTTCTCGTTCTGATTGTCTGGGGAAACTTCCTCGGCATCTATGCTTGGACGTGGGGGTAATCCTTCGTCCGAATCCATTCTCACTTCTTCAATCCCGATCTGTTATGCCTGTCTACCTCATTGCCACCCAACTTCATGAGGATTCCGATCACAATGGTCTCAAGAAGCTACTTACTGAGTTGCCAGGGGAATTGAACCATCTTTTTCATTCAGTGTGGTTGCTCCGTACATCATTGTCCCCCGAGCAGATTGGCAATCAGTTATCCAAATTCCTTGGTGCAGAAAGAGGCAGGCTTTTCGTCACCCGTGTTGGTACTTGCTGTGGTGTTCGACTCCTTCAATACGACAAAGATTGGTTGTTAGATCGACTGCCATCCTATACCCCTGCCACGTTTTTGCCGATATCATCAAGGTCAAGGTCTTCATCCCAATAGCAGCAGATATCTTCCTGCTCATCCCTCGTCAACGGTTCGCTATACTTGTTGATGATCTCAGATGAAGTCTCGACCTGAATATCAGTAAGGAGCTTCAGGGGGATGCTCCAATGGTGGATGATCGTCCCTGCTTCCAGAGTTACGGTCTTCGGATCACCACTCTCAGGAGCAGGGGCGTTCTGTGTCTTGTCGGTCATGATGCCACCTCCGTTTCTCCTATATAGTCCAGAACGAAAACGAGGAGCCAGTTTCTGGTTCCTCGTCTCATCTTGGTGCATCAAGTATATAAGTGCCAGTAGAATATCCATCCAAGGCATTGCATCCGGCGCGAGGGATCATCCCCACGGGTGTGGGGAGTAGGAAGGTTGGCGCTACGATCAAATGCACCATCCCGGATCATCCCCACGGGTGTGGGGAGTAGAGTATTGTTATGAGTGATCAGAAGGAAGTGGAGGGATCATCCCCACGGGTGTGGGGAGTAGCGCCTCTGCTGTATTCCCTGCACCCCCTCCCCCGGATCATCCCCACGGGTGTGGGGAGTAGGCACTTTAAGCATGTTCGAGAATAGCCCAAAAGGGATCATCCCCACGGGTGTGGGGAGTAGATATCAGCCACGGCAAAGGTTCAAGGTTGCTAGGATCATCCCCACGGGTGTGGGGAGTAGAGGCGGAAGGTCGCGGAGCGGGTGGAAAATTACGGATCATCCCCACGGGTGTGGGGAGTAGAGGCGGAAGGTCGCGGAGCGGGTGGAAAATTACGGATCATCCCCACGGGTGTGGGGAGTAGGCTCCGGCTCGAAGCACAGATTGCTCCGTTTCGGGATCATCCCCACGGGTGTGGGGAGTAGGTGCTACTCGACGAACTCGAAGAAGAGGTCTTCGGATCATCCCCACGGGTGTGGGGAGTAGCGCTTGGATCTGCTCCTCACCTCGCCGCAGTTCGGATCATCCCCACGGGTGTGGGGAGTAGTCCATCGTGCTCTGCCGCTTCTGTGCGATGGTCGGATCATCCCCACGGGTGTGGGGAGTAGCGAGGATCAAGCCCTTGATCCGCTGAAGAAACGGATCATCCCCACGGGTGTGGGGAGTAGCAGAGATCGAGTCGGTGGCGCATCTCGACCGGGGGATCATCCCCACGGGTGTGGGGAGTAGCTTCGCCGGAAAAAAGGCGGGCAAGAAAGACGAGGATCATCCCCACGGGTGTGGGGAGTAGATCGCAGTACGCCTTGAAGATCAGCCAGTCGCCGGATCATCCCCACGGGTGTGGGGAGTAGCTTTCCACCACCCGCAGCGCCGCCATAGAACAGGGATCATCCCCACGGGTGTGGGGAGTAGCGTCGGCCCGCTGTCGAAATCGCTGCTGCCGATGGATCATCCCCACGGGTGTGGGGAGTAGTTCATCAGGCGGATCGCCTGCCAGTTGACGGGGGGATCATCCCCACGGGTGTGGGGAGTAGGTCTCTATCGCCTCATGCCCCACCGCCCGTCGAGGATCATCCCCACGGGTGTGGGGAGTAGCTGTGGTGATGGCGCGGACGAGGTAGTCGTAGAGGATCATCCCCACGGGTGTGGGGAGTAGGGCACGCCCGACCGACGCGACCTGCATGAGCAGGGATCATCCCCACGGGTGTGGGGAGTAGGCGGCAGGTACTAAGCCTCGAAAGAAGGATGGAGGATCATCCCCACGGGTGTGGGGAGTAGAAGACGGCCACCGCGAAGAAGTTCGCAGCATGGGATCATCCCCACGGGTGTGGGGAGTAGAACTCCTCGCGCCCGCCCGCATCTCCAGAGTGAGGATCATCCCCACGGGTGTGGGGAGTAGCCTCCACGCGCCGTAGTCAGGATGCCGGGCTTGGGATCATCCCCACGGGTGTGGGGAGTAGTTGGCAATGAAGTTTGCGACCCACGTTACAGCGGGATCATCCCCACGGGTGTGGGGAGTAGATGGCCCTTGTGTCCAATCTGGGCATCGCGATCGGATCATCCCCACGGGTGTGGGGAGTAGCTCGCAGGTACGGCGCACTACAGGAGTATAATCGGATCATCCCCACGGGTGTGGGGAGTAGGATCGCGGAGGTAGGTGTGCATGTAGGGAGGCGGGATCATCCCCACGGGTGTGGGGAGTAGGATCTCCAACAGCCGCCGCCCAGCCTCTGAATCGGATCATCCCCACGGGTGTGGGGAGTAGCCGATCCCGATCACATCCACACCGATCTGGGCAGGATCATCCCCACGGGTGTGGGGAGTAGTCGTCCCGTATCGTACCCACAGACTCGCGGATCGGATCATCCCCACGGGTGTGGGGAGTAGAACCCCCGAGCGCGAAAACGCGCTCACACGCGAGGATCATCCCCACGGGTGTGGGGAGTAGGGTGCCACGGCGCGGAGCTCCTGCTCCGTCGCGGGATCATCCCCACGGGTGTGGGGAGTAGGCTTCGCCTGTAGCCTCTCTGCGGCCTCACGCGGGATCATCCCCACGGGTGTGGGGAGTAGTTTTCGATGTCGGCCTTCGTCTTCGCGAGGGCCGGATCATCCCCACGGGTGTGGGGAGTAGTTTTTCAAGCCGCTCTTTTCGTCGTCCCTGAAAGGATCATCCCCACGGGTGTGGGGAGTAGAGACTTTTCTTCTCATCGAGTAGGCGCTTTCGGGGATCATCCCCACGGGTGTGGGGAGTAGCATGACGGCGGGCAGGTCGTGACCTGCACCGTCGGATCATCCCCACGGGTGTGGGGAGTAGGAGGAGAGCATTGCCGACCCATACGCTCCGATGGGATCATCCCCACGGGTGTGGGGAGTAGTTACCGCCTCTCCCCCCTTCGTGTCGCACGGGAGGATCATCCCCACGGGTGTGGGGAGTAGGTGTTGTCACCGTAAGTGCCCGTTGCCGCTGAAGGATCATCCCCACGGGTGTGGGGAGTAGAACTCCCCGGTGCGACGGTATCGTCGGATGCGCGGATCATCCCCACGGGTGTGGGGAGTAGCGGCGCGGGCAACTGCTGGATCGCCCCGTTGTCGGATCATCCCCACGGGTGTGGGGAGTAGAAAACTTTGGTAGGCTGGTCCATAGGTACTATGGGATCATCCCCACGGGTGTGGGGAGTAGGCTGCTCAAAAAGCGCTGGACAACGGGTTTTCGGGATCATCCCCACGGGTGTGGGGAGTAGGGTATACGACGCGCACGGACCAGCGGTCACGAGGGATCATCCCCACGGGTGTGGGGAGTAGTTGGTAGGCTGGTCCATAGGTACTTTGGTTGTAGGATCATCCCCACGGGTGTGGGGAGTAGTTGCATCGGACGTCCCAGCCGACGCTCGTTGTGGGATCATCCCCACGGGTGTGGGGAGTAGTACGACGCACTGTCGTAAGCGGCCCCTAAATAAGGATCATCCCCACGGGTGTGGGGAGTAGGCGAACTTGGGTCGGCCGGCATCGTCCATCACCGGATCATCCCCACGGGTGTGGGGAGTAGTACCCCCATGAAGCGCGCGCCGTTCTACCACGCGGATCATCCCCACGGGTGTGGGGAGTAGATTGATCCCTCGTGCCGCAACCTCGTGGAAGACGGATCATCCCCACGGGTGTGGGGAGTAGACTTCCGGCTTCTCCTTCGACGCTGCAAGCGCCGGATCATCCCCACGGGTGTGGGGAGTAGATCAGCCAGACAAGCCTTCCCCCCGACACCGAGGGATCATCCCCACGGGTGTGGGGAGTAGCAGCTCGCGTGACCGATGGATGACCTCCTCCAGGGATCATCCCCACGGGTGTGGGGAGTAGGCGGGTTCGGATGCTGTCGTGGCAGGCTTGGGCGGATCATCCCCACGGGTGTGGGGAGTAGTCCACGGCGTCATGGCAGATAAGGGGTTTCGACGGATCATCCCCACGGGTGTGGGGAGTAGGCACGATACGCCTCAATCGCGGCCTGCTGCTCCGGATCATCCCCACGGGTGTGGGGAGTAGGCGTCAGTGCTTCCAGTGCATTGGGGATTGGCCGGATCATCCCCACGGGTGTGGGGAGTAGAAGAGGAATGGGGAGAACATGTGGTTGCAGAGCGGATCATCCCCACGGGTGTGGGGAGTAGCTGCTGCTGGCTGATATGATCGTGACCGGCGAGGGATCATCCCCACGGGTGTGGGGAGTAGCACAGCAGTATGTCTGGCGCGTACCAGCGTGAGGGATCATCCCCACGGGTGTGGGGAGTAGACACCCGTCCACCATGCCTGCCAGCCGGAGAGCGGATCATCCCCACGGGTGTGGGGAGTAGTATCCACGATCACGACCGATAGTCGATAGAGTCGGATCATCCCCACGGGTGTGGGGAGTAGGCGCATGTATAGCGTGATCCGATCAGCCCGCTCGGATCATCCCCACGGGTGTGGGGAGTAGGATGCTGGAGTACATCACCGGACGGGCTATGCGGGATCATCCCCACGGGTGTGGGGAGTAGCCTCTAGTATCCCCGCCACGCCGGCGCGCTTACGGATCATCCCCACGGGTGTGGGGAGTAGCGAGCGTCGAGGTGTGGCGTGAGGTGCTGCGGGGATCATCCCCACGGGTGTGGGGAGTAGCTCCCGACTCGATGGAGTCGAGAGAGTGCAGCAGGATCATCCCCACGGGTGTGGGGAGTAGCGCCGACCCGCGCGGGGGTCTCCCCGTTCCTGGGATCATCCCCACGGGTGTGGGGAGTAGGCAACAACGGCCTTCGCTATATCGAGTGCGTACGGATCATCCCCACGGGTGTGGGGAGTAGCACCCTCAATCAACTGCTGGTGCTTCTGCTCCGGATCATCCCCACGGGTGTGGGGAGTAGCCACACCGAGATCTTCCACACGGTCGGCGTCGAGGATCATCCCCACGGGTGTGGGGAGTAGCGATGATGAGCGAGCGATCTGTCAACGATCTGTGGATCATCCCCACGGGTGTGGGGAGTAGCTCGCAGCAGGAGCATCATCCTCCGGCACAGCCGGATCATCCCCACGGGTGTGGGGAGTAGCGATGATGAGCGAGCGATCTGTCAACGATCTGTGGATCATCCCCACGGGTGTGGGGAGTAGCTCGCAGCAGGAGCATCATCCTCCGGCACAGCCGGATCATCCCCACGGGTGTGGGGAGTAGCGATGATGAGCGAGCGATCTGTCAACGATCTGTGGATCATCCCCACGGGTGTGGGGAGTAGCTCGCAGCAGGAGCATCATCCTCCGGCACAGCCGGATCATCCCCACGGGTGTGGGGAGTAGTCGACGAGGTGGACGCAGACGGGAGCCTCCAGGGATCATCCCCACGGGTGTGGGGAGTAGATCGAAAAAGCATACGGCCTCACCAGCGAGGACGGATCATCCCCACGGGTGTGGGGAGTAGAGCTTGGCTCCACCCGTCCCTCGCAGCGTGTTGGGATCATCCCCACGGGTGTGGGGAGTAGGGCGTCCCGATTGCTCCCAGATGATCCCAGTCAGGATCATCCCCACGGGTGTGGGGAGTAGCTGCCCGGCGACAGCACGCCGACCGCGCAGCGGGGATCATCCCCACGGGTGTGGGGAGTAGATCCGTTGCGACGCCTGCTCTCGGCACCTATGGGATCATCCCCACGGGTGTGGGGAGTAGAGAGCCGCTTCAACAGCCAGAAGCGGAAGAACAGGATCATCCCCACGGGTGTGGGGAGTAGCTCGTTTTGTACACGCGATCCTGCGGCCCCGTCGGATCATCCCCACGGGTGTGGGGAGTAGTTGAACCGCACCCTGAGCATGGGCAACGCCTGCGGATCATCCCCACGGGTGTGGGGAGTAGCCCGATCGAACGCTCTTGTCTGCCGGATGGATGGGATCATCCCCACGGGTGTGGGGAGTAGGCGGCGCCCATAAAGTCCGACCCCTTCACCCAGGGATCATCCCCACGGGTGTGGGGAGTAGCGCCGCCGCCGCACGACTCGTGCATCGCCGCCGGGATCATCCCCACGGGTGTGGGGAGTAGACAACCGGAGCAGAGCGCAGGAGGTCGAGCAGCGGATCATCCCCACGGGTGTGGGGAGTAGCGAGAGTCTTCACTGTACGATAGTATAAAATGAGGATCATCCCCACGGGTGTGGGGAGTAGCAATCGATCTCTGTGGCGTACATTCGGCGTCGGGGATCATCCCCACGGGTGTGGGGAGTAGCGGTGCCCATGCCGCCCCGTCGAACTTCAACAGGGATCATCCCCACGGGTGTGGGGAGTAGGCAATGTTTACGTGGCTGGATCACATCTTTTCGGGATCATCCCCACGGGTGTGGGGAGTAGGGTGTATGTGACCAATCCGTTTTGATCGCGAAGGGATCATCCCCACGGGTGTGGGGAGTAGCTCCGGCGCCTCGAACGGCTCGCTCGTCTACGAGGATCATCCCCACGGGTGTGGGGAGTAGGGTTCCTATATCCTTTTTGATGGCTCCGAAAACGGATCATCCCCACGGGTGTGGGGAGTAGCCATTCAGGATCATCTTCACAGCCTCTCCCACCGGATCATCCCCACGGGTGTGGGGAGTAGACCGAGGATCGCGCGCGATCGAGTCGAACGAGGGGATCATCCCCACGGGTGTGGGGAGTAGAATGTCAGGTCCGTGGTGAAGGGAGGGCGAACGGGATCATCCCCACGGGTGTGGGGAGTAGTCAAGGGCATGACCACCAAGAATGGCATCACCCGGATCATCCCCACGGGTGTGGGGAGTAGAGGTCATTACCGACGACGGCGCCGCGGTGATCGGGATCATCCCCACGGGTGTGGGGAGTAGGCCGTGCTGGAGTCCGGCGTCGCCACGAACTTCGGATCATCCCCACGGGTGTGGGGAGTAGTATCGGCGGCGATGGTCGGAGCGTACTGCTGCGGGATCATCCCCACGGGTGTGGGGAGTAGCTCTGGAGTCTGCTTGATGCTCTTCGAGCGCCGGGATCATCCCCACGGGTGTGGGGAGTAGCCCTTCGCATCGTCAGCGAGCACCTGCAACTCCGGATCATCCCCACGGGTGTGGGGAGTAGCCATGCTATAGCTCGCAGAGGATGTAGGGAATCGGATCATCCCCACGGGTGTGGGGAGTAGTCACTGCACGTGTGCGACTGACGCGTGAGCAGGGGATCATCCCCACGGGTGTGGGGAGTAGCGTGCGCGCCACCTTGCGCAACATCAGCATCCGGGATCATCCCCACGGGTGTGGGGAGTAGGAGTAGAAAAGTGGTTGAGTATACGTCTGTACGGGATCATCCCCACGGGTGTGGGGAGTAGAAGTGGCATCAGTTCCGCTCTTCGCCGGGGATCGGATCATCCCCACGGGTGTGGGGAGTAGGTACTGATCCTCGGCACAGATGCCGCCGCCGCCGGATCATCCCCACGGGTGTGGGGAGTAGCCCGATGTCAGCCGCCAGATGTGCAGTGACTCGGGATCATCCCCACGGGTGTGGGGAGTAGTCCAGCGAGAGGAACGACTCCAGCAACAGCGTCGGATCATCCCCACGGGTGTGGGGAGTAGAACGCAACGGCGCGACGGGGAAGGCTGAGGTGCGGATCATCCCCACGGGTGTGGGGAGTAGCGCGAGCCGTAGCCCGCCTTCACGGCGTGGACCGGATCATCCCCACGGGTGTGGGGAGTAGACGCAGCGGCAGGTCGGACTTCTCCGCCAACCCGGATCATCCCCACGGGTGTGGGGAGTAGGGGAGGTAGCGTCCCTCCCCCCTGTTCGATTAGGGATCATCCCCACGGGTGTGGGGAGTAGCATCCCTCCGTGTCCCAAAAGAGCAGATCTCCCGGATCATCCCCACGGGTGTGGGGAGTAGCTGAAAGACCTGCCGCGCTTCCTACAGGACGGGGGATCATCCCCACGGGTGTGGGGAGTAGTAGGTGAGGCCATCCGTCGAGCGCCCGTCGTCGGGATCATCCCCACGGGTGTGGGGAGTAGGATAGAGCGGGGCTTGCAGGGATGATCCCGCGGGGATCATCCCCACGGGTGTGGGGAGTAGCTACCAGCGCGCGTACGGCCTGAAGGCCGATGAGGATCATCCCCACGGGTGTGGGGAGTAGGGTCGATAGCCAGCGACTACAGTCACCCCTCTAGGATCATCCCCACGGGTGTGGGGAGTAGCGGCGCCGCAGCGTGTCGTCGGTGAGCAGATAGGGATCATCCCCACGGGTGTGGGGAGTAGCGCGAGGATGGCATTCGCCACAGGGATTTCCACGGATCATCCCCACGGGTGTGGGGAGTAGACGTTGCCTTCGGTGTCGAACGAGACGGTTCCAGGATCATCCCCACGGGTGTGGGGAGTAGGGCTGATAACCGAGGAAGAGGCCCGATTCTGGAGGATCATCCCCACGGGTGTGGGGAGTAGGCGTGACGCCGGGAGCGCCTTGGGCCTCCGTGAGGATCATCCCCACGGGTGTGGGGAGTAGAGACGGTTGTGGCGGCGTTAGCGGTCACGTACGGGATCATCCCCACGGGTGTGGGGAGTAGTCGGTCATGTACACCACCGGGATCAACTTCTGGGGATCATCCCCACGGGTGTGGGGAGTAGGCGCGACTCCGTTTTATACGATGGATCGAATTAGGATCATCCCCACGGGTGTGGGGAGTAGTCGCGAGACCCTTCTCCGCGATCCCTCCGATCGGATCATCCCCACGGGTGTGGGGAGTAGTGCGGCGACGTGCGCGAGGCGCTCGGCGACAACGGATCATCCCCACGGGTGTGGGGAGTAGGTTGCCGTGGTCTGAGTCACGGTGGCAATCGTGGGATCATCCCCACGGGTGTGGGGAGTAGCAACTGCTGCACATCGCTCGACGGGGGGAGGTCGGATCATCCCCACGGGTGTGGGGAGTAGTATATCCGCTACCGTTCACATTTCCGGCGATGAGGATCATCCCCACGGGTGTGGGGAGTAGGACACGTCACAGAGTACGCGCCGGAATTCCAGAGGATCATCCCCACGGGTGTGGGGAGTAGCATCTCCGCGTCGCCGATGTAGTGAAGGGTGAGGGATCATCCCCACGGGTGTGGGGAGTAGAACGCGAAGAACAGCGGCAGCACTGCGCGCGGGGGATCATCCCCACGGGTGTGGGGAGTAGTAAAGCGCCACTTGAACAAGCCCCTCAAGTGAAGGATCATCCCCACGGGTGTGGGGAGTAGCAGGATCATGGCACTGAACACTGGGACAAGCCCGGATCATCCCCACGGGTGTGGGGAGTAGTCCTCCGTTTGTCCCGCCGGCAATCTCGTCTGAGGATCATCCCCACGGGTGTGGGGAGTAGGGTCATTCTCCTGTTTGTGTGTTGGGGTAGAGCGGATCATCCCCACGGGTGTGGGGAGTAGTATCAAAGGGGCTACTCCCGGAGAACAACTGCGGGATCATCCCCACGGGTGTGGGGAGTAGTATTTGGGCCACCACTCGGACTCTCGCGGCGTCGGATCATCCCCACGGGTGTGGGGAGTAGGTGCTCATGAAAAACTCGCTGATGGACAACCTCGGATCATCCCCACGGGTGTGGGGAGTAGAATACAGCCTCGAAATCTCTCTTCCGATTGCTAGGATCATCCCCACGGGTGTGGGGAGTAGCTACTAGGGCAAGTGTCGCTGGCAAAATGGTTGGGATCATCCCCACGGGTGTGGGGAGTAGTCGCTGTTCAGCTTTCGTTCGGCGCTTCATCAGGGATCATCCCCACGGGTGTGGGGAGTAGCATCTCCTCCAACCACCGAGCCGAAAGGTCGGGGGATCATCCCCACGGGTGTGGGGAGTAGAGGTCGTTGGTCTTCCCAATCATGTCGGTGATCGGATCATCCCCACGGGTGTGGGGAGTAGATTTGAGTTCTTGACGAGCACCGCGTTGATCCGGGATCATCCCCACGGGTGTGGGGAGTAGTGGTTGATACTTCACAAGGAAGATGCGGTCATCGGATCATCCCCACGGGTGTGGGGAGTAGGCCCGCGCGGAGCCTCCACGAAGACCCGCCGTAGGATCATCCCCACGGGTGTGGGGAGTAGGATCAACACATCTTCCGAGCGACAACGGGGGAGGGATCATCCCCACGGGTGTGGGGAGTAGATGGCCAGGTCGAACGTGAGGAGCGCACGATGCGGATCATCCCCACGGGTGTGGGGAGTAGAACGACAGGTTCGAGGATCAGGGGCGCGAACTCGGATCATCCCCACGGGTGTGGGGAGTAGAGGAGCTCGCCGCCGTGCTTGGCATCGATGAGGGGATCATCCCCACGGGTGTGGGGAGTAGGACGCGGCCCGCCTTTTCGCGGAGCTGCGTCAGGGATCATCCCCACGGGTGTGGGGAGTAGGAGGCTCGAATCGGTCGCGACATGGAGGCCGCGGGATCATCCCCACGGGTGTGGGGAGTAGCACTTTGTGTACGTAGCCGGACTCACTATTGACGGATCATCCCCACGGGTGTGGGGAGTAGGGGTTTCGTGGCACCCCCAAGGGGCGCGGGAACGGATCATCCCCACGGGTGTGGGGAGTAGGTAGTACACCATGACGATGCTCCGTTTTTTTTGGGATCATCCCCACGGGTGTGGGGAGTAGCGATCTTGATAACCATACGTGTGTAAGAAAGGAGGATCATCCCCACGGGTGTGGGGAGTAGGTGAGCATGGTCGCGGGGATCGCGTATGGAATCGGATCATCCCCACGGGTGTGGGGAGTAGGGTTGTTGTCTGCGACCTTCGCAGGATCGTAGAGGATCATCCCCACGGGTGTGGGGAGTAGTTTCCCCGCCACTCGTGGGCCTCTTTCCACTTCGGATCATCCCCACGGGTGTGGGGAGTAGCACCCTCGACGAACCGTTTAACGAAGCGAACGGGGATCATCCCCACGGGTGTGGGGAGTAGGGCAGCATCGGTGCCTGTCAGGAAGCTCGCGACGGATCATCCCCACGGGTGTGGGGAGTAGCGCCACCTCGTTCCACAGCCAACACATCCACCGGGATCATCCCCACGGGTGTGGGGAGTAGGCGGGCGTGTACACAAGCTATACCGGCGCTCACGGATCATCCCCACGGGTGTGGGGAGTAGATCTGCGCGAAGGTGTAGGTGCCTTCCAGTCCGGGATCATCCCCACGGGTGTGGGGAGTAGTGGCGTTGAATGTGGCGTAAGCGGTCGGTGTCAGGATCATCCCCACGGGTGTGGGGAGTAGCCGATGCACAGAGGGCCGGGATCAGCGAAGCCGGGATCATCCCCACGGGTGTGGGGAGTAGTAATCCCATTGCAGTCCGTAGCGATGTGGCCCCGGATCATCCCCACGGGTGTGGGGAGTAGGCAGACCTCGATCTCTACGCCACCGTCACGCGAGGATCATCCCCACGGGTGTGGGGAGTAGGTTAGTGACCTATCGCGGGCATCGGTAAGCTCCGGATCATCCCCACGGGTGTGGGGAGTAGCGACTGTGGCGACTACAGCGAGTATCGGGTCGAGGATCATCCCCACGGGTGTGGGGAGTAGGAGCGGCGAACCGAAGCGAACTCGTGATGGAGCGGATCATCCCCACGGGTGTGGGGAGTAGCGCCACGGCCATCGCCTCTCCCCGGTCGATTGAGGATCATCCCCACGGGTGTGGGGAGTAGCTTTGTGGTTGCCATGATGTGAAAGGGTTAGAGGGATCATCCCCACGGGTGTGGGGAGTAGGAGCCTTGCTCATCGTGCGTAGCGTTGTCATGGGGATCATCCCCACGGGTGTGGGGAGTAGGCAAAGGCGAGGTCGCATATCTCATGCGCGAACGGATCATCCCCACGGGTGTGGGGAGTAGAGACGGTTGTGGCGGCGTTAGCGACCCCTTATGGGATCATCCCCACGGGTGTGGGGAGTAGATCATGCAGGAGCGCCTTCCGCAAGGCGGTGAGGGATCATCCCCACGGGTGTGGGGAGTAGTATAGTGGCGCGACAGGAGAGGGCGTGTTGATGGGATCATCCCCACGGGTGTGGGGAGTAGCACATCTATCAATCCTTTCTTACACACGTATGGGGATCATCCCCACGGGTGTGGGGAGTAGTGCTCTCGACTCGTTGCCATGTTGTCAACGAGGGGATCATCCCCACGGGTGTGGGGAGTAGAGGGTCGAAGCCGTAGAATCCCCTGTGGCGGGCGGATCATCCCCACGGGTGTGGGGAGTAGGTTAGAATCCTCGTGTAGCTATGGCGAAGTCGAGGATCATCCCCACGGGTGTGGGGAGTAGAACGCGATTCGATATGAGTACCGGGTAGCCCTCGGATCATCCCCACGGGTGTGGGGAGTAGCGGCGGGCGGCTCGACCGTTCGCGTGCTGTGGGGGATCATCCCCACGGGTGTGGGGAGTAGCCAGAGGACGAGCAGTACGTGACGGAGTTCTGGGGATCATCCCCACGGGTGTGGGGAGTAGTCGCTTCCCCGTGCGTGTGTACTCGATCCGAGCGGATCATCCCCACGGGTGTGGGGAGTAGATATGTTGCCAAGTCTTCGACCATGCGATTGCCGGATCATCCCCACGGGTGTGGGGAGTAGGCCTCGCATCCGGCCCGATGGGTAAGGCCGCTAGGATCATCCCCACGGGTGTGGGGAGTAGTTAACGAACTGTTCCGTGCTACCGATAATCGACGGATCATCCCCACGGGTGTGGGGAGTAGGTAGCCCGTCGAAGTTCATTATCACATGGACGTGGATCATCCCCACGGGTGTGGGGAGTAGTCTGATCGACAAGGAACCCTAACGACTTGCGGTGGATCATCCCCACGGGTGTGGGGAGTAGGCGATTCGTTTCCTCCATATCCCCGCCGGTCGTCGGATCATCCCCACGGGTGTGGGGAGTAGGCATTCGTCGCGTTCAAGTACCCTTGCTCGATCGGATCATCCCCACGGGTGTGGGGAGTAGACCGGCCACATACGCACGCACCGCGCCAAGCAGGGATCATCCCCACGGGTGTGGGGAGTAGTATCTGTCGTGTGCCATGCGAGGGAGTGAATCGGGATCATCCCCACGGGTGTGGGGAGTAGTGTTCATGGTTGCCCTGTATGTGTGTGCTGTATGGATCATCCCCACGGGTGTGGGGAGTAGATACCGAGCTTTTCCTTGAGCGTGGCCATGAGGGGATCATCCCCACGGGTGTGGGGAGTAGGCGGCATCGTGCGGTACGTACTTGCCGGCGCCGGGATCATCCCCACGGGTGTGGGGAGTAGGCGACACCGTTGGCAGCGAGCAGCTCCATCTGCGGATCATCCCCACGGGTGTGGGGAGTAGCGGTACCGCGATCACGTCGAAGTGGCACGGGCAGGATCATCCCCACGGGTGTGGGGAGTAGTCGGTGTACGAATCTACCACATCGGCAGCGCAAGGATCATCCCCACGGGTGTGGGGAGTAGCCGTGAGGTGCATATCTGCCGGAAGCTGCGCGAGGATCATCCCCACGGGTGTGGGGAGTAGGTCGTTGTTAGTAAGAGAAGGGTGTCGAGCGCCGGATCATCCCCACGGGTGTGGGGAGTAGTCCGTTGATCGTTGCCGTGTTCGCGATGGCCGCGGATCATCCCCACGGGTGTGGGGAGTAGGCCGGTGGCGGCATCGGATTCTTCGGTGCTCTGGGATCATCCCCACGGGTGTGGGGAGTAGAAGCCGCGCCCGCTTCAGGTATTGTTCAAGGTCGGATCATCCCCACGGGTGTGGGGAGTAGGCCAACCCCTTCTTCAAGTTCTCCCCCCGGTAGGGATCATCCCCACGGGTGTGGGGAGTAGGATCCTTGCCTTGTCGCTCATTGCCTGTATGTGGGATCATCCCCACGGGTGTGGGGAGTAGGCGTCGCGTTGGTAGGGAGACTTGCTCTCGTAGGGATCATCCCCACGGGTGTGGGGAGTAGAGAAGGGTTTTATTTCGAGCAATTAATTCGTCAGGATCATCCCCACGGGTGTGGGGAGTAGCACGAAACCCCTGTGCGTTCAGCCAGTCCCGGAGGATCATCCCCACGGGTGTGGGGAGTAGGAAATTGTAGCGGCAGCGCGCCTAATTCCGTTAGGATCATCCCCACGGGTGTGGGGAGTAGCCCACCGTCCACCACGTCGCGCAACTCCTTGTCCCGGAGCGGATCATCCCCACGGGTGTGGGGAGTAGTCGCCATTGCTTTCGCTGGCTATCTCGTGGCTAGGATCATCCCCACGGGTGTGGGGAGTAGTGTTGAATCTGCGCCGCACTGAACGGCAACGTCGGATCATCCCCACGGGTGTGGGGAGTAGCGCGCGTGCTGGCAGCGATGGCGTTGCTGATGGGGATCATCCCCACGGGTGTGGGGAGTAGGGCTTCCGTGATGGCGATCCGTGGTGCATTGACGGATCATCCCCACGGGTGTGGGGAGTAGCTATCGAGTCCTGCGCTGTACATTCGTTGTCGCGGATCATCCCCACGGGTGTGGGGAGTAGACACCACCGGCACCGCCTGAACCCCCGCAAGGCGGATCATCCCCACGGGTGTGGGGAGTAGCTGGAACTTCAGTACGCCAATGCTTATGAGGCCGGATCATCCCCACGGGTGTGGGGAGTAGTTGCTCCCCAGTATTGACATTGGGGAGTCAATGGGATCATCCCCACGGGTGTGGGGAGTAGACAAGTACCGCATGGGGGACAGTGTGGCACTGCGGATCATCCCCACGGGTGTGGGGAGTAGTAACGCGGTTTCGCTTGGCGAGTGTGGGTTCAAGGATCATCCCCACGGGTGTGGGGAGTAGACCCCCGTCTCCCCCGGTACAATCCGCATGCGGGGATCATCCCCACGGGTGTGGGGAGTAGGATGCCGGACTGCGATGCTCCGCCGTTAAAGACGGATCATCCCCACGGGTGTGGGGAGTAGCCGCCACGAACCGGAACGCCATGATCCGCTCCCGGATCATCCCCACGGGTGTGGGGAGTAGTCACCGACGTGGTGACCACCATCACCGGGCTGCGGATCATCCCCACGGGTGTGGGGAGTAGTGGGATGCTGGGCCGCTTGCGTACTCTGGATCGGGATCATCCCCACGGGTGTGGGGAGTAGATCCACGCCCCGCGCACGGATGTCTATTGCGGCGGATCATCCCCACGGGTGTGGGGAGTAGCCGCCTGTCGTGCGTGCCGCTCTGTGGGGAAGGGGATCATCCCCACGGGTGTGGGGAGTAGACAGGCCATCCATCTCCCACGAAAGACGATCCGGGATCATCCCCACGGGTGTGGGGAGTAGTTGTCGAGAAGGTGAAGGGGCTTGGCTCGACTAGGATCATCCCCACGGGTGTGGGGAGTAGAGCGCCATACGCATAGCCATGAGCCTGTTCAGGGGATCATCCCCACGGGTGTGGGGAGTAGATGCGGTCGTCAACCGACCGCTCACGAATCCCCGGATCATCCCCACGGGTGTGGGGAGTAGCCGTTCGCCCGGCAAATCTATCAGCAGAGCCGCGGATCATCCCCACGGGTGTGGGGAGTAGCCTGACATTGGATTTTCCATTGCTCAACCTTTAGGATCATCCCCACGGGTGTGGGGAGTAGGTGCTCGGTTCCCACTCGCAGTGAGCGGTGATAGGATCATCCCCACGGGTGTGGGGAGTAGATGGCGTTCACGGATCTTGAAGTTGTACGTCGGGGATCATCCCCACGGGTGTGGGGAGTAGCGGTGGATCATCGTTCCTACCGAGACCTTCCACGGATCATCCCCACGGGTGTGGGGAGTAGGCAGGGCGCGGCGGTGATCGCGGGTAAGGGGCGGATCATCCCCACGGGTGTGGGGAGTAGAGGCCCCGCTTCCCTCCTGACCAGCAGCCACCAGGATCATCCCCACGGGTGTGGGGAGTAGGCTGGCCCCTCCAGATTCTGTGCGTAGATCGCCGGATCATCCCCACGGGTGTGGGGAGTAGGTTCGAGTTGGATACAGTCAAGATCGAAATGTAGGATCATCCCCACGGGTGTGGGGAGTAGCTGCCGGGCTACGCGCCACTGCAATGGAGAACCGGATCATCCCCACGGGTGTGGGGAGTAGACCTGCGTGCCGCCGGGACCGATGCAACAGCCAGGATCATCCCCACGGGTGTGGGGAGTAGACTAAAAAGATCGCTAAAAATAGCGATTAACAGGCTCAATGTAATGCTTACTCGATTGGTAGTGTACTGGTAGGAAAAATTGGAGGATTATCGATTGGTGGAGCGACACCTTCGGGATACTCGGCAATGATCCAAATGCCGTCCATTAATGCAGGCATGCGGCTCTGTTCGCCGAGCGTTCGAAAGGCATAGCCCTGCTCGTTCCGTTCTCGCCACGCCATCACTGCACGGGTGTTGACGCCGGCAAGTTGCTCCACTTTCTCCCACAACGAGTCACGCATCCTGGCATCAAGACGCCCGATGAACAGCCCCGCCTGCACCTCCAGACAGAAACGCGAAAGCACACCGCGCAGGCGCTGCGGTGATCGTGTCAGTGCAAACACTGTCATTGCACGGTTCCTCCCTTCTCGCTGAATCCCTCCCATAACCCAAGTGGATCCACATCGGGACCAAGTGGTCGTTCGATAGAGGAAGGTGGAGTAGGTGATGTTGGTGGGGACGGATAGTTCGATTCCGCTGCTTGGATATCCTGCAAGCGCGAGGGGGGAGCAGGGGCATGACCAGTTGCCACAAGCTCGCGTGGATCGGGAGCTTCAATCGCTGCAGCACTATCGGCACGTGCTCTGTTGCTCTCACCGCTCTGCCACGGAAAATCCTCCGGCATCGTTGCTTCGGCTCGTGCCCCGCCGAGTTCCTCGGGGGCATGGCCTGCCGGCTCTCCCGCATCGAGCAGCGACTCGATGGTTGGGATGATCGACTCCAGCAGACCCACCCTCCTGAACTCGTCCCGCATGACGTGCCGCACACGCATGTCAAGTTTTGTCGTGCTCTCGGCGGTGCATCGAAAGGCAACCTCGGCGGCGATCTCCATCTTCCAGACGTCGGCCAGGTCGTGAACGAATGCAAGCGGATATCCCGTATGAACGAAGCCGATCGCCGCGCTGTATCCCGCGATCAGGATTGCTGCGTGGCACAGACCGTACAAGCAGCTGTTCGCGGCACTGACTGCGCGGTTGATCGGATCCTGCGATCCCCACTCGCTTCTGTCATAGTTGCGACCACCCCACTCCACTCCAAACTGTTTCGACAACTCCCTGTATCGTGCCCGCACCCGCGCTCCCTCCATGCCTCGAAGCTGGGCGATGGACCGGCGGGCCGGCGCCTCCTCACGGAATCGTACGCGGTACATCTCGCGTGCCACGGCCAGGCGCGCCTTCGGGTCGAGCGCAAGCCGCGCCTGGCGGAGAAGTCGATAGGTGTGGGCTGCCCCCTCCTGGGCTGCACTGTAGATGCGCACACCTGCCTCGCCAATCCAGAGAATCAGGGTGCGACTCTCCGCGCAGAGTTTCACCGCCTCGTGGCTGATTGTTGTGCCCGGCTCCAGGAGCAGTACCGCTGTGGCACCAACAGGAAGTTGTGCGCGCGATCCAGTGATATCCGTGACGACAAGAGCCGAACCGTCACGGTCAACATTGCCGTACTCGACAGCTACCAGCGACAGCCGTGATTTCAGCGGCATGGTCGGGGTCTCGTGGGGTTTCATGGAAGAAAAGAGGAGCAGGAATTGAAGAATGAATAGGAATCTTTGATGTCATACGGCGATGCGGGGTGGGGCACTGCCCGACACCCCGCATCGTCCGTCACTCCGGTTGTCAAAGAGCGACGGTGTATGTTCCGCTCACAGGCACCCGGTCGGCTATCCCGGCAGCCGTGCAATCGAGAGGAGACCGAAGCCAAAAGCCTTGGCCGGACCGATGCCGGCACGGAGCGTCTCGATGAAGGCTGTAGGGTCGGTGATCTGTAGCACGCCATCGTAGCGTACTCCTGCATGGGGGATCGTCTCTTTTCGTTCGTGTGTGACGTTGCTGGGACGTGTACGCGGGCCGGGCGCAGGAGTGATGGTTGTGAAGAGCGGACGAAATCCTCCTGCCTCCCCTTTGCGGTTGAGCCACCCCTGCTGCTCGATCTCATCGAGCAGACCGCGGCGGTGAAAGCGTGCGTGGCCGCGCACACCTTCCGATCGTTCTCCGGTGCGGGATCGTGTGATGGGGTTTGCCAGCAGTCGGAATGAAAACTGTTCTCCGGTGCGCACCGCTGGTGCAAAGTGCTTTGGCCCGGCAATGCCAAGCGAGTAACCAGCAGGAAGCAAGGACCAGTCAGGTTCCGCTCCGCTCGATTGTACGAGGAGAATCATGGCGGTGCGGCCCTGCTCTCGCGCTGTGTCGAGGCGGAAGAGGATGCGGTTGCCCGATGCGGCACTGCCGGGGAATCCATGGGTAATGATTGTGCGGTGCATATCGTAGGCCGACGCAACGTCTCGCCGGGCCTCGCGACTGCGGGGGTTCAGCTCAATTCTACTGATGTACATCGATTGGCTCCTCCTCATACTGGGGGCGTGGTACGTGCGAAACAATCACTTCCCGCAGCGCAAATCGACGCGACGCGAAGGAGAGAGGCTGGTCGGGAACACGCTGGCGAAGCAGACCGTCGTGGCGTGCATCATCCCCCACCTCGATCACTGTACGAAGCTGAGGCTCGACTTCATCGAGCCTCGACAAACGCTGGAGTGGGAGTGCTCCAAGCCAGGGATAGCTGGCGAGTGCACGCTCCAGCGAATCGTCGCTGATGGCGTTCTCGAGGCGAATCGGCTGGCTTGGCGCGTTAGCTCGCCGACCAAGTACCAGCGGCCACCGCGGAGAGCCGAGTGCGCGGTCGATCATCTCAAGGATCTGTCGATCATCCCCCTCAAGCCCCACGAGAAACACTGCGTCGGCAAGGAAATAGCGGTTCGAGATCGTTCCGTTGCGGTTCGGTGCCCAGCGACCAGCTTTGCGCTCCCACCACCAGCCGCGGATCGTCTGGAAGTCGCGCCGAATCTGCCCCTCACGGTCGACGCGTACGCCCATACGAAGTCGGGCGACGTCCTCGATTGGCTCGGCGCGGTCGCGCCCCAGCGCCGCACAGACCATGCCGATCACCCCGCTCTTGCTCGGTACGGTGCCGGTGTCGCGCAGTTCAAAGCGGCTCTGCACCCCCCACGACTGGATGGGACCTGCAAGCCGCAGGAGCAGCGTCGGCATTACTCTCCACCTCCCGCCGCCCACGCCGCGTCAACCGCTGCGAGCGTGCGATCGATCAGCGTGTCGATTCCGTCGCAGCGGTGTGCTCCGAGCGCGTCGAGCGTATCGACATCCTCCATGACCGTGACGAACGGTTGTGCTCCGCCGCTGCCGTACATCTTCTGCATCGCTCGCCAGTGATGGTCGAGCCTGCGCACGCTTGCGGCAACAAGGCTGTGCTCGTTGTTTGGACGGACTGGCTGCTCGAATGCGTTGGCGAGGGACATCGGTTGTGCACCGTCGGGCCTGACCACGGTCATCACCAGCGCTGGCGGGGTCTGGGCGGCAAAGGTGTTCTGCTTGCCGGTGGGAATCGCCGTGATTGCCCCGCGCAGAAAGGCGCGCATCCCCTCGCGGGCCATCGTCCGTGCCTCCTCCTGCCGACTTGCTGCCCCAAGGTTGTTCTCCAATTGCTGCGCGTCGATCACCGCGTAGCGGTAGAAGCAGGAAGAGTTGTAGCCAACCGAGCCGATCATCCCCGCACCTGTCTCCTCGCTCGGGTTCAGGTCGTCCACCGCGGTGAAGTAGTCGAACTCCATGCTCACCCGGTTGGTGCTGATGGCGTGGGCTACCTGGCAGGCCGCATCGACGTTCAGTCGCGTATTCTCCGCCAGCATTCTGCCGAACAGGGCGATGTCGATTGCTCCCAAACGCTCCTCGAACTGCTCGTAATAGGCGTCGAGAATCGGTCCCACCGCTTCTTCGAGCTTCGAGTCGGCTACCTTCTCCTTCTTGCCCCCCCTCTTCACACTCTTTCCCTTCTCCTCCGTTGGGGACTCTACAGCGGTGGGCGTTGTGGCAAGCGGGGCCAACGTCTCCCACGCTTCGTTGATTGCCGCTGCAAGTGCGCCGAGTTCGTCGCGTCCAACGTAGAAGAGGACGTTGGTGCGCCCCTTGTCATCGGTCTTGCTGACCAGCTTGCCGAGCGCTGCCCGTGCGATCATGTCGGCCGGTGCGCTCTCACGTCCGTGCTCCTCGGTGAGAATGCGGGCAACCTCCTCTGCGGCGCGCTTCGTGCGGACCGCGACGCGCCCCTCCAGTTCGCGCTGAAATCCCTCGCCGGTGCGGATTGCTCGCTTCCAGCACTGCGAGGAGACGCGCGCGCGGCGGACCCCGCCGAACTCCGTGTCCTTCGGTGCGCCCGTGTCGTCGCGGTTCAGGTTGTGGGGGGGAAGGTTCTGGACGATGTGCAGTTCGAGTTTCATGTGCGGAAATAGTGAGATGAGAGAATGATGATTATGCCTGAACGTTGTTCTGCTCTGCTGTCGGAACAGAGGGAGTATCGGATGGGTCTTCCTGCTCCTGCGCCCAGTAGTCGCGTGCCCAGCGGCGCTGCGTTGTCCGCCGCTCCGAGGTCCAGTAGCGCAGGTCGTTCAGCAGTGTGCGGTAGTTCACCGGCACATCCTGCGCTGCGAGCTGGCTGAAGAGGTGGCGCAGACGCACCGGCAGGTCCTCGGCCTCGGCGTTGAGCAGCGCCGTGAAGCGGATGTCGAGGCTGTTGCCCCCGTCGCCCAGCCTGCTCCATAAAAGGTGGGCCGAGGCCCCGAGTGAGTCCGCGCTGTCGTCGTTGTCCTGGTGCGCCGCGTAGAGGCACGCAACGAGACGGTAGCAACTCTCCTCCCACTCGGAGAGATCGTTCGGCATGGCCCTGCCGATGATGCGGTAGATGGTGAAGTCGCCGTTGACGTCGGCGAGGCCCCGACGCAGCGTTGCAAGTGCCCCACGGTCGCCGCTCTCCCGCAGCGCTTCAAGTGTGGCAACGAAGTCCCGCCGCGCCGGTGCTGACTCGGTTGAAGGTTCGCTCATTGGAGTGTCTCAAGGGTTGAAGCGTGAGTGGAGGGTGGGACGGCGGGGATGCTGTAGCGTGCCGCAGGACGGAGCTGTCGCCGCCCCACCGCAACTGCCTGGAGCTGGCGGCCGCTGCCGTCGAGTGAACTGGTTGCGCTGTCGAACGCAGCAAAGGCCGTGCGGTGGAGATGGGCAGTCCAGGAGCGTAGTACCTCGTTGCGCTCCCCGCCCTCCACAACCTGTCGGACAGCGTCGTAGAAGGGAGCCTCCAGCACGCCCCAATAGCGTCCCTCGGCGTCGAGCGCCGTTGTGAACTTTGCCACCTCCTCGGTGGAGGGAACGACCAGCCGGGCAACGGTGTAGATGGCGGCTCGAAGGTGCTCGCGCTGCTTCTCGGCACGCTCCAGCAGTTGCATCACCGTCTGGCCGATAGTTGGATCGGTCAGGGTACGGGTGAAGAGCGGCATCGACTCGCGCCGCCAGAAGAGGAAGGTGCCGTCGTTTGCTCCACGTGTTCTCATGCCGAACACGTCGACGAGAAAGCGATCGGTGTGCAGCTGTGCGGTGTGGTCTGATACCCACTGGAAGGCGAGGGGTGCCTTGCTTCCTCCATCCTTCAATAGTGTCATGAAGATCGAGGAGTCGCGCCAGAGTGCGCGGTCGGGACGCATGGCGTAGGGTCCACGCGGTCGGGTCTTGCTCTCCTCGAGCACCGCGATGTGTGGCTCGTCCAGCGGACGGGGCGAGGCGTGATCTCCACCTGTACGGCGCAGCCCGACGACGACGGCATCTGATTCCCCGTCGTCGCCGAGCAGAAGCGTCAGGCGCCGGTGCTGGAAGGTGAGAAAGTCGAGTATCCCGCGCGAGGCGCGCTCGGACTGTCCAGCCGAGGGTTCCACCTCCCATGCCGGCGCGTCGTCCACGTTGAGCTGTGAGCCTCCCATACGGAAGAGCGAGGTTGGGGGAGCGTTGAGCATCAGCGCCTCGAAGAGCGAGCGCCCGCGCAGCCAGAATACCGCCGACCCCATGAACGGGGTGTTCTTGTTGCCGGTCTTGAAAGGGTTGCTGAGCAGCCCGCCGCTTGTTGCGAACTGGGAGGCAACGACTCCCACCGCCGCTTCCGCAGGCGACATCGTCTCCCCGGAACGGAGGTTGACGTGACTGTAGAGTTCCGGCACGTTGCCGCACTCGTGGATGCGCAGCATCGACACCGCCAGCACGCTGTTGCCGGTGTTCGTCCGTACTTGATAGAAGGGATGCTCGGGGTGGAACAGGTCGAACCGATCACCCCACTTCTCCAGGTAGGAGTTGATCGCCGCCGGGTCGAGGCTCCCTGCATCCCAGCGTTCGAACCAGCCATCCTCGCTCTCCGTCTCCGGGTGGGTGCGGATGGCGAGTGCAAGCAGCAGACGGTTGAGCGCAATAGCTTCCACCGGAGAATCTCCACCGATCTCCCGTATCTCGTGCGCACGAACCAGCGCGTCGTGCAGGCCCACCGCACCGCTCCCGCCACCGATGAACTCCACCGGAATCCACGATTCATACCGCAGGTCGTAGCTCGCCATCGGCATTCGTCTCCTTGATCGATTGATGGTAGATGATGCCCCGTTCGTTGCAGTACTCGATTGCCCCCCTGGAGCCTTGCCAGTAGAGAGTTTCCCCCCACGGCATTGGGGTGCGCTCGAAGACGAGGGGGCGGACCCGGTCGAGTCCGGGGGTCTCCTTTGCAAGGCGGTCCCAGTCGGGATCGACCATGTCGTACATGAGGCTGATGAGTCGTTTGCCGGAGAGCTTTACAACGCACTCCTGTATCGCGCGAAGCGAAGCGCGCCCGAGGGGAAGTGTGCGAGGCAGCGGCAGGTTGAGTTCGGGGTCGAGGTAGAGCGTGCCGTCAGGCCCACGGTGGAGGCATGCAGCTTCCACGGTGAGGTCTCCAAGTCGCGTGAGCGCGCGGTAGTGCTCGTGGAGGTTCGGGTCTGCCTCGTCTTCATCGGTAAGCTCCAGGTGGCGGGCCGTGATGATGTTCTTCAGCTCGTGCGGAGGAGGAATCATCCGCTGCTGTGCCTCGCCCCGGTGCTTGATGGTCGTGTTGTGAAAATCATCCTGCTCGGCACGCCATACCGCCTGTGCGTGTTCGCTGATGCCGTCGGGGGGAGGGGCGGAGAGTCTGGAGTAGACGCCTTCGATGAGAGGGCGGTAGTCGTGGGGAAGGTCCCACCCGGTCCGACCGCGGAGGAGGTGCCACGTACGCAGGAGCACGGCGTGATGATAGATGTAGCCGCTGCCGCTGATGAGCTTGAAGTCGGGAATCTCTCCCTCCTCCTCGGTCAACGGATAGAGCACGACCAGCCGTGGCTGCTCACAGCCGGGGGGACGGGCATGGTGCCGATGGCGATGGAGCCGGCCGGCACGCTGGAGCAGAAGGTCAACCGGTGCCAGGTCGCTCAGCATCAGGTCGACGTCGAGATCGAGGCTCTGTTCTGCAACCTGCGTTGCGATAAGGACGCCGGGAGTGCACGAGGTGCGTCTCTTCCCGAAGCGTTCCAGCACGGTCCGCTCGATCTCTGCCTTCCGGCCGAACGGAAAGCGTGCGTGAAACAGGATCGGCTCGATCGAGGTCTCGTGCAGACCTTCCCGAACGAGCCGATACAGCTCCTGTGCACGCGCCACGGTGTTGACGATTGCGGCAACTGCCGCACCGTTCCGTGCTGCTTCCACAACTCGTCGGGCAATCGTCAAAAGGTTCGCGTCGTCCCAGTCGAGCACGGCCTTCTGTCCAAGCTGCGCCTCAAAGCTGACAGGCTCCGATGGGGTTGTTGCAGTGCTGTGCCAGAGCGCTGGGTAGGGGGGAGCGGATGGTTCGGCCGCCGCAGGTTGGTTGTCGTCGTTGCGCCACGCCGCCTCGATTGCTCGGCGGGTGGATGTCGGAAGCGTTGCGGAGAGGACAATGACGTGTGCGCCGGCTTCGCGCAGCCACGCAAGGAGCCTGCCGAACAGGACGTTCATGTAGGTGTCGTACGCGTGGACTTCATCGAAGATGACCGTCTTCCCGGAAAGCCCGAACAACCGAAGGAAGAAGTGCTTTGCATAGAGCACTCCGAGCAGCGCCTGATCGACGGTGCCGATGCCGTAGGGGGCCAGCAGGCTGCGCTTCTTCGGCAGGAACCAGTCGGCGGTTTCCACCCGCGCGCGGTCGGCCGCTGCGGTGTCATCGTTGGAGTAGATTGGAGAGAACTGGCGGCGGGCGTCGAGAAAGACACGGACGAGCTGTTCCTGCTCCTTGTTCAGTGCGCTGCTGCCGTGAACGAGGACGAGGTTGACCGCCCCGTGCTCCTTGTCGTGTGCGTGGCGCAGGAAGTCGGCGAAGCGAAGGAAGAGTCCGTTGCTCGTTGCCTGCGATGGCATGGCAACGTAGATGCCGCTCCCACCGCCTGCCTGTTGCCGTGCTGCAAGGATCAGTGCCGCTTCGGTCTTCCCCTCACCCGTTGGTGCCTCGATGATCGTGAGCGTCGGCGTTGCAGTCCCGGCAATCGGCAGCGTGATGCACTCCTTCTGGAGAGGGCGTGGCTCCACGGTGGTTCCATCATCCCTTTTGAAGATCTCGGCGAACGGCTTCGCAAGCAGCGCTGCGCGGTTGTCGAGTCCTGCGGCGCTGTAGGCGCTCTCGGCTCCGGCACGGCTCCGCTCGATATAGGGTTCGAGATCATCGCCGTGCGAAACGTCGTCGGGATAGTGCTCGTTCATCGAACCGAGCCAGTCGGCAAGCGTGCACCAGCCACCAACTCCCATGATCCACGTCGGCCATCGTCGGCCCTCACCCTGGAGCGACGGCTCTGTTGGGTTCCACGCGGCAACGACCGCTTCGTACAGCTCTGACTGTGCCTTCCCCCATGTTTCCTCCTGGCCGAGAATGGCGTGAAGGTTGGGACCGAACATATCCCCCTCGCGCAGTTTGGTGCCGGGGGCGAGTTTTCCGTGATGGAAGCCGACCATCGCGGCCAGCCCCTCGAGCGTGGAGCGGAGCGCGGGTGGCGTCTCCTGGCGACTCAACCTGCGCCACGCGAGCTGAATGGTCGCGTGGCCGTGGTGGATCGAGTTGTGCGCGTTGTACTCGTCCGGGAAGGTGAGACCGTGCTCGGCAAGCCGCTCGCACGTTTGCTTGTGCCACTGCTGGAAGGAGGGGATGGCTTTCCCCCAGTCGTGCAGTCCGATCTGGAGCGAGAACCAGCGCCCGGTATCCTCAACCGATAGGCCGGACGCTGTGGCAAGGCGGGACTTCAGTGCGGCGGGGACCATGCGATCCCACACGACGTTTGCGGCATTCGCAACGTCGATCAGGTGTGCCCACAGCGGACGCGTCCACTCGGGACGCTGGCCGCTGCGGTCGGTCTTTGCCCAGAACAGGCGCCAGGGGGGGAGAGAGGAGGGATGGGACACAGTGCGGGGGGGAGTATCAGGGCATGCGATGCGCTTCGAGGCCAGCTCTTATCCAGGTGCGGCAATGAGCGTGCTCATCCTCTGGATATCTCAGCGCTTGATGTAGGTCTTCTTACCACTACTGTTGATGTAGTATCTGCCACCCCTTGGTCCGGTGTATATGGTGTTGCCACCACTATATGTGCTTCTGCTACTGCTATAGCTGTTGAAGGTTGAAGACTGTATCCGCCGCTGCTGCGCGAGCCGTTCCCGCTCCGCAGCGCGTTCGGCTTTCGCCAATGCCCTGCGCGTTGAGTCTGCGGTCCGTTCCGTCCTGCGTGCCTGTGCGATGCTGTCGGCTTTGTGTTGGCGTTCGGTTGCGGCGATCTGTTCGGGCGTGAGTGCCTTGATGCTGTCGGTGCGAACCTGGGCAAGGCTGTCGCGGATCGCCTTTTCAAGACTGTCTGCCCGGTTTCTTCTTTCGACAGTTGCTGCTGATTGCTGGGATTTTTCGCGCAGAATGCTCCTATCCTTTGCTTGCTTCACGCCGCCGATGATTGCAAGCGATCCGATGATACCAACGATCATCGTTGACTTCCGGCGATACCATACTGGCGGTGTCTTGGAGGAGGGAGCAGGAGTTGATTCACTCATGGTGATGTCGTCATTGGATGGAAGGAACTGTTGGGAAATCGACAAATCCGACTCCTCTCCTACTGCTGCCGAAAAATCAACTGCTGCACGCCACAGAACTGCTGGAGGCCGTTGCGCACGTTCCAGTACCATTTGTGGTCGGGGTGAACGTCGTCGTCGTACGGCGTTTCGGCCCCTCCGGTTGTCGCGCCGAACACGTTGGTGGAGGTGGCCAGCGACTTCGCATAGGCGTAGACCGTGTCGCCGCGGACGTTGAACTGCCACTGATTCGTCGTGGTCAGGCCGGTCCATGCACTGTAGGAGGGAGATGTGGCCGCCTGGAGCACTCCGACGTTCTCGTTGACCAGCGTTACGCTCATCCCTTCGGTTGCCACGAGTGCGGCGAGCGCAGCAACGATGTCCTTCGGCGTTTTCTGCGGACAGTGGGAGACGATCTGAACAGGACGGCGCGCACAGGCGGAGAGAAGGAGGGCGATTGTACCGATGTAGAGCAGACGACGCATGGATTCTCCAGAAAGTTGATGTGAGTGGTCGGCGTTCGCTCGACCGGGGTGCGAACCTATCGCCATTGGCCGGCGGGGATGGACATCGTATGTCCACCCTACTCTCTGTACTTCTCGGCCACGAGCAGTGCCTGTTCGCGCACCTGGCGTCGCAGTTCCGCCGGTTCGAGCACGGTGACGCCGTCGCCCCAGCCGAGGACGAAGGAGCGCACCTCGTCGAGTCCGGCGCAGACGAAGCTCACGGTGATCGAGCCGTCCTTCGTATTCGTGCGAACCTTCTGGTTGGGGTGGTAGTTCTTGCGGAGGAACGCGCGGGTCTGCGCCGGGGCCACCGCGAGCCGCACGCGTACCTGTGTGCCCCCAACGACGTAGAATGTGTTGTCGAAGAGTGTGGAGGGGGTGAACTCCCGCCGCGGAAAGATCGCTGTAACGTCCCTGGCGGGATCGAGCAGCTCCGCCGCGTGGATGTCGGCCAGAGCGAAGGTGCGCACCTCCTCGTTGCGGCGGCACCACGCGCAGAGGAACCACGAGCCGTCGCGGTGGGCGAGCGAGTAGGGATCGACTCGACGTCGCGAGCGTCCGCTGCGCACGCTGTGATAGTCGATCTCCAGCCCCACCATCTCGCACATCCCCTGCCGAATCGTTGCCAGCACCTCGGCCCTGATCGACACGTCGGGTGCCCCCGGGAAGTACCAGCAATCCGCCTCCTCCCGCAGGTCGATTGTGCCGGCAAGTCCTGAGTCCTTCTCCAAGGCAGCAAGTACCTCCACATTTGCGCTCTTCAGGTCGTCGATCAGCGGCGTTGGCTCGAGCGTGGCTTCGGCTGCGCGCGCTGCAACTGCCAGTGCAAGAAGCTGCTCGCGTGTCAGCTTCACGGGATGGCGCGGTACCTGGCGGTGTTCCTCGGGAATGAAGTAGAGCACGCGCGCCCCGGCGCGGCGCGTCTGAATCTTTGCTCCCTGCGAGCGCAGCTCGTCGAGAAACCGCTGCAACTGTCGCCCGCTCTTTCCCACCTCTTCCGCCAGCGTTGCCTTGTCCAGTTCCTTGCCGCTGTTGAAGAGATCGAGGAGCGTATCGCGTACCGTCGTGTTCATGGGGAGAGAAGGATGACCCGATGCCGTTCGGAGTGCTGCAAAACCGTGATCCGCTGGCCGGACGTCCATGTCCGGCAGGGAGATGGAAGATGCACTTTCTCGGGTACGAAAATCCTCCACCAATGAGCGGATTCAACTCGAGCTAATAGTATCCTCTGCATACCCTTTGATTTTTCCGACGTCAAAAAATCATCCCAATCGGCTGTACCCGATTGGGATGGAGGCAAGAGAGGGGTGAAAGGTGTTGAGAGAACCGGGAGTCCAGGCCGATGACGCGGGTGGCCAGCCCGCTTCCTCAGTGCAGCTCCGATCTCCCCGCGTACCCGGCGGCGAGGTCGATCACGCAGGTAATGCGATAGCGGGTGTGAGGAGCATACCCTATCCCCGCAACTCTGTAGTCGGGATCGAGAAGACTGTGTCGGTGTCCACGGTCGGCCACGCCGTCATCCACCACGAGGGCAACGATGATCTCGCGTGCGGTGGCAGGGCCGTAGGAGATTGCCTCACCGGCAGGATAGATGAGTTCGCCGTAGGGGGCGGTTCGCTCCACGAAATCCCAGCCGTTGCTGCTGATGTGTCCGGCGGCGCCGGTGCGTTCCTGGTCGTTGGCGTGGTCCTGCGCCGCACGGCTCATGTCATCTGCCAGTTGCAGCGCTGGCAACGGTTGCAGGGAGCGCAGAATCGCAATCGTCTCCTCAACCGGGCGCCGCCCCTCGATGGCGCGCACCGGCGCCTTTCCCGGCTCCATATAGCGGTTGCCGTTGTAGTACGGCAGTCGCGCTTCGAGGATGTCCGCGTAGCCGGAGGGGTTCGAGCGGAGAAGGTTCAGTTCGTCGACGATTGCGCGCGGTGTGGGTGATGATGGCGGCGTCTGGGGCGCATCGCGGGTGTGGGATGCGGCCATCGAGAGAAGGGCCGCAACGATGGGTATCGTCTGCAGGAACATGGCTGTCGTGGGTGGTGATGGAACGATGACCGAAGAGGCAGTCGCCGTGGTTGCCGGAGAGACGAATGGAGCGGCTGATGCGTGTTGCCGGGGAATGGGCACACAACGCAAGCGGGCGACGCCAGATTGTGTGGAGCCGCCCGCCTGCTGTTGCCCTGATCGACGGGATAGCTACGACGCGGAGCGACGTGCACCGTGTGGTCCCTCGGCGAACTCCTCCACCATCTTGTCGTTGAAGGCCGGGAGATCCTTCGGACTGCGCGAGGTAACGAGTCCGTTGTCCACCACCACCTCCTCATCCACCCAGTCTGCACCGGCGTTTTTCAGGTCGGTTTTCAGCGAGGGCCAGCTCGTCATGCGCTTTCCGTTCACCACGCCCGCCTCCACCAGCGTCCAGGGGGCGTGGCAGATGGCGGCAATCGGCTTGCCGCTGGCGTAGAACTCCTTGACGAACCCGACGGCATTCTCGTTGAGTCGCAGCCGGTCGGGGTTCATCTGGCCGCCGGGGAGGAGGAGGGCGTCGAACGCATCGGGCTGTGCCTCGTCGAGCGAGAGGTCGACGTCGAACTCATCCCCCCACTCCTTCATCTTCCACCCCTTCACCGTTCCCGACTGTGGCGAGACGATCGTCACCTCTGCGCCTTCCTGGCGCAGCCGTTCCACGGGTGAGGTCAGCTCCACCTGTTCAAAGCCGTTCTCGACGAGGACGGCAACTTTCTTTCCCTGTAGATCTGCCATGGCTTGTATTCCGTATGTGTGAGTGGATAGGGAGTGCGATCATCCATCGCTGCTCTGGTCAGTAACCGTGAAATGGCGGTGATCGTTCGCCGCCGCAGCAATACACAGAAGTGGGGTGCTGATCGTCTCCTCTGGCACAGTTTTCCGCACGTTTCAGCAGCGCCCATACTATTCCGCAAGGGGGGGAGTGCGTAAAAATTTCCTGTTGTCCAAATGGACACACAAAACTATCTTTGCAGCACGTAAACGTTGAGATGCACCAACGAACCTGTTTGCGTTTACACCAGCACAACACCCGGTCGAACCGACCAGAACCGATTCACCGCCATACGGCACAAATCCCGGGAGGAACAGATGAGCGCTGTCAAGCAGATGCTGCACGAGGTGCAGCGCACCACACACACACGTCGTGATCTGGAGCGGGAACGGGAGGAGATGGAGCGAGCGATGCTTGAGGAGGAAATGGACCACGAGCGGAACGGCAACCACCGCCAGCCCTGCTGAGCGGCGGGCATGATGAACAACCACCACTTTTCTTCTATAAAGGTATCGACCATGGGACCGCAGCATGAAGTGCCGCCCCCTGTTCCGGGCGAGTTCGACCTGGAGCAACGTGAACTGATCAGGCGGACAATCGCCAAGGGATGCACGGAGGATGAATTCCAACTCTTCGTCCAGGTGTGCCAGCGCACGCAGCTCGACCCCTTTGCCCGCCAGATCTATGCGGTGCGCCGGTGGGATAGCCGTGAGCGGCGCGAGACGATGCAGACGCAGATTTCGATTGACGGTGCGCGCCTCGTGGCGCAGCGTTCGGGGCGGTACGCCGGGCAGGATGGACCGTACTGGTGTGGCGATGACGGCGTGTGGCACGATGTGTGGCTCAGCCCGATTCCCCCTGCCGCCGCGAAGGTTGGGGTGTTGCGCACCGGGTTCTCGCAGCCCCTCTACGCTGTTGCTCGCTGGGACAGCTACGCGCAGACCACGAAGGATGGACGCCCCAGCAACCTGTGGGGCAAGATGCCCGAACTGATGCTGGGCAAGGTTGCCGAGATGCTCGCCTTGCGCCGCGCATTCCCCATGGAACTGTCGGGGTTGTACAGCACCGAGGAGATGGCGCAGGCTGGCGGTACGCTTGTGCTCCCCATCGAGCCGCAGCAGATCGACGCTGCCGATGTGCTGGAGATCGGGGAGGAGGTGCTGCCGCTGCGCGAACTTCAGCCTGCCGAAACGGGAGAGACGATTGCCGAGAGCCTGGAGCGCGCCGAGCTTGTGAATGCCATCGAGCGGTTGGGACCACTCGTTCACGGAGAGCGCTGGCCGGAGCTTCTGGCCAGTGCCGGACCGTTGAGCGAGCGGAGCACCAGCAAGCTTCGCAAGAGCGCCGACCGGCTCCGTGCCGATTACCGGCGCCTGCGCGATGAGGAGTTCGAGGTAGGAGATGACGCGCTCTCGATGGCGGCGTAGCGGGAAGCCGCATGGCCCAGGGGGAGCGGCACCAGTGCCGCTCCCCCTTCTTTATGTGGCGGGTCCTCTACAATTGTAGAATGCCCCACTGCCACTCGGCGATATTCTCTAGGCTTCACACACTGGGCGCACGATTACTCTGTATCGCTGTTGTATCTTTGCCCCCTCTTCGGGGAAGCAGGCAGACTCCTCGGGCTACCCCTCTGCCGATAACATCCCATCGGTTCTTCCTCCATCGCGTGCCCTCCCTCCACGTGTCCGTAGTCAACGGGCAGTCCTTGCCCTTACAAGGGATCCATTCAGATGAGCGAACAGGAACGTCCTACCGGCATAAGCCGACGCCAGATATTGCGCTTGTTCGGTGCGGCATCTGTTGCTTCGGCACCGATACTGCCCGGTTTGTCGTCTCGTGCTGTCGCCTCCACTCTGGGCCGTTTTGGTGGACGCCACCTCTCGCTCGGCCTGCTGCTGCCACAGGCACGCCATGCAGCGCCACTGGAGAGTTTCGTTGCCGGATTGCGGCTTCGATTCGATGCGATGGGGCCGGAGACAGGTGTCAGCCGCGTCTCGTTCCATACTGAAAATAGTGGCTACGGCGTCGGTCGGGCGGTCAGCGCTGGCCGGAAGCTGATCGAGCAGGAGTGCGTCGATCTTGTGGTGGGGGTGATGAACCCGCGTGCCGTCCGCCTGATGCACGAGCTTTTCGAGTCGACAAAGACCGTGCTTGTTGCCGCGAGTGCCGGTGAGTGCATGGCTACCGAAGCTCTTCCCTCAACCATCTTCCACTGTTCGCTGAATGGATGGCAGTCGCACAGGGCGATGGGGGAGTGGGCAGGAAGAGCCGCGGGGCGCCGCGCCGCGGTCATCGCCTCCTTCAGCCAGAGTGGCTACGATCTGCTCCCCGCGTTTCGGCGCGGGTTTGAGGAGCGTGGTGGTGCCGTTGTGAGCACCCACATCGTTGACGCGCCAGCCGGCGGCGTTTCGATTGGGGAGGCGCTTGCCGCAGCGGCTGCCTCACAGCCCGACCTCGTCTACGCCCTCTTCTCCGATACAGAGGTGGACGAGTTCCTCCGCAGCTACGCTGCTTCTCCGATGGCGGGCACCATTCCGCTGCTCGGTTCTGCCGGGATGGTGGAGGCAGGCAGGGCACAGGGGATCACGACCTGTATGTCGTGGGCGGAGCAACTTCGCACTCTGGAGAATCGACAGTTCGTTGAGGCGTGCAGGAAGAGTGGCCGCAGCGCCAGCACCTACATGCTGCTCGGCTACGACACCGCAAGCCTGATTGTGCAGGGGCTTGCCGCATCCGGCGGCGATCCGCGCAGCGCACGGTTCGTCGAGGGACTGCGCACTGCGTCGTTCAGCAGTCCGCGCGGTCAGCTCGCCGTTGATCCCCAGACACAGTCGGTTGTCTCGCCCCTCTATCTGCGCCGCTCCACACACACCGCTACCGGCGTTGCGAACCGTGTGCTCGCTGAACTGCCACCGCTGCAGGGAGGTGCTGTTGCCGATATGAGGCCCGGCAAAGGGGGAACCGCCGGCTGGCTCCATTCTTCGCTTGTTGTCTGACCCTTTCTCCACACGCCGATCACCCTCCCCGGATGATCGGCGTGCGAGCTTCTGTGCGATCCAATTATCTGCCTCTCTTTCCAATTCAACCCCTCATCTCTCAAGGAGACCTCCATGGCGGAACCCTTCGTCGGCCAGATCATCGTGGCAGGATTCAACTTTGCACCACGTGGCTATGCCACCTGCGACGGTCAGCTCCTCTCCATCGCGCAGAACACTGCACTCTTCTCGCTGCTCGGCACCCAGTATGGTGGTGATGGACGTGTCACCTTCGGCCTTCCCGACCTTCGGGGTCGTGTGCCGGTGCACCAGGGTCAGG